>ENA-OPSQ01000016-OPSQ01000016.1-human-gut-metagenome-genome-assembly--contig:-NODE-16-length-152204-cov-8.018843_pt1 | contig 152204 bp, 120 predicted proteins | sample MGYA00241456_ERZ501904 | MGnify/ENA primary metagenome ERZ501904 (study PRJEB25962, sample SAMEA2042452) | human gut metagenome | biome: human gut; feature: human-associated habitat; material: faeces...
TTTCGGACAAACGGTTTTCAAGACCGCCTCGTTATGACCACTTCGATATCTCTCCATCCAGTTGTTTAAGTCTCCTTTTGACCGGCGACTTGTATATATTAGCACTTCTGTTTTTCTATGTCAACACATTTTTTCAAATTATTTCATTTTTTTGTGACTGGTATTTTCAAGTACTTTTTTACCCCTGTTTTTGCAGGAATTCCTGTCCAATACGCATATCTTCCGGTGTCGTAATCTTTATATTTGTATAGCTGCCCTCAATCACTTTCACCTGTATCTTACCGTATTCTTCGACCACCATCGTATCATCCGTCACTGCTATTGCTGCCCCATCTGCCCGTTCCTTCATCATCTTCTGATAACACTTCATCAGACATTTATAATCAAAGCTCTGTGGGGTCTGAATCTGCCACAGGTACTCTCTTGCAGGAGTCGCCATTCCAATCCGATTTTCATTTACGATCTTTATCGTATCCTTTACAGGCATCCCCACCGTACACGCTTTGTAATCTGCCAGTGTCTGGATCGATCTAACGACCATATCCTGTGTCACAAATGGTCTTGCGCCGTCATGGATCATGACATAATCGGTCTCCGGACATGCACACAAACCATTATATACAGAATCATACCGATTTTCACCGCCCTCTACTACAGATACAACCTTTGTAAAATGATATTTCTCTATGATCTCATGCCTGCAATATTCCACACTGTTTTTTCCTGTTACAAGAATGATGGAATCCACAGGACTTTCTTCAAAAGCTTTTAATGCATAATAAATTACAGGATAGCCTCCAAGCTCCATGAACTGTTTTTCAATTTTACTGTGCATTCGGCTGCCTTTTCCTGCCGCAAGTATGATTGCCGTTGTCTTCATGTTTTCTCTTCTATCCTTTTATCTTTTTTGCCTTTATTATTTGTTTCATATTGTATTCTTTCACCATATATTTACAAACACTCACAAAGTAGCAGAGCAATCTGCATTCACTTCTTACTGTATCCTTCTACCGCTCGCCTAATTTCAGATTTGGAACTGCATTCAGATCCAGCCCGTGTCTGGTACCTTTTATGAATTCATAATAACCAGCTGCTCCGATCATGGCTGCATTATCGGTGCAAAGGATTGGTGCCGGATAATATAACTGAATTCCTGCTTTTTCGCAGGCCGCTTTCATCGATGCACGAAGTGCTGAGTTGGATGCAACACCGCCTGCCAGCGCAACTTTATCCATGCCATATTTCCTGGCTGCATAGATGGTATGTTCTGTCAGTACATCCGTTACCGCTTTCTGGAAGGATGCCGCTACATCTGCGCGGTTGATCTCCTCATTCTTCATTTCCTTCTGATTGATATAATTTAAAACTGCAGATTTCAGACCACTGAAGCTGAAATCATATGCAGAATCGGAAATCTTTGCTCTAGGGAATTCAATTGCATCCGGATTTCCCTCTTTTGCAAGCTTATCTACCTTCGGTCCACCCGGGTATCCAAGTCCGATAGCTCTTGCTACTTTGTCAAATGCTTCACCTGCCGCATCATCTCTGGTCACACCAAGGATCTCAAACTGCCCGTAGTCTGTCACCTTTACCAGATGGGTATGTCCGCCGGATACAACCAGACACATAAATGGCGGTTCCAATGTCTTATCTTCTATAAAATTAGCAGCAATATGTCCCTCTATATGATGAACGCCTACCAATGGGATATTCTTTGCATAGCTGATCGCCTTTGCTGCTCCTACTCCAACCAGCAAAGCTCCTACTAAGCCCGGCCCATATGTAACTGCGATCGCATCTATATCATCCAGAGTACAGTCTGCTTCTTTCAGTGCAGTCCTTATTACCTGATTCACTTTCTCGATGTGTTTTCTTGACGCTATCTCAGGAACAACGCCGCCATACAGTGTGTGAATGTCAATCTGTGAATATATGATATTTGATAATACTTCCCTACCGTTTACGACGACAGCCGCTGAAGTCTCATCACAAGATGATTCAATTGCCAGAATCTTTATATCTTTTTTCTCCATTTTCATCTTCCTCTTTTTCCTGTTTTACCGTCTGTATCAGTCTGCAAATTTTAACGTTGTCTCCATCCGGTCTTTTCCTGCAACCGCAGCCGGGAATATTTTTCTTACTTCATCCATGTACTGCATCGGCTTGATCAGGGACGGACTATAATGTGTCAGCCACATCTGTTTTACTTCTGCCTCTTTCGCAATCTCCGCCGCCTCATACATTGTCATATGCTTATGGGAAACTGCCTTTTCGTATTTGTCCGGTTCACCATACATTCCTTCGCAGATAAACAAGTCTGAGCCTGCCGCATGTTTTGTAATAAGCGGTGTCGGACGGGTATCTGTACAATATGTGACCTTAAGTCCTTTCCGATCCGGTCCCATAACCATATCCGGTGTATAGCGCCTGCCGTCCAGTTCTATCGTCATGCCCTTCTGCAATGTATTCCAGATCTGCATCGGAACCTCCTGTGCACGTGCACGTTCCACATCGAATTTACCAGCACGGTCAAGCTCAAATGAATATCCATAACAGGTAACATTATGATTTACCCGGTACGCATTTGCGCGTAAGCCACACACTTCAAATTCTTCTTCTTCCTCTGTCAGTTCTTTAAACTGTATCTCAAATGGAAGCTCCGGTGCGATCACGCGCAGAGAGTTCACTACCCGTTCCAACCGTTTTGGTCCAACCATCAGAACCGGATCCTTTCGTTCTGCATTTCCGATTGTCAGGAGTAGCCCAGGCAATCCGCTGATATGATCTGCATGAAAATGTGTGAACAGGATCACATCGATCGGTTTGAAGCTCCATCCCTGCTGTTTGACTGCTACCTGCGTTCCTTCACCACAATCAACTAATATAGAGCTGCCATTGTATCGTATCATCATGGATGTCAACGCTCTGTACGGAAGTGGCATCATTCCGCCTGTACCAAGCAAACATACATCTAACATATTCTATCCTCCAACTTCTGTTTCCACTCTGTCTGTAAACCATTTCTCCTGTAAGGAAAAAAGAGTCATTTTATATTCAAATGACTCTCTGGTTCTACATATATTCTGCCGTTTCGTCTCTCTGTACCGGTACTGCAAAGCTGTCTGCCAGCCGGTCATAACAATCTTCGCATATACAGATCCTGTGGGTTTCTCCATCTTTCTTTGAGAAGTATCCCCACTTTTTTGAAATTATAATTGCATCTTCCATCAAAATGTCATTTCTGACTGACAATTCTTTCCCACACATATTGCAGCGTATTACATCCATCATAATTTCCTCCTGACCTTCCGGTTCCCCGGTGATCTCTGTATCTTTTCTATTGTCGATTATAATAGAAAAAATTCATCTTTTGTAGTGGGAATTCCTGTCATCTATGTATTATGAATGTGAACACTTCAGTTCCATAATAACAGCATCTTCTGTTGGTTTTTTATAATAATCTTTCCTTCTGGAAATCTCATCGAAGCCTAGTGATTCATACATTGATATTGCTGTGTCATTAGACTCACGAACCTCCAAGAAGATCTTTTCTCCATTGTCTTCTACACACATGCGGATCATTTCTTTCATCAGTCTGTGTCCGATTCCACATTTCCTGTAATCTTTATCAACAGCAATCCGAAGCAGTTCACAATCCTCACACGGTGCAGTAAAGATACAATAACCAACCACCTTGTCATCCTTCGTTGTGTCAACTGCTGTAAGCACGGTATCATACGTTCCATACATGGATGTCGCAACCATCTGCTCATTCCAGGAACTCATAAATACTTTTTCTCCCAGAGAAACAATATCAAGCAACTGTTCCTCATCGCCTTCTCTTATCTCAATGTTGTCTAAATAGGGCCCCGCCGCCCCGCCATCACTGACGCTATTACTCATTTCTTTCACCTTTCTCTTTTCTTTCTCTTTCTGCCTGAGACATTCTCAGATATTCCGGAGCAAAATCATCTCCATTTATATATTGTTCATGCGCGTACCGGTAAGCGCCGGCATATGCGACTGATCCAGCCTTCTGTTTGTTCAGATGTGCCGGTGCCAGACGTGCATGCTTCATCTTTGACAGGATCTGAGATCCATACACCTGTATGCCATCACCTGTAAACTGCACTTCTTCATCTTTTTCAAGAAGCAGATCGATCAACTCATTTACATCCATCGGTATCTGATCCATCTCTGTAACCAGATTACCTGCTTCGTCAAATCTGTACAATCCAGTATAGACCTGATTTCTTCTGGCATCCATGATCGGACAGATCAGCCTGTCACTTCCCCAGAAATTGTATGCAAGTCCTTCCAGTGTCGGAACAGGCACGACCGGCTTATCAAGTGCAAGCGACAGCCCTTTTACCGTTGCTGCTCCGATACGCAGTCCGGTAAATGACCCCGGACCTGCTGCGATTGCGATCGCATCTACTGCATCAAGCTCAATACCTGCTGCGTTTACAACCTCGTCCAGCATTGGAAGCAAGGTCTGTGAATGTGTCTTTTTGTTATTTACTGTAAATTCTGCAACCAGATTGTCATTCTCTAATAAGGCAACGGATGCAACCAGCCCTGAGCTGTCCAGAGCGAGGATCTTCATATCTTTAAACCTCTTCTATCGTTATCTTTCTATAATCTGTCCCTTTTTCAAGGTCTTTTTCAATCGTTATCTTCTGATAATGATCCGGAAGGATCTCTTCGATCAGATTTGCCCATTCGATCAGGCATACTCCATCACCGTATACCATCTCATTGTAGCCGATCTCTTCCATCTCATCTACATCTCCGATCCGATAGACATCAAAATGATATAACGGAAGCCGTCCGTTATCATATTCTTTCACGATCGTAAATGTAGGGCTGTTCACAATATCATCGACTCCAAGACCTTTGGCAAATCCCTGTGAAAATATCGTCTTTCCTACGCCCAGATCTCCAAAGAAACAGAAAACCTGTCCCGGAACCGCCTGTTCGCCAAGCTCCCGTCCGATCCTGTATGTGTCTTCTCTGCTGTTGCTTTCTTTTACAATCATCATAAATCTATCGTTATCTTCTTTCCTTTTACTTCATATGGTCGATAAGTAACTCCTGCCATATCAAACATTCTCTTGGATGCCATCGTGCTGTCGGTACTGGCATATTTATCCGACAGATAGATCACCTCTTTTATCCCACACTGAATGATTGCTTTCGCACATTCATTGCAAGGGAATAAGGTCGAATAAAGTCTTGCGTCCTTTAAGCTACCGCCTCTGTAATTCAGGATGGCATTCAATTCTGCATGACACACAAAGAAATATTTATTGTTCAAAGGATCACCGATTTTTCCCCATGGCATGATATCGTCTTCACATCCGGCAGGCATACCATTATACCCTTCCGACAGAATACGATTATTATCGTCTACAATACATGCACCAACCTGAGTGGAAGGATCTTTGCTTCTCTCTGCTGACAACAGTGCAATACCCATAAAATACTGATCCCAGCTAATGTAGTCGGCTCTTTTCATCGGTGTCCTCCTTTTCTTTTCATCTGATCATCCGGTTATTTCCATATAGTGATAACCCGTTTTTACATCGGCCATCTTATGGATATACAACTTTTTTCTCTAAAATGCTACTCTGATTATGCTGAAAATTTTATCAATTTTAGCTGTAATATCAGCAAAACTGCCCTCAGTCATGGACGAAGTGATAAATGCAAGCTCTCCGTCCACACCTTCTGCTGTTACATATGTCACATCACCAAACAGCTTCTGGATCTCATCTTTTGTGATCGCATCTGCACTTACTCGTATGAAGAAACGATTAACCGCATCTCTGAAATCACCGATCGGAAGTGCTTCTGCATCCCAACTTGCCATAATATTCTTACCCATATGTTTTACTTCGTCTACAACATCGGATACAACGGCGGATGCTGTTGGAAGCTTTCCGGCTCCTCTTCCATAGAACATGATATCATCTACAACATTTCCATGTACAAATATGCCATTGAATACATCATGGATACCGGATAATGGATGGTTCTCGTCCAGCATCATAGGTGCAACGAAGGAGTATAAGGTATCTCCTTCCTTTTTAGTCGTACCTACTAATTTGATCGATACGCCAAGTGCATCTGCATATTTGAAATCTTCTGTTGAGATCTTTGTGATTCCTTCTGTATGGATCTTAGTGTAATCCAGATGTTTTCCATATACGATAGAAGTCAGGATAGCGATCTTTCTACACGCATCTCCACCTTCTACGTCTGCTTCCGGATTTCTTTCTGCATATCCCAGATCCTGTGCCTGCTTCAGCACTTCATCATAAGATGCACCTTCCTGATCCATCTTGGTCAGGATATAATTTGTTGTTCCGTTTAAGATACCTGTGATCTCTGTTACTTCATCTGCTGTGATAGAGGTATTTAATGGACGGATGATCGGAATACCACCGCCAACAGATGCCTCAAATAAGAAATTCACATTGTTCTCTTTTGCGATCGCAAGTAATTCCGGTCCGTGAGAAGCTACCAGTTCCTTATTGGATGTTGCTACACTTTTGCCTGCTGCAAGGCACTGTTTTACAAATGTATAGGCAGGATTGATTCCTCCCATTACTTCGACAACAACCTTTACTTCATCATCGTTTAAGATGTCATTGAAGTCATGTGTCAGTATCTGCTGTACAGGATCTCCCGGGAAATCTCTCAGATCAAGAACATACTTGATGTTAATCTCTTCTCCCGCTCTCTTATTAATGATCTCGTGATTTGTATTGATTACTTCAACCACGCCTGAACCAACTGTACCATAACCTAATACTGCTATATTTACCATGTGGGTGTCTCTCCTTTTTGCATTCTTTTTTGTATATTACGACTCACTCCGGCTGCACCATTTTAAATATGCATTCATAAATCCGTCGAGTTCTCCATCTAAAACTGCGGCAACATTTCCGCTTTCTTCACCTGTCCGGTGATCCTTCACCATCGTATACGGCTGCATAACATAAGACCGAATCTGGCTTCCAAATCCATTCTCCAGTATCTCACCCCGAATATCCGAAATCTTATCCAAATTCTCCTGTTTCTTGATCAGATACAGCTTAGACTTCAGCATCTGCATAGCCTTATCCTTATTCATATGCTGTGAACGCTCATTCTGGCATTGTACTACGATACCGGTCGGAATGTGCGTGATACGAACCGCCGATGATGTCTTATTGATGTGCTGTCCACCGGCTCCGCTCGATCTGTAAGTATCGATCCGGAGATCATCTTCATTGATATCCACTTCCAGGTCTTCCTCTATCTCCGGTATCACATCGCAGGAAGCAAATGAAGTCTGCCGCTTGCCTGCTGCATTGAACGGTGAAATACGAACCAGACGATGTACTCCTTTTTCTGATTTCAGATATCCATAAGCATTCTGTCCACTGATCTGTATCGTAACCGACTTAATGCCAGCCTCATCACCTTCCAGATAGTCAAGCACTTCCACCTTAAAACCGTGCTTTTCCGCCCATCTGGTATACATTCTGTATAACATCGATGTCCAGTCACAGGACTCTGTCCCGCCGGCTCCTGCATGAAGCGTCATAACGGCATCGTAACCATCAAACTCATCCGACAGCAGAAGACTGATCCTGTAATTTTCGAATTCCTTCTGAAATGCTGTCAGCATCTCACCGATTTCCTCTATCATAGAGGAATCGCCCTCTTCTTCCGCCATCTGAATCAGGGTTTCAATATCTGAAAAATCCTGTTCCAGCTTCTGATATTCCTCCAGCGAATCCTGCAGCTTCTTTAACTGTCTGGAAACACTGGTTGACTTTGCTACATCATCCCAGAAGCCCGGCTGTTCCATCTCATATTGTAATTTTCCTATGCTGTCTTTTCTGCCAGCGATGTCAAAGTGAATCCCTTACTTCCATTAATGGTTGTCTGTACTGATTCAGTGTGAACTTAAACTGGTCTGTCTCTATCATTAATTTCTCACCTACTTTATCGGTTGCATCCGCAACACATTATTTCTATTCGTTCCGTCCGCAGCAGTTCTTATATTTCTTACCGCTGCCACATGGGCACAGATCATTTCTTCCGATTTTTTTTGCTTTCTTTACAGGCCCTCTGGATACAGTATCATCCTTGTTTGTTCCTGTAACTTTATTTACTTCCTCACGTTCAACCTTCTGTTCAACCTTAACACGAAGAAGCAGTTTTACTGTATCCTCCTGAATTGCTCTTGTCATTTCATTGAACATGTCATAACCGGCAAACTTATATTCTACAACAGGATCTCTCTGACCCAGTGACTGAAGTCCGATGCCCTGCTTTAACTGTTCCATATCGTCGATATGGTCAGTCCATTTTCTATCAATTACCTTCAGAAGGATAATACGCTCGATCTCACGCATATCTTCCGGACTTGGGAATTCTTTTTCTTTCTCATGGTAGAGTTCCACAGCCTCATTATACAGTCTCTCTTTGAGTTCTTCTGTGTCACCCTTTTTGATCTCATGCTCAGTAAGTGCGATTGGTTCTGTAAATGGAATGATCTCACGGATCATATTGTCAAGCTCTACAATATTCCACTCTTCCGGTGCAGCTTCTGATGAGCATACAGTATCTACACATGCATTGATATCATCCTTGAGCATCTTCAGGATAACTTCATGCATATCTTCACCGTCTAAGACTCTCCGACGCTCCTTATACATGATCTCTCTCTGTTCGTTATTTACACGATCATACTCTAACAGATTCTTTCTGATCGCGAAGTTGTTGCTTTCAATCTTCTTCTGGGCCTTCTCTACGAAGTTCGAGATTGTCTTATGCTGGATCTCTTCGCCCTCCGGGATCTTCAATGTATCATAAAGGCTCATAACTCTCTCAGAACCAAACAATCTCATCAGATCATCTTCCAGAGACAGGTAGAACTTGGATTCACCCGGATCTCCCTGACGACCGGAACGTCCACGGAGCTGATTATCGATTCGTCTGGACTCATGACGTTCTGTACCAATGATACGAAGTCCGCCAAGTTCAGCAACGCCCTCGCCAAGCTTAATATCCGTACCACGACCAGCCATGTTCGTTGCGATCGTAACTGCATTCTTCTGACCTGCTTCTGCAACGATCTCTGCCTCAAGCTCATGGAACTTTGCATTTAATACCTTATGTGGAATCTTTTTCTTGCTGAGCATGTGGCTGAGTTCCTCAGATGCATCAATATTGATCGTACCAACCAGAACAGGCTGTCCTTTTCTGTAACTCTCATTGATCTGCTCAACAATAGCGTTTAATTTCTCTTTCTTTGTCTTGAAGATAGAATCCGGACGGTCAATTCTCTGTACCGGAAGGTTGGTCGGGATCTCTACAACATCCATGCCGTAGATCTCTCTGAATTCTTCTTCCTCTGTACTTGCTGTACCTGTCATACCTGCTTTCTTCTCAAACATATTAAAGAAGTTCTGGAATGTGATCGTAGCAAGTGTCTTGGACTCTCTCTTAACCTTTACATTTTCCTTTGCTTCGATCGCCTGATGCAGTCCGTCTGAGAAACGACGGCCCGGCATGATACGTCCTGTAAATTCATCAACGATCAGAACCTCGTCATCCTTTACAACGTAATCACGGTCACGGAACATCAGGTTATGTGCACGAAGTGCAAGAATTATGTTATGCTGGATCTCGATATTCTCAGGATCGGACAGGTTCTCGATATGGAAGAACTGCTCTACTTCCTTCACACCGTTTGCTGTCAGCATAACGTATTTGTCTTTTTCATTTACAAGGAAATCTCCGTCTTCCTCAATTGCTGTATTCATCAGCATATCCATCTTGGAGATCTCGCCATCACCTTCACCACGCTTCATACGTCTTGCAAGGTAATCGCACATCTTATAAAGCTCTGTCGATTTGCCGCTCTGTCCTGAAATGATCAGAGGTGTTCTCGCCTCATCGATCAATACAGAGTCGACCTCATCGATTACACAATAATGAAGTCCTCTTAACACAAGTTTTTCTTTATAGATAACCATATTATCTCTTAAGTAATCGAAACCGAGTTCGTTATTTGTTACATAAGTAATATCACATGCATATGCGTCACGTCTTTCATCATTTGTAGATGAGTTCAAAATAATACCAACTGTAAGTCCAAGGAACTCATGAACCTTACCCATCCATTCAGCATCACGCTTTGCCAGGTAATCGTTGACTGTTACGACCTGAACGCCCTTGCCTTCCAGTGCGTTTAAGTATACAGGAAGTGTAGATACAAGGGTCTTACCTTCACCGGTTCTCATCTCGGCGATACGTCCCTGATGTAATACAACACCACCGATCAACTGTACTCTATAATGCTTGATGCCAAGCACTCTGTATGCAGCCTCTCTTACAACTGCAAATGCTTCTACCAGCAGATCATCAAGAGTTTCCCCATTTGCAAGCCTCTCTTTGAATTCTGCTGTCTTTGCTCTTAATTCCTCATCGGACAATGCCTGCATGTCAGAATCAAGTGCTTCTATCTTGTCCACAATAGGAGCGATCTTCTTCAGTTCTTTCTCACTATGTGTGCCAAATACTTTTTCAAATAATCCCATTCTATTATTCTCCTAACTGTTTTCTTGGTTTTATATCCAAATCTTATTACTCAGGGTACATAATACCATCATATGAAATTTATATCAAGAATGAATCTGAAAAGCTTTGGTAAAGCATTTATGAAATAATGATGAATAATCAACATTCATTCTTTAAATCTGACCACAAAAAAGAGCCGCCAGCGTTAATTGTCTGGCGACCCTTCTTTTTATCCGAAAATCTCAGGCAGACATTCTTCAGACTATAGCTTCTGAAAATATCTGTCCCTGCTCAGCAGGTACGAGATTAAAATTCTGGTTCAATCAATCCGTATGTGTTACCCTTTCTCTTGTAGACAACATTTACTTCTTCTGTCTCTGCATTTCTAAATACATAGAAGTTATGTCCAAGCAGATCCATCTGGATGCATGCATCTTCCGGATACATAGGCTTTACTGCAAATCTCTTGCTTCTAACGATCTTAATCTCGTCATCTTCATCTGTTTCTTCTTCTACAAATGAATTCTGGAGATATGCTGCATTCTGCTCCTTGTCGATCAGTTTCTTCTTATGTTTGTTTACCTGTCTCTCGATTACTTCCAGCACAAGATCGATCGATACATACATATCATCACTTACCTGTTCTGCACGAATGATATGTCCTTTCATAGGGATCGTAACTTCTATCTTCTGTCTGTCTTTCTCTACACTAAATGTAACCTGTGCAACAGCATCTTCTGCGAAATATTTCTCAAGCTTGGACAGCTTGTCATATACTGCATTCTTTAAACCTTCAGTAACATCGATGTTTTTTCCACTAATTATGTAATTCATGTTGCCCAACTCCTTCTTTTTCGGGTGTCCCCGAATTGATAGTCTTATTATAACATAAACCGCCATTTTTTCAAGTCATTTTAAACAAAAGGAAACCGTTTGCTTTTCATTTTTTAGTCAAATTAACAATTAATTTATATAATTTATGAAAACTACACAAATGCATATGTATCTTTTTTCTATCTCCCATATTTTCTTAATTTACAGTCTTGTATTCATCGAATGCAAAAAGAAAGCCGGTACATACCGTGAGAAACAAGAACCTGTTCACTCACCATGTACCGGCTTTTCTTCTATTCTGTTTATCCTTTATTGTCCAAGTAGTCTGACTGCCTTGATCGGAGTTCTGTAATTATATACAGATGTCTTGATTCCTGTTGCTTCTGTACTTGCATGTACGATCATGCCGCCACCTGTATAGATTCCAACATGTCCGATATCTCCGTCTGTTCCGTAGAATAACAGATCACCCGGTTCCAGCTCTGAAAGACTTACTTCTGTTCCGTAATAAGACTGAGCAGTTGCGGAATGTGGAAGTGAAATTCCAAAGTGTGCATATACGGATAATGTAAATCCTGAACAGTCAGCACCATTTGTAAGGCTTGTACCGCCATATACATAAGGATTACCAACAAACTGTAATGCATAATTTGCAAGATCTACACCAGTTGAACCACTGGATGGTACCGGATCCTCAGAAGGTGCTTCTGTAGGAGCTTCCGTCGGTGCCTCAGTTGGTGCTTCCGTAGGGGCTTCTGTTGGTGTCTCAGTTGGTGCTTCTGTAGGAGTCTCAGTCGAAGCTTCCGTAGGGGTTTCTGTTGCCTGCTGCTCTTCCTCCTGCTGCTTCTGCTGTTCTTCCTGCTGTCTTCTCAATTCTTCCTCTTCTGCTGCTCTTGCAGCTTCAGCCTCTTCTACCGAGATAGCCTTTACTGTATTATATGAAATTTCAACATAATCCGAACTTACATAACCGGCAGTCTCATCATCAACCTTTACTTCTGTCCAGCCATCTGCCTGACCGATTACTGAATATGATTCTCCACCAGGGATCATTGTAAGACATTCACTGTCTGCATCTGCCTCGGCACGTACATTCAAGGTTTCTGTTGTAACAGTTGCCAACTTGCTGCAATGTTCTTCTGCATAAGCACCTGCATCATCACCATATACAAGGAAATCGTTCTTTATGTATCCTTCACAGCTACCAGATGCAACCTTTGTCCATGTATCACCTTTTTCCTTTACAAGGGCAATACCATTTGCTCCAAGTGTTCCGACCAGTTCACCGTCTGCACTTGCTGTAGCACGGATATTAACCTCATCCGTTACAGTTGTAAGACACTTTCCTTCAAACTGTGGATACTTACAGGTTTTCTCTGCCGCTCCCGTTTCTGTTTCCTCTGTCGCAGCTTCTGTTGTTTTTTCTTCTTTCTTGGTACTCTTTTTTGATGTCTTCTTTGTCTCAGTCTTTGCTGTTTCTGTCTTAACTGTTTCAGAAGAAGCATCCGTCGGTGTACTTCCATCTCCGGCTGAAGCCGTTTCAAGCTGAACAGATTCTACATATCTGTCAAGCGCTGATGAGAGTCCGATCGTTGAATCATCATATATGTTATTTGCTTTGATCACGCCAAATGCCGTTGTAGCTGCCAGACTGACTGTTACTACCGCAACGGATATCTTTCTGGTTCCTTTGGACATCTTATTACCTCCCTGACATGGGAATGCCATGTCATCAAACATTTGTTACGAAATTGTTACATTTCTGGTTCATTATAACAACAATTCAAATGCTTGTCAACATGGCATTCCCGTGTTTTTGCTTGTTTTTCAGTGTTTTTTAAAAATTAAGATTTATTACATTTGTTACAAACTTAAGAAACAACTACTCCATCTTTGGCTTTTACTGTAACGATGGCACCTGTTTTTAATATCTGGGTCGCATTCTTTGCTCCGATGATAACCGGAACATCACGGCTGAGGCCTACGATCGCAGCATGTGAATTTTTCCCATCCTTTTCACACACGATCGCAGATGCAGTCTTTAACTGTTCCATGATATTATTGCTGGTCTCTTTCATTACAATAATATCTCCCGGATTGTAATTTTTCTGAAGATCTTCTTCTGTTTCCGCTACACATAAAGGAGCACATACCGACTTCTCGTTTACAGAAGTACCTTTTACAAGGATATGTCCAACAACATGTACCTTGATCAGGTTGGTTGTTCCGGCAACACCAAGTGGAACGCCGGCAGTGATAACAACGATCTCTCCATCCTTGATGTAATGATTTCTCTTCGCAGCTTCTACAGAATGCTCAAACAGATCATCCGTATTATTCTCCTCTGCGATCAGAAGCGGCTGAACGCCCCATGACAGATTTAACTGACGACATACCTTTTCAACCGGTGAACATCCGATGATCGGACATTTCGGTCTGTATTTAGAAATCATGCGGGCTGTTTTTCCTGATTTTGTTACGGTTACGATCGCTGCTGCGCCAAGATCGATTGCTGTTGTACAGGTTGCATGGGAGATTGCGCTGGTGATATCCGGATTCTGGATATTTCCTCTCTCATAAAAACGTTTTGTATAATCAATATCTTCTTCTGCACGTTCTGCGATCTTAATCATGGTATGGAGTGCTTCTACCGGATACTTGCCTGCGGCTGTCTCACCAGAAAGCATGATCGCGCTGGTTCCATCATAGATTGCATTTGCAACGTCTGTTGCCTCTGCTCTTGTCGGTCTTGGGTTCTTGATCATGGAATCAAGCATCTGGGTTGCTGTTACAACCTGCTTGTCTGCATTGTAAACCTTCTTGATGATCATTTTCTGGATTACAGGAACATCCTCTAACGGAATCTCTACACCCATATCGCCACGTGCTACCATGATACCATCTGATACACGGATGATCTCGTCGATATTTTCCACACCCTGCATATTCTCGATCTTGGAAATAATATTTATATTATCACAGCCATGCTCATCTAAAATCTTACGGATCTCCAATACATCATCTGCCGTTCTTACAAAAGACGCTGCAATAAAATCAAAGTCATTCTCAATACCAAATATGATATCTGCACGATCCTGCTCACTGATGTATGGCATGGACAGATTTACGCGTGGTACATTTACGCCCTTGTGATTGGATACCGGACCGCCATTTACTACACGACAGACGATCTTATTCTCGGATACCTGCTCTACCGTCATCTCGATCAGACCGTCATCGATCAGTATCGTATTTCCCGGTTTTACATCATTCACAAGATTCTTATATGTGATTGAAACCATCTTCTCATCACCTTCAACCTCATCGGTTGTAAGTGTAAATGTCTGCCCCGGCTTCAGTTCAATCTTTCCATTTTTGAAATCTTTTACACGGATCTCCGGTCCCTTTGTATCCAGCAGTGTTGCAACCGGAAGGTTCAGCTCTGTTCTGAACTTCATGATACGTTCCATGTTCCGTTTATGCTGTGCATGATCTCCATGTGAAAAGTTGAATCGGGCAACATTCATTCCCTCGATCATAAGCTTTCTCAAAATATCATCATCATCTGTTGATGGCCCTAATGTACATATAATTTTAGTTTTACGCATAATGCCTCCTAATTTGTTGTTTTTATACTAAGAAACTATTATCAGTCTCCATAATACTCTTCATCCGGCACATGATCTTCCTGTTCTCCCGCTTTTGTTTCCGGTTTCTCCGGTATCCGTAGGATCTCATCTGCATATAATTTGACTGCTGCGATCAGATAGACAAATGTTATGATCACACACAGAATATACAAAAATACAAATTGTCCCTTTAATACAAATCCTGCGATCAGGATCGCCGCTATAAACCACGGGGTTCTGATAAGTGTGGACGCCTTTACGATATCCGAAAAAACGATCTCATCACTGATACCAAATACATGCTTGAGTGCATTTATGATAAATCCCCATATCAGGGTTCCAACATAATAGACAAATATCAGCAATACCGCCAGCACAAGTGTAATCCCGATCAATAACGGAGTATCATATTTTCTTGTCAGATTTAATAATGTATCCTTATCATATACATCCCGCTTCTCGATCGAACGCAGGTGCGAATAAACACTGCTCCAACTGATCCTGGTCGGTGAATCATCGCTGTACAGCAGAATCTCCTGATTGCTGACCACTACCATCGTCTTATAATGTCCAACCTCAAGAAGTTCATCGATCTCATCTGATTCCGTATCGTAATCCGTAGAATCGATTCTGATATATGCTTCTCCCGGACGTTTTAATTCATACTGCTTCTTACAATAAAATCCGTCTTCACTTACACTGAAATATGCAATTCTGTCATCGATCGCATCTGCCAGGCGGTTATATCCGATCCTCTTGCTGACCGGCATATAAAATACTAACGTCGGAAGAATCACGCATACAAGGATCACCAACAAATGGATGGAAAACCATGTTGCACTTTTTCCTGTCTTAATATATTCTGCCGGGCGGACCAGTCCTTTAAACATACCGCCTAATGCCCCAAAAAATCTTGTTTTTTTCTCCATATGATGTTCCTTTCATTTTTATTACCGTGTTGATTATAACACGTCATCGACTGACTTGGCACTACAAAAATGCTTTTTTTGTGCAAATTTCTGGTAAAGATTTTATCTGATCTTTTACCTGTTTTTTTCATAGTTCTTAAATTTCCCCAGATTATTGACATTTATATGTAAAAAAAATATTATAAATTAGTTAAGGATAAATAAAAATTGGAGGTTGCTTATCGTGAAAAAACTTATTACCACGGTATTGTGCAGTGCTGTCGCCGGTCTCACGATCTTCAGCGCACCTAAGATCGCCGGTCAGACCTATGCACAGTCACAATATGCGTACACAACAGTTTCTACCCAGTCATCCAACATTTCATATGCTGACGAGATTGATAAAATGGTAGAAACGGGAACATTTGACAGTTCTTCATTAACAAAGGAACAGATTGCCCTTATCAATAAAAAATACGGAGAAGATCCACAGGCAATTCAGGAGCTTCAGAAAAAATCTGACAGCATCAAGAATCCTTCTCTGGCTTCCATTGATACCAGCATCTATGCCCATGATGCACAGTTCAAGGGCTATGACATTATAAATGGTATTGATATCTCCCGCTGGCAGGGCAATATCGACTGGAAGAAGGTCAAGGCAGACGGAATTAATTTTGCTCTGATCCGTGTCGCACTCCGTACCACAGAATCCGGTGTGCTGGAAGCAGACGCATTATATAAGGAAAACATCGAAGGTGCTCTCGCCGCAGGACTGGATGTCGGCGTATATGTCTATTCCCAGGCGATCACAACGGCCGAAGCAAGAGCAGAGGCCAACTACACCATGAAGCTGATCAAGGGCTATAACATAAAGCTTCCGGTTGTTATGGACTACGAATACTACATCAATCATTCCGGCAGACTTGCACGGGCAAACTTAAGCCCTGCTGCCGCAACTACGATCTGTACTGCTTTCTGTGAAGAGGTAGAGAAGAATAATTACACCGCTATGGTCTATGCAAATAAATCTTTACTCACAGATGATGTATATGCAGATGTACTGGCAAAACGGTTCCCGATCTGGCTCGCCCAATATCCGGGATGGGATTCTGCAACCAACAGTGTGCATGCATCTTACGAAGGTAAATATTCCTACTGGCAGTACACATCTTCCGGCTCTGTAGCCGGCATCAGCGGTAATGTTGATATGAATTTCCGGTACATCAAAAAACCGGAAGCCGTTAAGAATCTGCATATCACTTCAACTTCCATGCAGAAGGCATCCTTGAAATGGAATAAAGTACCGTATGTATATGGTTATAAGATCTATCGTCTTGACAAGAGCACAAATACATATAAGCATGTCGGAACGACAGTCGGTGCAAGCAATACTTCATTTACAGACAAGGGTCTGGAGGTAGAAACCTTATACAGTTACAAGGTACTTGCGTTCTACGGAACAAATTCCGGTGCTTACAACGGCGGAGAGTCCAATATCGTTCATGCCGCTACACAGGAAAAGAATATTGATAAGGTATCAATCGCCAAACGGGCAAAGGATTCTCTTACTTTAGAATGGACTCCGCAGACCGAAGTTTCCGGCTACCACATCGTACGTTTTAATCCGGCAACCGGTAAATACAAAACCGTTGCTTATGTAAAAGGAGCCAAAAACAATACTTACACAGATACCAAGCTGGCAAGCGGAACAACTTACACTTATAAAGTGCGTGCTTACTTTGAAGAAGGCAGCCGCCGCGCATTTTTCAAATACTCCTCTTCCATAAACGGAAACACCCGTCCCGGACAGGCCACAGGTGTAACTGCTTCCTCTACAAAGAATACCGTAACCGTTAAATGGAATGGTCAGATAAATGTTGCCGGCTATATCGTTTACCGTTTAAATGACAATGGTAAATGGGTACGCGTTAAAACGATCACAAATAAAAACACAACCTCATATACAGATAAAAAATTAAGTGGCAATACCATTTACAAATACTGTGTTGTTGCTTACTACAAGAAATCCGGCAACAATGTCCGTACAGATCGTTCCAAAACAGTATCTATTATGACAAAACCGGCAAATGCCAGAAGCGTGTCCGTTATCCCATCCAAGAATAACTCTGTAAGTATTTCCTGGAAATCTTCTAAGAATATTTCAGGTTATCTTGTTTATATGAAAAACGGAACCACAGGTTCTTCCTGGAAACGGATTGCAAAATTATCTTCCGATAAGACTTCCTGGACACAAAAGGGACTGTCCGCAAACGGAACCTATAAATTCAAGGTTAAAACCTATTACCGCGGAAACGGTGCTACTTCGATCAGTGATGCAGCTACGATAACCGTTAAGATCCCACCGAAAAAGGTAACAGGAGTAGCTGTAAACAGCTACGGTTCCAAGCAGTTAATGACATGGAAGACTCAGACAGATGCAGATGGGTATTATATCTATCGTTATACAAATAAAACAAAGAAGTATACAAAGCTGAAAACGATCACCAACTCCGCCGCTTCTTCTTATATTATCAATGAAGCCGGATCATCCAAATACAGCTATTGCATCGTTGCCTACAACAAGTCAAATGGAAAGGCTTACAAGGGAACCAGATCTGCACTTACCGCTAGTAAGAAAGGCAGCCAGAAGATGCAGGTTATATGCAGTGTCTTAAATGTAAGAAAAGGTCCCGGAACCGGATATGATATTATTCAGACAGTTTCTTATGGAACAGAGCTTACACTCAAAGGCTTATATCAGGACTGGTATCAGATTTCCTTCACAAAGGACGGTAGAACCTACAACGGCTATGTTTCAGCCGCTTATGTAAAATTGAAATAAGCAATAACCATATATAAAACGGCAGGAATGCATTCCAAGCACTCCTGCCGTTTATTTCTATTACTGTTTTTACTTATTTGCTGAGTCCGGAACAAACATATAACCAATCCCCCGGACAGTACGGATATATACCGAATCCTCTTCCAGCTTATCTCTCAATCGTTTGATATATACCGACAAGGTATTATCATCCACAAATGACTCATCGACATCCCACAACCGTTCGATCAACTGTCTCCGTGTCATAACCTGATTCTCATGAAGCGTCAGTTCCCGAAGCAAACGAAATTCACTTGGTGTACTGTCGATATTCCGTTCATTCCGGTAGATCTTATACTGTTTATTATCTAGTCTGGTGTGTCCGAAAATGAAATCTTCTCCTGCTTCATTTTCCAAATCTGTTTTTTTGATATTGTTATACCGTTGTCTTCTCAGGATCACAGAGATCCGTGTCAGCAGTTCCTTTACCCGATATGGTTTTGCTATATAATCATCTGCACCAAGCTCCAGTCCCTGCACCAGATTCACTTCATCTGATACTGCTGTAAGAAATATGACCGGAACATAATTATCTGCCTCACGGATCTCTCTGCAGAAATCATAACCATTTCCATCCGGTAGCATAACATCAAGCAGCACCAGATCGATATCCGGCTGCAGACACTTTCTCGCAGTCTTAAGATCCGAAGCATGCACCACTTCATAATGCTCTGTCTTTAATGTATATTCCGTCCCCATTGCCAAAGCAAAATCATCCTCAACTAACAGGATCTTCTCATTTGCCATTTCTCATACCCCTGTTCTATTTTATTCACGATCCAGTGCAAAGAAACACACCGCACTGACCAGACTGATAATGATACCTGCCAGAAACAGATAGAAGCCCAGCCGGTATCCTGCAAAGCCTTTATAGCCATTTTCCTGCATACTGCGTGTTGTTTCTTCCATAATCCCATGAATCGCCCGAATCGTCTTACTGTGTGTCAGCAGGAATAATTCAATACCGGAAAGAACAGCCGGTATAAAAAACATCAGATTGAAGATGTCCCAGGTATCCCGGTCTCCACGCAGATAGATCACAACCAGTACAATTCCGGCTATCCCGGTAAGGATTGCCAGATAAGGCAATATCCGGATAAACAGATTGATATCTCCCATCGCCTGATAACGGTCTGCAAGCTTTTTCAGATTTAAAAGCGGAAACCATTCCTTTACATCCTGATAATCCTTCATGGTAAACCGGTATCCTAGGAATGGGAAACATCCGGATATCAGGATCATAACCATCCCAGCCAGATACGTCAGGCTGAATTTATTTACCTTCATACACCCTCCATGCCAGCAATTATTTGATACGGAACGTCGCTTTTACATAACCATCTGCGAACAGCACATGATCTCTTCCGTCAAATGCCCACTTTAACTCTTCTTCTGCATAAGATGGCTCTACAAATTTAACATCAATTCTGGATACGTCCTCTGATTTTACAGCCGCTGTACGAAGAAGCAACATACCCTGAACAACCGGATGATCGGTCAGATGAATCTTATTCTGATCACCTGTCTCCTTGCTGAAGCTGTAAACCTCTTCTTTTGAAAATGTGTGGAACTCCTCTGCATTATCATATGATGCAGCCTCTACGCGCTTCAATTCCTTCTCTTTATCGGATGGCTTTACAAGTGTCACGGTAAATTTCTCTACCGGTATCTCTACGCCATCCACATAACCGAGGATCGGAAGGATGTACATAAATGCATTCTCCTTTACAGCCCCGAATTCATAGCGGATACTGTCTGCCTGCCCAGCCTGTTTCTTCTCTGCCATATATGAGATCTTGCCGATAAATGCTCCCTGATATGTCGATGCATCCATCTCTGTCATCTTTGTTCCTATCGCCATCATTCTGTCATAAATATTCATATTGTACCTCTTTCTTTCTATATTATTAAAATCGCCTGATTTTCAATTAAATATATCTAAATAATTTTCCTGATCACATTTAAACCTGATTCTATGTTCCAATCATATTCATAATATATGTTTCTCTCAGAAAATTCAACAACCGGTAGTTTCATTTTAAAAGTCCATGCGGGTGCCGGACTCTGGTGCTCCAATCTCGTATCCCTGTTCACGGATCATCTGCAGGTCAGTTTCAAATGTGATTCCGGTCGTTGTCAGAAAGTCACCGCTGATCACGGCATTTGCCCCGGCACGAAGAGCTGCCTTGCCATTATCCGGCAAATAGGCTCTGCCTGCCGCCAGACGGATAAAGGTATCCGGAAGGATAAAACGAAAAACAGCCACCGTCCGGAGGAACTCCTCCTGCTTCATCGGCTCCTGATGTTCAAAATACGTTCCCGGAATCGGATTCAGCATATTGATCGGAACCGAGTCCACATCCAGCTCTCTTAACGAAAATGCCAGATCGATTCGATCCAAAAGCGTCTCTCCCAGTCCGATCAGTCCACCACTGCACACTTTCATACCAGCCGCCTTGGCTGCACGGATACTCTTTCTCTTATCATCTGACGTATGCGTCGTGCACAAGGTCTTAAAGAACGCATCCGATGCTTCCATGTTATTATGAACCATTGTCATACCAGCTTCATGAAGCTTTATGAAATCCTCCTCATCCAGCATACCAAGAGATGCGCAGACATGGATATCTGCTGTCTTCCTGATATCCTCCACATTCTGAACTGCCAGTGCTACCTCCCGTTTCGACAGCCGCCGTCCAACAGATACAAGCCCGTACCGGTAAGAACCACGGCTCTTATCCTGAACCGCTATATCGGTCAGGATCTGCTCACCCAGTACACATTCCGCTGGGACCTTCTCCTTTGCTCTGGTTGACTGTGCGCAGTACAGACAGTCCTCACCGCACTGTCCAACCTTAACAGCCGCCACAGAACAGACATCGCAGACATTTCCACAGAAATGCAGTCGAATCCGGTCTGCCGCCTCAGAAAGCTCTGACAGATCTACATCGATAAGCAGCTCTGCTTCCTCCCTGCTGATACGATATCCATCCATTATCTTATGTTCCAATCTCTGAAGTTCATCCTTTGTCATAATTCATCATTGTCCTTTATTAAGAAATATTGCCCTTTTTAACCACACAGTGTATCCATTTTCATCCAATCTTTATTAATATACCATCTAAACAACATCTTGTGAACTACCCAATGTTCCGCATTGTCACGCCCGGCTTGTCCTCGCACCTGCCCACTTCCGGCTGTATATTACCCCGCTTCATGTCTGCCCTTCCCGGCTGGATCCTTTGCATATAAACTCGCATATTTTCTATGAATTGTACCTGCCTTATTTGCTCATGCTCCTGTGCAAACTCGCCTTTGGCTCAAACATGCACCCGCATTCGCTGGCAAGGTACAAGTTCATAACGAAAATATTGCTTTATGTTTATATGCAAAGGATCCAGCCGGGAAGGGCAGACATGAAGCGGGGCAATACACAACCGGGAGGAGCCGGGCGAAACCTTAAATCTCTTTTTTTCGGCATTATTCTCTTTTAAGTTTTTGTAAAATATAGTAGAATTATGGAGTATGGGGCCATTGGAAGGCGGACCCCTTTGGAGGTTATATCTATGATTAATATACTAGTAGTTGAAGACGAAAAACCTATTGCAAACCTGATCAAAATGAGTCTGACAAAGGCAGGCTATTCCTGTACCTGTATTTATGACGGACTTGCTGCCGCAGACATACTGGAAGAAACCCCTTTTGATCTGGTTCTGCTCGACATCATGCTTCCGGGTGCATCCGGCTATGATGTTCTTGAATATATCAAACCATTAAAAATACCGGTTATCTTTATTACAGCAAAAAACTCCCTGAACGACCGCGTCATGGGGCTGAAGATGGGAGCCGAGGATTATATTGTAAAACCATTTGAGATCGTTGAGCTTCTTGCAAGGATTGAAGTTGTTCTCCGGAGATATAATAAGCTGAATACAACGATCACCGTCCGCGATCTTGTTATTGATACAATTGCGATGAGCGTCACGAAAAATGGAAAAGAGATACCACTGACAAATAAGGAATATGAGCTGTTATTGTTATTTGCACAAAATCCGGGAGTTGCCCTCTATCGTGAAACGATATATGAACGCATCTGGGGTGGTGACTATCCTTGTGACAGCCGAACGGTTGCTCTTCATGTCCAGCGTATGCGAAAAAAGCTTGGACTGGAAGACTGCTTAAAGACCATCAACAAGATCGGATACCGTCTGGAGATCTAAAAAGGAGTTTCTATGAAATTTAAGCATAAACTTGTATTATGTATGGTTGCACTTCTGGGACTGTCCTTCGGTCTCGGAGGAACCATGCTGATCCACCGATCATTCAAATCTTCGTTATCCTCCACGATCGACAGTGACCTGCAAAATTATGAGAGTATTCAGAGCACTCTGCTGATCGCTGTTGATACAAATTCTGTGTCATCTTATATCGACATGTCTAATATCATCAACCAGTTTTCCGCTCAAGGCAACTCCAACCGTAAGAATATCATTCTTCGAAATTCGGATATGGAAGTCGTAAGCATCATGAATTCATCCTCTACATATAAAGAAATGAAACCGTCAGATGAAAATATCTGTAATTCGATCATTTGGAGAGAAAAGGATAACTACTATCTGCAATTATGCAGCTCCATGGATATCAATACAGAAAATCTGGACATCTCACAGATGGACATTGTCTATGACATCACTTCCGTATATGCCGCCCGCGCACAGGAACAGAATACATTTCGTCTGCTGTTGATCGCGATCTTTGTTGTCGGAAGTATCACATCCATGATTGCAGCCAGCCTGCTGACAAAACCGCTGGAAAAATTATCATCACTTGCACAACATATCTCCCACGGAGATTACTCTGCCCGTCTGCACATCCACTCCGGTGATGAGATCGAGGAACTGGCAAATGATTTCAACAATATGGCAGATACCATCGAAGATAATATCTCAGAGCTTCATTTCTCTATGGAAAAACAGGAACAATTTATGGGAAGCTTTGCTCACGAATTAAAAACTCCTATGACCTCGATCATCGGTTACGCCGATCTTCTGCGAAGCCAGAACATGAGTGAGGATGAAACAAACGAAGCTGCTAACTATATCTTCTCAGAAGGAAAACGTCTGGAAAGTTTATCTTTAAAATTACTGGATCTTCTGGTTGTAAAAAATCAGGAAACCATCTTATCACCAACCGATCCTTCCCTTGCGATCCGGAATGTGATCAACATCATGAAGCCGGAGCTTGCAAAAGAACATATCACTTTGAAATCAAGCTGCCGTAAAGGCTGCTGTATGATGGACATCGACCTGTTCCAGTCTCTGATCATCAATATTATTGACAATGCCAGAAAAGCAATCGATGACAACGGCATCATCCATGTAGCGGGAACCGTGCGGGATGACAACTATGTGATCATTATCAAGGATAACGGACGTGGAATGCCGCCGGAAGAGATCACTCGAATCAGTGAGGCCTTCTACCGCATCGATAAATCAAGGTCCCGTGCACAGGGTGGAGCCGGTCTTGGTCTTGCAATCTGCAGTAAGATAGCAGAGATCCATCAGGCAAAGATCAAATACAAGAGCGCTGTTGGGCGTGGTACCGTGGTCACAATATCATTACCAAATGTAAAGGAGGCATCTGAATGAGCAACGAAGAAAAGAAAGAACCCGTCATTGCATCCTATGAACTGACTGCAGCCCATAAAGAAGAGGATGATATCTCCGAATCTGAAGTAAATGATATGATAAACGAAAGCGAAGAAGGTACTGTTTCCTCTACTGAACATACAGGAAAAGCACACGGCATTCTTCATTTCCTGTACAAGAATCTTCTCTGGTTTATAATATGCATTGCAATTTTTATGATCTGCATCATTGCCTCGAATCTGTATTTTCGTATTCAGGACAGGAAAACATTGAATTCCATATCCAGCCATGAGATCAGTCCGAACAATCTTGATGTAACAAATAAACTGACACTACTCGAGAAAATCAATATCATAAACGAAGAATGTTACTACACTGATCTGAACTTTGATTATACGGACAAACATTCCTACAGTGAGATCCATGATATAACCGTAAATGAACTGACGTCGTATTTCTCCGATTATTTCTCCTGTGATTTTACTGTAAATGGTATCTATGAAATGTATATATCCAAATATCTTGCAACGTCAGATGAAAATTCTTACCGCAGTTTTACAATATGGGTGGTTAATATCTACTATTTTGGATTTGAAATGAATTGCTTTCTGGATTATGACACAAACAAACTGATTACATTTACAATGAATCTGGACCCTAATTCTAACACTTTCTATAACGAAGAAAGTCTGGTAGAATTGGAATATTACAATGATTATATACTTCCACTGTATAACTTTTTAGGAAGCCATGTCGGTAACTCAACTACGTTCAGTGACACTTGTTTCGATACTCTATACGATATATTAGTCTCTTATTATGAGCTCAACTTGGAGAAAGGATCTGGAAGCGGTGCAGGTATGACTCCAACAGAGATACCGGATTCTGATCTGCAGCTATTTGAAAAGCTGACAGGAACACCTATGACTGCTCATACCTATTATACTTACACTACTGAGATTAGTATGGAATCAGAAGTCGATACAACAGAAGAATACAACTTTTATATGAAAAACGGATTGTTCTTCTACCAGATGAATCGATATTTTTATAATTAACAGATGCTTAATACTTCTTTAGAAGAAATATGCAGAATTGATGCATTTTTTTGCAGGTTATGATGCATCCATCCTTTATAGTAACATCATCAAGACAAGGGATGGTGCTTATGAAGTATTCAAGCAGAGAACAGAACAGGATTGAGTGCAGCACATTTTTTAAGACAGAGAGGTCTTTTACACGCTGCAATTATCTCAAAGTTAAGTTTGGTATCTTTGCCATATGTTGTTTTATTTTGTTTGTTGCCATTTTGCTCAAAGGTACCATCCTATAATCTCTTGAGCCCCCTCATATTTCAGACTAGCTCCAGATGCGTTTCCCGGCATCTGGAGTTTTTCATTGTTTCTTATCATCTGCCTGCTCTTTTAATCTGCCCTGACGTTCCAGCTTATACTGTGTCTGCCGCTTTTTCGCAGCGATCCGTTTCTGCAGCTTTGCTGCCTCCCGTTCCACTGAACGATCCGGCAGTATCCCACACGCTTCCAGTGCTCTTGGCCAGGGGCCAAAATAGGATTTGACCGCAGCAACCTCTTCCACCGTGAAGTCTGATTTTTTCGGATACCGTTCCAGTTGTTTATATGCATCACGCAGCATTTCCATACAGTTTTCTTTTGTCAGATCGTTTTCTGCCATAATCAGCTTTCCTATTTCCCTACAGCTATATGCTATATCTGTCTTCATAGATTATCTTCTATACCATACAATGTTTCCCGGTATATTGCAAATACCGGCTGCCACCCGTTCGTTTTAAAACGCTTCCGGATAGCAGCCGGTATTCCTTTTACTGACAGATCAATGTTTGTCCGTAATACATATCACCTTACGGCTTCATGTATCTTTTTTATTATTTTGTCTTTACAGACGTCTTACCACTGTAAACACTGTAGAACTTCTTTCCATTGATCTTCTTATATGCTCTTACCTTGACATAATATTTCTTACCCTTTTTCAGGTTCTTGATCACAGCACTTGACTTCTTGCCGCTTACATATGTACTCTTTGCATTCTTGAATGCTTTATTTGTTGCATATGTGATCTGGTAACCACTTGCACCTGATACCTTCTTGTAAGAAACCTTGATTGCCTTGGTCTTATATGCAGCAGCCTTCTTTACAGTCGGTGTTGCAGGTACAACAATCAAGGTGATCGTTCCTGTACTCTTCTTGTAATTTGCTGTTGCTGCGGCTGTTACTTTGATCTGTACCTTACCTGGCTTCTTTGCGGTAACAAAGCCGGTCTTCTTATTTACAGTTGCGATCTTCTTATTAGAAGATGTATACGTAACCTTGCCCTTTGCAGAAGCCTTCATCTTCACATACTTACTGTATGCATATACTGTCTGCTTCTGGATCGTCTGTGATGCTTTCTTGATCACAAATGTGCTTTCTACTTTACCGGTATAGTTGCCCTTACCGGTAATAACTACCTTTGCGATTCCTGCATTCTTGTTATTTGAATATGCTACAGAATAATCATCGGTTGATAATGCCTTGCCGGATACTGTAACCTTTACAGCCGGTTTCTGTGCCTTACCTGTATATGTAACACTTGGAACTGTTACAACAGTGTTTTTGGCAGTCAGTGTAACCTTCTGATCCGGAGTCTCTGTAGTTGGCTCTTCTGTACTTGGTTTCTCTGTTGTCGGTTCTTCTGTAGTTGAATCAGAAGAATCTTCTGTTGTCTTATCAGGATCTTCTGTATCCGCCTTTTTCTTAACAGTCAGACGAACTACTGTTTCTGCAGCTTCGTAATTTGCTGTTCCGGCAGTCTTGATCGTAATATCTGTAAATCCTGCTGCCTTTACTGTTACAAGACCTGTATCATCGATCTCTGCAACTGCAGGTGCCGATGAAACGAATGTCAATGTACCATGACCATCGGCTGCAAGAACAAACGGATCTGTACCTTCTGTTACCTCTATGCTCTTAGATGCAACCTGGATTTCCTGTTTTGCCTTCACAATTTCAAATGTAACTGTCTGTGAACCTGCATATCTTCCATCGATTCCACGAATCGTTGCTGTAGCCTTTCCGACAGATACACGCTGTCCTGAAACCGTATAATCAACATCCTTTACAAGCTGATATGTGCCATCTGTGATTGTAAGTTCCGGTACGATCACCTTTCCGGTATATTCTACAGAAGCAACCGGAGCAATTGTTGCCTTGCTCAGATCTCCCATAACTGTAACCTTAAAGGAAGCTGTAGCTGCCAGATAATTGTCACTCTCCGGTGCTGTAATTGTAATAACTGCTGTTCCGATACCATTGATCTGAAGCTTGCCATCTTCTGTTACTGATATAACATCTTCTTTATCAGATGATAATACAGGAGTTGTCTTTGCTTCTGCTGCAACTTCGATATCTGTCTTCTGTCCGTATACGACCTTCCGGTCTTCCGGTACATTTGTGATCTGCTGTTCTGCTTTCTTGATCTCGAAGGTTGTCTGAACCTGTCCAGAGAATTCGCCCTTACCTGTTACCGTACAAGTAGCTGTTCCGGCATTCTGCGCATTTTCAAATACGACATCATAGTTTTCTTCTGTTATCAGATTACCGTTTACATATACCTTTACTTCCGGTTTTAATTCTTCTCCGGTATAAACTGCATCTGCAACTACTACCTTTGTATTTGCATCTGTCAATGCCTTTTCTGTCTCTGCTGTCGCAGTGATCTTGTACCATGCAGTTCTTCCTGCTCCGGATGTTACATGACACAGCACTCCATCTGTCAGATCCATAACATCGGAAAGTCCATCAACTGTTACATAATGTGAATCTGCCTCTGTCTTGTAGCTGACTGGCAGAGCTGTAAGGTCTGTGTCCTTGAATAAATCTACGTTTACAATAAATGGATCATTCTCTGTACCGGTTCCGGCAAGTTCTTCTCCATTCATCCTATAAGTAATGATCTGATTCCACTGAGCATCGTATGTAGATGATACCTCAAAGTTCATCTGACTACTTCCAATTATAAGCTCTTTCAATGTTGGAAGACCTGAATATGCAGATGCAACATCGCCACCTGTAAGCTGATAGTGGAATTCTAATACATCTCCATCCTGGATCGTTGTAGCTGATAAGCCCATATTGGAGAAATCATCTTTGTTGTATGAGAACATCCATCCTGACATCGTATATTCAGCCTGAACTGTCAGTCCATTGATGGATTCCATATATGGTCCATATCCTGTATCTGCCAGAACATATGGAATGTTGTTCTCCTTTAACGCCTTCTCAACAGCATCCACTGCAGTCGCTGCATCAACTTCTACATCATCAAGGATCACACCATTTTCAGATGCACCCTTAATTCCCGCTGCTGTTGCTGTATAGTCATATACACCGACTTTAACATGCTTCTGATCAGCAACCGCTGCCTGTAACTCTTTATAAAGATCTACAAATGTCTGATCTTCTGCTGATAACGGAACATTTGCAAGCACATTGATAACTGGAGCTATACGATCCAGCGTATCCTTATCAGCTTTCTTTGAAACTGTTTCTGCTGTCAGCTTCTTTACTGCTGCTATATCAGCAGGAGATACATATACTGCCTGATCCTCTGTAAATGTGCTGCTTGCTTCATCTGCACATGAATAAACAGAATCAGATAATGTCATATATGCTGACTGTCCTGCAAATATTGTCTGTTCCTTTGTCTGGCTGGTACTCAGAATTTCTCCGCCACTATAACAACCTGACATCTCTACGCCTGCGTTGTTTGCTGCCTTGCCTTTAAAGCATCCGGCAATTCCACCTACATTTGTCTGACCAGATACCGAACCGGCATTATAGCAGTCAATGATCTTACCGGCAGGTGCTTTTGAACTGGCTTCATTATGAATACCAAGAATACCACCTACGTTATTCTTTGCTATAACCGTTCCATAATTTGAGGAATTCTTGATTGTAACATTTCTATTTGTCATTGCACCAAGAATACCACCTGCACAACTGCCATTTTTAGCAGTGATCGTGCCGTAATAGCTACAGTTGTCAATCACATTTGTACTGGTATCTGAATTTGCTCCGCAATATCCAACGATACCACCTGCATAAACATAATTTGAAGTTCCTGTAAATGTGATATTAACCTTTGAAACACAATTTGAGATCAATACATTTTTTCCTGCATTTTCCTTAAGCATACCTGCAATTCCGCCGGCATGTGTTGCTGTGCTTGCAGAAATATTTCCTTCTACTGTCAGATTCTTGATCTGACCTGTTACTGATCCGAATAAGCCGGCATCCTGAACATTGTCCACATACAGATTCTTGACTGTATGCCCCTGTCCATCAAATGTTCCTGCATAACCATAACTTGAGCTGTTCGGTTTGACAGGGGTCCACTTATATCCTGCAAGATCGATATCTGCAGTCAGAACCGCATTGATCGTGTATTTTGTCTTTACTTCATTTGCAAACCAGTAAAGTTCTGCTCCGGTTCCAATCTGGTATACACCATCTGACTGTTTCGGTTCAGTCATAGTCTGTCCATCCCACGCCTGAGCATCGGCAGGTGTCAGACGGATCGTCTTTGTAATACTTTCTGTATCCGCTGGGATTTCAATCGTTCCTGTCTTATATATATATCCTGATGCACAAATGACATATGAATATGTTTTTCCTATAAATCCCTTAAAGACTCCATCCGTTACTTTTGTTTCTTTCTTATCTTCATCTAAGATCTGAATTGTATAATCTGTAACCGGTTTTTTCGTCTGACTGTCTGTTATATTCAATGTTACCGGTACGAAATCAGAAGCTACAAGCTTGAATTCTACATCCGGAAGATTACACATATAAGCGGTATGACGGCTGGCTGCCATCTGTACCGGTACACCTGTGTCATGCCGAACTGCCCGATGAGAACCGTACGGTGAACCATAAGCACTCCATCCACCTATTCCGTTTTTCAGACATCCTGTCAGATGGAATGTATCACCTGCAAAATAAGTCGGGATCGTAACCGTAATCGTCTGTGAAGCTGGTGTTGATGCAAACATATACTGGTTTAGTTTTCCAACATATTCTGTTCCTGTTGTGTCAAAAAAGCAGATTGCTGCATCCATATTATACACACCTGCTAATTTACTGGCAGGATTGTATAAGCCATTATAAGAACGCTTACCGTCTTCACTTCTTTCTCCATAGCTGATCTCAATGGAATCACCCGCTGTCAATTCATCTGCGGTTATTTCATTTCCATCTGCATCTTTATATTTGTATGATACTGCAACTTCTTTTGCACGTATCACCTGATAAGTACTGACACCATTCTTTGTAACTTTAACAATATTTGGTCCTTCTGTAAGCCCTGCGACTGTATAACTGCCATCTGAATTTCTTGTGATGTTCTTTGCAGAAAATCCGCCGTATGTCAGCTTATTGTCTATGATCTCTGGACGAAGGACAGATACGGATACTCCACTCTCCGGTGTAAATGTATACTCAGCTCCGTCTGTTCCTGCCTCATAATAAAGAACATCCAGCTGTGCATCCAGTCTGTCGCCAGTTACTTTTTCCTCTTTTTTATTTTTACCTTCATTTATGGTCATGTTGGTCTGAATAGCTGTGCCATCCTTATCAACAGTAACCACTACAACACCGGTGTTTTCAGGCCATATTGCACTAAACTTGGTATACTTCGTATATCCCTGCATATTAATCTGTGCATCGTAGGTCACAAGCAGAATTGCTGTTCCTTCGGATTTCGCCTGAATCTCCGCTGTTTCTGAATGTGCTCCCGGTGTAACTGTGATCACATCATTTGATGGATTTCCATTCTCATCAATAACCGTGTAATGATAATCCGGTTCTGCACTCTTAGCATTCGAAGTACCTTCGATCGCCTGCCAATTACGGAAACATTCCAGACTGTATGTCTCACCCTTCTTCATAGAAAGGTATCCATGTTCATCTGATGTAAGATAAATATCTGCTACATCATACTTATTCTGAGACATATCATGATATATAGTATCTGGATTAAAAGAATCATCCCCGATATACATATCCGCCTTACTAACCATATAATCTGCATCTTTATTGGTAGAGAACCAATCCCAGTAGGTAACACCACCGGCACCTGTCACACGATAGTAATATGTAATACCAGCTCCGACAGTAAATTCATATGTCTCATATCCCGGCTCTTTGGCTTCTATCTTTGTTCCCGGTTCATCTTTATAAATATAATATGTAGACAATGTTCCAAGTCTAAGTTCTGCTCCTTCCGGGAATGTCACACTTACTTTTCTGGCTTCCGGTGCACTGATCGAATACCCATATGAACTGTTTGCTGTAAGTGTTTTTGAAACTGTCTTTTCTATATAATTCTGTGCATGGTCTCCCTTAGGTGTTACAGTTACAGATACCATATCCGCATAATAAAAAGGCACTGCATACTGAGCTGCTTTCTGACTTGTTTCCGCCTGCATCAAACCAAGTGTAGCATGACGATCAACATTATCAGGAGATACTACCTTTACATTAAAAGTAAAATCTTCTCCTTCTTGCCAAAATTTTCCACTGCCGGCATCCTTATTTGTACATGCAATACCTGACAGACTATATACTGCATATGACTGCTCTGCTTCATCGGTTACGATCAGGTCAATTGAACCCATATCAACTTTATTAGTACCACTCATTTTATATGTTGATAAGCGATAAGTACCTTCTGCAAGCTTCACTGTGTATACATAATTACTATCCGGATCTCCAGCCGCCACTGTATTTCCATCTGCATCTGTAAGTGTCATATATGGAACACTGCTGTTCATCTTGATCGATACCTGTTTTTCTCCTAATGCTTTGATCTTCTTTACAGCAGCTGCCACATCATCTGCTGATGCATCCAGATCTGCCATAACTGCCTGAAGTTCTGCATTTAATGAGGCATCCTTTGCGATCTCTTCTTCATTCTCTGCATAAAGTGTATATAACTCTGTCTTGTCTTGGGTTACATAATATGCTTCATAGCCTTCAAATCCACATCCAATATCTGCTCCATAACCGGCAAGTGTAAACTGCCAACGGAGAACATTGGTATCTGCTCCGGTTCCCTGATCTACAAGATATGCGCCTGCGCTTGTATTGCAAGGCACATTATCAACTGTGATCATCCAGCCGGACCATGATGTGTAATCATGTTCTGCAAGGTCTGTACCTGTCTTCTCCTCCAGTTCCAGATCATTTCCATTGTTACGTGTCTTATATGCATCCAAGAGTGCTGTTGGAACTTTTACAGTTCCTTTATCAATGCCTTTGATATTTGCCAGATAAAAGTTGCTGTCATTATAGGCACTTGATCCTGCAGGCTTTGTCTGAAGTCCTGCTTTCTTGAAAAATGCATAAGTTGCCTGTGAAACGGTCAATTTAGACAGATCAATGTCTATCCCTTCCTGTTTCCAGACATTTCCAATCTCTTCATAAGACATACGGGTCGGTGTGATATAAAATCCCTGTCCGATCGTAAAGCCCTCAAGAGACAGCACAACATATTTTGTGCTATAATCGGTCGTACTTTCATCTTCTTCCGCTGCCGCAACATTCTGAATACCATAACCTGCATTTACTGCAAATGGCACGAATAAAACTGCGCACGCAAATAAAAACGAAAGCACCAGTGTCCTGATTCGTTTCATTCGTTTCGATTCCTTTCTTCTATTGTATATTTTTTTATAAGCTGGGAATTAAATCTTGCTTTTCCCTCGCCCAAAAGCTGTATGTAGAATAAATCTGCGGGTATTCTGACTGAAAGACCATCTTATGATCTTAACACAGTAATGGCGGTTGCACCGGATTCTCACCGAATTTCCCCCTGATCGGACATTTAAAGACACATCCGAGCAGATCCAATATAGAACATACATAGTTTATCTTATAGCCTTGTATGCGGAATGTCAACAAAATCCACAGGCATTGACCGGAATGTTTCTGCATATTTATAGAAAGAAGAATTCTGACAGGTGATCCTTTTATGAAACCTGAACTCCGGTCTCTTATTCCAAAACTAAATCGTTATCTTCTTCTACTCCTTGTATTTATCTGCTCTCTTTCTGTATTTTTGCTATTGTATCCAATATCGTCAAAATCACCTCAGTCCGATCTGGATAATAAAGCCACGCTGCCGGGTGTCAGAGATTCAGAGTCTGATCCAAATAACGAAACACAAAGTGACACCACCGAAACTGCATTTTCCGGCTATATTATCACACTCGATGCCGGACATGGCGGATACGATCCTGGGAAAATAGGAATTAACGATTCAAAGGAGAAGGACATTAATCTTCAGATTGCTTCTTATCTGCAAGAGATTCTGGATTCTCTCGGTTTTGAAGTCTATATGACCAGAACGGATGACTCCTCACTGAATACAGAAACTGCCGAAAGCTTAAAGACATCCGATCTGAATCATCGGATTGAGATTGTGGCATCCCATAACTCCGACTTTTTTATCAGTATCCATCAGAACAGCTTTTCTGATTCTTCCGTACATGGAGCTCAGGTTTTTTACTATGCGAATTCTTCAGACGGTGAACAGCTTGCAAAATCAATCCAGGCCTCGATCCATGCGATCCTCGATTCTGATAATGAGCGTCCGGTCAAAGGTAATCTGGACTATCTTATTCTGAAAAAAAGCCCCTGTCCTGCTGTTATCGTTGAATGTGGCTTTTTAAGTAATCCGGATGAATGCAGCAGTTTAAATACCCCGGACTATCAAAAACAGGTTGCCGCTGCGATCGCAGATGGGCTTGTTAATCATATCCAGGCGGGCACAGAATAGGCAGGGGGCTGTACCCCCTGCCACTGTTATTTTGTGCATGAATGTAACGGTTCTTTTTTATCGATACATTTTTTCATTTTATTCCCATTTGCTTTTTTACATATTCGTGCTGTGATGTGTCAATATTAATCTTATATACAAACCAATGGCACAAATACACCATTGTTTTCGTGTTTCTTTTCATATCTATATGTAATAAGCAATATCTGTCTGCCAGAAACGGAATTATGCAGACCGGAATCTGTCTGCAGCGAACCGATGAAGGGTTCATAAGATGTCTGCTCTTATATTACATTATATTTGTACGCCTGCCAATCACTTTATGAAAAATTAATCTTTTCTGATATTTCCTGTCCTATTCTGCTCATTTGCACATTCTGATCCATATATACATAATTTATACTGTGGAATTATTTTTTATTCATATTCGACAGGATTTTATAAATTATTTTTGAATTTTTCACATTATATCCTATTTACTTGTCAGTTAAATATGGTAAACTATAGGTGCGTTTTAATACACAATTGTATGACTTATTTTCTACCCTTCATGGGTATTCTATCAGAAATGGGGTGATTCTATTGAAGATTGAACGCTTAAGTGAAAATCAGATCAGATGTACTTTGAATAAAGCAGATTTAGCAGACAAACAATTAAAGATTTCCGAGCTGGCTTATGGATCTCCAAAAGCAAAAGAACTGTTTCGTGAGATGATGCAGCAGGCATCAAACGAACTCGGATTTGAGGTTGATGATATACCACTGATGATCGAAGCTATACCGATTTCATCAGATTGTCTTATTTTAATTGTCACAAAGGTAGAAGATCCGGAAGAATTGGATACACGTTTTTCCAGATTTACCAGAAATAATGACGATGACGACACCGATTATGACGATGATATGGATGATGAATACGAAGATGAGGACTATCCCCCATCTGATGATAATGTAATATCCGGTCATATCGATATCGGTATAAATGGCGATGAATCCCAGATTCCGGAGGCAATTTTTAATGCTCTGGAAGGTTTTGTAAATAATCTGACAGGTCTTGCAGGTAAGAATATCGAGATTTCAACCGATATTCCATCCAGTGCAAAAGCACCTGTAAAACAGACACAACAGGAAGAGGATGCTCCACAGACTTTAACGAGACTGCTTGTATTTGACTCGTTAAATACCGTTATCAACGCATCCAAACAGGTTGCAAGTTTTTACTTCAGCAGCAACACACTCTATAAGAATCCGGTTAATAAACGTTTTTATCTGTTATTTACAAATGATAAGAATACTATTCCCGAATTCAACCGGGTATGTTACATTCTTGGAGAATACGGCACAGCACAGAAAATAACAGATGCCATGCCATATCATTTCAAAGAGCATTTTAAAACGATCATTGAAGAGGAAGCAGTTCAGACTCTGTCTGCTCTGTAATTTTTAAGAAAACTGATTTGACAAAACAAATACGGCGGATCCTTTTTTCATTGGATTCCGCCGTATTTTTCGTCTGTCCAGATACATATTCTATATGAATTATGCCTGTGCCTGCTCTTCTTTCTTTGCAAGGTAGTCATTGATCTCAAGTTCAAGCTCTACCGGATCCAGACCATGAACGGCTGCTGCTTCCTCAAGAGTTTCACCTGCTGCTGCAAGACATCCGATACAATGCATACCTGCTGCCATAAGAATTGCTGCATTTCCTGCATCTACTGCTAAAATATCATTTATAAGCATATCTTTACTGATCTTTGCCATGTGTATATTTCCTCCTGTTTCCTATAATCTTTCTTAATCTGATATGACATTTTTCGATTTTAAAAATATCTTCACCATTATAGTATACACATTTTTAAATGTCTATCCCTTTATAGGAAAAAGATAGGCAGACTCAAGTTAGCAGGAACTAATTTTTTACAAATCATCTCAATTCACTTGATATAAGAAACTTTTTGATTTAAAATAGGTAACGAGATGTGATTATTATTACTAAAAGGAGGACAATCATATGGCATTCGTAATTGGTGATTCATGTATCGGTTGTGGTTCATGTGCAGGTTCATGCCCTGTTGGAGCTATTAGCGATAACGGTGGTGTTTTCGTTATTGATGGTTCACAGTGTATTTCATGTGGTGCATGTGCAGGTTCATGTCCTGTTGGAACAATTTCAGAGGAGTAATCCACACAGAACGTTGTTATCATAATATAGAAAAGCTGCCGGAATCGGCAGCTTTTCTTTTTGTCTTATACAGAAAAACAATGATGTCCTCAGACGAATCTGTTTTTCTGTATATCTTTTTATTTCTACTCCTGAACATAGGAATACAGTTCATTATTTCCCTGACTCATGGCAGCTTCATATTCTTTTCTTGATACCCGGACTTCCGTATCCAGTACCGGATCATAATAACGAACCGCTTCACTGTTATAGCTTACGACCATTACATATCTTCCATCATTGATACGACTGATAACCGGAATACCATTACTGATATATCCAAATACCAGATCCAGCGAAATTCCTGAAATATCTGCTCCCGGATATTTTCCAAGCTCTGTCAGCACCTGTACCGGATCTGTACCGGATGCTTTCATATCTTCATATGTGAGATCTGTCACACCCTCATAGATCAGTGTCATATATACACAATCCCACAAGGATGCATCCACACTGCCGGAGCTTTGGTGATAGATTGACGATGCGATCGTATTATATGCCTGCATCTCCGACTGCCTGTATACGATTTCTCCATCCTTGGAAACGACAATACCTGCGATCTGCGTTGCCCGGTTGATTGCATCTCCTGCCTTTTCATAGATTCCGGTCAGTCCCAGATTATCATATACCATATAGCCTGCATATTCATCTTCTACCGTGATCAGCATATCCGATGAACGATCTCCCACCGTGTTCTTTGTGATATTCAGATACGGAATATAGGTCAGATATATATTTGACGGTACTGTAAAATACAGCTTTGCAATTCCTGATGTTGTTTTTGTCGTGATATCAATTCGTTTTACATCGTCGCTTTCTTTATATGTGATAAAGTCATCCTCTGCCAGCCGGAAGCTGTCTGTTTTCTTGGATCCTTTGGTCATATAGATCAGATCATCCTCTACGCTGATATCTATGATATAGTTGTCGTCCTTCTGATATTCTTTGATCTGGTTTCCATTTTCATCCACAATAAATAATTTGTATGATGGGATCCGGCTGTATACCTTTTCACTCAGATTCTTTTTTGCAAAGGAATCTTTATCTATAGAAATATCACTGTCAGCCGTATTACAGATCCCATATATCAGATCCCGGTTCTTAAATCCATAGCAGACCAGACTCTTTCCTGCTCCCGCATCCAGCGTATAGGTCTGTCCGGTTGCAAAATTAACCAGCGTTAATGTCGCATTATCGGCTGCCTGATCCGATGAATCATATGCCATTACCTGCATATCATCGGATACATATACATGATCGAGCGATACATGATCTACATAATAGGATAACTGTTTTTCTTCCACGTTAATGCAGTTCACCTTGTTGCCAAGCATAAAATAAAAGTTTGTTCCATCATAATAGGTCAGTCTGGACACTTCATCTTTCATGGCTGCATATGGTTCATTACATTCTGCAAATACCAGCTCCGTAACCTCCTGCTCTGCTGCATCGTAAGAACACAGACTGATTCCCAGCTTTCCTTCATGAGCACCACGGTTCATATAGCCATATACTGCAAATATCATATTGCCATCATCGTCCATGGAGATCATATTGATACCATAATTGTTGTATGTGTTTCTGACATTTTCCACGTCATCCATCCAGAATCCAAATACCATGGAGATCTGGTTTTCTGAGTAATTATACAGCCAGAGCTGTCCGTTTCTGACAAAACCAATCTTCTTATTATCCGAGCTGTAACGGTAATCCAGCTTTTTATCAAGAACAACCCCGATCTCATACACATTATTTTTATTATCGACACCTGTCCGGTTGAAATACTCGTCGATATAACGATCAAAGTTCATAACGGATATTGTGCCTGCGTTATCTGCTTCCCCGGTATCCTCTGATGCTTCAGCATCCTCTGCTCCGGTGGCTGTTTCCGTATCGTCTTCTGTCTCCGGTTCTTTATAACTGACACGATAATATTCCCTGACCGAATAATAATCCGACTCACCATCGGTGTTTTCTGCCGTGGTCACATAATCCAGTTCAATTACTGCATAATTGACATCAATTTCCTTGATCTGTGGAATGATCGAAGTTATCCGGACCGGATTCTCTCCACTCCAGACAAGCTCTTTGTAGCTGCTTGTCAGATTCAGATGTCCCATAGAAAGGCTGTCATCATCCTGTCCTTTGTATGCCTGCATGTATGGATAGATAAAGGAGCCTTCTTCATTTGCCTCGTAGTCAAATGTCGAAGCATTAAACTGTTCCACAAAGTCCAGAAGCTCGGACGCATGATAATTGTCATTTACAACGATACGGGTATAGTAGCGTACGGTCTGTCCATCCGCTCCATCTAATTTGAATATCAGCATGTATTCCGTATCCGGCTTGATATCCATACGGATATCAATATCAAATATCCGGTATCCATTCTCCTCTGTATCGGATGTCAGATCTCCGTTCTCGATCAGAGAATCGCCTGAGATCGACCACAGCTCATAGCTGTAGGTCTTTGCATAACCATTTTTGTCATCTACTGCAAATGTTACTTTTTTGTCATCTGTCACCGGAGTAATACAGTCACGAAGCATCGTTGTATCGACTACGGTTGTATAGCCATGAAGGCAGTTGATATATCTGCCCTCATAGTCTACATATACTAAAGGCAAGGTGGCATTTTCCATCTCCATTGCCAGATTCTTATACTGTCTATTCTGAAATTTATCAACTAAAAAAATAGTAATCACAAAGAAAACTGCCATTACTATTATTCTTATAACAAGTGTTCCTATTTTCTTCACAGGTAAAATCGTCTCCTACATCTTCTGTAGCGTTCCCGTCTACAGTAAAATTCATTACAGATCAATGTTTCTATCAGATTCCGCATCATGCAGTTACCACAGCCTTTTCCTTTTGGAACATACGGTGGTTCAGATGGCGCAGCCTCCATATCCAGATGAATATCTACATATGGATCCGGAAGCTCTGCATAGACATCCCGTGCGATCTTACGGATCACCTCCGGATCCGGATATTCCGCAAACATCGGGCTTCCTGCATATTCTAATTTATCACATTCTTCTTCCACCATTGCACTGATACGCCGTACCCGTTCCGGATACATTTCCTTCAGATAGGCCCAGTCCTTTTCTGCTCTTGACTGTTCCTCATTTGGATCATCCGGTAGCAAAAGCCCCGACATGCTCCGTGTCAGATTATACACATTTCCATTTTTTATCAATCCACGGATATTCGTATCCTTTCTGTCATATGGAATGTATTTAAATTCGTTCTGCATATAAATCTCCCTGCCTGCATTCTTATTCCTATATAGTATATATGCAGACAGAGAGATTATGTTACTGCCATTTCTTATTCAAACTGAAATTAATCACCAAATGAAATACCTAATGTCTTTGCTGCAAGAACGGTATCATCGTCCGGAGATACATATTTGAGTTTTCCTGCTGACTCTGATAACGGAATCGCAGTTACTTTATTATCCTTAAATACAACGAGTTTTCCAAAATCCTTTGCTTTGATCAGCTCGGCTGCCTTTGCCCCGAATCTGGATGAGATCACTCTGTCATATGGACATGGGCTTCCGCCTCGCTGTGTATGACCAGGAATCGCAATGCGGATGTCCTGTGTTGTGAACTCCTTGAGCTTGTCTGCCATCTCATATGCAACAGATGGATACGGAGAATTAGCGATTGCTTCTTTTCTCTTCTTCTTTGGAAGCTCTGCAACCTCTTTGGAGATTGCTCCTTCTGCTACTGCAACAATCGTAAATCCTTTATTATTCTTTGTTCTCTTGTCGATCACCTCGTATACCTTCTTGATATCATACGGAATCTCAGGGATCAGGATAACATCTGCTCCACCTGCAATACCGGCATGTAATGTGATCCAGCCAACCTTATGACCCATAATCTCTACGATAAAGATACGGTTATGGGATGCTGCTGTTGTATGGATACAGTCAATCGTCTGTGTTGCCACATCTACCGCACTCTGGAAACCAAATGTCATATCGGTTCCCCAAAGGTCATTATCGATCGTCTTTGGAAGACCAATTACATTTAAGCCCTCTTCACTTAACAGATTTGCTGTCTTCTGGGAACCATTTCCTCCTAATACACATAAACAGTCCAGTTTGAGCTTCTTATATGTGTCCTTCATGGATTTCACCTTATCAAGACCATCCTCTGTAGGCTCACCCATAAGCTTAAATGGCTGTCTGGAACTTCCAAGAATCGTTCCACCCTTTGTCATAATGCCTGAGAAGTCATCCGGCATCATCTTGATATACTGTGCTCTCATCAAGCCCTTATATCCATTCAGGAAACCATAGATCTCTACTTCATCAAATAACTCGTACAATCCTTTTGCTACACCACGCATGGTTGCATTCAGTGCCTGACAATCGCCACCACTGGTAAGTAATCCAACTCGCAACATCCCTAAACACCTCTTTCTTCTTTTTTATGTAAAATACTATTTAATTGTCCCTATAAATATACGCGTCCTTCCAATGCCCGGAGCAGTGTCACTTCATCAATACATTCCAGATCTCCGCCAACCGGTACACCGCTTGCGATCCTACTGACCTTGATCCCTGCCGGTTTGACCAGCTTTGATATATACATCGCCGTTGCTTCTCCCTCCGGACCGGAGCCTGTTGCAATGATCAGCTCATCCACATCCCCCTGCAACCGCTTCATCAGTTCTGCGATCTTGATATCCGCAGGTCCAATTCCGAGCGCCGGATTGATCACTCCATGAAGAACATGATATACACCATCGTACTGATTCGTCCGCTCATATGCTGCAAGATCTCTCGGTGTTTCTACCACCATGATCACCTTATGATTCCGATTTGCCGATCTGCAGATCGGACAAAGATCACTGTCTGTAATCGTATAACAGTTATTGCAGTATCGAATCTTCTTCTTTGCATTTACGATTGAATCGGCAAGTGCCTGTGCTCGTTCTTCCGGCATACTGATGATATAAAATGCCAGCCTTTGTGCTGTCTTTGCTCCGATACCGGGAAGTCTGCCAAGCTCTTCGATCAGACGGTTTACTTCTCCACCATATATATCCATTAGAACGGTAAGCCTCCAAGACCCATACCGCCGGAAATCTTATTCATATTCTCCTGATAATCTTCATCCTGCATACGGAATGCTTCATTTACTGCAGAAATGATCAGATCCTCTAATGTCTCGATATCATCCGGATCAACAACCTCCGGATCCAGCTTGATCTCCATCAGTTCTTTCTTACCGGAAACCTTTGCTGTTACAACGCCGCCACCAACGGAAGATTCATAGATCTTATCCTCCAGCTCCTTGGTTGTTGTCTCCATCTGCTTCTGCATTCTCTGTGCCTGCTTCATTAAGTTGTTCATATTGCCAGGCATCATACCCATGTTATAGCCGCCTCTTTTAGCCATCTTATATATCCTCCTTGATTCTTAGCTCTTTTTTATATTTTTATTCATACTGAATAGCAAAATTAATCTTCGACAGGTCATTCGCCTCGATCTCCTGTGCCGCTTCACTGTTCTTCGACACGACCTTCAGTTCGATCTTCACCTGTCTGCCGGTCACCTGTTCGATGTGCTCTCGCAATGCCGCCATCCGCTCTGTCCCGTCAAAATAAGCGATTGCCTGCTTGTTCTCTTCATTCTGGACATATGCCAGATACAGACCATCTCTGGCTTCGTTCATATTGATCCTTGCTTTTTCCAGAAACTTCTTCGTAATATTCTGATATCCTTCCATAATGATATCCCATTGTTCTACGAATTCTTTTAATTCATTGTAATTTGCTTCCGGAAGTTCTTTTTTCAGTTGCTCGGACAGCTTCTTCGATGCCGCTTCTATCTCTGCATCTCCCATCGCAGGTGCATTTCCTATCTGCATTCCTTCCTGCTTCAGTCTTGCACAGATCTGATCCAGCAGTTCCTGTGATACTGCTCCGGCTCCCTGCACTGCCTCGCCTGCCAATGCTGTAACTCCTGCCGATGCTGAGCTTCCTTCACCGTTATTATTCCCGCTAACCACCGATCCGGCGGCTCCATTCTCTAACTTCTGTTCCAGAACTCTGACCCGGTCAAGAAGCGCGCTGTAATCGGTTTCCATCTCAGGCTTGCATAATTTGATCACTGCAAGTTCTAAAACAATACGCTTCTGTACTGCATATTTGATATTTGCAGAGGTGTCCGAAAATATATTGATATACCGGATAAGTGCATCTGTTTCGAGCTGTGCAGCAAGCTGTCTTAACCGTTCCAGATTCTCCGCCGACATATCAAGCTTCTGATCTGCCTCCGGTGAAACCTTCACCAGCAATACATTTCGAAGGAACCATGTAAATTCTGATACAAATCTGGACAATTCCCGTCCCTGCCATACTACCTCATCCACCAGATCGATCGCACCGACAACATCCAGCCGAATCACACAATCTAACAATCTGGCAAATACATCGATATCAACTGCTCCGATCGTATCCAGTACATTTTCGTAAGTAAGCTCCTTGCCAATGTTGAATGCGATACACTGATCCAGAATACTGAGTGCATCACGCATTGATCCATCTGCAGCCTTGGCAACGTAATCAATTGCTTTTTTCTCTGCCGCAATCTGTTCTCTTCCAAGCAGCTCCATCAGACGGTCACTGATCGTTTCCACCGAGATCCGCCGGAACTCGTATTTCTGACACCTGGAAGATATTGTGATCGGAATCTTATGGGATTCTGTTGTTGCAAGTATAAAAATGACATAAGACGGTGGTTCCTCCAATGTCTTTAACAGAGCATTAAACGCTCCCTGTGTCAGCATATGAACCTCATCTATAATGTATACCTTATATTTTCCTTCTGATGGTGAATACTGTACTTCCTCCCGGATCTGACGGATATTATCCACACCATTGTTTGATGCTGCATCGATCTCGATCACATTCATAGATGATCCATCTGCGATCGCACGACATGCCGCACATTCATTGCATGGGCTTCCGTTTACCGGATGCTCACAGTTTACTGCTTTTGCAAACAACTTTGCTATCGATGTCTTTCCGGTTCCTCTTGTTCCGCAGAAGAGAAATGCATGTCCGATCCTGTTATTTATAATCTGATTCTTTAGTGTTGTTACAACATGATCCTGGCCTTTTACTTCTTCAAAAGTATCCGGTCTCCATTTACGATATAATGCCATATAAGACATGACGGTTTCCTCCAAAATACAACTAAAGATATTATATCCGAAATGGTGATTGATAGCAATTATTAGTTTTTGTCCCCTTTTAATAATATATCCATAATAGCGCACTTATTTACTTTACAGTACAGCCTTTTCTATATAGTAAAAATGCCGGGTGCCTCTGTTTCAGGCACCCGGCATTGGAGATGAACATGAAGTTCATGAACGAACCATATTATATAATTTTAAAAGTACCGTTTTCATTCTGTCAATGTTTCCTGTTGCCCGGTCTATCTTTTCCATGTTTTCCCTGCCGTCTTTTTACGATCACAAGAATTGCTGCGCCAAGCATTGCTCCAAGCCCGATATAAGAAAACAGGATCACTCCTGACGAGTCACCGGTTCTGACCGGGGGAGTCTTCCTGTCTCCGGTGTCCGGTTCGGTCGTCAGCTCTGTTGTAGTTTCTGTTGTGATCTCCGTCGTCTGTTCAGTCGTCAGTTCGGTTGTGGTTTCCGTTGTGTCCTCAGTCGTAATCTCGGTTGTCGCCTCAGTTGTGGTTTCTGTTGTCAATTCGGTCGTGATCTCAGTCGTCAGTTCGGTTGTAGACTCGGTTGTGGTTTCCGTTGTGTCCCCGGTCGTAGCTTCGGTTGTTGTCTCCGTTGTGTCACCAGTCGTGGTTTCGGTTGTCGTCTGTTCTGTTGTATCTTCCGAAGACTGATTCTCATATGTACCAAGCTCCCGGATTGTCTCTGCACTATCAATGTCCACGATCTGACGCTGCATTATTACAAATCCCCGGTTACCTTTACAAGGCAGCTCCTCGATCATGTAAGTTCCCGGCAGCAACGCTCCCAGATCCGCTTTTTCTGTTTCTGAAGCTTCTCTTATGGATGTGTTTTCTTCGCTTTTTGTAGCTCCGTCTGCCAAAACTTCCCGCTGTGTGCTCTCATCTCCACAAAACCAGATCCCGGCTGTCATATCATATTCCTTCCATGCACTTTCTTCCTGCGTCTGGTTGTATTCATAGATAGCATCATTGATATTGAATTTACCACTTTCCTTACGTCCGGCCGAATCAAAACGTCCATTTACTCCGGTTACCGCAATATGGCTCTCAACAGGATTTCCTGCTTCATCCAGCAACGAAATCCGAAATACAATTCCCTGCATGGATTCTCTGGTTCCTGCATTGATCTTGTCAAATGCAATATCCACCCGTTCTGCCTGCTCGTACACCTTTATCAATTCCGGTTCTATGACATTCCCACTCTCCACAGAAAAAGTCTGCAGCTCTTTATTCGGATTTCCTGCATCCAGATGAAGTACAATTTCATTTCCGGTAATTTGCTGTTTCTCTCCTGTCAGTCCGGTTACTTCGATATAACCCTGTCCATGTCCCGGCAGGATATACCCCTTTGGTGGCTGGTATTCTGTTATGACCACGGTTCCAGCCGGAAGAATTACTGCACCTGTCTTTTTATCCGTAAATAGAGGATCACTCTGTCCGGTAAGATAAGCTGCATCCAGCTTTGCCTCATAACTTCCGGTCTGCTCGTTATATACTGTCTTAATATACCAGGTTCGGTATGCAGCAGATGCTGCCAATTCTGTTTTTTGCAGGAGTCCCTTATAATACCGCACCTGAAAGACTGCATCCGCAAGAGATGCTCCATATTTTGCAGTTCCGGTTCCATTCTCTCTGTCATATTTTGTCAGTGACAGTTTTCCCTGATATACCATTTCTTTCTCTGCAAGCTGCATGGTTGCATTAATCTTGTTTCCCACCGTATCCGGGGATATACAAATATAATGCACATCCGCATCCAGTTTGTAATTTTTTGGAGCACGCTTTTCCTTTACTGCATACCAGCCAAATGGCAATCCGGTAAAACAATGCTTACTCTTATCTGCCTGAATGGAAACGACCTCTCCTGATATCATTCGGAATGCATTTCCGGTTCCGCAGGAATTCCTAATCTCCGGTATTCCGATCACGGTATTTGCCGCATTCATTTTTTCTGTCGTAAATATGCCAACCTGATTTTCTTCTTTATATGGAGCATTCTTTCCTGACACCATATAGACACTATATTCTGCATGTAATAACGAATATGCTGTATTTTCATCCGTCCATTCTCCACCGGCGCTCTTCTTTTCCAGATACAGTTCTCCGGTATTTGGCTGATCTGTAACTTCGATCACATGCTCGATCTCTTTTTTTCCTGTTTCTCTTCCGCCACTGGACAGACATTCTTTTTTTACCGGATCTGTATTCAGCCTGTAATAACGGTTTGTTTTTGTTTCCTTTGCATAATAGCTTCCACACGGTAGTCCGGAGATCGTATCTGTCCCTTTTTTCTTAAGCGAAACGATCGTTTTATTTCCTCCGGTCGGAATAAATTTCGTGTTTATATCTGTAACAATTCCCGTTCCATCCTTTTGCACTGTAAATGTACCTACATAGAGATTTCCGGTTCCCGGCCTTCCATTCTTGTCCGCCATGTATACCTGATACTGAATATTGGCAAATGTATATCCACCCATATCGGAAATTTCTTTCATCGCACTGCTTTTATGAAGCTGAATTCCGATCGTAATCGGCGATTCCAGTACATCGATCTGCTGCTTGGGATATTTCTCCAAATTTTCTGAAACTCCGATTCCACCATCCTCCTTATCCAGATAGATCCACTTCTGATAGTAGGAAGCCGCTTTTTTATCCTCTTTATTTACAATATAACCTCCGGCATAGGAATATTCATTTCCATTCCACCCTTTCTTTTTCCCTGTTTCCGCAATGTAATACCAGCAACCAACCGGAACTCCGCGCACTTCATATATCCGGTTATCAGAACCATATACCGGATAATATCCTGCATCCGAATTATATTTTGTAACAATTCCTTTTCCGGATGCATCGGTTGTAAAGGTGCAGACATAAGCATCGGTTGATGTATCATTCTTTTTCCCAACCTTATACACATTATATCTGGCTCCCTGCAGACTATATGCATTCGTTTTGCCATCTGCTCCTGTAAGTTCCGGAGAGTCACTGGTTTTTTGAAGACTGAGCCCGCCCCGGACATTCTGAATGACAAACTCATATTCCAGCTGGTTATCTGTAATTTCATAATAATGGTCTATCGCGGGCAGATATCCTCTTGCCAGTGCCAGTTCAGCATCCTCATGCAGCATATAATAGCCCGGTGGCAGATTGTAGATATTCCGGCATGTGGATCCATCTATATCCTCTCCGGCATAATTACTTTTTGCTCCATAAAATCTGCCTTTTTCCGTAATATAAGTTGGCACACCTTTTCCTTTGGAATTAACCGTATATGTTCCGATCTTTACCGCTTTCCCCTCTGACAGATCTGCAAATGGCTCGTCCAGTTTATAAAGGTAAAATTTTATTCCTTTCAGATTACTCAAGGAACCATCACCAAGCTTTGTCAGATGCAGTTTTCCGGTTTTTAATTCACTTCCCCAGTTAATCACCATCTCCATTGCATATTCATAAAGCACACCTGCAAAGCAGGTCTGAATCTCTTTGTTGTCCGGGCAGACAGCATAAGCTGTAAACCCATCCCGTTCGGCAAAGGTCTTTGACAGTCTGCTCACACCCTTCTTATCCGTACCGGCAGTAAAGAAATATCTGCTTCCTGTCTTTAATACAGCTTCTTCTCCTGACCGGTATGCTTTCCAGTCCGTATCTGCAATCGAACCTTTCCAGTCCGTACATACCCACAGTTTAATATCTGTATCCGGCACTATGATATGAAACGTATTCTGACCTCCTGTGACCGTACGCATCTTCGTTCTTTTTGCATATACTCCATCCGGAGACACAGTGCTTAACAAACTCTCTTCTTCCATGTGTATGGTATACCGGTATTTCCATCGCGTCTCCGGCTGCCCCGGTGATATATCAATCTGCTCTGTCTTTGGAGTTTCTGTTCCGATCCGGATCTCTGCTTGCGCTCTCGTATATGGAACTTCTCCGCTCATGCTTTTTCCATGATGCCGGATAGCATTCAGATTATCCTGTAATGCGCTTTGAGACTGCCTGTTCTTATATCCCTGATACAATGCTTTCCGGATATCGGCTGTTAACAGTCCGCTGCCTGCATGTATATAACCATCTGTCGTATCATCACTGTATACAGTTGCTGCTGTTCCCTGCAAATGCTTTCCATCCGAAACATATTCTCCATACCACGGAACATCCAGCTCCTTGTCTCCACAATATACGGAAAACAGTTTCTCATAATCCGTAATGCCATGATATTGAAAGATCCGGAAATCTCTGCAGGTATCTCCCGCTTCTGTTCTTCCCAGTCTGTATCCAACGACAAATTCTGAATATAACATCGGAAAGGACATTACCGTCGCCAATGCATCTATATTAAATATATACGACTTTTTCTCTTTCTTTATTTCTACTTTCATATCCGGCGTATATACATCTCTCGATATGGCATCTGAGATCGTAGCGATCTGTTTTGCCTGATCTTCATATGATAATGCTATATCCTGCGTGGTCATCGCATCTGCATCTTCCGAGGTTGCTCTGTCGATATCTTCTGCAGCCTCCCCATCTACAGCTTTCGCAGCCACCCCATCTGCATCTTCCACAGTTGCTCTGTCTGCATCCTCCGGAGTTGCCCTGTCTGCATCCGTATCCGTTGCTGTCGCATTCTTTTCAAACAACTGCGTTACCGCCTGCTCCGCATCTCCTCCCATGGATGCTGTCTGAAGGATCGCATGGAATGGCAGATTTATCAGCAGAAGAATTCCCACCAGTACGATCAATAAAATTTTATTTCTGTATTGTTTCATATATTTCTGTCAGCTTCCCAGAAAAAGCTGTTTCCTCCTTCCTATATTTGAGCCCGCAGCTCATATTCTATATTCCCAAATGAAATAATATCTCCGGGCAATACCACTGCCGGATAGTCCACTCGCAGTGGATAACCATTTACATATGTCCCATTTGTCGAACCCATATCCTCCAGTACATATTTATGATCGACATATCGGATCCTGCTATGAACCCGACTCACAGACTTATCGGAAATACAAAAATCTGCCATATCCCCACGTCCGATCAATCTTGGAAGTGTATCCAGACAGATCACCGGATTCGATGTGGCTTCCGCTTGCCCTCCAACCGGAACTAACATGCATACCGGATCGGTTGCCGGAAGTATGGCTGTCTCCTGTTGTGTATCACCGGCTGCGGGTTGTCCATTTCCATCCGCTGCTGCCGGAAATATAGTTATATCCTGTTCCTGTATACAAGGTTCAACAACCTCCTCTTCTTTTTCAGTCTGATCTGTTAAGAACAGCTCCATCCAGACAAATAATTCCACTGCCAGTAAGATGCATACACCGAATAAAGGTTTCATATGTTGGATCCGTCCATTTGCCCGGTACTGCATCCATCCATAGCTGATCCCAAACAACGCCGTTGCAAGCATACAGGCAATAACGACCGTCTTATACACGATCGTCCGAACCGATGTCTTATCATCGTCAATGTCACTCTGTACTATCGTCCTGTTCCGGTTCGATTTCTTCCATTTCTTCCAGTTCGGTTCTTTTCTCAAAAATGCAGCCAGTTCTGCTGCCTCTTCCTCTTCCTCAGTCTTGCCCGTTTCTTCCGTTCTATATATATCTGTATTTCCCGTACCATCTGTATCGCCGCTTTCTTCCGTGCGGAATTCTGTAAAAAAATCCACCAGCTTTTCAAGATCACAATTTGCATCCATGATCTTCTGATACAGATCATATACCCGGTCACTGCCCGCCCGGTCTGCATGATCCATCCTGCATATCATCTGATCTAACAGCCTCCGCATCTGCTCCCGGACTCCACTCTGATATCCCGGAAGATAGATAAAACCAAAGCATTTCTGCGCTATATCATAAAAGATACAATCTTCCACCAGGATCAGATTATTAACGGACAGCAAATATCTGCCAAGCTGGTGAAATACCATAACCAGTTCCTGAAACAGTTGTAATATAAACACCGGAGTTATCGTGATCGTCTGCTCTATCACTGCAAATTCTGTCAGTCCGTTAACCTCATAACAAGGAATCGCATCTCCATCTATGAACATCACGTTAAATGGAAGAACATATGGGATGCAGTTGTTCTGAAGCATTTTGGTTTCATAGGAGACCTGATAATCGGTGTCGGTAAGCATCAGATATACATTTATCCCATCAGTGTCATAATGTTTTTCCATACAACTGCCACCTCCTGAGATTATTGCTGATATCCCGGATCTCTTTCTCAATCTTTACTTTTCTCTGTGTTGCCTTTTTATCTGTCAGCAGTCCAATTCCCGGGTGCAGCTCTTCATATTTGATAACTGCATCTATGGTTCCTGTTATACCGGAAAGTAACGCATTTCCAGAAGGACGAAAGCGCACGCTTGTTTCCAGTTCATCCAGATGCTGCATAGATGGCCTGACCATCTGATCTAACGCCTGATTCAATGTATCCTCTGCGCTGTTTCCACTTCCAGACATATATCGTTCCCGATTACAGACCACATGATATGCCTCGCCGGTTGCAATTCCGTTATTCAACTGCACAATCATCATATTGATAACAACAAATATAACAGTGATCACGATTGGCATAATAATGCACATTTCGATCACGATCGTTCCACGATCATCCTTTTTCCCAGAATTCATATCTTTCACCTTTCCTGTTCCTGCACCCTTACAAAATGCACCCTTACAAGAATTTCATCCGTTACCACAGTTGCTGCATGGTGGTATGCTTCCAACATTCTTTTGTTTGACACGCATAACCGTTCGTTTTAATCCAGAACAGGAAACAGAGAGATGGTAGCGGTCTCCCGCCTCCGTTATATATACCGTTCCATCCGTCGTCCTGCCCTCCGCACACCGCTCACAAGGAGACAAATTCTGATACCTATCAGAAAGCTCTCCATCCGGAATCTGCCGAATCGTAAGTTTTATATGATAACAGGTTCTGCTTGTATGATAGACCTCTCCGGTCTCCGTGATATAAACGTATCTATTTTCTTCTGTCTCATTATTTTCCAATTGCATACCGATAAATGCACGCTGCCGGATCTGTTCCTGAACCTTCCAGGTCAGTTCTCCAAAAAATGGGACATTGATCTGCAGTTTATATCGCAGCTTAAGATCAATGCAGCCATCTGCTTCACTGTAAGCTGATCTTGTAACCAGAATCCCTCCGGTTCCACCCACAATACAGGAAGCATCCACCGGGGATATATCCAGATAATGCTGCAGTCTTTCTTTTGCTGTCAGAACATTGACACCGTTTCCCGGTAAATCCACTGTTTTTTCATCCTGTACATATGAATACGCATATTGATATTCTGCTAGGCACTGCGCAGTGTCCTGCATGGCATCATAGACGATCAACCGTGTCTGCAACAGATTTCCCATCCAGAAAAACACAACTGCTGCCATGATAAAAAGCGGCAGGATCAGGGCTGCCTCCACCGTGGCACTACCCTCCTGCCTGTTCCATATACAAAATATCCTCTGAAAGAAAGGAATGGTCTTATACACTCTCTTACCATACTGTCTGCTCAAATGTTTTCTGTTCAGGTCTTGGAGAGACGGAGAAATACTTTTGATTTTATTATTTTTGGAAATGGAATATGCCACCGCATGGATAATAGACTGCAGCCAAAATATATAATAAGAGAGCATATAACACCATCCTTTCCATCTGATATTTCTATGTTTTATATTTAATAAACTGCACTGACCGAAGTTGCATACGACCGTTTTCCTTTTGTAATATCAATATCGATCGTAAATGCATCCACACAGTTTGTAATAAGAAATCCATCCTGGACAAGTGCAGTATTTAATTGGATCAGATCACACATCCGATAGTACATTCTGTTATTCTTCTCTGCTAATAACAGCATCAGAAACGCTTCATAATCCAGTCCTTTTTCTGTCTGACCGGATGCCGGCTCTACACTGGTGAGATTCCCTATATGCGCAAGATCCAGCTTCCAGTCTGCTGCCTTCTTGATCAGGGGAATCTTTCCTCCCGCCAACAATGTCTGTATCTCAAGTATCGTTTCTCCATAGGAAAAACAGGCTGCAAGCAGATATTTTGCTGCTCCATATGTAATGCCCGGTACAAGCGCAAGTGTCGCTGCCATACTGCTTATTTCCGCCATTTTCTCTGCATCCGATAACAGTACCGCCATATTAACCGGAAGTCTGTGAAGTATGATCTGGTTTACAACACAGGTCAGATTATCATAGTCATTGTCCTTCCCTGCGATCAGATATTCCACTTCACACTGGAATACGCAGTTATCCAGCTCCGCGTCCGTAACATTTTTAAAGCACTCCATCGCGTAAAGAATCCCATTGATATCCTTGCCTAATTCCGATTTTCCTGTCCCACGAACCTTTCCAAGCTCTGCTTCCAACCGGTCAATATCCGAAAAAGAAGTGTCCATGCTCTCCTGAACATTTTCCTTTCCACATGCAGTCGATGGTACATCCTGCATGGATACTTTCGTTTGTGATACAGATTTTCCGGATGGAAGAACGAGCTGTAGCAATCCGATCCCAAGCTCCTGTTCCAACAGTTTTCTGGGATCCTCTCCCTGCCAGTTACCTTCCTGTTCTGTTTCCTCGCTCTTTCCATTCCGTATCTCCTCTGCTACCTCTTCGGCATCCGCATTGTCATATGCCAGATCTTCGCTTATCGTTTCCAGTGCCTTTGTTTCCAAATACAGCGTCATATATTCCTCTATCTGTTTTTTTAAGTCATAGCAATCATCAGCAACCACCGTTCTCACATCTGTCAGGCAGGCATCCTCTACAGCAAATCCATAGCCGGAGAGTGTATAGTCCATATAATCAGATACCCGTTCCTCCAGCATTCCTTCACCATAACCCATATAGCTTTTATCCAGTAATAACAGGTGATACCGATCAAATATCTGGGACTGGTACTCTGCCTGTATATGGAGGGATGCACCACGGGCAGCTTCTGCCACCCGTGCCCTGTTCATGTAGATTCCTGTAATCCCAACTGCTGCCAGAAATAATCCCAGCAGGCTGATCAGCACCAGACTTAAAAATACTGTAATCTGTCCGTTATTTTTCAAATCTGCAGAGTCTCCTTACTAATAAATCTTCTTCGCACTCTTACCGATCGAGGTCCAGATCTTGTTCACAAGACTTGTAATCTTCTCCTGAAAGATAAGTACCATGGCGATCAATACAACTGTGATCAAAAGGATCTCTACAACTCCCATTCCACTTTCATCTAATAAAAAATTCTTCACATTTCTCATACTCTTTATTGTCAGCAATGACTATTCCACTGCCGTTTCCTCCTTCTTTTTGTTCTTTTAAAATCCCAGCAATGCCGGGGCTATTACTATGATCATTACAATTCCTAACTGAAGAATCATCGGAAATAAAAGCTTTGTTCCCGCCTCTTCTCCTTTTCGTTTTGCCAGCTCCTTTTTTAACTGCAATGCAGCAGCCTCCTCTTCTGCCAACAGATTCAGGATATCCCTTGTCCCTTTTTTGATATTCTGTGACAAAAGAGTAAATATCTTCTGATAAACCGGAAGGGCCAGTCGGTTGCTCAGCCGGTAATAGCCTTCTGTTTCCGGAATTCCCGACTGTATCTCATTCAATGTATAATTCAGCTCCTCTGCCAGAACCGGACTGTCACTTTGCACCACAGCTCTGCTCAGAGACCCCTTCACCGTTAATCCGGCTCCCATATAAAGGCTCATCAGATCCACAAAAGATGGGTACGCCATAAGCAGCTCCTCATTTCTCTTTTTCTCCTTCGTCCGTATATCCGAATATTCTTTATAGACGAGCAAAATACTGAATATCCCTCCAAGAACAAATACCAGTACCGGAAGCCGCATCGTACCGGTATGCTGCAGATGATATCCCGCAACTGTCTCCGGAAGAACCAATGATGAAGTATCTGACTTACGCTGTAGCATATCTAACGCCTCCTGAATCGTCTCTATTGCCTTTTCCGTCTCATTCTTTTCCCTGCCTGCAACCTTTACAGGATAGTTTCTGGATGCCGAAAAATCTTCATAAGACAGAGTTGCCACCAGATTTACAAGAACCGGTTCATCCAGCCGATGATCAATGATCTCGCCTCGGTAATCAACAATATCGCTTTCATCTTCAATCTCCCATGAAACCCGGAGTCCCAGTTCATCAACAGAATCGATCAGCTCCAGATCCTCCGTAATATGATCTGCATTCTCGTTTGTTCCCAGATATACGGAATCAATGTAAGCAAATCCTTTATCAAAAGCCTCTTCTATGCTCTCCGCATCATAGGTCAACGGAAGCACATCCACAGATATCATCTGCTTTTCACCATTGATCTCTGTTTCCAACTGCGTGACTGTTTCATCTCCACCGTAGGATTCCCTGTTCAATACAATCGAAGCCTTTGTCCGATTCGTATATACTGCCAGACCAACGGATAAGACCAATGTTCCAAAAAATACCAGCAGACTGTTCGACAGGATTCGGATACAATATTCCTCACATAACCGAGTGAGTTCATCCTCCGGTACAACATGGATCTTTCGCATCCGTTCCCGGATCGTTCTCATATTCAAAAACCTATGTATCTTCCGGTACAGAAAGCTGCCAACCGGTCTTTTTAATTCTCTCTTCATCCATCACACTCCAATATTGATCAGTTTTCTGCTCCAGAAATATGAAATGATTCCTGCCAGCAGACATAATGTCATCACGATCCGACCTGCCACTCCTTCATATAAAATACAGATATAACTCTGGTTCACCATACGAAGATATCCAATGATCAGAAAAGGAATGACCAGCATGATCCGCTGTTCATACCGTTTTGCTGCGATCATAGTCGCAATCTCCATTTCCACTTCTACCTTTCGGGCAATTCCAGCCGCAGTCGTTTTCATGATCTGTACCATATTGCCGCCTGTCCTTTTTGCCACAGCAACCAATTGGGAAAAATTATGGATCTCGCGAATACCGGAGCGTTCTCCAAAATCCGCAAGAACATCTTCTATGTTCTTATGTAAGCGGATCTCATGCATGATCACTACAAGCTCCCGGACGATCAGCGCATCTTTTCCGTATGTCCGTGTCAGCTCCTCATGTGCTGCTATAAAAGCATTCTCAAATGAATATCCGACACTGAGACTGGCGGCAAGTGCCTGCACCATATCCTTAAACTGAAAATATAATTCCTGCTGCCTCCTCTTCCTTTTGTATTCTTCAAACAGCCTTCGCACATATACACCCGCGGGCAGCATCAGAATCAGCGGAAGAAATGAATCATAAAATATAATGCATACCACTGCTGCCGCAACCAGATATCCCATTCCAAAAACAATGTTTTCCATCAAAGATAACCGGTATCGTGTATAATCTGTTTTCACATCCTGGCCCCTCCTTTCCTATTCCAGCCCTGCCCGTTTCAATTTCTCCTTGTTCTGCAAAGCTGCCTTCTTTTTCAAATGTCCCTGAACGGTTTTCCTGCCTTTCTCTGCCTGTTCTTCAAATTCATAAAGTGACATCAACTGAACCTGTCCATTCTCTATTCCTGTTACTTCACAAATCTCTGTTACCTTTCTGGATCCATCCCGGAGTCTTCCCAGATGAATGATAATATCCACAGCCGAAGCAATCTGCCGCCTAACAGCTTCCATCGGAAGTTCTATTCCCATCAGCACCATAGATTCCAGCCTTGTGATCATGTCATATGCTGAGTTTGCATGGCCGGTCGAAAGACTTCCATCATGCCCGGTATTCATTGCTGTCAGCATATCGATCGCTGCCGAATCCCGGACTTCACCTACGATCACCCGGTCCGGCCGCATACGAAGACTTGCCTTGATCAAATCCCGTATCGTGATCGCATTTTCGCCTTCCACATTGGAATTTCTGGTTTCCATCCGTACCAGATTCTCCACATCACGCAGCTGCAGTTCTGCCGAATCCTCGATCGTGATGATCCGTTCGGTCTTTGGTATATAATCCGACAGCGCATTCAGGAATGTCGTCTTTCCTGCTCCTGTTCCTCCTGATACAAATATGTTGTATCTTGCCTTTACCAGCAGCTTCAGAAACCCGGCAGCTTCCTCATCTAAAGCCCCAAGTTCAATCAGCCTTTCCATCGTCATTTTCTCTTTTGGGAACTTACGGATCGTCATGGTCGGTCCATCAAGGGCGACCGGTGGCAGCACCACATTCACTCTGGAACCATCCGGCAGTCTGGCATCTACGATCGGGACTGCTTCGTTCACTAAGCGGTTACATCCGGCTACGATCTGCTGAATAATCGATGCCAGACGATCTTCGCTCTCAAAGCTCTGGGAAAAGGACTGAATACGTCCATCTTTCTCTACAAAGATCTGATCGTACCCATTGATCATGATCTCCGTTATGCTATCATCCTCTAACAAATCTGATAGCACATCCATCCGTCTGACCGCATTGAACAATTCCTTTCTCAACCGAATCCGTCCTTCCAGACTGACATATCCGATATCCGGATGTTCCAGAAGCGATCGGTCGATCAGTTCCAGAACCTTCTCATCTATGATCTCCTGAGACATATCCAGTTCTTCCAGAACGTGCTCTTTTAATTTCTTTCTGTCCTCTGGGCTTATATCCCCACCAGCCTTCCCGCCAATTGCATCATCTCCGCACTGTCATATGCATGATCCGGTACAACGACCTGCTGCATCCGCATGACTACCTTCTGTAATTCCTGTTTCTCCAACAATCTTTGAAATGCCGCAACCTTTTCTTCTGCATACCCGCCATCCAGAACCGGAACAAATACATGATCGAACTCACCAAGTATCGTAATATCTCCAAGCACGCTGCCATCAATATCAAATACGATCGTTGTGTATCGTCCATATGCAATCAGCTTCTTTATGAACCAACTCACATCCGACCGGTTCAGTTCTCTGATATCCAGATATACTTCCGGTGACGCGATCATGCTAATCCCTCCTTCCACAACCACACTTTTATCCAGATATTCAAAAATCTGCCCTGATTGTATTCGGATCAAATATGCAAGCTCAGACATACCACAAGTCTTATCCGTTACTGTCTCCGAAGTTTCCTGCTTCCTTTCTCCATATGCTTCCATCCCGATATACAGCCCACCACGTACCTCGTCCATCAGGCAGATGCTTTTTGCCAGTCTGGTCTTACCCGACCTGCCGATTGGGGAAATAACTGCATAAGTCGCAAATAACTCCCATTTTCCTTCTGCCTCCTCCGCTTTTATGATCCGCAACACCCGCTTCAGTATTTCTTCCACACTCAGATACCGGTAAATTGCTTCTTTCTCCATCTTATCCGGTGCCTGCTCCGCCAGCTTGATCGTACAAATATTTTTTCCTTCTGGAAGTCCTACGATCACAGGCATCATGCTTTCTTCATACAACAGCGCATCTAATGTGTGCTCCTTCAGATAATTTTCCAATCGTTCTTCTGTCGAAAATGCCATTGCGAAGAATGGATTTCTTTTATCTGCATTAATGTAATTCATCAACCCGATCACATAGTTTGATTCCATTCCAACTATGCCAAGTTTTAACTGCCGCACTTTTTCCTCCTTTCCCAGCTTCTTTCTTCAAATATCAACCCCATTGGCAATACAACAGACATCCCAGTAATATTGCCATGGAAAAATGGATCTTATTCCTTCGGTGCCGTCTTCGTCTTCGATGCTTCAGCCATGGGATCCATACATTCTTTACCATATACAGCAAAGACAAAACCCCACCAAACAGAAACGAATACAGAACGATCCGCCAGACCTCCATTCCGATAAATGCACCAAGGGCTGCAAACAGCTTGATATCTCCGGCTCCCAGGAATCCAAATTGATACAGAAGGAACAGCAATGCAATCGGAAGGACAATACCAAGTACCACCTGTATGCCTCCCATTCTCCAGCCCTCTCTCTGGATCGTCACGAATATCCCGGTTTCCATCCCGATCAATACCAGCCAGTTCGGAATCCTCCATGTCTTGAAATCCAGAACTACTGCTGCACTTACCAACAGGATCATTAATGTCTTCTCAAAAACAAACGCTGTATCACTCTCCTTTTTTTCATTTTTCTGATGTCCTGCCATCAGCGTATCCATACGTTACCATCCCGAAAAAACATTGTAAATACGCAGAAAATAAACTAATTTTTACCATTCTTAACTTGACACAATCATTTAATATCTGTCAGTTTTGCACACATTTATCTATCCCTTTTCAGGCAACAAAAAAAGACCTGCCGTAACAGATCTTTTTCTGATTCTTATGTAATTTCTGAAGTTTGTGCTTCTTTTTGTCATATACGCATTTTGCAGATATTTATCTGGATTTTTGCATTTCTCTGACCTTATGCACTCACTACTGGGATACTTCTTCATTCTGCGGAACCGCTTCCGGCTGGGATGTCGGTGCAACTGCAGGTACGGATTCCTGTACAGGCCCTGCCTGTGGAGCAGGTGCAGGATTCTGCTGTGGTGGCATCTCATTCATCTGTGGTGCCATACCCTGTGGTGGCATTCCGTTCATCTGTGGTGCCATACCCTGTGGCGGCATTCCGTTCATCTGTGGATTATACATGCCCTGCTGTGGCATTCCATTCATCTGTGGTACCATACCCTGTGGTGGCATTCCGTTCATCTGTGGTGCCATGCCCTGTGGCGGCATTCCGTTCATCTGTGGATTGTAGCCTTGTGGTGGCATTCCATTCATCTGTGGATTGTACATACCCTGTGGTGGCATTCCGTTCATCTGCGGATTATACATACCCTGTGGTGGTGTCTGCTGATACTGATTGCCACTGTTCATGATACGGTGTTCCTGTTCTTCTACTTCTCTGTATTCCTTCTCCAGAGCTGCAATATTCTCTAATCCCTTTGCAGCACTGTCAAACAGATGCTTGATCTCCTCCGGTGCCTCTTCCTTGTTCAGGTTGTAATAATATCTTCCGATCTCTGTATAGATTCTGTCAAGATTGGAATTCTCAGATGAGATCTTGCCTTTTATCTTTGTCTTCTGTGCAGCACACTTTGTGCTGTCAACTGCCTGATTAGCTAATGACTTTGTCTTTTCAAATGCATTCTGAAAAAAATTACCTGCCATTGTCAAATGACCTCCTTATGTTAATCATCAATATATTTGTTCAATGTCTCAACAACATCGTTCAGATTATATGGTTTTGCTATGTAATCATCCAGTTTATTCTCAAGAATACGTTCCTTATCACCAAACATGGCTCTTGCTGTTACTGCGATAATTGGAAGTCTCTTTCTCTTCTCTTTCTGCTCGATCTCACGGATCTCCTGTGTAGCTGCGATACCATCCATAACAGGCATCTGTACATCAAATAACGCTGCATCGTAAATCTTCTGCTTGAAGAGTTCAACTGCTTTCTGACCATTCTCTGCAATATCGTAAGAGAAGCCTGCCATACCAAGTAACTTACCGATTACCTGCTGATTAACCGGTTCATCCTCAGCTACAAGGATTCTTGCCTTGCTGTGTGCATTGATTGAGAATACAGCCGGTTCTTCTTCCTGCTCAATCTCTACTGATGCATCATCCGATGCCTTTACAACCTTCATAGGTACTTCTACGATGAACGTAGAACCAATGTCTTCCTTACTCTGAACCTGAATGTTGCCACCCATCAGTTCAACGATCTGCTTTGTGATTACAAGGCCAAGGCCGGATCCACCATATCTTCTTGTATCAGAAGAATCAACCTGGCTGAAACGGATAAACAGCTTGCTCATGTTAGCCTCTGAAATACCAATACCGGTATCTGCAACTGCCATACGGATCTTAACCTTATTTTCCCCTTCCATATCCATGGATGCGATCTTAACACGTACACTTCCCTCTGACGTAAACTTGATCGCGTTTGATAACAGGCAGTTTAATACCTGCTGAATTCTCTGTCCATCGCCCTTTACCAGCTTTGGAATATTGTTTCCAAATGAACAGTCGAGCTGTAACCCCTTATTATTTGCAAGTGGTACCTGAGCAGCAACCGTCTCCTCGATCGCCTGTTTGATATCAAATGTTTCTTCTTTGATCTTGTACTTTCCTGCTTCCAGCTTACTGATATCAAGGATATCATTGATCAGTCGGAGCAGTGTATCCGCACAGTTCTTTGCAGTTACAAGGTTATCTCTGTAATCTGCCTGAAGATCATCAGCCATCAGTGTAAGCTGGAGCATACCCAGAATACCATTGATAGGTGTACGGATCTCATGGCTCATATTTGCAAGGAACTCAGCCTGTGTCTTATAGGCTGCATTCGCATCAACAATTGCCTTGGACAATTTGTTCTCTGTATCTTTCTGATCTGTGATATCAATAACCACCATGTTAATGTAATCTGCTTCTGACTTATACATTACGGTGTTAAATACCTTCTGAAGAGATTCCATTGTGATCTCAACATCCATCAGATCTCCTTCTTTTGTTCCGGAGTTATTATATGCCGTAAACCAGGCGTTGATATCCTGAAGAACCTCGATCTTGCTTTCTTTCAGGTTCTTGCCGGTGTAATCACTGACATCCAGCTTGAAATACTCACCAAAGATCTCGTTTGCATCTACGATCTGATAACTGACACCATTTACAGGATCATCTATGATCTTTGCCTGTGCAAAACCGATCGGCAGGTTCATAAATAACTTTTTATATTTATCTCCCTTTCCGCCACTTCCACTCGTACCGTCACCACAGACGATGAATACTCCTCCAAATGTTACAACTGCAGCAAGTATTCCAACGATCAGAGCACCCACTCCTACACCTGCAACACCTAAGATACCTGCCAGAAGACCAAGTACCGCACCGGCTGCTGCGACCGGTTTCCAACCCAACTCCTTAATTTTCTCCATTGATGCACCTCTATTTCTACTTTTTTGAATCTAATACTTTGACTCCACATGTTATTATATTATAAATGAATGTTAAGGTCAACGAGATGATAAAAAAACCTATAGATTTTTCATAAAATCTATAGGCCTTTTTTGATATTTTTTACTAGATATAACTAATGATCTGCTTACACTATCTCCAGGAATCTGGCAGATATAAACAAATTTCAAGGTTCCATATGCCATGTTTTTTATATATGTTATACATCTGTCAATTCCCAGTTCATAAAAGTGTACGCATTATGGTTGTACTGCCTGTTCTTTATTTTGGATCATCATCAAATACATCCTTCAGGATCTCATCTACATGCTTATAATAATCATCATCTAAAGCCTCCGGTTCTGTCTGCTCCACCGCTTCATCTACTGACAGGCTCCGGTCGTCCGGTTCTGGCAGATCACTTGTTGCATCCGACTCCGTTTCATTTATGCCGGCACTCTGTGTTCTGCGTTTTCTCCTGCCTGATGCGTTCTCCACCTTCCGGTTCTGAAACTGTCTTCTTCCACACAGGAAGCCAAACAGCAGCCAGCATGCAAAGGTAAAGATCAGTCCGAGTTTCAGACCCGGTGGAAAATATTTGAATTCGATCACATGGTCACCCGCGGCAAGCTTCAATGCAATAAATGCATTTCCAACCTTGTCAATCTCATATTTTTCGCCATCGACATATGCTGTCCATCCGGCATCATATGGGATCGATGTGAACAGCAGTCCCGGATATGAGATCGTAATATAACCCTTCACATATCCATCTTCCATCTTTCCGATAAGAAGCTGCTGGCTCTGCAGGATATCATATGCCTGAAGGAAGGATTCCCAGTTCATATCTGCAACGATCAGCCGGGCAGTTCCTGTATTTGCCTGGGTATCGCGGAAACAATACTCAACCGTTACCTTCTGTCCCTTTACCAGATGTCCGACATGATAGGTCTGATTCTGAAGTCTTTCATAATTCTTCTCTTCATTGTCAATATAGATACGAACCTTGTTGATACCGGAGCAATTCGCCATGATATAAATATCATTCGTCTCATCCGTAATATCAAAGCTCAACTGGAAGTTACAGGTGCTGCTATCAGTACGCTTGTATGAATAATACTCACTCAGATCTCCCTGACGCGTTACTTCACAGTTATCACTGTATGTGGATACCTCCGGATATAATTCAGAGAATACTCCCGGCACACCGGTAGACAGCTTCACAAACTGGTTCAGCGTCTCAAACATATTTCCGATATCGCCATCATAATCCAACAGATCATTATTGACCATATAACCAAGGCTCAATGCATACGGATTCTCGTATAACCGTATACCATCCACCTCATTTACATAATTCACATCAAAATAATTATACTCGCCATCCCTCTGAAGCAGATATTTTATACCAAGCAGGGAATTGGATACTGTATTTCCACCATCAAACAGAAACTCATTTGCTCCTGTGTAATATCCCAAATCATGCATCATATCAACCAGATCTGCAGATACTGTCGATCCAAACAGACAGACGCTTTTCAGATTATAAAAGGTCGGTTCGTCTACGATCTTTGTATTCATCATCTCTACCCGGTATGGCTTATCCTTGCAGTCCAGATAATCAATTGCATTCCGGATCTCCGATTCCAGACCAAAATACTGACTGATATCTACATAACCATTGCTGTCATATCCCTTAATTCCATTGATCGTTGTCTCAACCAGACAGACAATCAGAAGCACATAGGATATGATCCGTTTCCACATACCCTTCGTCAATGTGAAGCCGACCATGCATACTGCGTATGCTGTTATAAAGATCTCTGTCCATAACAAGGTTTCCTTTTCCAGTGTACACTTCTTTGTCGCCAGGATCAGGAATGCATATCCACAGGCAATCCCAAGCATAACTGACAGGATATCCTTCTTCTGAAGCTTCATCAGCACTTCACAACACATGGCAAGTAGCAGGAAAATGAACAGAAATGAAAAACGATTCGGGATTCCATACTGATCATGGAAGCCATGCCAGATATAATTCAAAAGCTGGTTGTTAAAGCTTGCAAATATAACTACAAGTATGATCACATTTTTAACCTTATCCCACAGCTTGATCCTACGGTTCAGCAGATATACAAACAGCAGAACAAAACAGATCGTTCCACAGTATATATTCAGCCCGCCGTCAAATTGCTGGTTCTTGATCGGCTTTGTCAGATAAAAAAGCTGTTTGATCTGATCCCAGATGCTTCCATACCATTCTGCTTTCGGAAATACACGGTTTGCCGAAGCGGTTGTATTCAGTCCAAGGTACGCCGGGATCAGAAGAAATGCTGCCATTCCGGCCGCCAATAAGGAACAGCCCGCTAAACGGAAACCATCCGTAAAGAATTTCTTTATGCTCTTATGATTGGTCAACAGGAATTCCATAACGAGGAAAATACAGATCATGAAACAAATATAATAATTACACATCAATCCATAGAACAGGGACAGCACATATAACTTATAATTCCCGGTTTCTGTCATCCGTTCAAAGCCCGCCATAATAAGCGGAAGGATCAGGATGCAATCCATCCACATTAAGTTCCAGGAATAACCAATAATATAATTGCTTAATGCATATGCCGTTGAAAAGATCAGAATCACTGCCTGATATTTCCCCTGTTCCTCACATTTTTCCCGCATATAATAAGCAAATGACATACCGGATAAAATGATCTTGATTCCGATAAACAAGCTCATCGCAATATAGATATGCTCCTGCTTGAACAATACCACAAGGAAATTGATCGGGCAGGCAATATAATAGGCAATGATCGACAACATATTGCTTCCAAGACCGATATCCCAGGTATAAAACAGACTTCCTTCATTTTGAAGCTTATCATAATAATCAGAAAAAAACGGAAGGTACTGATGCAGGCTGTCCACCATGGTCAGACTGTTCCCGCCAAATGGTCCGATCTTTTCTGCTATCCATACTCCCAGCAGGAAACAAGCCGGAAGCAGTCCGGCAAGAAGAATAATATAGTTTTTCTTCATAAACAACCGTATAGACAGCTTTTTTTTCTTAAAGACGAAACATTTGCCAAATACATAATTGATCACAACTACAAAGAACTGAATAATGATCTTGGATAAGAATTCATTACAGCGGAAGGAATCACATAACAGATTCGTTCCAACTACTTCGACCAGCATGGCAAGAAGCCTGGTTCCGACAAAGGATATAAATTCCCGGCTTAAAGTCACGGCATCCTTCTTACTACTCTCCGTAAATACAAAAAACTTATTTGCAAAAAATGCAAACAGGATCGCCAGCGATATCGCTATGACATTCGCTCCGCTTCTGGATAAGCCGGTGAACATCCGCAGAAGATAAAATGAAACGATATTTACAACTGTCGTGGCTCCACCCGCTATTACATATCTTACAATCTCTTTTTTTAATAACTTCTTTATTGTGTCCATAACTATAACTCTCTTATATCAGTGCAGCCGAACAGATACCCCTGCCGGCTGCATGTTCATGTGTGTGCATTCTTTTTTTATTTTGTATTACCCAGACCTGACAGCAGATAGATCAATGGAGAATTCCAGTAGATTGTTATCTCATTACAGGAAAATGACTGTGCATTGTCTGCATAGCGGCTCTCCGGTGCTTTGCCCAGAAGAACAGCCTTCGCATATGGATCTTCCAGATTACTGTCTGCTCCGCCAACTAACATACCCGGCATTGCTACATCTAATACCTGAGATGGTCTGTGGTGTGGATGAAGCGGAGTTCTTGTACCAAAGCCTGTTACATAACAATAGCCGACTGCATTTCTTCCAAGCAGGTAATCTCTCTGATAGGAAGCATATTTTACATAGTCTGCATCTGGCTTCAGCTTGTTTGCCATCAGAAGTAACATTCCCTTATTTGCAATGTTCATATTACTTCCCCATGCAAATGTCTTAGTTGGTGATACCCATACGCCAAAACCATTGTCTTTGATCTGTTCTACCGTCTTATCTACTTCATTGAAGAACAGTTCGTTTGCCTTAGCTGAACCGCCGTCATACTTAATATAATCGTACAGGGCATAATATCCGACATCTGCCCATCCAAGTCCGTAGTTTACAATATCGTCGCCCTCAATGATCGCATCGACTGCTTTCTTATAGGAATCATCTCCGGTTGCTGCATACAATTCTACTGCTGCCCAGATTGCTTCATCACGGAAAATGGTATCCGGATATTCACCTGTTACAATATCATCCGGATTGGAGAATCCGTGCGCATCCATGTTGCCACTCAGATATTCGTATGCTTTCTTTGATGCTTCCAGACATTTTGCTGCAAAATCTGCATCGTATTCTTTATACAGAACAGACGCCTTTGCCATAACAGCTGTAAAATCTCCGGTGGCTGTATTTGAGATCGGACATGCGATCAACTGTGCCGTTTCTTTCTCCGGCATAACTGTCTCAGGAAATACATCACAGGTTACCTTGTGATATACACCACCATTGTCATCCTGCATTTTAAGCATCCAGTCCAGTTCATATCTTGCTTCATCTAAGATATCCGGAACACCGTTTCCGCTTTCCGGAATACCAATATCATCTGCCTTGTATTCATTATCCTCGTATGTCATAAACAGATCCTGTACCGTCTTGGCACCGGATACAACATAACGGCCATAATCTCCGGCATCATGCCAGCCGCCTGTCACATCAATCTTCTTATCAGTTCCGTATACAACCGCTTCTCCTGTATGGCAGGCAGGATGTGCAAATTCGCCTGCAATGCTGCTGTCAAGTTCTACTCCACAACGCTGGTTATACAGCATCAGTACAACATCCTTATACAGGTCACCATAGATATCATCACCAATCTTGAACTCTGCGGATTCTTCTCCATCATCTGTCTTGATCTTATAGGTTCCTGCATCCTTTACGGATGAGAAATCTGCCTGCTTGCAGAACATCTCTGATGGTGGATCGTAGGTAGCTTCTTCCGGCAGATCTGCTGAATATACGGACTTGTTTGATGTTACATCTATTACTTCAAATGACTTTGCATTTTTTCCGATCACAGTAGCAACCTTGGAATCGCCGGTCAGATAACCAACCTGGTTCACATTGATAGCCATAGGATCCGGTGTTGCTTCTACCTGCTGTGCGCCGGAAGCATCAACTGCCTCTAATAAGATATTATCAAAATAAATATTATGCTCTGCTTCGTCTCCGGTCATACCTTCCTGCTTTCCCATATTAAAGCAAAGACGAGGTGCAGGATCGGAATCCTCTTCCATCGTAAACTGTGCTGTAATGTGCTGCGTCTCCGGTCCGATCGTGATCACATCACTGGTATATGCATGATAATCTCCGCCATTGATCTGTAATCTCCATTCGATCGTACGCTCAATATCGCATCTTACATCAAAGGAATATTCATAAACGCATCCCTGATACAGACGAAAGCCATCGTAATAGATCTGGTTTGCATAATCCGCACTTCCTGTCTTTTTGATGTTGATGTGAAGCTCTCCATCCTCATTGGTCATTTCTTCATTTCCACCATTCGTATAGGTGTGGAAACCATCCGTATCCTTATCATCAAAATTGATATTGATGACTTTATCACCATCTGAAACACCCAGTGCCTCTGTTGTTGGCTCCTCTGTTTCCTCTTCGGTTGCCTTCTCCGTTGTCGTTTCTTCTTCCTCAGTGGACTCGGCTTCCGTCGTAACCTCTGTCGTCTCACCATCTGCATTTTTCTTTGTACCACCACAGCCTGCAAGCAGTGACATGGTCATCGCCGCAGTCAGACAAAGAACAGCGACTTTTTTCATTTTTCTCATGTTTTATTATCCCTCCATATTTTCTTTATGTACGATACCTTCTCAACTGTACATATATTTATAACACGTCGCCTCCCGGCTCCATATGTCTTTCACTTTTATACCATAACAATTAGCCAGCTCTTACTGCTCCGGATATCGCACGACATCCTGATACCGCATATGTCCGCCAAAGATATCAAGTGCGCTTCCAATTGTAAAATCAACCCGGTTTCTGCCAAGCAGCTTCAGTTTATCCAGATCCTCAAAGGACGCGATCCCGCCTGCATAGGTCACAGGGATCCTGCCCCAGTTTCCAAGCAGCTCGGCAATATGTGTCTCGATTCCGGACGCCTTACCTTCCACATCCACCGCATGGATCAAATATTCATCGCAGTAACCGGCAAGCATATCCAGTGTTCCTTCCGTCATTTTTACCTTTGTGAACTTCTGCCAGCGATCTGTCACTATATAATAACCATCCTCGCATCGTCTGCAGCTCAGATCCAGTACCAGATGATTCTTGCCAACTGCCCGTCGGATGGCTTCCAGATTGTCATAGTTGATCTCTCCATTTTTAAATACATACGATGTAACAATCACATGGGATGCCCCCATGTCAAGAAACCGTCCGGCATTTTCCGCATTGATACCGCCACCGATCTGCAAGCCTCCCGGATATTCCGTAAGTGCCAGCTCTGCCTGATAGCAATCCTCCTCATAATACTCGCTTCCCGCCGGATTCAACAGGATAATATGTCCACCCTGTATACCCGCATCCTTATACATCCGGGCAAATGCTGCGCCATCGTACTCAGATACAAAATTCTCTTTTGCAGCATTTCCTTCATCCTGAAGGCTGCTGCCAACGATCTGTTTCACTTTTCCATTATGTATATCGATGCATGGACGAAATCTCATATTTTCTCCCAGGCAATATGCCTTTTTTCATTTTTATATCGTTACAATGTCTGCAAATACAAAGTGTCCGCAGACATTGTTTATTCTAACACAGAACCTTCTATAATCCAAGTGTCATATAAAAACCTGCGGCAGTTGTCCATTTCATGCAGACTCAGATCATGACTCATAACTTACACAAATAGAAAAGGCCGATGCAAGCTCATCGACCTTCTCCTATACATATCACTCCGACATAGACCTGTTCCACGCCAGCCTCCTGTAATGCTTCTGTACATGCCTGCACTGTCGCACCTGTCGTATAAATATCATCTATTAATAAGACCGTCTTCCATTCCGCCGGAAGTGCCCGGACCTCTAATGCCTGTTTTATATTATTTGCACGTTCAAGCGGTGATAATTCCTTCTGTGGTGTCGTATCCGACACACGGAGCAAATGTCCGTTATCTACCGGAATATCCAGTCTCCGTCCTACCACATCTGCCAACAGCTCCGCCTGATTATATCCCCGTTTCCGTAATTTACTTCTGTGAACCGGTACGGGCAAAATGATCTGAAGCCGTTCTGCAAGTCCCGCTTTCCGGATCCGTTCTGCAACAAGACTTCCATAATATTCCACATATTCCCGTTTATTGTGATATTTGATCGCGAGCACACTGGATGCGACCGGTTCCACATACCGGAAGACCGGATATGCCCGTTCAAAACTCCGGATATGCGTCCTGCAGTCTGCACAGTATTCCAACTCCTCGTCATCCAGACTTTTTCCACATTTCATACATGTGGGTTCTGTCACATATGGCAGCAACTCATGTTTTCCGCAGATTCCTTTTGCACCATACGGCATAACCTCATCACAGATCGGGCATCGTCTTGGAAATACCAGATCTATCATTGCCCGGTTCCATTTGTTCTGTATCTGCATATATAGCCCCCTTTATTGCTTTTCCTGTTATATCATGTGCTTCGCACATTCAATGCATTCGGAAATTATCCCTCTCCTGATTTATGCCAGTTCTACCAGTCGTTCTGCAAATGTCGTATACCGCTTCTGTTCGTCGATATTATCGATCATCGTCTTAACCAGACCTATATTGCCTACGATCACAACACCCTTTCTTGCCCTTGTAACTGCCGTATAGAGCAGATTCCTGTTCAGCAGCTTTGCCGGACCTGTAAGAAGCGGAATCACCACGACCGGATACTCACTTCCCTGTGATTTGTGTATTGTGATAGCATATGCATGTTCCAGTTCATCAAGCTGGGAGTAAAGGTAATCTACCAATCTTCCATCATCATATTCGACAACAATCTTCTGATCAAACTCATCAATCTCTTTTACAAAACCGACATCCCCATTGAATACACCTACCCCCTCTTCCTTCACGAAGCGTCCTTTTGCATCCATGATCTTCCATTCCAGCTTGTAATTGTTCTTGATCTGCATGACCTTGTCGCCCTTACGGAATACAACGTCATTTTTCTCTTTCTCCGGTATACTTCTGTTCGGTGGGTTTAGGATCTCCTGCAGCCGTTTATTCAGATTCTCAACACCCAACTCATACTTCCGCATCGGAGTAAGCACCTGAATGTTCATCGGATCGACCTGGAAGAACCCAGGCAGACTGTCTAAGATCAGATGTTTCAATTCTGCGATAATATCCTGTGATCCCTGTCTTGGTATGTAGAAGAAATCCCGGCTTTTATTATTGATCGCAAGCTGTTTTCCCGCATTGATCAGATGGGCGTTCGTGATAATGTCACTGTTCTCGCCCTGTCGGAATATCTTATCCAACACTGTTACGGAAAATACTTCCGAACGAATGATGTCCTTTAATACATTTCCCGGTCCGACAGATGGAAGCTGGTTGGAATCCCCTACCAGCACCAGTCTGGTTCCCGGCATGATCGCCTGCAGTAAACTGTAAAACAGGCTGCTGTCTACCATCGACATCTCATCTATGATAATTACATCCGCTTCTAACGGATTGTTTGAATTTCTTGCAAATGTATAGGTGGAACTGTTTCCTTCTTCATCAATCCCGCCACCGGACAGTTCCAGAAGCCGGTGGATCGTCTGTGCCGTATATCCGGTTGCCTCGGTGATCCTCTTTGCCGCGCGTCCGGTCGGTGCTGCAAGCAACAGTTCCAGATTCAATTTCTCAAACATCTTGATCATGGCATTGATCGTTGTTGTTTTACCCGTACCCGGTCCACCTGTGATCACTGCCACGCCGTTATTGACTGCATTCTTGATCGCAAGTTTCTGCTTTTCTTCCAGTGTAATCTTCTCTACTTCCTCGATCTGTGCAAGCATCTTATCCAGTGGACGATCCTCTGATGTAAAATCCAGATCGATATCTGACAATATTCTTGCTGAATTCAGCTCAATATAATAATTTACCGCAGCATAGACCGCAATTACAGCTCCGTCAAGCTCCTTTACGATCGCCTTGCCTGCCATCTGAAGCTCTATAATCTGGCTTCCGATCTCATTTTCCAGTTCTTCATTATATGGCACATTGTCATCCACCAGAAGTGAATACGTCTTTGCCACCAGCATCTGCTTTGGAAGATACATATGTCCAAGCTGGCTCGCATTTAACAATGTATATAACAATGCTGCCCTGATACGAAAATCCGAATCACTGCTGATCCCCATTCGTTCAGCGATCTCATCCGCCGTCTTAAAACCGACACCACTGATATCCTCAGCGATCTTATATGGATTTGACCGGATGATTTTATACATCTCCTGACCGTATTCATTGAAGATCTTCACTGCCAGATTGATCGATATTCCATATCCGGTCAGAAAAATGATCGCATCCTGCATCTCTTTCTTTTCATTATAAGAGACTGCGATCTCTCTTGCTTTCCGCTCCGAGATACCCTTGACCTCTGCCAGTCGTTCCGGCTCTTCTTCAATGATACGCAGAGAATCCATCTTGAATTTCTTTACGATACGTTTTGCAAGTGCCTCACCGACACCTTTAATGATACCAGAACCCAGATATCGTTCTACACTTACCATATCGTCCGGCATCTTGATTTCATAGGATGTAAATTTGAATTGGAGATCATACTGGGGATGATTGACATATTCCCCTTCTGCAGATATGTAGATTCCTTCACTGATACCGTGAAGGGTTCCGACAAAAATGTCTTCGCCGTCTTCACCTTCTACAGTGAAAACGGCGTAGCCATTGTCGTCATTTTTATAGATAACTTTTTCAACATAACCTTCTTTTATCACAACAAGTCTCCTGCGTTACTCTGTCTTACTGTTGAGTAATTCGATATATTTTCCTGTTCCGATAGCAACTGCACGAAGTGGATCTTCTGCAGTCATGGTTGTAATTCCTGTTTTTTCTTCCAGAAGCTCTTCCAGTCCGTGGAGCAATGCTCCACCACCGGTCAATACGATACCTCTGTCCGCAATGTCTGCTGCCAGCTCAGGAGGTGTCCGTTCCAGAACGGAATGAACGGCTTCACAGATCTGGGATGCAGGCTCACGCAGCGCTTCTTCTGTCTCATCTGATGTTACTGTTACTGTCTTTGGAAGTCCGGTTACCAGATTCCTGCCACGGATATCCAGTGTGATGTTCTCCGGTCTTCTGAAACAGGTTCCGATCTTGATCTTAATCTCCTCTGCGGTTCTCTCACCGATCAGAAGATTGTGCTTCTTTCTCATAAAACGCACGATTGCTTCATCAAAATCATCTCCGGCAACCTTAATGGAAGCACTTACAACCGGGCCGCCAAGGGAAATAACGGCAATATCTGAAGTTCCGCCACCGATATCGACGATCATATTACCACATGGTCTGTAGATATCAATTCCTGCACCGATTGCTGCTGCCACCGGTTCTTCTATAATCGATACATCTCTTGCACCTGCTGCATAAGTTGCATCTTCTACTGCTTTCTTCTCCACCTCCGTTACCTGCGAAGGCACACATACACTGATACGTGGACGTCTTCCAAAGTAACTTCTTCCCACTGCTTTCTGGACAAAATACTTTAACATCTTTTCTGTTATTGTATAGTCTGATATAACGCCCTGACGAAGTGGGCGGATCGCTACGATATTTCCCGGTGTTCTTCCAAGCATCAGTCTGGCTTCTTCACCGATCGCTACTATTTTATTTGTATCTCTGTCATAGGCAACTACGGACGGCTCTTTTAATACAACGCCCTTGCCTTTTACATATACCAATATACTGGCGGTACCTAAATCTATACCGATATCTGAACTTGCCATGATTGGTCCCCTTTCTGGTTACTGTTAATCCTGTACATCCCTTAATATTACAAGAGATGCCTTTCTTCCGTCAAGCCATTTCATGCTGACTTCGGATAAATCCATGATCTTATCGAACTGTCTGATATAACTTCTCCAGCTCACTTCTTTCCGTTCGGTCAAAAATGGCTTCTGCACCGTTGACACACCTTTAAATGTATCATTCAGATCACGGATCAGTGTCTTACTGTCTTTTCCTGTAAAATCATATCCGAGCATATCGTTTAACGGCTGATTGGAGAACAATACCTCTCCGGTCTCTTCATCACGGATAAAGATGCCGATCTTGATATGGTTATAAGTATCTACCAGAAGCTTATTTACCATTCGAATGTTGCCATCACCCTCTATTCTGGCAAGGATACCCTGAATGACGTTTCGAATATCCTTCGAGAATTCAATATCATCCTCTGACCATATCTTATCTGTATGATTGTTCGCCATAACAATACAACCGCTGATGATATTATTGATCTCTATGCTGAGTGCGACAAAACTCGTTACACCGATCTGCTCCATATTGCTCTGGAAGTTCTTAAAGTCATGGTTCTTATCTGCTACAATGCAGTCGTAAGAACGTTCCTTGCTGTGTGCAAAGAATTTCTTGCCCCGCTGCCATTCTTCCACATATTCTTCTGCAGACATGCTCTTTTCTCTTGACCAGATATGACTGCACATATACTCTTGATCTTCGTTCAGGGAATAGATCGCCATAACATCGATTCCCAGATAATCACTGGTTCTTTCCAAAATATTGCTGATCGTCTTATTATCATCACTGTCCATGGAACTGAGTGCTTCTGTCAGAATCTTCTGTCTCTGGATCTTCTCTTCTAACAACATCTCAACAGATTTGCTCCGTTCTGCTTCTTTGGACAGGACCTTGTCATTATATGCATATTCTGAGAAGATATTGCACATATTCCACTGGATCTTATAGACCTTCTTCATCTTTGTAACATCTGCTGTATCATATCCGCACAGGATCCAGGTTGCAATGTGTTTCTCTCCGATCTTAATCGGGGCTCCGCAGATAATACTTCCATCTATACCGTCATCCATCTCCATAATGACCGGAACATTGTTCTGAAGGATCACCTCATTTAACTTCACAATGATACTCTTATACTGAGGTTTTTCAAAAAGATCATAAAAGCTTCCCATATGCAGAGACGGTCCTGCCGGTTCTACAAGCTGATCTCCCGCCGGAGATACAACCGTTGAATATAGCCCGCTTAAGCTTGCAAATGCTTTTACAATACTGTTCCATTTGTCTTTATCGATACTCTCGCTCGTATATTCATTCTCATCTACATTCGTGTTCATAATGTAAGAAAGCTTGTCTTCATACTCTTTCTTAGCCTCCTCTACACTGTTCTGCAGCTTCTTGTTCTCTGTAATATCTGTTATAAAGAACTCAATCGTATAAGAAGAATCCCCTGCCTGTGTGATACTGTTCTGGGAACGAACCCATCTGACATTTCCATAATCATCTACGATACGATACTCGTCCTCATAATCGGATCCACCACTCTTTAACACATTCTTCGCATTCTGAATAACTCTTGCGCGATCCTGTGGATGAATATAGTCTTCTGTCAGTTTATTTCCCGCCATAAGCGCATCCACATTCATTCCAAGTAACCTGGCATTCGGTGTAATGTATTTCAATGTGCTATGTCCTCTGCTAATGGATTTTACCATCACAAGACTCTTGATTTTGTTCATAACAGATAATATATATTCACCTTTTTCCCCATCATAGGACTGCTTTTTTTCTTTTACAAATAATAATTCAATGCCATCAGCACATCCATCCGGCGACTTTACGATGTGACAGTTCAGCATCATAGTAGTGATTGCACTCTCTGCCGATACAAAACGTACCTTCATCTCAAAATCCGTATGTCCTGTATTCTCCGCCTTATAGAGATTCCCGATCAGAATATCATAGTCATTCTTAACTATAATATCGCGAATCCCTACTGCTCCACTGTAAAAGTCACCTTCTTTATATCCGAATTCCGTTATATTCTTTGTTACATAACGAGTCTGCCATCTGCTGTCCGGCTTGTAGAGATACAGTGCCAGAATGCCCGCATGGTTAATGATACGTTCCAGACTCATACTTCCGATTGCTACATCAGAGCGCAGTTCAAACAGTACCATATATGCCTTTTTCCCGTTATATTCAAACTGATTGACAAATCCACTTACAACCAGTCTTTTTTTCTTATTTATATTCAGAAGAAGCCGATGCCAGATAATCGTTTTCTTCTCATTTAAAATTGGCCAAAACTCATCACTGGACATAAACTTATCCGGCTCCATCGTGATCGAATCGATCTGGTTTCCAACCAGTTTTACTGCCGCATTATTGATACTTAAAACTTCTCCATCCTCGCAGAATACAACTGCGGGATATTCAATATGACTCAGAAAATCTGAATAATTGCTGATTTTGCCTATCTCCAAATGTATCCCTCTTTTCTCTTATGTAACCCCATAGACACATAAAACTTTTCCATGTCAGCCATAGAAAAGTTTCATGTATGTTAAATATCGCTGTTAATATTATTCCTCTGTTTTGTCGTCTTCCGTTCCGGCAGCTTCTTTATCATCCTCGGATGACACCATTGAAGTTGCTTCACTCTTCAGACCTGTAAATGCCTTATCTGCAATATCCTTTGTTACACAACATGCATCTACAACACCATCTAAGGCAGCCAGAAGTTCTCCCATATATTTGCTGACTGCATCACATTCCTTCTTTACATTCTTTCTGAGAACGTATGCTTCGCTGGTCGCTTTGTTTGTAATAGCTTCTGCTTCCTTCTGTGCATTTTCCTTCTGGGTTCTGCACTCATAATCTGTCTTTGCACTTAAAGCTTCTGCAGCTTCATGTGCTTTATTTCTTGTACGCTCGCTGTCGTTGTAAGCCTGCTCCTTCAGACTTGCGCAGGTTGCTTCCGTCTCATCATACATCTGCTTGCACTTTGCATTTGTCTCTGTCTCAAGTGCATTGCAACGATCGGTTGTATCCTTCTCCATTGCTTCACACTTTGCAGTCATCTCTGCATGCTGCGCATCACACTCTTTATTCGTCTGGGCAATCAGCGCATCTGCGCTCTCTCTTGCCTCTAAGAGTGTTCTTGAAATGGATTCATATCTTCCTGCGGATTCGAATTCCTTCTGCTTATAAGCGTTTACCTGCTCCTTCAGAGATTCAATCTCGCTTTCATATTCTGCATTCTTTGCCTTTAAGCCATCAATTGTCTTATTTGACTCTGTCAGGTTTACTTCTCTCATAGTCTTAAGGCTTAATACGGCTTCGCTGAGCTTGTTTACATTTGCCTTTAACTCATTGACTTCCTTTTCATGATCAGCCTTTAACTCTTCAATATAATAATCAACTGAATTCTTATCATATCCACCAAATGTTACTGTCTTAAATGATGCTTCTGTCTTTACTTCTTCCTCATCAAAATTATTGTCTTTTGCCACGATGATCCCTCCAAAATAATCTATTATTTAAGCATCTTCCTGTCGTCAGGGCAATCATTGCGCCTGCCATCGTCATCTATTTCTGTGTGTTATACTTATGCATTCCAGTACAGATGCTCATTTTCTGTAAGCACTAATTGAAATGATTATAACACACCCTTATAGTTTTGCACAATTATTTTTTCTTAATTTAGTTACAAAGCACATATTTTGTGCTATATTGGACAAGGAAATCAAACCGAACTATTAGGAGGAATTTTTATTACTATGAAACACACAAGAAAATGCCTGACCACTGCATTTATGATCCTGATCTGTCTTTTTGCTTTTACCGGCTGTGGTCAGAAAAAAGTTACCGCATACCAATCGTATGTAAAAAATCTTCTCGATGTTAATTATAAAGGTGATTACACCAATTATGTGAAACAGAATAAAGGAAATGAAACCGATGCACTTGCACTGTATCAGGACTGCCTTTCCAATCTCGCAAACCAATTGATCACACATTATAATCTGAATACCAACCAGTCTGTTGAAGTAAACCAGACTTTTACCACTGTTGCTGCCGCTATTTACAATGATGCACGATATGAAGTATCGGAAAGCTATAAAGAAAACGGGGACTACTATGTGGATGTAACCATATATCCACTGGCAATCCTTGACCAGTCCTACGATGAAATTATTGCTTATATTGAAGCCTTTAATAAAGACGTAGACGACGGTGTCTATAATGACGTTAAGAAAGAGGAATATGATAAAAAGTTTGCAAACGGTATTGCATCGATCCTTTCTTCTCATACCGAAAAACCACAGTACAAGGATCCTGTAGTCATCAAGGCACTTATCAACGATGACGGTGAATACTACAGCATCTCATCCGACAGCCTGAAGGAGATCGACCAGGCAATGATCGCCACTGAGACCGCTGACGCTACGGAAGCCGACACTTCCGAGGAATAAACGGGCGAAAGACAACAGCACCAATTTTTCATCTAAAAAAAGAACAATACCCTTTCACTACGCAGAACACTCTCGTTCTATTTCTCACGTAGCGGTACTAAACTCCCACCTAACGGTGGTTCGTTAAGGACCGACGTTCGTAACCGAGACCTTAGCGAGGCTCGCCGAGGTTAGTTCGAAGTTATACAGAGTAAAAAGGTCTGCTACATGAAAGATATTGTTCTTTTTTCTATCTATACATACTACACGCTGTTGTCTTTCTGCCTATTGATAAAATACTTACAGAATAGTTATATGAAAAGGCTTCGTCTGTCAGAAACAGGACGAAGCCTTTTGGTTTATTTCTCGCGGAATGTGAATTCCTCGTTTGCTAATTTGAATTTGCTGCCATCGATCAGCATCATGTCTGTGCCGCTGTTGATGATCTTGCCACCAAGATAGGTGTGATTGGTTGATTTGTTATCACGCAGATAATAAACGCCATTGACGTTGATGATATATGCATGACGACGGCTGACAGAATTGTTGTCTGTTACCTGATAATCAACACCCTGTGCAGACTTACCGATACAAAAGATCGGTTTGTCGATCTTAATCCGCTCACCGGTTCTGGTTCTTACGATAACAGGACCCGGTTTGCTCTTGGATGCATTCGTCAAAACAGTCGTTGATGTAATGTCTGAATCATCATCAAATCCGATATCATTACCGGAATAATCCTTAACTTCCTTTGCCAGTTTAAAGCTTGGAGTTGATACAACGGTTGTCTGTAATGGAACTTCCTTATCTTCTATTGCCTCTGCTTTCTGCGGTCTGACAATGAAATGCTGCTCATCCTCCGGATGAACATTGTTGTCATTCTTCATATCTGTGATCATCTTGTAGAACTCTGACAGATAGAAGGATGAATTATGATCAAAGAATTTGATCAGTTCATATCCACAGTCTGAAGCTTTCTTATTTGCAAAGTCAAGCTTGTTTACCAGATCTCTGACAAACTTCTCCATATTGCATTTTTCCATCGGTTTATCAATTGGAAGGAACACAAGCTGAACACTCATATCCTCCAGATTCAGATACATGTATCCAATATTCAGGATAACCTTACCGAGTGGCATATCATTCGCCTTCAGGTACATCAACTGATCAGCTATGCTGAACATAATGTCCACCAGTTCGTCCCTGTGAATCTTCTTTGTAATAAACTGATTCATCGTAATCATGGCCGGAATCGAATATGTAAGTGCTCTCTGTCCGTCAATATACTCTTCATGGCAAAAGCTGTTGTTTCCTACAAATGATGTATTGTACAGCTCGACTTCATTATGAAGGATCTGGACATCATCTTCAATCTTAAAATATAATTTGTACTCATCGCACAAATATGTCTTCTCTGTGCTCATAATAACGCCCTCCGCAATTATTCTCCAGCCACTCAAGTCCCATTTACTCTACAGTAACAGACTTGGCAAGATTACGCGGTTTATCTACATCCAGCCCTTTTGCATCTGATGTATAGTATGCGATCAACTGCAAAATAACAGCCGCTGCAAATACAGTAAATAAACTATCCTGCTTAGGTATTCTTATATGCTTATCACATATCTGGGTGTCAGTAACTTCGTCACCCATACTAATTAGAATAACATATGCTCCCCTGGCTTTTACTTCCCTTATATTTGAAACCATCTTCTCGTATACAGCCGGCTGTGTCGCTAACGCGATAACCGGTACATTCTCTGTGATCAGAGCGATCGTACCATGTTTTAATTCACCTGCTGCGTAAGCCTCCGCATGAACATAGGATATCTCCTTCAACTTCAGAGCCCCCTCCAGTGAAAGAGTATAATCCATGCCCCTTCCGATAAAGAATGCATCCGGAGCCATTTTTATGTAATTAGCAACAGTCTTGACTTCATCTGCCTGAAGCAGGGTTTCTTCTATTACCGGAATTGTTCCCAACAGTTTGCTGATAAATTCCTTTGCCTGCTCTTCTGAATAAATTCCTTTTACAAGTCCAAGCCTGCAGCCGATTAAATACATTGCCGCCATCTGAACCGAATATGCCTTTGTACTTGCAACTGCAATCTCCGGTCCGGCATGTGTATATAACACATAATCACTTTCTCTTGCGATCGTAGACCCTTTTACATTTACGATCGAAATAACCTTGGAACCACATCTTTTTGCCAGACGCATTGCTTCCAATGTGTCAATTGTCTCTCCCGACTGGGAAGTTACGATAACCAATGTCTTCTCATTGATCAGTGGTTCTTTATAACGGAATTCTGATGCGATCTCCACATTTACCGGTATACGAAGCTCTGATTCAATCATTGCTTTTCCTACGATTCCGGCATGCATAGCAGTTCCGCATGCAATGACTGTGATATTTTCACAATTTTTAAATACTTCATCATCAATCCCGTCTTCTGTAAAATCAGGGAGTGAATTCACAATTCTTGGTGTGATCGTATTTCTCAGGGATTCCGGCTGCTCATAAATCTCTTTTAACATGAAATGTGGAAATCCACCTTTCTGAGCGGCTGTAATATCCCATGTAATCTCTAACATCTGTGGCTTTACTTCATTGCCTTTCAGATCCTCAACCCGGATTCCTTCCTGTGTCATTGTAAGGATATGATATTCCGGCACAACAAAATAATCTTTTGAGAATGAAATGATCGCTGTCAGGTCTGACGCAATGATAGATCCTTCTTCGCTGTGTGCTGCTACCATCGGGCTGACATTTCTTACTGCATATATGATCCCAGGTCTGTCTGCAAACATAATGCAAAGCGCAAATGAACCCGCAATTATCTTAACCGCCTTCCGAATCGCTGCGATCGGATCACCATCATACAGAGTATCCAGCAGGGCTGCCACAACTTCAGAATCTGTTTCTGATACAAGCTTATCTGCCAGTCCATACTCTCTTATGATGTCACTGTAATTCTCAATGATACCATTGTGGATAAGAGCAACATTTCCACATCTGTGCGGATGCGCATTCGCATCTGTAACTCCACCATGTGTTGCCCATCTTGTATGTCCGATACCGCAAGTCGATGAATAATCTCCATCCTTACACAGTTCCCTGAGTTCGCTGACTCTTCCTGCCTTCTTCCGGATCGTTAATGTATCATCGTCATTTAAAAGTGCAATACCCGCACTGTCATAGCCTCTGTACTCTAACCGCTCCAGTCCATCGATCAGGATATCCTTCGCCGGCTTTCTGCCTGTAAAACCTATGATTCCACACATATATTCAATTATCTCCTTTCGGCTTATGATGCATATTTCTTTTTCTGTTCGTATATCTGTCTTTATCGTCCGTCAGATATTTTACTGCATCATCAAATTATCCGGTCATGCTGCTTTGTTTTGGAATCTCTTCCATATTTGGCATGCATGTGCGCATCCGGACTCTGCGTAGAGGCATCCGCCGAATTTTCGATAACCTCTATCCTCGTCACCCTTTTCGTCGTTGATCCAAAGGGACATGGCGCTAAGATTTCTAAATCTTTCAAAATCTGCTTTCCTCCATACTATAAGCAGACATTAAAATTCTATCATAGACCACCCAATAAATCAACGACTTCATATCTGTAGGGCTGCGTTTTCTATTAAATTAATTAGCTGATGAATGAACCACCTGGCAGATTCTTCTCGGTTGTAAGAAGGGACAGATTGCCCTCTGCATCCTCTGCACACAGCAGCATACCTTCTGATACAACTCCTGCAAGCTTGCATGGCTTCAGGTTTACGATCGCAACAACGCGCTTTCCAACCATTTCTTCCGGTGAATAGGAGCCTTTAATTCCCGATACGATCTGTTTCACATTGTTCTCACCGAATTTAACCTGAGAACATAAAAGTTTTCTGGAATTCTGTACTTCCTCACATGCAATGATCTCGCCGATCATCAACTGCATCTTCTCAAATTCTTCGATCGTGATCTGCTGTTTATTCAGAACAGACGGATCATTGTTAAGTGCAGCGACCTTAGCTTCTGCCTGTTTCATTTTCTTCTTTTCTTCGGAATTCTCTTTTTCTTCCTTCTGCTTCTTTGCTTTCTCGTAGATAGTTTCTTCTACAGGAGGTGCAAACTTGGCAACTTCTGCCATAACTTCCTTTACGTCCAGTCTTGCGAACAGGATCTCAGGAGTTTCTGTTACCTTGTTTCCGGATGGATAAAGACCGAATCTTCCAAGCTCTGTTACCTTTCTCTTTGCAGCATTTAACTGGTTCAGGATCTTAACAGAGGTATCCGGCATATATGGCTCCAGAAGGGACGCACCGATCACGATGCTCTCAACCAGATTATATAATACGGTATTCAGACGATCCTGCTTTGTTTCATCTTTTGCAAGTGCCCAAGGCATGGTCTCGTCGATATATTTGTTGCATCTCTTGAATAAGGTGAAGATCTCTGAGATCGCATCTGCAACCTTTAACTTATCCATGCATTCTGCGACCTTGATACGGCAGTTTAATACGACATTCTTCAGATCTTCATCTACTTCTTCTATTACTCCGGTATTCGTAACTACGCCGCCAAAGTATTTGTTTGACATAGAGATCGTACGATTTACCAGATTTCCAAGTGTGTTTGCAAGCTCGGAATTGATTCTTTCTACAACCAGCTCCCATGAAATGATTCCGTCATTCTCAAACGGCATCTCATGCAGAACGAAGAAACGGACTGCATCCACACCAAACAGGCGGACCATATCATCTGCATACATTACATTTCCCTTGGACTTACTCATCTTACCGTCATTCTGGATCAGCCATGGATGTCCGAAGATCTGCTTTGGAAGCGGTACTCCAAGCGCCATCAGCATGATCGGCCAGTAGATCGTATGGAATCTTAAGATATCTTTTCCGATCAGATGTAAGTCAGCAGGCCAGTATTTTTTATATAATTCATCGTTATTACCGTCTACATCGTATCCAAGACCTGTAATATAGTTTGATAATGCATCGATCCATACATAGATAATATGCTTGTCATCAAAATCAACCGGGATACCCCATTTAAAGGATGTTCTGGATACGCACAGATCCTGAAGTCCCGGCTTGATGAAGTTATTGATCATCTCGTTCTTTCTGGACTCCGGCTGAATAAAATCAGGATTCTGCTCAATGTGCTTCATCAGTCTGTCCTGATATTTGCTGAGTTTGAAGAAATATGCTTCCTCTTTTGCTTCCTGTACCGGTCTTCCGCAGTCCGGGCATTTGCCGTCTACAAGCTGTGAATCTGTAAAGAAGGATTCACATGGAGTACAGTATTTTCCTACATATTCTCCCTTATATATGTCACCCTGATCGTACAGCTTCTTAAAAATCTTCTGAACCTGTCTCTCATGATCTGCATCTGTTGTTCTGATAAATTTGTCGTAAGATGTGTTCATCAGATCCCAGATATTCTTAATCTCGCCTGAAATCTCGTCAACGAATTCCTTTGGAGTCTGCATGTTCTCAAAAGCCTTGTTCTCGATCTTCTGACCATGTTCATCGGTTCCGGTCTGGAATCTTACATCATATCCTGCGAATCTCTTGTACCTTGCAATGCTGTCAGCCAACACGATCTCGTAGGTGTTGCCTATATGAGGTTTACCTGATGCATATGCAATAGCGGTTGTAATATAATACGGTTTTTTTGCCATTTCAAAAACCCTCCTTGATAAAACTACAAACACGAATGAAATGTCTGCGCTATTTTTTCTGGCAATCTTATGTGCTCAGATAACAAAAATTATATGCCTTTTTTGTGCAAATTGTCAACAGATTCCATTTGTTTTTATACAGTTTTTGCAACCTTCATCTCTAAATAAAATTATGTCTTTTTTTTCGGATTTCTTTTATGCTATAGTATGTCCGAACAGTTCGATCATGTAATACCGCACGACACATCTGTGAATCTGCCGTCATCCGTTACTGTTTAAAATTATACTTTTATTATTGAGGTTATTCTGTCATGAAAAATTTTTTAACGAAAACACCTGTTGTTATCACACTTGCACTCATCTGCTGTGCCTTATGGGGAAGCGCCTTTCCCTGCATCAAGATCGGCTACCAGATGTTTTCAATCGGCGGAAATGATACCGCATCCCAGATCCTGTTCGCCGGCATCCGTTTTCTGCTCGCCGGACTTATGGTTATCCTTATCTGCAGCTTCATATATAAAAAGCCTTTGATCCCACATAACGGGACAACGGTCAAACGTATCTTTATCCTGTCATTGTTCCAGACTATCCTACAATACGTCTTCTTTTACATCGGTTTAGCAAATACGACCGGAAGCAAGGCAGCGATCATTGAAGCGACAAACGTCTTTCTGGCGATTCTTGTATCGGGTCTGTTATTTAAAATGGAAAAGGTTACATCCAAAAAGATGCTTGGATGTCTGATTGGATTTATCGGAGTTGTTATCATCAATCTGGGAAATGGTGTAGACGCGCATTTCACTCTCACCGGAGAAGGCTTCATCCTGTTATCAACAGTGGCTTATGCTTTCTCTTCAGTTATCATCAAATATTTTTCCGATAAGGAGAATCCGGTTCTGCTCAGCGGCTGGCAGTTCTTTGTCGGCGGCTTCGTGATGATCCTTTGCGGACTTGCCGGAGGCGGACATATCGCGGGAGACTCCGCTCCTGCTGTCCTGCTTCTGCTCTATATGGCGTTCATCTCGGCCTGCGCCTATACATTATGGAGTCTGCTGTTAGCGCACAACCCGGTATCCCGGATCGCCGTCTACGGCTTCTCGAATCCGGTCTTTGGCGTACTGTTATCAGCTCTGCTTCTGCATGAAACATCTGCCTTAAACATCCGCTGTCTGGTCGCACTTGTTCTTGTCTGTGCCGGCATCATCCTTGCAAATAAAGAAAAAGCCGTATAAAAATACCATCTTTCATTCAACAAAATCTTACACTAAAACTTTTATAATGCTATGTTCTGTCAAATAAAAGATGGTATTTTATAAATTTTTTTATAAATTTCTCACAACGCCGAATATCAGCGCCGCCATGATCAGTATATAGATTAAAACCGTGTCCGCTGTACCCAGCCGATATGCGTCTCCTTTTATATAGTTCAAATCTCCCCTGACTATCAGATATATGATACATGGTCCTGCAATGTACAAAAACGGATTATAGGAAAAGGATGTCCGTATCTCTCCTTTTATTAAAGACAGGCATGCTCTGGTTATCCCACAACCGGGGCACTGCCATCCGGTCAGTGCCCGGAATATGCAGGGTACTGCCAGACCGGTCAGTCTGACAAATACCGCATACAGGATTCCTGCTAAAAGAATAATGCTATCCCGATATATAATCTTTCGGACACGATTTTTCTTTTCTTCCATATATGTTTCTTACTGTCCGTTATATGGGTTGTTATTATCATTTCCATTGCTGTATGGATTATTGCCGCTCTGGTTGTAACCACCATACTGCTGGCTCTGATCATATCCACCATACTGCTGATTCTGGTTGTATCCGCCGTTATATGGCTGCTGATTCTGGTTGTATCCGCCGTACTGCTGGTTCTGATATCCACCATTATATGGCTGGCCATATCCGTTCGTTCCGCTGTACTTATTAATCGCATCCTGTGCCAGTGCGTAGTCGATAATTCCAAGTCCAAATAACTGAAGAACTACAAACAGGATACCGCTATTGCTGGATGGCATACCGCCTCTGTTCTTGATGATATCGACCTTTTCACCCATCTTGTAAGCCCAGTACCATCCATAAATACCACAGGTAACAAGTGTAAGCAACAGTGCCATTCCGCCACCTGCCAGTTCATTCTCACCCGACATCTCATTTGTATCGTCTGTAATACATACAAACCAGTAAAGTCCATAAATACCACAGGTAACGATCGTCAATAAGATACACATACCAATACTTCTTTGTTTCATACTTTCCTCCTTGCCGATGCTCCTTCCGCATCTCTGATTTCATATAACAAAAAGTATAAAATATTTATAAACTGCTGTCAACGAAGTCTGTACCAAAATATTGCTTATTCTGCTATATTTATGCATAATGTACCAGTATCTATCTGTTATCGCCCTGTATGTTTGCAAAATAAATACAAAAAAATTGAAAAAAAATACATATCGTGATACAATTTATTTTTCTGTTATTATTTCAATAACAATATTATAAATATGCCCTGCTTCTCTATTTTATGTTATATGAATATATGCAATTTTTCTGTATAATTTATGCATATATGCGAAGCAGTGACGAATACATACTATTTTAAAGAAGAGGTGTCAGTTATGAAAAACATGTTAAACTTCAAGGAATTCACAGCAGATGAGCTGATGGATATCCTGAACCTTGCTCTGGATATGAAGAAGAATCCGGAGAAGTACAGCGAATCCTTAAAAGGAAAGAAACTTTATACTTTATTTGAAAAGACATCAACCAGAACCTTTCTTTCATTTGCAACCGGCATTACCGAGTTAGGTGGTACCTACTACAACCAGTTATGGAAGGACTCCAACTTTGTACTCGGCGAGCCTGTTTCCGAGATCAAATATGTCTGCCGTAATGTTGATATCATCATGGCACGTCTGATCAAAAATGAAACTGTTGAATTATTTGGCAAGAATGCTACGGTTCCATTTATCAACGGCTGTGATAATTCCTACCATCCATGCCAGATCCTTGCAGATGCCCTCACGATCCTTGAGAAGTTTGGAACTCTGGATGTCAATCTGATGTACATCGGTGCAAAGAACAATGTATTTAACTCCCATGTTGAATTCTTCTCCAAGATGAAGAAGGGTACGTTATACGGACTGACTCCACTTGTAAATGAGACAGCCTGTGGTCCTGATTTCTATGAAGAAGCAAAGAAAAGCGGTCATTATATCGAGCTTGATCCTGCCATGTCCATGGAAGAAGCAAAGGAATATGCAAATAAGATGGATGTCCTCTACACGGATACGTGGGTAGATATGGAATTCTTCAACAATCCTGCTTATCAGAAGCAAAAGGAAGAAACCCTTGCAAAGATGATGCCTTACCAGTTAAACGGCGACTTCACAAAAGACAGCAAAGCGATCGTATTCCACGATATGCCAATGCATGTCGGCTTCGAAATCTCTCAGGATGTCGTAGATAAGAACCTCGACCATATCCTAGACGAGGCAGAAAACCGTCGTCATGCTGAAAAGGCCGTAATGTACACACTCTTAAATTCATAAAACCATGGAATGTTGATAACCGCCGGGGGCATACTGTTATATCGCAAGCATTATCCGAGGCCGGTACTTAAGTTGCGTCCTTTGCAACTTTATGTACCGCTGCACGAGGATACGAGTGGAAACGTCTTGCGAATAACAGTATGCCCCCCGGCGGTTATTTACATTCCATGATTTTACTGGAAAAAACCGGTTGCATGGCATTCAGGCAGGTGCTATAATCGGGGATAGCAAATTTGTAAGGAGGCCGCCATGAAACATCTGATAGACCCAATGGATTTAAGTTTGGAAGAGCTCGATCACATTTTAAATCTTGCTCAGGATATTATTGATCATAAAGAAAAATACAGTGAGTTATGCAAAGGCAAAAAGCTCGCTACTTTATTTTTTGAACCAAGTACAAGAACTCGTTTAAGTTTTGAAGCCGCCATGATGGAATTAGGTGGTAATGTACTTGGTTTTTCTTCTGCCAGTTCATCATCCTCATCTAAGGGTGAAAGCGTTGGTGACACAGTAAAGGTTGTAAGCTGTTATGCAGATATCATAGCTATGCGCCATTTCAAGGAAGGCGCTCCGATGCTTGCATCCATGAAATCCGATGTACCGATCATTAATGCAGGTGACGGTGGACATAACCACCCAACACAGACACTGGCGGATCTTTTAACGATCAAACGTGAAAAAGGAAGGCTGGACAACCTTGTGATCGGCTTCTGCGGAGATCTGATGTTTGGACGTACCGTTCATTCTCTGATCAAAGCAATGTCCCGTTATGAAAATATCAGTTTTGTGCTTATTTCACCGGATGAATTAAAAATTCCTGATTATATCCGCACAGAAGTGATCGAGAAGAATAATATACCTTATAAGGAAGTTTCATCTATGGAGGATGTGATCGGAGAACTGGATATCCTCTATATGACAAGAGTACAGAAAGAACGTTTCTTCAACGAAGCAGACTACATACGATTAAAGGATACTTACATACTGGATAACAGTAAGATGGCACTTGCCCGTCCGGACATGTGTGTCCTGCATCCGTTGCCACGAGTAAATGAGATTGCTGTTGAAGTGGATGACGATCCAAGAGCATGTTATTTCCGTCAGGTATTAAATGGTAAATATGTCCGTATGGCATTAATTGCCACACTGCTTGGTTTAGCATAGGAGGTACAAACAGATGAACATAGACAGTATTCAAAATGGTATCGTACTTGATCACATTGCTGCAGGCAAGGCACTCCAGATCTATAATGACCTGCATCTCGACAAGCTGGACTGCTCCGTAGCAATTATCAAAAATGTCAAAAGCCAGAAAATGGGTAAAAAGGATATCTTAAAGATAGATCAGGATATCGACATCAACCTTGATGTCCTTGGATATATCGATCCGGATATCTCCGTTAATATTATCCGTGACGGAAAACTGGTGGAAAAGAAAAATATTGAGCTTCCAGAACGTCTGGTAGGCATCAAGAAATGTACCAATCCGCGCTGTATAACCTCAACCGAACAGGGAATCCAGCACATCTTTAAGCTTACAGACAGAGCACACCGGATTTATCGTTGTATTTACTGCGAAGCAGATAAATAATTTTACTTGCTATTTACTTTTCGCAAAAATATGCTATAATCTAGAAGTTATCTGTGCGGTAAAGTATCGAAAAACGACAGAAATTTTAACCGGACTTTTTAAATATGTTTATAAATATTTAGAGGTGCAATATGGAACAATATGTGATCAAAGGCGGTCAGCCTCTTGAAGGAGAGGTAACTATTGCAGGTGCAAAGAACGCAGCTCTCGGAATCCTTGCTGCTGCTGTAATGACCGATCAGGAAGTTATAATAGAAAATGTACCAAATGTAAGAGATACCCGTGTCCTTCTTCAGGCAATCCAGGGTATTGGTGCGACAGTACACTACATAGACGAACATACCGTATCCATCTGTGGCGCCGCTATCAATCCAAACAGTGATCTGTGCGTAGATGATGAATTCATCCGTAAGATTCGTGCATCTTACTATCTGTTAGGTGCATTACTTGGAAAATACAAGCACTCTCAGGTTGCATTACCTGGTGGCTGTGATATTGGTGCCAGACCGATTGACCTTCACATCAAAGGCTTTGAAGCACTTGGTGCTCAGGTTGATATTGCAAACGGTATTATCTCCACACACGCAGAAGAGCTGATTGGAAACCATATTTATATGGATGTCACCTCCGTAGGTGCAACAATCAATATCATGATGGCGGCTGCTCTTGCAACAGGTAAGACCACAATTGAAAATGCAGCCAAAGAACCGCATATCGTTGATGTTGCAAACTTCTTAAACAGTATGGGTGCTAATATCAAGGGTGCAGGAACCGATGTGATCCGTATCCGTGGTGTTAAAGAACTCCATGGCACAACTTATTCCATCATTCCGGATCAGATTGAAGCCGGAACTTTCATGGTAGCCGCTGCCGCAACAAAAGGGGATGTAGTGATCAAGAATGTAATTCCAAAACATCTGGAAGCTATCACTTCCAAGTTAAATGAGATCGGCGCTCATGTAATTGAATATGATGACTCTGTAAGAGTTATGTCTGATAAACGTTTGAAACCAACCAATATCAAAACACTTCCTTATCCGGGTTTTCCAACGGATATGCAGCCGCAGATGGCTGTCACACTGGCACTTTCAAACGGAACCAGCATTGTAACAGAAAGCATATTTGAGAATCGGTTCAAATATGTTGCCGAGCTTGCCAGAATGGGCGCTCACATCCGGGTAGAAGGCAATACCGCTATCATTGATGGTGTAGAATCCTTCTCTGGTGCAAATGTAGCTGCTCCGGATCTTCGTGCCGGTGCTGCTCTTGTGATTGCTGCATTAGTTGCAGATGATTTTTCCGTTATATCAGATATTAAGTATATCCAGCGTGGATATGAGAAATTTGATGAAAAGATCCGTGGTCTGGGCGGAAAGATCGAAAAAGTTGATACTGACAAAGATATTCAGAAATTTAAATTAAAAATCGGATAAATATACACATGAAAAAAGAGATGCCTGCTCCACTATATCGGTCAGCATCTCTTTTTATTTTCAAATCAACAATCACATTTTCACAACCAAATATTTTTGGCCTGTCCCGCTGTCCTATTTTCTATTCCAACCTATATGTTCTATATTGTACGCACATCCAATTTTTTCTGTGAAATCACTAATTTTTTGACGAAAAAGGGGTTTGTTTTTTCTGAGATTATGGTAAACTAAAATCAGTATTGTATTTTTTAGGCTTATATATTTTTATCACAAAAATTGAATCGTGCATTTATATACAAAGGAGAGCATCATATGAATAACAAACGGCTAAGTAACAGACCATACCGATCCGCCATACTGGCGATCGCAGCACTTATCTGCTGTCTTGTGGTCTGTCTTTTCATGAACAGCGGACTTTCTGATGCCGCAGGAAAATCCGGTCATATCAAAGATGGAGTAACGAATGTTTATTTCCGTGATGCCCCCGGCGGCAATCCTGTAACGGATCACGGCAGTAACATTATGTTAAATGGAGGTCACAAGCTTACAATCCTGAACACCTCAAACAGCTCCTGGTATAAAGTATCCCTTGTTTATAACAAGACAACCTATACCGGCTACGTATCCGCTTCATATGTCACTATCGACAAAACAGACTCTTCTGATAAAAACAATACAACAGCAACGACAGAATCCTCAGGGAAAAAATCCGACAAAGATTTTGAATCCTATATGAATGATCAGGGATTTCCGGAAAGCTATAAGGCACAGCTCCGGGAACTGCATGAGGCTCATCCATCCTGGACTTTTAAAGCTGTCCAGACAGGAATCGACTGGGATGATCTTGTAGATAATGAACGAAACAAATCCGGTCAGATCAAAAATCTGGTTCAGGGAACCAGCAGTTATCCACGCTACAACTGGCGTTCCACGACGATCGGTTACAACATCAAAACCGATACATGGGCATCCTTTGATGGTAACTGCTGGTATGCCGCATCGGATAAACTGGTCTCCTATTATCTGGATCCCCGTGTTTATCTGTATGAACGGTTCGTATTTGCATTTGAGAATCTCTCTTATGAAGATTCTCAGTCCAAATCCGGCGTGGAATCCATTTTGAACGGAACCTTTATGTACAAATCCAAGCCATCCGGTTCCAACAGTACATATTCCGAACTGATCATCAAAGCCGGAAAGGCAGTCGGTGTCAGCCCATACCACATTGCCTCCCGAATCAAACAGGAGGTTGGCTCATCACTCAGTTCTGCCACAAATGGAAAGCATTCCGTATATCCGGGAATCTATAATTTCTATAACATCGGCGGTTTCGACAGCGTAACCGGAAACGCCGTTACAAATGCACTTAAATGGGCATCCTCCGGTTCTACCTACGGAAGACCGTGGAACACCGTATACAAATCCATCTATGGCGGCGCTCAATACATTGGAAATAATTACATTCTGCAGAAGCAGAATACTTTGTATACACAGAAATTCAATGTCACAAATACCTCTGCCCTATACTCCCATCAGTATATGACCAATGTTCAGGCGGCTTCCTCTGAAGCCTCTAAGGTATACGATGCCTACAGTGGCGCAGGCACACTGAACAATTCAATCACATTCTGTATCCCGGTATACAAAAATATGCCGGATACCATGGTCAGCAAACCGGCAGACAGTGGCAATCCAAACAACTATCTCAAATCACTGAGTATTGATAACTATTCCCTGACACCAACATTTGCAGTCAATACAACAACCAAGTATTCCCTGATCGTATCAGAGAAAACAAGTTCTGTTACGATTTCTGCAAGTCCGGTCAACAAAAACGCTTCCGTATCCGGAACAGGAAAAGTCAGTCTGTCAAAGGGTACGAATACAGTAAAAATTACGGTAAAAGCCCAAAGCGGCGCAAAACGTACTTATACATTAACGATCGTCCGTGGTAAATCTTCCGGTAATTCCAGCTCAGATCCTGAATTTGACGGTAACTATACTGTATCCGACGGAACCATAACCGGCGTAGCAGTATCAACCACCGTATCTGCATTTGTCTCCAATCTTGGATGTACAAACGGAACTGTCAGTGTAAGGACTTCATCCGGTGAAGAAAAGACATCTGACCGTATCGGTACCGGTGACATTGTAAAAATAACTGTTTCGGGCAATACCAGCACCTATACCGTTATTATTTTCGGTGATGTAAATGGTGACGGAATTATCAATGCACTGGATCTGTTAAAGATACAGAAGCATATTATCGGTGCTTCTACCTTAAAGGATCCATACCTGAAAGCCGCAAATATCAAACGAAGTGGTATGTTATCTGCTCTCGATCTGTTAAAAGTCCAGAAATATCTGATGGGCGCAGCACAGATCATGCAGCAGTAAATGAATAGATGATAAAATACAGGAGATATATAAAATGAAAACAAGAAAAAAATTAGCAGCATTATGTATGATCTTGGTTCTGGGATTAAGCTGTCTGGTATATGGAAACAGCATACACTCCTATGCAGCATCTACCCAGTTCTCGATCTCGCTTTCATCCTCATCCATTCAAAAGGGTGGTTCGGTTACAGTAACCGTATCGATCAGTTGTTCTGAAGCACTGGGTGCTTACAGCTATTGTCTGTCCTATGATTCCTCCTTACTGGAATATCAGTCCGGCGATGGCTATGGCGGAGGTGGAACCGTATCCTGTGCCGGATATGGCGATGGAAATATTACTTCTGCTTCCAACAGCTTTACATTTTCTGCTATAAATACAGGATCTGCCTATGTCAGTACGGGAAGCTCCGATGTCTATACATGGGGCGAAGAACATGCCGGAGCATCAGATGCAGGTGCTACGATCACAATAACAGCCGCCGGCGGCAACAGTACAACAGAAGCAACGACCAGCGAACCAAATACAACAGACACCCCGGCTACAACAGAAACAAATTCTTCCGAATCTACAACAGAAGATACGACAGACACTTCTTCCGAGGACACAACGGAAGATACCACAGAGGAAATGTCTGATAACTGTTATCTGTCTTCGATCCAGATCACACCAGGTGAATTAAAGCCTGAATTTGCAAAAGATACATATACTTATGAGACAACCGTTCCCGGAGATACCACAAGCCTTGCGATCAATGCGATCCCAGAAGACAGCAAATCATCCGTTTCCATTACCGGAAATGAAGATTTTGAACCGGGAAAGACCTCTCATATCTCTATCAAGGTTACTGCTGAAACCGGCGATAATCATATCTACGACATTGCGGTTAATGTGGAAGAACTGGTAGATACAAGAGCGATCATCCAGATTGATGGAAAAGATTATTATTTTACAGAAGATTACAGCAAGCTTACTATTCCAGAAGGATTTGCCGAAATAAAAGAGAAATATAATGATACCGAAATCATTCTCTATCAGTCTCCAAACGGACTGGTTAAATGTGCTTATCTGACAGATAAGGACAGCAAAAACGGAGCATGGTATATCATTGATACTACTGCAAAATCTGCGGTTCCATTTATCAATGTTGCATCTGCTTACAAAAGCTTTATCATTCTGACAGCCGGCGAAGACGTTACAGTGCCGTCGGGTTACACAGCTTTCACCTATAAGTTTAACAAAAATTCCGTAACCGCCTATCACAAATATGAAGATGATACGATCCTCGTAGTATATGCCATGAGTCCGGACGGTGAACCTGGATGGTTCTACTATGATACCGTTGAGAAAACATTTACCCGATTTGTCGCTTCAGCAGTTCCAACAGAAGCAGTCACGACTGCTTCTGCGACAGATGCCAACAATGGCTCTTTCTTTGATCAGCACAAGGACAAGGTTATCACTATATGTATCATCGTGATCGTAGTTATGTTCTTCCTGATCATTATCCTCGGAATTATGCTGATCCGGGTGATCAAGCAGGGACTTCCTGACGATGACCCTGACGATGACCCTGACGATGATCCTGATGGTGATGCAAGCAACAATCTTGATAACAATATTAACGACAATACAAGTGGCGATGCCGAAAACGATACCGATGACAATGCAGGCAATGGTCCTGATAACAATACAAGCGGCGATGCCGAAAACGGTACCGACAATACCAGCAATAATGCTGCCGATGATACACCAGACAACACAGATCACAACACAGGCAATGATACAGGTATCGATACTGATAATACTTCGGATGATACTGTTTCTGCAAATGATACAAAGTCAGAGGATACGATAGCCGCTGCTGTTGTTCTGGACGAAACACCAGCAGAAAATGCCGATGATACAAACAACCAAAAGCCTGCGGACATTCCGGTAACAGATGGCATGACAGAGCTTACTGCTAAGCCATCCGTAAAAGCTGAAGATGTCACTTCCACCAGATTAAGCAGCGAAACTAAAAAAGCAAAGGAAGAAAAAGAAGCAACTCCGGCAGATAAAATCATCAAAAAGGCGGCTCAGTACTCTTCCATGAATACGGCTGATCTGTCAGAGGTATTCAATATGGCAGAAGCGATCGTGAATCACGAAGAGCCAAAGAAAAACACCGGCTCCTTGCAGTTTAAGCCGATCAAGCAGAATGTACCGGATAGTAAAGAAGAAAAATAAGACCTACCAAAAGTTGTTATTTCCTGATTAAGGTTTCTAATCACGTTTGCCTACCTTTGTTTCACTCAATTTTATATGCACATGTCTCTGCCGCAATAAAAACCTTTGCGGCGACGACATGGCACAAAATTGAATGAAACTCAGTCGGCTACACTATGGATTATGAAACCTTATTCAGAAATAACAAACTCTGGTAGGTCTTATTTTTATACCACCGCTTTGTCATAATATTAAATCAATCTCATGCGGCAAAAACGTGATTATAAACCTTATTCAAGAGTTAAAACTTCCGACAGGCTTTTAATTGTTTCTCTTATAAATATGCCTTCAACATATCAACTTTGTCGAGTCTCTCCCATGGAAGGTCGAGGTCAGTTCTTCCGAAGTGTCCATATGCTGCTGTCTGCTTGTAGATTGGTCTTCTGAGGTCAAGCATCTTGATGATTCCGGCTGGGCGAAGATCAAAATGCTCACGGATGATCTCAACCAGCTTCTCATCGGATACCTTTCCTGTTCCGAATGTGTCTACCATGATAGATGTAGGTCTGGCAACACCGATCGCATAAGACAACTGGATCTCACATTTATCTGCAAGTCCTGCTGCTACAATGTTCTTTGCTACATATCTTGCTGCATACGCTGCGGAACGGTCAACCTTTGTACAATCCTTTCCTGAGAAAGCACCGCCGCCGTGACGGGCATATCCACCATAAGTGTCTACGATGATCTTACGTCCTGTAAGTCCACTGTCACCATTTGGTCCGCCGATAACGAATCTTCCGGTTGGATTGATAAAGAACTTGGTATCTTCATCTACCATATCAGCAGGAAGAACTGTATCAAATACATACTTCTTGATATCTTCATGGATCTGTTCCTGTGATACTTCCTCGCCATGCTGAGTTGAGAGAACTACCGCATCGAGTCTCTTTGCTTTTCCATTCTCATCATACTCTACTGTTACCTGAGTCTTACCGTCTGGTCTGAGATATGGAAGTGTTCCATTCTTTCTTACTTCTGTCAGTTTTCTTGCAAGCTTATGTGCAAGTGCGATCGGATATGGCATATATTCCGGTGTTTCATTTGTTGCAAATCCAAACATCATACCCTGATCTCCGGCACCAATCGCTTCGATATCATCATCGCTCATCAGATGCTCTTTTGCTTCTAATGCCTTATCAACACCCATTGCAATATCTGCTGACTGCTCATCAATTGCTGTGATAACACCACAGGTATCACAGTCAAATCCGTATTTTGCTCTGTCGTATCCAATCTCACGGATCGTCTCACGAACGATCTTCTGAATGTCTACATATGCTTTTGTTGTAATCTCACCCATTACAAGTACAAGACCTGTTGTGATCGATGTCTCGCAGGCAACACGGCTCATTGGATCCTGCTCCATCAATGCATCCAATACTGCATCGGAAATCTGGTCACAGATTTTATCCGGATGACCTTCTGTTACTGATTCTGATGTGAATAATAATTTTTCCATCATTTCCTCCTTGTATAAATACTATCTATAGTTACTGCCATGCGTATTCGTTCACATAGCTTTTGATTTTTCTTTTTTCAGACAAGTTATCCCCACCTGTTTTTATGCAAAAGAAAAATCCGCTCTGAGCGGATTGATAAAATCAAACCTCTCATTGTTCGACGTCTGCATATCACAGACTCGCTCAGGAAGGCACCTTCCATACAGGTCTTTCTTTCACCTGTTCCGGGGTTGCCATGGCTTCATAGTCCCTTATGACTCCACCATTCTGAATAAGAGCATTTATAAATATTTATTTGTATTCAAACTGCAATGCAGTTCTGAAACAGCTATACTCTAACTGATATATTTCCATAAGTCAATAGGTAATTTCTGTTTTGCGACAAAAATTCATTAAAGCTATCCTATAAAACCGCCTTGCTGAGCAGGTATAAGATGAGCAAATGTGCCGGATAGAACACATAAAATGTATATTTAAGAACTTTATTCTTCCGACCATACTCTCCGTTGTACAGACTGATCGGCAGGATTGCCAAAACTGCATAGAGCTGCCTTATTCCGTAAAACAGGAAATACAGCACTGCCGATACGATTGCAAACCCCATATTCTGACGCAGCTTCCAGCCAAACGGATAATGTCCGGTCACAAGACCGGCATTTCTGAATACTTGTTCCGCCGTGTCATCCTTGGTCGAATAATAAATTAATACGATCAGAAGAATGCCCGCCATTCCATAATCAAAATGCAGAGCCTCTGAAACTACCATAATGACAACAATTCCGATGACTGCGCCCATCTGATTCCATTTTGCTACTTTTCCAAGATAAAGCACAACCAGCCCCGCCGCAAGTGTAAAGAAAATATTCTGCTTCTGCAGATCAAATACCTGTCCGGTCGATGCCAGATCAAATGGAACTTCCGAAATCAGCGTAAACAAAAAGAGCCGGATAAAATATTTTCTGATATCCGACGTATGCCTGTACCCTTCTACCAACAGGAATGCGAATATAGGAAATGCGAGCCGTCCTACAGCCCGCATTATCCAGTTATTATTCATTAGAACAAGTCCTACATGGTCACATAACATAAATATGCATGCCAGAAGCTTTAACTGATTTGAAGTTATCCCTGTCTCTGTCCTTTTATCCATGTTTTCCTTAAATTCTCTTACGAAGTGCCTTTGACAACCGATCCAGTTCCTCATTGTCTGACTGACCCGGAACCCATGTAACTGTAACCGTATCCTTAATGAATCTTGGCACAAGATGCATGTGAAAATGGAATACTGTCTGTCCTGCAGCAGCGCCATTGTTCTGAATAATGTTCAGTCCGTCAGGATTTAATTCCGCTTTCTGAGCCTTGGCAACCTCTGTCGCAATCGTAAAGATCTTTGAAGCAGTATCCGCGTCCATGCTATATATATCATCATAATGTTCTTTTGGTATAATTAAAGCATGACCTTTATTTGCAGGATTTACATCAAGTATTACTCTACATATGCTGTCTTCATAAACTGTTGCTGATGGTATCTCACCATTTGCAATCTTGCAAAAAATGCAATCGTCCTTACCCATAAAAGTTTCCTCCTTAATTGCTTTTTCCATTTTACTCCATTATGCGGGATTTTACAAGCTTTATGTGGTTTGGAAGGTTGCATAAGCCTTCAGATCTTCCTCAACCCGTTGTTTGATTTCGTTTATAATCTCCTGACATTGTTTTTTCTTCATTCCTGCCTGCACTCCTACTGTCAAAAGCTCCGTTTCTCCCGGATCTTGTCCATTTCCATCAACAGATGTTGTATGCTCACCATAATAGGTTGTGCTATACGTCAGATCATATGCCGGACTCAATCTCCATGTTTCTGATTCAGTATCATATACAAACGAAAAATTCTTTGAATGATCATCCCTGTTATGTGCAAATACATTAAAACACATTCTGCGAAACATATTTTCAACATCCATTTTATTATCTCGCGTCATTATTCTTGTTAATTTCATCAGGTCATGGTAGTCCAGACTTGGCTGATTAAAATCAAGTTCTAACAACGCTGCCGCCGTTGCCATATGAACCTTGCTCCCATCCGTTTTTCTATCAAATCTCCGGGTTCCAAAGTATCCTGCATGTCGCTGCGATGGAAACAACCTTGTCTCACTCATAACGATTCCACATTTTTTTGCACAGACCGAATAATCATATTCCATTTGTCCAATATCTGCCCTGTCAACATGTGCTGGAAATTTTATGATCCAATCTTCCCCATCTATCCTCGTCATGATCTTTGGCCTTGCTCCGCCGCTGGTTCCACCAAGCCCATATAATTCATCTAATTTATCCGAATATTCTGTATTCATGATTCTATGGCACGCTTCTGCTAATTCATCCAGATCATCCGTTTCCTGCTCCGCCACCAGAACGCTCTGTGGATGATAGCACAAAGCCCCCATCCCGGAATCTCCCACAATAGCAAGACGTTCTAAAACACCTTGTTCATCCGGATTGATATGATTTGCCCTAAGCAGCCGATCTAATAATAATCTTCCCCACGCATCTGGAAGACTATCTGCAAATATTCCAAACAGCCCACCGAAATAATCTTTTTTCGGCACAAATACCTGCTTTTTCAGCGGCAGCGAAAAAGGGCTGATTGAAAATCCATCTTCCAGCCATTCATCACTATATTCAAAAGCAGCTTTTCGGTCTGCTGTTAACACCATCGTTCCCACCAAACGATCCTCATAGCAAACCTGAAGCATCCTATCTTCTATTTGTCTCATTCATAACCTCCTGAATATCCTTGTACGGAACCCGTGTAAACAATTCCCGAAGCTCATCTGCTATATCCAGTGCAACCGCAATCCGCGTCAATCCCAACAGAGAGATCTGTCCGGTTTGCTCAAATCGTTTGATTGATCCATAGCTTACGCCACTTTGTTCCGCTAACTGCTGCTGTGACAACGATCTACGCTTTCGTATATTGCGAACTCTTTCTGCCAATTTCTTATCTAATTCATCCGGTGTCTCCCATACAAAAGGTTTCATGTATCTTTACCCCGCAAATTATTTATATAGATAATATTTTATCTATATATCCGTCATTTTTATTATAATTGATAATATATTATCCATATTTATTATATACTATTATCTTATCACTTTCAATTTATCTTTATTCAAAAAATGAAATGTACTTATAACCAGTCGAATAAAAATGAAACATATCATGTATTTTTCATGCCGATCCAACTGTCTATAAGCACATTTCATTAATAAAGCATCTTATAAAATGTATTCTTTCTGTCATTTGTCTGTGGAAATTCTGTTCTTGCATGTCTGACTGCCCCGGGATCAATATCTGCAACACGCAGCTTCTCACTAACCCGGATCGATACATCCCGCCCAAGCCAGTCATATACATGAGAGCCCGGAATATAGTGAAGCCCATCTCCATCTCCAACCCGGTTGACTGCGATCACATATGCCTGATTCTCGATCGCCCTTGCCTTCAAGAGTGTTTTCCATTGTTCCGCCCTCGTTTCCGGCCAGTTTGCGATCACCATGATAGCTTCATACTGATCTCTCATTGCAGAGAAAATCTCCGGGAAACGAAGGTCATAGCAGATATATCCGCCTATCCGGATATCCTTTACCTGTGCCTGTACAAGCTTTTCTCCTGCCCGATATACCTTATCCTCACCGCTATATGAAAATGGATGGATCTTCGCATAATCAAGTACCACTTTTTCTCCATCCACAAGCACCAGCCGGTTCTCATAAACCGGTTCTTTCGTTTCATCATCCATCTTGTCGCTATCTGCCATAACCGCACGAATATACCCAAATGCCATCTTCATCTTATATTTTCTGCTGTTCTCCATAAAAAATGAAACACTGTCCGGGATGTTATCCGCATCCCAGCTTTCCGCATACAACCATGGCCGCATCGTGAATCCTGTCAGTGTCATCTCCGGAAATACCAGTAGCTCTACTCCATTTGCACTTGCTTCTTCCATAACTTCAAGGCAGCATTTCTTTGCTTCTTCCCTATTCTCAAATCCAATATTCAGTTCTGTAACGCCAACTCTAAGCATGATTGTTATCTTCTCCATTCGTTAAAGTCTGGTATATCCATGTTTTACTTTTTTCCAACTTATGTAATATTCTGATTATATTAATAATTTTATTATATTGATCAATAATATAAAATATTTTATATCTCTTATAATATATCTTACGAACACTTAATCCAGCTAATTCTACATCTTCATCCAACTCATGACATTCAGGAAAAAGTTGTAATGTGTTAATTGTTTTTCTTATTCCCTGCATCGTATTTACAGCAGTAGTAGGATTCAACAACTTATAAGCAATATAATCACCAGCGCTTTCTAAATCTTGTTCTGACAGTTTACTCATCCTAATTGTGTATTGCTGCATTCGTATATTTTTTCTCCAGTCTATCACATACCTCATTAAAATCTTTCGTACTATTCGATTGTACCTGATCCAATCCTGCAATTACCATATCTCTTACATTTATATTCTCCGTATCAAAAGATACCTTATATTTATCAATTGTAGACATTGCCATAATCATCGATTCTTTCTCTACAAATTCTAAAGTTTTTACCATTTAACTATACAAATAATTTAAAATCTTTTCAATATCATTATATCTCATTTAGATAATTACACTGATTTTTACAATATAAAAACCGCCAGCGGAAAGAAGTTCTTTTTTTATCAAATAATATTATCCTTAACCATTCTATGTCATTACAAAAAACGATCCTCCGGAACAAATATATTCTGGAAGATCGTTTCAATTACAGTATTCATATAGTCTGCATTTCTGCATAATATACAGATACGCAAGCTGTATAATTTTGCGTATATTATATTACTCTTTCCGGCTTTTTAGATTGCCTTGATCTTTACATTCTTGCTCAGTCCGCATTTACGGAAAAGCTTCTCATATGTACTAAGCTTGCTCTTTGGTACTTTGACTGTCGTCTTTGACGTAATACCGGCAAATGCATTCTTGTTCAGCGTTTTGGATGTAAGCTTCGTGGATTTGATCTTTAAAACCTTTAAATCCTTGCTGTTGGCAAAAGCATATGATCCAATTTCTTCAACTGATTCATCAAGGATAATGTACTTTAAATCCTCTGTACCAGCAAATGCCTTGGAACCAATTGTTTTCACAGAATTACCAATTATAATGGATTTACAAATATTTTCATCTTCACAATAGGAGTTCAACTCCTTAAATGCATTTTCCCCGATTGCTGTTACCTTATATGTTGTATTTCCAAATTTAAAACTTTTTTTAACTTTTTTTGATGGCTCACCATAAGGTGCAATTATATCCAATTTATAATATACACATGTTGCGGTTTCTTTCCCTTTCTTGCTTCCAGTGATGCGAAATACATAATAATCAAATTTCCCATCATCAAATAAAGTAATATACTCGCCGGTTTTCATCGGTTTTGTCTTCTTACTTTTTATTTTTATTGAACGATCTATCTCTTGATCATAATAAACACTAGTTTTTTTTACGCCCTCTGCTATAATAACTTCTGTTAGTTTATTTGAACTGCAATCAATACGATCACATAAAGGACTTGCACTAAAATCCAATTTTGTTAATTTATTGTGATAACAATCCACGTTGCGTAATGACTTATTATAACTGGTATCCAAACTTGTCAGTTTGTTATATGAACACAACAGGTTAGAAAGCCATTCATTATATCTCAAATTCAGTTGTTTCAGATTATTGCGACTACAATCCAATTCAATCAGTCTTGTATTCTTGGTAACATCCAGCTTTGTCAGTTTATTATCGCTACATTTTAATAAACTTAATTTTTTATTTTTTGTCACATCTAATTTTGAAAGCTTATTAAACGAACAATTTAATACTATTAAATTTTGATTTTTGCTTATATTCAAGTCTGTAAGTTTATTGTCATAACAATCCAAATATTTTAACTTGGAATTTCTGCTAACATCCAGCTTCGTCAATTTATTGTCCCTACAAGACAAATATTCTAATTTGGAGTTCTTGCTAACATCTAGCTTCGTTAGTTTATTGACGTCGCAACCTAATTTTACTAACTTCGTATTTTTTCTGACATCCAACGTCGTCAGTTTATTACAGCTACACTCCAACGTCTGTAACTCTGTAAATATATTGATACCGGTCAGATTTTTACATATATAGCCACCTACTTCACTCGCAGAACCCAGATATATTGTCTTTACGCTCTTAATCTCTGTTTTTGACAATACACCATCCTTATTCAAGTCGATATTCTCAGAAATATATTTCCGAAATCCTTTATCCGGGAAATTCGTTGAATTGATCTTCACATCCCCCTGAGCCGCATCAACTTTCCTCATTCCTGCATTACTAAATAACAGTGGTACTGCCACCAAGGCTGCCAGACCTCCGGCAACCATCAGACGTTTTAATTTTGTCTGCAATGCCAATTTGTTCATTTGTTTCTTGTTTTTCATATTGTCTCTCCTTCCAATTTCTTCTTTTTACTCCGGGTTGATACAAACGCAGAAAGACCCGGAACGGGATAATCTTCCATTATCCTGTTCCAGGTCTTTAACTGTCGTTCTATATTTATCGCATACAAAAAAGCGCTATTTAAGCGTGCTGTACTGTGCTGTGCTGTGCTGTGCTGTGCTGTGCTGTGCTGTGCTGTGCTGTGCTGTGCTTAAGCCTCTTCCTTTCTGCATCCTTTGTCAATCCCTTTCGCGTAAAATTTACGAATTTAGTGTAGCACACTGAAAGGTAAATGACAATTCCTAAGTAAAGTTATCCAAATGTCAACCAATAAATGCATTTTGCGGTTGACATTCAAAGACATGGCATCTATAATGTTATCCAGTGGGTGCCATTTAATAGTTGACATTCAATTTGTTATCGGGAAGCGGATAGCTTAGCCCTGCTATCCGCTTCATATTTTTGTCAATCCCCCTTAACCTCATCCAATCGAGGGATGGCATCCATTGTACCTATATTATTTATTCAACAAGGAGAACACACACATGAAAAACAAATTCACAACCGTGGAGATTACAATGATGGCTGTATTTGCAGCAATCTTATGCGTATCCGCATATTTAAGTATCCCAACTCCACTTCCAAATGCAGCACACATTACATTACTGAACTTTATGATCATGCTCATTGCACTGGTATTTGAAGTCCGCGATTCAACGATCATCGTTGCTTTATGGATGATCCTCGGTGCAGTCGGCGTTCCGGTATTTATCGGCGGTGGCTCCGGTATCGGTTATCTGACAGGAGTATTCGGTGGATATACATTCTCATTTATTATCGTTACTATCTTTGCAGGTCTGACAAAGGGTAAGAAATATAATCGTATCCGTTATACGATCGTTGCTATTTTAACAGCAGCTCTCATTGATATCATCGGAATGTTATGGTGGAAATTCAACGGAAACTTAACCTGGAAAGTTGCTTTCCTTTCAGGCTTTGTTGCATTTATTCCATTAGATCTTGTAAAAGCTATCATTGCTGCACAGATCGTTCCATTATTCAAGAAGCTGATGCCGGAAGCAAATGCAAATACAGGCGCAAAGAAAGAAGCAGCATAAAAATAAAATATTATATAGTTATAAAACAAGCAGGAATCCTTAAAAGATTTCCTGCTTGTTTTCATTATGAGGCATCCAGACACAACCTATTCTGAACGAACCCTTTTTTATTTCTTTCCGGCTTTTTTAGATTGCCTTAACCTTTACATTCTTGCTCAGTCCGCACTTACGGAAAAGCTTCTTATATGCGCCAAGCTTGCTCTTTGGTACTTTGACTGTTGTCTTTGAGGTGATACCGGCAAAGGTTTTCTTGCTCAGCGTTTTGGATGTCAGCTTGGTTGTTTTGATCTTTAAAACCTTTAAATCCCTGCTGTTAGCAAAAGCATATGATCCAATTTTCTCAACTGATGTTCCAAGGGTGATCGTCTTTAAAACTTTTGTTCCGGCAAATGCCTTGGATCCAATTGTTTTAATACTTCCTCCCATCACAATATTATTATTTCCATCATATTCAGAGAATGTTGCACCTGCAAATGCTCCGGAATCAATGGAAGTCAGCTTATAAGTCTGATTTCCATATTTTATTCCTTTCATATAGCTTTTCCAGACTTTTGTGCCGAAAGCACCTCCATTGGTCCATGCTCCAAGAGATACTGTCCGGTTTCCGGCCTTTGTACTTGTAACACGGAAGGTACAATATGGATAATTATAAGTATCCTCAACAAAATAGGCTCCATTTTTGACTGGTTTTGTCTTCTTCTTTATGGATACCTTCAAATTTTTATCATAGTAAATTCTATCGTTTTCCATATTCTTTGGTACGATAATTTCTGTCAATTTATTCTCATAGCAAACAACAGAATCACATAAAGGACTTGCACTAAAATCCAGTTTCGTTAACCTGTTATTTGTACACTTTACCCATACTAAGGCATTATTATGACTGGTATCCAACTGGGTCAACTGATTCTTTGCACATTCCAGCTTTACAAGCTGTTTATTATTTGTAAGACGCAACTGAGTCAGCTTATTATCAGAACAGACCAAACATACAAGTTTTTCGTTTTTATCAACATTCAATTTTGTAAGTTTATTGGTATAGCAATTCAAATCTACAAGATCAAGATTCTTGGTAACATCAAGCTTCGTAAGTTTATTATTATCACATCTAATTTCAGACAACTTCGTATTTTTACTGACATCTAATTTGGTCAGTTTATTATCGTTACACCACAGATTATTTAGTTTTGTATTTTTTGTAAGATCAAGCTTTGTCAATTTGTTACTGCTGCAACCCAACACTACCAATTTTGTATTCTTACGGAGATCCAGCCCAGTTAAGTTATTGCTTATACACTCTAATATCTCCAGTTTTACATTTTTGCTGACATCTAACTTTGTCAGTTTATTATCATAACAACGCAGTTCTTTTAATTTCGTTAATTTGGATACATTCAATTCTTTTATGCCGTTACGACCACATTCTACGAATTCCAGTTTTGTATTTTTGCTGACATCCAGCTTTGTCAGTTTATTGCTGCCGCAATCTAATTTTACTAACTTCGTATTTTTGCTGACATCCAGCTTTGTCAATTCGTTAAACCTACAAGACAAATATTCCAATTTGGAGTTCTTGCTAACATCCAGCTTCGTCAGTTCATTACCAGCGCACTCCAATGTTTGTAACTCTGTAAATATATTGATACCGGTCAGACTTTTACATGTATAGCCATATTCTTCACTCGTATAACTCAGACATATTGTCTTTACGCTCTTAATCTCTGACTTTGACAATACACCATCCTCATTCAGATCGATATTCCCAGAAATATATTTCCGAAATCCTTCATCCGGAAAATTCGTTGAATTGATCTTCACATCCCCCTGTGCTGCATCAACTTTCCGCATACCCGGATTTCCCAATAACAGTGGTACTGCTACTAATGCTGCCAGTCCTCCGGCGATCAGCAGACGTTTTAATTTTGTCTGCAATGCCTGTTTGTTCATTTGTTTTTTGTTTCTCATATTGTCTCTCCTTCCAATTTCTTCTTTTTACTCCGGGTTGACACAAGCGCAAAAAAGACCCGAAACAGGATAATCTTCCATTATCCTGTTCCAGGTCTTCTCAACTGCAATTCTATATTTTATGGTATGCAAAAAAACGCTATTTAAGCGTGCTGTGCTTAAGCCTTTTCCTTTCTGCATCCTTTGTCAATCCCTTTCGCAAAAAATTTACGAATTAAGTGTAGTACACCAAATGGTGAATGACAATTGTTAAAAATCACAGATTCTATGTGTTGCAACAAATTCGTGCATATCTACAGATTCCGGTGCAGCAGCCGATGTTCTTTTCCGGCAAGAAAATGATCGTACAACTGGCGAACTGCCGGGTTCTCCTCGGAGAAACGGACATTGGAACTTGCGTCTGCATTGTACATACCTTCCATACGGCTCCGTCTGGTTCTTGGGCCTGCGCCGGATGGCTGACCACCACCCATGATACATCCTCGTCTGCACGCCATAACCTCAACGAAATCATAGCTTGCTTCGCCGGATCGGATACGGTCAAGCAACCGTCCTGCATTTGCAAGACCATGTACAACTGCGATCTTCACTTCTCTGCCATCTAACTCGATCGTTGCTTCCTTCGTTCCTTCAAATCCCCGGACACCTGTATAACTGATCTCACGGATCGTGTTATAGGATTTGTCCTCCGCAAGGCGACGGAGCACCGCTTCCGTTACACCACCTGTCGTTCCGAAGATCTTGCCTGCACCGGAAGCCACGGAAAATGGTGCATCTGCGGATTCATTTTCCAGTTCGGTAAACTGCAGTCCCATCTGCTTGATCATCCGCACAACCTCTGTCGTTGTGATGACATAATCGGTATCCTGTCTGCCATCCGTGAAATTATCCGGTCGGAGGATCTCTCCCTTCTTTGCTGTACAAGGCATGATCGATACAACCATCGTTCTCTTACCATCTTCTTTATCTTTCTCCGCAAAATAATCCTTGATCACTGCTGAGAACATTCCTTGTGGAGAACGGCAGGTTGACAGATTATCTGCAAATTCCGGATATTTTTCTTCACAATATTTGACCCAGCCCGGACAACAGGATGTAAATAATGGCAGCTTCTCATCCGACGCAAGACGCGCCGCAAATTCTTTGGATTCCTCCATAACCGTAAGATCGGCACCAAAGCTTGTGTCAAATACCATGTCAAAGCCCATGATACGAAGTGCTGATACCAGCTTACCAAAACAGTTCTCGCCCTTTGGTATACCGAAGTTATCTCCAACTGCCACGCGGACTGCCGGTGCGATCTGTGCGACCACCCGGATAGACGGATCTTCGATCGCATCCCAGATATCGGTTACATTGGTACGGATCGAGATTGCTGCGGTCGGGCAGACAACTGCACATTGTCCGCATCCTACACAGTCTGTCTCTGCAAGCGGCTTGTCAAATGCCGGCTGCACCTTCATTTTCGAACCACGGAATGCAAAATCGATAACACCAAGTCCCTGAATCTCATCGCAGGTACGCACACAATCACCGCACAGGATACATTTATTTGGATCCCGGACGATAGATGGTGAACTCATATCGATCTTTTCTTCTTTTTTATTATTCAGGAAACGAACCGCATGCACACCAACCTTATAGGCAAGTGACGGGAGCGCACACATGCCATTCTTCTGGCATGTCGTACAGTCTCTGCAATGAGAGGATAACAACAGCTCGATAATAAGCTTTCTGTACTGCTGCACTTTCTTTGTATTCGTATAGATCACCATGCCCGCTCTCGGTGTCTCGGAGCATGCTGCAAATATTTTTCCTCTGTCATCTTCTACCACGCACATACGACATGCGCCATAGATGGATAATTCTGAATGATAACAGAATGTCGGGATGTCGATCCCTGCCTTTCGGATCAGAGACAGAACATTCTTCTCGCCCTCGATCGGCACTTTGATTGAATTGATCGTAATATAATCCATGTTCGTCTCCCTCCTTAATTCTCTGTATATACTGCATGGAACGCACAATTATCGATACATGCACCACACTTGATACATTTGGCTGTATCAATGACAAATGGTTTCCGGATCTCGCCTGTGATCGCACCGACCGGACAGTTTCTCGCGCATTTGGAACAGCCCTTACATGCTTCCGGATCGATCTTATAGCGAACCAATGCTTTACAGTTTCCGGTTCTGCATCGTTTGTCAACCACATGCTCGATGTATTCCTGACGGAAATTCTTCAGCGTACTGAGTACCGGAAGGGCTGCGCTCTTACCAAGTCCACAAAGGGCTGTGTCGGTGATCGCCTGTCCAAGTTCCTCTAACAGATCCAGATCCTCTAACGTACCATTTCCGGCAACGATCCGCTCCAGGATCTCAAGCATCCTCTTGGTTCCTTCACGGCATGGAACGCATTTGCCGCAGCTCTCGTTCTGTGTAAAGTTCATAAAGAAACGGGCTACCTCAACCAGACAGGTATTCTCATCCATAACAACCAGTCCGCCCGAACCAATCATCGCTCCTTTGCTCTTTAGTGAATCAAAATCCAGACTGACCTCCAGATCATCCGTCACCAGACAGCCACCGGATGGTCCACCGATCTGAACTGCCTTTAATGGGATGTCATCCTTTAAACCACCGCCGATATCATACACGATCTCACGCAGCTTTGTTCCCATCGGTACCTCGATTAGTCCCGTATTCTTTACACTTCCGGTCAATGCAAATGCCTTTGTTCCCGGACTTTTCTCCGGTCCGATCGACTTGTACCAGTCTGCACCATTTAAAATGATCATGGACACATTTGCATAGGTTTCTACATTATTCAGAACCGTCGGCTTGGCAAATAAGCCCTGCTCTACGGTTCTCGGCGGCTTGGTTCTCGGCATTCCGCGCTGTCCCTCAATCGATGCCGTGAGCGCACTTCCTTCTCCGCAGACAAATGCTCCCGCACCACGATTGATATGTATATGGAAAGAGAAACCGGAGCCTAAGATATTCTCACCAAGGAAGCCAGCTTCCTCTGCCTGTGCGATCGCTGTCTTCAAACGGCTGACTGCCAGCGGATATTCTGCTCTTACATAGACATATCCCTCCTGCGCACCAACCGCATATGCAGCAATGATCATACCCTCTAACATCTTATGCGGATCGCCTTCCATCACGCTTCGATCCATAAACGCACCCGGATCTCCCTCATCACCATTGCAGACAACATATCGGATTTTCTCCGCCTGTCTGGCAACCTGCTGCCATTTGTATCCGGTCGGGAAACCACCGCCTCCACGTCCACGCAGATTGGAGTCACTGATGACCTGAATAACTTCCGAAGGCTCCATGGTAAATAACACCTTACGAAGTGCCTGATATCCACCGACCGCAAGATATTCATTGATATTTTCTGCATCGATATGTCCGCAGTTTTTCAGTACCAGTCTGGTCTGTTTCTTATAAAATGGAATTTCTTCCTGCTGTCTGTAGACAATACCATCCTTGTGATACATCAGACGCTCTACCGGTCTTCCGTGCAAGATCGTCTCGTTGAAGATCTCCTCGCAGTCTTCTTCCTTTACTTTTATGTAGATATAATTATATGGCTCGATCCGCACAAGCGGCCCCATCTCGCAGAAACCATGACAGCCGCTTTTCTTCACGCCGACATGACAGGATTCTTTTATAACTGTATCCTCCGCCTCCGGGACAAATTCTACCTTCACGCCCTCCGACTGCTTCGCCATCTCGCAGAACCGGTCGTATATTTTCTGAGAGCCACCCGCCAGACATCCGGTTCCTGCACAGACAAGGATTCTGTGTGAATCTGCATGCAGCATCTCTTCTGCCTGTTTTACTGCTGCGTCAAGCTCTGATGAATTTGTTATTCTATTCATTCGCACCCTCCTTCAATTCTGCTATCAATGCAGTTACCTTCTCCGGTGTCATAGCCGGATGAACAACATCGTTTACCGTCATGACCGGTGCGAGTCCGCATGCGCCAAGACATGATACTGTCTCTAATGTGAACATCATATCATCTGTTGTGTGTTTCTCTTTTGACAATCCAAGTTCTTTATACAATTGATTTAAGATATCCATGGATTTTCTGACATGGCATGCGGTTCCATCGCACACCTTAAGAATGAACTTTCCTTTTGCATCAAATGAAAAGTTCTCATAGAATGTTGCTACGCTGTAAGCTTTTGCCTCTGTAATATTCAGTTTGTCCGCCACATATCGTAATAATTCCGGCGGAAGATACTTATATTCACTCTGAATATCCTGAATGATCGGGATCAGAAATCTTGGCTCTGTCCCATATGCAGCAATAATCTTATCAGCCTCATCGTAGTAAGATTGTTCCAGCATGTATTACCCTCCGTGCTTTGCCCCATTGTTGGGAATTTTTATCAATACCTCATATACAGATGATAACATTTTTCAATAGGATTTGCACGAAGATTTTGGATTGAAAAATAACCCCCCGCCTGTCTCCGGCACGATGGTGGATAGTGTTTCAACTCATTGCACTTTCTATTCGGTTCGCACGCTTATTTGTCAGCAGTCGCCCAAACTCGCCTTATCAGGCTCAAACATGGGCTTGATGCTGACAGCTAGTGCAAACCTCATAACGAAAGTTCCACTGATGTTGAAAACACTATCCACCATCGTGTCGGAGACAGGCGGGGGGTTTTATATTGCTAACATTTTACGATCAATAGTTTCTCACCCGGTGTTACCTCGTCGCTTTCCAGATGGTTGATGGTTCGGATGGAATCCAGGCTGGAAAAATATTCTTTGGCAATAGACCAGATACTGTCGCCTTCTTTTACAACATATCCAACCATACCCGGCATGGCTGCCTTCTTATTCCAGTCGATCGGCAGAATATTCATATCGGTAATGACGTCCACAGAACCCGGTGCAAATACCGTAACATTCATATTGATCACCGCCTTGATCTCCACCTCATCGGAATTCAACATCTGGGCTGTAATCTGGTCAACGGATGGATTGATACGGATTGAATCCTGATTGACAAATGGTACGGATTCCACTTGATAATTGAATGGTATCGCCGTTTCAATCTGCTGTAACGGCTTGCTATCCTCTGCTGATACATAGAGTATTTCAGCTTTTACCGCACCTGATATATCAATGCTGTCCTCTCCTGCTTTTACCTCATCGATCTCAACTGTTCCGGTTGCATATACGATCTGCAGTATCTTCGGGAAGCTGCTCTTGATTCGCTCTTTATGTACGACCTTTGTCTTGGCATTATTTTTTATCTGAAGATTCTCAAATGGAAACTGTTCACAGATCGTTTCTACATTTGCCGACGGAGAGAACATATCCCCGATGATAGAAAGCTCCATATCTTCGTAAATCTTCATATCTGTATGGAGATTATATTCAACCTGAAGCACACGGTCTTCTCCGTCATTGTCAGCACGCACACTGACTTCTCCTTTTCCCATCGTGATGCGGTCATCCAGGATCATTCCTTCATTTGCTTCTTCGCAAGGGATCAGACCTTCAAATTCCCGGCTCTCATTCAGATACTGCATCGGTACGCCGGGCTCCTCCGCCAGATAGATTACAAACAGGTCCATCTGTCCTTTCATATTTATTCCCCCATCTACAACCTTTGTCTCGATGCCATAGAAGGACACCCGGCTCCAAAGCACCCGACCGATGTTTGGTTTATTGGCAGCGATCTCGAAATCTTCTTTTACCTTCAATATATCTTTTACAGATGCCACATTATTTGTAAATGGAATCTGCTCATTCCTGCATTCGATTCCCGATCCGTTTAACAATCCGGTTGCCCCGGACAGCTCTACGGAATCCATAGCCCACAGTTTCATGCCAACCAGACCGCGAACTTCAAATTTTCTTGAATTGATCATGGTTATGTACAGATCTTCCAGCACGCAGCTGACATCGACCTTATCACCGGCAAGTATGCCATCCATATTGATGGATTCCTCAAATGGAACATCACCCTCATAGGTTTCAAACCGAACATCTTCACCAACTGTCTGATACAGGACTTTAAATACAACTGTTCCTGATATCCGCACCTTATTCTCCAATGTCTCTACATCATCTAAAAGGACATTTCCTGTACTTGCAATGATCCGTTCCATATCGTCTTTTGCATCCGGTACATTAAAATCATCATTGATCGTAAACTGCGAATACTTAGAAGTCTTTAAAATCGTTGTACTGAGTTTATTTTTTACAAGTTCCATATGATACCCCCATACTATTTTCTAATTTTTAAATACAACCGGTGTCGTTGTCCGTGCGATCCGAAGAACTATATATGGATACGATACCGTATCCTTACTTACTGCATCTGATGGTGTCGCCGTCTGCCTAAGAACCGATTCGATGTAAATAGCATTTTCATCCATATACATCTTATCTACAACCACGCCAACATCATCCCGATTCTGCCTGCCGCTGCAGATCACAATATATGTGTAAGTGTTGTTTGAATATGTCAGATTAAACGGTTCTTCTTTTTTGCTGTTAATGACGCTCAGCAACTCCTCCGGCAGCATGGTGTCGTCACAGATATCGTAAGTCAGCGCTTCACCATCTTCTTTCACCTTATAAAAACTGCATCCGGCAAACAAACTCAGCCCAACTACCACAGTCAACACCCCTGCCAGAATACGCAGCCATCTTTGTCCTCTCATCTCACCGCTCCCTTCACAATGTCATTTTTCGGCTCTATCTTTACCCTTGTCAATCTCTATACCATTATTTATATGTCCTGCTTTGCAAGTCTATGCATGGAAATTTTGCCGGAGCTCTTAGCCTGCCTTTTCTCATTTTTTCTTATTAATTTATATTTCAACGAAAAAAGTCCAAATACAGCATTTCTGCCATATCTGGACTTCTACTAAAATATACATGTTATCCGTTCTGCTTATGCTCTTATCCTATGATTGCCTTAATTTCCGCTTCACTCATATCGGTTACATCCATGATCTGCTCTAAGGAGTAGCCTTTCTTATGCATTTTGAGGATAATCTCCGATTTTCCAGCGGCTTCGCCCTTTGCATATCCCATTTCTTCTACGCCTTCACTCAGATTGCACATGATCTTCACCTCTTCCCTTATACTGCGTCTGTCTACCGGTATGTCATACTCTTGTTTCATCAGCTTTAATTTCTGTTCCGCCGTCATTGTCTGTGACAATAGCGTTCCAAGTAATCGATGCAGTTCATATTTTTCTTCTCTAGGTGGTATCTCCTTCGCCAGCCCGATCATCACGATGTTCAGAATATCCAGATTGCCTTTCCAATCCTGTTCGCCAAGCAAATCATCTTTTACCATATGAATATGACTCAGACTGTTCTCTTTCATATTCATACAGATCCAGATGGAATACACCTGTTTGATCTCATTATAATCAGAACCCGTAAATTCCCGCTCTTTCTGGGATGACACCAGTCTTGCCGTATAGAAGATTGCCCGATTTAAGATGTGATACTTCGTCGGTTCATTCTTCTGGGCTTCCAGATTGATGATCATTTTCGCCAATCCATCCCGCATCCGTACATAGAAGATAATATCAAAATATATCTTTCCCTCATCAATTTCGGAACTTTCTGTATTCAGTCCGACAATCCGTTCACCGGTTCTGGCATCCAACATATCTTTGTTCGTTAATCCCGGTTCAACCGGAACTTGGCTGATATATGGTTCCCCCTCGATCAATGAGGCAACCGTATCTGCATCCATATCTTTGAATTCTTCTACTACCCTGATCAGTATATGCGCCAATATGATCTTCTGTCCAAGCAAGCGCTTGGCACTGGCATCATACTGTGCTTTCTGATCAGTAGCCTTGGAGGAATATACAATTTCGTTATCCATGTTCTATCTCCTTTCCCGATAAAACAGAATAACATGCATATTTTAGCTTTGTATATTGCCTCCGTCTCTCCAAGTCTGATTGTAACGGATATCAGAAAGGAAAACAAGTTTATAATTATTTAATCTTCCATGTCTTTACATATCCGATGGATTTCTTTTTCAACTGCTTCTTTAAAGCTGTCTTTGCTTTCTTTGTATCCTTAACGCTAATCGTTACATTTTTCTTAACGCCCTTGAATACACTCCTATTGATGGTCGTAAGCTTTCCGGCTGTAACCGTGATCTTCTTCAGGTTCTTACATCCATAAAATGCTCCTATACCGATCTTTGTCACATTGCTTCCGATCGTTACTGTTGTCAGCTTCTTGTTCCCCTTAAATGCCCTATCCGAAATTGCAGTTACCTTATAAGTAACACCTTTTACTTTTACAGTAGCAGGAATAGTCAGTTTCTTGGCTTTCTTGTCCATAATCTTAGTCACTGTAACAGTTGGGTTCTTCTTCGAAGATGAAGTTACTATCACTTCAAGTTTCTTAGAAGAAACGGTAAGGGTTGTGCCCTTCTTAGCAGGATCAACGATTAATTTAACCGATATATTGTTCTGCTTTGCATAGTTATACGCTACAGAATCCTTATAACAGGAGAGCACAAGCTTCTTGCAACCAGTAAATACACCATCCGGTATCCATGTCACACTTTTCGGTATCGTTATACTTGTTAAACTGCTACAACCTTTAAATGCACTGCCACCTATCCATGTCACACCTTCCGGTATTGTTACGCACTCCAAACTGCTGCAACCTTCAAATGCTCCACCATATATTTCGGTCACACCTTTCGGTATTGTTACGCTTTCTAAACTGCTGCAACTTTCAAATATAGAAGCCGCTATACTGGTCACTCCCTTTGGCATTGTTATACTCTTTAAGCTACTACAGCCCACAAATGCAGCATCCGATATATGAGTTATACTATCCGGCATTGGTATGCTTGTTAAACCGCTACAACCTGCAAATGCCTGATTCGATATCCTTGTTACCCCTTCTGGTATTATTATGCTTTTTAAATTTTTACAACCCATAAATGCTAGCTCGCCTATCTTGGTTACTTTTTTCCCTTTAATTTCTCCCGGAATCACAATCTCTGTCTTATTACCTTTATACCCCAAAATTGTAATTGTATCACTCCACGATTCATAAACATATGTAAAACCATTATATGTTTCCTCTTCCGCCTGTGCTGTCATACCGATTCCGCCACACAGCAATACACACAGAACCAATCCCAAGCCTGCATAGATCAGGCTTCTTATCTTCTTTTGTATCATTTTCTTTTCTCCTCCTTGTTACTTACGATTTTCTACAGTATCCTTACTTTTTACTTATTGACCCGTCCTTTTTTCTCTCACCCCACATTACATTTTCATATTTATTTTCATCAATATCTCTGCCCTATTTTCACAAGCCGATCTAACCTGAAAAAATGGCATAAACATTATAAAAAAAAAAGAGTCGTCAATATGCCAGAGGAAATTGATAAAAGGATTTTCCTATAAACATATGTCTGAGAGTTTGGGCGACTGCTGGTTCATAAATGTGCGAACCGAATAGAAATATTGCAAGTCTTGTTATGTACCCCTATCAGCCATAGTGTCGGTAACACAGCAAAAACTTAATTAAGGCACGTCTATTGTGCGTATCCCACACTGGACAGTCACAGGCAAACTGTTTATAATGAATTGTGTATGCGTATTTGTGCATTTAAGATGGAGAAAATGATATGAATTTAAGGACTTTAAGACTTTTAGAATATAATAAAATTGTAGAAATGCTGACCTCCTACGCGGCATCCCCGATGGCAAAACGAAAATGCGAACGCCTGAAGCCCCGCAAGGATCCGGTACTGATCCAGACCTTACAGCAGGAAACAAGAGATGCGCTGATCCGGCTGAATACACAGGGCAATCTGTCATTTGCCGGTCTCCGTGATATCGGTGCTTCGATCAAGCGGCTGGAGGTTCAGGGAGCACTCGGAATCAAGGAACTGTTAGATATCGGAAGTGTCCTTGATATGGCATTATCCGCCAGACAATATGGCAGCGGCGATGATAACGAGGAAAAGGCACATGACAGCCTCTACTCCCGCTTCATGGAACTTGTTCCGCTGGAACATTTAAGTCAGGAGATCCACCGCTGTATCCTGTCAGAATCTGAGATCGCAGACGATGCATCGTCCGGTCTGAAGGCGGTCAGACGGAACAAAAAACTGACAAATGAAAAACTGCATAACCAGTTGAACAAACTTGTAACCGACCAGAGCAAGCAGACGATGTTTCAGGATAATCTGATCACAATGCGTAATGGAAGATACTGTATCCCGGTCAAGCAGGAATATAAGAACAGTTTTCCGGGTATGATCCATGACCAGTCTTCCAGTGGAAATACTGTATTTATCGAACCTCTGGCGGTAGTTAATCTGAACAACCAGTTAAAAGAGCTGGATAATCAGGAGCTGGCAGAGATTGAAAAAATTCTTGAGAACCTGTCAGCGCAGGCAGCATCTGAATACGAAAATATAAAATTTGACTTTGAGACGTTGACCGATCTGGACTTTATATTTGCAAGAGCGAATTTTGCAAGATCCTATAAGGGAACCGAACCGATCTTTAATACGGACGGCATCGTGGATATCAAGCAGGGACGCCATCCACTTTTAGACAAACATACCGTTGTTCCGGTCGACATCAAACTGGGTGAGGACTACAACCTGCTGATTATTACCGGTCCAAATACCGGTGGTAAGACCGTATCCTTAAAAACACTGGGGCTGTTTACTCTGATGGGTCAGTCTGGACTTCATATTCCGGCACTGGATGGTTCCAGACTGAATGTATTTGATGATGTATTTGCCGATATCGGAGACGAACAGAGCATCGAGCAGAGTCTCTCGACCTTCTCCTCCCATATGAGCAATGTCGTATATATCATGAACCATGTGACACCGAACACGCTGTGCCTTTTCGATGAGCTTGGCGGTGGAACCGATCCAGTCGAGGGTGCTGCACTTGCGATCGCGATCTTAAGCCGTTTAAATGATCAGGGCATCCGCTGCATGGCTACCACGCACTACAGCGAACTGAAATTATTTGCCATGTCGACTCCGGGCGTTCAGAATGCAAGCTGCGAATTCGATGTAGCAACACTGATGCCGACTTACCGACTTATTATCGGTATTCCCGGCAAATCAAATGCATTTGCAATATCTAAGAAATTAGGCTTATCCGACGATATCATCGAACGGGCAAAGACAAATATCGACAGCAACAAGGTTGATTTCGAAACACTGCTGTCCGATCTGGAAAACAGCCGAAAAGAGATTGAACGAGACAGAGCGGAGATCGCTCGGTTCAAGGAAGAAGCCAGACAGCTTCAGGAACGGGCAAAGGCAAAGGATGATGAACTCTCTGCCAGGAAGGCTCAGATCCTTGCAGATGCAAGAGAAGAAGCGGCGGATATTCTAGAAGAAGCAAAGGAAATGGCAGATTCAGCCATTAAGAAATATAACAAATGGACAACAAATCCTCATAAAGCAGATGCGAGCACGATGGAGAATGAACGAAAAAAGCTCCGTACCAAGATGGACGATTACCGGAAGATGACGCCGGAAAAACGCAAATCCATGACCTCCCATCATACGGCAAAGGATTTCAAGGCCGGAGACACCGTGCATGTTATCAGCATGGATACAACAGGAACGGTTACTGCTCCTGCTGATTCGAAGGGAAATATCAAGGTTCAGATGGGCATCTTAAGCTCTCTGCTTCCTGCTTCTGATCTTGTGATCATCGAGACACCAAAGCAGAACAACGCTCAGGTATCGATCAATAATAAACGTGGAATGGGCAAGGCTCTAAACATCCAGCCGGAGATCAATGTACTCGGTATGACTGTAGCCGAAGCTACCTCTTTGGTTGACCGTTATCTCGATGATGCCATGATGGCGCACCTGCACAAGGTAAGGATCATCCATGGAAAAGGCACCGGAGCACTCCGGAAAGGTATCCATGACTATCTGCGCAAGCAGTCATATGTCAAATCCTTCCGTCTGGGTGAGTACGGCGAAGGCGAAGCCGGCGTTACGATTGTAGAGTTATAAAATACACAACAACAAGGAGAACTATATGGACAAAGAAAAAATATTGATCGTTGACGATGACGAAAACATCGCCGAACTGATCTCCCTTTATCTGAATAAAGAATGTTATGAAACACAGATTGCCGCAGATGGTGCTTCTGCCCTGGAGGCATTTGTCGAATTTATGCCAAATCTCATCCTCTTGGATGTCATGCTTCCGGGCATGGACGGCTATCAGGTATGTACCGAGATCAGAAAGCAGTCAAATGTACCGATCATCATGTTATCTGCAAAAGGCGAGGTATTTGACAAGGTGCTCGGACTTAAGATCGGTGCCGATGATTACATCGTAAAACCCTTCGATTCCAACGAACTGGTTGCCCGTGTCGGTGCATTGCTTCGTCGCTGCAACTCACGGACGGATAATTCCCAGAACTATAATCCGACAAACGCCGATCATATCGGCACCTATGTTGAGTATGACAATCTGGTCGTTAATATTTCAAATTATACAGTTACATTAGAGGGCAAAAATCTGGAAATGCCGCCAAAAGAACTGGAACTGCTGTATTTTCTTGCAAGCCGTCCAAATCAGGTATTTACCAGAGAACAGCTTCTGGACAAATTATGGGGCTACGAATATGTCGGTGACACCCGTACCGTTGATGTACACATCAAACGTCTGCGTGAAAAACTGACCGATAAATATAACTGGTCCATTTTTACAGTATGGGGAATCGGTTACAAATTTGAGGTTAAATAACCATGAAAAAAACGATTTTTGATAAGATTGTTGTCGGCTTTGTCCTGCTGGTCATTGTAATCTTCAGTGTACTTGCTCTGTATACCGTCAATATGACACAGTCAAAGCTGCTAAGCAACACAGAACAAAATCTGAAAACAGAATCCAAGCTTATCATCAGCACCACCGTAACGGATTATATGAACGGTCTGATCGATAAGAATACGTTTTATCAGAAACTGGATGAACATGCGGCTGATATGGACGCAGAGATCTGGCTTTCTACTGCAAATGGTGAGATCATATACTGTTCAAACAGTGAAAGTCCTGCTGCAAAAGATATGATGATCACTGATTTTTATGACCGGACGGATATATATTCCCAGACAGTAAAAACCGGTACACTGAATGGCTGCTTTTCAGCAAAAACCTTAAGCCTCAGCACCCCTGTTTATCAGGATAAATCCTATGCAGGACTGCTGTCCATTCACTTGTCACTGCAGTTTATCAAGGATATTGCGCAGAAAACATTTGCATCCACCTATATGCCATTTCTGGTCATTGTGGTGTTGTCTCTGATTGCCTTAATGCTGATCACGAACAGTACATTAAAACCAATCCGTGAAATCATTGCAACCTCCAAGCAATATGCCACCGGAAATTTCAATGCGCGAATTGATGTTCATACCGATAATGAATTTGGTGAACTGGCACGATATATGGAGGAAATGGCAGACGAGCTGAGTCGTTCCAATGAATACCGAAAGTCTTTCATTTCCAATATATCCCACGACTTCCGTTCTCCTCTGACCTCGATCAAGGGATATATCGAAGCCATGATCGATGGAACAATTCCACCGGATAAGCATGAGAAATATCTACAGATCGTATTAAATGAGACAAAACGTCTGACCAAGCTGACACAGGGACTTCTGGAACTAAACAACTTCGACTCCTTTGACCTTCAGCTTGATAAGTCGAATTTTGATATCAAGAGCATTATCCTTCCTACGATCAACACCTTTGAAGGTCGTTGTCAGGACAAAGGCATTTATCTGCATGCAATCTTCCATACCGACAATACCATTGTCTACGCAGATCGTACAAGAATCCAGCAGGTTATCTACAATCTGGTTGACAATGCGATCAAATTCACCCCAGAAGGCAGACAGATTACAGTTCAGGTCACAGAAAAATCCGATAAGATCTTTGTCAGTGTCAAGGATGAAGGTGTCGGAATTCCACCGGAATCGATCAAGAAAGTATTTGACCGTTTCTATAAAACGGATCCAAGCCGCGGAAAGGATAAGACCGGAACCGGTCTCGGACTTGCCATCACAAAAGAGATCATCAAGGCGCATGGTGAGAATATCACCCTCAACAGTAAGGTCGGCGAAGGAAGTGAATTCATTTTCTCCCTCCCTATGCAGAAGGAAATGCAAGTTCCGATCAAAGCCGTGCATGTGAAAAAAGAAGAAGCTACACAATATATCTCCAACGGAAAGTTCCGTATTAAGAAGAACTAACCAAAGCCCCACCCGCTCTTGCCACTATGCTGGGTAGGAGTTGAAACTCGCTACACTTTCTATTCGGTTCGCACGCTGATTTGTCAGCAGTCGCCCAAACTCGCCTTATAAGGCTCAAACAAGGGCTTGATGCTGACAGCTAGTGCAAACCTCATAACGAAAGTTTCACTGATGTTTCAATTCCTACCCAGCATAGTGGCAAGAGCGGGTGGGACTTTATTTTATGTCTTACTCATAATGTCTCCATTAATAGGAGGCATTATTTATATCTCTCTGCCATCTCATTTACAGCATCACGGATACGCTCGCGGAGATCTGCAGGCTCTATGACTTCCACGCTGGTTCCGTACTGCATCGCCCAGTGGAACATGGCATTCTGGCTACAGGTCACACGGATAAACGCCTTATTGGCATCTGTCTCAGGATTAAAGTTATCTGGATAATTGTTCTGAACAAATTTTGGTGACAACACTTCAAAGTTCTTATCAAACCAGTCTACAATATCACCCATATTCCCTTTCTGAACCTTTAATACAATCGTAGCTGCGGGATCACTGAACATGTAGAGATGTTCCGCCATATGCTGTGGCAGATTCAGTCCATGCTCCATCCCTTTTACCAGACTTTTATCCTTGACCTTTTCATCTAATATCTCAATCTCCGTCATACGATCGATCCGGTAATTCGACAGATTGTCATATTTATCATAATTGCAGATCAGATAATATTTGCCTTCATTTGCAACCATCTGATATGGATTTACGATATACTTCGTATCCTTTCTTGGATGAAGCTGTTTATCGATACCATAGGTGTTATAGAGAAATGCAACCTTCTTGCCCTCACTGATCGCATCATCGATCATCTCAACATTTAACATGGTCTGACGGTTATCGGTATGTGATAACCCCGGCAGATTGCACACATGCTGTACCTTCGCACTGAAATACACATTCGAAAGCCCCTTGATCTTCTCAATCAGCTCCTGTGCCTGATTTCTCGGTATCGTCTTTGAAAATAAAATACTGTCGATCAACATTCTAAGCTCAGCATCATCAAATTCATGATTGTAATACCAGTCCTTTGTCAGGATCTCGGTCTCTCCATTTTTATTTTCACGTTCAATCTCCGTACATTCCAGATTATAACCAAAATCCACCAGATTCATCAGATTGCTCTTGACAGATTTTCGGTCAACCTTCATTCCATATTCGGTTTCCAGTTTCTTTATGATATCCTTCTGATCCATTGTATGTTCGGAATCCGTGTATTTCCGAAGAATCTCAAGGATACAGATATTCATCATTTTCTTTCCATCTACCATGTATGTACTCATAAATACTCCTTTTTACCACTCATAATGGTGAAGCTGTCCCTTCGTCTCAAGCTCCGGGAAGCCCTGCTGTCTGAGTGCCTCATATAACACGATTGCTACAGAATTTGCCAGATTCAGGGAACGGATCTCCGGGAACATCGGAATCCTGACTGCTGTTTCCTTATAGTCTAACAGAATTTCCTCCGGGATTCCCGCGCTCTCTTTTCCGAACATGATATAGGCATCTTCCTCATAGTTTACATCTGTATATTTCTGTTTGGATTTGGTCGTTGCCATATAGATCTTTGCGCCCGGATTCTTTTCAAGGAAATCATTGAAATCATCATAGATCGTTACATCTAATTTGTCCCAATAATCCAAACCCGCACGCTTTAACTGCTTCTCGTTGATCTGAAAGCCCAGAGGCTCGATCAAATGAAGTCTTGCACCTGCTGCCACACAGGTACGTCCTATATTTCCTGTATTTGCCGGCATCTCCGGCTCATGAAGTACGATATTTAACATGTTTTTCTCCCTTCGCTCTTATGGTGTCAAAAAGCTTTCCTCTCCATCGTGGATGATCACGCGGTCATGTCCGGTTGTTGTTCTGCCGATCACAGCAGCTTCAAATCCGGCTTCATATAGACGATCGCTTAACAATCCACCATCTGCCGTGACAAATAATGCCGCTCCGCATCCATCGATCCGGTATGGATCATCCCCGGTAAATTCACAGATCTCAATGGTTTCCTGCATGATCGGTATATGGTCATGGCTGATCCGAAGCCCGACATTTCCAGCCTCTGCCAGTTCCCATAATGCGCCATATACTCCTTCTGTTGAGATGTGGCGTGCATATATACTGCCACATGCCATCGCAATATCTCCCTGATCCTTCATAAGTAATAACCGGTCAAATTGCTCTGCTGTGCGAAGATATTCCTCAGAATATCTGGTCAGAAGCTCTTCTTTTCTTTCCCTTACCCGAAGCAGGGTTCCGAGGATGCCGGTCTGTCCGCACATAACGATATCCATATCCGGCTTGATCTTTGCATTTTTCTCGCCCTGCGATATCTTTCGTCCATACATCGTTACAGTTACCGCAGGCTCCTTGAATATCCCGCTGATCGCGGTATCTCCATACACAACATCCATGTGAAGCTCCTTCGCAAGATCAGAAAGCTCCCGCAGAATTTTTTTCATACGCTTCTCATCATTTTCCGGCATCATGACCGTATCTGTAAGTGCAAATGGCTGATACCCGCCAAGCCGTAATTTATTATATTGTTTGATAACATCCGAAGTCACCGTACCCAGTGCATTTGCAAGGCAGAGTCCTTCCGTTACTGCAAGCTCACTATCCAACAACACAAGCCGGCTATAGTCATCTCCTATGCCGGCTTGTGTTACGTCAGAATGTTCCTGTTTATTCAACGATCTTAAGATTGACCGCTTCTGCTGTATAAATCGAAACTTTTCTTTATTCATCCCTGATACCTTTTAGAATGCATATGCAAGCATACCGATTACCATAGCTGCTACCAGGATTCCAACTATAATTGCAGATGCTACCTTTTTACCCTTTGAACTGCTTAAATTGATCATTTCCCATTTCTCCTTTATATTTTAAACTTATAATTTTCTGATACTATCCGCCCCACATCAGACCTTTTCCCGTCTTATGCAGCGACATCATGTATAGATTAACGCTGAATTTTCACTTTGTCCAGATATAATAGCATTATTTTATAGCAATTTAGCATTTGTGCCAGATTCTGCCAACTGCTTATTCCGTTACATTTGCCGATGGGCACACACGGTTCAGCGCGCATTCGGCACATTTTGGTCGTCTGGCGATACAGATCGTTCTTCCAAGTGTAATGATCTGAATATTATATAAGATCCACTGTTCCTTTGGAAGCTTTTCCATAAGCTCATGCTCGATCTTCACCGGATCATCACTATCTGTCAGCCCAAGCAGCCTGGAAATACGTTTTACATGTGTATCAACGACGATACTTGGCTCGTGGTAGATATTGCCACGGATCACATTTGCGGTTTTTCTTCCAACACCGTCTAATTTCGTCAGGCTCTCGATATCACTCGGCACTTCTCCGCCATATTCACTGATGAGCTTCTTTGCACAGCCAATTATATTCTTCGCTTTATTCTTATAAAATCCGGTCGAGTAAATATCCTTTTCCAGTTCCTTGATATCTGCATCGGCAAATGCCTGCAAGGTCGGATATTTCACGAACAGATCTTTTGTTACGATGTTTACTCTGGCATCTGTACATTGTGCCGACAGCATCGTTGCGATCAGAAGCTGCCATGCATTTTCATGATTCAGATAACACTTGTAATCTGTTCCATATGTCTCATTCAAGATCCGGCAGATCTCAGCGACCTGCTGCTTTTCTTTTTTTGTCATGCTGCATTACTCCTGTTTTCCTGCCAGATAGTTGATAAACTGCTGGGCTGTACGACCGGAGATTCCACCATGCGACAGCTCCCATTTGTTTGCTTCCGCACACAGTTCTTCCTCTGTCATATGGATGCCGTTCTTCTCTGCCAGACCTACAACGATCTGGAAATATTCCTTCTGTGATGGCTTGCTGTAATTGATCGTAACACCAAAACGATTGACCAGTGACAGCTTCTCCTGCATCGTATCGCTCTTGTGCATACCATTGTTATTCTCAAGATCGGTACGATCTGTCCATGTTTCACGGATCAGATGACGACGGTTCGAGGTCGCATAGATCAGAACATTATCCGGCTTGATCTCCAGGCCACCTTCGATGACTGCCTTCAGATATTTGTATTCTGTCTCAAACTCCTCAAAGGACAGATCATCCATGTAAATGATGAATCGATAGTTACGGTTCTTGATCTGGGAAATAACCTGAGACAGATCCTGAAACTGATGCTTATAGATCTCGATCATACGAAGTCCCTGATCGTAATATTCATTTATGATCGCCTTGATCGTTGTTGACTTTCCGGTTCCGCTGTCACCAAATAACAGCGCATTATTTGCCTTACGTCCTGCAACAAAGGCTTCCGTATTCTCCACGATCTTCTGTTTCTGGATCTCATATCCGATCAGATCATCCAGACGAACATCCTCTGTGTTATTGATCGGAACAAACTCCATATCTCCATTTGTCGGATGAACGATACGGAATGCCTTGTTCAGTCCGAACATTCCAACACCATATGCCTTATAGAAATCCGTCACGATCTTGAAGATATCATTTTCATCCTTTGCCCCTTCGATCGCACGGCTGATATCCTGTACCTTTGTGCTGACATTCTTATTATACATACGTTCTTTCTTGCCGATGGCTTTATAATTATTCACGATCGTGAAGCAGTCAATATCCAACGCTTCCTCGATCTCAGAGAAATCAAAATCAAACAGCTTCTTGAAGATCTTGAAATCATTTTTTGCAAAATAATTAACGGTTCCGTCATTGGCACCCACTTTTTCACTCGTCATAGAGAATGAATTCTCATTTGTGATAAGAATAAATGCCAGATAATTGTGCCACAGATTTGTGTCAAATCCATAATCGGTAGCAAGATCCAGCAACCGCTTGATCTGGTCGTAGATCCTTGCAACCAGCTCCGCATTCGGACAGTCTCCGCGGTCAAAATCCTCAAATATCCCGGACAGCTTCATCAGAATACTGTTCTCACCCAGATTTCTATATAATACTAATTTCGCTATATCTCTGTACATCTTAAATTATCCTTCTTTCTTCATTTGTCTATATAAACAGGCATTTGCCCTGTTTTATCCAGCTCGTTTCTCTCAGGCATTTTCCTTGCTTCTTTTCTCTTTCATGCGTCTGGACTGTCGTCTCTGCTGCCGCTTCCGGGGTTTCTCCCTCCAGCCATCATCTGACGAAGCGTAAGGTTCTCCATACTTTTCCCAGGCGACTCCTTTTTCCCGCAATCTCATAAGTACGAATTCCTTCACCAGTGCATATAAGACAGAGGATAACGGTACAAATATCAACATACCGAGAATTCCCATCAGATCTCCGCCAATGATAACTGCAACCAACACCCATATAGATGGAAGTCCGACGGAACCGCCTACCACATGCGGATAGATCAGATTTCCCTCGACCTGCTGCAGTATGATAAACAGGATCAAAAATACCAGTACCTTTTTCGGATCGTCAACCAGAATGAGAAATGCACCAACACCACATCCAATAAATGCACCAAAGACCGGAATCAATGCCGTTACCACAATCGTAACACTGACCGTCAGTGCATATGGAATACTAAGGACGCTCATGGATACAAAGAACATCAAGCCCAGAATACATGCCTCCAGGCACTGTCCGGTTATGAAATTTGCAAATGTCTCATCTGCCATAACGCAGGTCTTGATGATCTTATCTGCTGTTTTCTCTTTAAATAACGCATATATCAGACCCTTTGTCTGACGCTTCAAGTTCTCCTTCTGTGCCAGAATATAGATTGCGAAAAATAATCCAACCACAAAATCGACTATACCGCTGACAACGGAGGTTGCAAAATTAAATGTTGATGACAACAGGCTTCCGCTTCCATTCTTTATCAGATTGATCGCACTCTCACTCACCTTATCCCATGCAATATCAATCTCCATGATCCGGTCAACGATATCCGGATATCCCGCTGCCAGATTCACCGCCCAATTCTTAATTGCCTCCATCGTAGACGGAAACTGCTGTCCGATCGCTGTAATTGTCCGGCTGACCTCCGGTATCAGCATCGTGATCACAAAAGCAATCACCAGAACGACGCAGATAAGGGAAAGCACCATACAGACCGGTCTCCGGAACCGATACCATCTACTTTTTTCATTTCGGAATAACAGATTTTCAAATCCCTTCATCGGCACATTCAGAATGAACGCAATCGCAAATCCAATCACGAACGGCATAAGCAACCCGATGATCCATGTACCGCAGGCATAGATTTTATCAAAACGAAATACGCAAAATACGACTAATACAGTTATAATGATCAGTTTTATGAGCTTTTTCATATTCGAATTATTCAGTTCCAAATTCAATTTCCTCTGCTTTCTTTTTACATTTTTTTGAGCAGGCACATAGAACGTGTCTGCTCAATCATGCCAAGACCATTTATTCCGGCAGATTGATGTTTCCAAATACATCTCCTATGGAATAGGTCATATTCTCTTTTGGTTTATAAGCATTCATAATCGGAGCCATGATCTTCTCAAACTTCTCCCTGTTCTTTGAAAGAACGAATACTTCTGCTGTATTTCTGGCATCCCACAATGCATCATGCTCTTTTCCCTGAAAATCTTCTCCCAGATAGAATACCGCATCTGACAGTGCCAGTCTTCTTCTGGTTCCAAGCATACGTGCAAATTCCTTCTGAAAATCCTTCCATTTGGATGCAAGCTTCTGTGCATCCGGGTTATTGTAGGATTTTAACTTGCGTTCCCGGTTAAACTGCCGCAGATCATTCTCACTCCATGCATAGATCACATCCGCGCTTAAGCCCCATGCAATGAACCGATCCATCGCAATCGCAAAATCCGGTGCATCGTCTACCATCTCATTTGTGATCCCGGTAAGATTTGTTATTCTGGATGTCACAGGCGTAATTCCCGGCTTTACATAAGTCTTGAATGAATCAATCTCCTTATATGTATCGTCCAGCTTAACAGCTCCTATTTCAATTATTTCATTTTTGCAAATTTTTAATTCATCGGGATGAGAATTATCGATCTGATTCATCTCAAAATCCACAAATATATACTCCATGTGTCACAACCTTCCTACAGCTGTCTTCCGGATGAAAGCCGCCTGTCGAACATGGCTTCCACCGTCACAATCTTACCTTAAAGCATACCATTCACAGTCAAAAATGTCTATCTTTTTCTTGGTGGAGATTTCCTGTAAATGCCCTGTTAAAAAATGTAGCTATTTTCTACCTGTTTTTTTACACATATGAATCGCCACAAGTATAAACGGCAACGAGAATATCCCAGACAGGATATCCGAGATTCCCTGCGTTACCGCTACACCATTTTCCTGAAAATACATAGGAAGAAGCCAGATCAATGGCAGGAAAAAGATTCCCTGTCTGGTGGAGGATATGAGAATGGCTTTTCCGATCTCCCCTATTGCCTGAAATAACATACCGCTGACCAGACACACCGCCATAAATGGCAATGATACCGCGTGCATCCGAAGAGAAAGAACTCCCAGCTCAAGTGCCGCATTTTCCCCAAATAATGAGATAATCGAGGATGCAAATATCCACACAAGAATACCTGTAACAGCCGATGCAATGACCTGACTTAGAATCGTAAATATGATCGCTTTTCTTACTCTATCATTCTTCTTTGCTCCATAATTATAACCGGCCACCGGTGCAAAGCCCTGCCCATATCCGACCATGACTGCAAATAATATGGCAAATACTTTATTCGATACCGATATTGCAGCAACCACATCATCCCCATATTCTCTCGCCGCCCGGTTCAACAGGATCGTTGCCACACAGACCAGCCCCTGACGGAAAAAGGATGGGATTCCGGTTCTCGTAATATCGATGGCTGTCTGCTTAAACACCGCTAAACCCCGTCTATCCTCTCTCTTTATCTGCTCAATTTTAACTCGCATTCCTGTTGGTTTATATTTGGCATCTGCATTTTGGGACAAATGATCCATTATGTCTGTATTTTTATTAAACCTGATCACGCTTTTCCCGCTCAGCATTACGATCAGCATAATAGCAAGGCTTACACTCTGCCCACAAAATGTCGCAATTCCAGCTCCTCGGATTCCAAGCTCCAAACCTGACACCAGAATTGGATCTAAGACCGCATTTAAGACAGCACCGCTTCCAATTCCAACTAACGCCCAGACGGGCATTCCTTCCGCCCGCAGAACATTGTTGAGTACATACGACACACACATAACCGGCGCTGTAAGCAGGATCCAGAATCCATAATCTAATGCAAATGTCGCGATCGTATCCGTCGATCCCAGGAACTCAACCAACGGTTTCTGCCACAGAAATCCTGCTCCCATCAGTATAAGTCCGGCAATCAGCGACATTAAGACCGCAACCAGTGCATCTCTGCCTGCTTCCTTTTCTTTCTGTTCACCTAAAAATCGGGATATTCTGCTGCCTGCACCCATGCCAAATGTATACCCTACCGCCTGTATCATGGCAAGTACCGAAAATAAAACCCCAACTGCCGCAACTGCACTGTTTCCAAGGTCCGAAACAAAATACATATCTACGATATTGTACGTCGTTCCGGCAAGCATACTGACAATGGTTGAACACGATAATCGCAAAATAAGAGAAGGCACAGGAGTCTTTGTCATTTTCACATGATTCTCCTGTGCCTTATCCTTCGTATTGTCAGTTTTACCTTGAACATTATCATTTTTCATATGCAGACATCCTGCCTTATAGCCATAGTAAGAAACTGACAAATAAATATTTCTGTATCTATCCAAACTCTGATACCAAAATCATAACAATATTTTTATATCAGCCAGATATTTATGCATTATTTCAGAAATTCAGCCACTTCCTCGATCTTATTCTGTGCATCATACACGCCCAGATCGTACATTGCCTGAATCTTCTTATCATCCTTTTCCGTTCTTGATATGTCGATCTGTACACTCGGACGGATAATAAGAACCTCGCCCTTCTGTTCCAGTTCAGCCAGCTTCTCCAATGTCTTATTATAATACAAATGCCTCATGGCTATTCGTTTCACATACTCCGGATATTCCTTATACCGGATTGCTTCCAGCTTCAACATGCTGTCTTCTTCCTTGACGTAACCTTCCGGTCTGGTCAAAACTACGATATCTTTTCGATATCCCATTCTCCTGAACTGGAAGATCGGAATGCTGTCTGCAGTTCCGCCATCCAATAACTTCTTGCCATCTACTTCTACAATCTGTGACACGATTGGAAGTGATGCTGATGCACGAAGCTTGTCCATATCCTTTCGAAGATCCGTACATTCCAGATACTCCGGCTGTCCGGTTTCTACATTTGTACAGCATACATAAAATCTCGTTGGATTCTCCTCAAATGCATCATAGTCGAATTTGTATAATTCATTCGGCAGTCGATCATAACAAAAATCAACTCCAAATAAATTTCCCGTTTTCAGCAATGACTTCAAGCTCATATATTCCTTATTGTTTCGGTATTCTAGGCTGTATGCAATATTTCTTCCGCGCTGCTTGGACAAAAAGGATGCTCCATGAATAGCTCCCGCCGATACACCGATCACGCCATCCACTGTAATATTATGATCTAAAAATACATCCAGTACCCCGGCAGTATAGATGCCACGCATGCCACCGCCTTCTAAAACCAATCCTGTCTTTGTCATATATCTTCAACTTCCTTTCAAAACGAATTTGCTATCTTTTGTTTTTACTATGATAACGCAAATCTGGATTTTGGCAAGGGGAATTTTGGAGGTGGGGTGATGGATAATAAAGAGTTATACGACAAAATAAGAAAGAAGGATGTTATATGATTACAGAAGAAAATTCAATAGGAAAACCTCTCGCTAACGCAACTTGGCTAGAAAAACATCATAATGCCAAAATACCAGAACGCACTAAATTTGCCCAAAGACTCATTGAATTACATCCCCATAAAATAGTAGATCTAGGATGTGCATCTGGTTTATGGCTTGCGTTATTAAATGAAATATTTCCCAATGAATGTGAATTTATTGGAATAGATAACGATGAACAATCTTTATCTATAGCAAAAGAACGTAGTAAATTATGGAACCGCAATGTATCTTTTTTAAAATTGGATATAGAAAAAGAAGTTGACCAAATTCCATCTGCCGATTTAATTTTAGCATTTAATATATTTCCTTATATTGATAATCTTGATTTATTTATCAAATCAATTTTTTGTAAAAATAAACAAGGTACACTTGCTATACGTCAATATGATGGTGCGTCCATACGTTTTGGTCCAATGCCAACGAATGAGAGACAACAAATCGAAAGCGATCTGAGAGTTGCATTAGAAAACAATACAAATTTTCGACATTATGATATGGACCGCGTTTATACCGCTATTCATAGTTCTCCATACCAAAATAAAACTATTGAATTTGAACTTTTTGAAAGGACAAGTCCTTTTGATTCTAAATTTATTCCTTACTATACAGGAACCCTTAACTGGACAGCACAATTTTTATCAGAAGCCTCATCAATATTTTTTGATAAATGGATGCAAGAGGATCCACACTTTCTTAACCGATACTTCTATGAAGTTGATTTAATGGCTTTGCTATCATAATCATTTACTGCTACACGCTGTAACCCTTTATATTGAGCAGCAAACATATTAAATATTTCTTCATCTCTTGATAGAAGCACTACTGGATCTTGAGGGATATCTCTGAAATCCCAATTAAATAGAACCTCTTTTGTTCCATCTTTGTATGTTAGGAGAATAAATCCTATTTGAGGTTCCGACTGCCTTATGAGTTTATATGTATAATGTCCTTTTGCATTATCAGGAATAAGCTCATCTAGTTTTCGGAATCTCTCAATGGCTGATGCATCACCAATATCTTTCCAGTTCAAGCCTTTTTTTATATATTTTGCAATAATTGTAAAAGACTGATAATAGGTTTCCACACAATATAATCTTTCATCGGCAAGTTCGCATTCATCCTTGTAATTAAATGACGTATTTTGAACATATTCTAAAATTGGTAACCGTTCTATTATGTATTGCCAAGCACTTTGAGGAGTTCCTACCTTGTTTACATTTAAGTAATTTTTTACAGTTTCATATATTCTTTCAGAATCAATTGATACATGATTAACCTCATTATGTATTGTGATGATTTGTCCAATTATTAGTATAATTATAGAAAGAAGAAATGCTGGTATTGCAGCTAATGAACTATTTTCAGAATAGTCTAATGGATCAATGTAATATGTAATAATAAACGCAACTAATGATAGTATGGGACTCGCAAATAATATAATATATTGAATCTTATCAAATTTTCTTCGTGACATTTTATCTACTCCCTTTATAGCAACAATAAATTATAACTGATAACTCTTTATTATCCATCACTTATTTTCTTACTTTCCTTCCCCTCCAATCTATCCCCAATCCCATGCAAAATCAACCGTTTTGCAGAAAACGACCATATATTGCAGAAAATGACCATATTTCTCTTATTTTTCGATTGTATTCTTCCATTTTATAAATTCTGGAATATATACTAAGCAAGGCAGAATCCTGCTACGAAGATTCTATGCACAGCAAAAATGACCTTGGTAAGACCCATACCGGACTTATATCGGATCTATCTTGAAGTGCATCTAATAAATAATTTTAAGGAGAACAGATACAAATGACTACGACTCTTTTATCTACACACATTCAAAACTATCTCACCTACTGTAAGAACCAGAAACGACTGGATGAGAAAACATTAAAAGCATACCGGATTGATCTGGCACAATTTGCACATGCACAAATTCCTTCTGACATCACAGATATCACTCCCGATCTTTTAGAGGAATATGTCGCAGGTCTTCACGAACAATATAAACCAAGAACGGTAAAACGGAAAATTGCTTCATTAAAAGCCTTTTTTCATTACCTGTTATATAAGGATTTTCTGCCTCAAAATCCATTCGATAAGCTTCAATTGCGTTTTCGCGAACCTATTATTTTACCAAAAACAATCCCATTAGCTACTGTCGAAACGCTTCTGTCTGTAGCACACAGACAGCAAACACTGGCTCCAACAGAATATCAACGAAAAAATGCATTAAGAGATACTGCCGTACTGGAACTACTCTTTGCAACGGGTATTCGAATCTCCGAGCTTTGCTCTCTTCACAATGATTCCATTGATCTGCAAGACGGAACAATTCTAATCTATGGAAAGGGATCAAAGGAACGCCGCATCCAGATTGGAAATGAATCTGTGCTTTGTATTTTGAAAAAAAATATAAGATAACTTTTCAAAAAGAAATACTCGCCTGCGATTCTTTCTTTGTTAATCAGGCGGTAACCCCCTTATCCGATCAGGCTGTACGGCGCATGATAAATAAATACACAGAGCTTGCATCTATTGATATGCATATTACACCACATATGTTTCGTCATACATTTGCAACCAGCCTTTTGGATGCAGATGTGGATATTCGATATATACAGGAAATGCTTGGTCACAGTTCGATCACCATAACCGAAATATATACTCATGTAGCTGTCGCCAAACAGCGTAATATTCTGGCAACCAGACATCCTAGAAATCAATTCATGCTATAAGCCATATAGCATATATCAAAAAGATGATGCAGAATATGTCAAACTTCAATATTAGATTTTCAAATCTGACCTTTGAAGCTGGTATATTCCACACCATCTTTTCACCTTTCTTCCAGATCATCTCTAGTCTTCTATCGATTCTTCTATAACACAGTCTGGAAATTTTGAATGAATATACATTTTTTCTTCTTCCGACAGCTTACGCCATAAATTAACCCTAAGAAGATAACAATGATTGAAAAGACTGCTAGCCATTCTTTTTTCAATCAACTCCACCTCCGCCTCTTATTTCATCTTACGATGTATCATGCAATTCAAATAACAATGTATCCATACCCGCCATATATTACCACGGAACCTTTTCTATTTCCCAATAATTGGATAAATCACGGATCTCACAATCAGGGAATATGGACCATATATATTCTTTCCAATTTTCCGGCATTATCTCTGAAAAACACCACCAATCTTGCAAACTCTCCAACTGTTCGATGGCTTTTAAATCATCGAACGATATCACGATACTTCCATCTGTACTTATAGATGTCATATCTGGAAATGCCTCTATAATTTTAGGTAATGTAATACCATACCCACCCATAGACTCTAATGAAATCATTTTCTTATCTCCATCATAGTATCTAAACGCAAATGATCTTCCAGCATAACCCTCAAACACAAATGACAACACATATGATTGATATTCTTCTCCCATATAACTTCTTATCTTTGGTGCGAGAATATAGCTTATTTTAGCCATATTATCTAAATTCCAAGAATCTGTTATATTCTGAAAATGAACTTTAACCCCTGCATATTGTATATCCGTTTCAGATAATATTCCTACATATTCCAGCTCCCAATCAGGTTCATACACTTCACTATATTGCCTCACAAAGACATTATATGGATTTTCTTTTTTTACCGGCTTATTATTATAGCGAATAATACCAATGACAATAATAAGTATTACTACTACTATGCAGACTGGAATAAGCCATTTTTTTCTTTTCTTTATATTTTTCTTCAATCGAAACTCCTTTCATCATTTTGCAATAATATGCAAAATATTTGTTGCAACACTTCCCATAGATGCATATGTCTGCATATAATATAAATACTCATCATAATCAACATAAAACTTTTCGCCCCATGATGAAACCTGTAACCATGTCCTATCCTCAATAGAATTTCTGATCACTCCCGTAACTGTAACGTAATGGTTTTTAAAAGTTGCTTCCATTTTTGTGTAATATGTTTCTCTCGGAATTTCAGAATCATTTTTATATAATGCTATATATAATTCCTTTTCTTCCGCCTCCGCTTCATACTCCTCTTTTATCGCATTTGCCGACAAAGTCACAGGAATATCATTTTTCAACATTTCTTCTATATTTTTTAACATTTTATCTGTTCCGCCTCCCCAATAACTGTGCAAATCAACATTATAGAACCAATTATATTTATTAACCCCATATGCAATTGATAGTCCATCAATTCCAGTCCATTTCGTTCCATCTATGAGATCAATATCTCTTACATGGAAAAAGCTTTTTTCCATGCGACTTATATAGTCAATATAAGAATTATATTCTATTGCTCCATTATCAGTCCTGATAAGATCTGTCATATCCGTCGAATACTTACTATCTACACTCGCTAAATACAACAAAATATCACTTATAGAAATTAAACCACACCCATAACTATCAATTGTTGAATATTTTTCAATATTATTTTGTTTATATTCCTCTCCAAACCATCCTTGATTTCCACCATATGAAATTTGACTATTTCCATCTCCATCTATAAAATTCACCGCAATATAATCATGCTGCAACTCATAAATATGGACATCACTGAATAATGGATTGGAATGATATGTTCTTACCTCTTCATAATCTGTATAACCATCATTATCAGTATCCGGATTATTTGGGCTGGATTTCATGTAATAAAAATCAGCATTTTTAGGAACATTCAGTGTCATTATATTCGAAAACTGCTTATTTCGTTTTGTCGGATCTATTTCCTCTCCATCTGTCAATTTATCCCCATCAGTATCCTTTTTCTCTGGATCAGTATAAACGATCATACCATACTGATTTCTCATTCCTCCTCGTTCTACTACATCAGGAATACCATCTTCATCCGTATCTGTCAGATCTGTTACTTCTGTGTTTGAATTTGTGACCGGGCGTTTTCCAATCCCCAATTTCATAATCATATCGGATAAATCATTTAAATCCTGCATTTTATAAAAAGTTCCACCAGTCATCTTTGCCACTCTGATCAACGGAGCTTCTTTTGCGTATTCTCCTAATGCTATCGTATCTACTTTTATATTTCTTTTTTTCAAATAAATTAATAATTCTGATGACCCATAGCTAAAATCACTTCCACATACAAGAACAATACGTCTGTCAGGATATCTTGTATCCGTTTTTTCATAGTCTTCATAATTCTGTGATATAACTCCAAGCATCTCTAAATCTTCATTTAATTTAATCTCTCTATCATACTGCCATTCTTTTATCAACATTTTTTCCAATTCATTACGATTTGCTATTTCTTTTATATTTTCTGCTTCTGTAAGATAATCCCCATCATCATAAAGCAAACGCCCAAAAACTTCAAACGTATCTGTATTACTCATATCATTATGAATCTCATGATAAAATGCAAATGCTACTTTATCATTCTCTCTCATGGTATCCGTAACCTCACCTATAATCTGTCGCCCAGCATCAATATACTGTGAGTGATATTCTGTTAAATTTTTTCCTTTTAACCCCGATGAATTGCCGGGTGTCCCCGCAAGCTCCCAAGGAACCGTACAATCAAATAATAAATATGTGTAACATGCATCAATTTCACGTTCCGGCAAAACGGTGGTAAGGTAATCAAATTGCAGATTCCATACCTCTTCCCACTTCTTTTGATCTACCAACATATATTTACTAAAATGTGTTGTCTCCGTACTAACAATCCCAGTCGCAGCGTCATGATCTGTTTCCAGCTCAACCATCTGTTCATTATCCTCATCATACCATAAAAACAGAAGATCATTAAACTCCGTTTTTCCAAGTTTTGTCTGATCAACCTTATAAGAAAGTGTTGCGGTTTCAAATGTACATGTTGTTGTTATCTCAAATGGTTCACCCACCAGACCTGCTACATTTGAACATCCATAATCTGTATCCATTATACTTTCAATTGTTGTTGATGCCGTAAGGCTGCCGGATGTCACCATATCCACCTGAATCTCTGTAACAGCACACTCCTTATTCTCAACCTCATATGTAACACTCTGTTCAATCCGTTCTTTTCCATCAGGGATTCCATTTTCATCGGTATCCGGCTTTGTAGGATCAAATCCCATTGCCGGTTCATCCCCATCGATCAAACCATCTCCATCCGTATCCGGTTTTAATGGATCTGTTCCATATACCAGAACTTCATCTCCATCAGACAGCCCATCCTCATCCGTATCTGACTCCCATGGAAGTGTTCCGTACAGATATTCCTGTGCATTATTCAAACCATCACCATCAAAATCCTCCTCCGCATCGCTAATGCCATTTTCATCGGTATCTGGTTCAGTTAATGATGTTCCAAGCTGTAAAAACTCGTAATAATCATCCAATCCATCTCCATCAGTATCTGAAAGAATCTTGTCACTGCCAATCAATTCTTCCAGTTCATCCGGTAACCCATCCTCATCAGTATCCAGATAAGAGTTCCAATTATCAAAATCACTCATCAATTCCTCATATCTTTTCTGTTTCGCATCCCAATCCTCTGTTGTCGTTTCCGTACTACTATCTTCTGTTGTATTTTCTTCGGTACTGTTGTCTTCTGTTGTTTCTTCTGAATTATTTTCTTCAGTAGTAACATCTGGAAGCTCTCTTCCCTCCAGATATTTTCTCTCATCATCCGGTATGTCCGGGAATTCAGACTCTGTGCCTACAAACTCTGCCATTTGACTGCTATAATTTACATTTACACTACTACTTATGATCGTAACTGTTTCCGCTATTACAATAATGTTATTTAATCCCAGATTCTGTGCCTGTATCTTCACATGTCCAAATGGTGCGTAGATCAAGCCACTCAGATTCACATTTGTACTGTCAATAATGATATCTCCATATTTGGAATAGATAACAGAATTATTTGTATTTTTCACCTCTCCGGTAAGCGTTATGGTTTCCAATGCCTTAATTGCCGTATTCAGGTTAATATTTCCCTCCAGATTCATCTCTCCGGATGCCGCAACCGGAGTACTGATATTGATATTCGTCTCCTCTAAAACATAGTCTCCTTCACATGCCACATAATCGGTATCAGTAAAATATGCATCATCTATTGCATGAAACAAATACATCATAGATTCCTCTGCTGATTCTTTTTTTGTTCCATTAATTTGAAGATTTCCCGATGCTGATATCGTTCCATTCGTCACCATATCACCATTCAAGCAGAAATTATCTGCATTTATCGTAATGGCTCCTTCTTTCTGTGCTGATGCAAATATAGTATATGGATACCTGGTCTTCTCCTCAGCCTTTGCTGGCAATATCGTCATGCTGCCTGCCACCATTGCTCCAGCAGCAATAACCGCTGTTATCTGTTTCCATTTTCTTCTCCAATTCATAATAAATACCCTCCCATGTATTGATCCTTTTTCTTTTGTTACTTAATTATTTTTTACTTTCTCCTTTTCATGCACTATACTGTTTTATCCCCCTCCAAACAACCCACTTTGCAGAAAACGACAATATATTGCAGAAAATGACCAAACTTCTATAAATCAATATAAATTTTCTTTATTTAAACCCCGGAACGACAAAAATGGACTTATATATAACCTATATACAAGTCCACATTTTATTATATCTTTATCCCTAACCTTCTATTTTTCGAAACAATCGCCGATACTGGGTTTGTCTGGTCTGAACCTTAAATGAATAAGTTCCTCTTACATCATCTGAGGATGTATACTCGATCCTGACCTCACCTTTTGTATTTGAAAATTCTGCCAGGTTCTCCGAATGTTCACCTGCTTCATATGTTTTTTCAACAATCAGTTCATTGTTAAAATATACACGGACTGTCGTCTGTCCCTGTGCGATCAGCAGATGTGCATTTATCCGGATATCACTTTTACCACTGACCGGGAAGATATCTGTACCTTCATTTGCAGATAAATCCTGATCCATTTTCATTATGTTCAGATCCCCATAGGCTTCCATGCCATCCTGCCATTTTTCCTTTGTAAACATATACCCACAGATTCCTGCAAGTACAATAACTACACATACTATTACGATCCATTTTTTCTTCATATTATCTTGTATGATAATTAGGAAGTTAATTATCACATGTTTCCTTTCTTTTAATATCGTGGTTCAATACATTCAGATACTGTGGACTTTTGATTTTGCTCTGTAGCTTTGACTACTCTAAGGAGTGTATTGCCGCTACCTTTATCTGAATTGTTTATAGCTGGATGTTGCCGGAGTAATCCGAGTTCTTATTTCCATCAAGTCTACGATGATAATCGCTGGTGGGTATCACGGTATCAGACTTTAGAAAGGGAGGTACAACCTCATGATTTACGTAGGCATTGACATTGCAAAACTCAATCACTTTGCCTCAGCCATATCTTCTGATGGTGAAGAACTAATCAAGCCATTCAAATTTACAAATGACAATGATGGCTTCCAACTGCTGATTTCCAAGCTAGCTCCTCTAGACAAGGGCAGCCCCATCATTGGTCTTGAATCGACGGCACACTACGGCGACAACCTTGTTCGATATCTTGTTGCTAAGAATTACAAAGTGTGTGTGTTGAACCCCATCAAGACTTCTACTATACGTAAGAACAACATTCGCAAAACGAAGACTGACAAAGTTGACACATACATCATTTGCAAAACTCTCATGATGCAGGAATCTCTCAGATTTGTGACCTTTTATGATCTTGACCTGATGGATTTAAAAGCCCTTGGTCGATTCCGTCAGAAAACCATTAAGCAGCGAACCCGCCTAAAGATTCAGCTGACTTCTTACATGGATGAGATATTCCCTGAATTGCAGTATTTCTTCAAATCAGGTCTGCATCAAAAATCTGTCTATGCGCTTCTCAAGGAAGCACCAACACCGGAAGCTATTGCTTCTATGCATATGACTCATCTGGCTCATCTTCTCAAAGTGAACTCGCACGGACGCTTTGATAAAGAGATGGCTCAGCAGTTAAGAGTTCTCGCACAGAAGTCTGTCGGTGCCAACGACAGTTCTCTATCTATCCAGGTAACTCACACCATACAACAAATAGAGTTACTCGATAGCCAATTAGAAAGAGTTGAAGCCGAAATGACGGAAATCATGAAATTCAATGATTCTGTCATTATGACCATTCTTGGTATCGGATATATCAATGGAGGAATGATACTTGGTGAAATCGGTGATATTCACCGTTTCTCCAGTCCCAACAAGCTGCTTGCATATGCCGGTTTGGATCCTTCTGTCTATCAGTCTGGAAACTTTCAGGCTAAGAAGACCAGAATGTCAAAACGTGGATCTAAAGTCCTCAGATATGCACTTGTTAACGCAGCTCACAATGTTGTTAAAAACAATGCCACCTTCAAGGCTTACTATGACGCCAAGATGGTTGAAGGCCGGACTCACTATAATGCTCTTGGGCACTGTGCCAGCAAGCTCGTCAGAATCATCTGGAAAATGATGACTGACAACCTGAAATTTAACTTCGATTAAGAGGTCTGGATACCTACATCATAGATTTGTTTAAAAGCACCCACCAGGGAGCCTTATTAAGGTTACCCATTTTTACCACGAAAAGAATTTATTAATTTCCAGCTAATTTAAGCTTGACTTTTCATAGCTGGTCTCCTCTCTGTCTCCATTCATTTTTTCTATGCTTCTGAAAATAGTGTAACAAACCAAAAAAACAACATCAATGCGGTAACCACTTAAGACTTTCTTACGAAACCTTAAGGTTGCTGCATGGATGTTGTTTTTAATCATAAATCAAACCTGTCTTTGTTATATATCGTCATCTTTCTTTCAATACAGATTTTTTATCTTTTGTTTTTACTTTGGTAACCCAAATTTGGATTTTGGCAAAGAAATTTGAGAGATAAAGGAAAAGAAATAGGATGATGGATAATAGATGATTATCTGACATTTATATAATAAGAAAATGAAAGGAAAATTATGTTTAACCAACAAAAATATATATTAGAATGTTTAAAAAATTTGTTTCTTGTTGATCATTCAACAAAAACAAACAAAATCATTGCACTTAATGGAAAGGCAGGAGTGGGAAAAACATATATTGCTTGCGAATTAATGCATATATTAAATAGTAAAAACATACCTACTTGTTATATTGTTGGTGATCAATTTTGTAACAAAAGAGATTATTATTGTATTAAACAATCGCTTTCTCAAATCTCTGAAATATATGAGAAGAAAAAACAAGATTCTAACTTAATTGCTGGATTAGTGGGAGAATTACCTAAAATTGGAGAAATATCTCGAAAAATAGTATCGGACAAATTAAATTATAGAAATATTAATCAAAGCCAAAAGGCTTTTTTTTTAAAAGAAGAAGAAAGAAATATTGTATATCGTCTTAATTATTTTTTTGATAAAAATGAATCAGTAATAATATGTGATAATTTTCAATATTTTGATATTAAATCATTAGAACTTATATATATTTTTTTAAAAAATTCCAGTCAATTTGATTTTATGGTTAAATGTCATTTCTTATTAATTGTAACAGAGGAACATTCTTTTCCTACTATTGTTAATCAAATAATGGAGGAATTTACAAATATAAATTATGAATTACCACCAATTACATTTGATGAAATGGATTTATACTTGGATTCTTTCCATATAGGCAATCGTATTAATTATAATATAAAACACATTTTGTACAAGCTATCTAAAGGACATTTAGAAGTTATAAAACAAATTGCATTAAAAATAATAAATGATCAGGTACCTGCTGGACAGGAATCGCAATATTATATTAATAATATTTTGGAACATCTTATAATTGATAATTTAAAAAAACTTGGGAATAAAGGAATTCAAATATCCTATTTATTAGAATATGCTTCCTTAGCCGGGAAAAAATTTTTAGACTATGAAATTGAAAAAACTTTCGAATTACAAAAACAAGATTATTTAAACTTGATGAATTATCCAAAGGAAATGGAATATATTAAACAAGATAAATTATATTCATATTTTTCAAATGAAATAATTCAAATTATTTTTAGAAATAAAGCATATTTAAATAACTTTCAGTATTTTGAAAAAATGAAAGTATGTGTAAAACAGCTTTTTCCAGGAGATTATGCAAGACGTATTGAAATAGAATTACAATTACAAAATAGATATACTGCTGCAATTCTTATTATTTTATTATATTTTAAAAATAACTTTCAAACTGCAGATGAACATCAAAACTATAATAGTATAGTAAAGGAATTTTCAGATATTGAAGATTTTTATAATTTGTTAAACGAAGCTATTGCCTTTTACAATATTCGTAATTATGTTGATGCAATTAGACATTTAAATTATATTTCCAATATGTATCCTGTTCAATTACTTGTAGTACGAGATATATTAAAATCGATTTCATTAACAAAATTGCTTGACAATGATTATAGGAATGATGCAATTACATGTTTAGAAGGATATACATTTGAAAATATAAAGGAAGAAGGTGAACTTTATTTACAGATTTTATTAGCAAGGATTTCATCATTTTCACATAATGGAGATATAAAACAAGCCCAAAAATGTGAAAGACAAATTTATCAATATCTTCAAGATCGTTTATCATATGATGAAGATGCTAAAACAACATTACATATACTTAAAAGAAAATCAAATTGTATGCATGAATGTTTAATTTCTGAAAGATATATTAAGGAAAGTGTTGAATATTTTAAACCATTACCTGGACATACAGCAGCTCTTAACCCTGTTCAATATTTGATGAGTTTAGCAAATCATTCTGGAATATTAATAGAATGTGGCCGATTTTCTGAATCAATTTTGGAAATTAACAATGCATATACATTTATAAAAATTAATCCAATGTTGGAATTTCCACGATTGCAGATTGTAGATAATAATTTTTTAATTGCTGTTTATTTAAATAATTATAATATGAAAAATGAAATATTAAATTCATATAAAAAGTTAGTTGATATAAGTGAAAATGCAGACAATATATTTATAAATTCAAACTATAGTGCATTATTGGCAGTGAATGGAAAAACAGAGGAAGCATATACATTATTACAAAAAACTAAAAGGCAACTATCAAATAATAGGGAAAATTTTTATGAAATTTCTATAGAAAATAATTTGTTAATTCTTGAGTTATTCAATAAAAGATATAGTAATGCACAATTATTATTGGATCAACTATTAAAAGCCATTCATGGAGTAATTGACGAATCTTATTATAGAAAAAAATATGAATTACTCCAAATGGCAATTAACCAACAAATAGAAATTCCGCTAGATAAAATTGACACATTTCTATTTGATTATTGTCCTCATTATCAAGAAGCTTGGGATTATTGGGGACACAGTTTTGATTTTACCGCATTGTATTATTGGAGCGATTTATAATACTTATCTATTGCACATCCAATTAAGCAGGCAAACATTTCTTCATAAGAATAGCCCATTTCATCAAAAATATATGCGAATGAGGAGTCTTTAGTAATATGGGGATTACATGCTATATCAGATATATAATATTGTTCATTTTTATTAATACGGAAATCAATACGGCAGAAACCTTCTAAACCAATGACTTTAGCTACTTTAGCTGCTTCTATTTGTAATTTAGCAGCTAAAGTAGAATTATATTTATTCATATTATAAAAATCATATAAATGCTCAAAACGTGTATTATAATCTAATATATAATTACCAATATAAGCCTCTCCTTGATATGAAATTCCTGCAGGAACAAGAGGGGTATTTGAAGATGATATTATTATCGGAAGTTCAACTTCATAACCAGAAATAAATTCCTGAACGACAATAGGTTGATTGTATTTTTTAGCTAGATTAAGTATGTAATAATCCGTTTCTTCACCAGCATAATCCATAATATTATCCGAGGTAAGTCCAATACTTGCTGATTCACAATTCAATTTTATTATAATACGTTCTCCTACTGTAGGTCTTTTATCATTTATCCATTTTCCTGTATTATATAAATATGTTTTTAATGTATAATTAGCAACAGTATTAAGGATTGTACTAGTATGAAATTTATCACGGCATAAACTTACAATATAAGGATTACTACCTGTATGCATAATTTTATAATATTCGCAAAATGCAGGAATTAAAGATTTACGACCAATATAAGTACCCGTTTGAGCAGAATTAATAACTAACAACGATTTTTGTGTAGTAAATTTATGATTAATGATAGAATCCATAAATGATTCTTCACTAAAAAAACAAAAAACTTCATATCCAAGTTTTTTATATGTTTGGCTAATTGTCTCAAATTCATCTAATGTATAATATTCAGAAAGCACAGATGCATTTTCATAATCATCATATTGTTTTGTTTTTCCATCTACATTTGCGACTATAACGATAGCAATATCGTTTTTATGATAATTTCCTAATTCAATATATTTTTTTATTATGTAATTCTTATCTTTTTGCATATAGACCACCTATCTAAAAATGAAAAATAATCATCTATTATCCTTCACTTATTTTCTTACTTTCCTTCCCCTCCAATCTATCCCCAATCCCATGCAAAATCAACCGTTTTGCAGAAAACGACCATATATTGCAGAAAATGACCATATTTCTCTTATTTTTCGATTGTATTCTTCCATTTTATAAATTCTGGAATATATACTAAGCAAGGCAGAATCCTGCTACGAAGATTCTATGCACAGCAAAAATGACCTTGGTAAGACCCATACCGGACTTATATCGGATCTATCTTGAAGTGCATCTAATAAATAATTTTAAGGAGAACAGATACAAATGACTACGACTCTTTTATCTACACACATTCAAAACTATCTCACCTACTGTAAGAACCAGAAACGACTGGATGAGAAAACATTAAAAGCATACCGGATTGATCTGGCACAATTTGCACATGCACAAATTCCTTCTGACATCACAGATATCACTCCCGATCTTTTAGAGGAATATGTCGCAGGTCTTCACGAACAATATAAACCAAGAACGGTAAAACGGAAAATTGCTTCATTAAAAGCCTTTTTTCATTACCTGTTATATAAGGATTTTCTGCCTCAAAATCCATTCGATAAGCTTCAATTGCGTTTTCGCGAACCTATTATTTTACCAAAAACAATCCCATTAGCTACTGTCGAAACGCTTCTGTCTGTAGCACACAGACAGCAAACACTGGCTCCAACAGAATATCAACGAAAAAATGCATTAAGAGATACTGCCGTACTGGAACTACTCTTTGCAACGGGTATTCGAATCTCCGAGCTTTGCTCTCTTCACAATGATTCCATTGATCTGCAAGACGGAACAATTCTAATCTATGGAAAGGGATCAAAGGAACGCCGCATCCAGATTGGAAATGAATCTGTGCTTTGTATTTTGAAAAAAAATATAAGATAACTTTTCAAAAAGAAATACTCGCCTGCGATTCTTTCTTTGTTAATCAGGCTGCAAACCCCTTATCCGATCAGGCTGTGCGGCGTATGATAAATAAATACACAGATCTTGCATCTATTGATATGCATATTACACCACATATGTTTCGGCATACATTTGCAACCAGCCTTTTGGATACAGAATATATCAAACCTCAATATTAGATTTTCAAATCTAACTTTTGAAGCTGGTATATTCCACACCATCTTTTTACCTTTCTTCCAGATTATCTCTACAAGATAAATTTTTAACTTAAAATCCTATATAATTCGACCGTCTGAAATTTCAATTATTCTATGACATTTTTCCGCTAATTCTTTATCATGCGTAACAATAATAATTGTTTTACCCTGTTTATTTAGAGAAAAGAAAAGATCCATTATCGCTTCAGTATTGGCTGAATCCAGCGAACCGGTTGGTTCATCTGCTAAAATCAGATCCGGATTATTGATAATCGCTCGTGCAATCGCAACACGCTGTTTTTCTCCACCTGATAGATTTTTAACTCTTTTCTTTGCATATTCCTCCATCTTAACCTGTTTTAACGCTTTCAACGCCTGTTCTTTTGTATTTTTAGATTTCTTTTTTGCAAAATCAAGTGGAATTATTACATTTTCCAGTACTGTAAAATCTTCAACTAATGAAAAATCCTGCATTACAATTCCGATTTTCTCATTTCTTATATTCGCTAATTTTTTTTCACTCATATTTTTAATAAGAAGATCATCAATATAATATTCTCCGCTGTCATAATTATCTATACACGCAATTATATGTAACAATGTTGACTTCCCTGCACCTGATTTTCCTACAATAGCAACAAGTTCACCATCTTTTATCTCTGCTGATATGCCTTTTAATACATGAAATTCATTTAATTTACCAGCATTATAGCTTTTTTCAATATTAATTAACTTAATCACGCTTCTACATCCTTCCATATATTATTCGTTATTCCTTAATATTTCCTTTATACTTGTTCCATTAATGATAAGTGATGGCAACAAAGCTGATATGATACTATAGATTAAAGCAACCCCTATACATACTCCAAATTGTACAATTCCAAAATTTATTGTTGTCTCTTTATTAATCGATGTTATTATAAAAATACAACCTATACTTATAATAAATGAAATTGCTGTCAAAATATATGTTGCAATAACAGATATACCTGTAGATTGATGCCATGGCATTCCACATATACTGTATATTGCATAATTTTTCATTTGCTTTTTGACTGAAACAGCACCGGAACATAAAGAACTAATAATTGTAAGAATAAATGCTCCAATAAAAATAGGAAGTATAGCAATTAATTTTTCTCGAAGATTATCCTGACTTTTTACTGCAACCTCCGCTAAATCTTCTTTGGTTGCAATTTGTGCATAATTTCCCAATATTGTTTCATTTTGTATTATTTGGTCTTCTGTTATATCATCTGAAAATTTAACAAAAACCCATCCTTTTACAAATGCCTCTACATCATATTTCTCATGACAGTATTTTATACTTTCTTCGTTCATTATCAGCATTGGAATATCTTCGTTATCCAAACTATAATCACAATATATATCGCTGTAATCCCGTGTATTTCTATAAGTATTTTTTGTATATCCTATAATTCTTGCATTATCTTCCAGAACACCAATAATTTTTATTTTTAATAATTTCTCTGGATATTCATAAAAAATATTATTCATAAAAATTATATCTCCAACTTTTATATTATAGTTATTTTGTGAAATAACAGCTCCTATACAATCGTCATCTTCCGAATCTGGTTTCAACCATGTTCCCTCCGATATTTCAGGTGTATGGCGTTTAATTATTTCTCTATCGTAGGCTATAGATGCTAAGTCTAGTTTCCTACCATTACTATCATAATAATTAACCATTGGTTCATAACTTGCGATGACATCAGCATGTGATAACTCGTTCTCTATATCCTGAGAATCTGTGGCTATGAGATTATTATCATTCAGATAAAAATAGTCCATATTATACAAATATCCATCTGATTCAAAATAATCCTTAAAATTATTATAATATGTATAATGATAAGCAATAATGGAAGATGTTGCTATAGCAAGAACAAAGACAATAATCAATTGTATACATATCAATATATTGATCCATATATTATTTTTTAGCTCATAAAAACTGATTTTTAACATCTACCACTACCCCCTGTCCTTTATTAGTTCAAGAATTTTTTTACTGTTCATTGACAAAAACATAATACCAATAACGACAAGAGAGATGCTGATAAATATTATAAACAAAAGAAAGTATATTCGTGAACTATACGCTTCCCTCATATGTACAAAATAAGTACATAACCATGGCAAAAACACAGTCTGATACAGAACCATACCTATTATAAAAAATGGAACAATCAGAATTATACATTCGCTCATGTTCATTAAATTCAACTTGGCCGTTGTCAATCCCAAAATTCTAAAAATAGCAGTTGTCCTTTTTCTTGTTGATATAATATATCTATATAAAATCATAAAGTTTATCGCTGCTATTAACGCAATAAACACTGATATCAAGATAACTGTTTTATAGGTATAATACGTTTCTTTATCAAGCATCTTAATTTCTTCAAAGATCGCTTTATCCCCCATATAATTATTAAAAATATTTCTTATTTGATTATATGTTTTTACAGAAACTGCCGAATTAAAAGAAATAAATGTACTTGTTAAAAGTTGATCATCTGATATTGTTGAAAAAGGAAACATAGCCCCTTTTTCATTCCAAGCCTGTTTACCAATTATGTCATATATTTTTCCACCAATTTTAAGCTGGCTGCCATACCTAATTGAACTCAGTGCTGAAATATCTCCAAATACATCCGGATCCGAAATGAGAGCAACACATATGCCATTTTCCTCTTCATAATCAGACCAGTACGTTCCTTCAGTCAGATTTCCATATTCTTTTAGGTTTTCCTTGAATTCTTCCGCAACTTTGAATTTTCCATTACTGTATATAAACTTAAATTCATAGGAATTATCATCAAGCACTCCTTCTACATTATATTGAACAATCTGTTCCTGCAACCCATTACTTATACGATCAATTTCAGACAGGCAGTTCATTAAATCCTCTTTTGTAACATACTCTGAATTAGTATTCTCATAATCAACCCATATATAATCATCATATGAATCATCTTCCTTGTAGTTCAATATCGTATTATAATTTTGATATACTCCATAAGCGAAAAAAATTACAATAGATGATGTAATTACACTGATTATAAGTAGTATAAAAATAATCCAATTATCTATAAAAAAGAATTTTATATTTTTCAGCGTATACTTTAAATACATGAAACCACCTGCCTATTTTTAATTTTGTACAAATTTAATTAATGATTATAGTTACTGACTCCAACTGCCCAGATGATGAACTAGGTCCCTTATACACAGATCCTGTCGCCTTAATAGTATAAGTACGATTCGTTGTAATATAAGTGGATTCTAATTTTTCGTTATTTGAAATTTTATCTTTATAATAATAGTTATTTTTTAGATTACCTCTTGAATCATAAGATCTCACACTTAATGTCGTATATACAGCATTTGCATACAAATTTTTGACATATACACTGCCAAATATTTTTGAACTATTTGAAGTAGATGGAATAAAACTTCCAGCTACTTGACAATAAGTACCCTTTTTAATGGCAGAACCAGCTCCACTTGCATAAGATATACTACTAAATAAACAAGTAAATACTAATGCCAGCACTAAAATTGAAATATTTCTTCTTCGTTTTAAACTACTCTTTTTCATAAAAACACCTCCCAATAATACAATTTCTGATCTGCTACATCTTCTTAGGTCTTTTCGGCTGGTGGAAAAATCCAAAACACCAGGCTGTAGTATCATTATTCTTTTTTACCTCAGCATTTACGATTTTTTCTGCACCTTTCAGAATGTTTTTCTTTACATCATGCTTCATCCTTCTTCACCTCCTGTTTCAATAATTTTGCCAGTATCATGAGAAAGCCGCACAGTATGACTGCAAGCATCATACAATATACATAAGAATCATCTATACGGAGATACCATGCTATACATAAAATTCCACATTCTATCAGCAATACATATCGGGCTGATTTCTGCGATATCTGCATTTCTTCTGCATCCAGATCAAGATTTGGATGATTTACTGTGCCTATAACGCTGATAACCACAACTGATATTCCGAGCAGAATCCATATCAAACAGGCCACTTCCTGCACATGATGACACAGATACATAACTGTCATGTACACAATTATTGTCATAATATAACATTGCCAATAATGCTTTGCATGATATCCTCCAGTTCTTTTTCGTAAGGAAAAAAAGAAGATCATAAAGAGAACTGTTAAATCCACATTTTTATGAATAAATCCCAGACATATTATGGATCCCACCGTCAAAAAACGTTCAATTATTGAGACCACTGCATAAATGTAATGTTCTCTCATCGTATGATCCATTAATTTCTCTTTTTCAAACTGATCTACCAGATGCTCTGCGAACCTTGCAACCACACTCTACACCTCCTCCATCCTCAATATATAATTTTCCCATACTGCCTACAACCCATATTGCAGAAAACGACCAAATATTGCAGAAAACGGCAAAATCCGATATAGTTACCACTCTATATGCGATAACCATATCGGATTATGTTCATTCATTACAGTATGATCGATATATAAAATTCACCAGCATCATGCTGAATAACATAGGAACCGTTGTACTTCTCAACAACCTTAATTATATTCTTCACACCTACTCCATGTTCCTCCGGCTGATCCTTTTTACTGGTTTTCAATTCATCCTGTTGAAATACAAGAGGTCTGCTATATGTATTTCTTACAGATAGAATAGTAGTTCCATCTTTTTCTCTGGTGAAACGGAATTTAATCTGTCGTTTCTCTTTACAGCTTTCACACGCCTCAATCGCATTATTCAGCAAATTTGCCAGCAAAACAACCAGATCATCATTTTGGATCTGAAGCTTTGACAGGTCATTTACCCGCAAAATAAAAAGAATATTCTTCTTTATTGCCTCATTATATTTTGCATTCAATATCGCATTTACAATGATATGATTTGTATCGATCTGTCTGTCACCATCTACAATCTGTTCACTTATCTGATTCAAATACTTTACCAGTTCATCATATTGTTTCTCTCTCGCAAGCGTCTCCATGCACAAGATATGATTTTTGAATTCGTGTGACCTTCGTTTCTGTTGTTCATAATGCTCCAGCATAGAATGATACAACTCAACTTGATTTTTTTCCTGCATTTCAAGTATTTCTTTTTCATGCAGCTTTGCTTCATGCTCCATAATATCACTGATCAGATAATACACAAATATATTCATAACGACCATTCCGAATGCGATCAGATACATCACCCTTTCCTGCATCTGATTCTTAACTCCAGAAGATACTGCAATCATTCCAGATACAGTTAAAATTGTAAATATTGGGAACGCAAGAAATTTGACCCATTCTGCATCATTTAATATATCAGATGATTTATTCTGAAACCGTCTGCGAATCAGTATAACAAATACAAACAATATAAGTTTTGCGCATATAACCAATAAGTTTCCTTTAAGTGCATATCCAGACTGTACCTCCCCAGCCCGTGAAAACATAATGCTATTTCCGGCATATACCAGATAATCTGCTCCCCATACCAGACTTGTGTACAACACAGACAATATACCGGACTTTGGTATGCTGATTCCAAAATAGACACACATATTTATGACTATCATAAGCACACCTACAATCTGTTTTATAATGATCCACTGTGATAAAAACATTCCACATGCAAAAAACTCCGCTGTCTGTATTCCTATCAGTGCATATTTATGCCATTTTTTCCAATTCTCCTGTTCTTTACAAAAGCTTTCAAAAAACATCACGCAGCAGATTACTTCAAATATAACAAGAGCCAGACTACTTATCCATTCAAACATATTATATTTCTCCTTTATATGCTACAAATACTGCCTGAACCTCTTTATATCGGGCTTTTGGTATTGAAATTGTCTCATCATCATAAAGTGTAACTTTGTATCTTGATACCTGTCTGATATATTGTAAATTTACAAGATAGCTTTGATGTACTCGGACAAAATGATATAATTCCAGCTCTTCTTCCAGTTCATTCATTGTTCCGTACATAGTATAAATTCGTATTTTTTCATTTTCCAGAATATGAAATTCCAGTTTATGTAGTTTACTTTCAATATAGAGAATTTGAGCAAAGAGAACCTCTGTCTGTCCTTCCTTAAATGGAAACTTTTTTCTGGCATTGTTCTCTCTCTTTTTCTCCAAAATGGCATCCAGACACTCTTCCATTGCCACCTGCAGATTATATCCATTTTTTAAAAGGTAACGAACAGCACCAACCTTATATCCTTCCAGAGAATAATCTATATATGCCGTCACAAATACAATATAACTGTTAATTCCCCTCTCACGGATTTTCTTTGCTGTTGTAATACCATCCATGCCTTCCATATTTATATCAAGGAATATAATAGAATACTCAGAAGGGAATGTCTCATTTAGAAACTTCTCCCCGGAAATGAATGTATCGATTGTATATAGAATATCCTTTGTATTCAGATAGTCTTCTATATATACCCGTATCAGATCACGGAATTCTTTTTCATCATCACATATGGCAATCTTCATCATATGTCCCCCTCTTTTTCGCATAATGCATTATGTCTGTAAACAATATAATATAAGATTTTTGCCCATAAATCAATCGTCTGGCCTTTTTATTCGACAAAAAACAACATCAACATGCCAGCCATAAGACTACCTTCTGATAATCTTATTTTTAACACGTTAATGTTGTTTCTATATGTCCTCTATTCGATTATTTATTACTTATTCTTCACCCAGATATTTGTCGATGCTGACCAGCTTTACGCAAAGAACAAAGATCTTTGAAGCTGCTTCCATCTCCTCAACAGATGGGAAGGATGGTGCGATACGGATATTGCTGTCTTTTGGATCTTTACCGTATGGGAAGGTTGCACCTGCGCCTGTCAGAACAACTCCTGCATCCTTACACATTGCTACAATCTTCTTTGCACAGCCCTCTAATGCATCAAATGAAATAAAATATCCACCGACCGGTCTTATCCATGAGCCGATCTCAAGTCCTGCAAGTTCCTTGTCAAATTCATTCAGAACTGCTTCAAACTTTGGTCTTAAGATATCTGCATGCTTATCCATATGAGCCTTCATGCCATCGATGTTCTTAAAAAATCTTGTATGACGAAGCTGGTTGATCTTATCATGTCCGATTGTCTGAACAGTAAGCTGCTTCTTGATAAATTCAACATTTCTTGGAGATGTAGCAAGTGCTGCGATACCAGAACCAGGGAATGTAATCTTAGATGTAGAAGCAAACATGTATACCATATCAGGATTTCCAGCTTTCTCACATTCATCTAAAATATTTAAGATCTCTGCCTGCTTGTCCTTATATAAATGATGGATGCAGTATGCGTTATCCCAGAAGATTCTGAAGTCTTCTGCTGCAGGCTTTAATACTGCAAAACGTCTTACAACTTCATCTGAATATACGATTCCGGTTGGATTTGAATACTTTGGTACACACCAGATTCCCTTTACCGCAGGATCGTTATTTACATATTCCTCTACGAGATCCATGTCAGGTCCATCCTCTAATAAAGGAATATTGATCATTTCAATTCCGAAGAATTCTGTAATCTTGAAATGTCTGTCATATCCCGGTACAGGACAAAGGAACTTCACCTTGTCCAGCTTACACCATGGAGTAGAACCATTTACACCATGTGTCATGGAACGTGATACTGTATCATACATTACATTTAAGCTGGAGTTACCATATACGATGATATTCTCCTTCTTAACTTCCATCATATCTGCCATAAGCTGACGGCACTCACCGATACCATCCAGATCACCATAGTTTCTGGTATCATTTCCTAACAAAGTTCTCATATCCGAAGAACTATTAATCTCATCTAACATTCCCATAGACAATGCAAGCTGTGAGAATCCTGGCTTACCTCTTGCCATGTTCAGACTCAGACCTTTTGCCTGTTCTTCCTTATACTCCTCCAAAAGAGCGGCTTTTAAAGTCAATAATTCATCTTTACTCATATCTTTGTATTTCTTCATTCTACATACCTGTGCCTTTCACTTATTCTATTCCGGTTAAATCAGTTATGTCCTGTAAAATTCCTATTAGCTATTTTAAAACATTTTTCAAAAAAGGCAAGCCTATAATTGAAAGTTCTTGTCTATTTCGTTTCAAATATCAACTATTTTATTGAATTTTCTTTATTTTATTCTGTTTTTTCTGCAAAAATCGTATTTTTCTCCATTATTTTCATGTATGACTTGTTTTCATTAAGTAATATGCAAACAAAATAACACCGGTCAGACTCTCTCTCCAACCGGTGCCATCTTATATGTATTTACGAATTGATACTTTTACAAGCTTTCATCTTAGTATATGGAACTAAAATCCAGATACCATTTTCCGCCTCTCTTATAGACATACATAGTGAAATCATTCTCGATATCATCATCCTTGCCCTTTACCTTGACCGTGCCTTCCACGCGTGCAACCTGGCTAACCTTGATATCGTATTCATCTTCATAGTCTTCCTGCTTATCTTCCAGCTTGCTGCCTTTTAACTTCTTAACCTTCTTGAACTTAACCTTGATGCTCTTTACTTTACCAACCTGGTTTTCGAGAGATTCACCTGACCATTCCAGAATCTGATCTAACTTATCGATCATTTCATCTTTATCCATATCTTCTTCGTCCTTCGTATATTTAAGGACTTTCTTATCAATCAGCTTATACAGCTTCTTACCGCTCTGCTTTTCTACTGCATTTACATAAGCCTTAACAACTGCCTTTGGGCTCTGCTTACCGTGACCAGCAATTCCACCGATAATGTTAAAGATCAGGATCAATGCAACAACTGCTGCCGCCGCAATAATAACGATCTTCTTATTATTCACAATCGCATTCTTTACTTTATCAAATCCACCGCCTGCCGGCTTATTACCCTGTGGCTGCTGTCCATACTGTCCACCATATGCCTGCTGGTTCGGATCGTAATACTGCTGTCCGCCGTATGCCTGCTGGTTCGGATCATAATACTGCTGTCCGCCGTATGCCTGCTGGTTCGGATCATAATACTGCTGTCCGCC
>ENA-OPSQ01000022-OPSQ01000022.1-human-gut-metagenome-genome-assembly--contig:-NODE-22-length-130366-cov-20.692052_pt1 | contig 130366 bp, 103 predicted proteins | sample MGYA00241456_ERZ501904 | MGnify/ENA primary metagenome ERZ501904 (study PRJEB25962, sample SAMEA2042452) | human gut metagenome | biome: human gut; feature: human-associated habitat; material...
CGCACATCCAGTTCATCATGGTGCGATGATTTACATGTCTTTCCTTCAAGAAAGGAGTAAGTTGGGCCTTGGGGTTTCGATTCAGATAGACTAAGAAGGAACCCCAAGCCTTCTCAAAACGTTCGTTTGCTGTCATAATTTGTTTGATTTTAAAATGATGGTGCAAAGGTACGAATAAATGAGAAGACTACAATGGTATAAATGCGGAGCCGCTTACCTGGCTGGTTCGGTGGAGGGTGTGTCATAAGTTTATGATTCACCCTTTTCTTGTTGTTGGATGAGTAAGGATATGTTGTTGGAAGAGTAAGAATATGTTGTTGGAAGAGATAGGATATGTTGTTGAGGCAGTCTGTATCTTCGGTCGCACAACAGCTGTTGTGCGCTTGTATAACAGCTGATATGCGCATGCACAACAGGTGATGTGCATGCGATGGTCAACTGTTATGCGCCAACATCCAGACTTATGACACACCCTCCTCAGGGACGCCTAGCGGTCTTGCGCTGCAATTTACGCCTGTTGGTCTTTGGAATCGGTGAAGAGTGGTGAAGAGTGGGTGAAGAGTCGCTGCAAACTCTTCACCACTCGGAATGCCGATAAACACAGGGGTTTCCGAAGGAAAGGTGAAGAGTGAAGAGTAAAAGCGTGTTCGCTTGCTGAACAAAAAAATGGGGCGCAAGCTGTTTCCATGAAAGGAATCGCTTGCGCCCCTGATATTATTGCTTATGAGTAAATGAGCACCCTAAGATTAGAACTTGTAGATAGCACCAAATGAAATGTTGCTCGCATCTACGTTAAGTCCGAATGTTGATGAGTTTTTACCTTGGTCAGGAGAAAAACCTTTGTAACCGAGGAAACCTATCTTTGTGATGAAGTTTACGTGGTCTGAAAGCTTAACAGCCAAACCTGGCTTGATGCCTACTTCGTAATAATCGCCAACGCCCTTGCTGACGCTGCTGTAACCGATTGTACCTTCTACGAAGAGGTTAACCAACTTGGTTTCTACGGCTGTGTAACGTACGTATGGAGCTACAGTGAATGTTGTAGATTCACCTACAGGAGAAAGCTTGCAAACTTCGCCCTTCTTGATACCAATTTCGAGACCAGCCTCCCACTTGTTGTTGAATTCGTAACCAATCTCTGGCATCAAGGTGTAAGCTGTCTTGCTGTCACCATCACCGATCTTGTTGCTGGAAATACCAGCTGTACCACCGATGTAAACCTGTGCGCTAGCGCAAACTGAAACGAGAGCCATAGCAAGGCTCAACATAATCTTCTTCATAATCAATCTTTTCTTTTAATTATTACTTTATTTTATCACTCTAATCAGGTAGCTTTTCAGCCCCTTATTTATGATTGCAAAGCACATCCCAGACATGCCCTGCACTCTCTAATTCGGCGGCAAAGATATAGGAAATAACTTGAAACTCAAAACTATTTCTCAGTTTTTCTTGCAAAACAAGCCGTATTGTTGATGTAAATCAAGAAAAGTAGGCATGCCACAACAGCGGCACGCCCGATTTTTTTAAGGATTAATTTTTCTATGTTCTTTTTTCCATGTATTATACTTTTTTATTATATCAAAAATATATCCAATGATTGCAGTCACGCATAAGAACACACATAACCGGGAATTTTCTTCCCAATGCATCATTACAAATGCTCCAATAAAAGCACCAATACCGAGCCATTTGTCAGGCATAAAGTCAAAGACTCCAATGATTGAAGCCTCAATGTTCTCACCTTTCCTTTTTCGGATAAGATAAGCCACCAGACATACCAAATCTACGACTAAGTCAAATTCAATGAAAAAAACTGCTAGATATTCACCAAAAAATACATAAGCTGCCGCAACGAACCAAATTTGACTCAAAAAGAACTTTATAAAATAACTTTTCATACGCTTTTAGTTTTTACAATTAATAATTTCTGGTGCAAAAGTAGTACTATTTTTCTTCTCTTGCAAGTCTATTTTTCTGAATGGAATAAAACAGATACTGAGTTGAATTATAAGGTTATTGAATCGTGTGTATAATAAAAACAAGAAGATAAAAACGATTCATTCGCCTTGAAAAGCGACTCAGCAAAAGATTTCTACAATTTAGGCATTACAAGGGGCTTAATCTTATATTTTTTTTGTAACTTTGCACAAAAAATGAAACTGAGATTCGATAAGATAAATTATTTCGATATAGGAATGGCGTACATCTCAATGGTCGTATTCTATATGTTGTGTTTCCTCGTTTTTGACTTGGAAACGGTGAAACTGTATTTTTTGGGTTTTTATAACCTGATAATCAATTGGGCGTATTATACAGGTTTAGGCACAACTGTTTTTGAAATAAGCAATTATTTCAAAAAGACCAAATTCCATGCAAACGCCAAGAACCAGGAGTTGTTTTTCTATTCAATACTTATCTATTTATATACGTTATTAACTGTTTTGTTTTTTGATTTAGGAATAACATACCTATCGACTGGGAGTTCAGAGCTTTTTTGGAAAAGCATATACATAAGAACTATATCTTCCTCTCTGATATCCGTTATATATATAATAAGGAACTACAAACAGGTAATTCAAGAGAACGCTGAACTTAATGTCAGTCTCAAGGCTGATTTACAAAAGGAATCAGAAAAGGCTACCCGGGCACAACTCAATATGTTAAAAATTCAGCTTGATCCTCATTTCATGTTCAATAGTCTCAATGCACTTGTTGGATTAATTGATGAGAATCCGAAGAAAGCTGAGCATTTCACATTAGAATTGTCACGTGTTTATAAATATATTGTGGCAAATATTGATGCAGACTTCATCTCACTGAAAGAAGGAATCGATTTTATCTGTAATTATTGCCGGCTGATAGAGATACGTTATCCTCAACAGTTTAAAATACAAATAGCTGAAGACCTTGTCAAGAGTTCGGAAGAAAGCATACTTCCTCTAAGTCTTCAGCTGCTAGTAGAAAATGCCATCAAGCATAATCAGCATAGTACAGAGAGTCCTCTTATGATTCATATCATGCGGGAAGATAATTATATATGTGTGAGCAACACGCTCCATCCATATCCGGAAAACGAGCAACAAAACTTCGTCGATTCTACTGGAATAGGGATGAAGAATCTATACGAAAGATATAAACTTCTGACCGACAGAATACCTGTCGTGTTGGAAACAAAGTCTGAATACATCGTAAAAGTACCCATTATTTAAAATATATACACAGAAATCAGAACAATATGAAAATACTAATCATAGAAGACGAGAAAAGAAACTTTACCCGTCTGAAAAAACAATTGTTGGAAATAGACAAGAGCTTTGAGTTAATAGGTCCAATAGACAGCGTAAGTGAACTCAAGGAAATTCTCACCGGCAGTAACCATTACCAGCTCATTCTTGCCGACATTCGTATTAATGGCGGCACCTGCTTTGACGCCTTTGATATAGTGAAACCGGATGCGCCAGTCATCTTTGTTACTGCTTATGACGAATATGCTCTCAAAGCCTTCAAAAATAATGGAATTGCCTATCTCCAGAAACCTTTTGAGGTGGATGAACTGAGAGAGTCAATTAATAAGGCAATGAAAATGATAGAACCCCAAAAGGAGATGGCTCACTTGATTAGTCTGCTGAAAGACAATTCGAAGAAAAAATATCGGGAGAGATTTCTTGTGCCCAAAGGGGAGCAGTTGCAGATTGTCAATTCCTACTCCATCAATCATTTTATGCTTGACGGAAAAAATACGATAGCTTATTTGGAGGATGGTTCTTCTGTTTGTCTTAATGAGAGTTTGAACGATCTTGAGCAAGAATTGGATCCTGCTATATTCTTTCGCATCAATCGGCAGTGTATTATCAATCTTGATGATATAGTCAATATAGAAATGACTTGGAATAGTAAACTGAAACTAAAACTCAGACATTTCAAAGATCAAGAATTAGAAGTGAGCCGTGACAGGGTAAATGATTTGAAAGAATGCTTAAATAGATAAATATGAAATCGGGCGTAGTCAAAGAAACGCTTCATGTGCTTTATTGATTCCTTGTGGTGATAATCAATTTCTGCTGCAAAGCTACGATTTTTTAGTGAAACCGCCAAATAATATGAGGGAATATTTGGGCAAACCAACTTTTTTCTCTATCTTTGCATGAACAAACAGTTTGAATCTTATTTTATAAATATCATAAATGAATCAATTTACAAAGCTGATAGCAGCCCAGCTCAATCTGAAGGAGCAGGCTGTAGAAAATACTCTGGCGCTGCTCGAAGAGGGCTGCACCATTCCGTTTATCTCGCGATACCGCAAGGAGAAAACCGGTAATATGGACGAGGTAAACATTGAAGCCATCGCACAGGCTAACGAGAAACTCTCTGAGATGGCGAAGAGAAAGGAGACTATCCTCAAAACCATCGAGGAACAGGGAAAACTCTCGGATGAACTGAAAAAACGCATCGAACAGTGCTGGGATGCCACCGAACTGGAAGATATCTATCTTCCTTATAAGCCAAAGCGCCGCACCCGTGCACAGATAGCGCGTGAGGCAGGCTTGGAACCTCTGGCACAGCTGCTCCTCTTCCAGCGTGAGCGCAATCCGGAACAGGCTGCCAGAAAGTTTGTGGGCGATAAGGTGAAGGATGTGGAGGCTGCACTTCAGGGAGCCAAGGACATCATCGCCGAAACCGTAAGCGAGAATGAGCAGAGCCGCAATCAGATTCGCGGTGAGTTCAGACGCGGTGCCATCATCACTTCTAAGGTGGTAGCCAAGAAGAAGGATGAGGAAGAGGCGCAGCGCTTCTCCGACTATTTCGATTTCTCAGAACCATTGAAGAAATGTTCTTCGCACCGACTGCTGGCTATGCGTAGAGGCGAGGCGGCAGGATTCTTGCGTGTCAGCATCTCGGCTGATGATGAGCAGTGTCAGGATAAACTGAAGCGCCACTATGTACATGGTTTCGGTGAGTGCCAGACGCTGGTGGGTGAAGCGGTGGATGATGCCTTTAAGCGACTGCTGAAGCCTAGCATTGAAACCGAATTTGCTGCACTCAGCAAGCAGAAGGCGGATGAGGAGGCTATTGTGGTCTTCGCCGAAAACCTGCGCCAGCTTCTGTTGGCGGCTCCTCTCGGACAAAAACGCGTGATGGCGGTTGACCCAGGTTTTGCCAATGGTTGCAAGACTTGCTGTCTCGATGCGCAGGGCAATCTGATTCATCATGAAATCGTTTATCCTCATCCTCCCCGCAACAGGAAGGGCGAGGCTACGGCTGCCATCCAGCGCATGGTAAAGATGTATCAGGTGGAGGCAATGGCTGTAGGTAACGGTACGGCAAGCCGCGAAACCAGCGACTGGCTGCATAGTATCGATTTCGTTCATCCGGTAGATATCTATGTGGTGAGCGAGGATGGCGCTTCTATCTATTCGGCTTCGAAGATTGCAAGAGATGAGTTCCCGGATGAGGATGTTACCGTGCGTGGTGCTGTGAGCATCGGACGAAGACTGATGGATCCGCTTGCTGAATTGGTGAAGATTGATCCGAAGAGCATCGGTGTGGGACAGTATCAGCATGATGTGGACCAGACTCAGTTGAAGAAGAGTCTGGATACGGTGGTAATGAGTTGCGTGAACTCGGTGGGTGTCAATCTGAATACCGCATCGCAGCATCTGCTGACCTATGTGAGCGGTTTGGGACCTACGCTTGCCAAGAATATCGTGGAATATCGCCGCGAGAATGGAGCCTTCGCTTCCCGTGCCCAGTTGAAGAAGGTGCCACGTCTGGGTCCTTCGGCCTTTGAGCAGTGTGCCGGCTTCCTCCGCATTCCAGGCGCAAAGAATCCTTTGGATAACAGTGCCGTTCATCCAGAGCGCTATGCGCTGGTAGAGCAGATGGCGAAAGATCAGGGCGTAACGGTGAAGCAGCTGGTAGAAGACAAGGCGCTGCAGAAGAAGATTGATATCAGAAAATATGTGAGTGCCGAGGTGGGTATGCCTACTTTGACCGATATCATGGCTGAGCTTGACAAGCCGGGCTTGGATCCTCGTGGTGAGGTAGAGAAGTTTGAGTTTGATGCCAGCATCAAGGAGATAGAGGATTTGCAGGTGGGCATGGTTGTGCCGGGCATTGTTACCAACATTACCAAGTTTGGTGCCTTTGTAGATATAGGTGTCCACAACGATGGTCTGGTTCATGTATCCCAGATGTCAAACCGTTACATTCAGGATCCTTCTGAGGTGGTAAAGCTTCATGAGCATGTGATGGTGAGAGTGGCAGAAGTAGATTTGAAGCGCAAGCGCATCGCCTTGTCGATGAAGGGCGTGAAATAGAAAGGATATTCAGAATGAATCAGAATAATAATGGTGATGCTCTCTTGGCAGGGGGCATCACCAGAGATTGTATAGAGTCGGCATATTGCTTTATTCATCAGAAGCTCAGGGTTTTTGAATTTTCCAGCAATCCTACGCAGCGTGATGATATAGAGTATGCCATCGCCCAGTATGTAGAGGGCATGAATCCGCAGCTCTATCTTCTTCTTTCTCAAGGCAGAACGGAATTCCTTCTAGACCATGTGAATTTTGAAAAAGATATGCGCGAGGCACAGGAAAAACTGGAAGGGATGATGTAGGTATCTCTCTCTGCTTTAGGAGAAGGATAAACTGAGTCACGTTAATTAAAGTTGATGAGGGTGCGTCATAGACTTATGACACACTCTCTTTGTCCTTTTGCTTCTTTTGATTGCTTGATAACGACACCATTCTCTGCCATAATAAAGCAATCGCCTAACTTGTATTTTTTTACTTCCATAAAAGTCTTTATTATTTGTTGTGCTTTATATCGTAATTGGTCAAGTCAGACTTGACCAATTTTACTCATTAACTTTTCCTCCTAACTTTGCTTCCCATTCTTCTATAGTTGGCATGGTTCCTTCCAGCTTCTCTGGGTAGAATTTTTCGAGGTCATACTCTGAGATAGCGATAGGTTGGCTGCTTGATTCCAGCGCATACTGAGCTTGGATGCGGTCTTTCTCCTTGCAAATAAGAAGACCGATTGTAGGGTTGTCTCTTCCTTCTTTGCGAAGAAGATGATTGCAAGCTACTACGTAGCCGCCAAGTTGACCGACATCTGCAAAGGTGAAACTTCCAATCTTGACTTCCAAAACTATATAGCAAGACAAGTTCAAGTTGTAAAAAAGCAAGTCGATGAAGTTCTCCTTTTCTCCAATCTGCAAACGAAATTCCTTGCCAACGTAGGCAAAGCCTGTGCCGAGTTCGGTCAAGAACTTGGTGATATTATTGAGCAAGGCATCTTTGAGGATGCGCTCATTATATGGTTTGGTAATGCCAGTAAACGCAAAGTTGTATGGGTCTTTGGTGAGTTCCTGTGCCAAGTCGCTGTCTATGTCAGGCAATGTGGTTTTGAAATTGTTCAAGGCTTTGCCTTGTCGTTCATATAATTCTGTGCTAATAAAGTTAAGTAACATAGAACGACTCCAACCATTTGAAACAATCTCATGAATATAGAATATAGCTTTCTCTGGATAGCCAAAGCACTTGTCAATCAACACCTTGTGATGTCCCCATGGTACGCAGAATATATCTGAATCAAATGTTGCCCCAACTTGGGGCAAAGTTTCAGTTTCATTTATTGCCCCAGTTTGGGGCAACATTTTGGTCACAGGGGCATAAAGGGCATAGAATTGCTTGCAATAATATATATTGCGTTTGGTTAATCCTGAAACATTAGGTAATGCTTCACGCAAATCTTGTACGAGGCGACTTATAACTTTCTCTCCCCATTTTTGTTCTATCTGTAGTTCTACGATGTCTCTACCCAAACTCCAATAGAATTTGAGCATCTCCGTATTGACCTTTACCGCAGCCTTAATCTGGCTTTGGCGATAACGCTTGCAGAGTTCCTTAACCCACTGCAAGTAATCTTTATCCAATATACTTATCGGCTTGTTCATATCTTTATTCCTTACCCACATTACTATTAAAACTGAGACTTTTGAGTTGTTTCATAATCTCATCTTCTAAACGATGACTTTCTGCGAATTGTTGTGCAAGCGTTGTTTTATAATCATTCATTCGCTTGTTGAACTCCTCTTCCGTAATATCCACGTAGTCTATCTTGATGTCGAAGTACTGACCAGCAGAAAGACTGTAACCTTTCTCCTTGATTTCATCGTAGGTCACGGTAACGGAGAAGTCATCCACAGCATCCTTGTTTTGGAAAGTGTTGACAATCTTGTCAATTTCAAAATCACGCAAGCGGCGTTTCTGGTTGTTACCCTCCTTGTATGCCAAATGATACCACTTTTCACTCCTTTATCCAAGGTATGTCGAATGGCATAAGAGGCAAACATCTGTTGATAGCGCATGATGTGCTTCTGTAGTTCCGTCCCTTGCGTGCCGTCTTCAAGTTCAATCTTGCGTTCTACATAGGCATAACCATAGCGAAGCAAGAAGAGAAAACGCTCCTTGCTCAACATGGAAGTGATGATACGGTTTGTTGGAGTATTGACAGCCTTGTTGGTCTTTTTCTTTTTAACTAAGACCAATTTTAGCTGGTTTAAATCTTCCATAACGTTCAATTTATTGCTTTAGATGCAAATTTAGTGATTTATTTTTATAACTATGTGCCTATAGTGTAATCTTTAACAAGATATAACAAAAAGCGCTTTTGTACTCGCAAGAAATAGTGTGAAAGTATGTAAAATGATACCTTGCTTTTGGCGGTCACTATAGATTAGCATTGAAATATGTTGCCAAAATGTTGGCAATTTCTAGAAACAAAAAATCCTAACCGCTTATTATTAAGCAGTTAGGATTTTCTTCGGTGCGCCTGATAGGACTCGAACCTACACGGCCTGAACCACTAGATCCTAAGTCTAGCGCGTCTACCAATTTCGCCACAAGCGCATTCTTGGGTGCAAAGATACAATAATAATTTGAATAAAAAGAATAAAAATGAAAAAAATGATGGTTTTACTTGCTTTTTACGAGAAATAATGGTAATTTTGCAAACAGATACCGTTTTGGCTTTACTTTGCAAAAACGAAGGCAGAATGGTAAGGACAGATAAAAACTAAATAACAGAAATATGAAAAAAGTATGGGTTATGATGCTGGCTACATTGATGGTTTCTTCCACGATGATGGCTGGAAATGTGAAGAAATCAACTACTCTTCCTATTGGGGGAGAGGTCGTAAAGGCTTCTCATCCGATGATTCAGTATGTTGGGCGTGTGAGCTTTGCTAAGAATCCTGATGTAGCCAGTTTCAATTATCCGGGAACTACGATTGAGACTAGTTTTCAAGGGTCTTCTCTGAAAATGCTGTGTCGCCCGAAGACTGGATATTTCATGGCGCAGATTGATGGTTGCGAACCTTTTAAAGTGGGCTTTAATGCCGAACGCGATTCGGTTGTTACCGTTTCGATTTCAGTTTCCAGAAAGGAGATTTAGGTTATGGCGCCAGCTGGCATCCTAGTATGTTGCAGCATCGGAAGATGGCGGCAGAATTGCTTCCGTTCCTGAGAAAACTGATGAATTGGAATTAAATGAGACTGTATGTTTTCCAAACAAAATTATATGATAACAATGAATACAAAGAATCTATTATTGTTGGCATCTCTTACATTGGCGATGCCTCTGACAGCACAGACTCCGCAAGAGGATTTCAAGCGGGATATTACGCTTTCGGGTAGTAACTATGTAGCTTATCGTGGCCCTCAGAAGCAGTTGACTGCGGCTCCTAAGGGTTATAAGCCTTTCTATCTGAGCCATTATGGCCGGCATGGTTCCCGCTATATGATAGGCAAACAGGCTTATGATGTGCCTTATTTCTCTCTGCTCAAAGCGAAGCAGGAGGGCAAACTGACAGCTAAGGGCGAGGAAACGCTGGCTAAGGTGAAGATGATTCGTGAGGAGGCGAAGGGGCGCGATGGCGAACTGACTCCGCTCGGAGCTCTCCAGCATCAGGGTATTACCAGAAGAATGATGGAGCGATTCCCTGAGATTTTTGCCGGTAATACGAATATTGAGGCCCGAAGTACTTTGGTAATCCGATGCATCCTCTCTATGGAGAACGGTTTGCAGCAGATGCTGCGTATCAATCCGAAACTTCATATCTTCCATGATGCCAGCGAGCATGATATGTATTATATGAACCAGGACGACAGATACCTGGATAGCTTGAAGCATAGCGTGGGTATCAAGGTGGTACAGCAGGAATTTGCACAGAAGCACGTTAGCTATAGCCGTGTGATGCAGGAACTGTTCAACGACCCTGCCTGGGTGAAGCAGAATATCAACCAGAGTGACCTGAACAGAAAACTTTATAAGATGGCAAGCTCAATCCAAGGCACGGAACTGAGAGGCAAGGTTTCGCTCTATGACCTCTTTACGGAGGAGGAACTGTATCAGAACTGGCTGAATGCTAACATCTGGTGGCAGATGGCTTACGGCAACTCGCCTTATACGGGCAATGTGCAGCCATTCTCCCAGCGCAATCTCTTGAGGAATATCATCCAAAAGGCGGATAGCTGCATCGCTCTTCCGCATCCGGGTGCTACCCTGAGATATGGACATGATACAATGGTTACTCCGCTTACCTGTTTGTTGGATTTGAATGGATATGGCGAGGAGATTAAGGATCCGGAGAAGATTGCTTCTCAATGGTGGGATTATAAGATTACTCCGATGGCTACGAATTTGCAGTTTGTTTTTTATAGAAACAAGGCGAATGATGTATTGGTAAAGGTGCTTTTGAATGAAGATGAGGCTACTTTGCCTATCAAGAGCGATGTGGCTCCTTATTACCACTGGAATGACTTTAAGGAATACTGCCTGAAAAAGCTGGCGGGGTATAAAAGGTAAAAATGAAGGCTACTGACTGCTGGGGGGACAGGCGATGGAATCGCCTGGAACGGGGGCAGGAGGGGGACTGGCTTCTTTTTTGCTGAAACGAGAAACGCAAAACGCGAAATGCTGAAATGCAAAACGCTGAAACGCAGAAACGCGAAATACAGAAATACAAATAGCAAGATAATAAAAAAAAAGGGCTTAAGCTTTTGGGGGCTTAAGCTCTTTTTTTATGATGGGCGCTTTTCTTGCTGCTTTTCTTACAGCTTTCCTTGCGCTTTTCTTTTGTGCTTTCCTTGCGCTTTCTTAGCGCTTTTTATTGCTTCGATAACCAGTCTTTATCCTTCTGGTCTTCTTCGAAATCTTTTTCAGAGAAGAGGTTGGTCTGACCAGTCAGTTCATCAATCACCTGTTGCTCGCTTTTGCCAGCATCCGGATCCAGGTTTTCACCTTCATTCTCTGAGTCAGAACCATCCTGTTCCTCATCATTATCATCAGAAGGAGGCTCCGGGAATCTTGTCGGCTCCAGTTCTTCTATGCTGTCAATCTTGAATGTCGTGAGGCGCTTACCCTTTGCCTTGAAACTCTTCTGCGCAATGAACTGCTCGGCATCGATTTCTTCGGCAGGACGGATGGCATCCACACCGCCATAAGTAACCTTGATACGTGGATAAACCGTGTCGGTAAGCAAGATGAGCTTGCAGTTAGGGTTCTCGCCCATGAAATTCTGATGGCGCTTGGTGGCATCCATCGTGAATCGCTTGATGTATGGATATCCCTGATTGTCGGCATCGTAGAGGATAGCCGTCCAGATCTTATGCTCATCCCATTTCTCTAAGCGGATGATGTTGTCCTCGTAGTGGTTGTTGACATCGAAATTGGTGATGTAGAATTCACCATTGTCGAGTACAACCAAGATAGAATCATCATCATTGAATTCGCCCAGGAAACGGCCGTTCTCATCGTAGTTGATGCGGTTTACGTCTGGATCGAACCAAACCTTTCTGCCTCCTAACGTGCTGTGGCCGTGACTCTTCAGACCGATGCGTCGAATGGTGCGCTTGGTCAGGAGATTTCCTTTGGCAGCACGTCCCTTGATCAGAATGTCTGAGAAATCCTTCTCCAGGAAGATGCTCTGGCGCTTCTTCGTCAGGTCTGGCTCCATCGTACACTTGATGATTTCTGCCTCTCCATTCGGGTTGGCGGTGAAATAGATGACGCGGCTGCCAGGTGTGCCCTGGGTGATGTCATACAACTTGTCGCGGGTCATGGCGGTTACATTGAATCGCTTGATGAAGTAATCGCCTTGTTTGCCGTCGCGGTAAACACAGTTGTAGATGGTGCGCTTATCGTTCTTCTTGAATACCTGTACATGGAGGATATTCTTGCCGACGAATATCTTGTCTGCTACCTTGGTGACTTTAAACTTGCCATCCTTATAGAAGATGATGATGTCATCGAGGTCGGAGCAGTTGCATACGAATTCATCCTTCTTCAACCCTGTGCCAACGAAACCTTCCTGACGGTTGATGTAGAGTTTCTGGTTAGCTTCTACCACCTTAGTCACCTCAATGGTATCGAAGTTTCTGATTTCTGTTTTGCGAGGATGGTTCTTTCCATACTTGCCCTTGAGATATTCAAACCAGTTGATGGTTACATCAGTCATGTGAGCCAGGTCGTTCTCAATCTCAGCAAGTTCAGCCTTAATCTTCATCAGCAGTTCGTCTGCCTTATCCTTATTATATTTAAGGATTCGCTGCATCTTGATTTCCAGGAGCTTGAGAATGTCCTCGCGGGTAATTTCCCTATGGAAGGCATATTCTACCATACCCTTACCGTCTACTTCGGCAGTAAAGAGTTTGTCCTTGAATGGCTCGAGTTTTGAATCGATGAAGGCAACAACCTCATCCTGACTCTTACTCTGCTCAAACTTTCGCTCCTTGTAGATACGTTCTTCGATGAAAATCCGTTCGAGAGAAGAGAAGAAGAGCTGTTCCTCCAATTCACCCTTTCTGATCATCAGTTCCTTGCGCAGCAATCCCATTGTGCGGTCTACGCTGTGGCGCAATACATCGCTGATAGTGAGGAATACAGGCTTGTTGTCTTCGATGACGCAGCAGTTGGGCGAGATGTTGATTTCGCAATCGCTGAAAGCGTAGAGTGCGTCCATCGTTTTATCTGATGAGGTACCTGGTGCCAGATGCACAAGAATCTCAACATTTGCCGAAGTAACATCATCTACCTTGCGTGCCTTAATCTTACCCTTTTCTACCGCTTTGGTGATAGAATCGATGAGGCTGCCTGTAGTTTTGCTGAATGGTATCTCGCTGATAACGAGTGTCTTGTTGTCGAGCTTGTCGATTTTGGCTCTTACCTTCAATGCACCCCCTCGCTGTCCATCATTGTATTTGCTTACATCGATGGCACCGCCTGTAGGGAAGTCGGGATAGAGTTGGAATGGCTCGCCCTTGAGATAGTGGACGGCAGCATCGCAAATCTCATTGAAATTATGTGGCAAAACCTTACTGCTCAATCCCACGGCAATACCCTCGGCACCTTGTGCCAGGAGCAACGGGAATTTGGCAGGGAGCGTGATAGGCTCCTTGTTCCTGCCATCATAAGAGAGTTGCCAGTCGGTAGTTTTTGGATTGAAAACCACGTCGAGAGCAAACTTTGAGAGGCGTGCCTCTATATATCGGGGAGCAGCAGCACGATCGCCCGTAAGAATGTTTCCCCAGTTACCCTGCGTATCGATGAGCAGGTCTTTCTGTCCCATCTGTACCAAAGCATCTCCGATAGACGCATCACCATGAGGGTGAAACTGCATGGTATGTCCCACGATATTGGCAACCTTGTTGTATCTTCCGTCGTCCATGCGCTTCATAGAGTGGAGGATGCGTCGCTGTACCGGTTTCAAACCATCCTCAATATGAGGAACGGCACGTTCGAGGATCACATACGATGCATAGTCGAGGAACCAGTTCTGATACATTCCGCTGAGGTGATGTACAGCAGAAGCATCGAATCGGTTCACCGGCTTATAATCGGAATGTTCTTCGGTCGAAATCTCCTCGTTGGCATCTTCTGCAGCATCCTGTTCAGATTCTGTAGAAGAATTTTCCAAATTTGGCGATTTTTCCTCTTCAAGACCATTTTTATCTTTAATTTCGTCGCTCATATATAGCTTTTAATACTTATTTTATTAATTTATGGCAAAAATACAACAATTTTTCGAGAAAAAAGAGTATCTTTGCCGAAAATTTGAAAAAAATAAGATTTAATCATGGCACAGGAAGATGTTTTTAAGAAAATTGTAAGCCATTGCAAGGAATATGGCTTCGTGTTCCCAAGTAGTGAAATTTATGATGGCTTGGCTGCCGTTTATGACTATGGTCAGAATGGTGTTGAGCTCAAAAACAATATCAAGCAGTACTGGTGGCAGAGTATGGTGTTGTTGCACGAGAACATTGTTGGTCTCGATGCAGCTATCTTCATGCACCCTACAGTATGGAAGGCATCTGGACACGTAGATGCTTTCAATGACCCATTGATTGATAACCGCGATTCAAAGAAACGTTATCGTGCCGATGTGCTCATCGAGGATCACATGGCTAAGTATGAGGAGAAGATTGCCAAGGAGATTGCCAAGGCTAAGAAGCGTTTCGGCGATAGCTTTGATGAGGCTCAGTTCCGTGCAACTAATCCTCGCGTTCTGGAGAACCAGAAGAAGTTTGATGATCTCCATGCCCGCTATACTGAGGCTATGCAGGGTCCTAACCTGGAGATGCTGAAGCAGATTATCGAGGATGAGGGTATTGTTTGCCCTATCAGCGGTACCAAGAACTGGACTGATGTCCGTCAGTTCAACCTGATGTTCTCTACCCAGATGGGTGCGGCAAGCGATGCTACAAGCAAGGTATATCTCCGTCCTGAGACAGCTCAGGGTATCTTCGTAGATTATCTGAGTGTTCAGAAGACCGGCCGTATGAAGTTGCCATTCGGTATCTGCCAGATTGGTAAGGCTTTCCGTAACGAGGTTGTTGCCCGCCAGTTCGTATTCCGTATGCGTGAGTTCGAGCAGATGGAGATGCAGTTCTTCTGCCAGCCTGGTACTGAGATGAAGTGGTTTGAGTATTGGAAGAAGGTTCGTCTGGCTTGGCACGAGGCTCTCGGTATGGGTAATGAGAACTACCGTTACCACGATCACGAGAAGCTGGCTCACTATGCCAATGCTGCTACCGACATCGAGTTTAAGATGCCATTCGGCTTCAAGGAGGTAGAGGGTATCCACAGCCGTACCAATTTCGACCTTTCTCAGCACGAGAAGTACAGTGGCCGTTCTATCAAGTACTTCGATCCAGAGAAGAACGAGAGCTATGTACCTTACGATGTAGAGACATCTATCGGTGTAGACCGTATGTTCCTCAGCGTAATGTGCCACTCTTACTGCGAGGAGAAGCTGGAGAATGGCGAGACACGTGTTGTTTTGCGTTTGCCAGAGGCTTTGGCACCTGTTAAGTGTGCTGTGTTCCCATTGGATAAGAAGTATGGTTTGCCAGAGTTGGCACACGAGATTGTTGACGAGCTGAAGTTCCATTTCAATACTCACTATGGCGATCCTAAGGATTCTATCGGTAAGCGTTATCGCCGTCAGGATGCTATCGGTACTCCATTCTGTATCACCGTAGACCACGAGACTCCAAACGATCATAAGGTAACTCTGCGTTATCGTGATACCATGGAGCAGGAGCGCGTAGCTATCTCAGATCTTCGCAGCATCATCGAGGAGCGCGTAAGCATCACTAGCGTATTGAAGAAGCTTGGCAAGGAAATCAAGAACTTCTAATTAATCAAATACATTTAGATGAATCTTAAGAGTTTGAAATATTTCTTCTTCCTCATGATGGCAGTGATCACACTGTCATCATGCAGCGAAGATGATGATACTGTCTCGGAATATGCCAACTGGAAGGAGCGTAACGAGCAGGCTTTTGCCGATACATTGGCTTATGCCAGGAAGATGGGCGAAGCTAACGGCTGGTACGTTTATAAGAACTGGACGTTCGAAAACCAGACTCCGAACAAGGATCAGAATGGTAATTTAGCGACCCTTACTTATAAGGATTGCGATAATATCATCGTTCATGTTCTGAAGAAGGGAGAGGGTACAACTTCTCCAATCCTTACCGATTCGGTACAGGTGAGCTATCGTGGCCGTTATATTCCTACTGATAATTATAAGGAAGGTTACGTCTTCGACCAGAGCTTTACGGGTACTTTTGATGCAGCTACAGCTAATCCTACCCGTAATGTGTCCGGTGGATATGTTGATGGCTTTACCACCGCATTGCTCAAAATGCATCCGGGTGACCATTGGCAGGTGTTCATTCCATACCAGCTGGCTTATGGCGAGAGCGGTTATTCTTCAATCCAAGGCTATTCAATGCTCCGTTTTGAGATAGTGCTCAATAGTTATAAGAGAGCTTCTGGCAAGAAGTGGATTACTGAATAATAAGAATAAAGATTTAGAGAAAAGTATGTGCATATGTTTGAAATGATATATGCACATATTTTTTTGTATGAGCGATATACGAGAAATTAATTTATGCTTTATAGCAAGAAGACAGATTATTTGATGGAGTCGATTCGCCTGGGTAGGGAGATGGATCGGCGCGAGAAACTCAATCTTATTGTAGGGTTGAGTATACCTTCTATGTTGGCTCAGATTTCTACGGTGATGATGTTCTTCATCGATGCTTCGATGGTGGGTCATCTGGGAGCAGAGGCTTCTGCCAGTATCGGATTGATTGAGTCAACTACCTGGCTTATTGGTAGTTTGCTTAGTGCGGCAGCTACTGGCTTTTCAGTACAGGTGGCTCATTTTATCGGAGCTAATGATTTTGCAAATGCCCGTCAGGTGTTTCGTCATGCGCTGATTTGCGGTGTGGCGTTCAGCATTTTTGTTTCTCTTCTCTGTGTCGGCATTCATTCTTATCTGCCTTATTGGCTGGGTGGAGGTGCTGATATAGCCACCAATTCCTCTCGCTATTTTCTGATATACGGTCTGGTACTGCCATTCGTTTTCCTTTATCATATATCCGAAATGATGCTGAAATCGGCGGGCAATATGCATACGCCTAGTGTGATGGCAGTATTGATTTGCATCTGCGATGTGATATTCAATTACCTGTTTATCTATATCCTGAAGTTGGGTGTTGTGGGGGCTGCCTTAGGAACGGCGATGGCTTATGTCTGCATCTCTCTGCCTAATCTTTATATTGCAGGTTTCAAGAATAAGATACTGAATCTCCGTCAGGACCATGTCCGTTTCCGTTGGGTCAGGTCGTATGTTCATAATGCCTGTAAAATCAGCATTCCGATAGCCATACAGAATATATTGATGAGCGGGGCGCAGATAGTGAGTACCATGATTGTGGCACCTCTTGGCAATATAGCTATTGCTTCCCATTCTTTTGCTATTACGGCAGAGAGTCTTTGCTATATGCCGGGCTATGGTATTGGTGATGCGGCTACCACTCTGGTGGGACAGACGCATGGAGCAGGGCGAGTAGGGTTGTGCAAGAATTTTGCCTATATGACAGTAGGACTTGGAATGGCTGTGATGGCTGTGATGGGAGTAGTGATGTATGTCTTTGCTCCTGAGATGATTGGCGTTCTTTCTCCAGTAGAAAGTATCCGTGAGATGGGTACCATCTGTTTGCGCATCGAGGCTTTTGCTGAACCATTCTTTGCAGCCAGCATCGTGACCTATTGTGTTTGTGTAGGAGCGGGAGATACCAGAAAACCGGCGATGATCAATCTCGGTACCATGTGGCTGGTGCGCCTCACTCTGGCTTATGCGCTTTCCAAGAGCTATGGCTTGGAAGGAGTATGGATAGCGATGGCTACCGAACTCACATTCAGGGGAATCCTCTTCCTTATCCGCCTCTTCAGAGGTTCATGGATGAAGAGTTTTCATGTAGGTTAGGATTGGTTTTCTGCCTCTAATGTTAGTTTTAGGTTAAGATTTGCATACATCGCGAAGATATTCTCTAAAATGTTTGCAAATCTTTTCTATTTTTCTTAATTTTGCATCGCAGACGGTAACCATGTCACAGGTTTTGTCGTTATATATAGGCGAAATTGTTAAGTAGCATGATATATATAATAAGGTATATAGAAAGAATGATATAGAAAACAATAAATACATAAATAATTAAAATCAGATGAAACTAAGAAAGATTTTTGCAGCAGTTGTGCTGTTCCTTTCTGCAGGTACAGCGATGGCACAGCAGATGCCAGCTATTCCGGTAGACAAGAATGTGAAGATAGGTCGTCTTGATAATGGATTGACTTACTACATTCGTCACAACAGTTATCCTGAGCATGTAGCCAGTTTCTACATCGCTCAGAAAGTGGGTTCTATCAATGAGAATGATGACCAGCGCGGTTTGGCTCACCTCTTGGAGCACCTTGCCTTCAATGGTACCGACCACTTCAAAGGTAATTCCCTCCAGGATTACCTGCAGAGCATCGGCGTGGAGTATGGTAGAAATCTCAATGCCTATACCAGCGTAGAGAAAACCGTATATTACTTCACCGATGTACCTACTACCCGCCCTACAGCCGTAGATTCATGCATGCTCATCCTCAAGGATTGGAGCAACGGTATCTCTCTTACCAAGGAAGCCATCAATGACGAGCGCGATGTGGTACACAATGAGTACCGTATGCGTATCGTAGGTCAGCAGCGCATGATAGAGCGTTCACTTCCTAAGCTCTATCAGGGCGAAAAGTATGGCCACCGTTTCCCTATCGGTTTGATGAGTGTTATCGATGGCTGTAAGCCAGAAACTCTCCGTGCTTACTACCGCAAATGGTATCGCCCAGACAATCAGGCTATTATCATCGTGGGTGATGTAGATGTAAATCATATCGAAGCTAAGATTAAGGAACTCTTCTCAGGTATCAAGGTACCTAAGAATGCCGCTAAGATAGAGAAGGTGCAAGTATCTGATAATGATTCAGCCATCTATGTTATTGACAAGGATAAGGAGCAGCAGGTTGATCTCTTCCAGGTTTATATGAAGCACAATGCTGTGCCTGATTCTCTGAAGAGCAACATGAGCTATCTCCTGAAGGGATACATGGATAACGTGATTTCTTCTATGATTGCTGCCCGTTATGCAGAGAAGGCATTGGAGCCAGACTGTCCATATCTCCAGGCAAATGCCGGTGATGGTTCATACCTGATTTCAAGCACTAAGGATGCTTTCACCCTTACCGGTGTGGCTAAGCCAGGAAAGGTTAAGGAGGCTTATGCTGCTGTTCTCCGCGAGGCACAGCGTATGCATGAGTTCGGTTTCACAGCTACTGAGTATCAGCGTGCCAAGGATGAATTCATGAGCCAGGTTGACAAGGCGCTTGCCAACAAGGATAAGATGAAGAACGAGCAGTTTACCACCCAGTATGTGGATAACTTCACTTCTAACGAGCCTATTCCATCAGTAGAAGAGGAGAGCCAGATCTGGAAGATGGTAGTTCCAAACTTGCCTCTTGAGGTTATCAACAGCTATGCCAAGCAGTTGGTTTGCCAGAGCGATACCAACCTTGTATCATTGGTTATGATGCGCGAGCAGGCTGGTGCCGTTTATCCTACAGAGCAGGAACTTGCTGCCATCGTAAAGCAGGTACGTGCTGAGAAGCTCGAGGCTTATGTGGATAATGTCAAGCAGGAACCTCTCATCGCTCAGGCTCCTAAGGCTGGTAAGATTAAGAAGACTGTTGAGAACAAGAAGTTGGGCTTCAAGGAGTTGACTCTTTCTAATGGCGCTAAGGTGGTATTGAAGAAGACCGATTTCAAGGACAATGAGATTGCTTTCGCAGCTTCAGCCAATGTGGGTTATTCTACTTTCGGCAAGAAAGACTACCTGAATGCTGCATTCGCAGCAGATGTGCTCGATGCTAGTGGTCTTGGCGAATTCTCAAGCAATGAGCTTGATAAGGCTTTGGCTGGTAAGCAGGCTGGTGTTTCGTTCAGCTTCAGTCCTTTCAATCATGGTTTGAAGGGTAATTCTACTCCTAAGGACATCGAAACCCTGATGCAGCTCATCTATCTCAAGATGACCGCAGTAAGCAAGGACCAGAAGAGCTTTGACAATATGAAGAGTATGATGGCTACTGTTCTTGCCAACAAGAGCAACAACCCAAACCTCGTATATCAGGATTCTGTTCAGAGCACTCTCTATTTGGGTAGCAAGCTTGCCCGTGTACCAGAGGCAAGCGATATAAAGGATATCAACTACGACCGTATCCTGGAGATTGGTAAGCAGTTCTACGGCAATGCCAAGGACTTCACCTTCTATTTCGTAGGTAACTATGATGAGAAGACTCTCCTTCCACTCATCGAGCAGTATATTGCCAGTCTGCCAAACAATGGCTTCAAGCTGAAGAACAAGCAGATTCCTTATGCTAATGGTAAGGTAAGCAATATCTTTACCAAGGCAATGGAGAATCCACAGAACCAGGCAACAGAGATCTGGTATACCAAGGCTCCATTCACCTTGCAGTATATGGTTCTTGCTGATGTTTCAGCCCGCCTTTTGGAGATGAAGTATTTGCGTACTATCCGTGAGGAACTCAGTGCTGCTTATCATGCAGGTGCAAACTATGGTTTGCTTCGCGATTATGATAACAAGGCTGCCATCTCTATTTCAGCCGTGGCTCAGTTGAACCCAGAGAAGTCGGATATTGCTATTCCTTACTTCTTCAAGGGTATGGACGAGACCATCGCCCAGCCAAATGCAGAAGACCTTCAGAAGGTAAAGGAGATTCTCCTGAAGCAGGCTGCTGTTAGCGAGAAGTCTAACGGTTATTGGCTTGGTGCGTTGAGCACATACGAGCGTATGGGTGTTGATACTCATAGCGATTACAAGGAGATGGTGAAGAATCTGAAGGCATCTGAGATTTCAGACTTCCTGAAGAATGTCATCCTGAAGAGTGGTAATCACTTCGAGATTATCATGAAGGCAGTGAAGAACGAGAAGTAAATCTCGGACTTGATATAATAAACGAAAAAATCCCGTTGTACAAGCCAGATGGCTGACAACGGGATTTTTACGTTTTTTTCTTTTCCCAAAATTTTTGAAACTCATCATTTAAGAGTCGTTTCGAAAAATCTCTCTTTAAACAGAAAGGATGCGTCCTTATTATATATGTATAAGAGCACCATCTTTTCCTTCTTTTACTTTCTGTTTCTGAAGAGCATTAACCTCTTCTCTTTGCCTTAGAGGCAAGAGCCTCACGGCGATCCTGAAGAATCTGTTGGCATCTATCGATAGCCTGATTCTGATTTTCTGAATTTACCTTAATTAAATCATTCATAACCTATTGATATTTGTTAACCGCTTGCAAAGATAGGGGTTTTCTACCTATTTCTAGGTACAAAATGCATGAAAATGCGTGTTTTATTCGTTATTTTTTGATTTATGTCAAAAAAATGTGCAATCGTTTGAACAGTTTCCCCCCTTTAGAATGATAATTGGTATTTCCTGAACGATTTTTTCATAGTCTTTTAAACGAATTGTCATCGCAATCGTCTATAATAACGTAGAAAGAGCAGAAATGCTGAGTTTTTAGGGAGATTCATACACGAAATAGGGATTTTTCTTATCATATTCCCGATTTTTTTGCGAACTTTGCACCCGAAAGAACAATAGAAAGTATGGGTATATATAAATAAGAGTGATAAAATAAATATATAGAAAGCAATGAAAAAGGTATTTCTTTTAGCTGCCCTCGTGCTCGCATGCACAGCTGGCAGCAACGCAAGCGCTATGAACGAGGCAGCGCTCAATGCCTCAATGTCTGAGATGATGCCGGTTAAGAAAACGGCTAAGAAGACAACAAAGAAGACTTCGAAGAAGACTTCTAAGAAGACTACGACCAAGAAGACTTCTACAAAGAAAACAACTTCTGCAGCATCTAACACTACAGCAGCGACAACAACTGCTGCAACAACAACCAGCAATGCCGCCGCTTCTACCAGTACAACCAGCAATGCAGGTTCTTCCATAGCAGGTATCTTGGGTGCTGTGCTGGGCGGCAACTCTAACAGCAGCAGTTCTGCAGGTAGCAGCATTATCAATGGCATCCTGAATAATGTTATCGGTTCAGGTACCTTCAGCAAGCAGGATCTCTGTGCCCATACCTGGAAGTACAGCAAACCGGGATGTGCCTTTACCTCTGAGAATCTCCTGGCAAAGGCTGGCGGTGAGATTGCAGCCAACAAGGTAGAGGAGAAGTTGGGTGAGTATTACAGCAAGTTTGGTTTCAGCGGCTCAAATACCTATTTCACCTTCAAAACTGATGGAACTTTCGCTGCCAAGATTGACGGCAAGTCATGGCAGGGTAATTATACTTTTGATGAGAAGACTCACGCCATTCAGATGAAGGGATTGATCTTGAGTATGTCGGGCTATGCTACGAAGACTACCAACGGCATCAGCCTGCTCTTCGACCAGAAGAAGTTGCTCAACCTCATCAAGACCATCGGTTCCCTCAAGGGTAATTCTACGCTCAGCGCTCTCGGTACTATCGCCAATAATTACGATGGTATGCGTGTCGGTTTCGAGATGACTAAGTAATTTAAGTTTCGTAAGTTCTGGAGTTAAAGAAGTTAAAGGAGTTATCGCTCCCTACGGTCGCTGAGGAGTTAAGACAATAGTCTTTTTGGCGTAGTTTTTAAGCATCAAGACATATGTCTTAACTCCTTAACTCCTTTAACTTCCTGATATGCGAAAGTTCAGTTGTTTATTTCACGCTCAGTTTCATTGTCTTTACATCCTTGCTGTTGGTTCCTATCATAATCTGGAAGTCGCCAGGTTCTATCACGTGCTTCAGATCTGAGTTGTAGAACTTGAGCATATCTGGGGTGATATCAAAGCTTACCTCCTTGCTCTCACCTACTGCCAGATGGATGCGCTGGAAACCTTTCAGCTCCTTTACAGGACGCGAGATGCTGGCTACCATGTCACGGATGTAGAGCTGCACGATCTCGTCGGCATCGCGGGAGCCACTGTTCTTAACGGTGACGCTAGCTGTAATCTTCTTGCCATTCTGCCATTCGGTAGCCTCCTCATTGCTGATGCCGGCCTCCTGGCTGCTCAGGCGGAAGTTGCTGTACGAAAAGTTGGTATAGCTCAAGCCGTAACCGAAAGGATAGAGCGGACCATTGCTTACATCCAGGCAGTTGCTGGCAAACTTGGCAAACTTCTCATTATCGTCTGCTACAGGGTTACCGGTGTTCTGATGGTTGTAGTAGAGAGGCTCCTGACCGGTAGTCTTAGGCATCGAAGTGGTGAGCTTACCCGATGGCGATTTGTCGCCAAAGATGACATCGCAGAGTGCATCGCCCATCTCTGAGCCTCCAAACCATACATTCATGATGGCTGGTACATGGGCTTTCTCCCAAGTAAGAACCGTAGGACGGCCCGCAAAGTTGAGGAGCACTACAGGCTTGCCCGTCTTCAGGAGTTCGGCAAGCAGTTCGCGCTGTACGTCCGGCATCTCCAGGTTGGTACGGCTACTGCATTCGCCGCTCATCTCGGCACTTTCGCCCATAGCACATACTATCACATCCGCCTCTTTAGCTATCTTCAGCGCTTCAGCCTTCATCTCAGTCTCGTTGCCCCAGTTGATTGGCTTGCCGAATTCGCCGTTTTGCTGCAGCTCCTTATTGCGCCAGATATTGCTTCCCTGGGCATATAATAAGGTGGCTTTTCCGGCAAGTGCATGCTCCATTGCCTCCTTGATGGTGGCATATTTAGATGGCGTCTGAGCCACGCTCCATGAACCGGCTATGTTGTTTCGGGTGTCGGCAAGCGGACCTATCAGGGCTATCTTTCCTTCCTTCTTCAGTGGCAGGATATTTCCTTCGTTCTTCAGAAGCACGAAGGTCTCTGCTGCTACATCGCGGGCTGCCTGACGGTTCTCTGCGGTATAAATCTCGCTCTTGCTGCGCTTGGTGTTGCAGTAGCGGTAAGGGTCGCAGAACAGGCCCAGTTTATATTTCGCTTCCAGGATGCGGCGGCAGGCGATGTTCACATCCTCCTCGCTCACCTTTCCTTCTGCTATGCTCTTTGCCAGATGCTTTACGAAGGCGTTGGAGCACATGTCCATGTCGGTACCCGCCTTCAGCGCCTGTTCTGAAGCCTCCTGGATGTCTTTTGCCGTTCCGTGCTGCAGAATCTGGGCGATAGAACCGTAATCGGTAACCACGAAACCGTTGAATCCCCACTGCTTTCTCAAGACATCGGTCATCATCCATTTGTTGGCTGTAGCAGGTATGTAGTCGATGATATTGAATGAAGACATCACGCTGCCTACGCCAGCCTTCACCACTGCCTCGTAAGGTGGAAGATACTGGTTCATCATACGCACGCGGCTCATATCTACCGTGTTATATTCCTTACCGCTCTCAACGCCTCCGTACAGGGCAAAATGCTTCAGACAGGCCATGATGCGGTTGGCTCTCAGAATCTCTTCTGTGCGCATATCCACGCCCTGGTAGCCCTGGGTCATCGCTGCTCCCATCACGCCGCTCAGGTAAGGATCCTCGCCATTTCCTTCGCTGATTCGTCCCCAGCGGGCATCGAGTGCAATGTCTACCATAGGAGAGAATGTCCAGTTGATGCCGTCGGCACTGGCTTCCTTGGCCGATACTTCGCCTACCTTCTTCATCGCCTCGGTATCCCATGAGCAGGAGAGGGCGAGAGGGATAGGGAATATCGTTTCGTAACCATGAATCACGTCCCTACCTACGAGCAGTGGGATGCCCAGACGGCTGTTCTTGATGGCGATTTCCTGCAGAGCCTTGATCTTGTCGAGCCCTACGATATTAAAAACTCCGCCCATGTTGCCCTGGGCGATATCGCCGTCTACCTGGGTGTCAACTGCGCCGCCGGTGGTGATGTCACCAGCTACCATCAGGTTCAGCTGACCAATCTTCTCCTGTAGCGTCATCTTCGCCATCAGTTGGTCGATAAACTCCTTCATGGGTAGAATCTTGCCTTTCTTGGTTGTGGCAGTTACTTTTTTCTTAGGGGCTGCGGTATGGGCGAAAGCAGGTGCTGCCATAGAACCAGCCAAAAGAAATGTGAGTGATAAAAGTGCTGTTCTCATTGTTTATTATGTTAATTGTTATTTTTATGTTTATCTTTTGCAAAGATAATAAAAAAGATGATACGATGCGCGATAGAAATGTTAAAATGTGGATGAATTTTTCTTTTTAGATAGGAATGTGTCTGATAATGAGATGGATAAGCAAATGGAGAATATATAAAAAGTGGATGCGGTATAGACGAAAAATGCGAAGAAATCTACATTTCTTCTATATTTGATTTGTCGTTTCCGATTTTTTTTATTACTTTTGCACATGAAACCTCATGAAAATAAATCAATCTTAAACGGAATCAAGTTGATGTATCGCGTAAATGAATTATGGGGAAAGGCATTCTTCTTCCTGCTCTTTGTCTTGATGCCTCTTTCTCTTGCAGCAAAAACAACAGATAATATGGAGCAGCTTTTTCAGAGTCTGGACAACGCCATTGCCCATTCGGCTGATTATGTGAAGGTACGTGAAACCCGAATTCGCGATTGGGAGCAGAAACTGAAGACCGCCAGGCGCCTAAGCAGTAAGTATGATGCCTGCTTTGCGCTCTTTGAGGAATACCGCTCCTACAAGAACGACATGGCGCTGAAATACATCAACCAGTGTATGGAACTTGCCTTCAGAATGGGCGATAAAAAGAAGGTGGGAAATGCCAAGGCGCTGCTTGCTTTCCAGGAATCTACCACGGGCGATTATGCCGAATCGTACGACCTGCTGAAGTCTGTCAATATCGCTGATCTTGATGCTGAGGGCAAACGCAACTACCTCTGGGCTTGCCAGCACCTGTATGGCGAGATGGCATATTATTCCAACGTTCCTTCCTTGAAGAAATATTATGCCGGCAAGCATAATGCCTATCAGGCTGCAATAGACAGCACATTCAGCCATGATGATGACCTTTATCTGCAGATGCAGGAGGTGAGGGCACGCGATGCAGGCAATATGAAGGAGGCTTTGCGATTGAGCGATAAGCGGCTGGCGATGACGAAACCGGGCACCCATCAGTATGCCATTGTACAGTTTTATCGCGGCTTGACCTACAATCAGTTTGGTGATAAAGAGCAGTTCCTCTGCTGCCTCTTGCGTTCTACAATCTGCGATGTCCAGTTGGCTGTGATGGACCAGGGGTCGCTCTGGGAACTCGCCAATCTGCTTAACGCCGAACCGGGCGAGCAGAAGCGCTCTCACGAGTATATCAAGTTTGCCTGGAAGTCGGCTACCGTTTTCAATACGCCTATCCGCAGCCGCCAGATCATGCCTGTGCTCACGCAGATTGAGGAGGGATATCAGAAAGAACTTTCTTCGAGCAACCAGCATCTGCGGCTCATGGTAGCGTGTTCTGCCTTGCTTCTCTTTGTGGTTATGCTCTTGCTCTACTATGTCAACAAGCAGCGCAAGCGCATTGCTGCGGCCCATCATAAGCTGAAGGAAACCAACCATGCCTTGCAGTTGGCAAATGAGCGTCTTAACGAGATGAACCAGTCGCTCAACGAGATGAACCAGTCACTCAACGAAAGTAACAAGATGAAGGAAGTATATATTGGTCGATTCCTGCGCCTTTGTGCCATCTATGTCGACAAGATAGAGACCATGCGCAAGCGAGTAGTGAAACTGGTGAAGGCAAGAGAACTCAACAAGCTGCTGGAGCAGATGCAGGCTGGCGAGGCCTACATGGGCGAGCTGTATGAGTATTTCGATTCCGCCTTCCTGAAGCTCTTCCCTGACTTTGTTGAGGAGTTCAATGCCCTCTTGAAGCCTGAAGAGCGTATTGTGCTCGAAGATGACAGCCGTCTTTCTACCACCCTCCGTATCTTTGCCCTTATCCGTCTGGGCATCGAGGACAGTTCTAAGATTGCCGAGTTCCTTCACTATTCTGTGAACACTATCTATAATTATCGCGCCAAAATCAAGAATAGTGCCATCTGTGACAGGGAAGAGTTCGAGCAGCGTGTGAAGCAGATTGGCATGAAATAAGCCTTTCTGGGCGTATGGCGCAAACTTGCGAAAGCTTAGGAGTAAATGCTTCAGGTACCCATACGTTGTGTTTTACAACGTCAAGTGGGTTAATCGCTTGATAATCAAGATATTGGTATTTTTGGAAATCCCCGTTCCTACGCAATCTTGTCAATGGATGAAAAGCAGGGGAAAACAATAAAAGCTTGTTACGGCGTTTCACCGTAACAAGCTTTTATGCGTTATATTTATTTCTTCCCTCCGTTCAATTTCTCAGAATCGAATCATTCTTTTTAAAAGAGCTCGAAGGCTTTCTTGAGCTTCAGGTTATCGGCTGCATTACCAACAAGAGCCTCAAACTTTCCGGCTTCAGCCTTCCAGGATGAAGATGCCTCATCGTAGAAACTGAGGGCCTCTTTGCTGATGGTGATGCTGATATCCTTGCTCTCACCTGGCTGGAGATAAACCTTCTGGAATCCCTTCAGCTCCTTCTGAGGGCGGTCTACCGATGCCTTGACGTCGTGGATATAGAGCTGAACCGTCTCGGCTCCGGCACGCTTTCCGGTATTCTTTACGTTTACGGTAAAGGTGATTGTGCCGTCCTGCTTCATCTGCATCTTGTCGCTGCGCAGATTAGAGATGACAAACTGGGTGTAGCTCAAGCCGTGACCGAATGCAAAGGTAGGCTTGATGCGCTCCTTATCGGTCCAGCGGTAACCTACATAGATGCCTTCCTTATATTCCTCATCAATGATGTTGCCCTTCGTGCTGGCTCCACCTTCCTGACGCCAGGTTCCCGGATAGGTATTGAGTGCATGAGCACCTGTTTCCTTCAGCGAGTTGACCCATGTAAACGGCAACTTGCCGCTAGGGTTTGCATCGCCTGTAAGGATGCTTGCAAGGGCTTCGCCGCTCTCCGAACCGATGAACCAGCCCTGTACGATGCCGGCAACCTTAGCCTTCCAAGGCATAGATACCGCATTGCCCGAGATGTTGACATAAACGAAGTTTCTGTTTGCCTTAGCCAAAGCCTCGATCAGTTTATCCTGATGGTATGGCAACTCATAATGCTTGCGGTCGTGACCCTCACAGTCCTGGAAATCGCTTTTGTTCAGACCACCAAACATGATGACATAGTCGGCAGTCTTGGCTTTCTCTACGGCTTCGGCTATCAGTTCAGCCTCGCTGCGCTTGTCTTCCAGGTTCTGGCCGGTTGTAACGCCATTGTAGTTGCCCGTTACATCGCCCACATATCCGCGGGCATAATCTACCTCGATGCCGTCCTTGCCCAAGCGCGTCTTCAGGCCATCGAGAGGCGAAATCTCGCGCTGTACCTTGAGCGAAGAAGAGCCTCCGCCTACGGTCATCATCTTGATGGCATTCTCGCCCACTACCAGCACGCGCTTAGCCTTCTGGGTGTTGATAGGGAGCACATTGTTCCTGTTCTGGAGCAATACGATGCCTTCCTCAGCAATCTGTCTGGCTGCTGCATAATGGCTCTCTGAGCAGAGGAAACCATGAGGGCGGTTCGGATTCATCGTGGTGCGATAGAAGAGGCGCAATACGCGGCGCACCTTATCGTCCAGCTCCTTCTGGGTGAACTTGCCTTCCTGTATGGCCTTCATGTAAGGCATGGAGAGATAATAGTTGTCGTAGGCATTGGTAGCGCCCATTGTAAGACCGTCTGTCCAGGTGCCGAACTCCATATCCAGCCCGTTCTTTACAGACTGCTCCAGGTCGTGGGCACCGCCCCAGTCGCTTACCACGACACCATCATACTTCCAGTCGCCCTTCAGAATCTTGTTCAGGGTCCACTGGTTGTGGCAGTTGTGCTCATTCTTATATAGGTTGTAGGCTCCCATGATACCCCATGTCTTACCCTTCTCAACAGCCGCCTTGAAGGCAGGGAGATAGATTTCGTGGAGAGCACGGTCGCTGACGATTACGTTCACCTGATGGCGGTATTCCTCGTCGTTGTTCAGGCAATAGTGCTTTACGCAGGCTGATACGCCCTTAGACTGCAATCCCTGGATATACGGCACAACCATGATGCTTGCCAGGAACGGATCTTCGCCCATATACTCGAAGTTGCGGCCGTTGAGAGGCGTGCGGTAGATGTTGACGCCAGGACCCAGAATCATGTCCTTGCCGCGATACAGGGCTTCTTCGCCCAATGCTTCGCCATAGATGCGGCTCATCTGCGGATTCCATGATGCGGCAAGACAGGTGAGGGCAGGGAAGGCTACGCAGGAGTCGTTGGTCTGACCAGCCTGTTCCCACTCATCCCACAATACGTCAGGACGCACTCCGTGAGGTCCGTCATCCGTCCAGAAGTCAGGAAATCCCAAGCGTGGTACACCGGCTGATGAAAACTTGCTCTGAGCATGGATGATGCGTATCTTCTCTGCCAGCGTCATGCGGGAGATGGCATCATCGATGCGCTGCTCTACCGGCTTGGTCTGGTCGAGATAGACTGGCAATTGTCTGGTAGTCTGCTGTGCCTGAGATGGAGCGATGGCTGCAACCGACAGGACACATGATAAAATGAACTGTTTCATAAGGAATGAATATTTATTATGGTTTGTTTATTTCTTGCAGTTGTTTGTTTTGCACACCGCCTCTCACGTTTTTTGTGCGTTTAGGCGTATATGCTCATTCATCTGCAAAATTACTAAATAAATAATGAAAAAATGGTGGGTGATAAGTGAAAAGTGGATGGGTGTAAAAATGGGACTTTTGTAAACCGCTGATAGTTAGGAAAATAAATGTGTTGTAGTGCAAATAAAAAGTGGCAGAGTATGAACACTGAAAAATACTGAAATAACTTTTTAAGGGTGTTCCAGCCTCATTTTCTTTATTTTAACTGAACTTTTGCATGTGGTTCAAGTACGGGCTGAAGGTCAACAAGAAGGTGTGTCATAAATCAACAGCTCGCAAGTCCGTTAGGCGTTAGGGAGATACGCGAGTCCGTTAGGCGTTAGGGTCCGTTAGGCGTTCCTGCGGATTTGCAATTTTCAATCTTCTTGTATGGCTTCCTTCGTAGGAGCACCGCCATATCTGTGGCTGGTATATATGATTTTCATCAAACTTCCAATCGCTGAAAGGCTCGAAATTTTCGCTCTTTTTATTGTCTTTTTCTGCTTTTCTTGCTTACAATTTGCTCATTTCGAATAAAAGTTATAATTTATGCAGCATAATTTCAAAAATCAGAAAAATTGAATGAAACAGAATAATAGTAATTTATTATATCATCTTGTGGCTTTTATCACCGTAGCCATCTGGGGAACCACCTTTGTTTCTACCAAGGTGCTAATGCTGAACGGACTTTCGCCAGCACAGATCTTTACGCTCCGTTTCAGTATCGCATACATGATGATGCTGCTGGTGAATCATAAGCGGATGTTTGCTGATAGCTGGAAAGATGAGTTTAAAATGGCGTTGCTGGGCATTACGGGCGGTTCGCTCTATTTCCTGAGTGAGAACGAGGCGATGAATTATACCACAACAACCAATACTTCGCTCATCGTATGTTCCTGTCCGCTCTTTGCTACCTTGCTGGTACGTCTGGTTTATCGCCATTCTTCGCGTATCAACATGATACAGCTATTGGGCTCTCTGCTTGCTTTTGTAGGTATGATTATCGTGGTGTTGAATGGCAGATTCGTGCTGCATCTGTCGCCTGTAGGCGATGCCTTGGCTTTTACGGCATGTATGAGCTGGGCTGTCTATTCGCTCCTGATGAAATCGGTATCGGGCGATTATGGCGCAGCTTTTATTACCCGCAAGGTCTTCTTCTATGGTGTGCTTACCATCTTGCCTTATTATCTTATTATCCCTGGGTGGCCGGCATGGGATGTATTTATGAAGCCTCAGGTGGTGGGTAATCTCTTGTTCCTGGGCTGTTTGGCATCCATGATATGTTTCCTTACCTGGAACTGGTGTATCTCTAAGTTGGGTGCCGTGAAAGCTACCAACTGGGTTTATTTCAATCCTATCACCACAATGATTTTCGCCTCTCTGGTATTAGACGAAAAGATAACTCCTTACTTCCTGGCAGGTGCCTGCTGCATTCTTGCAGGTATGTATATTGCGGATAGAATGACGAAGGCGGAATAAAAAATGACGAAGCATAGCTGTAGTTAGAACTAGCCAATGCTAAGAGCATCATGATGCTCTTTACCATTTTGCTTTTCATTTTTCCATATTGATTTGTCTTTTTGTGTAATACGAATGAATAGTTGTTATTACTTATATAATATTTATTTAGGTTTTTATTAGGCGTTCCGCCGGATTTACTGTCCGGCGGAGCGTTATGGAGATTTCTTATTCCTCGATGACTGAAATCTGCATAGAAACATCCTCTTTTGGGCGATCGCCACGCAATGTTTCGCAGTTCTGAATCTTTTCTACGATGTCAAGTCCTTCCTCCACTTCACCGAAAACGGTGTATTGGTTATCGAGGAAAGGTGTTCCGCCTATTTCTGTATAAGCCTTCTGCTGCTCCTCTGTAAACTTAGGATAGCCCTGCTCCTTGCAGCGTTTCTTGGTTTCATCCACCAGTTCATCCTGGAGTTTCATCAGCCCTTCACGGTCGCGGTTGCGGCGGAAGTTCATAATTTCATCATGATGCTCCTTGGCAAGCTGGTTGAAGATGTTCTGCTCCATCTGCATGCCCATCTGCTTCTCCATCTGTTTCAGTTCGTTCTGCTTGTAGGTCTTTCCCCATACAATATAGAACTGGCTACCGCTGCTCTCTCGTTCTGGGTTTACCTCATCTCCCAAACGGGCTGCGCTCAAGGCACCACGCTTGTGGAAAAGTTGTGGATAAACGAACTCGGCAGGGATGGTATAGTCAGGACCACCTGTGCCCAGCATCTTGCCTTTAGGAGCGCCCTTGCTGTCAGGATCGCCGCCTTGAATCATAAAATCCTTGATGACACGATGGAAGAGAGTGCCGTCGAAATATCCCTCCTTTGCCAACTTCAAGAAGTTGTCACGATGCTGAGGTGTCTCGTCGTAGAGGCGCACCTTGATGTCGCCCTCTGATGTCTTTATCAATACTTTAGCCATAATAATTTATAATCAGTATATTTTATTAATCGGTATATGTCGTAATCAGTATGTTCTTTTTACCTTTTTACTTTTTTACCTTTTTACTTTTCGTAATACTCATTCCACTCCTTCATTGCCTCCTGCCAGTCGGTCTGTTCACCGCTGGCTACGGCTTCCTTCTGTTTCTCTGCCTCGTCGCGAGCCTTATCTCGGGCACGTTTTGCCTTCATTGCTTCGATGGTGGCATCGTCGAGAATCTGAATGGCGCCACGCTTGATGGCATCCTGCAGTTCTTCTTCGCCGAAAGCCTTGCCAGGCTCATTGAAGTCAGAGATATTGAATTCATAATCCACGCGAAGGTCGTGGCGTATCATTTTCTGTTGTAAACGGTTGCCTGCGTTCTTGAGGCGCAGCAACTTGCCGATTTCCTTGATTTCTCCTGCTGAGTATTTGTTTCTTCCCATTAATATGATTTGATATTATTATTATTGCGTGCAAAATTAAGCATAATCCTCGATAAAACCAAGAAAAGTTTCAAGGAATTCACAAAAGAATTCCTTTCTCCCTTTACTTTCTTGCCCTTTTGCTCTTTTTACCCTTTTACCCTTTTACCTTTTTACCCTTTTACCTTTTTACCCTTTTACCTTTAAATCACTTCCATGCCTTCTTCTGGTTCAGCTCTATCAGACGGTCGAATTCAAAATCGGCTTTGATTTTATCCAATATTCTTTTTACGATGATATTCATCACGCTTCCTTTGCTGTAGTTGGCAGAGCACATGAAGTTTACCCGTCCCTCCTTGACAAGCTGGCAGGCTGTTTTCTGTTTATCCTCGTTATCATATACAGCAATCGAGTGGCCGCCATGTTCCTTTACCATCTTCATGCAAGGCACATCGGTTTCTCCATCTCCGAAGTATATCATTCGGGGGAAAGGGATAGGGCGTTTTTCGTCGGGGATATACTGGTTCACTCTTCTGTTGTCGCTCACCTGTTTGATACCCTTGTTGATTTTGAAGAGGAATTGCGTTTTGGTAGTATAGTCTACGGCTACGGCTGGCCAATAGGCGATTCCCTCCTTGTTGTAGAGGAAGGAGCAGGCGTAGATGTTCTCAAATTCCTGGGCGATAGGTGTGCCCTCTATCATCTCCTTCAGTCCCGAGGAGTTGATGTAGTGCTTTACGTCCAGTCCGATACTATTGCCATATTCATTCACGAGCGAAAACCATTGTTTTACGCCGCGGAACAGTTCTACATCCTTGCCGAATTTCTGAAAAGATTCCCGGGTGAGCGAGATATTGTTCTTCTTGGCTTCGTCGAGCATCAGATACATATAGGTCAAAATGCCATTGGCATCCTTACCCTCTGCAAACTTTCTGTTTTTCTCCCAGAACTCGTCTTTTGTCTTGCCTGTAGCCTGTATGAATCCAAATTCCTGCATATTGCCCGGCGACAGTGTGCCGTCGAAATCATAAACCAGCGCTACCTTTGGTCTCTTCTTTGCCATATCTCGTTCTCCTTTCTTTTATATTTACCCTAAACTGTCTATCTCTTTCGGGCGATGTTCTATCTCCCTTAATTTGCAAATATACATAATTTTCAGCGAATTAGCAAACTATTGGGATATAAAAAATCATAATGAAACAAAAAAGGCGTACAAAACCCATTTCTGAGCATTGTACGCCTTTATTATAATATTAATCTGTATTACTTAACCTCCTCGAAGTCAGCGTCTTGTACGTCCTGAGCGCCATCGTTGCCGCCCTGTGCCTGCTGACCACCCTGTGCACCCTGAGGACCTGCCTGCTGGCCGCCCTGATACATCTGCTGAGAAGCAGCCTGCATTACGGTGTTCAAGTTGTTGATAGCTGAATCGATAGCTGCAGCATCACCAGCCTTGTGAGCATCCTTCAACTGCTGCAAAGCCTGCTCGATACCTGGCTTCTTGTCAGCTGGAATCTTATCACCGTTATCCTTCAGGAAGTTCTCGGTGGTGAAGATCATGCTGTCAGCCTGGTTCATCTTGTCAATCTTCTCGCGCTCAGCCTTATCAGCAGCAGCGTTCTGCTCTGCCTCAGCCTTCATGCGGTTGATCTCGTCCTCGCTCAAGCCAGATGAAGCCTCGATGCGGATGCTCTGCTCCTTACCGGTAGCCTTATCCTTAGCTGATACGTTCAAGATACCGTTGGCATCGATATCGAAGGTAACCTCAATCTGAGGAACACCACGGCGAGCTGGAGCGATACCTGTCAGGTTGAACTGGCCGATGCTCTTGTTCTGAGCTGCCATTGGACGCTCACCCTGCAATACGTGGATGGTAACCTCTGTCTGGTTATCAGCTGCTGTAGAGAATACCTCGCTCTTCTTGCAAGGGATAGTTGTATTGGCATCGATGAGCTTAGTCATCACACCACCCATAGTCTCGATACCGAGAGTCAATGGAGTAACGTCGAGCAATACGATGTCACCAACACCCTCTTCCTTGTTCAGGATGGCACCCTGGATAGCTGCACCTACTGCTACTACCTCATCAGGGTTAACACCCTTAGAAGGCTCCTTGCCGAAGTAGTTCTTAACCAAGGTCTGAACGGCTGGGATACGGCTTGAACCACCAACCAGGATAACCTCGTCGATATCTGATGTAGAGAGCTTAGCATCACGAACGGCATTCTGGCAAGGTACCAAGCAAGCCTGAATCAGGTTGTGAGCCAACTGCTCGAACTGTGCACGGGTCAAAGTCTTAACCAAGTGCTTTGGCATACCGTCAACGGCTGTGATGTAAGGCAAGTTGATTTCGGTAGATGTAGAGCTTGACAACTCAATCTTAGCCTTCTCAGCTGCCTCCTTCAAACGCTGCATAGCCATAGGATCCTTGCGGAGATCTACGCCTTCCTCTGCCTTGAAGCCATCAGCCAACCAGTTGATGATTACCTGGTCGAAGTCATCACCACCCAGGTGAGTATCACCATTGGTAGAAAGTACCTCGAATACGCCGCCACCGAACTCCAGAATAGAGATATCGAATGTACCACCACCCAAGTCGAATACGGCAATCTTCATATCCTTGTTAGCCTTGTCAACACCGTAAGCCAAAGCTGCGGCTGTAGGCTCATTTACGATACGCTGAACGTTCAAACCTGCAATCTGACCAGCCTCCTTTGTAGCCTGACGCTGTGAGTCAGAGAAGTAAGCAGGAACTGTGATAACAGCATCTGTAACCTCCTGTCCGAGATAATCCTCTGCAGTCTTCTTCATCTTCTGGAGAACCATTGCAGAAATCTCCTGTGGAGTATATTTACGACCCTCGATTTCGACACGTGGATAACCACCCTCGTTTACTACTGTGTAAGGCATTGCCTCAGCCTCTTTCTGGCTCTGAGCGTATGTCTCACCCATGAAACGCTTGATAGAATATACAGTGTTCTTAGGGTTTGTGATGGCCTGACGCTTAGCAGGATCACCTACCTTGCGGTCACCATCCTTAACGAAACCTACTACTGATGGAGTAGTACGCTTACCTTCACTATTAGCGATTACAACTGGTTCGCTACCTTCGAAAACGGCAACACAACTGTTTGTGGTACCCAAGTCAATTCCAATTACTTTTCCCATAATTATATCTTTTTTTATTTTTATCGTTATTAATATGTTATTTATCTCATGAACTGCTGGCTAATGGAAGTCTGCCGAAGATATGCATCTGTCGGGAACCTCTCTATTCAGCGTTCACGCTTTTCGTCATAACAAAGCATGTGCCAAGGGATTGTAAGACTTAAAGTAGCTGACAAGGTGTCAGATAATGCTGACAAAATAAAAGGAATCAAGATATAGGAGGCGATAAAATGTCGCATTCTTCCTATCTTGATTCCTTTAGTATATTGAGAAATCTTTCTTTTCAGATAAAGCTCCTATATATAATAAGGTGTAAACCTTATCCCGCTTTATTTCTGTTCCTTAGCAGCAAGTGCTTCGCGAACCTTAGCCTCCAGTTCGTCGAGAAGTTCAGGGTTATCCTTGAGCAATGCCTTGCAGGCATCGGCACCCTGTCCGAGTTTAGAACCGCCATAGCTATACCAGCTGCCGCTCTTTTCGATGATATCGTTGGCTACAGCCAGGCCGAATACCTCGCCGGCACGGCTGATACCTTCTCCAAACATGATGTCGAACTCTGCCTTGCGGAAAGGAGGAGCCACCTTGTTCTTTACTACCTTTACGCGAACCAGATTACCTACTACCTCATCGCCGTCCTTGATGGCTGTAGCCTTGCGGATATCCAAACGCACTGATGCATAGAACTTCAGAGCATTACCACCGGTGGTTGTCTCAGGGTTACCGAACATTACACCAATCTTCTCGCGTAACTGGTTGATGAAGATGCAGGTAGTGTTGGTCTTGCTGATGGTAGAAGTGAGCTTGCGGAGAGCCTGACTCATCAATCGAGCCTGAAGACCTACCACATTGTCACCCATATCGCCTTCGATTTCCTTCTTAGGAGTCAAGGCTGCTACAGAGTCAACAACTACGATGTCTACAGCAGCAGAACTGATCAGCTGGTCTGCAATCTGCAACGCCTGCTCACCATTATCTGGTTGTGAAATCCACAAGTTATCAACATCAACGCCCAATTTAGCCGCATAGAAACGGTCGAAAGCGTGCTCTGCATCAATGAAAGCAGCGATACCGCCGGCCTTCTGAGCCTCTGCGATGGCATGGATAGCCAATGTTGTTTTACCGGAAGATTCCGGACCGTAAATCTCGATGATACGTCCCTTAGGATAACCGCCTACGCCCAGTGCATTGTCGAGAGCGATACTGCCCGTAGGGATAACTTCGATATTCTCAACGTGCTCATCTCCGAGTTTCATGATAGAGCCCTTACCGAAGTCCTTTTCTATCTTTGCCATGGCTGCCTGAAGAGCTTTCAGCTTGCCTTCATTGGGATTCAATTTTCCCTCTTGCATTTCTTTTGCCATTTTATTTAGTTTAAAGTTAAAAAAATATAGTCTATTTATAGTTTAAAATTTATAGTTAATAGTTTATAGGAGGCTAACGCCCTTGAGCAAGAATGCCCTATAAGCTGTTAACTATAAACTATCAACTAAAATTAACCGATTTCCAAATCGCCATCAAACACCTCGTGCCATGGCAATCCCTGCTTGTTGAGCTGCTCCATGAATGGATCTGGGTCGAACTCCTCTACGTTCCAAACGCCTGGCTTCTTCCAGATGCCCTTGAGGAACATCATGGCACCAATCATGGCTGGCACACCGGTGGTGTAGCTTACGCCCTGCATACCGGTTTCGTTGTAAGCCTCCTGGTGCTTGCAGTTGTTATAAACGTAATAGGTGCGCTCCTTGCCATCCTTCTTACCGCGGATGCGGCAACCGATAGATGTTTCGCCATCATAGTTCTCGCCGAGATCCTGTGGGTTAGGCAATACAGCCTTGAGGAACTGCAGAGGAACAATCTTCACCTTGGCAGTCTTGCCAGAACCGTCTGCCAATGGAGCCTCGTACTCGATTTCGTCGATGCGGCTCATGCCGAGGTTCTGGATACAGTCGAGGTAGGTGAGATACTGCTGACCGAAGGTCATCCAGAAACGTGCCTCCTTGATGGTAGGGTAGTTCTTCACCAGACTCTCCAACTCCTCGTGGTGCATCAGATAGCTCTCGCGAGGGCCGATGTTAGGGTAGGTGAGAGGCTTGTGGATAGAGAGTGGGTCGGTTTCAATCCATTCGCCATCCTTATACCAGAGTCCCTTCTGGGTAATCTCGCGGATATTGATTTCTGGGTTGAAGTTGGTTGCGAAAGCCTTGTGATGGTTTCCGGCGTTGCAATCCACGATGTCGAGCACCTCAATCTCATCGAAGTGATGCTTGGCTGCATAAGCGGTGAAGATGCCTGATACGCCTGGGTCGAAACCGCAACCGAGGATAGCGCAGAGACCTGCCTGCTCAAACTTATCCTTGTATGCCCACTGCCATGAATATTCGAAGTGAGCCTCGTCCTTAGGCTCATAGTTTGCGGTATCCATGTAGTTGCAACCGCAAGCCAGACAGGCATCCATGATAGTAAGATCCTGATAAGGCAAAGCGAGGTTGATGACAAGTTCAGGCTTATAGCTATTGAAGAGAGCCTTCAACTGCTCAACGTCATCGGCATCCACCTCAGCTGTCTGAATATCCATCTTGTAGCCCTTGGCGTGGATATCCTTAACCAGCTTGTCGCATTTTTCCTTGCGACGGCTAGCAATCATAAACTCGGTGAAAACGTCCTGGTTCTGGACGATCTTGAAGGCAGCCACGGTAGCCACGCCACCAGCGCCAATCATAAGTACTCTACTCATTTTTTATTTTTAATGTTAAGTGTAATGTTAAATGTTAAATTAGGCTTGCGCCCTTATGGAAAGTAAAGCAATTGAATTCTTCACTCTTCATTTTTTACTTTATCTCGTTTGCCGAAATTCCCAGGGCATTCATGAGCGAATATCCGAGGATCTCCTGTCTGAAGTTGCCGCCTGGCATGGGCTGCATGGCAAAGAGGGTGATGCGCTTGTCGTCATCATCTACCTTGCGGAGTATCTCGCGGAGTCGGTCGTAAGCATCTCCATCCTCAGAATTTGGGATTACCATTACTCGCTTCACTTCCTTGGCGTTGCATACGGTGCGTGCCACATCTACGAGAAAGTCATCCTTGCCTACCATCTTTTCCTCCGTAGGATATGAAGAGATGATGAATTCTCCGAGCTTATCATCCTTGAAAGCCTGAGCGTTCAGATCCTTCTCATAGTTGGCAGGGCGGAAGTTCTTCATTGCCATCGACTGTTTGTCGTGGATAAGCACAACCTGTGTCTCGTGCTCGCCCTCTCTCAGACCTCCGTCAAGGGCAATGCAGACTGCCCATTGTGCCATGTCAGCTGGCTGGATGCGACGGTTAATCATACGTTCGAAGTTGACTATCAGATCGAAAGCCACTCGGTCGATATAGTCGGCGTCAGCGATAATTACATTCTCGCTCCATTTTATATTATTTGTATCTAATGTATTCATTGGTGCAAAAATTAAGCAAACGAGCATGATGAAAACTTGCTTTCAAATTGTCGAATGCAGATTATTTCTGCAAATTTACGAATAAATTTCGTAATTAAGGCATTTTGGAAATATAAAATAATAAAAAAGATAGTATTTTCATCATTTCTTCATTTGATGGAATACTATCTTCTGTATATTTTTCGGCAATCTGAGCCTTTTTCTTCTATTCTCCTACTTCTTCTCATGCAATCATTTTCGCCAGATAATGTCCGGCGAGAACGGCGATAAGTCCCAGCGCCAAACTTCCGAAGAGATAGAGCATCATATAGAGGTAATTCTCTTCTTTCATCAGTCCTGCTCCCTCGTTCATAAAGGTAGAGAAGGTAGTGAATCCTCCGCAGAATCCCGTGGTGAGCAGCAGTTTGGCAGATGGCGACATCCATCCCCCTTCCCGCCAGTTCAATCCTGAGAGGAACCCGATGATGAGGCATCCCGCCACATTCACCGCCATCGTTCCGAAAGGAAAGGCAATCACTGTGCAGGATTGCACCATCTTCGATACCCAATATCTCATGCCGCCTCCGAAGAAGCTGCCAATGCTTACTATCAATACTTCTTTCATCTCCTTATTTATAATGTATAATATATAATAACTTGTATGATATTTCCTTGTATATACTATCAGCCTTGCCGCTATTCTCTTTGAGTATGTTCTGCAATTCTTTCGAACGGCTTTTCTGTCCGTGCTAACTGATAGAACAATCTTAAGTTTGTTCCTCTCGGACAGAAAAGCCGCATAATCCTTTACATATCATTTCTCAAAATATGTGCCAATGGCTATGATAGGGATGTTTTCCATCCATTCTTGGTCTACATATCCTTTTGTATATCTTTCTTTTCATAACTTACTGAAATTTAAATATTTCTGTTGCAAAGATACACTTTTTCGATGATAAAAACAAGTAAATTACACACTTTTTCGATGATAACGAATGTTAAATCATACATTTTTTCGAGGATAAGGTAGTAAAAAGAGAAGAAGAGCTGAAAAGTCTGAAAGCGGAACTGGCTGCATTGGACCGAAAAATACAGCTTGAACTTGCGCCGCAGGTTGAGAAAGAAAGCAGAGAAGAAAACAAAGATGCAACAAATAACGTAAAAACAGATGTTACTTCTAAAGGGCTACAGATTAAAGATCCGTGCCAACAAGTAAGAATATATTGAAATCTGATAAACGCTTCGGTTGTTATCGTTAAAATTTGACAATATTTGTTATTTTTTTTGGGGGTAAGATTTAAGTCTTAACTTTGCAATCGTTTTCACGCCTTACCTTAATTGACGAATGCCGAGTGAGAAAGACGGGAAGGACAAGCATATTGGAAATGGCGTTTACAAGCGCACTTGGTTATACACACACTTGGGTTCTATATAATATCAAAATAATATCAAACCAGGATCAGGAATATACAAGGCAGTTATAGACCGCCCAATAGATTATTAAAATAGCAAACTTATTATCAACTACACCAGAATAGTTCCATTAGTAGGATATAACGTATAGTAAAATTTCATAATTATCTTAGAGGTAACAAAGTGTATTCCACTACTGGCTTGTATAGGATGTTTTAGGAGTCCAGGACTGTTTGACTGAGTAGCTCGTACTGCACCAACGCCGTTTCCCGTATGTATGTGTTCAGTAGTTTATTTGGTCCGTATAGGTGCAACGGACATAAAGCGTAATTGCATGTATGGTTGAAATAAATCCATTATGTATTTAGCGTTTTTAATGTTTTAAAGTCATGAGAAGAGAACTTTTACTCTTATCTTGTTGCGTGGTCATCCCAAGCATTTGTAGTGCTCAAGAGAAGTCAGACACTACAATGGTAGAAAAGAAAGCAGAACGCAATGTGATGCTCAATGCATCCGATGCCAATGCACCTCGTTACATTCAGATAGGTCTTCCAAGTGAAGATGTAAATGTGTACGAGAACGGATTACCTGTCGTTTATTCTTCTTACATCCATCCTCTATCTGCTCATTGGAGAAGTGACGGAAGCTTGGCTGAAGTAGGATTGATGAACCCGCAGGAATCAGCCATAGCTACAGGAAACATCGCTTATTCAGTAAACAGTTTCAGCGACTTAGGCAGTAATACGTTCAAGGGTATTTTGAATTACAAAGGCAACCATTATGGTATGCATCAGTTTGATTTGAACGTTTCAGGACCTCTGGCTAAAGGCTGGACTTATGCCTTGAATATGTATCAAAACTTTGATCCAGGAACCTTTGACTTGAAGTTTACCAACTATAATGACCGTACCCAGATTTATAAGGGTGCCCTGACAAAGCATTGGGGAAACAGAGGTCAGTTGTCTTTTCTCTACAAGTTCTCAAACAGTCAGCGTATGGGTACCGTAACCTGTTTTGCACCATTTATCTATCACACTGATGGTAATGTGACAGAATTGGATGGCTTTAAATTGGGTACATCTTCATACGTTCCAGCTTCTCAGAACTTCATGTACCGTGATATGAAGACAGGTGAAGTGAAAAACACTGCTATCAATGATTGGAACAAGAACAAATCTCACGAATTTGCTGTATTATTCAAATGGGATTTAGGTAATGCATGGAACTTGGATACAAAGGCTAAATATACCTGGGCTGATGCTAATTATGCCGACTTTGGCGGCAGTTCCATCATGAATGTCAAAGATGGAAAGGTTGAGGGTAATACGAATACGTATTATGACAAGAATGGAAAGCTTTATACAGGTATGATGGATGGTCGAAGAATCTGGTTTCATACTGCAAAGGCAAAATCTTTCCTTCTCACCTCTGAGGTGATGAGAAACTATGGCCAGCATAATCTTAAAATAGGTCTCAACGAGTGGAACTTTGACTTAAACTACTGGTCTGCGTCAACACAATGGGATGCCAGTGTAAAGGAGTATCCAGAGTTTCTATCACATTCCACGGTTTCAGACCCGACTGCAAGAACAACTTATTATGGGTTCAATGAGATTTCTACAGACTATGCTATCGGTAATGAGAATAAGTTAGCAGGATATTTCACAGACGAATGGCGTCCTATTGAAAGCCTTCGTTTCTTCTATGGTGCACGCTTGGAGTGGTGTCGTATGTCTGTAGACCAGTTGCCGTATGCACGATTTGCAGACATGTATGTCGGTGCAACCAATGCAGACGGTGTAACCATTACACCACAGCACAGAACAAAGAATAAGCTCAATTATGCATTTACAGTTTCGGCTACATGGTCCTTCTATAAAGGTATGGGACTCACCGCTGACTTCACTCAAATGGAACGCTCTCCTCGCATGACAGATTATGCCAATATGGGACCACAGGACCTGCGTCTCCGCATTCCATTGCTCCGTGGCGGTATATACTATCGCAATAAGTGGATTGATGTTACATCAATGATAACCTGGATTCAGAAGACGAACAATACAGACCAGCAGGATATAACCAAACCTGGCACTAGTATTTCAAAGACAACATCATTAAATTATAGCATTCAGACTGTTGGATGGACAACCAATGTGGAACTTGACCCTTTCAAGGGTGCGCATCTTCATGCCCTCTTTACCTATCAGAAGCCAACATACAAGGACTATTCTGTGACAGTAAAGTTTGATGATGGTGAGACCGCAGACTTAAACGCCACTGGTAACATTGTCAAGGAAATACCACAGATACTGATTGAGCTTGACCCAAGTTATACCTTTTACAAGGATAAGATGACTGTATGGGGCAGTTTCAGATATTTTGGAAAAACGTATGCTAACCTTTCAAATGCCCTTTGGTTTAACGGCCATTGGGAAACTTTCGCAGGTGTGAAATGGAATGCTACCAACAAATTATCATTCAACCTTGGTGTAGTCAACTTCCTGAACCAAAAAGGTGCCAGCGGTACAATATCCGGCTCAGAGCTTATTGGTCCGGAAGAAGCCAAGCGATTCAATGGCTACGTAATGTCCGGACGCTATCTTCGTCCTTTCACTGTTGAGTTTGGTGCAAGTATAAAACTATAAATACCTATTGATTATGAATAAATTATGCAATTTTATGGTACTTTTTATGGCTTTGTCAGGTAATGTATATGCCCAGAAGACAGAACCATGGAATGACCCTTTGGTGAACAACATCAATCGTAACGAGCCTGTTTCTGATTTCTTCGGCTATGAGAATAAGGAACTGTCTGACAGAAATGACAAGAAGCTTTCAAAGAGATTCTTGTCTATTGAAGGAATTTGGAAATTCAATTGGGTGCAGAATGCCAATGAGCGTCCTTTAGATTTCTATTCTCTCAATCTTGATGATTCTAATTGGGGTAAGATGCCAATTCCTGGATGTTGGGAGTTGAATGGCTATAGCGTGCCAGTCTATACCAACTATAGATATGAGTGGGAAAATGAATGGAAATCAAATCCTCCTTATGTGCAGGATCTTGGCAACTACGTCGGATCTTACCGACGTAAGATTGTAATTCCTGAGAATTGGAATGGTGACAATATAATACTGCACATCGGCGAATTTTCCAGCAATATCAACCTATATGTAAATGGAAAGTTTGTTGGCTATGCTGAAGACAATAAGGTTGCTGCGGAATTTGACATCACTAAATATGTAGAACCAGGAAAAGAGAATCTGATAGCCATGCAGCTGATGAGATGGTGCGATGGCTCTTATTTTGAGGATCAGGACTATTGGAGACTTCGCGGTATTGCCAGAGAGAACTATATCTATGCTCAGCCGAAGTCACATATTAAGGACTTGAACGTAACCTCTTCCTTGTCCGATAATTATAAAGACGGTATCTTTGCCATTCATTTTTCTACAGAATCATGTGATGGAAAGAATGTTCTGGTAGAATTGATAGACAAGAAAACTGGCAATACGGTTTTTGAAAGAAAGCAACAGTTACAGGGTGGCAGTTCAACAGTAGAGTCAACCATTCAGAATGTAGCCAAATGGACAGCAGAAACACCGAATTTGTATACACTCAGAGCGACACTGATGGATGGAGATAAAGTATTGGAAGTCATTCGCCAAAATGTCGGTTTCAGAAAGATCGAAATCAAGGGAAAACAGCTCTTGGTAAATGGACAGCCTGTTCTTATCAAGGGTGTGAACCGTCATGAGATAGATCCTGATGGAGGATATGTTGTCAGTGTTGAGAACATGATTCGTGACATAAAGGTTGCCAAGCAATTAAACATCAATGCTATACGCACCAGCCACTATCCAAATGACCCACGCTGGTATGATTTGTGTGATGAATATGGTATTTATGTTATGGCTGAGGCAAATCTGGAAAGCCACGGAATGGGATTTGCTAAAGAGACTCTGGCTAAAAATGAGTTGTTCAACAAGACACATATTGAGCGTAACATGCACAATGTGAAGGTTCTCAAAAACCATCCTTGTATCATTATGTGGAGTCTTGGTAACGAAGCAGGTTATGGTAAGAACTTTGAGGATGCCTACGATTGGGTAAAGGCATATGACAGTTCTCGTCCAGTACAATACGAAATGGCATGTTCAACAGGCAAGCATGATGAAACCCGTCCTGTTGAGTCATACGAGTTGGCTGGTCTGAAGGCTGGCAAGACTGACATCTTCTGTCCTATGTATGCTGATTACGACAGTTGTAGAGCATATCTGGAAAAGAACTATTGTGACAAACCTCTTCTTCAGCAGGAGTATGCCCATGCCATGGGTAATTCTATGGGTGGATTCAAGCAGTATTGGGATTTGGTCCGTCAGTATCCTCAGTATCAGGGTGGTTTTATCTGGGATTTTGTTGATCAGGGTCTGCGCGACAAGAGCAAGATAACTGGTAATCAGATCTATGCCTATGGCGGTGATTATGGTCGTTTCCCTATGTCTGACGAGAACTTCAACAACAATGGCTTGGTTAGTCCGGACAGAAGACCAAATCCTCATGCTTACGAAGTGAAATACTTCCATCAGAACATCTGGAGCAAACTTGAGAACAAGGTCAAGGGTAAAGTCTCTGTATTCAACGAGAACTTCTTTGTTCCGTTGAATAACGTAAATCTCGTATATTCAATAGAGGTTGAGGGAAAAAGTATAGCAAACGGTTCAATCAACCTTGGCAAATACAATATTCTTCCTCAGACAAGCAAGACCATTGCAATTCCTGGATATGCAAAGATAGTTGCAGACAAGAAGTACAGAGGAAAGGAAAAGACACTGACTCTTTCGTACAAATTGAACAGTGATTTGCTTCTTCTAAGTAAGGATGAAGAAATCGCCCACCAGCAGTTTGTGATTAGCGACTATAAGTTCCCTGTATTGAATTCCTCTGAAACAGACAAAGTCAAGGCTGTAGATCATGCCAAGTATCTCGTTCTTTCTGCCAATGGTGTGGATGTTACCATCAGTAAGGCAACAGGACTTGTTTCTTATTTGGATGTAGACAAAACACCTATGCTTGTAAGAGGATTTGATTTGACTCCAGACTTCTGGAGAGCATGCACAGACAACGATTTTGGTTCACATATGCCTACATTAAGTGCAGCATGGAATAAGCCAAGTATGGAACTGAAGAATTTTACCCGTAAGGAGAATGGTTCTGTTGTTGCCGAGTTGTATCTCAAAGAAACAGAGTCTACACTGACTCTTACCTATACATTGAATAATAATGGAGAACTGACTGTTGAACAAGATCTGAAGGTAAATCCTGATGCGGAGAACAAGCCAAATCTTCTGCGCTATGGAATGGAATTGCAGATGCCTAAGGAGTTTGATAGAGTTGAATTCTACGGAAAGGGTCCTAACGAGAATTATGCAGACCGTAACAATTCCGACAGATTGGGCATTTTTACCCAGTTGGTAAAGGATCAGTATTATCCATACGTCCGTCCACAGGAGTCTGGCAACAAGACGCAGGTAAGATATTGGAAGGTTCTGACAAAAGACAATAAAGGTCTGGAGTTTTTCTCCAATGAGCCAATGGAGTGTTCAAGCCTGAACTATCTGACTTCAGATCTTTACCGCGGACCGGTAAAGAACCAAGAACATTCTGGAGACCTTGTACCACGAGACTTTACCTCTGTACACATTAGTCAGAGACAGATGGGATTGGGATGTATCGATACATGGGGCTCATTACCTATTGAGAAATATATGCTTCCTTATCAGGACTATGCATTCAAATTCGTGATTCGTCCTGTAAGATAACCAAATAGTTCTCACTCTGAGAAATATCTCGACTTTTGCTCCAGGAGTATATACTTTTAGGACTGCGTGTGAAAGCATTCACTGTATATTATCTTGAGGGCAAGAACTGGGTAAAGCTCAGTCAAAAGGAAGAGACAACCACAATCGGTTACAAGCGTATCCTACGATTTGACAAGGTAAAGACCAATGGTCTTCGCATTGTATTCGATGATGCCAAGGATACACCATGTATTAATAATGTTGCATCTTTCTAACATTATATAAAACTATTCATTTTTGTCCGCAATTCCAAGAATTTGGTTTTGCGGACATTTTGTTATTATACAGGAAATGGCTTTGTAAAACGCTTATTTTCTAATACTGCACAAAAGAATTCTTTCTTGACTATGAAGGCAAAAAATATTACTCCTCGGGTTCCAGAAGATACCTTCTCTGCAGTTGCCCCTAGACTCAGCAGCTTTGCTGAGCCTAGTGGCAACACCTTGTTCTTATCATATCAATCCTCTCTTCTTGAATTCTTTAATCATAGCCTATATAGCTATTCTTGCAATGTCTTTATTCTTTTATAAATTCAACTTCTGTTGTTAAAGTTCGTGTACCACCAGCCTTTAGTTCTGGTGTGTTTATTCGGATGTCGCAATCTATGACATAAACCACTCCATCATGGCCACGAAAAACATTCTCGTTGTGCATATCGCTTAGGTATATACCTGGTGTGGAGTATGTCCAATTTCTTGGATTCACCAGTTTAAATCCAATACGTTCCGTATACTCTTCAATGTCTTCTTCGGTCATTTGGCTACCTTGAAAGAAAGTTTGGGTAACAATAATCATAAAGTCGCCCATAGAGTTTCTACCGAATCCCAATACAAACATCTTGGTTTGTTCAAAGTAAGCATTGTGTAACGAAATTCTGTCCAAAGCAAAAATTGGCTGTATGAAATAGTCAAGGCCGATTACTTTTAGTACAGAATTACCGTTATCATATACAATGGCTTCACCGCCTTGCGCTAATTTATCGCCCAAGGTTTGGTTGTATACGCTAGTGTCATCTACCCAGCATCCTGTCTTTTTAGCCCAGCTTTCTATGCGTTTTTCTTGGACCTTTCCAAGTTGCTGTTCTCTTTTGAAACTGTGTTCTGGCGCAGAGAGTTGATCTGTGCCAACTTCTGCTCCCGCGAGTAAGGATGCAATAACATGTATTGTTCCCCCTTTAACGCAGCCAAGCTGCTCTGACGGTGAAAATCGTTTATATAAGATCTTTCCAGTACTGAATTGTTCTGCATAATCATCTAATTTTGCTAGACCTTCAGATGTAAATCCTTCATTGATTATGTCACTGATGGACATCCAAAAATCATGGTTTGTCATAAATTATATTGTTTGATAAATTCTATTGGTGGCAAAGTTATAGTTTTTCTTCGATAACACCAAATTATTTGGGCTTTATTTCGTATTTTCCAGCAAATTGTTTCAATACATCTTTCATTTCCCGTTGTCCTTGAAATTACATGGCGATGTAGGAATCTCTGCGTCGGGACGTAGGAAAGATTACGTCGCCATGTAGTAAAGTCTACGTCGGGACGTAATTTTTGGGGTATCTATAAGGTATCATATCAGATTCTTTTTAGATTTAACGTCGAGTTTATACGCACACGAGAAAAGTTTTTTCGGAAAAAACTTTTATGTGCAGGAAATAAATGAGGAGAAAATGCAGAAGTTGAGTGCTATTGTGACCACGATTTCTGATAAGCAGTATCAAAATGATTAACTGCCTGGAGAAGGTTGTTGATAGGGTTGATTTAGCAGAATGAGTTGGTTCTACTGGATGACGGAGTCGGCTCGATGGAATAAAGGAGTCGACTCTATAGGTTGATGCAAGCGTCTTCGTGAGTTGAAAGACATTACCCCTTGGGTTGCAGAAGATACCTTCTCAGAAGTTGCCACTAGGCTCAGCAGGTCTGCCGAGCCTAGTCGGCAGGTCTGCTGACTGCAGTCAGCAGCTTTGCTGAGCCTAGTTGCTACACTTTATTCTAGCCGATATTTCTCTCATATCTTTCGGCAGAATAAGCTGTAGTGTGAATTAGGAATCTATGCAATTTTATTTTTCCACTCTTCTTTTACTAAATTCGCCAAATATCCATCGCTTCTGCAATGCATATCAGCAATGCCTTCATTCATCATCTGATAAATAGAAGAAGTATAAAAGAAATCTAGAGCATCTTCCAACGTAATGCCTGTTTGCTCTGCAAAGATAGGTACTATGCGAGCATATTTCATTTGAAGTATTGTCTTGTTTGCTTCCATGAAAGTCCCTCCTTATATTATTTCATCTGACTTATTTCAATGCTCCTCGTTTCTTTAACAAGCTAATCAAATCGTCCATGATGTATTCCTTGCCGAAAGTATGGAGCACATCATAGCAGGGTATCATATAGCCATTTAAGATATCTGTTGACCGTAACATCTTATATACCTTACTGGCACTCATGTTCAATCGGTCGGCTAAGTTGCCAACGCAATAGGTTACGAAATCCAATTGATATTCTTGCATAATCTTACTTTTTTAATATGTATGGGGCAAAGTTAAGACTTTTCTTCGATAACACCAAATTATTTGGGCTTTATTTCGCATTTCCCTGCAAATTGTTTCAATACATCTTGCATCTCATCCGGCAGATATTCCATAGCTCTGTTCTTAATCTCTTGCGGAATGCCGAATCGGGCTTCGGCGATACTGCCAACGATGGCTCCGATGGTATCGCTATCGCCGCCATGAGATATGGCGAGGCGGATGGCATCTTCGAAGGATGAGGCTTGCGAGAGGAGATAGAAGGATAATGGCACGGCATCCATGCAGGTTTCATCGAATTTGCCTTTCGGATAATCTCGGGTATCGAAATCCTCGTAATAGCTGCGGGCGATATCCTTGAAGGCTTTCATTGCCTTATCATCAGATTCTTTAGTATTCTTATCTTTACACTCCTTAGATTCTTCAGAGAATCTGCTCTTGCGGAAATGCCAGATGGCATGAGCCACGGCTTTGGCTCCCTTGATTCCTTCGGGGTGGTTATGAGTAGGAAGAGCCGTCTTCTCTGCCTCTTCCAAAACCTGCGACAGGTCATCGAATAGCCAAGCCACCGGTGATACTCGCATTGCCGAACCATTGCCAAAACTATTGTATGGCTGCGGATCAAGAGAACGAATCCACCCTGCGAATCTTCCGCCATACGCTCCTTTCGGGGAAGGATAGCGGCGGCACCAATCCAGCAGGCTTTCCTGATAGCTTCGCCCGTTCAGTATCGCATCAGCTATCGCCACTGTGCAAATAGTATCATCGGTGAAGTCGCATCCTTCGCCGAACATCTCGAAATCATAATCAAACGTATTGTTGAACTCATATTTTGAGCCAGCAATATCTCCTATCATTGCTCCTAACATAAGCTACTAATTCTCTATAACTTTATTCTATCACCTCCCAGAAACTCTCCGGCAAGCTGATGTTCTTCATCTCCTTTGCCTTCTCGAACAATGGGGCGATGTCTTCGGCTTCGAAACCGGCGATGCCGCAACCTATTGGGGTTACCAGGAAATGAAGCTCTTGATGATGCTTGGCATAGGCGATGAAATCATCCACGTATGGACGGATGGTTTCTACGCCGCCCTGCATCGTAGGGATGGCGTAACTCTGGCCTTGCAAGCCTACACCCTTGCCCATGACGGCACCGAAATGCAGGCAGGCAATGCGGGCTGCTCCACCACCATGCATGCCAGCCAGATTGCTGCCAAACACAAATATCTCATTCTCTTTTAATGAATCAATCCAGCTAGGAGTGATTCTTCCCTTCTTCATATCTTCCATATTCTTCTTATTATTATTAAATATGTTATTGCCTTTATCTGCCGATTCCTCGCAGCACATGTATTCGGACATCATTTCTTCTCATGGGCTTTCTTCTCTACAGTTTCCTGCTTGTTCTCCCAAGCCAGAATCAGACCGATGACGCCGGCATAGCTCTTTCTGCCGCCTTCTACATGGTTGCCTCTCAGATAGAGTTCGAAGAAGAAATCCTGGGCAGCATCCAGTGCCTTGCATCTTTTGCCCTGCCAGTATTGGCGGTCGCTTTTCAGCAGCCTGATTATCTCAGGACGGATATATTTCAGATATTTCTCACCTTCCTTTTCGCCGAGAATATCGAATACATTATATAATACATGGGGCAGAATGTGGTAATATCCGCTGAATTTCACCGCCTTATCCTTTGATGCCGTACAAACGAGATAACTGTAGAAATTTGCCTCTCCTTCGTTGGCAATACCCAGGAAATGAGCAAACTCATGGGCATAGGTAGCCGGATAATCGTGTGCAAGAATATCGCCGTTCAGCGTAAATTCGCAGAAGAATGGTCCCATGCTGCCGGTTACACCCGACATCGAACTGATGGGCGTAAACACCATCGTCTTGGCATGCGGATGCTGGTTGAAAGGCGGATTGATGCCCTCCCGATAGCCTATCTTGTTATATTCCTTCAGAACCGCATCCCGCACCCGATTCTTCAGTTTATCATCCACAATACAATTGAATTCTTCCCTCTTCACTCTCCGTTCTTCACTCAAAAGGTTGAGGCTGTCAGCATACTGGTAGGCAAATTTCCGGAACTTCTCTTCCGAAACCTCAGCAGGCTGCATGCCTACTCTATAATAGATAACGGGCTGCGAATAGTTCAGTCCCCAGGCAGCATAAAACCATACATATACCCACAGCAGATATTCAATTACCCTTCCTAAAACCGCCTTTTTCTTCGGATAGCCGCCGCTCTTGGCAGCAAGAAAAATGAAGCGTTTGGCGAGTTTCTTCCGTAATCCCATCTCGTAGATAGGATAGAGGACGACCCAGGCGATGCTGAGAGCAATGAAAATATCGCCCACGGCAAAGGGAAAGATGCCCGAGATGGGCGAAAGAAGGCTGCCGATAACGGGATAAACACGGTAGGTGTAGATAACTCCCCAGAGAGGAATCATCTTGGTAAGGGTGACGAGGATGAGTAACAGCAGCAGTACCCAGTGGCGCCACTTCATTCTGTCGAGTCGTAAAGTATGTAATATCTTCATCTTGTTTCTTGTTTTTTATCTTGCATGGCCTCTAGAACAGAGCTGTTTTTGGCACTTTTTGCCCCAGATGTGCAGAGATGGTGCAAAAATACAAAAGTTTTCTGAAATATTGACATCAGAAATCTGTTTTTTTAGTAATTTTGCCATATTAAAAGTTGAACTTAATAAATAGAGGAGGAGTTATCATGAAACAGACACTGGAATCATTCGAGGCTATGAACCTTGAATATGAGAACCTCTATAATGAGGACGATGAACGTAGAGAATATAATTCTGTCTGGTACAGCTAGTTGCAATATCTTAAAATAAGGCTGTAGCAGGTGAGTTAAATTTGTATTACATATAAAAAAGATCGTTAGGATAATGAAAGACTATGCCATAGTTACTAAAGAAATGATGTAACATAGGCATAGTCTTTTTTATGTCCTTTCCTTGCTGGCTGTTCTTTCCTGCATTTCTATTTTTCGAAGTGCTGGTAATCCTTGCTGCGTTTCCAGTCACCTCCCCATCTGAATCCTTTTGCCTTGAAAAGCCGGTAGCAGAGGTCGCCTTTCTTAATCATGTAAGCGTGGTTCTTGCTGCGGTCCAGATAGGGGCGGGCGGTGGCAGGCTCTACCACTTCCTTGCCGTTCTTCAGCCGTTTATGATAAGGATTGTAGAGGGTGTTGATGTCTACGGCCAGTCCCCTTCCGTGTTTCGATACCGTATGGGTATGTGAGATGAAGCGGAAGTTGAAGCTGGAGGAGTTGTTGGCTCTCATCGCCCTTTCGTCGTCGGCATCCCAGTAGTCAATGAGTCTCATCCGCTCTATCGGATATTTCGCCTCGTAGAGCTTTTTCAGAATATCGAGCACATCTGTGGCTATCGCCCTGTTCACCACCATCTCTCCTACGATGTTTCTGCCGTCCTTGTCTACGTGCAGGCATCTTATGTATCTCAGTTCGCTTCTTGCCACGGTACAGTTCTTCTTGTATGTCTTGCCCTGCATCAGGCGGAAGATATCATCAGGAATAGTGGAGATGGAGAAGAAATGCTTCTCGCCCAGTTTTCTGATGGTTTGAGGACTGACGGTTTCTCCAGGCTGCTGTGCCTTGGATGGAAGGCAGAAAAGTCCGGAAATAAACAGGCATATCATCAATATATTTTTTGCTTTCATCACGTTTCTCCTTATTTTGCTACGGGAATATAATGCGAATCCTTGATTTCTCCAATCACGATGATGCTGTGCAGACTTCCGATGCAGTCGATGTTTCCCAGGGTGTTGAGCATGAAGTCCTGATAGGCTTTCATATCCCGGGCATATACCTTGATCTGGAAATCGTAATCACCGGTGGTGTTGTAGCATTCCGTTATCTGGTCGATGGTCTGCACGGTATCCATGAATTGCTGAATCAAATCGTGGGTGTGCTGCTTCAGTCGGATATTGCAGAGCACGATTACGTTGTGTCCCATCTTGTGATGATCCACTATCGCTCCATATCGCTGGATGTATCCCTCACGTTCCAGCCGCTTCTGCCGCTCGAAGGTGGGAGAAGGGGAGAGGTGTACTCTTGCGGCAAGTTCCTTCACGGTGAGTCGCGAGTTCTGCTGCAACAACTTGAGTATCTTGATATCGATTTCGTCGAGATTTTCTTCTGTAGCCATTGTTTCTTTATTACTGATTTTATTCGTTTTTGCAGAATAATATTCTGCTGATTTGCTTAATTCGCTGCAAAGATAGTATATTTTTCTGAATTACGGAGAATATTTGGCAAATAAGATTCTTCTTCTTACCTTTGCACCCGCAATTCCGGATGCAAAGCGTCATTCATCGGTAATGACAGGACAAAGAGTCATTCACATCAAATCATAATAAGGAGATAAAAATATGAGCAACGTAAGAAATATACATTTTGAGGCAGTGGGCAGCTATTTGCGCCCTGCAGAGTTGAAGGAAGTGAGAGCCAAGTTTGCTGATGGCAAGATTTCTGCCACCGACCTTCGTGCCGTAGAAGACCGTCTGATTACTGAGGTCATCAGGCAGCAGAAGGCGCATCGTCTGCCTTATATCACCGATGGCGAGTTCCGCCGCAGCTATTGGCATCTCGACTTTATGTGGGGATTCAATGGCGTGGAGCATATCGAACTGGAGCATGGCTACCAGTTTCATGGCGAGGAGACAACCAAGGGTTCTATCCAACTGACCGGCAAGATTACCGGCGAGAATCATCCTTTTATCAAGGATTTCCTGTTTGTGAAGCAGTTTGAAGAGTTGGATGCCAAGGGCGAGTATATCTTCGAGGCAAAGCAGACGGTTCCTGCTCCTGCACAGTTTCTTGCCGAACTGTTCCGTGGCAAGAATGCCGAGAACACCCGCAAGTTCTATCCTAACACCACCCAGCTGATTGAGGATATAGCCCAGGCTTATCGCACCTTCTTCCAGGAGATTTATGCAGCCGGTTGCCGTACCGTCCAGCTGGATGATTGCACCTGGGGAATGATTGTGGATAGTGATTACTGGAAGGCTAAGGTGGGCACAGGGTTCACCCTAGAGCAGGAAGCCCTGCAATATCTGAAGGTGAACAATCTTGCCATCGAGGGCAAACCGGAGGGGTTGAGCATCAACACCCACGTATGCCGTGGCAATTATCATTCCTGCTATGCCACCAAAGGTGCCTACGATGCCGTAGCTCCTTATCTTTTCGCTCATGAAGATGTAGATACCTTCTATCTGGAGTATGACGATGAGCGTTCGGGTAGTTTCGAGCCTTTGAAGTATGTGGCAGATGGCAAGAAGGTGGTTCTGGGTTTGGTAACCTCTAAATCTCCTGTGTTGGAGGATAAGGCTACGGTCATCGCCAGAATCCACGAAGCAGCCAAATATATCCCTCTCAATCGCCTGAGCCTCAGTCCTCAATGCGGCTTCGCCTCTTGCGAAATCGGCAATAAACTGACTGATGCAGAGCAATGGGCAAAGATTGATTTGGTTAGAGAGATTTCTGAGGAAGTTTGGGGCTCTTCTTCTTTCTCCGATGCAGAATGATGTAGCCGGAAAGCAAAACCAGCGTAATCAGCAAGCCGGAGATGAAGACGAAAAGGTCGGAAAGAGGACCTAAGAATGGAGAATAGCATCTACCCACATGGAGTTCTAATGCCACATTCCAAAGCGACATGGGGGTGGCAGAAAGCAACTCTGGGGTAGATGCTGTTTCACCTAAGCTCGCCCCTTTGCTATAATCGAAAATCACTTCTTTTCCTCCAAAGAAGTCCTTGGAATAACCGCTAATCAAAGAACTGGAAATCGGAATCATCGATTTTCCTTGGTTGGCTTTCCCTGTGAAATAATCCACAATCAGATTCTTTTCCGGATTCCAACTGAACATGCCGCTGAATGATCCTATCAGCCAACCACCCTTGCCATCACTCTCGAAAACATTCACTCCCATCGGACTTACCTTTGGTGCCTTCTCCTTATTTAATAAGATAGGTTTATGCTGGAAATGCTCATCCACTCTCAGGAATCCTTCTGAGGTAGAAACAAGCCAGTTGCCCTCTGCTGCATCCCAACGGATAGCGCGAAGTTTATCGTGCCAGACATTTCCATCCTTCACCTTTTCTGTGGTTTTGTTCATGGCAAGAGGTATCATCAATGGTGGACGGAGACACATACCTGTTATCGCTAGCCAAAGTGTAAGGATGATAGTCGTGTATCCTAATTTATTATGCCATTTTGCATTGAAAACCATCTGCTTGCCAAGCTTCTGCATCTTTTCTCTTGCCTGTAATCTCTTCTGTCGGCGAATACGGTAAGGCAGAATGAAAAGGATGATGCCCGTTATCGAAAGGATGATAAGTACGATGGCGATGGCATCCACCACCAATCTTCCGGCTAATCCGAAGAAAGCACCGCTATGCAGGTTCCAAACGGTCTTGAAAAGGGTAACTTCCGGAACAAAACCTTCCGGTTGACCGATGATTTTGTGGGTAACATTCGTCTTTTCGCTGATAGCATCCCTCTTTTCGTTGGCAGCATCCGTCTTCATACCGGATATTTCATAAACGGCAGAGCGGGTCATGGCGATGATGCTTGTGCTGTCTTTGGTTAATGTAATGTCGGTGATTCGCTCTTCGTTATCTGCGAGCGGAAACATCTTCCATTCTTTTCCGTCGAAGCGATATACATCCATCATGGCTGCGCACCAGATTTCTCCATTCTTCGTCTGCACCATGTTTCGGATATTCCTGCCATCCACGTTCTTGGGTAATCCCTTGTTAAAGTCTTTCCAGCTTTTCATCTCTGCATCCGTAAGCCATACGCCACCATAACCATACGCCAGGATGGAATCACTTGGAGTTTTGCTGATGCGGTGATTGATCTTGATAGAACCCTTGATGATGCCGTTGTTGAAATTCTTGATATGATAAGCCGATGGCATCAAACTTCTGCTTACCTCACAACCGGCGAATAGCTGGCGATGATTCAGAATGATGCCTGATACGCAGAATACCAGCATAAAGACAGACAGTACAAGTCCGAACCAACGATGGTATTTCTTCCATGTAAAACGTTTTTTCTTTTTTTCTCTCATTGTTGTTTTCTAATAAACATTGTTGTTTTCTACTAAATGGGTTGCAAAGGTAAGAATATCTATCTACTTCTGCAATACCCAAAAATAATGATTTTGGATGCTTCTGTTTTTTCTAATCTTTAGTTTCCTTCACTTTTTTACTGAAAAAGTTTGGTGATTTCGTGATTTACTAGTAACTTTGCACCCCGAATAAAAAATCATCATTCATAACAATAAGAAATTAGAAAATTAGGAAACATGGAATATATGTCTCAGGAAGGCTACGATGAGCTCGTGGCCGAACTTCAACACATGGTTAACGTAGAGTTGCCAGCCGTTCGCGATGCGATAGCTGAGGCTCGTGACAAGGGTGACCTCAGCGAGAATTTCGAGTATCATGCTGCCAAGCGCGAGCAGGGCAAACTGTTGAGCCGCATCAGCTTCAAACAGAAGGTTTTGGAGAATGCCCGTGTCATCGACAAGTCTCGCCTGAAGAGTGATACCGTTGGCTTGTTGAGCAAGATTAAGATTACCAATCTCGCCAACAAGTGCAGTATGAATTATACCATAGTGAATCCTCACGAGGCTGATTTGCATAGTGGCAAGATTTCCATCAAGTCGCCTATCGCCAAGGCCCTTCTGGGTAAGAAGGCAGGTGAAGAGGTAATGGTAAAGGTACCAGCCGGCTTGCTCAAATTCCGCCTGGATAGCGTTGAGCTATAATGTTTAATTTAAAAGGAAAACTCCCGATAATTTGAAACTGATTAAATTATCGGGAGTTTCTCTTTTTATTCTAATATTTCTCCAGAATCTTATTCAGTAAGAAGGTGGCATTCTGGTTTCTTGCCACGCCCTTCTGTATCTTATAAGTATAGGTAACATCTGTGCCCAAATCTATCTCGAAACAATAGTTATGGAATTTGCCTGATGCATCATTCTCCATCTTTGAAAGTTCCAGGTCGTGGGTAGCAATGATACCGCTCACCGGCTGTTTGGCAATGGCTTCTAGGAACTTTCTCGAACCATTCAGCTTATCCAATGAATTCGTTCCCTTCAGAATCTCATCCAGAATAATCAGTGTTCGGAGTGGCTCCTTATAGCCCTCTTCACATCCCTTGCAGAACTCTCCCTCTGCACTTTCCTTGCAGAACTTCAGAAGCTCCTCCAGTCTTATCAGTTCAGCATTAAAGTAAGAGATGCCGTGCGTCAAATCATCGGTGGTTCTCATGCTCGAGAACAATCTGAAACGGGAAATCTTCAGCTGATCTGCAAACACTGGCATACCCGCCATCGCCAGGATATAGTTCACGCCCAGCGAACGGAGGAAGGTCCTCTTTCCCGCCATGTTGGCTCCGGTGATGATATAATAGTTGTCGTCCTTGATGGTGAAATCGTTCTTCACCGCCTTGGCACCTAGGAAAGGATGATAGAGATTCTTACCCTCGAACACGATTTCCGGACTTCCGATTCCTGCATTTTCTGAAACATCGCTTTCAGTATCTGCTTCAGGACTTCCCGAAACAAATTCTGCCTCTTCCGCCTTTGGATGATTATATCTGAAATTCGCCATCGAAACCATTGCATCCATCTCGCTGATGATATGCATCCATTCCTCCATCTTCACCATATAGGTATTCTTCCATTTCAGAAAACTGCGAACCAGGAAGAAATCGCTCAGCATGAAGGCATCGGTGAAGAAAAGACCCAGGAAGTTGCCTCTTCTGTCATACCCCTTCAATATCTTTTCCAGTTGGGCAAAGGAAGGCAGGGCATCTGCCAGGGAATCCTGTATCTCCTTGCCTAATTCGCTATGGAAATTGCGCCTGTTGATAAGCTGAAGTATCTGAGCATAGGCGATGAGCTGATGGCGAAGCTTGCCGCCATTGCTGTCTATCTTGTCAAGTGTCTGCTTGCAGACGAAGAATACCACCATGTATTGAACCAACACCCACCACAGGGCGGAATCCACCGAAACCATATCGCATATCGATAAAATCACGGAACCGATGATTCCGATAATCAGCAGCCATCCGATAACGAGCGAAATCGGAGATCCAAACCATGCCGGCACCTCCATCTTCGAAACCTTCTGCATCGCATCCACCACCGCAGCAGAATCAATCTTCTTCATCTTGCCATTCACCATTTTGCCATCCGCAGTTTGGCTTCTGTTCTTTTCGCCAAGTGCCAGAAATTCCATTCGCCAGTTTTCGCCTTCTCCAGCCAATTCCTTCTGCAAATCCCTTCTTCTTTTGATATCCTCCATGCTCAAAGGCGTTTCCCGGGTAAGATTCCTGGCGAGTGCCTCCGAACCGCCCGATGTGATGGTTCGGCAGATGCGGTTGAACAGCGAACTCTTGCCGAAGACATCGAGGTCGAAGGAATAAGGATGCTGCGGATTCAGATAGGAATCGCCCGTCTCGAATGGTGAGAAATTGCCCTCCCAAGCCTTGATTTCGTCCTGATAAACCTTGAGCAAAGCCGAAAGATGCTCTATCTTCTCCTTGTTCTTGTCGTCAAGTCGTCTGATTCCCAGATAGGCTATCAGACACAAAATTGCCCCCATCAGATAGTTCTGTGTATCCCCATCCAATGCGAAATAGCAGATCAGGAAGGCGAGGATGCCGCCAAAAGCTAGCAGCTCGCCCGTTATAAATCCCGTATTCTTACGCTTCAGGGCAGCCACCTCAGAAGCATATCGGCTTACATATTGTTGATAATTCTCCTTGATATTCATACTTTTTCTTTATTTTTCTTTTTTGATGTGCAAAATTAGGGATAAAATCTAGATTTCCAAAATAAATTCTCTCATTTTAAGTCTTTTATACTTATATTCGTGATAGGAATCTGGCTTTTATGAACCCTTGGCAGTAAAAAGTGCTATGAAAATTTGGAGGTTACACAAAAACATCGTATTTTTGCATTAAAATAGTTTGAATAATGAGCAAGTATAATTTTAATATAGACAATTATCATGCTATAGGGCATGCTGATATCGAAATAGAGGGTATCACAGTTATCGTGGGTAGCAATGGCTGTGGAAAAAGCACTATGTCCCGTTGGTTGTATTATATCGTTAATACATTGTCAGTGTTAGACAGTTTCTTTTTCTCTGATTTTAGAGATGTGATTATCAAATCATTAGAGAAATATTCTAATGCGCTGGATGATATCTCAAATTATCTGGATGATGATAAAAAACGATTTTTTGACCATACCTTATCATTAATGACAATGGTAACATTGAGTAATGGTGGTGTGGAGAAGCTCGATTTTTATTATAAAAGAGCGATTGGTTCACTTGATGACATGCTGGTTAACTTTCTTCTGAAAGAGCAGAATTCTCAGCAGGTGCGTCGAGTGCTTAATCTTTTTGGGATTACTGAACAAAATCATGTTCATGAGGATATAGAACGAAATTCCATTCAGTTGTTTTCTGAATATCTTCAGAAATATGAACACAACAAAAAAAATCGTCCCATCAGTTACTTGAAAGAGAAAATCGCTTCTGTATATCGGGAAAAGGATGGCTTTCCTGCCAGCATAAGCTTTAAGGAAGATGAAGTGGAATTGCTTGTTGATAGACTTGGAAAGATATATAGTTTAAATAATGCCATATATATAGGAACACCAGCAGCTATTTCTCTTCGTCAATCAGATAGGGTTCTGATGACTTCCTTGGCACATAAAGTGGTTCACGTAAATGAAAAAGGAAGTGAGATTACCGGCAAACAGGAATTACTTCATTCTATTAATAAAATGATAGATGGTTCTATTGTAGAAAAGGAAAATTTCGATGCTGTTGATTTAGTTTATCACAGCAACAATGGTAAGGATATTAGAATTGAAGATATAGCATCGGGATTCAAACCGCTGGTTTATATGCTTCGTCTGATAGAAAACGGGTGGCTGACAGAAAACACTTTGTTGGAGATTGATGAGCCTGAAACAAATCTTCATCCACAATGGGTGGTTGAGTTGGCGCATCTTCTTGTTCGCGTCAACAAAACATTTGGAACCAAGATACTCATCACGAGTCACAATCCCGATATGGTATCGGCTATCAGGTATATCTCTGAAAAAGAGGGCTTGTTGAATACTACTCGCTTTTATCTGGCAGAGCAAAGTGAAGGTACAGATTCGTTCTACTATAAAAATTTGGGTTGTGACATCGAACCTGTATTTGAATCATTCAATAAATCTTTTGATACTCTTCAGAAATACGTAGAGAACTATGGCGAAATTTAAGATTGGCAATTATCAGGGAATCAAGATTGATTGTTGGACAGCAAAAGATTTAGTCGGCTTGCATCATTTGATGAAGCAGGAGGGATGCCCAAATTCAGAAAATCTTTTCTCTGACACAGATAAGGCAATAGAACTTGATGATGTTCAGAGACGAATTTCTCAAAAACATCATGCTGATAAGAAATCTTCTGCAGATATGCTATTGCATGTGAATGATAAGAGATTACTTTTGGCCGATGCAAAATTCCGACTAAGCAATACCAGGAATTTAGATTCAAAGGAGATAGCAAAAAAGGTTAGTGAATCAAAGGCAATGGTTACTTCTAACTATTCTTTTGATAATAGTTTCTATGTTTTGCTGACAAAGAAAGCTGCAACTCCTTCCAATTTAAATAGGCTTAGAAGAAATGTAGGAAATAATCCAAATTATCAATTTATGGATGCCGTTGAATTTCATAAACTGTTCGAGGATTAATGTTTGAACTCCGTTCCTGATGTCTTGAAAACTCAGAAACGGAGTTTTTTATAACTTTTTTCTGCCTTTTTTTCTAGTATTATGAATTTTTCTCCATCCATTTATTGTAGGATACATTCTCCTCTTTCCACTTATCCTTTGCTTCCGCCTGATTCTTCGGATATCCGATGATGAGGGTGTTGAGCGGAATCATCGTCTTGGGCAGATGCAGCAGTTGCTGCATTCCCTCGTATCGTTCTTTCAGGGGATAGAGGGCTGTCCATACTCCGCCAAGTCCCAAGCCGTGAGCCATCAGCAGAATGTTCTCCGTGGCTGCCGAACAGTCTTGAATCCAGAACTCCTGTTCTGTGCCTTCCAGCGTCTTGTCCAGGCATCCGCAAACCACGATGGCGAGCGGTGCCTGTTTCACCATGCTGGCATAAGGACTGAACTGTGGTATCTGGTCGAGAATCTCCCGGTCGTTGATAACCACAAAATGCCAAGGCTGCTTGTTGCATGCCGATGGAGCCGCCATGCCGGCACGCAGCATCATCTCCACCTTCTCCTGTTCTACAGGCATGCCTGTAAAACTTCTCACCGATGTACGGCTCATGATATTTTCAAAAATCTGATTCTTTTCCATCATTTTGTAGCATTTCTGATTTTTTCTCTTGCGGCATTATTTATCAAAAAACGCCGCATATTTTGCGGCAAAGATACGAAAAAAACGCCGCATCACCAAATTATTTCGTTTTTATCGCCCGATACATCATGTAGTAGGCGTATATATAAGCCGATGTCGTTGTTATCATACTGATGATGTTCACGCTGGTGAAGGCTGCCTGCTGGGTGTTACCTGCCAGATAAAACACTGCTACAGGGAGTAGATTCGAGCATATCAGCCATGCGATGAAAACCAGGACAAGGGCTATGCCCAGTTTGCGCATGTTACCTCTGTGCTTGCTGCACAGATGGCAGCCGGCTATCAGGGAGGCGATGACGGAAATCAATCCCATAGAGCTTTGTATCCAGGTAAGAATAGTTGCCGTGGGTGTTATCTGTCCGTTCTGCATCATCGTTACGAGATGAAGATTGAAGCATTGGCCCAGGATGAATGAGAGCACATAGTAAAGTACCATCAACTTGCTGCAGCGTCGTAGCAATTTTACGCCTGTCGGTAGCGTGTAGCGGAATATTCCCCATAAAGCTATAGGGGCGAGCTGCAAGACCAGTTGCTTGATGGTAACCAGGATGGGACTTATTGGAATCAGGATGGGACTTGTTCTGAAGGATAAGCCCGCTTGTCTGCAAACAGAAAATGCCAGCGAAAACAATGCGAAAATGCAATATGCATACATGGCATATTGTGCAATGCGGTTTATATCTATAGAATAACTTTTTCTTTCCATAATTCTACGTTTGATGATTTTATACAGCTTATCTTGCATAAAGCCATTGCAAAGATACGAAGTTTTTGGGAAATTCTAGCAAAATAGGTGGAAAATGTTTGGCTATGATATATACTTGTTAAAAGAATGGCAGAGAGACCGATAAAAACTCTTAAAAATCATAACGTATCTTCTTGAATACAAGTATTTGTTGCTATCTTTGCACGGTATATACTAATAACGCTACGTGGATAAATACTAATAGCGCTACATGGGTATATACTAATAGGAATATAAGTTTAATCATGAATCATATGAAGAAGTTTATTTTAGGATTGGCAGCTGCACTGATGTTGACTGCCTGCAATGAGAACAGACAGCCGGAGGCAATGACCAGCGTTGACTCTGCAAGTGTGGTAACCGATTTGATGATGAGTCGCAGAAGCATCCGTGCTTACAAGGATTCCGTCATCAGCCGCGATACCCTGAACGAGATTCTGAAATGCGGCATCCATGCGCCAAACGGGCAGAATCTGCAGTCGTACGAAATCAGAGTGATAGATTCTCCTGCCATCATCGATTCGATAACCCAAGCCGTGGTAAAGGATAATCCAAAGATAGCCGAGCGCAAGGGCTTCAAGAACATCTTCGTGAATGCTCCATGCGTGGTTTGCATCGCCTACGATACTACTTATGATATGGCACAGATTGATTGCGGTTTGCTGGGCGAGAACATCATTCTTGCAGCATGGTCAAGGGGCATCGGTTCCTGCTGCCTGGGCAGTTCAGCCCGTTGGATATTGGATTCGCCGTCAGCCAAGCCTTACCTCGACCGCATGGCATTCTCTAAGAATTATAAGCTGCTCTACTGCATCGCCCTGGGTTATCCTGACGAATCGCCGGAGGCAAAGCCAAGACGCCAGGACATGATTAAGTTCATGGATTAAGACAGATGAAGGTTGATGTCCTGTTTCAGGACATCAACGTTTGAAGATAGATATGCATCTTCTTGAAACATGTAGGCAAAATATGAAATATCTTCTTCAAGTTCTTTTTTGTTTTGGAAAAAATGAGATAAATATCTTCCCGAGAGTTATTATTGAAAATGATAACCCAATATTTCTTCTTTTTTAATAGAGTTTCCAAAAAAACTTCGTATCTTTGCAGTGGCTTTATGCAAGATAAGCAGTTGTAATATCATCAAGCGTAGAATTATGGCAAAAAAAAGATATCCTATAGGAATACAAACCTTCGATAAGATTCGCACGGAAGACCGGCTCTATATCGACAAGACAGAATATGTTTACCGCATGACACATTCTGACAGCAACTATATATTTTTGGGACGACCACGCCGTTTCGGAAAGTCTTTGCTTGTATCTACTTTACAGAGTTATTTCGAAGGAAAAAAAGAACTCTTTAAGGGACTTGCCATTGAAAAGCTGGAGCAGGATTGGACAGAATATCCTGTGCTCCATTTCAGTATGGCTATGGGCAAACACATGGAGAAGGAGCAACTGGAAAGATACCTGCTCTATATCATCGGCTTGAATGAAAAGAAGTTTGGTATAGAAAATGATGCTGTTGATCCGAATGTGAGATTGGCAAACCTGATTATGAATGTGTACAGACGAACGGGAAAGAAGGTGGTCGTGCTCATCGATGAATACGATGCTCCTCTTCTTGATGTAGCACACGAGGATGACAATCTCAAGGATCTTCGCAATATCATGCGTAATTTCTATAGTCCATTGAAGGATTGCGACCCATATCTCCGCTTTGTCTTCCTCACCGGTATCACCAAGTTTTCGCAACTCAGCATCTTCAGCGAACTGAATAATATCACCAATATTTCGATGAATAGGGAATATTCGGGAATATGTGGAATCACCAAGGAGGAGCTGCTCACCCAGATGTCGGACGACATTGATGAATTGGCAAAATCGCTAGGCTCCACAAGAGAAACTGCCATCGAAGAACTGAAAATGAACTACGATGGTTATCATTTCTCTGCCCAATCGTCAGATATATTCAATCCGTTCAGTCTGCTCAACTGCTTTGCCAATCAGGATTTCGGTTCATACTGGTTCGCTTCCGGCACTCCAACCTACTTGATTAACATGATGCGGAAGTTTCATGTCTTGCCGGCAACTCTTGGAAAGATGTATGCCAAATCATCAGCCTTTGATGCCCCGACAGAGAACATGACGGCCATAACCCCTTTGCTATACCAAAGTGGCTATCTTACCATCAAAGATTATGACAAGACCAGCAAGCTCTATACTCTTGATTTGCCGAACAAGGAAATCAAAGTAGGATTGTTCGAGAGTCTTCTTCCTAACTATCTGGAAGGAATGTTTGCCCAGAATGGAGATGTCACCATTGCTCAGATGTCTGTGCTTATCCGTCAGGATGATATGGACGGAGCATTACAGCTGCTCCAGACCTTTCTGGGAACTGTTCCATATTGCAATGTCACCAACCATGAAGGTCATTACCAGCAGATGCTGTTTATCATCTTCTCGCTTTTGACTGGCTATGTGGTAGATGTAGAAGTGCACACTCCAAATGGAAGGGTAGATATTGTGCTGTTGACCGACATCCGTCTCTATATCATAGAGCTGAAGCTGAACAGGGATGCCCAGACGGCTTTGCAGCAAATCAACCTCAAGAACTATGCCCAGCGCTTTGCGCTTTGCGGGAAACCTATAGTGAAAGTAGGTATCAACTTTGATTCTACCCAGGGCAATATAGAGGATTGGATAATTGAAGAGGAATGATAGGGTTAGTTAGCCTCTTGTAAAAAGAGAACGCACATCAGCTGAAACACGCATGCATAACAGCTGGGCGACATGTGCACAACAGTTGATGTGCAACCGCACAACAGCTGATGTGCGGTCTTAGGAGCTATATCTTCTAAAAACAGATTGTAACTCTTCTGACAACTTCAATTAGCTCTTTTGAAGACTATGCTAAGATGTTTCGAACAGTGCACTTTTACATCTACCACATAAGCTGTCAAGAGCGAGAAGATGATAAACGGCATCTGCTGGAAACGTTATGCTGTAGTTCCATCCTTATTCTTGCCTGTTACTACCCATGCGCCGTGAAACGCAGCGTATGGGTAGTGACTGGTATAAAGAAGGAAGGAACTGAAGTAAAGCGCTGGTATAAGTTGATCTTTGTCAACGAGAGCGGATTCTATGCTTTTTGAACCGTTGCAAAATATGCAACGGTTACGTTTCGTGGTTGTTGCCAGAAAAAGTGCGATAACAAGATTACTTCTCGTCCAGAACCAACAATCTCTGGCTGAAGGGAAAAGGTAAAGTCTGTTTTTTATACATGTGATGAATTGTTTTGTTATGTATTATTTATTTTGTTCCAATAAAATCGCTTAGTGGTCTTATCTTAGAACGATATGTGTTGATTCCTTGTCTAAGCTTGGGCAAAGTAGAAAAAGGAATTTCTTTATGGTTGTCAAAATGAAGAACCATATAATAAGAAGCATGTTCGGGATGAAATCCTTGTGCCTCCAAAGTTTCTTTTGTCCAAATTTGAAAACAGCCTTGCTGCTTTAGTTTGAATAAATGACAATTTTCTCCACCTGTATGTAACAATATATACCCCATCCGCTCAAATCCTGGGGTAACCAATATTGAGCCTTTTGAGTCTCCTGCTCGCATATAGGTAATTCCTTTTTCTATCATTGTTGGTAAGATGCTAGCTCTGACATGATTTACAAGAACTTGTACTTCATTTGGATTCTCTGACATATGCTTGAAGATTTGTTCGGCTTTTGCTTTCTCCTCGATTTCTGCTTTTCGCTTTAGTCCTAATCTTATGTATTTCTCTTCTTGTTCAATGCCAATAAAGTTTCTGCCCAGTAAGTTTGCAGCTATGCCTGTCGTACAGCTCCCGGCGAATGGGTCTAAGATGGTTTCTCCAGTTCGTGTTGAAGCCAAAATGATACGGTACAGGAGTCGTAAAGGCTTTTGGGTTGGATGTTTGCCACAAACCTTTTCCCATGTTCCTGGTGCGGGCAGTTTCCACACATCTGGCATATGGACACCATTATTCATGGCTTCCATCAGTTGGTAATTGAAATAGTGAGGAACTTTCTCGCATTTTCTTGCCCAAATAATGTATTCGGCTGAGAAATTAAAGCGCTGTTCTGTGAGCGTTTTGGGAGGGTCAGCCTTTTGCCATACTATCATATTCAGAATCTTGAATCCTAAGTCTTTCATGCAGCTTGCTACTTCGTAAATATTGTGGTAAGTGCCACAAACCCAGATTGTTCTAGAATCTTTCAGTACTTTTCTGCAAAGTGAAAGCCATTTGTAATTGAATTGATATATCTCTTCCTTGGAGCGAATGTGGTCCCACTCTCCCTTGTCGAAGCTGACATATCTATTGCCAATTTTTACAGTCCCATTTCCTGTAGATAAAAAATAGGGAGGGTCAGCGAATACCATGTCTATTGTTTGGTCTATAAGAGATAGCTCTTGCATACAATCTCCTTTTCTTAATATAAATTCTTCCATTTTCTTTTTTTTAATTGTATGGATATACCAGTTCGTCATTCTTTCCAAACAAGTTTATGAAGTCCGTTCGTTTTACGGTACCACCTTTGATGGCATCGGCAAAATACAATAAGTTTTCTGCTGTAAGCACGCAACCGTCAACTCCTGTACTCTGTTTGATGTTGTTGAGCATGTGTCTTACCTCGCCTTTGAACATTGAAGAGATGAAGACGAAATTAAAGTGATTGACATTGTCGCCAAAGTTTAACCACCATTGGGTTTTGTTTCGTTCTGGGTTTCTGTCGTTGTTCTCTTGTACGTATCTTACCATTTCGTCAGCCATACTTCTGGTTATGGTAAATCCTTTAGAGTATGCTTTATTGTCAATGATAATGCCTTGTTGATTATAATCGAAAATACCATCAGGTTTTCTTGTACCCCCAAGATGAATTCCATTGAATGCAAGTTCGTTGACCAGCAAGTCTATGGTGTAAATTTCAAATTCAGTGCAATTGTTCTTGCCCGAAAATGCGTAATCAATGAGCGTGAGATATTTGTGATTGATATTATGCAGTCTAACTCTTGCTCTGTCTTTTACGACAATGGCATCTGTTGTTTCTTTCGTTATATTTTCCTCGTAGAACCTTAGTTTCGTAATGATGTCTCTGAGTTTGTAGGTATCGCCTTCGTTCTCAATGTCCAAGCCGATATTAATGAGCCCCGTCATATCGTCTCTGATGGTCGTGGCTTTTTCTTGAATGCCCTTGGTGGCAAGGAAGGATACAATCTCTTCTATAGTTTTGGCTTTGTGCTTACTTAGAAATTCGATGATTAAAGTTCTGCGCATTCGCAGATAATTGGCATCAGATGCTTTGCTTGCCAACATCTCTCTATACACAATTTTCGGGATTCTTGGACTTTTCGACATACCTATGGCTTTCCTGTAATTGATGATGCCCATTGCGGTTATTTCAAATGCAGATGTAATCTCGCATTCGTATGTTTTCGAGCCAAAAGTTTCCTTTACGAGTTTCGGTTTCTTGCTTACCCAACCGATGGATTCAAGCCAGTTGCAAATCATGCGGGCATACTTGTCTGAAGAGCCTTCGGTGTCAGAGCGTAGTTTCTTCTTTTCGTTAGCATCTGTAGCTTCCTCGTAGGCCTGAACCCAAATGTTCTGTGGAAAAGAGGTGAAACCAGCTTCGTCGGTGAATCCAAGTTTCGCTCCAATTTCAAACTTGGTCATGTGTTGGTATTTGCATAATAATCCCATGACTCTGCATACAGGTGGATACGACAAGAAAGCTCGGCCTAATATGTCGTTCTTCTCTTTTGTGTTTTCTGCATTGACAAAGTCTATGCCTAATAGTGTTATGCTGCAAGTATCATCAGAATAGTTGTAGTTGAGAAAGCCGAGAGATACTGCCCATCTTATAAAACCATCTGCTGTCCAGTCGTCAGTATATGGTTTCTTTATTTTTACAATTTTGTTGTCAATGGTATATGTTTGGCATTGTTGTCCTGTTACCGCAGCTTGGGCAAGTCCTGAGCATTTGGCGTTTTTTCTGCTTCCACCTCCAGCTCCTTTTCCTTTAAGGACATTATATGCAATAGGTTTGTTCGCTCTGAGAATTTTTTGAAACTCCAAGTAAAGATTGGGTGTTTGGAATAGTCCTGCGCTAGCCAACAGAGGCAATCTTTTTTCTGTCATATAGGTATGGAATTTCGAGCCTTGGACAAAAAGCCCGAGAATGTCTTTTAGAGTGTCCGTGGATGAAGGATTTTGAATCCAACCGAAAGTTCTTGTTGCCATATTCTCAATAGTTTGTAATTAATACTTCTTTTGTTTTGCTAACCGCAGCCTGATAGTTGGAGTTGGAATAATCAGCTTTCAGATAATTGATGTTATATCTGTTGGCCCATCTTGCCAAGGTCTCATTGTTCATACCTTTGTGCTCGATAACATTCGACAAAGCAAAGCTGATTCCACGCTCGTTGAGGTCATCCAGTTTTTTGAAGAGAAGCAGGTCGTCTTGTTCGCTCCAACCTGCAAATCCTCTTTTGCCATCATTATACGAACCACAGGATATTAAATAAGGTGGGTCTGCATATAGAAAGTCTCCTGTGCTCATAAACGTAAGGTCGAACTCTCTGAAGTTGCAAACATGAAATTCTATGTTTTTTAGGATGTTATGCATTTGTTTGAGATTGTGCTCGATGTTGGCATTGTATGAGCTCCTGTTTATGCCGAATGGATTGTTGAACTCTCCTTTATTGTTGAATCTGAACTGGTGGTTGAAGCCGTAGCAAACAAGCATGAATAGGTGAAGCGGTTGGTGTGTCCGATTGTATTCTTTGCGTAGAGAATTATATCCGTCTCTGTTTTGTTTGCTTAGTTGATATTCTTCGATAACCAGTTGAATTTGCTTTGTTAAATTATCTATGCTGGTTTCTTTGAAATATTCAAAAAGACTGATGACGTAATTGTTGATGTCGTTACAGATTATGCGTTGGGCATCTACATTGATAGACACGTCAAGTCCTCCAGCAAATAAATCGACAAAGGTATTTATCTGTTTTGGAAACAAAGGAAGTATTTGGGGCAATAGCCTGTACTTCCCGCCGATGTAATTGAGAGGAGACTTCATCATAGTTTTTTTTCGATAAAATAGAGTTGTTCCTTTAAGCCTGCGGCATTGTTTGGAATTTTGTTTTTATATCTTCTGTAGTCATATTCGAACAATCTGAATGTTTGTCTGATTCCTGCTTCTTGAATGATTTGAGACATTACGTCTGTGGACAGCAAACTTTCGTTGTTGTATGATAATAAGATGTATCTACAGTTGAGATTTGTCAGTAATTCCCGAAACGCTTGTTCTGCCTTGCTCTTCTTGCAGAAATCCGACATCTTTTCGGGATCGATACGCATGCCAGTTATACCTTTTATCTGTGGGTAATCGTATCTTGCAATAGTTTCGAGTATATGATAGTTTGGCATATATTGCCTGCCATTATAGGGAGGGTCGAGATAGGCCAAATCGCTGACTACTTGCCGAGCAAAATCAGTGGCGTTCATATTGTAGCATTTGCAATCAACGTTACTGTGCAAAATTTCTGTTTCTTGGAGAACTAAAGAATTGTAAGTCCTTTTGTCCCAGAATTTCAAGTATGCTCCATAAGTGCCAGTTATGTTGGACACATATGGTACGGCATTGATAAGCAAAGCTAAAAGATAGAAATATTCACTTTCAGTAATTTGTGGTTTCAATCGTTCTATCTCTTGCCTTATCAAGTCTATCTTTATGGCATTTTTATTTTGGAAATACATCCTTTTACTATTCTCGTTTGGAGAATAGTTCTGGTAGATAAAAGCTGTATTGATGTCGAACCATTTGGCATTTTCGATGGTTAGAGTGTTGAGGTGATTGATAGTTTCTTTCAACTTTGGACTTATAGGATTGTCCATTTCCAACATTCCTTTGCTCAATACGTACGACATATATAAACTGTCGTTAGAGTAAACGGAGTATCCGTTTTGCTTAAAGAATCGTGACACGACTCCTGTCCCCGAAAATACATCAGCAATGGTCTGAACATTCTCGGTGTTTTGGTCGATGACATTTTTGATGTTGGACAACATCAATATCTTACTTCCTATGTAGCGCATACAGTATCTTTGATTGATAGTTTGCTAATTGCACCCAACTATCAATCCGCAAAACGCAATAGGGTATAAAAAAGGCGTGATGCCTCTTATCGCGTTTAGCACGGGGCGGCCTCGGAATGGAGCCCCGGAATACCTAATAAGAATGCATCACGCCTATGGCGTGTGCATCGCTGTTGGTATTCCAGAGGCTACAATACGAGCCACCTGTCACATATTATTTTCGTGCTTTTTATTCCAATTAGAGTTTCCGAGGCTCTTGGCTAAACGCGAAATAATAGCGAATGCGTAATTTTTACCCACAATGTCTTGGAAAAATGCCGTGAAAGGCGAAATTCCTATGCAAAGGTACAATAAAAAAATGAAAAGGTGGAATAAATGCATCTTTATTTTTAAGCAAACGGCTTTCTTTTTGTTTTATAAGGTGAAATTACTAAAAAATAACATTGTAAATGGGCAAAATATGCTGTCAAAAGCTGTATTGAAAAATATAAGCAAGCAAAGAGAAGTGAATGCAGAAAATGCAATCAACGAGACTGCCATGGCTGCAGAAACTCGCAAGGTTAGATAGGCAATCTTGTTTTCGAGAGATAGAAATTTATATCCCTTAGTTAAGGAGACTGTCTTAGGCAGACTTGATACGGTGAAACGCCGTACATGGGTATTGACAGGCATCTGAACTGTTGCAAAATATGCGCCAGTTGCGTTTTGTGGTTGTTGCAAAAAATGCAATAACCTCTTTTCTTTCCATAACCCAACAAAAAAAGCATGGCGCAAATCACTGCGTCATGCCCCAATAAAAGAAAACCTTATAGTCAAAATAGAAATTAGCTATTCTTCTTTAGTACTTCGCATTTTGAGGATCAAAGTTGGTCCAGCCGCTCATCCAGTTGGTGCTGCCATCGAAGGCTCCGATGTAGGTTACGGTGTCGAAACCTGTCCAGCCGGCGAAACTTGCGGCATCGAGCAATGGGCTTCCTGCGATAGGAGTATAGCCATCTGCACCAACCAATGAGGTCCATGAATCAAAATACTTGTTGCTCTGCTCTGAGAAGAAGAAGGTGTTGCTGTATGACTTCTGATTCTTGTCGATATCCTTCTTGTTCGCTGCATCGTAGAGGTAATCCTCATACTGCTTGTTGGCATCAGTGCCAACGGCATCCATACCTGCGAAATATACATTCTGAAGCTTGAACTTGCCATCCTTGGCATCCTTTACAGTTTCACCCTTCTCTCCATCAACAATCAAACCGATAGGCCAGCCTAAGGCCACCGAGTTGATGCAGTTGAGGTTAGAAGAACGGCGAATCTGCATGGCTGCCTGGAACTTGCCGAGGGCTGAACCATTGTTTGGATTGTATGCACCGGCATTGATATAATCTGTGGTGTTCTGGAACTTATTATCCAATACCTTAGGACCTACAAAGGTGATGTTAGAGAAAGTTGCCTTGGTGCGAGGGTCCACGGTAGCACCATCGGCGCAGTTGTCGCTCTCGAAACCGTTGCTCTGAGAGGTATCGGCTATCTTGCTGTCGCGCAGAGAAAGACCATACTGCACCTTTCCTGAAAAACCGTTATCGGTATCGAAATCATCATCCCAGCCCTTGTAGGCTACGAGATACTTGCAGTTAACGGTACCGCCAAACCACTCGAAGGAATCATCATTGGAATAAGATACCTGAACGTGGTCAATCTCTGTGCCTGAACCTACAGAACCGAGAGTCAAACCATTAATCTCCTTATCCTTCTGGAATGGATAACCGGCAAACTCGATGCGTACATAACTTAAGGCTCCTGAGTTGTCTGCATCATCTGCGCCACCATGCTTGGTACGAGGACCACCCTCTATCTGCTGCTCAGTCTGGTTGTTCTTAGCCTTGCCGCAGAGAATGATGCCACCCCAGTCGCCAGGCTTTCTGCTGCCGGCAGCCTCTTCAGATGTAAAGACGATAGGCTCTGTGGCTGTACCCTTGGCGATGAGCTTGCCGCCACGCTCAGTGATGAGTGCCGCCTTGGTCTGCTTGTCGCCCTTGATGATCGTTCCCGGTTCGATGGTAAGCTCAGCACCATCTGCAATATATACCCATCCCTTGAGGAGATAAGTGCCTTTCTTCAAAGTCTGCTTGCCTGTGAAGACGAATTCCTGGTCGCCGTTACCAATCTGTGTACCACTGGCGTTTTCCTTGTCATCTGTTCCGAAGAGGATGTGGTCGCAAGCCTTCAAACCGCCATTGGTTGTCCACTTGTAAGCTACTTCTGATCCAGGATTTGGATCGTCATTGTCACTGCTGCAGCTGCTCAACATGGCAGATGCTGCGAGGATGCCCATGCATCCTAAAAAATACATCTTGTTCATCATTGTTTCCTGTTTTATTAAACAAACATCTAATATTATCTTTCTTGAAATTCTACGGATAGTCTCTAAAATTTATAGATTGCCTGCAAACCGATGTTTCTGCCCGGCTTGTAGCATCTTGCAATTTCTTCCACTTCCTTCTTGCTTCCGTCGCTATACGTTACATCGGCAAACTGCTTGTAATATATCTTTTCTGCAAGAAGATCTCTTACGTTGAGCTTCAGTTCGAGATGGTCGCCGAATTTCTTAGCCAGCGAGAAATCGATGGTGTTGCGAGGCATCTCGTAGCTGTGAGGCACTCGGGAGTTGGAGTCATCGCCTGTGCTTCCCTCGCTTCTTCCCACACCGATGATTCGCTTGCCTATGCGGTTGTAGAGCAGGGCGATATCCATCTTCAAAGGCTCGTTCTTATAGAAGATGCCGGTGTTGATAAGGTATGGCGACTGACCCTGCATCGGTCTGTCTTCCTCTTTCGAACCCTTTTCAAACTGCACCTTGCTCTTAATCAAGGCACCGTTAAACGACCAGCTGAAATCCTTCAATCCTATGAATCCGAGATTCTTTCTGATATCCAGCTCCACACCGTAGTTGTTGGCACTCTTCGCATTCTTGTAAGAGTAAATCAGGTCAGTGCCACCAGCCACCGTATAGGTCCACTCGATAGGAGAATCGAAGTGCTTGTAGAAGACTGCCAGCGAAATGAGCTCTCCACGGGATGGATACCACTCATATCGCAGGTCGAGGTTATCGACATAACAGTTCTTCAACTCAGTGTTTCCCTGCACATTGCTGGCAAGGTCGAAGTCGTAATACACCGACGATGATACTTCACGGAATTCTGGTCGGTTAATACTGCGGCCATACGACAGTCGCACCTGGTGCTGGTCGTTAATCTTGTATGTAGTATTGAGAGATGGAAATACATCATCGGTCTTGTAATGACGGCTCGATTCACTCTTCTCGTAGTCACGGGAATTGGAGATGAGTTCCATATCATTATGCTCGAAGCGGACACCGGCGTGGATGCCGAGTTTGCCAAAGGGGAGAGACATCGCCAGGTATCCGGCGCCTAAGGTGTTGTGTCCGCGGTAGTTATTGCGCATCTGCTTTTCCTCCAGAAGATACAGCTTGTCGTAACCCATGTTTGCCTCGCTGGAGAGCAGGGTAGGGATGTCGCTGTGGCGGAAGTCGGATGGCATGTTGTTAGCTGAAACATTCCAGTTGTAGATGAAGTTGCGGGTCTGGTATTCTCGGCTGCGATACTCCCCATAGGCACCCACCTGCAAGTCTGGCTCAAAGTTGCCAAACTTGAAGTGGTGCTTGTCATTTACACCAAGAGAGAGAATGTGTTCGTCGAGTTGAGTCCACTCGCGGGATATGTCGTTGCCAGTGCTCAGGGCATAAACGCCCGATTCAAGAGCATCGTCGATGAGGTATCTACGACGGTCAGGCAAATGACGGTTGGCATACGCATACCCGATACTCCAGTCAAGGGCATCGCTAGTGAAGGTGTGCTTGCCGGTAAGCTGACCGTTATATGTAGTTCTACTGCGGTAGTAATACTCTGCGCTTCGCTCCAGGTTCGACTGGGCGCTCACGCCTTCACGCCAGGTATATCGGCTGGTAGCCAACTGGTTGAAGATGTTTTTGAGCTGATACTTGTGATTGCCGTCCTTGGAAAGGAAGGTGAAGTTGAGCATCGCTCCGAGTCTCACATTATTATTATACTGGTTGTCAACAGAGTGACGAAGATAGTTCGGCTTGTCGTTAGCCGCATCATAGATGCCATAGAGGTTGTTCTCCATGTTCTCGTAGGTGCGGTATTCATTGGTATAGTTCCGGGCGGCGAGCATGCCGAGTGTTCTTCCGCCGAGCATCCAGCGTTGGTTGAGGCTGACCGCCAGTTTCAAGTCGCCCAAAGGCTTCTTGTTCTTGATGAGCCAATCATTATTGAATCCGTTGCCTAGGAGCGAAGTAGCATAATCGCCCACCGTTTTTCCGTTGGCATCGAGCTGTGGATTCAAGTCTGCATGGATGCCCCCATTCAGGTTTCTCAAGCCATTGTCGAACCCTAGGAAATCGGTTCCGGAACCTTTTGAGTAAGAAAAGTCCTTGAAGGCAGAAGATGTATTCCAGTTTCCGCCCACGGCGATGTTGAAACTGTTTTCTGCCGGAATCTCCTTGGTGTTGACGATGATGAAACCGCCTGAGTAATCAGCGGGATATTCAGCCGTTGGCGACTTCACAATGGTGAGGTTGTCAATCTGCGAACTTGGGATGATATCGAAGGAGAATGCCCTGGAGTCGGCCTCAGAACTAGGCACTGCTCCTCCGTTCACCCACACATTGTTATAACGCTGTGACAAACCACGAACCATCACGAATTTATCGTCGATGAGGCTCACGCCTGGCACTCGGCGTATCACCTCACCCGCATTCGTATCCTGCGTTCTGGATATTTCCTGTGCCGAAACATTGCTCACGATGACGGGACTGTTTTTGGCCACCTGTATCATTGCCGCATCCGTATTACGCCTTTCCACTGCGGTAACGGTCACCTCCTTCAGCTGCTGTTCATCAGGTTGCAGCGCAATCACCTGGTCTGCGTCCTTCGCCTGAACCCCGTCAATTTTTTGAGTCTTATATCCTACATAGTTAATATATAGTGTATATGTCTTGTCTTTCTTCAGTCCATCGATCTGGAAGTTTCCGTCGATGTTGGTGATAGCCTTCACGTTGGTTCCATCCACAGTGATGACTGCACCGATGAGTGTCTCTTTCGATTTCTGGTCGATAACCACACCCTTAATCTGTTGCGCCCACGTTGGCATGCTAGCCGCCGAGAGCAATCCTAATACAATAATTCCCCTTTTAGCATTCATAACCTATATCGTTTGATTTCGGTTGCAAAGGTACGGCAGCATTATTACACCATGGTTGCAATGAAGTTGAAAGGCATTGACGAAGCTGCGACAAAGATGTTACGGGCGGAAATCTGTTGCCTTTTTCGGGAATTTGAATCTTGAAAAATGGCATTAATACGTTGGTTTTGAGTGAAATGTATCTTTTTGCTATGCCAAACGGCAATTATTGTGATTTTTGTTTGGCTGTTAACGGATTTTATATTACCTTTGCATCTGAATACATGTTTTATATAAAACTTGTAATGGATAACGTTGTAATATATAAAATAGGTATATTCAAGATAAAGAGAGGAAAAGAGACGAGTATCATAAGAGATAATAATTATAAGAAGAGAAGATATATGAAAATGAAGGTTTTATTTGCTTCCCTGTTGCTGGCAGCTTCAGGGCAAGCGCTGGCACAGTCTTCCGGACAGGTTGGGGGACAGGTCTTCGATGAAAATGGAGACCCTGTAGTGGGTGCACAGATCATGGTGAAAGGTTCTAAAACCGGAACCGTGACCGACATTGATGGTAAGTTCAGCTTGCCGAGTGCTAAACAAGGAGAAACGATTGTAATCAGTTATCTTGGTATGGATTCACAGACCGTGAAGGCGGCATCTGGAATGAAGGTCAACATGCAGTCGCAGGACCGTCAGCTCGACGAGGTCATCGTTGTGGCATACGGCGAGCAGAAGAAATCATCCTTCACGGGTTCTGCGGGTGTAGTGAAAGGTGACCTTCTGGAGAAAAAGCAGCTCACCAATGTGTTCAGCGGATTGCAGGGCGAGGTAGCCGGTGTGCAGATGACCAATACTTCCGGTTCGCCAACAGCCACTCCTTCTTTTGCCATCCGTGGCTTCAGTTCCATCAACGCCGGAACATCTCCGCTCATTATCGTGGATGGTGCTCCATACGATGGCGGATGGAACAACCTCAATCCTAACGATGTGGAGAGTGTCACCGTGTTGAAGGATGCGGCATCCAACGCCCTCTATGGTGCCCGTGGTGCCAATGGTGTTATCATGATTACCACCAAGAAGGGTAAGGCTGAGAAGGCTACCATCAGCTTCGAGGCTAAGTGGAGCGGCAACAGTCGTGCCACCATCGATTACGACCGCATCACCGACCCTGCCGAGTATTATGAAACCTATTACAAGGCTCTCTATAATTATAATGTACGCGATAAGGGCATGTCGGCTTTCGATGCGCATGTGGCTGCCAACGAAACCATGGGCAAGACAAGCGACAAGGGAGGATTGGGCTATGTGGTCTATGCTGTTCCTGAGGGACAGTATCTCATTGGAACCAACGGCCGCCTGAACCCGAATGCCACCCTGGGCAACCGTGTCTATAACAACAGCAAGTTCTATACCCTTACCCCTGACGACTGGGTGGATGAGGCTTTCCGTAATGCGCTGCGCCAGGAATACAACATGAGTATTACTGGTGGTAGCAACAAGATGACCTACTATGCTTCCCTGGGCTATCTGAAGAACGAGGGTATCGTATATAACTCTGATTTCGAGCGATATACAGCCCGTGTCAAGGCTGATTACCAGGCCAAGGACTGGCTGAAGGTGGGCACGAACATCAACTTTGCCCATACCGACCAGAACGATGTGAGCGATGGTAGCCAGACGGTTTTTGATATCACCACCCGCTTTGCACCTATCTATCCGGTTTATCTGCGTGATGGCGAAGGCAACATCATGACCGATGAGAATGGCAAGATGTATGACTATGGTGATGGCGGAAATGGCGGTGCACACCGTCCTACGGGATTGGAACCTCTGAGAAACTTCCTGCAGACGGATAAGCTCAATGCCAACAAGACCTTTACCAATGTGTTCACCCTCCATGGTTTTGCTGATATCACCCCTGTCGAGGGCTTGAAGCTGACCCTGAACGGCACCGTGACCGACAATGAGTGGAAGAATACCCAGACCACCCAGCCTTTCTATGGAAATACTGCAACGGTTTATCCGGGTGGATATGTATATAAGGCCGATTATCAGACCTATACCGTTAACTTCCAGCAGATAGCCAATTACAGCAGGCAGTTTGACAAGCACAGCTTTACCCTGATGCTGGGTCATGAGAACTATAAGTACATGTACAATTACCTGAGTGGCGACAAGGAGAAGATGTTCTCTTACTTCGGAGCACAGGAGCTGGATGGTGCCGTGAAGGTGATTTCCAACGGCAGCAACACCAGCAATTACAACACCGAGGGTTATTTCTCCCGACTGATGTACGATTACGATGGCAAGTATTTCCTGCAGGCATCTTACCGTAGAGACGCCTCATCCCGCTTCCATCCCGACCATCGCTGGGGTAACTTCTATTCCTTCGGCGGTGCCTGGATTCTGAGCAAGGAAAAATGGTTCCAGTCTTCCTGGATTGATATGCTGAAGCTGAAGGCTTCATGGGGCCAGCAGGGTAATGATGCTATCGGTGACTACCGATATACCGATACTTATTATCTCAGCAATTTCAATGGCGAGGTAAGTTTCGTGCAGAACACCGTGGGTAATCCGAATATTACCTGGGAGACCAACAGCAACTTCAATGCAGGTATCGAGTTTGAACTCCTCAAGAGCCGCATCACGGGTAGCATCGAGTACTTCAGTCGCAAGACCACCGATATGCTCTGCTTCGTATATGTGCCATTCTCAGGCGGTTATACCGGTTCTTATGACAATGTGGGTGATATGGTCAACCGCGGTGTGGAGGTAGATTTGCACTTTACGCCTATCCGCACCAAGGACCTCTCGTGGATGATCAACCTCAACGCCACCCACTACAAGAACAAGATTACGATGCTCAACGACGACAATAAGGGCAGTATGCTCGATGGACATCCAGGTTACGTAAGCGATCCTTACTTCTATGGCGAGGGTCTGCCTATGCACACCTTCCGCCTGAAGAAATATGCCGGAGTTACGGCAGATGGTGAGTCTTCCTGGTATGTGAAGGATGAGGCTACCGGCGAACTGACCACCACCACATCCAGCTCTACGGCATCCTATTTCAACTGTGGTACACCAGACCCAGACCTTTATGGAGGTTTCAGCAGCAACCTGGCATTCAAGGGCTTCGACTTCTCCATCACCTTCAACTACAGTCTGGGCGGCAAGGCCATCGACTACGGTTACAAGGCTTTGATGGGTAATCCATCTTCCGGCAACACCGGATTCTCCCTGCACAAGGATATCCTGAAGGCATGGTCAGAAACCAATACCAATTCTGATATCCCACGCTTCCAGTATGCCGTGAAGGATGTGGATACCAGTTCGGCCATCACTTCCGACCGCTTCCTGACGAATGCTTCCACGCTTACCTTGCAGAATATCAACCTGGGCTACACCTTCCCACGAAAATGGGTAAATAGTTTAGGATTGAGCAACCTGCGAGTATATGTATCGGGCGACAACCTCTACTATTGGAGCAAGCGCAAGGGCTTCGACCCTCGTGGCGGCTTCTGGGGTACTTCTTCTGAATCATCCTATGCGCAGGTTCGTTCCTTCACCGGAGGCATCTCTGTGCAGTTCTAAAGATACGACAAAAACAATAAGACATGAACAAAATGAAAAGAAATATCAATCATATCATCGCAGCGATGGGGATGGCACTGGGTGTGCTGAGCCTCAGCAGCTGTATAGAGGAAACCTATCCGAACAATCAGGCAGTGCCTGGGCAGATCAGTTCCTCAAGCAAGTCGTTGGAATATCTTGCCAACAGTCTTCCTTCTTTCCTCACCACCTGGAATACCTATGGCGGTAGCGACTATACCCAGGACTGGGGTTATCCTTGCCAGATGTACATGCGCGATTTGCTCTGTGAGGATTTCCCGATGAGCGACAATGGCTATAACTACTGGTCGTATACAGAGGATGGATCTTCTTTGCGCTACGCATATTATTATCCGTTCTACTATTACTATGCCTTCATCAAGAATGCCAATAATGTAATCTCCACCACCAAGAGTTCTGTGGAGGGTGGCAACAAGAGTGCATTGCCTTATCTGGGTCAGGGCTACGGCTATCGTGCCATGCTCTATCTCGACTTGTACCGACTCTATGAGTATCGCAAGACAGGTGTAGCTAGTCTGGATGATGCCGCTGACAAGGCTGGAGTATATGGACTCACGGTGCCTATCGTGAAGGAAACCACCAGCAAGACGGAACTGGGCAACAACCCAAGTGCGCCTTTCTACACCATGTACCGTTTCATCATGAACGACCTGAACCTGGCTGAGGAGGCGCTGGACGGTTACAGCCGAAGCAACAAGGCTTTCATGGACAAGAGTGTGATTTATGGTCTGAAAACCCGTCTGTGGCTTGCCATGGCATCCCGCTTTGAGCAGAGTGCCGATGACCTTGCCAAGCAGATTGAGGCCGATAAGAACGAAGACGGATATGGCAAGCTGGGCATCACTTCTGCCAACGACTGTTTTGCCAAGGCTGCTGAATATGCGCAGAAGGCCATCCATGCCGATACCTACAAGCCACTGACAGAAGCGGAGTGGGCGGATACCAATACGGGCTTCAACACTGCCAACGATTCCTGGATGTTCGGTACGCTGGTTAACAGCAAGGAGCAGATTAACACCTCAGAGTGGTACACCTTCTGGGGCTGGATGTGCTCGGAGGCGGCCTGGAGCATGGCTCAGTTTAACTCATACCGCTGCATCAGCAAGGCACTCTACGACAAGATTTCCGTGAAAGACTGGCGCCGCCAGAGTTGGGTAAATCCTGCTGATGCCGGAGAGAAGATCAATGCGGCTGGCAAGGACAGTGTGCCTGCGGGCTACAAGACCAAGATGACGGGTGAGCAGTGGGCCAAGCTTCCTCAGTATGCCAACATGAAGTTCCGTGCAGGTAGTGGCGGTATCACCAAGAACGACCTGGAGACCGGTCAGATTGCTTCGCTGCCGCTGATGCGTGTAGAGGAGATGTACTTTGATTATTTCGAGGCCATCGCTCACACCCAGGGTGTAGAGGCAGCAGCCCAGGCTTTGCAGGACTTCGTGAACACGTATCGTTACACCGACGGTTCCTACAAGTGCAAGGCAAAGACCATGGACGATTTCATCACTGCCCTGATGGTGCAGCGCCGCATCGAACTGTGGGGTGAGGGCCTGGTGTTCTTCGATTACAAGCGTCTCAATCTCCCTATCAAGCGCCATTATGCAGGCAGCAACTACGAGCCAAGCTATCAGCTCAACTCTTATGCCGGCTATGTGGCACCTTGGATGAACTATATGATTCCTGAGGATGAGAAGGATAGAAACCCGGCAGTGGTGCTTGGTCCAAATCCATCTGGTGCCATTACGGCAGAGTAATTTATTTAAAAAGAACAAGAAAAATGAGAAAGTTACAACATTTATTATATATGCTGCTTGTGGGTATGGCCATCACTGCCTTCACTGCATGTAGCGACGATGATGATTATCAGCCTGCCCAGAAAGTGGCGGAGGATAATATGGGAGCCTACTTTGCTGCAGCCAATGCAGCCAGCGAGGTGCTTACTCCTGAGGAATATGCGGCTCGACCAAAGGTTGATTTAAAGGTGAAGCGCCAGAACCCCAAGGGCGATGTTTCCATCCCTGTGGTTGTGGATAAGGCAGATGCCGTGTTCAAGGTTCCTGCTGCTGTGGAGTTTAAGGATGGTGAATCAGAGGCAACTCTTTCCGTAGCTTGTCCTGGTCTCCAGGCACTCCAGTCATATCAGTTTTCCATCCATCTGGATGAGGCTGCCACGAATCCTTATGTCAAGGTAGATGGTTCGCCGGTGTTTAGTTACACCGTGATGGTGGCCCGCTGGGTCAAGGTGGTGGAGAATGCCACTTTCATGTATCAGAGCGATATCTTCCCATCAGTCAAGTCAGATATCTATCAGTTGGAGGGTCAGAACAAGTTCTACATCGAGAACTATCTGGGTTCTGGCATCAACCTGGGCTTCTATATCATTCCGCAGGATGCCAACGGCACATGGACAGCTTCGGCATTCTCGGCTTCCGACAGAAGCACCTGGAAGGGTATCTTCATGCCAGCCGACCATTATATGAACGACCCTGATGGCGGTACTTACTGGTATCTGATGAAGGATGCTGATAACTATGAGTATGCCAGCTGGACACCAGAGGGAGCAGACAAGGGCATCAGCTACATCAACTTCTATCTGGATACCACAAGCGATGACTATGCATCCATCGACATGAGTGGTTCAACCACATCATACGCCGGTTTCCAGACTCCTTATATCTATTATTCAGACGGCAATGAATCGGGCTATACCTATATATATACGTATTGGGACAGCACCAATATTCCAGCCGCAGAGTAATGAAACTTTTTAAAGAAAGAAAACGATGAAAAAGAATCAATCAATGATACGCAAGATGGGGATGCTGCTGATGGCAGCATTCCTCCTTGCCACAACCTTCACTGCCTGCAGCAGTGACGATGTGGTGAAGACGCAGTTGGAGACTCCTGCTGTTACCGAAGGAAGCAAGACGGTAAGTTCGCTGGCTTTCAACTGGCAGCCTGTGGCTGGCGCTTCCCAGTATGCCTACGAACTTTACGATGCCGATGAAAAGGTAGTGCAGGGTGGTGTAACCGCTGCCACATCTGTAGTTACCACGGGCTTGAAGCCTAGCAGCACCTACACCCTGAAGGTATGGGCATATTCGCCTTTGAACAGCGACAAGACCACTTCGCCTATCGCAACCCTCAAGGCAACCACCAATGCCAAGACTCCGCTGGTTAAGCCTACTCCTACGGCTGAAACCGGAAACGGCGGTGTCACGATTTCATGGCCGACAGTGGAGCATGCCGATTACTACAAGTACAGTTATACCGTAGATGGCGAGGTGAAGACGGGTAGTGTGGAAACCAACAGTGTGACCCTTACCGACTTGCCTATCGGCGAATATACCATCCAGATTATCGCATCGAGCAATGATGAGAACTTCGCTGATTCTGAGCCTATCTCGCTCACCTTCCAGCGCACCAAGAGTGAGCTTTGGCGAGCTGACGGTACTTATACATCCATAGGTCTGGGCAGCAGTTTCAAGGCAACCATCGTGGCATACGATGATGGCACTTATACCATCGAGAACCCGTTTGGCGAGGAAGGCTATAGCATTAGCTTCACCGTACCAGAAGGTTCTACCGAGATTACTCCTGTGGGTACGGCAAGCAATGGCTATTATGCTTTCTATGTAAGCAGCCAGTATTATGTAAGTCTTTATACAGCTGGTGGCTATTCTGAGTTTGATGGCACCAAGGAAGAGGGTGATGTCTGGTTCTATTCTTACCTGAACGATTATGATGGCAATCAGGTAGGCGATGGTGGTTACGATGAGTTCACCTGGAGCGAGGGTGATGACATCCCTGAGGGTTGCAAGGAAGAAGTTCCTGCGCTTCTCACCACTACCTGGAATCAGTATGCACCTTATTATAATGCCACTCCATTAGATAATGGCAAGCCATCGCTTACGGGCTGTGTGGCTACGGCTTTGGCTCAGATTATGAACTATTATCAGTATCCTGAGAAGTATGCCGATGGAACCAAGATTGATTGGGACCAAATGTTGCCTACTTACGAGGGTGTGGAATATATCGATGCCCAGGCTAATGCCGTAGCTCAGTTGATGGCGCATTGTGGTGAGGCTGTGAACACCAGTTATGGTTCTGGTGTCAGCACTGCCTATCCAAAAGAAGCAGCAACGGGGCTTCCTGCCAAGTTTGGTTACATTGTGAAGTATTACGGTTATCGTGATTATCCTAACGAGCAGGATGCCAAGCTCTGGAAGGAAGTGGTATTCCGCGAGTTGAGTGCCGGTCACCCAGTACTTTATGGTGGTACTTCTTATAAGAATGGTGAGGCAAACTATTTCTCTCATTCTTTCGTCATCGATGGTTATGACAAGAAGGGTCGTGTGCATGTAAACTATGGTTATGGTGGCAAGGGCGATGGCTATTTCCCTATCGACAAGTTGCCGATGAAGTTTGAAGGTTGGGATGAGACCTTTGATACCTATCAGACATTGGTAGTCATTCATCGTCCTCAGGATGGTGAGATTGATTATACCTTGCAGCCGCAGTAAAGCAGATTTTTGAAAATGTATATATATATATATGGATTATCCCGATAGGCATGTTGTTGCCTATCGGGATGATTTTTCTGCCGAAGAAGCTATCATACAGATTGCTGAAAAGGGTTATATACTTTTCTTTAAATAACTAAAGATATTTAACCCTATATTTGGCGATAAATAAAGAAATAACTATATTTGCAGCATGATTACGGAATATGGTATAGAGGCAAAGTCTTATTCTGAGATTATATCAGAATTAGGAGGACGATTCAAGCAATATCGTCTGTTCAGCAATCTCCTTACTCCTTTATTTCTTTCATGTTTGCAGGATTATAGGGAGTCAACTGCTGCATCTCCTGCTCTGTTGCATCAGGCAAGGAAGGTATCTTGTTTCTGTTGCAGAAATCGGTAATGGCGGCAGCTGATTCTTTGGGAGTAGAAGAATCCGGTTTGATGGATTGCTTCTTTTCTACATACTCCTTTTCCGTGATATATAGCTCGGTAATCACATGGATGAGTTGCTGCTGCTTGTCTTTCTTATGAGAGAAAAGATAGCTGTTGTCAGATTTCTGGAAGAGCAGGTCCTTGAAGGAATAGTAATCTTCAGGACTTATCTGATAGGCTTCCACCACATGGTCGTAGATATCTGTCTGGGTATAACCGAAAAGCTGGTGCGTCAGATGCTTGTAGGTAGGAAGCTGGTTGATTTCTATCTGACAAATATTCCGGCTGCTGTCCGTTTGAATACTGCCTATTGTCAGCTGATTGAGCAGGACGAGTTGAGAGCCCAGTGAATCTTTCAGCTGATATTTCTTTCGATATTGCTCAATAAGTGTCTTCTCTTCCGGCCAAGGTCGGAAGGTTCCTTCGTCGCTGACCATGAATGCTCGCTTTTTGTCTTCGGAAACGAGTCGGCTGTTGTGAAGATTTCTTTTGGAATAGGCATTGAGATCCGTCTTTCCATTCTTCAGGTTGATGTAATACTCCACGATGCCGTCGTTGAAGTATTTCATTACAGAGTCGTTGGTCTGGTAACTGCGATAATATCCCTTAAGTCTGATGAAGTGAGGACGATTCCCTGTTACGTTCACATCCTCCAGTTTCTGTATTTTTGTGATATGTCCAGGCATCTTCTCTTCCTTGTTCTGTGCCATGAGACTGGTAGAAAGGAAGGGGAGAAGCACAAACAGATATTTCATATAATGATGATGTTTCATATTGATGATGCTTTAAAAAGAATACTTAATGATGTGTTTATATGAGCTGTTGCTTCTACAGGGAGGTTGCGCAGTTCTTCCTCAACCACATCCCGAAGAAACGGTCGTAGATGATATAGCTGCCATTGTACTTGTAGATGAATTCTCTATTGATCAGCGTCTTGAGAGCAAGACTCACGCTGCTGGCAGCAGGCAAGTTGTGGCGGCTGATGAAATCCTGCGAAAGAATGGAGGTGACAGCCTTGTCCTGGGCAATGGCAGATAGAAGGGCTGCCTGATTGTCAGTAAGGGAATCGTAGTAATTCACGAATGCCACTTCCTGCTCGTTCACCAATTCCAGGGTTACATCATCAATTTCCGCTGTCGTAATTTCCTTTCCGTTCTGATAGAGTCGGTTCAGAATATCCTGGATATACCAGGTTTGACCATCCACCTTATTATATAGATAGGCAAAGGTATCAGAATCCATGGTCAGATTCCGGGTTCCCATCCATCTGTTGGCAAAACGATGATACTCATCCTGGTTGATGAGAGGAAGGTTGAGAATTTGCGAACTCTGATAGAATGGGCGCTTTGCCGACAGGAACATATCGGTCATCATGTGCTGCTTGCTGCCTGCAAAGATGAAATATACATTCGGCAAGAACTGGATGTAGGAGCGCAGCAGGGCCTCTGTGCCATCTTCGGGATATTCGGCTATCTGCTGGAACTCGTCTATGGCAATATAGATTCGTTTCTCCGATTGTTTCAGATACTCGAAGATATGTTTGAGAGAATCCTCGCGCTGGCTTGGCGAAACCGTAATCGAGAACGTAGGTATTCCCGTCATCTCATCAAACGACATCGTAGGCTTGTAGCCGGCAAAGAAAGTGGTAATCTTGCGCATGGCAGTTTGCGAGAAAGTATCAACCTTCCCGATAACCGTCTTTGCCAACAATTGGATGAATTGGCTCAGATTTCTTGTGGCATTGATGTCGAGATAGAAACAATGCGTTTCAGGCTCCTGCTTGCTGATGTTCTCAAAGACATGGTGTATGAGTCCCGTCTTTCCGATGCGTCGAGGAGAGATGAGCACGATGTTACGCTCATTCTGCAAAGCCTTCATGATGACTTCCGTCTCTTTTTTGCGGTCGCAGAAGTATTCTGCTCCCTTATATCCGTAGATAACAAATGGGTTATTCAGCTGTTCCATAACGTTTTATAGCTATTCCATATTTTGTGTTACATGTTTTATGAAATGCAAAGATACTACTTTTTATGTAACTATCGCCACTTCTTTTCCTAATAAATTTTAAAAATATACTTGGCTAATTCAGATTTTCTTCGTAACTTAGCAGCGCAAAACGTAAAGCATGTAGGAATATGGCAAAAATAGTAAATAAATATCCTGTAGGAATTCAGACATTTGAAAAAATCCGCGAGAATGGCTATCTCTATATAGATAAGACCAAATATATCGTGGATTTCAGGGAAAAGCAGATGTCGTATGTCTTTCTGAGTCGTCCAAGACGATTCGGCAAGTCGCTCTTTGCCTCTACCCTTCAGGCTTATTTTGAGGGAAGAAAGGAACTTTTCGAGGGATTGGCCATTGCTGATTATGAGAAGGAATGGGTGAAGCATCCTGTGCTCCACTTCGACCTGAGCGGTGCCAAGCATATGGGCGTGGAACAGTTGGAAAGATATCTGGCTGATATGCTTGAAGAGCAGGAGACGGTCTGGGGGTATAAAACGCATCAGGTGGATGCCAATCTCCGTTTGAAAGATCTGGTGAAAAAAGCTTATAAGCAGACGGGTGAAAAGGTGGTTGTCATCATTGATGAATATGATGCTCCTTTGCTGGATGTGGTGCATGAGGAGGATGATCTCAAGCAGTTGCGTCTTATCATGCAGAACTTCTACAGTCCTCTGAAAAAGCTCGACCCATATCTGGAGTTTACCTTCATCACCGGTATCACCAAGTTCTCGCAGCTCAGCATCTTCAGCGAACTCAACAACCTCGATAATATCAGCATGTTCGACCAGTATTCGGCTATCTGTGGTATCAGCAAGACGGAACTTACTACGCAGATGAAACCGGATATTGAGGCTATGGGTGAAACTCTTGGTATTACGTACGAGGAGTGCCTGAATGAGCTGACACAATTCTATGATGGATATCATTTCAGTGAGAATTCAGAAGATATCTTTAATCCTTTCAGTCTGGTAAAGGCACTGAATGCAGGAAAGATTGCTCCTTACTGGTTTGGTTCCGGCACTCCATCCTTCCTCTTGAAACTCTTGGATAAGTATCATGTCAACCTGGCTTCTCTGGAGGGCCAGGAGGCAGTACTGAGCTCCTTTGATCTATCTACGGAAGAAATGACGGATGCCTTGCCTTTGCTTTACCAGAGTGGCTATCTGACCATCAAGAAATATGAACCGATGTTTCGGGAATATACGCTGGGCATCCCAAACAAGGAGGTACGCGATGGATTGCTCAATTCGTTGATTCCTCATTATGTGAATCCTCGCCGTTCCGACAACGATGCATTTCTCTTGGGATTCTGCAAGGCGGTTTATCGAAACGATATTGAGGCGGCTTTGGAGCACATGCGCACCTATCTGGCTACAATTCCATACGATTTGGAGAATCATAGCGAGAAGCATTATCAGACCATCTTCTATCTGATGTTCAGCTTCCTCAACATCTATATCCGCACAGAGGTGAAGAGTGCCATCGGCAGGGCTGATGCCGTGATGCACATGCCTGATACGATATATGTCTTCGAACTGAAGGTTGATAAGAGTGCCGATGAGGCTTTGGCTCAGATAGATGAAAAGGGCTATATGCTGCCTTATCATTCTGAAGATAAGCGATTGGTAAAAATCGGTATCAGCTTTGACAGCACCCAGCGAACCATCAGCGAATGGAAAATTAAGGAAGAATAAAAAAGAAAAAAATGAACCTGTGCAGTCAATTGCAGATAATTAAAAAATCCCGACAGGTATGTTGTTGCCTGTCGGGATTTGTTGTTATATAAATAGGTATCTTATTCTTTCTCTCATCAGTCGGCTATCACCATGCAGAGTCTGAGCACATTTTCCTCGAAGTGCTCCTTGTCGATGGCATTGTTCTTGAGCAGGGAACGGTAGTTGTATACGGTTTGTGGCGAATAAGACAGGATGCCGGCTATCTTTGAACTTTCGGTGATGCCTAATCTTAACAGGGCGCACACACGGAGGATAGGGGGCATTTCTCCATTCTCTTTCAGCTGGATGTGTGCCGATTCTGTAAGCTGCTTGTTCAGCTCGGTTATAAAAGTTGGGTACAGAGACAGGAATGCCTTGTCAAATTCCGTCAGAAATTCCTTGTTCTCTTTCTCTGTATTGGTTGAGGAAGAAAGGAGGCTCAGCAGCTCCTTACTCTGGTTGGCCTTGATCTTTCTTACTGCCAAGGTGCGCAGTTTGCTGTTTCTCTCTATGTTCTTATAGCACAGGTCAATATACACCTTTATCAGTCTCTCGCGCTTCTGGTTGGTGTCCTTCAGTTCGTCGTTGATGAGGTGCAACTGGCTGTTGAGAACTTCCATTTTTGCCGATGTAGCCGTGATTTCGTCTTTCTTCTGTTTCAGAAGTTTGTTCTTCTTACGGATGAACAGACTGCTAAGTCCCACTCCGAGCAAGAGCAGGAAAATGACCGACAGCGCAATGTAGAGCATGCTGTTGGTGGCTCTGATGTCATCTGTATAGGCATTGGTAATCATCTGCAATTTGGATGAAATCTCAATGCGGCGCAATCGGTTGTTGTATGCATAAGTATCTTCCAGGGATAGGTTGATGTATTCCTGGGCTTTATTCAGACTTCTGGTCTTATGTTTGCAGATGAAGAGTGCGATGTCTTGCAGGGCTACGTTTTCTTTTGTGGCAGAAGTGATGTCTGAGATGGCTGCAACCAGGAGGTAATGCTCCATTAGCTCTAGGTTGTTGGCTTTCTGATAGATCTCAGAAAGCGCAAAGGCGGTCATGGCATGCAGCCGGCTATTGGCCTTTTCCATGCTCAGTGCTTTTTTGTAGTATTGTATGGTCCTGTTATTGTTGGGATGATTGCTGTAATAGTATAATTCTCCCAACAGATAGTAATAGAATGCATCTTTCTTTGGAGATAGTTCTATTGCTTTCTTCAGGTAATTCACTTTTAGCTGGTTGTAATTCTTGCTGAATTCATTGTTTTCACAGTAGGTTGACCAGTTGTTGTATAGTTCGTAAAGAGTATAATAATATAGGAACTGGTAGTCATGCGAATCTTCTTGAGGTTCTATCTTCTGAAGAATTTCCTTTGCTTCTGCATAGAATCCACGTGTGATCAATAGCCTGGTTTGGCTAAGCTGGAATCTTTTGTTAAATAAGATATTGTTATTCTTTTGGGCAAGGATAAGACCTTTGTTTACGTAGGTCATCGCCGAGTCGTATTCGTAGGCTTTGTATTCGTTGGCGAGTTGTTCGTATAGTTTTAATTTGTCTTCGTTGCTGGTAACATACTTGGCTCCTTGCTTGATTTCGTTTAAGCTTTTCTCTTTTAACTCTACATAATGGGCACGTTGTGCCAGGGCAGCATCCAGTTGCTTGTATAGCTGGTTGTTGTCTCCTTTTATGTATATCGGCTGTATCATCAGGGTGATGATTATAATGATAAGATGTCTCATATTTCCTATGTTTTTAGATTCCGCTGCAAAAATAATAAAAAACATTGAGAATCTCGCATCTACTAGCCGCTTTTTTTTGAGAATTCGCAAAGTCTTGATATTCAGAGTTGTGAGATTGGTTCTAGATACCGACAATCTACCAAAAGCCTACTATTCGCACCAACTTATTGATTTTTGCCGTACTTTTGTGTCAACAAACAATTTTAAACAAAAAAAATATGAAAAAACTCTTTTTGCTCGCAAGCCTTCTCATGGCTTTTGGCATCTCAGCAGATGCAGGAGACATCACTTCTCCTAACGGACAAATCAAGGTGAACTTCACTTTGGATGGCACTGTGCCTACCTATAGTGTGACCTATCAGGGTAAGACAATTATCAAGCCTAGCCGTCTGGGTTATCAGCTCGCCAAGGGCGGTAAGGATGGCAAGGACCTGCTTTCTGATTTTAGTGTTATCGATGAGAAGACTTCCACTTTCGACGAGACTTGGACTCCTGTTTGGGGAGAGAACAAGTCGATCCGCAATCATTATAATGATATGCTGGTAGAGTTGAAGCAGAATTCCACCGACAGTTATATGAACGTCCGTTTCCGTGTCTATGACGATGGAGTAGGATTACGCTATGAGTTTCCTCAGAAAGGCAGTCTCAACTACTTTACCATCAAGGAAGAACGTACTGAATTTGCCATGACGGGCGATCATACCGCCTGGTGGATTCCGGGTGATTACGATACCCAGGAGTATGAATACACCAAGACCCGTCTGTCGGGCATCCGTCCAGCTTTGCATGCTGCTGTCAGCAGCAATCTCTCACAGACTGTCTTTTCTGATACCGGTGTACAGACCTCACTCCAGTTGAAGACAGATGATGGTATCTACATCAATCTGCATGAGGCTGCCCTGGTAGATTATCCAGCCATGCATCTGAACCTGAATGACAAGACCATGACTTTTACCTCTTGGCTTACCCCTGATGCACAGGGTATGAAGGGATATATGCAGACTCCGTTCAAGAGCCCTTGGCGTACGATGGTCATTACAGATGATGCCCGCAAGGTGTTGTCTTCCAACCTGATTCTCAATCTCAATGAGCCTTGCAAGATCAAGGATACCTCCTGGATTCATCCTGTGAAGTACGTAGGTGTATGGTGGGAGATGATTTCCGGTAAGGGTGAGTGGGCTTATACCCATGATTATCCTACCGTGAAGTTGGATGGAACCGACTATGTACATGCCAAGCCATCGGGCAAGCATTCTGCCAACAATGCCAATGTGCGCCGTTACATCGACTTCGCTGCAGCCCATGGTTTCGATGCTGTCCTGGTAGAAGGATGGAACATCGGTTGGGAAGACTGGAGTGGCTATATGAAGGAAAAGGTATTCGATTTCCTGACTCCATATCCTGATTTCGACATCAAGGCGCTCAATGAGTATGCGCATTCCAAGGGAGTCAAGCTCATCATGCATCATGAGACCTCCTCTTCTGTAATGAACTACGAGAAGTATATGGACAGAGCTTATCAGTTGATGAAGGATTATGGCTACGATGCAGTGAAGAGCGGTTATGTGGGCAACATCATTCCTCGTGGCGAGCATCACTACAGTCAGTTGGAAATTAATCACTATCTGCATGCCGTAACCCGTGCTGCCGATTATCACATCATGGTAAATGCCCATGAGGCTGTGCGTCCTACCGGTCTCTGCCGCACTTATCCTAACCTGATTGGCAACGAGAGTGCTCGCGGTACTGAATATCAGGCTTTCGGAGGTACCAAACCGGGACATACCGCCATCTTGCCTTTCACCCGTCTGCAGGGTGGTCCGATGGACTATACTCCGGGTATCTTTGAAATGGATTGCGCCAATGGTTCTCATTGCAACTCTACCATCTGCGGTCAGTTGGCACTTTATGTAACGATGTACAGTCCGTTGCAGATGGCTGCCGATTTCCCTGAGAATTACGAGAAGCACATGGATGCCTTCCAGTTTATCAAGGATGTGGCTGTAGATTGGGACAAGTCTATCTATCTGGAGGCTGAACCAATGGAGTATATCACCGCTGCCCGCAAGGCAAAGGGTTCTGATAACTGGTTTGTCGGTGGTGTTACGGGCATGAAGGCTCATCAGTCTACCGTTAAGCTCGATTTCCTCGACAAGGGCAAGAAGTATGTGGCTACCATCTATCAGGATGCAAAGAATGCCGACTATAAGACCAATCCTCAGGCTTATGTCATCACCAAGAAGACTGTAACCAGCAAGTCTGTCTTGAAGTTGAACTCCGTAGCAGGTGGCGGATTCGCAATTAGTATTCTTGCACAATAAAATGCAGGATTTTGAGTTATTATGAGAGAGTTTTCTGGAATTAATAATAATGCTCATGAAAAGAATGAATAAAATGTTGTTGGTTGCTGCCTTGGCGGCAACCACACTTTCTGCTCAGGCAGAACAGAAGAAGGGACCGGCTTGGTTGAGTGATGCACTTTTCTATCAGATTTATCCATCTTCCTATATGGATACTGATGGCAATGGTATTGGTGACCTGCCGGGTATCACTTCCAAGTTGGATTACATCAAGTCTCTGGGTGTGAACGCCCTCTGGCTCAATCCAATCTTTGAGTCGGGATGGTTTGATGGTGGCTATGATGTCATAGATTTCTACAAGGTGGATCCTCGATTCGGTACCAATACCGATTTGGTTACTTTGGTCAATGAGGCCCATAAGCGTGGCATCAAGGTTTGTCTCGACCTGGTGGCAGGACATTCCAGCACCAAGTGTTCCTGGTTTAAGGAGTCTTCCGAGAAAGATCCTAACCAGCGTTACAGCGACTATTATATCTGGATGAATGATATCCCTGAGAGTGAGAAGAAAGAAATAGAAGCCCGTCATCAGGAGGCAAGTCCGGAGTCTAGTACCCGAGGCAGATATGTGGAGGCGAATGCTCCTCGTGCCAAGTATTATGAGAAGAATTTCTTCGAGTGCCAGCCAGCCTTGAACTATGGCTTTGCTCATCCTGACCCAAATCATCCTTGGGAGCAGAGCGTAGATGCGCCTGGACCACAGGCTGTTCGCAGGGAGATGCGGAACATCATGGCTTTCTGGTTTGATAAGGGTGTGGATGGATTCCGTGTTGATATGGCGTCATCGCTCATCAAGAACGACCCTGACAAGAAGGAGGTTTCCAAACTCTGGAATGAGATGCGTGCATGGAAGGACAAGTACTATCCTGAGACCGTCCTGATTTCAGAGTGGGCTAATCCGCAGCAAGCCATTCCTGCCGGCTTCAACATCGATTTCTACATCCATTTCGGTCTTAAGGGCTATGCCTCTCTGTTCTTCGACCGCAAGACTCCATGGGGCAAATGGGAGCAGAGCTATAAGAACTGCTATTTCGACAAGCAGGGCAAGGGTTCGCTTAAGGAATTTAGCGAGAACTATACCAAGGCATATAATGCCACCAAGAATCTCGGCTACATCGCTGTTCCATCTGCCAACCACGATTACCAGCGTCCTAACATCGGTACCCGCAACACGCCAGACCAGTTGAAGGTGGCGATGACCTTCTTCCTCACCATGCCAGGTGTTCCATTTATCTATTATGGTGATGAGATTGGTATGAAGTATCAGATGAATCTCCCTAACAAGGAGGGTAGCAATGAGCGCTCTGGTACCCGCACTCCGATGCAGTGGACCAAGGGCAAGAATGCTGGTTTCTCAACGAGTGCCCCTGATAAGCTCTACTTCCCTGTAGATACGGAAAACGGAAAGTTGACTGTTGAAGCTCAGCAGGGAGATCAGAATTCTCTGTTGTCATATACCCGTAAGCTGACCGCTTTGCGTCATTCAGCCAAGGCTCTTGACAATGAGGGAGATTGGAAGCTCCTGAACCAGAAGGGTCAGGAATATCCGATGGTATATGAGCGCACTTTGGGTGATGAGAAGTATGTTGTTATCGTGAATCCTGGTGCCAAGGCAGCCTCTCTCAACATCAGCTCTGTAGGTGGCAAGGCAGTTTCTGTTCTTTCTACAGGCAAGGTTGTATATAAATCAGGCAAGAAGACTGATGCTATCAAAGCTTCAGGCATTAGTGCCGCCGTATTCAAGGTGGCTAAGTAACCTGTAAACATGATTATTGCTAGCTTTATTAAATATCAGAATCCGCATGGATTTTAAGGAAAAATAAGAAAGAAAACAAAAAGATAATCCGAAACAGAAGCATTGGCAGCTATCTGTTTCGGATTTTTTTGCATTTCCATAATGTTTTATATCTATTTCATGTTTTATGAAATGCCTCAACCATACAGGGCGAAATCAGTTATTATTAGGTTAAAACTGTAAGTAAGTAAACGATTTCATACAATTATAATAAGGAATCGTGTGGTTATTGCTTTTCTTTTTGTATCTTTGCAGCCGTTTGGCAATTGTGAGTACCAAATCATATCTAAAGGAAAAAAGAATATCTAATAATAAATAAAAAGTAATGACTACACTTACAATTTCTATTATTGTCGTTTTCGTGCTTGGCTATGCACTCATAGCTACCGAAAGCTTGACAAAGGTTAACAAGGCAGCAATTGCCCTGTTGATGTTGGTAGGTTGTTGGACCCTCTACATGGTGGATCCAATGCAGTATCTCCAGTTGATGCACCCTGATTATACAGGCGGTGCTGCTGGAATGGTGGAGAAGGTGACCGGAATCATCCAGGAACATCTGGGCGATACTGCCACAACACTCTTCTTCCTGATGGGTGCGATGACCATCGTGGAAATCGTTGACCAGAACGGCGGATTCAACTGGGTTCGCAAGGTGATGAAGACCAAGTCGAAGCGTGCGCTCCTCTGGCGTATCGCTATCCTTACCTTCTTCCTCTCTGCCATCCTCGACAATCTGACCACCAGTATCGTGATGATCATGATTCTCCGAAAACTCGTCACCGACCATAAGGATCGCATGGTTTATGCATCCCTCGTCATCATCGCAGCCAATTCGGGTGGTGCCTTCTCACCAATCGGCGACGTTACCACCATCATGCTCTGGAACAAGGGATTGATTACTGCAGCCGGCGTTATCGCCGAAATCTTCATCCCGTCTGTAGTTTCCATGGTGATTCCAGCCCTCATCCTTCAGACCATGTTGAAGGGCGAACTCGTGATGCCTGAGGTTTCTGCCCAGCAGAATGCATCGGTCAGCGATTTCACCGAAGGTCAGCGCAAGGCTGTGTTCTGGTTGGGAGTAGGCGGTTTGATCTTCGTTCCTATCTTCAAGAGTATCACCCACTTGCCTCCATTCGTAGGAATCCTTCTGGTATTGGGCGTTCTCTGGACTGCCACCGAAGTTTTCTATCGCAGTTTGCATCGTGGAGCTGATGCCGAGGGCACTCAGAAGCGAGTAACCAAGTTGCTTTCTCGTGTTGATATGAGTACCATCCTCTTCTTCCTCGGTATTCTGATGGCAGTATCCTGCCTGGCTGAGATTGGCGTATTGACTGCTTTGGGTCAGGGCTTGAACGTCGTATTCGATGGCAACCACTACCTCGTAACTGGTATCGTCGGTGTGCTTTCAAGTATTGTTGACAATGTGCCTCTGGTAGCCGGATGTATGGGAATGTATCCTGTGGCAGCCGCTGGCGATATGGCTGTGGATGGTGTCTTCTGGCAGTTGCTCGCCTACTGTGCCGGTGTAGGAGGTTCAATGCTGATTATCGGTAGTGCCGCTGGTGTGGTAGTAATGGGCTTGGAGAAGATAACCTTCGGCTGGTATATGAAGCATATCTCCTGGATTGCTTTTGTAGGTTACATCGCAGGTATCGTTTGCTACTGGTTCATCCGCACCTTCCTTTATGCTATCTAAACTGAACTTTCGCATATGGGGAAGTTAAGGGAAGTTAGAAAGTTAGGGAGAAGTTAGAGGGACAAATGTTCTAAGTTTTACGCTAGAAGACTATTGTCTCTTAACTTCCCGAACGACCGTAGGGAGTGATAACTTCTTTAACTCCTTTAACTTCTGAACTTGCTTATAAGGTAGGCTTTTTCTCTTACGTGAAAAAGTTTTTTTTGAGAAAAAAGTCTCAAAGTCTCATTTTCTATTAAAAATATCGACTTAAAGACTTGATAGATAATAAGATAAAGAGAATGAGACTTCTCGGTTTTGGTGCCGATAAGTCTCATTAAAGTCTCATAGAAGTATCATTATTTTACTTTTTCTTTACAAGATACTTCATTCCATCTGCAAATCTCTTATGTTTTAACTCACTCATATTCGCCAGTTTTCTGCCGAATCCCATCAAACTGTTCACCTTGAGCGATGAACCTATCTGCTTTTTCAGATAGTCGAAAATCTCGGCGGCAGTCAGATATTCACCCTCTTTCTCATTCTCAACCAAATCAAAATAGAGCTGGAAATACTGGTCTATCGGCTCAGCCACTTCAAACTGGCAGTTGTTCTTCATGATCAACTTCACCTGTTCCGCATCAAAATAACTCTTCTCGCCATTGTGCAAAGCAGTCAGCGCCTGGGCGAAAAGTTGCTGATAGTTCGGACGCACGCTCACATCGATCGGTCCCGTCAGTTCCACGCCTATAAACCTTCTGTTGCCGGATGGGTCGGTGAGAATATCCGTCATGTTGCTCGTGGCGATAAACGAGGCGAGACGAGGAAATTCCATGACATGACTGCCATACGGAGGCTTGTATTTCAGCGTAGGCAACTGGATGAGATTCTTCAGAAATCCCTGCTGCACCTGTGGCGAAATCTGGTTGAACTCATCGAGATTGATGACCATAAACTGCGCCATCGCCTGATAAACCTGACGTTTTTCTGACAGAATCAGATTATCGCTATATCCCCATTGCAGCTCCGGTGGCAACAGCCGGCGACAGAAAGTACTCTTGTTGTAACCCTGCTTGGAAATGAGAAGCGGAGCCACCGAGTTGCCATACTGGCGATAGGTAAAGCCGCGCCACTGGTCAACCATGCCCAGAAACCAGGTGTAGAACCAGTCTGCCCAGTAAGGATTGTTGGTAGGAACCGTACGAGCCAAGGCACGTATATGGTCCTTTCCGTCCCATTTGTCGTAGCATTGGAAGAGGTATTCATCTATCGGATTATAATTCTTGATATAATCAGACTCTAGAAAATTCCTGACATCCTTGATGCTCACTCGGATATCAGCGAGCTGCACCTCCAGCGTCATGCGTTTCTGCACTCTCGGATCTACGGGCTGGAAACCATACCAACCCTTCTCCTTCGGCATGTATTCCACGAATTTCATCACCGTGTTGTATCTGAAGTTATATTTACTTTTCAGCAGCTGCATCATGCTCGCGATATTCTCGCGAACGCTGTTCTTGTCAACTTTCTTTTCTTCTTCCGGAGTATCGGAACCAGGAATCATCTGCTGATTATCTTCCGTGTTGAAAGCCTGGTTCTGAGGGCGCATGTTGCTGTCAATTTTCATCGCTACCGCCTTACTGTTGAAATAAGGTTTCGCATCGAGTGTCATCATAAAACTGTTGTGCATCGAAGGCTCAAAAGACAGGTTTGCGCCCGCTTCTATAGAAGGTTTCGGTCCGTCTGTGAGCACCGAAGCCTTGGCAATCGCCTGATATACAGGCAGAATTTGCTGGTAAGCGATACGGTACAGTCGTTCGGCATCCGCCTCCTCAGCAGGCAGCAAGTCATCTTCATTGCTGAATTTCACCAGTACGATAACCGACTTGCCATCAGCACCTTCCAGCGCAGCAAAGGTAGAAGGCAGCATGGCAACCGAGCGCTTCACGCCCTCCACGCCGTCCGCATCCGTGATGTTTCCGAATTTCAGCAGCAGGATACCGTTGCAAGTCTTCATCTTCAGGTTGTTGTTTTCGTCTTTGGCGAATTGAGCAGCGGGGTAGATGTGCATCCATGTTGGCATATCCTTGTAATATTCGTAGCCGCTTTCCATATAGGTCACGTATTCGCGGAAATGGGTAACAGTAAGTCTGCTGTCATCTTTTGCGATACGTTGCAGCAACTTCTCCATCGTCTTTGTGCTGACGAGGAGCTGCTTCTTATTGTTTGTATGAACGATTGTTACCTTCATTGAATATATTTATTAAGATGGTTAATTGTCAATCTGTTAGCTATTAACTATAAACTGTTAACTATAAACTCTTTCTTGCGTTGCCCAAAGTTTGGTTGATAAATTGGGCACTCGTTTCCCGTTGTACGGGCAATGGCTGCCCGTCACTTGTTCTCCTGTAGCCCGTCACGTGTTCACCTGTAGCCCGTCACGTGTTCTCTGTGGGACCGCTTAAATGGCATGGCTGGAACATCTGGAGAGCAGAGAAAAAGATTAGCTTTTAGTGAAATCAATCTCTTCTGAGAAATGGTCGAATTCAACATCTTTATATCCGTATCTGGCGAAGAGCTGTTTGATATATACCTGTTGTTCCGGCAGGAGTTTCAGTTGTCCCAGTTTGTAACGGTAGTATTGTCCTTTGCTGCCGAGGTAGTCTCTCATTTCGGCGCGCAGAGCAGGAGCGTCTTTCACTTTCATTTCGGCAAAGAGTTTGTCGAATCCCCATGCCATTTTCACGACACGCAGCGGAGCGAAGTACTTGCAATTCCCGTTTTTCAGGGCATTTGGGAAAATGGCATCCCCTCTATCAGTCTTCTCGTTTTTGTAGAGACCGGATAGATAGTGGATACATTTGTTTTTCATCGGACATGGTTCGGTGAAACAGTAGGTGATGTTGCTAGGTACGTTTCCGTACTCAAAAGCCTTTTTCAGTAATTCCTTTTCATCCATGTTTCTTAAGTATTAAGAATAAAACATTCTGTTTTACTAAACGCAAAAACATCCTGTTTATTGCCTTGCAAATGCTATTATTATCACTTCATAAAGCATTTTTTTTCGATGCAAGCAAGAAATCATGATACTTCTCGCTAATTTATGATACTTCGATGATACTTCTCCCTCCATTTTTAGAGAAGTCTCATTCATTGTAAAGTTCTGTATATTAAAGATATAAACCTTGTTTTATGCCTAAAAATGAGACTTTGATACTTTTTTTGAGAAAAAAGATTTTTACGTGCGTGTATTTGGCAACACTCTATCGCTGGTGTACTTCTTTCTAAACTTCATCCTAGCATCATCCCTTTTGTTGGAAGAATCATGCTCCGCAGACACCCTCCTTTTCTCCACAGTTCCCCCTCACATAACTTTTTTCGAAACTTTTTAGCTAAAAGTTTTGTTGTTTCGTTTTTTTTCTATAATTTTGTAGGCAGTTAGCGATAGAAATGTGTAAAAACATGAAAATCGCAGTAAAAGTCTCGAACCACGCCGAGCCTTTCATATAGGTATGATCCTTATGATAGAGGAGTGTAGGGTGGGAAAGAGACACGACATATATAAGGCGCATACTTGGCGCTTTGTTCACGACTGATAGAAACTTCGCAACTTTCAGATACTGTCATGGACTTAGCAGCGGTAGGTGTCTACGGGTGTGATTATATCACAGCCAATGGAGTATTGTATACCTATAATAATAGGTAAGATACTCCATGTGGTGGCGTATATCATATCGGCGTGGGCTCTAACGTTGTCTGTTCAGCAGTATCGGGCAATGCGAAGGCCTCTATCAGTGGGACAGACGACAGGCAGTTCCCACGCTTTTTTATGCTCGTATTAACCGATAAACTAATCAGACTTGTAAATAGGGAGCAAGCAGGTCGCAAAATGTTATTAATACGATGAATAAATGGTTGACAAAAGGCCTGAATGTTTTGTCTATGGCAACGCTTGTTGTGGGGATAGGAATGATTTGCTCTTGTTCTTGTGGAAAAATAGAAACACCTAATGATGTTAAATACCTTTCCGAATTTCAAGAAATAAACTTTGAAAGTAATGAAAATTGGTTGACTTCAGATAATCTATCTTTGTATGTAGATTATTCAACTTGTATGGCGCAAGCTTTGAAAACTTCTCCATTTTTTTCAGATATGATACCTTCTTTGACGGCTGCTACAAAGAACTTTTATTCAATAAAAGGTGATTCCATAAAGAAGGAAACTGGGAAGGTGTTTACCCTGCTTAGTAGTATTCAAGAAACTAATTATGCAGATATTTTGACGGCAGCTGAAAATATTGTTGAAGGAAATTCTGAAGGTGTGTTGTTGACAGATGGAGAGTATTATGAACCAACTGTTGCAAAAAGTCATGTTAATGATCCATATTTAAAAGATGTTTTTAGCAAATGGTTGAAAAAAGGCCATGATATATATATTGTAGCAGAACCATATAAAGAGGCATATAATGGAAATGTTTTTGACAAGAAGCGTTTTTATTTCTTGTTTACGGATTCTCGTGTACCTAATAATATATACGACAGAATTTTGCAGTGTGTAGATATGAAAAAATATCCGAATGTTGATATATATCATATGTCTGTTAGTCATCCAACAATAATGGCAGAAGGAACATACTCGAAGCCTGACGGAGACTTGGCTGCTATTGTAGACGGATATGGAAATTTTGAAATTCAAAACTGGAGTATTGATTGGAATAGTATCCAAAACATCTATCTAAATGCAAATGTGGATGAGAATGGAAATCCTTTGCCAACTGGTAAACCGGTAATTTCTGGATTGAAAATTGATAGAAACTCTTTTGGCTGCTTTAGAATTAAAGATATTGCATTAAAAGTTTATGATATCAATGAGCCTTATGCAGAATTCTATGGCAATAAAGTTGCAGGCTTAAAAGCTGTGAAAATGCAAAGTCCTTTGCAAGAAACAACAAATGTTTTTGCTTTGGACGAGAAAGAATTCAAGGCTCATAGCTTGGTCAATATCTTTTTAGATCCAGCCTTTAATGATGTATGTCTTGATGGTTCTCCATACAATTATGCAAAAGTGGATATTTGTGTTAATGGTGTGGACTATGTCTTTGATAACTATTCGTCTATGTTTGATTTTCAATCCATAGATGTACCTGGACAGATGAATAGTTCTGTTGCAGAAAGTATTAAGCAATGCTTAACAGATCCATCTATCAAGAAGATGATGGATAATGCTTTAATTTATACAATTTATATTAAGAGTAATGAAAAATAGCTAAGAATATGAGACAGATTGCTACATTAAGTCAATTGCAAGATTTGCAAAATTCAACTTGGATTTATGCAATTGCAGTGTGTTTTATAGCCATTGCGATTGCTTATTTAGTGTCAAACATGATTGCTTGGCAAGGAGGAAATGATAAGTCATATGTCAAAAGAAGAGTTTGGTGGGTGATTATTGGTTTCGTCGCTGGACTTGGATTCTGGATTTATAATGACGTAGTTAACGTTCATCGTATTGCCAATGTTGGCTTTAAGCACATGTATTCACAAACCAATTTGCTGTGTTTGTTTGCTGTGCTTTTGGGGTATTTTGGTATTAGCTTGCTTATTATGGCAACGCTATTTCGTAAGGCAAAGTTTGGTTCAATATTAGGCAAACAACGTAATAAATAAGGATTATGGCAAAGCAGTTTTTTGTATTAGGTATCGGTGGTACAGGCATGAGGTGTATAGAATCATTGATTCATCTTTGTGCCATGGGAATGTTTGACAATACAGATATTCATTTGTTAGCTTTGGATACTGATAAAAATAATGGAAACTTCTCTCGTCTGAAAGAAGTTAAGGAGGCGTATGTCAAAGCAAAAGGTGTGGAGGCTTCCTCACGTGTTGCTTTACAAGATACATTTTTTTCTGCTAATATAAAGTACTATGAGTTTAGTCCTAATTATGAGCATAAAAGTACTTTTAAAGCTGTTTTTGATTATAGTAATACTCAGTATAATCATAATGAAGAAACAGATTTAGCTGATCTCGTTTTGGCAAAAAATGTTGAAGATTTTAATCTCCGCCATGGCTATCGTGCCCAAACCCATTTAGGTTCTATGATGATGTACCATTCCATCATTGAAGCAGCAAAGTCACCGACAAATAATGACTTAAAGTCTTTTTTGGGAGAATTGGCAAAACAGGCTCAAACGGGTAATCCTAGAGTGTTTATCTTAGGGTCTGTTTTTGGCGGCACAGGTGCCTCTTCTATACCTATTATACCCCAAGCTATATCAAAAGCTGCAGAGATTATGACTAATGGAGCCGTTAATGTTTTGAAGAGTGCATATTTCGGATCAACATTGTTGACAGCCTATTTTTCATTCAAGGCACCTTCTAGCAACGAGTTGGCCAACCAAAAAGTAATAGCTACAAGTGATAAGTTCGCTCTTAATTCACAGGTCGCTATGATGTTTTATGAGGATGATTCAACGGTAAAAAGTACTTACCAGAAGTTTTATATGATGGGCACTGATAGCTTGAGCTGGGATCCGATGGCTAAAGACAGAGATAATATTTCGGAGACCATCACCGGTGGAGAAAAACAGAAAAATGATTCTCATTATATTGAACTTTTAGCAGCTTCTTCTGCGTTAAGTTTCTATAATGAGGATGAAAGTGTATTGGTAGTCAATAAGCAAAATGTTAAGACTGATTATGAGTATCGTGCCATTAATAATAATGGAAAATTTGACTTCCAAGATTTTGTGGGACAACAAAGAGCTGAGGAGTTTGCCAAAAAGTTTGGCCTATTGATAGTATTTTCGTTGTTCTGCAATGGAACGGATGATTTCGTAGAAAGTGTTCGTTCTGGTGGTGTAAAGGAAATCCAAGAGTTTTTGGATATTAATGTAAATCAGGTGCTGGCTTTGAAAGAATATTTCAATTTGTTCTTTGTTAGGGTAAATGCTAATGGGACTCTTTCTGAGGGATGGTTAAAGCAGATTCATCGTTCAGCAGGTGGAGGCGATAAATTCTTGTTTAATGCAAGTCTTTTCTCTCCATCCGATTTGAAGAGTTTAATGAAGTTGTCTTGGAACAAGAACTTATATAGAACAGAGGGAATTGGCAAAGATAATCATTATTCTACAGGTATTTTTGGTTCAAAGTTTGATTCTTTCAAGAAGCAGTTCTTGCTTACACGTGATAAAGATTCCTCTTGGAAAAATATAACGAATAATGGGGAACAACTTAATAAGTTAATTTACGATACATTGTCTTCACTTTATAATTTCAAATAAGAAAGGGCTATAATATGTCAAAAGCATTGTTGATAAAAAGTTATACGGATATAACTACAGGAACTCAAGGACAATGGAATGAGTTAACTATGGCTCGTTCTTATATTCAAGGAATTGAAACAGGAAAAATCTTAGAGAATTTATCAGCAGATAAATTAGGAAGTTTAATTTCTGGTGTCCCAACTCCATGGGCGCGTGCTAAGTTGTTTAAGTTTGCCCTGCAGACTTTAGCAGCTCCTGATCCGAATATCCAAAAGTCGGGGTTGCAACAGTATTATGAGTTGTTGTTGGGAGAATGGAAAGGATTGTTAGCTGTAATTGCTTTGTATCCTGATAGAATCCGATTTTCCCAACCTGTCGTTATGGATGCGAGGGGCGATGATTATGATATAGCGTCTGCCTTTGGAAGAATGCTGTTTGAAGACAAAGATGTATGGAGTAACCAAGACTTACTACAAAAAGATCCAGCTACTCAGCCATTCATTCAATTGATTTATTACAGGAATCATCTTGTTGGTGGAACTTCACCATTAACTGGTGTCTTTGCTGGCATTTCGTATGATAATTTAGGAAGTGATGCCAGTGATATAAATTGGTATAGAGACGGTAAGTTTGAAGATCCTACTAATTACTTGGATCCAGAACAAGTGCAAAAGGTATATCTTTTTGTTAAGAATCTTAATGGGAATCTTGCTGATTTTGAGAAGAAAATTAATTCTCAACGCGGTAATAAACCTAACGTAGATTTGAATGGATTTAAGGATATGAGTCGTGATTGGGAGCAAAAATTATTAAGTCGCGGTGGAAATAACCTTCGTGACAAAGGACCTATTGCAAAATATTCAAACTTAGAATGTCCATTTTCAATCTTGTTTGATAGTAATGTACCTGTTTATTTGAAGCCTGATTATACCTTTACTTATACTAATAATGGAGAGTATCAGTTAATTGGTGATATCCAAAAGTTATTGAGTGAGGATAAGTATGTAATAGGATTTCAAGAAGATGCTGCGGCAAGACCAAAACTTTCAGATGCTCCAGTCTTTTATTTGTCTGTCAAGGAATTGAAGGATGGTAGTGTTAGCTATTTTTCTTTACCTTTGTCAGAAAAAGGAGTAGATATCTTCAAAAATAGTCTTTCTGGTTTGTTGGGCTATTCTGAAGGTAGTAATACGTCTTTGACTGGAGTTATTCCCGATGCTGGTCAATTGGCTGTAACATTGATTGTCGAAATCGATGGTCAAAAGGTTACTTTAAATACTCGCGAGTATGAAATTGATTGGATTACCGATCAAGGAAGAGTTATTATGTGGCCAAACTTCGTTTCAGAAAAATGGAATAAGTATTATCTGTACTCAGAGTTCACTGCTGATGCCAAGGAGCAATTCTTGCCTATATTTAAATGGGGTGGTGAGTTCTTAAAAAATATTGATGGAGAGTTTTGGACAGGAGATTATGAACCAGCTCCAGATCAAGAAAAACTTGTGGATGTAAAAAAGTTAGTTACTTATCCTGCAGGGCAAGGTGAAAACTTGCCTAAGTATAATATCGTAGGGGCAGACAAACCTTTAGCAGGTCTTTCTGTTTCTGTTAAAGATACAGGCAGGGAAGTACATGCTGGCTTCTTGATTTTTAGACCTCAAGTTATTGAGGATAGAACAGCTTTCGAAATGAGGGGAACTGCCACAGTCGGCATCGACTTTGGTAGTAACAATACTTGTGTCTATTATAATGAAGACAACAAAGGTGCTACTCCTGTTCATTTTGAAAACTACCGCTCTGTATTAGTTGGACGGGAGAATAATGACCCGAAAGCAATAGCGGAAAATAATGAATTGTTATTCTTTACGAATTACTCTTCGAATAATGGACAGACAAAGTCATGGCTTCATGAGCATGATAATCGCTATAATTGTTATAATGAATCTTTAGAAGTCGCAGGTGGTGTTCCAGTAAACCGTCCAAATGTTCTAGTAAAGAAAATGGATCAATATGAGATTACAACCCAAGCTGGTATCTTGCATTATAATATGAAGTGGTTGGACGATGATAAAGGTAAGCAAAAGAAGGGCGCTTTTTTGAAATCTATATGGTTGCAAACATGTGCTTATCTTTATACTAATAAGATAAAGCCTACAATGTTGGAGTGGAGTTGTCCTGGTTCGATGATGGAGGCAGACATCAATGAATTGGATAAGATTTACAATAGTCTCTGTAAGTTAACTCCAATAGTTGGTGCTAAGATGACTTTGGCATATCATCAGAATGCTGTTACTGAAGCAGAGGCTGTATGCTCTTATGCTCTCTCGCAGAATTTCGGACTCAATAGCAACAATATATTCTTGGGTATTGATGTCGGTGGTAGTACCAGTGATATACTTTTGCTTGCCAAGGATTCCGATAATGGAAATAAAGCAACGCTTTACAGAGAAAGTTCAGTTCGTTTAGCGGCGGGAGTATTCTTTAATGCAGTTATCAAGTCAGATACGTTTAGACAGGCATTGCTGTCTTTCCATGAAGGTCATAAGACCAGTGTGTATGTGTCGAACATAAAAGAAATATTGACCGAGCCTTCAAAGGCACCGTATTTCTTGAATAGTATCTTTGACCAGTTAAAAACGACAGAAGATTATGAGGAGTTCTATAGTTCGATAGATGTAAATGCAAAATTTGTATTTACGATACCAGCTTATGTAACCGGTATGCTGTTGTACTATTCTGGTATGTTGATTGGTAAAACAATTAAGGCTGAGCATTTGGAACGTATTTCAAGAGTTGATGTACTATCTTTTGGTAAGGGTGGAAGACTTTTTCACTGGTTGCTAAATTCTGCAGGAGTTCGTGCTACAAGAGAATACTATGCTGACTGTCTCAATGCTGGCGTCAGAATGGTGGTTGGTAAAGAACTAGATGTTGTTTATCGTGATGAGATAGCAGCAGATAACAAAGCTGAAGTTGCCAAAGGACTTTGTGATCCAAAAGAGTTGGAAAAGAAGGCTTTTTCTTCAGAGTCTGACATCTGTGGTGAGTCTGGAGTCAAATATATTATGGCTAATGGTGCACCCAAAGAATTGCAAGCAGAAGATGAGTTAACTGGGGATTATTTTGCAAATGAAATGAACAATTTTGATTTCTCAGGCATAGAGAATTTCGAGAAGTTTATGAATATCTTCTTGGATTTTGTCAGTGTAAAAACTCATTTGTATCCGCAGGCAGATAATGCATTGAGAAGTGATTTGGCTGACTTGCCTAATCGCATAGCTAGCTATATTTGTAATAATGATACAGAGTATCGAAAGGCAAGAAATAGTGAGGATGGCAGCTTCCATTATCACCAACCTTTGATTATTGCAGAGGGCGTTTGCTTCTTAGATACTTTAATAAAGAAAGTTTTTGATCAATAAAATGAAGAAACTTACACTATATATAGATAAATGGTACATCATCGGAGCCGTTTGCACCGATGGTGTACCTCGTCTTGTCATCCCTGATAATAAGGAGGACCGTTATTGGCTGTATTTCTATGAAGATACTACCAATAATGAGATAGTGTATGGAAAAGACAATCAATCTCATTATCGTAATAATGAGCCTCATTATTATGGGGATATATTCTCGAAGATGACCCAAAGTGATTCACATTTCTTGTATTACAATAGAAAGCAAGAATTATGTGATATTTTTAAAGCTTCAAGAATTTTGGCTTCTTTGAGAGAGTCTATGGATATGACGGAGACGGAAACGGTTGAAACTTATGTTTCCTTTTCTAAGGATATTAGTGATGATGCTCGTTTCCTGTTTTTGACAAAAGTATTGGGGCAAAACCATTTCTATGTGAAAGAATCTGTAGCTCGTATTGAGCACTTGACATTGGAGCATTCTGTTAGAAACAATAAACTGAAAGATGATGGCTTTATCTTAGTATTGAATGCTTGTAATGAAAATCTTCATGTATCTTTGTTTAAGAAACAAGAAAAAGATTGTGTGCTTCAAAATGAGATGGTTTTAGATGGTTATGGTCGAGATTTGAGAAGTCGAGCATTGTTGGAGGATGTTGTTGGTTGTATCAATCAACGCACCAATTTTTTGTCATCTTCTTCAGATCTTGAAAAAGAATATCTGAGACTAGAACCCGAAATAGATAATTGGCTTGTAAAATTGGATAATGCAAAAAATGGACGTCCTATTAGTCTCAATAATATCTCGCTCTCGGGAATGACAAATCAATATGCTGTGATGGTCTTGAAGAATGATATTGATTCAAGAACACATGTTATTGTTGATGATGTTGTTCATGAAATAGATAGTTTTGTGAAAAAGTCTAAGGTCAACAATAATGAAGTAAAGGGAGTAGTCTTTCTAGGAAATACTTTCACTAATAAGCAGTTCTTGGAATCGATTCGCTCATGTTATATACTAAATGATGAAAATTATCTATTTTATAGAGAAACGGAACTGCCTAATATAATTGGTGTTTATTCCGTTATTGATTGTTCTCAATTTTCTGCGGAAACTAAGGCTGTTATGGCTAATGGTGAATTGGAGTTGGTTCGTAAGCAAAGGGCTAAAGAGGAAAAGGACCGTATGGACGAAGCTAGGCGGAGAAATCTGGAGCAACAGGAAAAAGATAAGGAAGTGCGAGAGTCAGAACTTAGATATAAAGAGGCAATGGATAATGTTGCATCTTTTGAAAGAAAGCAAAATTATGCCCAAATGTTAGATTGGGCAAATATCGCTTTAACGCATCGTCCTGAAGATAAAGAGGCTGTGGCGAAGAAGGAAGAGGCTACTCGTCTTTTGTCAGAGCAGAAAGTGAAGCAACAACAATATAACAGCATAATACAACGTGCTGAGGCTAGTTTTAAGGAGCATGAATACCAAGATGCATTATCCCAAAGTGATGCAGCTCTCAATTTGATGCCTTCTTCAGAACAGGCAAAGATGTTACATGACAAAGCCCGCAAGGCTTTAGATGATATTGCACAAGTTAAAGAGTATTTGACTCGTGCTGATTTGTTCTTGGCTCAAAAATCATACAATGAGGCTTTGGAGGAACTCAGAAAGGTTCTTTCCTTTGATGACAATAATGAAGTGGCATTGCATAAAACTTCTGAAATCCAAGAGGAATTAAAAAAACAAAATCAAAGAATAGATACTTTAAGACAAATTGTAAATCATCCGAAAGAAAATACTGAGGACTTTGAAAAATCAATAGTAGCTTGTCAAGAGTTATTGAGTATTGATGCCAATAATCAAAAACAATGGACAGAGTGCTTAGCGCAATTGAAAAATGATAGGATAAAGTTTAACGAAAATGAGCAGTTGTGGAATCTGTTAAATGAACAGATACATAAAGCCCTTTTTGATGAAAATTGGCTTAAAGTTGTAGAGTGTGCAGAAAAGGCATTATCCATAAAAAATGATGATGTCTTAGAAAGTAATATGCAAATAGCAAAAGATAAGTTAATGAAACAGCAAAAAGAAAATAGTTTTAAACAACAAATTAATGAAGTGAAGGCTTTGCTTGTTGATAAAGAATTTGATGAAGCAAAGAAACGGCTATCTGCTATGCAAAAAGAGTTTACTGGGCATTCTGCAGAGATGAAAATATTGTTTAAACAAATTTTCGAGGAAGAAACAGCAATAGATTTCTTAAAGAATAAATCGGAAGAAAACTTTTTTGATTCTTCAATGAAGGAGAAAAAAAGAAGTACTAATATAAATAAGAGAAAAATACTGAACGATGATTTCTTTGGTTCTGATCAACTAGAGAACAAAAATAGAAAATCAAAAGTAGCTAAAGATGATTTTGATTTTTAATTGTATAATTTTAAAGGTAATATTATTATGGCAGAAATTACATTGAAAAAGAAAATTACTCTTCGTAAAAAGCAAGAGGAGTGTGCTTTTACTTTCTCTGGTAAATTGAAAGTAAAGTTGTTCTGGAGTTCAGCGACAGATTTGGACTTGTGCTTGTTCTTTAAGAAAAAGGATGGTACCGTTGGGGGAGTGTTCTCGAATGAATATCGTGGTAAGAAGAGCGACTTAGGATCGTTGGACAAGTTCCCTTATATGTTGCATTTGGGTGATAACAAAGAGCCTGCTCCTGGAAATGAAGAGACTGAGCAGATAAATATTGCTAGTCTTGATGAGATAGAACAGGCTTTTGTTTGCATTGTCAACTATGATGCTGCTATCGAGGGAGAGGATGTAACTTACGCAGATGAAGGTGGTCGCGTAGAACTACAGAGTGACTCTGGTGACTATTTGGAAGTACTGGCTGATTCCAAAGAAGAGGGCCATGTCTATTGTGTTTGTTCAATAAAGAACAATGATGGTCAATACGCTTTGAAGAATGAAAGCCGTGTCATGGAATTAGGAACTGCTTTTGAGGAAATTCCAGGTTTCTCTTTGATTTGTAATTCTTAAAAGAATATGGTTGAATTAAAAAGAAAGGTAACTCTTAAAACAAAAAACTCTTCGATAGAGGAGAATGAGGAACCTATAGGTCAAAATCCAATACCTACGAACAGTCGTAAAAAACTGATAGTAGGTTTGGCTGCATTAATAGTTGTAGTCATAGCTGGATTTGTGCTTTTTGGCAATAACCAGTCTACAGGAAAATCTGATGCTATTGTCACAGACTCTTTGACAAAAGATTCAGTTCAAAAGGATTCAACTTTAGCCGATTCTCTCAAAAAAGAGAATTCAAGTGTTGTTTCTAATGAAGAATCTAACAATAAAGAAACTGAAGACATAAAAGACGAAATGCAATCTAAGGCATCCGTACCTGTTGATACAAATGTAAAGTCACAGCAAGAGTCTAATACAGAAAGTTCTTCAATGGGTTCTGTTGAGGATAAGGCTAAGCAAGTGATTCGAGGTATCTACGGAAATGGTTCTGTTAGAAAGCAGAAGTTAGGTAATGATTATGCAGTGATCCAAGGAAAGGTAAATGAAATGTACCGTAATGGTCTTGTACACTAAATTGGATCAGATTTTTTATTAGGGCAGATGGTTAGACTATATAACCACCTGCCCATAATCTAAACGACTATGATACTATATATAGTATTAGCAATTGTGCTGTGGTTTGTTGTCCCTCTTTTTGTTGATGGACATGTTAAAAACAAAAATGATCGTAAGGCTTGGCGTTTGTTGAGTCGTATCATTGCTGTGTTGATGTTGGTTTTAATGATTTATCATGAATTCTTATAGTATGATGAAAAAGTTGTTGTTCTTTATATATGTTTTGGCATTATTGTCTTCTTGCTCACTAGTAGGAAAAGATAAGCAAGGTGACAATAATGTTGTAACTCCTGTTCAAGAAACTATGATGTCAAATGGATGGGAGTTATCTACACCAGAAGGTGGCGATTTTGATGAGTCTATGGGTATAAAACCTGTATATGGCTTACAAGATAACTATTTTGATATAACTATAGGGCAAGGCTTTAGTGTGGCGGTCAAAATTATGAGTCTGAAAGAGCACAAATGTATTCGTTATATATTTGTTCCTGAAGGTCAGACTGTGACAGTCAATGAAATACCACAAGGAAAATATTATCTAAAGTTGGCATATGGTAATGATTGGATGGTAAAAACTGAGGGGAATCATACTTTAGGAAAATTTACCAAGAATGCTTTTTATGAGAAAAGCACAAATATTTTTGACTTTGGTATGAAAAATTCTACTCAGATTGTTAACTACAAACTAGAAATAAATGTTATTGATGGTTCTGCAAAAAACAATTTCCAAACAATAGCTATAAATGAAACCGAGTTTGAAAATGATTAATGCGGTATTTGTTTGATTTAATATCTTTATAATATGAATAAGAGTTTTTTGTATTATGTTATAGCATTGCTGTTGTCTTTTTGTACGAATAGCTTTGGATTTACAAAGTATGTTACTAATAATCTTAATTTAAGATATGAGGCAAATGCGCATTCGTATGTCTTAACTGTAATACCTAAAGGCACTGCAGTAACTATAGATGAAGATTGCAATTGCTCATGGGTGTTAGTAGAGTATAATGGATATTTAGGTTATGTTTCAACTAAATATTTATCAAAGAATCCTGTCCCTCACAAATTTAAGCCGAATATCTCTAGACGTAAAATCACATCCTATAATACCTCTAGTAGAGTACGTTCAAATAGAACCCGATATTATACGAATGTTTATGGAAATCGTGTTCAAGCACCGACAAGTTACCATTCAAAACCTGCTGGGGCTACAGCTCTTTGTAGAGATGGTACATATAGCTTTAGCCAAAATAGAAGGGGTACCTGTTCGCATCATGGTGGGGTAGCTATATGGTACTGAATTTTAATGTAAAAGTAACGTAAATTATAGTATTATGGTTAAATTTTTATCAATACTTGTAGTGGTAGTTTTGTTCTGTTATTTCTTGTACTACAAAAATAAGAAATACAGAGAAGAACAGGAAATGGATAGTATAGCTAACGCTCCGAATATGTCTGTTGGGTCTGAAGTTTTACCTTTAAACAATAATAATATGGAAGAAAATCAAAATTTAAGTACACGAGACCTTTGTGCCGAAGTCTTGCGTAAGTTAAACTGTGATGTTCAGTTTGATGAGGAAAATGAATATAATATGTATTTCACATATCAAGGAGAAAACTTTAGTGTAGATACTTGGGAAAATGGTCTCATGATAACAATTTGGGATACATGGTGGGGTACTGTTGACTTGGATGACCTCGATGATGTGAGCCGTGTACGTAAAGCTATAAATAATATCAATGTTAGACAAAACTTGACATTGATGTATTCTATAGATGAGAAGGGTCAAAAGTTTGCTGTTCATACAAAACGGCAATGCTTGCTTATTCCTCAAATTCCTCAGATAGAAAACTATATGGCTGCAATGCTTACTGGTTTCTTTGATGTTCAACGTAGCTTTAAAGAGGAGTATGATAGACTGAGATTAGAAGAAGAGGCAAAAGCTAAAGTTTGATTTAAACGTTCCTTGATAATTAGAGTAAATTGGGAAAGATAGAGATGGACAATACGAAGAAAGTGTTACGTATAACACATAAACAGAAAATCAAATAATAAACAATTATATTATGGAACAAAAACATCATTACACAGGCTTGACCGATGCCCAAGTGCTCGAAAGCCGTAGTAAACATGGTGCCAATATCTTGACACCACCTGAGAAAGAACCTCTATGGAAACAATTCCTAGAGAAGTTTGGCGACCCTCTGATTATCATTTTGCTGATAGCCGGAGTGTTGTCTATCGGCATTTCTTGCTATGAGTTTTGGGGATTGCATGAAGGTGCAGAGACTTTCTTTGAACCTGTTGGTATATTTGTGGCTATTTTGCTTGCCACTGGTATCGCCTTTATCTTTGAGTTAAAGGCTGATAAGCAGTTCTCGGTTCTCAACCAAGTCAATGACGACGAAATGGTAGAGGTAATCCGAAGTGGAAACACAACTTCTATCAAGAAGAAAGATGTCGTTGTTGGTGATATCGTAGTATTGAATACAGGTGAGGAGATTCCTGCTGATGGTGAACTTTTAGAGGCGGTTACCTTGAATGTAGATGAGTCTTCTTTGACTGGTGAGCCTATTTGCCATAAGACAATTCATGAACAAGAGTTTGATAAGGATGCAACTTATCCTTCAAATCGGGTATTGCGTGGTACTAAAGTGATGGAGGGGCATGGTATATTTGAGGTTCTCGCAGTAGGTGACAGTACGGAAAATGGTGAAGCTTCAAAAGCTGCTCAAATTGATGATAGTGTTCGCACACCATTAAATGAACAGTTGGATGGATTGGCAGACTTGATAACCAAGTTGAGTTATATTTTCGCTGCGCTTATTATCGTTCTCAAACTGATGGTGTTCTTCGGTTGGAGTCCTATTGTTTTGACATTGGCGGTTCCTACAGGCATCTTCTTCTGGATGGTTATAAAAAAGTTTGATGATTGGAGCTGGAAGGCTGTTGTTCCATCAATCATTGGCTATTTCGTGATATTGATGGGTATGGTAGTCTATTTCCATGATACTTTGATGCCAGGTGAACAAATTGCTAAGTTGATTACATACACGTTGGATACCTTGATGATTGCTGTGACTCTTGTCGTTGTGGCTGTACCAGAAGGTTTGCCAATGGCTGTTACTCTGAGCTTGGCTTATAGTATGACTCGAATGATGAAGACCAACAACTTGGTTCGTAAAATGCATGCTTGTGAGACAATGGGTGCTACGACAGTTATCTGTACCGATAAAACTGGTACTTTGACTCAGAATCAGATGCAAGTGTATGATACTAATTTCTATGGTCTATCAGCTCAGACGTTGGGTAATGATAAGGATAGTCTGTTGATTGAGGAAGGTATCGCTGTTAATTCTACTGCTTCTTTGGATTATTCTGATGCAGAGGCTGTAAAAGTCTTGGGTAATCCTACGGAGGGTGCTTTGCTTCTTTGGCTCAAGAAGGCTGGCGTTGATTATCTGAATCTACGTGAGTCTGCTGAGGTTTTGGAGGAGTTGCCTTTCTCTACGGAGCGTAAGTATATGGCAACAATTGTTAAGTCTTCATTGTTTGAAGGCAAGACAATTCTCTATGTCAAGGGTGCGCCTGAAATTGTAAGTGGCTTGTGCAAGAACATCGAGAATAATGTTTCTAAAACCGATATTGAGAATCAGTTGGTTGAATATCAGAACCAAGCTATGCGTACCCTCGGCTTCGCTTATCAAATAATTGATAGTAAGGCTGACGTATTCAAGGATGGTAAGGTTGTGGCTGATAATTTAACCTTTATGGGTGTTGTGGCTATCAGCGACCCTGTTCGTCTGGATGTTCCTGCAGCCGTTGCAGAATGTATGAATGCCGGTATCAATGTGAAGATTGTTACTGGTGATACTCCTGGTACAGCTAAGGAAATCGGTCGCCAAATTGGTCTGTGGACAGCAAAGGATGGTGATAAGAATATTATTACTGGTCCAGAGTTTGCTGCTCTTTCTGATGGAGAGTTGGATAAGAGAGTCTTGGATTTGAAGATAATCTCTCGTGCTCGTCCTATGGATAAGAAACGATTAGTTGAGGCTTTGCAAAGGAAGAACCAAGTCGTTGCTGTTACTGGTGACGGAACCAACGATGCCCCTGCTTTGAAGGCTGCTCATGTTGGTTTGTCTATGGGTGATGGTACTTCTGTAGCAAAGGAGGCATCTGATATTACCATTATCGATAACTCATTTAGTAGTATTGGTAAGGCGGTGATGTGGGGACGTTCACTCTATCAGAATATCCAACGTTTCTTGCTCTTCCAGTTGACTGTGAATGTGGCTGCTTGCTTTATCGTTCTTTTTGGCGCATTTATGGGCGAGGAAAGTCCGCTTACTGTAACTCAGATGCTTTGGGTAAACTTGATTATGGATACTTTTGCTGCAATGGCATTGGCATCTTTGCCTCCATCAGAGAGCGTGATGAAAGATAAGCCAAGAGATAGAAATGCCTTTATCCTGAATAAGGCGATGTATCAGAACATCTTGGGCGTAGGTGGATTCTTCTTTGTGTTGCTGCTTGTATTACTTTATGTCTTTGAGCATTCGAATATTACGCAGTTAACAGATTTACTCAACGTTCAGTTAGGTGCATCTGATGGTCTTACTCCTTACGAGTTGACCTTATTCTTCACCATCTTCGTGATGACTCACTTCTTCTATCTCTTCTGTGCAAGAGCATTTGAGACAGGTAAGAGTGCGCTTCATTTCAAGGGATGCAAGGGCTTGTTGATTATTGCAATTATCATCCTGGTTGGCCAGATTGCTATGGTAGAGATTCCTGGTTTGCAGAATTTCTTCAATGTAACCGGTTTGAAGTTTGAGGATTGGGTAATCATCATCGTTGGTCCTTCACTTGTGCTTTGGATTCGTGAAATCTGGAGTTTGCTAAAGAAAATCTAAAATAAAATAGAAGGAGTTGCGTTATTCTTTAAGATAGAAGGCGCAACTCTTTTTTATCAATTTCTAAAATTTATAAAGATATGTCTAAGTTTAAAATACCAGGAGTGTCATTCTCCTTAAATCGGGCTTTAGGTATCACGCAAGCAAAACAAAAGTTTGCTCGTGAGACAGGTATTCCAACCTCAAAGGCAGGATTGGAAAGAAAAATTGGTAAGATGGTTCTGAAGGCATTGTTTGGAAAATAATATGAGTAATAACAATAATAAACAGTTAGGTGAAGCTCCTTGGCTTCATGTAATTATTTCCACAGGATTAGGCACAGGTTTTATACCTAAAGCACCTGGTACAGCTGGTGCTTTCTTGGCTTTGCTCATTTGGATAGGTCTTTATTATGTCCTTTCTCCGATAGGGTTGATGGTGGCTACAATTTTATTGGTTGTTAGTTCTTTGTTGATTGGAGTCTGGACTGATAATGTGATGGAGAAATATTGGGGTGAAGACCCTAGGGCTGTCGTTATTGATGAGTTCTTTGGAACGTGGGTTGCAGCTTTAGCAGCTGTTTGTGTAGATGGTCCAGCTTATGTCTCAATATCCCTTGCAACAATAGGTTTTGTATTGTTTCGAGTGATAGATATAACTAAACCGCTTGGTTGCAGATGGATAGACCGGAATATTCATGGTGGATGGGGCTGTATGCTTGACGATGCATTGGCTGGCTTCTATGCATTTATTGTAACATTAATAATCAGATATTTCCATCTAGTAGAAAATATTCATGGGACATTTAACTTGTAAAAAAGTACCAACAACTGGTATCATTAGAGCTATCGCTTCGGGGCTGCGTATGAATTTCATCCGGTAAAGCATGGGGACTTCGATATATACAAAGAGCCTCGTTTTACGGATGATACGCATTGTAGTAACTACTAGGGCTTTGTTGGGAAACAACTGTATTCAAAATGAATATTTTTATGACTTCTGATGTCTTTTTTTACAAATTTAGTAGGTTGTTTGAAAAATAAATAGTAAGTTTGCACTTGCTTGTTGAATTCGGGGATTCAGAATATGAGGAATAAAAAATAATATCTATTGCTTTCTTATATATGATGAATAATAGCGACAAATACAATCTCCTGCGCTTCGTCGAGGCGCAAGAGGCGTACGGGATATATGATATAGCCGTCAGTGAGTTGGAACGAGGGCGGAAGCGGGGCCATTGGATATGGTTTGTGTTTCCTCAGATGAAGGGACTGGGGTATAGCTATAATTCTAACTTCTATGGGATTACCTGCCGAGAAGAAGCTGAGGCTTATCTGGAGAATAAGATACTCAATGAAAGGTTGAGAAAGGTTTGCCGTATTCTTTTGGAGCAGGTAAGGGGAGGAAGGAGTGTTCACCAAATCTTGGGAGGAATTGATTCATACAAGGTTGAGTCTTGCCTCACGCTCTTTGATGCCGTATTGCCTAATGATATCTTTGCGGAATGTCTGGAGGTATGCTATCAAGGGGAAAGGGATGAAAAGAGCTTGGATATGCTAAGATCATAGTTTTTTCTTAGTAAAAGTTTTGTGGTTTCGAGATTATTTCTTATTTTTGCAATTGATAATGACAAAAAGCAATTGATGTATGGATAAAGATACAGTAGAATTCGCAACGTATTGCATTGGTAACTTGTCTCGTCGATTAGGACTGAATGCTAGGGATGTATACGAAAGATTGAAGACATCTGGTATACTGAATGGGTATATTGTACCAAGTTATGATGTGCTCCATACTTTTGGTAAGGAATATTTGATGGAAGACCTCACTGATTATATGAGGGAGAAAGGAGTGTTGAATTAGTATGAGAGTTTATCATTCTTCATCTGTTAGAGTGGAACATCCAGATGTGTTTCATTCTCGAAAATTTTTGGATTTTGGTCAGGGCTTTTATGTTACAACATTGCGTGACCAAGCAATAAAATATGCACAGCGTTTTTTGCGTCGTGGAAAGCCTGCTTGGCTGAACGAGTATGAATTGGACGATAGTTTTGTTTCATATAATTTGAAAGAATTCTTCTGTTATGATGAGGAATGGCTTGATTATGTTTCAGCATGCAGAGTAGGTAATGTGGCGGATGACTATGATATTGTGCGAGGTGGAATTGCTAATGACAAGGTGTTTCGTACTGTAGATTTATATTTTGCTGGTGACATAACAAAGTTGGAGGCATTGAGTCGCCTTTTATACGAGCGTCCTAATGATCAGTTGTGTATTCGTAGCCAGAAAGTTATAGATAATTGTTTAACCTTTAAAGATAGTATACAATTATGATAGAACCTGTTAAGAATCAGCATGATGCAGGATATCATGCAATATTGGAAGCAAAGTATGCTCGAATCATTGAAGAAATCAGTAATATGTATTCTATCTCCTTAGATGAGGCAATGGATATGTTCTATCATTCTGATACTATGCAGCTGATGGAGGAGGGTGTTGCCGACTTGCATTGCCGTAGTGACAAGTATCTTGCCGAGGAAGTGTGGCGAGAGCGGAATTCATAAGAAGTATGATGAGTAGAACTCAACATTCATGTTTCCTTTAATCTAGGTCGTCTAAAAAGTCGTCGAATGCATAGTCTTCGTGTCTTTCTATTCCTGCGGAGGATTTGCTTAATGAGTTATAGGATAGAGGTTGCACCTGAGTTTGCCCGTAGATTGAAGAATTTAAGTAAGCGCAGTCTGCATTAGAGCATAATAACGCAGAATCCTGCCGGCATCACTGCCAGCAGGATTCACTTTCAAAAATCGAACCTAAAAGTCTACCTTGTAATTTCTATCTATGCAATATCTATTGTAACCTGAATAAGTCTAATTACCTTTAAGAACTAAATCCTATATATGAATAACGCTGCAAAATGAACTGTTCTTTATCTTTTACTCGGCAGTTGGCTGCTGCTCTGTAGCATTCTCTGTTGTAGTCTCAGTAGCATTCTCCTGCTGTGTAGAATCCTCAACACCTGCCTGTGGCTTGATAGAAGTACCTGTTGCCAATGTATCTGAAGGTGCTTCTGGAGCTACGGTATCAACTGGTGCTACCTCTGCATTACTTACCATTCTGCTTGATGCAAAAACGTTGCTTACTGAAACCATTACCATAGCTGCAATAGCTGCAAACATAAACTTCTTCATAATCTTATCTTTTTTTAATTGTTACTATATTAATGTTACTTACTTTCTTTGTTGATTCATTATCGAACTCGCTATTCATAGTCACAATCTGTGTGCCAAAAAGAAACGAGAAAATAATATGCGTTGATTATCAGACGTTTATGTTTTTTTTGTGTCAAAAGTAGATAGTGTGGAAAATGAGGAAAGTATGTGGAAACATTCCACAAAAAGTTGGGGAATGTAAGGTACCCAACCATGTAATAATAGGTAAGCTATGATTTTCAAAAGAAAGAGTCCACTCATGACGAATGGATTCTTTCTCCGATTTCTATAATTGTTCCATCAAATCTGGCTTTAGCAAGAAATCCATTAACCCGACAATATAAAAGCCATTGTTGTCATGATATGGTTTTATGTCATCGCGCATTATGATTATCTTCTTAAAGGAATCGTCGATTCTTTTTAATGAAGCGCATTCTTGCTCTCTTTTTGCATCATCAGGCATTGCAAATGCTGATTGGATATAATATCTACGGTCTGCCATATTTGCAACGAAATCCACTTCCAGTTGTTTGCGTTCTTTTGCAGTCCTTGCCTCTACCATACCCACATCAACGCAAAAGCCTCGTAAACGAAGCTCATTATATATGACGTCTTCCATGATATGATTCTCTTCCACTTGTCTAAAATTCAGTAAGGCATTGCGTAATCCGATGTCTTGAAAATAGTATTTCGAAAGTGTACCTATATATTTTCTGCCCTTTATGTCATATCGCATTGACTTTTCTATAAGAAAAGCATCTTCCATGTAGGAAAGATATTTGGATATGGTTTTTCTGTCAAGGGTTTCATTCTTTACACTTTTAAATGTATTTTCCAACTTACTAGGATTGCACGGAGAACCTATACATGAAGCCATCACACGCATCAACTCCATGAATTCTTCGCTGTTCTTCAAGTTGTTCCTCTCTATTATATCTTTGAGATACACTGTTTCGTGTAAAGATCGGAGGTATGCAGCTTTCTTCTTATCACTATCCAATTCCAGTTACAATCTTTATGAGATTGTTAGACTTGCTCGATATGAGTTGCTGTAAATAATAATCTCTTTTTATAATCATAGTCGTTCCCGAAAAGTGTCATTAATGACAAAAATCGGGAATAAATCGGCTCCTTTGTGGGCTTTTGCATTCAAAATCTCGTAACGTAAGCCCCAGAAAGTAAGATGTCAATGGCTTTTCGTGTGTTCATTCCCGAAAAATGACACAAATGTCAAAAACTGGGAATGTTTAATAAAATTAAACTTTTGGCTTGCTCTTTAGAAATCCATGTATATGCTTCTGTATCAAAAAGCGCAGAATCCTGCTGGCATCACTGCCTTTACTTTTCTTGTTCTACCAGCCATATTTCTTACTTAATTTTCTCTATCAAGATATCTTTCCATTGCCCATATAGGTCATAAGGGTCTAACTGAGAAAATATCTCAGTATATGTATCCTTGACAATAAGGAAATTGCCACCTCCCATATAGTATGATTGCCAACCTTCAGGTGGCGTGGTACGGAATAAATCGCAGTCGCATGCCTGGAGGGTAGGGCAAAGCAATATGGCTTGTTCCCAACTGATGGTATAAGCAAAATTGGTGTGATATAGCTTGCCATCTGAAGTCACCATCCAAAGTCCACCCCCTTCTCCTTGCGCCCCTTCTCCTGCAAAGGAGAATGCGATAATGTCAAGATGTAGGTAATCCTTATAATTTTCAGAATTGATTTCTATTACATTCATAATCTTATCGAATTAAATATTCGCAGCAAATATACGACAAATAGCAAGAATTGCCAAATATTCTGTGATATTTTTTATTTTTCTTTTCGATTTTTTGCCCGATGTACGAGATAGATGCCCAGGGCTAACCAGAATGCGGGGCCAAACACACTGTTGCCATTGATGGCAGCGCCTAGAAAAGAGGCACTGCCTAGGATGACGCAAAACCAGCCGAATCCTTTCATCATTCCTGTTCCTTTTTGACCTCAATCTCTGTTTCGTCCAATTTCTTGGAGCATAATACTGCTATCAGTCCAATAATAGCATTGATGAGTGATAAGCCGAATGCCCAACCAAATCCTATCTTTCTCTTTCTGCCGAGGCAGCCGATGCCGAATGCTATCGCAACCGCAATTACAAATAATACTAATCTGTCCATACTCTAGTTCGTTTGAAAATTTTGGGGGCAAAGATAGTGTAAAATCTGATAATCAGCAAATCTTTTAGCTCCACAAGCCTTGTGGAGGTGTGCTTTTCTCTAGGTAATACATCTGTTTTCAAGAAAAGAACTAACTTTGCCATCTCATAAAGTATTAATTTAAAAAGTTACAACTATGATATTATCATTTTTATCAAAATCTCATCATGCAAGAATTGCAATATCAGGTCTATTGCTTCTATTGACAAACGTTGCTTATGCTGGGGTTGACAGACCAAAATATGATGATGCGCCAACCAGTGTCAATGCAATGCCATTAGGCGAAGATGATTATCAAAAGGAAATCATCGCGAAATTTGGTGACTTGTATTTTGATTCATCAGAAAATCCAGAGGAGACAACTTCAGGGATGGCAATGTGGTGTACCCAACAAGAGAAACGATACAAGAATAATGTGGCACTTTATTCTGCTAAGCTGGGTAGCCTGCCATTGCAGTCAATATTGAAAGACTGCCTTAAGCAGGAGACTGATTGCTGGAACGAGTTGCAGGCTTCGCTTAATAAGTTTGATGCCATGTATCTCAGATTGTATTATTATACTGGTGGTACGATGGGGATTATCTGTCAAGCAGATGCACCAATGAACATCGCCTATATTCGGATGGCTTGCCTGAAGGATGATTATGAATTGTTTGCCAATAAGCAAGAGCCATCATTCGCAAAGATGAAGGTTATTGATACTTCGGTTTGGAGTAAAGAGCTACAGGAGGCTTTAGACACAGTGAAATACGAAACTCAGGACAAAGAGTTGATTAAGTCTTATGGTAGTGCATCAGAATACAAACAACTGTATTGTCAACTGGAGAAATATGCAGTTGATACCAAGACTTTGCTGGCAAGATGGGTGACTCAACGTAGAAACGCAGAGCAACTTCTTTCGAACACACAACAAGGCAATTACAGGAATCATACTCTACTGGTTGTCAATGCTTTGGTATATCATTTATATAATAATAGAACGTTTGGGGAATAGTATGTGTTCTACATATTTATACTAGAGTATAAACTAGATGTGCGAAATATACTCCACAAACATGAATGATTAAGACAATAAAGTGAACAAAATAGCATTCTATATAAAATAAGGTGAAAAGACGAACGAAGATTTGGTCGTATCGCAAGTCTTTTGTATCTTTGTAAACAAAAAACAGAAAAAGTTAATGCAATATCCTTTGATATCAGAATATGTTAGAGCCATACAAGATGCTAGTAACAATCTTGATGAGTTGGCCCATTTGGTACCAGTGCAAGATGATCATGGTGAGCCATATCGTAGCAGTGGTGCCTTTGCCGTCGTGTTCAAGATGAAAGATGAACAGACTGGGAAATGCTATGCCTTAAAGTGCTTTACAGAAGAACAAGAAGGTAGAGCTGAGGCTTATCGCCAGATTGCAGATGAGTTGGAGTTCGTAGATTCTTCTTATATTACTTCTGTAAAGTACTTAGACAAAGAAATCTTCGTAGATAGCAGTTGTGAGGAAGACGAGTTTCCTATTCTTCTGATGGATTGGATTGATGGAGAAACAATGGAGACTTACATTGCAGAGAACTATCAAGACAATTATACAATGGCAATGCTTTGCTATCGCTTCTGTAAAATGGCAGCGTGGCTTCGTTCTCAGCCATTTGCTCATGGTGACATTAAGCCAGACAACATCATGGTTCGTCCTGATGGAAATCTGACTTTGGTAGATTATGATGGTATGTTTGTTCCTGCCATGAAGGGACAGAAGTCTCCAACAATTGGTACAAAGGACTTTTCTCATCCTTTGAGAACCGTCGATGATTTTGATGAAACCATTGACGACTTTGCTTTGGCAAGCATTGCTTTATCCTTGAAAGCTATTTCATTGGAATCTTCTTTGCTTGATGAATATGGTGCTACAGATAGATTACTTTTCTCTGCTGAGGATTATCGTGACTTAAGTAAGAGTAAAATCATGTCTACTTTACAAGGCTTTATGTACGATGAAGATATAATGCACCTTCTTGCTATTTTTTTTATGGTATGTACAAAAAGAAAATTACCGAAGAGCGTTAATAGATATTTTAGGTTGCTTAATCGGTTAACTGAGAAAATGTTATCAGAGGTTACTGATGATGTTTGGAAAAACTCAATTGTTGATGAATATGGAGTAAGATATAGTAACGATGGGACTTTATTATTGTCAGGGTCTGATCTGTTGGTTGATAATTATTCAATTCGTCAAGGTACCAAGATGATATGTTTAAGTGCGTTTGACTTTAACCAAAAAATTAAATTTTTGAATATTCCTGATAGTGTTGAGTATATTGCGGATTCTGCATTTTCAGCTTGTATGAATTTGGTAGGTGTGTCTTGCCCAAAGTCTTTATCATATATTGGTGTCGGGGCCTTCGATAGTTGTGACTCTTTGCGATTAATATCTAATATAAATGAAAATGTAATAATTCGTGAAGGAGCTTTTCACGGATGTAAAAATATGGATATTTTTACTAAGCAAAGATTTGAAAAATCTTTTGGCAAGGAGGTGTTCGAATGATTATAGTAGAATCTAAACGAAGGAAGTGAGAGAATATCTTAAAGAAATATTCCGATGCAATTATTGCAGATGTGACGAGTCATGCGGAAGAAGATGACTTAATAAAGTTGAGTGCGTTCTATCCTCATGATGGTATACTAGGTCCTTTCCATTATAGTTTTCAAACAACTATCTTAGAACACTGTTTTACGAAATTGGCAGATCTCGGTAATCCGCCAAGATTGGTAAGCTGCAAAGACCCGTTGGAAGAAGAAGGCTTTAGAAATGGTGAAATTGTGTTAGATGGTTCGTCTGTAGTTTTTGCTGCCAGCGATGCTTTATCTCATTGTATTTTAATGATGTATGAGTTAGCTCATTATAAGGAATTTAGCGAAGAACTTGCAGAGGAATATCTAAAGCAGTCAGGTAATTCTCAATTACTAAAAACGGCAGAAACATTGAAGTTTAATTTCAAGAACGATGTTATTGATAAATTACTTCAAGCATCTGATTCTCTGTTAGCTTTTGAGGAATATCTCAAGGGGTTATGTCGTCAAGGAGTGATAGATATCGATGATTTTAGTATTTGTTGGATGTCCCATAAGGTTTTTAATTAATACTTAATCATCTGCCAAGATAGCCTTGTCGCAATCCATACTTAAATGTAAATATTGTAGAACAAGTTGTAGTAATAATAGGCTAAGGAGGCTAAAACTTAAATGCTCTTTCATAAAACACTTTTGAGAATCGTAGTAGATGTTTTACGTATTGTTTGCGTTATTTTTTTAGAATATCTTTTGTATTTACAAATTGTTTTTGTACTTTTGTTCTGAATTTAGAATAATCATTTTCTGACATATAGAAATATAAAGAGCGTTAGGCTCTATTGTAAGTGTCAAACCCAAGAAGTAGAAACTCATAAACAACAAGAATTGGTATGGTGGTCCCCACATTATAATGTAGGCTCCTTTCTATATCTGTAGATTAAGTCTTTCTTTGGGACAGAACTTTAAACTATTGTCATAGCAGTGCCACGATTTCGTTAAAATAAATATATTCTCTTGGCTACTGACGGAGATTCTTCAGATATCTTGTTTACGCAATAGCTTCTGAAGTATTGATTGTAACATGGTTTTTATATCTGCTATTATCAGATTGATTTTAATGATTTTAATCTTTAGCAATATGGCAACATGGACTAAACAAAAACTTCCACGAGAGAATGGTGAACTTGTAGATATGCAAGTCCCAGTTCTTATATCTGCAAGTCGCAGCACAGATATTCCTGCTTTCTATGCTGACTGGTTCTTTTATCGTCTAGATAAGGCTGGTTATTCGGCATGGACAAACCCTTTTAACGGGGTGAAAAGTTATGTGTCTTACAAAGACACACGATTTATTGTGTTTTGGTCTAAGAATCCCAAGCCGTTATTGCAATATCTACCAGTTCTTAAGCAGCGTGGAATCGGATGTTATATTCAATACTCTCTGAATGATTATGAGGAAGAAGGGTTGGAGAAGAATGTTCCTCCTTTAAATCAGCGTATAGAAACATTCAAACAACTTATCAATGCTCTTGGTAAGGGTCATGTAATTTGGCGCTTTGACCCTTTAGTTCTCACAGATAACATTAATATCGGTAAGTTGCTTGATAAAGTTGAAAATATCGGTAACCAACTACTGGGATATACAGAGAAACTTGTGTTTAGTTTTGCTGATATACTTTCCTATCGCAAGGTACAAGCCAATCTTCAAAAAGCCAATATAAATTATATAGATTGGCAAGAAGATCAAATGCGAGAGTTCGCTCGTCGATTATCTGTGCTTAATCAAAAATGGGGATATGAACTAGCAACATGTGGAGAGAAAATAGACCTGACAGAGTTTGGAGTTAGAAAGAATCATTGTGTAGATGATGAACTTATCATTAAATTAGCCTATGATGACAAAAAAATAATGGATTATCTAAAGGTTAAATTCTATCCTATGCCACAGAAAAGCCTGTTTGGAGATTCTGATCCGTTACCAGATGGGGCTATTATACTTCCTAATGGTATGTACGCACTTCATGGAGACAATAAGGACAAAGGTCAACGTACATTTTGCGGATGTATAAAAAGTAAGGATATTGGTGAATATAATACTTGTGTGCACGGTTGCGAATATTGCTATGCCAATGCAAGTAAACAAGCTGCCGCAATGAATTATAAAAGTCATAAAAATAACCTTTGGAGTGAAACAATTACAGGAAAATAATAGGACATGAAAGTTAGAAAATTTTGGCGGATATTAAACCCATGTGAAATGCCCAAATGGAACATTCCCACTTGTATTAATGGGGATATTACTTCGGATTCAAACTATTATTTTGAATACGATGATGGAAGTATCGTATTAAAAGAAAGTCTTCCATTTCTATGTGACAATGCTGGTGATTTCACGAATGATGGGGAGAACATATTTTGGGATTTCTCATTGGAACCATATTGTCCTGTTTTGTTTAATGGCCTTTGGGGATTTGTAAATAATGAGTTTGAAGTAATCTGTAGTGCACAGTTTGATAAAATTGGATTTGAAATAGATATTCCATGTGGAGCTTGTTATAGACCTCCTATATTCTTACATCAAACAATTTGGGAGAACAACCGGCTACATGTCGTTTACAAGGGACAGGACACGTATATAAATAGAAAATTTGAAATTGACGACTATTATAGGCAAATATGTTCTTTAAAAAATCTCACAATTGATGATGTAGTATCTATATCACGAAATTTTGTTCCCGTTAGTTTTCGAAATCGGGCTTGGGAATATAGAGACAATTTTGGAAGGACTCTAGAACATGGCACGGCAGTATTAAAAACAGAAGAGCAGTGTTGTGCTTACATGTCTGCATATGGACCTATGCATCGACATAAGCTTATGCGTGCTTTGGATGAAAATGAGTTTCCTTATTCAGATTTAGCTGGCGGCATTGAAATTTACGATTGGGGCTGTGGACAGGGTATTGGAACAATGGCTGTTGTCGAAAAACTTCGTCAGCATGGCATGCTTAGAAAGCTCTGTAAAGTTGTCCTTGAAGAGCCTTCTGATGTCGCAAGAGATAGAGCTGTTATACATGTAAAAAAAGCATTGGAAGATAATAATGCTGATGTTGTTGCAGTCTCAAAGTATCTACCATCGGACAATGGAGACAATAGCAATAGTATCACTTCTATAAGTGTAGAACAGCCAATTGCTATCCACATATTTTCTAACATACTTGATATTGAAGCAGTGAGCTTGAAGGGCGTTTCAAAAATGATAACCTCTTCAGGTCAGAATCATATAGTGCTTTGTATTGGGCCAGCCAACCTTAATGAAAGTCGAATTTTATCTTTTCGCAACTATTTCGTAGAAAATTATATTCATATCTTTACTAATTTTAGAGAAACCAATTTCGGCCTCCATCCTACTCGTAAGGCATATGGTTGCTTAATTAATAGTTTTAGTTATTGTCTTTCACAGACATCTGAAATACTGCACGAGTATAAATATTTTGCACCTATTCAGTATTTCGCATCCTTTACGGACACGATAGGAAAAGCGTTCCTTGAAGAAAGTGCTTTTGAAATATTAGCTCCTTTTGACATGACTGCTCACAAGAAATTGTGTCCGGTCTATGCTTTAATGAGCAATTTAATTTCAAGAGGTTGTCCAACATTGGCAAGTAAAAAAGTGCTGAATTATGTATCAGACATGCCCGATGCTCAAAAAGCAAAGAGTCTTAACGCTATTGCACGTATTCAGAAGACATTTATTGAAGCAATCATCTCAGAACGACTTGATATAAACAAACAGGAGTGGAAAATTCTCATTATTGAGGATAATACTTCTGTTGCTAAGATTTCTATAGAGGATTTTTCGGAGGCTTATCATAATCTCATTGCCATAACAAAAGATTATGATCATATGGTATTGCCAAAAATATCTGTGAGTGCCCAAGAAGATGCTTCGTCTGAAATAGAATACGATGCTGTTATTGATGTGTCGATTGATCAGATTTGCAATGCAAAAGAGGTCGCTTTCTCTAAATTTAAGGCTTCAAATGATTGCTATTTTATTGTACGCTCTTCAGAAAAAGTGTACGAAGACAGAGTTCTATACACTACAGAACGTATCAGTTACAAGCCATTTGTTGAAAAAAATAGTCAAGGAATATATCATAAAATCGAAGCGAATTGCTCTAAACTTAGATATTTTTTAAACCTCATTTTTAGAAAAGAAGATTTCAGACCAGGTCAATTGCCGATACTAAACAGAGCTCTTCAATTAAAAAGTGTAATTGGTTTGCTCCCAACAGGAGGTGGTAAGTCTTTGACTTATCAGCTTGCGGCTATGTTGCAACCAGCTGTTACACTTGTTGTGGATCCATTAAAAGGTTTGATGAAAGACCAATATGATGGATTGTTAAATATAGGTATAGATTGTATATCATATATAAATAGTGACATAACAAAGAGTTTTGAGGAAGGTAGAAGACGAGAACTTGCATTAACCGGTTCGCAAGTGCAAATAATGTTCTTGTCTCCAGAGCGTTTGAGTATTTATCGCTTCCGAGAGGTCTTACGTTCTATGCGAGAATCCGGAGTCTATTTCGCTTATGGTGTAATTGACGAGGTGCATTGTGTCTCAGAATGGGGACATGATTTCCGTCTTGCATATCTTCATCTTGGCAGAAACTTATTCAATTATGTACTTCCAAAAGAAGTTGAAGGAGAAGATAACCATATATCATTGTTTGGTCTTACAGCAACGGCATCATTCGATGTCCTTGCCGATGTAGAACGTGAATTGTCTGGTTCAAATGCATATTCTTTAGAGGATGATGCAACTGTTAGGTATGAAAACACAAATCGTCTAGAGCTTCAATATAATGTTTATGAGGTTGATGCACAAAACATTAAAAAATTGAAGGAGGTTGATTGCCTTAAGGAAAACACCTTGTTGGAAGTTATTGACGATGCTACTCGAAAGATAGTTGAAATACAAAGCGAAGATGCAGTTGAGACTATCAAAAAACGTTTTATAGACCGAGAGAATTTAATGGACTCCGACAAGGTTAGTCATATATATCATACAGATCTTAGTGTTGACGTGGAGTCGGATTGGTATAATCGCACCTATACTGATACTGCAGGTATAGTATTCTGCTTGCGGGCTAATAGGGAATATAAAGCAAATGTGTATAACAGCGTTCCAACTGTAGAAACCATTCTTCGTAATCATGGGTTAAGAAGCATTTCAACATATAAAGGTGGTGATGATACAGCCTGTCAAGATTCATTTCTTAAAGGTGGGACTAACATAATGGTAGCTACAAAGGCTTTTGGTATGGGTATCGACAAGTCTAATGTGCGAATGACATTCCACTTGAATTATCCAAGCTCGTTAGAGTCTTTTGTCCAAGAGGCAGGACGTGCTGGGCGTGACAAGAAGATGGCATTAGCTACAATTATGTATTCTCCGAGGAAATTTTGGGTAAAAAATGTAAAGACTGATAAATGGCAAGAATTTTCTGCAGATTACACGAATAACAAATTCTTCTATGATAGCAACTTCCTTGGTGAAGAGTTTGAATTGTTTGTCATGGAACTGCTTATGAATAACCTACAAGTAAAGATTAGTAATGAGGAGTTTGAAGGTATTGATGTGCCACATATTGTTGATACACAAGGTATTGTTAGGTTTATAAAAAGTTATGAAATAGGTCATGTCTTAACCTATTATGTGTCTTATGAAGAAGACGAACAGGTACTCGATAGGTATAACCAGTATCTTGTTGCAAAACTCATGCCCGTATTTGAAACAGCTAATGCAAAAAAACTAAAAACAGCTAAAGGTTTTGGGTTTATCAAGGACTATGGTTCTGCAAAATATAAGGATGCCATACAGAAGGCTATTTATAGAATGTGCGTTATAGGCCTAATTGATGATTTTACAGAAGACTATTCAAAACGAACTTTCCGTATCACGACAATTTGCCAAGATGAGTCAGAATATTATGAACATCTCAGACTATACTATCGCAAGTATTATTCCGCCGAAAGGGTAGAAAGTATGATGACAGAGGTAAAAGCGCTTGCCAATACCGAAGGAGTAATCATGGCTTGCTTGAAGCATCTTACATCTTTTATTTATAAGAGTATTGCTGATAAGCGAGCAAGAGGAATCCTCGATATGGAACAGTTCTGTAACATGGCTATTAGTTCGAAACAAGATTGGAAGGAAACAAATGAGGAACTCAAAGACTTCATTTATTACTACTTCAATTCTAAATATGCACGTGAAGGATTTGTTACATACGATTCAAAATTACAGCAAGATGTACCTTTCTCATTAAAGGATGACACAAACCATGATGGCCATTCGGAAGATGAAATTACAAGTTTTGATCTAGTGAGAAAATACATGAGGGTTGTAGATTCAGAGATCGTTAACAACGATTCGCAAATGGACAATATAAAGCATCTGCAGGGTGCTGTTCGTTTGATACGTCGAGCCATAGCAGAAATGAATCCTGTTTTAAACCTTCTCAATGTATTCTGCATCCTATATCTTGGATTAGAGGCAAACGAGATGTTAGAGGAAGAACTTTACAATGATTATAAAGCAGTATATATACAATATTTAACTGAAGGAAAAATTGTCTTGATAGATGAGTTTACTCAACTTCTTGTAAAACATGCTGCTTTGAAAGATAAAGAATATATAGATAAAATCCAGTTGGCTATCCAATTGGAGGGACATGTAAATGAATTGATTAATATTAGTAAAAAATATACAGAATTATGATTGATCAGAGAATTAATGACTCCCTAAAGGAGTTGGAACAAAGTCTAAAAAAATTAGATTCAGCTCGAAAGCAAGTAGAAAAGACAATAGAATCGTATGATGGATTACACGATTCTGTATCAGAATATGTTGCTCAACTTGAAAAGATAACTACAAAAGTTGAAGAACTTATTGCCTTAGTTGGGACGGATTATAAGCAGAAAGTTGAAAAATTTGATAAAGATTGCAAATCCATTATTGAGTCAGCCAATTCTGCTTCGCAAAAACTTTCAGAGGTAACAGACTCTTTCAATAATTCATTGAATAAGATAGAGGCCAAACAGAATTATAGCATGATAATTAATATTGTTTTGGCTATTATTTTGGGGGGCATTATCTTATTATTCATAAGATAGCAGGACGTTTTTGCCTTATAGTAGCAAGAATTACTGTTAGAAGATTGAATGGTTAGAGGAGAAGTATTTCATGATGATAGCACTGTATCGGTACCAAGTGGAGCTGTGTAATCGGTACAGCACTATTGCTAGATATGGGCGATTTTACGATTTGTTGGATGTGTAAACAATAAAAAATGGAAAATGAAACTATAAACGAAAGATTCCTCGGTACAATCTTCGGGCAAGCTGTAGGAGATGCCTTGGGACTGAGCACGGAGTTTATGTCCAAGCAAGAGATGGATCGTTTTTATCCTAATGGGATAGAGGACTATTCACAAATCGTGCAGGATGATCATCGTCGTCGTTGGCAAAGAGGCGACTGGACAGATGATACTGATATGATGCTATGCATCTTAGATTCCTTTGTGGCTTGTCAAAAGGTAGATATTCTTGATATTGCCAGAAGGTTTAAGGAATGGATGATGAATGGAGGCATGGGAATTGGCCGGCATACCTATAATATAATGGCTCTTGGCGACTATACTTCGAATCCACAGAAGGCTGCAGAGATTATCTGGAAGATGGGAAAGAAAAAAGCTGCAGCTAATGGTAAGCGGCTCCGCGTTTATACCTTGCATAATTCAAAAAAAGCAGTAACAGCTGATTAAACAAATGCTGCTACTGCTTTTTCCATCGGTC
>ENA-OPSQ01000023-OPSQ01000023.1-human-gut-metagenome-genome-assembly--contig:-NODE-23-length-129220-cov-9.324175_pt1 | contig 129220 bp, 144 predicted proteins | sample MGYA00241456_ERZ501904 | MGnify/ENA primary metagenome ERZ501904 (study PRJEB25962, sample SAMEA2042452) | human gut metagenome | biome: human gut; feature: human-associated habitat; material: faeces...
ACCGCAAAGCGGCGTGCCCTTGATGGCACGAAAAAGAACTGCTACACTGCTGTAATCGACGGAAAAACTCTAACTGTTCTTGAGTTCTTCGCCGTCGGTGATTAACCTACAGCAGTTCTTTTTCGTACCGTCAAGGGTGGCGGTGGGCTACCACAACCTAAAAGATCTACAGTTTTCAAGGTTCATCTGAGCCTTTTTCTTTTGCTCAGTTTTTTCATAGGTCATTTGACACTATCAAAATTGTAAAGTGCTTTTGCTCTGGCTCTTTCTACTTCCGCTTTCTCACTATCCAGTGAGCGTCTTGCACTCTCCAGTGCTTCCTTTGCGCTCTCCAGCGCCTGTCTGTTTTCTTCCCTTGCCGAAAGCTCGGTAGCCTCGTAAGCCGGGAACGTGACTGCTGAGACTTCTAATACTCTTTCTATTTTTAAAATTCTTCTCAGCGGATGGTCTGTATCCATCCGTTCCCATTTTTGTTCTTTTATGTAGAACATGAACGACATCCCTGAGATATCGCCACGGCTTACTCCTGAATAGAGTTTTTTTGCATCCGGATTGTTTTCAGTGTCAAGGTCTGCCCGGATGTCCATACCTTGGTCATTTACTGTAAGCTGTAATGTTGAATTTGCATTATTATTCCGGCTTCTCGCCACCGGCACCATCTTTGTATCATGATTAATCAGCATCCTGACATCTCTCAGGTCTGCCTCGTCCAGTGCTCCAGGCTCTATGACCTCGTCAAAATACCCCATGTCGGTTACTGAATTAAATACAATCGCCCGGCCAGTGATATAATTGCCGTGCTTCTCATTGCTCTCTGCCCTGACTTCACAATCAAAGGCTCTCGTTCTTAAAATCGCACCCACGCTCTTATGCCTCCTTCTTTCCATCTACTTTTCCAAGCTGGTACTTTCCAGCTATCTCTACATTTGCGTAGTTCAAGCTCTGCATTCTGACTCCATTTAACTCTTCTAATGGCATCAAGCCCAGAGCTGTTCTTTTCTCGTTTTCATACAAGCCACCGGAGTCTCCTACGAGCCGTATCATCTCAAGCGTCTCTGACATGCTCATAAAGATGAGTTCCTTCGGATAGAGCTTTATCAGATTTCCATGTGACCGCTCTCCATCACTTAACAGCTTGTCCGTAAGGACCTGGCTGAGTGAAATGATAAGCGGCTCAATTGTTTTCTGATAGAAAGCCTCATATTGCGCCTTTGTATAATCTCCGATTAGAATTGGAAGCGGCACCCCAAATGTCCTCAATATCTTCTGGTCTATGAATTCCAGAGTGTCTTTATCGACCAGCTTGACCTCTTTTTTAATCGGGATGTACTCCGCTTTCATGTCAATGGCTGCTAGTCCACTTTCTGAATTTTTCAGCTTCTCATTCAATTCCTTTATGGCATTTTCCGACTTTTCTTTTCCCATTACTGTCGGAATTTTAACCACAGCATTAACTGCATATGTAGCCTTCATTGCTTTTGAAACGCCCTGGAGAAGTTCATGATTCAATGCAAGCGTCTGAAGGAGTGCATTGTGGTTTGGTTTTCCAGACTTATCACCGCCCATCAGCAGGTTTGACGAATTTCGGAATTTCCAATGAATCACATCCTTGTAATTAATCAGGTAGCTTTTCCCGTTTTCAAACGAAAACTTTGTATACATTTGCCCTGCTGCATCCTCGATAAAATCTACCTGCGTAGGTAGAATCGGATATAGACCATCGTAAACCTTATGGTACTGTCCATTGTCGTCGTACCATTCATAATAGGTCGGGATGATAAACACGTTATAATTTAAAAAAAGCAGTGTTGTTATGTTTTCCAGGAAGTCCGCCGTTGTCTGGAACTGATTCGGTTTGTTCAATATCTTTGCGATATCACTTTTTTTAACAGCATACACACCAGTCCCATCATCTCTGATATGAGCTGGACGCAGTTTCTTCATTTCCTGTGCAATGCAGGATACAGCCTGCTGCACAACATCACTTGCATAAATATCCTGACCAAACTGTGAAAAAATCGGTGTCCCACCGTTTATGTCCATGTACCTTCCGGTTATTCTTTTTATCGAAATCTTATCAAGTAAATTGCCAAACCAACCCACTTCTTACTCTCCTTCCACCAGCTTCTTGAACTCTGTTCTATTCTGCCGATATGTCTCATATAAGATGATGTCGCACACCGCTCCATCGATTCTTTTTCTCTTGTCCTTCTTCACACACAGGCATCTTCCCAGGTTGTCTACCTGAATGCCTGCATTCTTAAGACACCACTTATCCATTTTATTTTCATCGTAATTTACAAGCCTGTGCTTAAAATCAGCTTCCAGCAACTTCATGGCATTGCTTAATGTCTGAGCGTTCTGCAGAATCATGATTAAATCTCCATTCTCCTTTGTCCATCCGTGCTCATCCATCCTCGTAATCCAGTCTTTTGCAAACTTCTGATCATAGCCAACCCGCCACACTTTAATGCCCTTTTCTTCATAGAGCATCCGGAACCAGTCTGCTACAATGCTGAGGTCAATATCACTTCCCTCTGAGATGGTCAGCAATCCGCTTTCCGCCCATTCCTTGTATTTTGCTCCAACCGTAGAATCATCCGATTCCTCCAGCTTACTTTCCGGTATGAAGTACTGTGAATAAATGTATTTTATTTTTTCATTCGGTTTCATCATGAGAATCTTGGCACTAGCAAGGTCTGTTGTCTCTGCAAGGTCAACTGCACCGAGCGCATAAGCTCCTCGGAAGTCTTCTATATCGAACTTTGCCGGGTAGTCATAATCTTGAAGATTCAGCCAGCTTGCCACCGAATTCTGCTTGATATTAAAATCTTTGCATAACACAAAGATTCTATCTGCCTTCGACTGTCTTGCCTGGTCTATCTGTTCATCCAAATAGTCCCATTTTTTTACGATTCCAAGTGAAGGATTACTTTTCACCCAGCTCTTGCGGTTCTGCCAGACCTCTTCCTCGCTGTCCTGCGTGTAGAGCCATGGTAATGTTCTTATGGCTGATACACCATCATCTTCTCCACTGATTATCTTTCTGGCTCTGACCAGCTCGCCATCAAGATATCCGTCTGCTGTAAATCCTTCTGTTGTTAAATTCACAAAAAGCGGCTCATCCTTCAACGACATACTCTGCTCAATCGGCTTTGCGATGACGTTCTCTTTCATTTCATGCGATTCATCCAGAAAGCCTACATCAATGTTCCGGCCTTCCTTGTTTCTTGTTCTTTCAGACATTTTGAAAATCTTGGTGTTTGTCACCTTATTTTTAAGAAACCGTTGATTTCTCGATGTGTACTTTTCCTTTGGATCTATCAGCAGTCGCATGGTATCGATGGTGTCATAAATGATGCTTGCCTGCGAATCGTCATTTGATGCACAGACAATATCCATTCCTGCTTTGCCTATGGCGAGCTCCGTGGTACCCAGTGCGCTACAGGTTTCGCTCTTTGTATTCTTTCTTGCAATCAGAAGCAGCACCCTTTTGAATCTCCGCCATGTGGTATCACTCATCTTGAAGCTGTAAACCGCCTCAATAAAAGCCTTCTGCCATAGCATTAATACCATTGGTTTGTTATAAAAGGGGCTCTTGGTCAACCGGATGCAATGTTCCATGAAATCCATCCGGATCAATGCGTCATGTGTGTCATACAGGTATGCATCTGATATCATGTCCTCTTTCAGATTTTGAAGCTCCTGCCACAGCTCCCTTCCAACGATAATCTCACCGGCTTCAATCCTTGCTGCATACTCAAGCAGAAATGAATTATCCGGAGTCCAAATCTTTTTTTCTGCTATCAGCATGATTCATCAACCACTCTTCCAGCGGGGAGGCTTCTTCTTCAATACCTTCCAGCTTTCTATTTCTATAAATGACCGCCTCCAGTATCTTTACGCAATTTGTGTATTGCTGGAGTAGTTCCTTGTACAACTTGGCGGCAGGAGTACTCCTCTGGCGCATATTATTCTTTTTGTCTACCTGAATAAATGGAAGCTCTTTTAATTCATCCATTTTTTTCTCTAAAAAGAGGATTTTATTTACAACTTCCTCTGTTAGAACAATCGTCTCAGCCGGGAGCAGCTTAAGCAGGTCTTCTTTTCTACTCATCCTCTGCCGGTTTTTCTTCCGATTTCTCTTCCAGGATTTCAACCAGCTTGATTCCTGCTCTATTCTTTTCTGTGCTCAATTCAGTCGCTCTTTTCTTTGTGACTTCGAATACTTCTCCTACCTCTCTGATCGTATCTTTTTCAAGGTCTTTGAATCGAATTAATGTCTTTACTTTCATTTTTCTTTCCTCCGCAATTTCTTTTTCAAAAATCTCGTCAAATTTTCAATTCTGCGAAAATTGACACCTTCTCAACAGTCTTCCACGCCTTTGATTTTTCCAAAGGGTGGGGGGAGGTCAGAAGCCTCCCTCGAACTGCAACCACCAGTCCTCAATGTATTTACTCCATTCCTTTTTGTCTCTTCCATCTTCAGAGTATTCAAGCCGTTCCAAGCATTCCTCTTTCGAAGTGTCTATATGAATCAGCCTCGCTCCAAGCATGTCCGCCAAGCGATTCCGCTCGGCTTCGAATGGATAGCCACCAATGATATATGCATTACTCCACTTTCCTGTCCTGTGTTTCACTTGCTCAATCAAGGCATCTCTAACCTGAAAGACGTTGGCTCTCAGGCGCAATGGCTTTATGTATCTTTCACAACCGGATAGAGCCTGCCAGATATTATCAATGTCCACAATAAGGTCTCCCTCATTCTGTAAACTCTTAACATAGCTGCTCTTCCCGCTTAGTGGTGAACCGTACACAATGTAGACCTTTTTCTCTACATAGCCCAGCTTGTCATGTATCAGGTTGTGACATCTCTGATGTACTAGGACTACATTGTCTGGGTTCAAGGAAATCTCCGGATTCTCGTAATTCTCTTCTGTCAGCTCTTCCTTGTGGTGTCCTATGCAATCATACTTTTTCACAATGGGCTTTCCACAATGCGCACATATTATGAATCCGTTTTCATCTGTCCTCTCAATTTTTAAAAGCTCGACAAACTCTCTCCAGCTCCTTGAACGGTAGAATTCACTTCTGCTCATCGAATGTATGCCTTGCCCTTGTAGTATGCAGCAATCCATCCGGATGGTGTTCTCATCCAGATGTCTTCTCCATCTTTGGAAAGTTCTTTACAGGTAACCCGTGTGCCTGCGTCCAGCGCTCCATCTCCATCCTTGTCATGTTTACGTCCATCGGCTGTCAGTTCCTTGTGGCTCTTTGCTCTGTACTGTGTTCCAGGACCGGTTCTGACTTTCATCTCATTCTGAAGCGTATATGTATTCCCTACGCAATAAAGTTCTGGTTGCACCGGTGCAACTTCCGGTTTTTTCTCTTCTGCCTTGTACCATGACGCAAAGAACACATCCGGTGTCCCATACTGCATTTTCAATGTCTTTGGAGTCTTTCCCCAATCCGGAAGATACAAGTGTGGTCTGTCTTTTGGTTTTGTCCAATCGCCGCCCCATCCGAGACCAATGCTTTTTGCAATTGCCCCTACTGTTTCAAAGAACCCGTCTGTATTGTCAAAGGCTCCCTTTCCGTCATTTCTGTAAAAGTCTGCCGCAATACCCCACTGGTGCTGTGAGCTGTAGTCACTTCCCTTTGCATTTGTGACAATCGCCCCTGGTGCCGTCCTGCCTTTTGCATATAAGGCATTCTGCTCTTCCACTGTCCTTACGCATTCGCTGAATCCAATCTTAAGTCCCTGTCCTGTGCAGGCTAATACCAGCTCTCCAATCTTCCTTTGTAATTCAGGATGTAACTTTGTAATATCTCTCAACCTCTATTCCTCCTTTACTTCCGGGATTCCGGCTACTGATGTGAGAAGTGAAATGATTCCAGCTACTGCTGATGCGGATATCACATACTTCCAGTCGACCTGTCCCATTACTGCTGCTGTGCCAATTCCTGCAATTGCAGCCTGTGCCATTGTTTTTACTGCCCTGATTCCTGCCGCTTTCCACCACTTTTTTGTATTTACGCTTGTCTTAAGCACACTATTCTTTAACATCTTTCCCATGTTCTTCTCCCTTCTCTTCCGGCATTTCCAGAAGTGTGTTATATAATTTTGTTGCAACATCATTTCCACCCAGGTTGTGATAAGCCTTGTATGCTCTCTTTATGCTTTCTTTGGCATAAATCGGGCAATACTCTTTGTCCTGGTATTTGTTATAGTTCTGAACAATGCTCTCTCTGAGCAGGCTTTGAACTCCGTCAGCGATTGCATTGTTTTTCTGCTGTTCCTTTTTCATCCTTTTTCTGATATCTCTATAGAGGAATCCGAGAATTGCAGTTATTATTGTAAAAAGCCACTCCAGCCAGTGGAGCTGTACATACTGCCATATCATCAGCAATCCTCCGCATCTTTGTATTTTCCATCCTGTTTCAAAATGTCATATACTGCCTGGAAAGATATGTCTCCAGTCTTCAAATACGGGATGTCTATTGTCTCCCGGTCAAGTGACAGGTCTCCATTTTTTTCAACACAACTTTCATATCTTTTCAGTAAATCCTCTATATTCTGAAGTTCTGCCTCTTCCTCTTCCGTTTTTTCTTCTTTTTCTTTCAGCACCGCTAATCTATTTCTTTTCTCTCCGATTCCAGCAATCATCTCTGGGATATCCTTTTCAAGGTCTCTGTATTCTTCTTTTGAATAGCTGTCCACGGTTACGGTCAGCTTGTTAATTCCTTTTTCAATAGAGCGGATTCTGTGATATGACGCTGTTGCTCCTGTCTCCAATGTTATTTCTTTTTTTAATCCCATTTTTTCTCTCCTTTACGCCGTCCTTTCCCAAATGTAAACAACCTTATATGGTGGCATATTGTTATGCTCCTGACTGCTTCCTGTGCTACTGACATTATAATTTCCACCACTAACCATTAGTCTGTTTGCAAAACCTCCTCCAGTTTTCAATCCCGCCTCGCTCAAACCCATATTTGGTGCTTCTTTTTGTGATGTCATCACACCAATAGAATGCGTATGTCTCGGAATTTGCTTTATGTTTAAAGTCACTGTTTCTGAGCCGCCTGTTGCTCCGGCAAGGTACTTTCCGCCAATTATTGTACTTGACCCCTGCGTTGTCTTTTTATAATCATCTCCAATAAGGAATTGACCGCCTACCTTTTCCCATTTTTTTCCACCGTACATTGCTTTCACAGCTTCTTCAGACTCCAACGTTGTGGAATGAATTATCATTCCTACATAACTTTTCTGCCATAATTTTCCAAAATCAAAAATCATTAAGACCAACTTCCTTCCTCTATCTGTTTTTTTCGAAGCTCCACTTCTTTCTTCCGGAGCTTCACCGTCTCTGGCTCATTGCTGTATTTGCCCCAGTTTTTCAAAAGGAACAGGTTGAATGCCGGATTTGGTGGAAAGTAGACTTCTTCTTCATACTCAACCATTTCTTCTTTCTCAAGTTTCTTTTTTCCATCCTCATACTCAATCCTTTTCACTTTCTGATGCTTTATCACCGTGATTGTGTAGCCTTTTGCGGCTTTGAAAGCCATATTTTCAAGCTCAGCAACGGCTTCCCGCCTACCATTTTTAACGGTCTCCGATAACTCCGGCAATTCAGCTTTGTATTTGTAAAGAGTGGATTCCGAAACTCCCAGTTTCTTGGCTATCTGCCCCATTGTGAGACCTTCCGCCGCCCACTTTTCAATATCTGCTTTATGATTGCAGATTTCATCTTTCTTTCCAGGACGACCTCTCGCCATGCCTCCACCCCCTTAACGCAAAAACAACTCCTATATGCGGAAAGCATATAAGAGTTGTTTCTTTTTTTCTATTTTTTGCACAACTGTAGTAAAAAAAGAAAGCCACCCTTTCAGGTGGCTAATCTCTATAATTCATTTTCTTTTTCAAGTAATGGGAGCAGCTCCCCCATTGTCATCGTTCTGAAATACTCTCCCTTCTTAAGTTCTGACATCTTAATTGGTTTTTCTGTCCCTTTAAAGTCATAATTTGTGTAAAGTTCAACTCCATCAGTCTTCTTGCACCACACCATCACTTTTTCTGATGGTCCAAACTCTGCAATGTCTTCTCTTAATTCCTCCAGTAATTCCGAGCAATCCATTGATATTCTTTTTCCGCTTTTTCCTAAAAATGCCATCTTTTTACTCCTCTCCTAACACTTTGCCTAAATTAAAATCTGTGGTATCCCAGACCTGCACATCATACAGCTCTTCTGCCAATTTAAGCTGCTCAACATGATCTTCAACGTCTGTACACTTGATTAAAAATGGCTTCAAATACTCTGCTGCTGATTCATAATCCGGTCCGCATACAATGATGTCGCCTGCTGCACAGATGCCTCCTTCCAGGACATCATACTTTCCGTCTTTCAGAAATCTGTTTCTCTCCTTGACCGCCTCGCTTCTGTACTCAATTTCAACCACACCTGCTGCAATGTTCTTATGCATTTTAACTTCCTCCTCCTCTTATTTACATAAACTCTTTGGACACCAGAATGAAATTGTTCCAAAATCAGATACCGCTTTGATGAAGTATGCTTTTTCTGTCTCTTTTACTGCAGTCATGTCAGCTAAAGAAATTGCATATCTCTCATTCTGGTCGAATTTCTTTTTAATGAACCAGTCTGCAATTGCCTTGATTTCTTTTTCAATTGCTTTCTTTGCTGGAGCAATAACTGTTCTTTTGACTTCTGCCTTAACAGCTTCCCATGCTTTACTTAAGCATTTTGCAAAGCTCCAAAGACCTTTCTTGTAATTAAAATCCTGTGATTTGTATATTCTCCATGCTCTTTTCATTATTTCTGATTTATCATATCTCATATCCTTTGCCCTCAACTTTCTGTGTTTGTTTTCCTCTTGTTGATATTATAATACACCTGTAGGTGCATAATGTCTATTGGCATAATACATAAAAATTATGCTGATTTTTTGTATATTTTATACACCTATAGGTGCATACCGATATGAGAATAACAGCCCTTTCTATTCCACCGGCTCCATCAGGTCTTCCATGCTACAATCCAGCGTTTTTGCCAACTTGTACAGGCTATCCGCCTGCGCCTTGTTAATATCCTTATATCCCCGCTCATAATATGATATCATCCGGAGGCTGACACCTGATAGCTCGGCAAGTTTCGCCTGCGTCAATTTTTTTCTTTCTCTCTCATCTTTTAAATGGCTCATGATTTCTCCTTTCTCCAGTAAATCCGGTAAACGCACTTCTTTAATATCAAGATACATCTGTAGGTGCATAATGTCAACCGTTTATTTTAAGAAAGAGCAAGGTTTCAAGCCCTGCCCTTTCTCTGTGGTCTGTTCAATTCATCATATATCTGCACAATCAGCCTCTTCTTATGGCGGTAAGCTGTTGTCTTGTCAATCTCCAACTGCTCCGCTATCTCTGTCATGCTCATATCATCCCGGTATCTGCCATATATAATATCGATATACGGGTCATTACTCATCTTCTGAAGGACTGGATACATCTTCTTATTCTCCTGTTTGAAAAATGCCTCCAGCTCCTTCTCAACTATCCTTTCTATGAGCTTGTACGGTTCTTCCAGCATTTCACTGTCTATGAGCTCCCTCAATGTCTCTCTGACTATCTGCTTGACTACTCTCCGCTCCATTCATGCCTCCTCTCTAGCCTGCTGCACCTTTGACTTTACATAGCGTATTTTTTATGCGATGCATGTGTCTTTTCATCGTCAATGTCCAAATAAATCTGCGTAGTCGATAACTGCTCATGCCCCAGTATCCTCGACACGTCCTCAATCGGCATTCCGGCTCTTAATGCGAAGGTTGCTCCAGTTCTCCGGAATCTATGAGGGTGGCAATTCTCCACTCCCTGCTTTCTTCCAATCTGCCGCACTCTTGTTTCTATTGCCGATTTTTTCAATTGTTCATGCGGTTCGTCCAGTGCCACAAAAAGCCAGTCCTCCTTATCATTCCTCTGCGAAAGATATTTATCTATCTGATACTGTGCTTTCGCATTCAGATACACTGTACGCTCTTTCTCTCCTTTTCCCAATACCGTCATGGATCCGTCCGGTTTAATATCACTTATTTTCATATTAATGACTTCTGATACCCTACACCATGTGGAAAGGAGCACTTCTACAAGACACTTGTCCCTTTCTGTCTTGCATCCATCCCTTATTTTTTCTATGTCTGTCTCTGTGAATGCTTTTTTCTTCTTTTTCTCTTTCTTCATCTTTTCCACTTTGAGCATTATGTTTTTTTCTGTGATTTCTTCTTTTTCCATCCAAGCAAAAAATGATGATAAGCATCTTTGTGTGTTCCCAACGGTCGTTTTACTGACCTTATCAATGGTCAGCTTCTTTGCTGTCAGGTAGCGTATGTCATCTGCCGTAACTTGCGTAAATGGCTTGTTGACAAATGCGTTAAATCTCTTCAATTCTGCTGCATAAAAGCGAATTGTCCTCTGCGTGCATCCCTGAATCGTCTTTGAAGCAAGGAAGCGTTTTATTAAGATCTCATTTACGTCTCCTTCATATTCCACGATTTCTGTCGTTTCTTTTTCAACTGCATAGTTATTTACCACTATGTAAAGCTCGTTTTTTATGTCCTGAATATTAATGTTTTTTGCCCCAAGATACATACAGATGTCTTCTACAAGCATCTCTCTCGCATCGCTCATATTAAAGCCCCCGTTTTCATTGGTGTCCTGAGAATCCTGTACTCAGGTGTCACTCCTTGCACATAAGGCTCACATAGCGTATCTCCTTGTACTACTGTTGCCTTTGCTCCAAGCAAGCTAAGCTGGACATAAGTCATGTATACTCCATTCCAATCAAGGTCCTGTGCTGTGATTTCAAGTTTTCTCTGATAGTCTATTCCTCTTTCTTTTAATATCTTACAAAGTGCAATCAGCATTCCTCCACCACCTGTGCTTGGCTCATTTACTTCTATTTTTTTCTCTCCATCATAGTCTTCAAGCTGATTCTCTATTATGATCCTGGCATTTAATTCTGACAGATGAAATGGTGTGAAGAACTGTCCCAGCCTTCCGTTCCCACTATTCTGACTCATGTATATCTCACCGAGCACATCTGTAATCTTCCCTTCTTCAAACTGGTTCGTGAGCATTTCGAACATTTGAATAAATTTAATCCTTTCTTCTCTCTCGTATTTACTCATAATGTTTTTATAATGCTCCTCTCTTTCCTGCCATATCTTGTCATGCCACAATACACAATTGTTTTGAATTGCGATTGCCATCACCGCCACCCAGTCCTGGAAGATTGTATGATAACTGTATCTTCCGGACATTCCAACCATCATTTTAACAATCTCTTCTTTCATTTTTTCACACACCCTTTATCTGAGAAGCTATCATGTCTGCTGTATGTGTCCACAGAACATTCGGGTATCTCCGCACCGCCCGGCTGTAAAACTCCCATTCTGACTTTTCTGTGAATGCTCCCATATGATATCTGATGCACATTTTCTCTTCTTCTGTGAGGTCTATTAAGCCCATCAGCATGATAAGGCTTTTGTCTCCGTGTCCTGGGTACAGTCTTTCTTTGTTCCGTTCAATTCCAGTTTCGGCCGGCTCGTCCCCAATTGAGACAGTATGATAATCATCCAGCTTGCATACGTCATGCAGCAGCCCTATTATTCCAGGGCTTTCCCGGCGTTCCCATTTTAATCCCATGCACCAGGTTATTTTTTCAAGCTCATACGCCACTTGGAATGAATGTTCCATTAATCCACCCTTGTATGCCCCGTGGTGGTCTTTTGCTGCTGGTGCTATGAAATACTCTTTTTCTTCAAGCCACTCCATCAGCTTTGGCCACCTCTGGAGCATATTTATCACCGTTTCTTTTTTGTCAGTTTCTTTCATCATTTTTTCTCCTTTTATTTAGCATCTGTCCACTTTAATTTCTGACCGCAATATTTGCAATATGGCATACTCCATTTTGTTAGTCTCCTAATAGTTTTTATTTCTCCAAAAAAGGACTTGCAGTTAGGGCAAGATGCCTGTCCATTAAAGATTTCTATTTTTTTTGCCATCTGTTTCTCATCCGCCTTGCACGGCAACCGTATGAGTAACCCCTGCTCCTCGGCATCCTCATAGGCGGCAAGTTTTTCTAAAATCATTCTGGTCTTAACTGCCCTATTAACACTTAATCCGGCGAGCTTATTTGATATATCATAAAGCTTCGTTCCATCCGGGCAAGTCATCACTTCAGTTAATCTTTCCATCAAATCCCACTCCTTCCCACATACTCTCCATATGTCATGCCTGCTTCTCTCGCTTTTGCATTTACCCAGGCAATGCTTCCCACCTTAAGCTCCGGCTTCTTATAAGCCGCCTTTCTTCTTTCTGCTCTTTCCTTCATCAGTTCCTGCCGGCAGGCTACTGAGCAGATTACTTCTTTACCTACCGGCATAAACAGCTTTCCGCACTGCTTGCATCTTCGTCTTTTCATTAAGCAAATCCCTCCGTCTCTCCGCATTCATACCATGTATTCCATGGCTTATAATTGCCGTGCTTGTAAACTTTTCCGCTCAGCGGATTCTCTGCAATCATAAGAATGTACATATCCTCCTCTGCCAGTCCGTTCTTCTTGGCCAGATTATAAATATCTTCAAAAGTTAATGTCTCTTTCTCTTCCTCTGTAGGCATTAATTCCAGGCCTTTAAAGGTTTCATTCTCGCTGTGGAAAAATACTCTTATTATGTCTGCTTCAATTAACTCTTCATTTTCTACTGGTTTCATTCTGCATTCCCTCCATTCTTCTGTATCTTTTCTATCCTCCAGCGTATGCTTGTTAATTCCTCCAGGCACTTCTCCAGTTCCCGGTTTTCCCAAAGTCGGTCCAGCTTCTTAATACTGGAACTTACTGCCGCTGCATAACCTCTTAATACATTTTTTTCTAAGCCTGCTGCCGCTGGAGCTTCCTCTGTAGCTTTTTCTTCATGTGTTTCTTCCGTCTCATTATCCACCACTTCTCCGGAAAGTACCTCGCATTCTGTTTTTTCAACATTTTCTGGTTCTTTTGGTACGCTTTCCGGCTTTTCTGGTACGCTTTCCGGCTTTTCTGGTACGCTTTCCGGCTTTTCTGATACGGTTTCTGGCTTTTTAGGAACGTTTTCTGGCTTTTCAGGAACGTTTTCCGGTTGCACCGGTGCAACTCCGAAGGTTTTTTCATATGCATCCGGCATATCTGCCATTGGCGTAAATACCTCTCTTACCTTTTCCGCATACTCATCCATGCTCAAGGTCTGCTTTTCATTGCTCCTTACTGCCAGGATATCCACCGGCTGTCCTTCTCCCTTGAAGGATGTGAATACCTTTCCGATTCCCTGTGGACGGGAAGCCAGAACTGCGATTCCGGATGGTGCAAGGATGCTCTCAAGCTCTTCTGAATCTCCATCTTTTTTCCACTTAAGCAGTTTTTTAAATATCTCCGGATTGTCTTTTGCGTACTGGAAGATAGCCTTCTGGCTCAAATCCATGTCTGCCTGCTGCACATCCTCGCCCTCAATGGCTACCTCTACCGGTGATATGGCCTCCTCTTCCCTTACCTCTGCCTTGACTTCTGCAATCTCTTTTCTGGTCATTTCCGGTGATATGAGGTCTACTACCTCAATCGGAAGGGTGAGCATATCCTGGAGCTTTGCCACGCCATATCCTTCGTACTTGTCCTGAAGGCGGTCAGAATAACCGCCCTCACTGTATCTGTCATTAATGGCTATGTATCTTGATACGATATCCTTTGAAAGACCATATTCTGCCTTTGCAAATTCAGCCACTGTATTATAGCCGGATGCTGCAAGGATATCTGTATCTCTTGCCTTTTTCAGCAGGTAGCCGGTTCTTACGAAGCCTGCTGCCTGATTTGCCAGCTCCGTGTCCAGAGCCTGCTTGAACTGTTCATAGTTTTCTATATTCCTTAATTCTTCCATTATTTCCTCCTATCCTGCTGCCTGCAATGTCTGTCTAGCAGCTTTCTTTACTCTCTTCTCTGCTTCCTGCCTCCACATTTTCAATACCTTGTCTACTTCTTCTGCGTTCGGTCTTCTGTCATATGCTCCATAGCTCTGTAATATCTTCACCTTATTGTCTTTTTCAATCTTGACTTCCAGTGTGTAATACGGTGTTGTAATCTCTTCATTTTTTCTCAAAAACAGGATGTAGCTGTAGCCTCTATTGATGCTCTCAAAATACTGGTCTGATGATGCCACACAATGGTGCAGTGTTCTTCCTTCCCGCATAATATCTTTTACATTTTCCGGAACAATCACGCTGTACTCTTTATCTTTCCATTCAAAAAAGTCTTGCTTGCTGTCGTAGTTTTCTTTTATGTGCGGGTACTTCTCTTTCAATGTCTGCTCTCTCTTTTCGTCTGCCTCTCGATTCTTCTCATCTGTATATTTATCATGAAATTCTTTCATTCTTGAGCAAAGGCATATGATAGGATCTGCCAAGTCAGCTCCTCTTTCTTCTGCCATCAGAAGATAATCCTTGTAATGCTGCAATGTCTGTCTTGTTGTCCAGTCATTTATTTTTTTCTGCCTGCGTATGTAATTCAATGCTTTATTTGCGGACAACTTTGTTTTTCCAAGCATTAAATCCTCACTCCATATCTTCTCAGATTCTGCATATTCAAGGTTTTCTTGTGATATCTTCTTTCCTGACATAATCTCTTCCTGCAACATATCAAGGGCATGTCTGCCACCATTCATATCTCTAAGCCTGTTTACTCGCTGTCCGTCTAATTGTAACAAGTCCTGAATATTATCTGCCCTTGTATCCAGAAGGTCATGGTCTCCTATGCTTATTATCTCTTTTGTCAGCTTTCCAAATCGACCTCTTATGAGATATTCCAGTAATACACAGACATCTTCACTTGCAAATCTGATTACTGCATTGTAGTCCAGGGAGATTTTTGTCTCAGATCCGGCTTTCAATACTCTTTTCATATCTACCGGCATTTCTATTTCATCCAGCCACTTTCCGTATATATAAAACTCTTTATCTATCTGGCATCCCGCATTTGTTTTTTTGTCCCACCAGTCTTGCGAAAATTCATCTGCTCCGTACTGCATATACTGTCCATAATAAATACGTTCTGTGGTTCCATCCGGTCTCATGAACATTCTGACTTTTTCTAGTTCTTCAATCGTAGACTTTGCTTTTTTCTCTTCTAATATGTCCACCTTTTTAAATTTAAAATGTCTCAGCATCCATCTGTCTTCATCATATTTAAACGGAACCATTACTTTAATTTCCTTGCACATCCGTTCTGTTCTCGTTTTTACAATTGCCGGATTTCCACATTTTTTACAGTTCATCTGCAAATTGTGTTTTGGTTTATCTTTTGTGTAAAAGCTCTCTCCACATGATGTGCAAGAGCATCTGTATCTTTTTTCCGTCGGTTTCACAAAAATATATGTCTCTGGCATGAGGCTGTGAATCCATTCCGTAAATTCTTCTGATTCAACCGATGCTACCTCATCCATTAATCTTTCAATTCTTGCTTCCTTCCTCTTCATAGCCAATCCCTGCTGCCGGTATGTATAATTGTATTCTTTTTCTGTAAGGCGATTCATTATGCTTCTGTACCGTTCCTTTTCTCCAACAAATTTTTCTACTACCTCTTTGGAACGTGGCGATAAAGCTATCGCACTGTCATTAAAATAGCCATAGTAACATCTTTCTGGCTGGAGTACAGATGCAAGTTTTAATTTTGACCAGCTCCCTTCGTATATGTATCTTCCATCCCAGCTCATTGTCTTTGTATGGAAAGTTCCATATTCTCCGGTTTCTTTTTCTACAAAATGACGTACCAGCATCTCTCTTTTTTCTTCATAATCCGGTGTATCCCAAATGTCGACTTCCAGTATTTCTTTTCCATCTACATTCTGTATTACCGCCTCTGCTGCATATACATCCCTGCTTGGTTTGAATGCCAGAATAGCAGGTATTGTCTTTTCTAGTTTTTTCCGCTGCATCCTGTCACCCTCCTAGCTCATGTAATAGTCATTGATGATTTTCTTTGCCTGGCCCATTCCTGGGATGCCAAGTTTCACATTTGCCCCTTTTATGCCTGCTGCCTTTGATATATCATCCGGTATGCTATAGGCATTCTTAAAACTCCATTTCAGCAATTCTGCAATGCAGCCTTTCAGTGTCTTTCCTTTCTTACGGACGCATCTGGCTACCTCTTCTTTCTCAATGCACTGCATTTTTATATATTCTACCCAGTCAACCATGATTTCCTTTGGCTGAAGGTCTGCACTCTCTACCTTCAGCTTTCCAAGTGCTGCGGTGCTAACCGTTGCCAGTTCTTCCATTTCGCCTGCTGCATAATCCTCTGCATCTTCCTTATCCAGTCCATTTTCTTCTGCCAGCACAATGAGGGATGCTATGTCTCCCTCTTCTTTCAAGCCTGCTGCCGCTTTGTTCAATTCTTCTACTGAGTTTAATTCGCCAAATTTTTCAAACATAATACTTACTTTCCTCCTTCTGCATTTTCTCGGCACATAGAATATGTGCGATTTTAAAAAAAATAAAATTCAAATTATTCCGCTACATGATTCTGGCAGTTCCCGGAGCGGACACTTTTCATGCCGCTTTACTGTAAATGTATTCTGTGACAGTCTTGATGCTCCATTGTTGAGTACATTCATAAGCTGGCACTTCTTAATGCCTTGAAACTCATACAGAAATTTGCATTTACTACATGATTCCGGCATATCCATAATCAATACTGCTTTAGCCATATAATTCTTCCTTTCTTCCCTGCACTATCTCTTTTACCTTTTTCTCGTAAAATTCTTCCGAAATATACTGATCTCTATGAGGGAACTTACTGTCTGTCAGAACAGCATAGGCTTCTGCCCAAGACAGACCTCCTCTGGCTGCTAATCTGTCTAATGTCTGTCCACAATGGTTTTTTAATGCCTGTTCTTCATGCGGTTTAATGATATTATAGGGAATATATTCCTTCCCTTTGTTTGTCATAATCGGAAATTCTTTCATATACTACCTCTATTTCAGTTTAATATATCAGCTTTGTTCCGCATTCTGGGCAATGCTTTGGTCGCATTTCTTTATAATCATCATTTATTGCTACTTCATAGCCACAGAACGGGCACTCAATGGCGTCATCAGCATCATCTCCTTGACTATGCACGTTCATGCCATCTATAAACTTGTTTTTCAATGCCTCCGCGGATTCCAATGCATCTATTCCTCCTGTTAAAGCTGTAATTGCCAACCCGGTACGTGTGATCTCTGGAATTGGGGTCTCAATGTTATCTCTAATCAGTTCTAAGATGTCCTTTGCTTCTTTTATTTTCATGTTGTTGCCTCCACTAAAATTCTAATTTATTTTTTCTTTCTCTCCTTTCTACTTCCCCATCATATCTGGAAAATCTCTCCAGCTCTTTTCCGTTTCCAGTTCATCATTTTTCTTCCGAAGTGTGCGATTTTCCGCTCTTAATTTATTATTTTCTTTCAAGATTTTTTGCAATTCGCAATCCTTTTTATGTTCACATCTTGCATCAGCTGAATACTCTGTGCATATTTTGCATAGATCTTTGCTTTTCACTCGATTCTCCTTTCTACCATCCCGCTATTACATACCCCGACATTAATCCGTATTCAGGAACATTCCGCAGCACATATTCTATCCTCCTGCTTGTCTCACGTCCGGTATATTTCTCCCCATCCCATTCTTTCAATATCAATACATCCCCTTTCTGCAAATCATCTTCATCCTTACGGATTTCAAATTTTTTCTTATCATGTATAACTGCTTCGAAATATTTCGGCAGAATCTTTTTCTTAACTTCTCTCATCTACTCCACCACCTCTCAACATTTTCAAAAACTTTTCATCGTTTCTTTTGCACATCTTTGCTCTTTCACAAGGTTTTTCGCACTTAAAATAGTCACTCCCATATTTCTTGTGATCTGATTTATCGCAATGCTCGCATGGCTTATTCATCTATTCCACCGCCTTTTACAATCTCAATAGCCTTTTCATAGGCTATAAGCATTCCTAATTCCTTTGGTTTATCATTTACAATATCATCAAGGACCCTATTTACTGGAACAAGGCTTTTCAGCTTTTCTAACTGCTTCACAACCTTGTCCAGATCATAGGCAGTCGGAATATCCGATACATTCATTTCTTTTATAATGGGAAAATTATGTTCACTTAAAATAGCTTCAATAATTCTTCCGTATTTGCACTTATCTGCATCAATCAGCCTCATCATTCGCCCTCCTATTCCACGCAGTTATTGAATCTTTTTTATCAAAGTTTATCTCTGTACGATTCTTACAGCATTTGCATCCAATGAAATATCCTTTCACAGTTCTAAATAACTTCTTAACTTCAAATACTTCTATCTCTGCTGTGTTTCCACAGAACGGGCATGGCTTAAGCTCTTCTTTTACTTCTTCCATTGTGTTCTTCGCGCTCCTTCCTACACAGCAATCCCAGCACTCATCCGGAGTCATCCCTGAATCTTCATAATCCTTCAGTTTTGCCAATGCTCCATATATCTTCTCTTGTACCTGCTGTGTTATCATCTCGCCCACATGGAGCTGATTCCATTTAACGCCTTTCAAAGCCCAGTTTCCTTGTTCATCCTTAATTGTCAGTCTTCCCATCACGCTCTCCTTTCTCCGGAGCATGGTGTATATGTGTGGTCTTTTGTACCTCTTCCAAAAAACGCTCCGCATTCTGTATCTATGCGGTTTCCATGCCCCGGCTGTGACAGATTTATAAGTTCCTTCGTGTATATGTAAGTTAATCTTGGAGGTCTAAACTTCTGCCGCCCGCTGGACGGTTGTTTTGCGGTTTCTTTTAATGTTGCCTTTTGCAGTCTCGCTGACCATCATCTTGAGTTCACCAGTTACCTCAACAGTTACCTTTTCCGCTATTCCATCTACCACATAGCCTGCTGCCTGATGAAGCATCTGCATCCTTGCATCTGTAAGCTCCGGTTTATTTCCTGATCCGAAAAGCTCTTCAATTCTGAAATCTGCCTTTTCTTTCCTGTACAACCTTGATATATAATTCTGCGCTTCATAACAATTGCACTGCTCTGTGGCCAGTTCGTTCAATTCATCCTCGTTGAATTCCTCCAGTGCCTCTACGAGCTTTATCTGACCGCAAAATCTGCAGGCTCCATTTTTTTCTACAGCCCTGTCCTTGTTTTCTTTCACTAATTTCTTCAGCATCTTTCTGCTCCTTTCTTATATACCAGCTTCTCCCGGTTCCAATCCGGGTACTGCTCTTTCAGGTAACATTCTGCAAATTCAAGCATTTCATCTCTTAAGCCCTTATTTCCGTTGTCCAGTAACTGGTGGTGACTCCGGCAGGCGGTGACACCGTTCTGCTCCACTCCGAGTCCACCCTGGCTCCGGTTCACCACATGGGCGATATCCCGGATGTGCGCCCCGAAGTCCTTCTTTACAAGCGGCCATCTGCCACTGGCACAGAATATACAGGTGTCTCCGTCTCTGCTAATGATTCTTGCGATTGTGCCCTTATCGAAGGTGCACGCTTTTGTTCTTCTGCTCTTGCTCATACTCTCTCATTCTCCTGTCCTGCCACATGGAATACTTGGTGTGCTCCTCATAGCAAATATTTATATTATGTGGTGCAAGCAGCTCTGCCGCCCGCCGCCATAAAACACTGTTTTTCACCGGCTCTCCATTCTGCTTCCTGAAGTCTGCCGCTATCCAGTCATCCAAGAACCGGTTCACACCGGATTCCAGATATTTACTGTCTGTGAATATCTCAAGGTCAGACGCTCTTCTCATATGCTCCATGGCTTTTATCAGCCCCAGCAAGGCTATCTGATTGGCTGTGCCGGTGTCTTTCCCGGTCTCTTCCAGTGTCTTCTCTCCTTCACTGGTATCTGCTTCCAGGATGCCACAGTAACACCCTTCCGCTTTCCGGAGACCATGGTATGAAGTTCTTAAGTAAATCCTTGCTTCCATCTTCAAATTCTCCTATCCAGTTTTTCCTCGGTATATCTCATGTAGGAATACCCGGTATACCGGTTGGTGCCGCTCCGGATGCTCTCCGGGACGATATAATATCCCGGTGTCGGCTTCGGACCGTATAGCAGCAGTTTTCTCATCGTCCACCGCCTGTATCTCTTTCTCTCCGGTTTCGGTCGGATTAAATTCCGGCTGGTTGAATAGCTGTACTCCTCTTTGGTCAGCTTCCTGGGGAGACCTTTCTTCTTTCTCTCTTCCTCATCCGGCACCTTTGCCATATACTGGGCGAGCTGTTCAAATCCACCCTCTTCATAGAGGTTTGAGAAAAAGATTCTTCCATGTTGCCAGCATTCCTTGATTAAGACATCCGTATCTGCTCCTCTGATTCTGTTCATGATCATGTGGATATGTATGCCGCCTCTGGATCCGATTTCAATGACTCTCATCCATTTCAGTTCTGTTCCGAGCTTCCGGTAACGTCTTGCCAACTTTCGCAAAACGTTATTTAGGTCTTCTTTTACTCCCTGCATATCCTTCCTCTCTCCCTTCCGGTATGTGAAGGTCAGCCAGAAGTCATTTTCCACGAAGTTCGCTTTTATCGTTCGCCGGATTCTGTTTTTCTTATTAATCTGATTCTGCAATTCTATCTGCCAGGGGGAAGGTCTCTCTCTTGCGGCTCTCTTCTCTCCCTTGGCTCCATAGTTTCCTTCCCACTTATACTCATACTCAATGGATCCGGGGAAGTTATAAATATCAACACAATATGCCATAGCCTTTGTCCTTATCTTTAATATTCCTAATCGAGTTGCGAAAACAGGTCTGAAATGCCCTGTTTCCTTGCATTTTTGCGGCTTTTATGGTATATTGTTTATGCGGGAAGTTTGCAATTCGCCAAATTACTTACAACCCACTTGAGGACGTGCGCCACACGTTCTCTTTTTTTGTCTATCCGGCAGCATCTACCACCTGGATATAAACATAATCTCCGTACTGTTCTATCCATTTGTAACAGCCCTCCAGTGTATCTCTATATACATCAATGCTTGTCCCGTTCCGGATTGTCTCGCCCTGTCCGTCTCCGTCCAGGTCAATCCCATCCCCGGTATCTGTGAAGTCGAAGTATCCGATAAAGTCACCGATTCCGCCATCTTCTGTGACTGAATACATGATGATTGCCTTTCCCAGCCATTCTTCCTTACCGGCTACGGACAATCCCTCTACCGGCCAGCTACCATTCCGGCACTGGTTGCCCGTCCAGGTGTAGCAGGTGCATCTTATAAGAAAAGGTTCACCAAGCGGATTCTCCTGCTCCTGCGGTTGCACCGGTGCAACTTCCATCTCTCCGACTGCGTTCATGGTCTTTGCGGTGAAGCTATTCACTTCTCCAGATACTTCCTGTGGTGATGTCATCCATATGGTGAATATGAATACTGCTACCGCTATTGCCATTAATGTGATTACTCTGATTCTGTAGCGCATCTTTTCTTTCTCCTTATCTCCTCACTCATTTCCCTTGTGGCTTTTATTGCTTCTCTCAATGCCGACTCCATCAGGTGGTCATCGCTAACATCCTGCTTCTGGATCTCTTCTTCCGACATCTCAGATTTAATCATGTACCAGATGCATTCCCTCCGATACTGGCTTATCAGTTCATTGCATCTGTCCGTAATCTCCTTGTCCTTTTTCTTCTTCTCTTTCCATTTTTTGAAAAACATATCTTTTTCTTCTCCTTTCTCTTTCTCGCTTCTGGAAGCCCTCGCCAAATATGAACGTCTCTGCCGATACAATCTTGCCGTTCTCTCTCCGGTGTCTGGTGCTGTACCAGTAATCTCCGGCGGAATCCTTATAATAATCCGTGATTCTTCCGTTTTCCTTTTCCGTGGAACCGATATATTCAATGTTCCGGTTCTCAGCTTCCCAGCCTTCCCGGCACTCCAGGCTATATGCTCTCTGATATGCCTTTGTCAGTTCACTTTTCTGAATTTCTATGTACCGGCTTTCCACTCAGCCTCCCCCTCTCTTCTTTCCATTTCTGAAAAGCCTTTTCATGCTCCGGGTCGGCGAAATAGCTCTGCAGCTCTTCCAGGGTAGCTCTCGCTATGGTATTCAGTTTTATCTCGTCCATCCCGGCTCCTTTCTGCTTGTTATTTTTACTTTGCAATCCTATAATTGAGGTATCAGCTCGTTTATGCTGAAATACATCTGAAAGGATTTGATATTATGCCAAAAATCGACTTAACAATCTCTATCACCGTAATCGTTGCAATTGCTGCAATCATTTCTCCCGTTCTTACAACTCTTCTTAATAATCATCATCAGCTCCAGCTCAAAAGACTTGAGCTGCGGCAGGAAGAATACAACCGCACGATTCTTTACAAGCGTGAAATCTTTGAGAACTTCCTAAAGGGGTTAAGCCAGATTTCTCAAAATGTAACAAGGGAATCTCTTGATCTGTACTCCGAATACTATCCTCTAGCCTATATGTATCTTCCCCCTGACCTTCAGAAAAAACTCTCCGAGCTCAATCCTATCGTGCGCAAACATGATATGGGCAAGCTCATTCCCTACGTCGATTTTCTCAGTGTTGAGATACATAAAGTGCTACAAGCGCTGTAAGTAGGATTAATACAACCAGGACATATATTGCGTAAGCAATCCATCCTCCTGGTTGTATTTTTTTCATCAGAAAAATACATCCTATTCCGATTACCCATGCAATAATTACTGCTATCATCTTTTCTCCTTTCTTACGCTACTGGAAGCTCTTCCTTTTTCTTTTCTGCTGCGTCTTCCTTTTCTTCTACTCTTCCTAGAAGATAACCCAGTTCATAAGTTGACATCTTTGGAAGTGCTTCAATGAGTTTTTTCACAACCTCTTTTTTCTCTTTTACCATGTCTGTCATCTCCTTTCTTTGAAAATTATTTCAGCAGTGTCATTATTAATGATGCAATGCCTGCTGCCATTCCAATTACTGCCAGTATTACTTCTGCTTTATTTTCCTTAAAGAATCCTTTCATCTTTTCTCCTTTCGTCATGTGATTATGTTGCTATTATATGTGTTATTTTTGCAATTGCCAAGCATTTTTGTGACTATGTTGCATTTTCTTATTGACGTGGCGCAATTATGTTTGTATAATTAGTACACGAAAGGGGGACAAAACATTGAGAGAACGAATTAAATCCTTGCGCAAAGCTCTTGGCTTAACTCAACAGGAGTTTGCAGATAAACTCGGCGTGAAGCGTGGTGGAATTGCCAATTATGAAATTGGTAGAAATGAACCTGCAGATTCTGTTATTTCATTGATTTGCCGTGAATTTGACGTAAATGAAGAATGGCTTCGTTCCGGAAGCGGTGAGATGTTCATTGAAAAGACCGAAGACGAAGAAATTTCTGAAATGCTCGCAGACATCCAGCTTTCCGGCAGTGGCTCTTTTAAACACCGTCTTGCTGTGGCTCTTGCCAGACTGGATGACGATGGTTGGAAGTGGCTGGAAGAATTTGTAAATTCGATAGCTCAGCAGTCAGACAATTAGGTTTAATTTAGTCATTTTTGTATAAATGACTAAATTAGAAAAAAGGAAAGAACCGAGGACAGTGCGCAAGTCCTCGGTTCTTTCCTTTTCTTGACCTATTTTCCCCCTTTTACTATAATGTTTTTATAAAAAACAAAGGAGGTATGGCTATGAAAAAAATATTAGCTATCATTTTATGTATTACATTTCTTTTTTCAACTGTTGCTTGTGGTTCTGAAAAGCCAAACGATATGGAGACGTTCGATGTTTCCCCGCGGGATTTTAAAAGCAACCTTAAAACTCTTCTTGGACCGTCTGGTTTCAATATCTCTGACTCTGATTTTACTTCCGATTCAGCTTTTGACATCTGTTGCACATACAAAAATGATTCTCAAACTTTTGTATCTTTAAAATGTAATGATTCTGATTTCCCAGTAAAAATCACTGTTTGGTATGATGATAAATTCGACAGTTCGTATTTATTTGTTGTCCGGGCAGTATTAATTATCATAAATGCGGATGCAGATCCCCAGGATATCATGAATGACCTTGATATTAATTCCGAATTAAAGGATAATCCTACTCATTCCAAAGAAGCTGTTTCTTTCGAGGGTGTTCGTTATTCACTTGAAAGCGGCTTCCTTGTCGCAAAGATTGATTCAGAAAACCCGAAAGATTATGTTAAACACCCTATCTCTGATTATACAAGCCAGTATCCTGGCACCTATGCCAAAAACTCTCCAGAAGACTCTTCTGAGAAGTCTTCTGAAATTGATTCTGAGATTCCAACAGAGCAGCCTGTGCAGCCGGATACGGAAGTAGAACCTTCTTCCGAAACAGAGGTCTCATCTGAAGATGACTACCAGGAACTGCTATCAAAATATGATGCTCTTTTTTCTGAGCAGCTTTCTGTAATTGATGATTCTAAAGCTCTTGTAGAATCTGCTCTTAACGGTTCTGAGGTCGAATCTTCTCAGCTTCTTGATGCGCTCTCAGCTGTTAATGATGCAGAAGATGTTCTTCAAGGCTACTCCGATAGTTTTTATGAAAATCGCCCTGCTGCTCCTTTTGGTACAAAAATTATGACACTGCTGTCAGATGCTCAGTCTGCTTTGCGGAGATATGCAATCACCATTGAGCACTTGTATGACTACTCATTTTATTCTGAAAAAGATAGTGCCGATTTAGAGCATGCTGAGGAGTATTATCAAAAGGTCAATGATGCTTTGTCAGATTATGATGCCCTTTTAGAATCAGAGCAGAATAAATAGTTTTTAATATAAAAATGCAGGAATTGAGGTTTTCCTCTCTTCCTGCATTTTCTCTTACTTTAATTCCAGAATGTCATCTGCTGATGCCTTTAATATTCTGCATATCTCGGCTAGAGCTATTGCGCTCGGCACTCTCTCTCCAGTCTCCCATCTGCTGATGTCCTTCTGGTAAACGTCCAGCTGTTCTGCAAGTTCCTTTTGCGTCACTCCTGCCGTTTTTCGTGCCTTTTTTAACTTCTCGCCTAAATTCATTCTTTACCTCTCTTTTCTTTGGCTCTTGCAATAAGAGCCACAAGCAGCTTCACTAATCCGATTGCTACAAAAAATACTCCTAATTTAAAAATCATACTCTTTACTCGGCTATGGGTTTGTGTTATATTCTTTATAGGTGGCGGGCTTATCGCCCGCCTGTGTGGTTAGGGCTTTCGCCCTAACCGATGTACTTTTCAATTATGAGAAGTATCGCTCCTATGAAAAGGTCTATCAATGCGCTAACTGCCAAGTCTCGCCATTCGATAGGCTTTTTCTTTTGTTTCTTTTTCTTACCCATTCTTCCGTTTCTCCTTTCCAGTGGCTTTGCCTCTTATTTGTTCTATCTCCTTTCTATGATTTAATTATATACCCTTTTGGGTATTTTGTCAACATTTTTTATACACCTATGGGTGTATAAAATATACAAAAAATCAGCATGATTTTTATGTATTATGCCAATAGGCACTATGCACCTATGGGTGTATTATAATGTCATCAGATAAAGAAAGGAACACCGAAAGCGGTGCAAGGTAAACAGATATGACAAAGCAGGAACAGATTGAAATTTTAATGGCAGATGGCTGCACAAAATCAGATGCAGAAAAGCACTTTAAGAATGATACTACCATTTATTGTGATTTAGAGGAGAACTTAGACACCTATCTCAGCGATTGGGAATATCTGAATGACGACTTGGACGATGTTAAGTATACTGATGCCATTGCAAAGATGGTACAGACAAAAGAGCCTCTTGCTGGTTGGGGTATTGTTGAAAAGGATGGCAAAACCTACTACATCGAATATGCTTCTTAAATATTAAAAAGTAATCTTTAAAAATCGAAGCCGGGGCAATAGCTCCGGCTTCTTTCTCATCCTATCAGTCTTTTCACATAGGTGCGTATCATTCTGAGTAAATGGTAACTGTCGCATCTGCAAATCAGCCTGATAGTCTCTTTTTTCATTTTTTTCAGGTCTTCCATAACTCAACCCCCTTCCTGTTTAAAGTGTAGCACTGTTTTTTTATGTATGAAAGGGGTTCTCCTAAAAAGTCCAAGATTCTGGACGAATTCTAACGCTTCTCCTTATTCTTTCTCGTTTTCGTACAATTTTTCTTCTTTTTCATATAATTCCTCAATCTGTACTCCCAGCGCATCCGCTATTTTTTCTAATGCATCAATGGTTGGAGAGAAAAGCCCGTTTTCATAATTGTAAAGCGTGCTGCGCCCGATTCCGGTCTTTCCCGCCAGCTCTTCCACAGAAACATGCTTTTCCCGTCGCACTTTCCAGATTAATATTTTCATGCTTAAATATTATCATTTGTCCTCTGGTCTGTCTGCCGGTAATATATTCCATTTTCTCGCCACTTGACCGTTTCCGTTTTTTCTTCTATAATGCAAATAAAAAAAATGCCCCTGGCGAACCAGGGGCTTATATGTAGCATTTTTACGAAAGATGATACTACATATCGGCTTTATTAGTGTATCATCAATCGGGTGCTGTGTCAATTATTACTGCGCTCTTTTTTGCGCTCTTTTGGAGGTACAGACTATGAAAAAAGAACTTATTAACGGTGTTATTTATGCTAGATATTCTCCTGGTCCGAATCAGACCGACCAGAGTATTGAAGGACAGGTTCACGATTGCGAAGAATATGCCAGCCGGAATAACATCCGTATCATAAAAATCTATGCTGACCGACATCTATCCGGTAAAGACTCTGTTCATCGTAATGAATTCCAGCAGATGCTTCGTGATGCAGAAAGCCAGCAGTTCTCCACAGTCATAACTTGGAAAATAGACCGCTTTGGTCGAAATCGAGAAGAAATTGCCTTGAATAAATACCGCCTCCGGAAAAGCGGGGTGTCTGTCCGCTATGCTCTTGAGAATATCCCGACCGGTCCGGAAGGTATCATTTTGGAATCCATGCTTGAAGGCATGGCAGAATACTACTCTGCTGAGCTGGCTCAGAAGATACGAAGAGGACAGCGGGAATCTGTTGCCAAAGGTCGCATTCTGGGTGTGAAGGGTACCTATGGTTATAAAAAAGATAAGGACCTTCACTTTGTAATTGATGAGCCTGCTGCCGCTGTGGTTCGAGAAATCTTTCAGCAATATGCAGATGGGATGATGCAGAAAGACATTATTTCCCTGCTCAATAGTAAATCCATTAAGAAGGCTGACGGTCGCCCATTTACTCCTAATGCAATCCGCCGCCTGCTTTCAAACCGGCAGTATATCGGTGAATATCATTATGGTGATAACGTAAACATGGATGCAATCCCGCCCATCGTTCCAGTAGAGCTTTTCGAAACTGTACAGGAGCGGCTTGCAACCACTTCCAAGGTTAAGGTTGCAGCCCACGCTAAATCAGATGTTAATTATCTTTTATCCGGTGTAGTCACCTGTGCCGAATGCGGTTACTCTTATCAAGGCGAGTATGGGACAAATAAACGGGGCAACAGATATTATTATTATAAATGCCGTGGTAAAAAAAGCCGTGCAGTAACTTGCCATGGCAAGACTTTCCGTAAGGAGTGGTTAGAGGATTTTGTAGTACAGCATACCATTAATGATGTCCTGACTGATGACATGATTTCTCTGATTGCAGACCGTGTTGTCGAATTACAGCAAGAAGATTCTGCCAGCTATGCGATTCATGCTCTTGAATCACAGCTTGCTGCCTGCACCAAGAAGCTGAATAACCTGCTTGCCGCCATTGAAGAAGGAATAGTGACCCCAACCGCCAAGGAACGTCTTCTTGCTCTTGAGACTGAAAAGGATGAGCTTTCTGTTGCTCTTTCTGAAGAGAAATTAAAAAGAGTCCCATTTACCAGAGACCATGTGGTCTACTGGCTGGAACTCTTCCGTGCCGGAGATATTAATAGTTTTGCTTTTCGAGAAAAGCTCATTCATACTTTCATCAATCACATTGTCATTGATGATGATATGATGTTTATTGCTTATAACGTCTCAGGCAAAGAGGCTTGTGTGCCCTTAAATAGCGTGATTGAGGGTGTTCGACTGCATTCACGCACAGTGGACTAGACGGGAGTCGAACCCGTGTCCAAAAACCAATCCCCTGTCCTTCTACGAGCGTAGTTCATAATTTGACATTCCCTCTGCAATTCCGGTATGAACACCGTAACTGTTTCAGTAGCTTCATCATACGCCCACGGGTTCAAAGCTTTGCCCGTGTCGTTTCTCACATAGTCGAAGCCTGGGTCCTAAAGTGTGAGTGCTCTAGGTCAGACTGCTGCCATTAGGCAGCGTAAGCTAATTTATTATCGTTAGCGTTTAATTTTAAGTTTGGAATTTAACGCATCACCCTGCGGCTCGCTTCTCCAGCTTCATAATCCCTGTCGAAACCTTTACTAGCCCTTATATATTTATTCTATTATAACCTGCCTCCGCTATTCCTGCAAGAGGCAAAGATAGAACCACTGTTTGTATTGCCATTAACTGACAATTTTTATCCGCCTATTAACCAAGATTTCTTACTTTGAAATCCCGCTCTGCTTCACGGCGCATATCTTTCTTTGCAATATCATTCCGCTTATCATAAAGCTTCTTACCTTTTGCAAGCGCAATCTGGACTTTTACCAGACTTCCCTTGAAATATACTTCCACCGGAACAATGGTATAACCTTTTTCCTTAATCTTCTGCTCTAATTTACGAATCTCGTTTTTGTGCATCAGAAGCTTCTTCGGACGAAGCGGATCACGGTTAAAAATGTTTCCCTTTTCATATGGGCTGATATGCATACCATATATGATGACTTCCCCATGTTCAATGTGTATGAAAGACTCCTTGATACTGCATTTTCCCATACGGAGTGATTTTACTTCTGTTCCATGCAGGCTGATTCCTGCCTCATAAAGTTCTTCCAAGAAATAATCATGTCTTGCCTTCTTATTATTGGCAATCATCTTAATCGATTCTTTTCCCATTCTTCATTTCTCCTGTTCCTGTTGCCTCTGCCAATTCAAAATCGATGGTTCTTACAATCTCATCCACACCGATTACCCGGATATATACCTTCTGTCCCAGCTTATAATGGCGGTTCGTTACTTCGCCCACCAGTTCAAAAGTGTCTTCAAAATACTGATAATAATCATCGGTAAGACTGGTTACATGCACAAGCCCTTCCACAGTATTTGGCAATTCTACATACATTCCATAGGATGCCACACCGGAAATAACGCCTTCATAGACTTCTCCGATATGCTCTGCCATATACTGTGCTTTTTTCAGCTTCTCAGTCTCACGCTCTGCCTCATCTGCCCGACGTTCTGTCTCGCTGGAATGCTTGGCTACTTCCGGCAGAATCGTTTCATAATGCGCCATCCGCTTATGATTCATCCTGCCCCGCAATGTTTCCTTGATAATACGGTGTATCTGTAAATCAGGATAACGGCGAATCGGCGATGTAAAATGACAATAGCAGCTTGCTGCCAGTCCGAAATGTCCGGTGTTTTCTGTGGTATATTTCGCCTGTTTCATGGAGCGGAGGGTCAGCCGGCTGATCAATGCTTCCTCCGGTGTTCCTTCGATTTTTCCTAACAGCTTCTGCAATTCCTTCGGGTGAATTTCCTCCTGGCTGATATGCAGTGTATATCCGAAATTTCCGATTAACGTTGCAAGTTTTCGGATTTTTTCTTCGTCCGGTGTCTCATGGGTACGATAGAGAAATGGTATCTCCTGCCAGAAAAATTCCTGCGCCACCGTCTCATTGGCAATCAGCATGAAATCTTCAATTAATTTTGTAGCTGTATTTCTGTCGTATGGCTTGATTTCCAATGGTCTTCCATTTTTATCCAAAAGGATTTTCGTTTCCGGGAAATCAAAATCAATCGAGCCGCGTTTCATACGATTCCCTCGAAGCAGTGCTGCCAGCTCTCCCATTTTTTCAAACATCGGAACCAGTTCCCGATATGCTGCAATTGTTTCTTCGTTATGGTCTTCTAAAATTTCTTTTACCGCTGTATAAGTCATTCTGCGGTCAATTTTTACCACAGACTCTACAATTTTATGGTCAATGACCTTGCCCTTCGGGTTAATAGTCATGATGCAGCTCAATGCCAGCCGGTTCTCTCCTGCATTCAGGGAACAGATTCCATTGGACAATGCATGGGGCAGCATAGGAATCACGCGGTCAACGAGATATACACTGGTTCCGCGGTTCAATGCCTCCACATCCAGTGCGCTGTGCTCCTGTACATAATTGGACACATCTGCAATGTGAACGCCCAGAATATAATTTTCTCCATCCATAGTAAGGGATACCGCATCATCCAAATCCTTAGAGTCTTCTCCATCGATTGTCACCATCTGCCAGTCCCGCAAATCTTCCCTGCCTGCCATATCAGCCTCACTGACTTCTTTGGCTACATTTTCCACCTGTTTCATAATCTTCGGTGCAAATTCTGTCGGCAGGTCAAAGCCTCTTACAATGGATAAAATATCTGTTCCCGGGTCATTGATATGACCAAGTATTTCAACAACTTTTCCCTCCGGTTTCTTACCGTTTTTACCATAATCGGTAATCTCAACGACAACTTTGTGTCCATCTACTGCTCCTTTGGAGCGTTCGATTGGAATAAAAATATCCTGTGCCAGCTTCTGGTTATCCGGTACCACAAATCCGAAGTTCTTACTGCTCTGATAAGTTCCGACAATCTGATGCAGACCTCTGGATATAATTTTTATAATTCTGCCTTCCCGGCGTTTTCCAGTCTTCTGCGGATTTACTGCAACAGATACAGTGTCCATATGCATGGCTCCGTTGGTATTCTCCTCCGGGATATAGATATCTTCCTCTTCACCCTCTACCGTCACAAAGCCAAAGCCTCTGCTGTTTCCGGTATAAACACCGGTTAAGAATCTTCCGGAAGCCTTTACATATTTGCCCTTCTGGGTCAGCTCTACCTTGCCTTCTTCCAGCAAAGCATCCAAAACCGCATGCAGCTCTTCCCGCTGCTCTTTGGATACCTGCAGAATCATTGCAATCTCTTTGGCTTTCATCGGGACATATAAGTCATCACAGATAAACTCATATACAATTTTCTTTCTTTTTTCCAGTGCTTCTCTATCCATTCTTTTCTTTCCTATTTTTTCTCGCTGCTCATGAAACAAAGAATGTGCCTTGTCACATTCTCGCGGAGCTTTTTTTACTTTACAGGAAAGCAATTCCTGTAAAGTAAAAAAAGCTGTCGTTCACACGACAGCTCTTTGGTTCTTAGAAACTTCCAATATTCAGTACGATGGAAATTAACAGGAATAAGATTACCAGTACTCTGGTTACCTTTACCAACATTCCTTCCATAGAACGACCTTTATTCTTGCCCCAATAAGTATCAGCTGCTCCGCTGATTGCTCCGAGTCCTGCGGACTTACCTTCCTGAAGAAGAATAATTACTGTCAATGCGATACATATAATAATAAATACAACTGTTAAAACCGTTTTTAAAACTGCCACGAATGACACCTCCTGTGGATTTATAATACTCGTAACTTTGACAGTATATCATACACACGGACAAATTACAACCACTTATTTCGCATTTGTATTGAAATTTTGCTGAAATCTATTACGATTCTTCGATCCGAATCAGACGATTATATTTTGCCGTCCGCTCGCCACGGCACGGTGCTCCGGTTTTAATCAGATCACTGCCAAGCCCTACTGACAAATCCGCTATGGTCGTATCCTCGGTCTCGCCGCTCCGGTGGGACATGATGGTCTCATAACCATGTTCTTTTGCCATGCGGATGGCTTCCATAGTTTCTGAGAGCGTTCCAATCTGGTTTGGCTTAATCAGAATCGCATTACCGCATCCCATGGAAATTCCTTTATTCAGGCGCACCGGATTCGTAACAAATAAATCATCGCCTACCAGAATCACTTTATCTCCCACTTTTTCTGTCAGACGTTTCCAGCCATCCCAATCCTCTTCGTCCAACGGGTCTTCAATGGAATAAATCGGGAAACGGCGAATCATCTTTTCCCAATGAACAATCAGTTCATCCGTAGTATAAAGCTTGCCGGATTTTGGCAGATAATATTCTCCCGGTGCATTTCCTTTCCATTCGCTGGCAGCCGCATCCAGAGAAATCATAAACTGCTTGCCTCTGCCGCAGCTGTACCCTGCTTTGGTAATGGCTTCCATAATAAGCTGTATGGCTTCTTCCTCATTTGCAATGTTCGGAGCAAAACCGCCTTCATCTCCCACTGCCACAGACAACCCACGGTTCTTTAATAATTTTTTCAAATGATGATAGACTTCTGCACACCAGCGGATTCCTTCCGTAATGCTGTCGGCTCCAATTGGAAGTATCATAAATTCCTGAACATCCAGATTATTATCGGAATGTGCGCCGCCATTTAAAATATTCATCATCGGCACCGGAATCATCACTGCATTTACGCCGCCCACATAGCGGTAAAGCGGCATCTGTAATGCTTTTGCCGCTGCTTTAGCACAGGCTAAGGACACACTTAAGATTGCATTGGCACCAAGGCTTCCTTTGTTTTCTGTTCCATCCAGTTCCAGCATCAGTGCATCTAGATTTTCCTGCCGCAATACGTTTCTGCCTATCAGTGCTTTTGCAATTCTTGTATTTACATTTTCTACCGCCTGCTGCACACCATTTCCACCATAACGCTCGCCGCCGTCTCTTAATTCAATGGCTTCAAATTCTCCGGTGCTGGCTCCGGAAGGTGCTGCCGCCCGGGCAGTCGACTTCTTTCCGGTTGTCTCCGTCTCCACAGTTACTTCTGTTTCTATTGTGGGATTTCCTCTGGAATCTAATATTTCTCTTGCATGAATTCGTGTAATCGTCATTTTTACAGCCATAAAAAAAATCTCCTTTTGAAAATATTCTGAATTAATAGTTCAGTATCTCCAAAAGAAGATTTTTTATTCTTTCGAAATAATTTGATTATACGTTAATCTCAGCTGTCATACCAAGAATCTCTTTGTTGTCATCCAAAATCGGCTGTACCACATTCTTTAAGAAGGCATCTACCTGAATTGGTGCTCTTCCTACATATTTTGCAGGGTCCATATTCTGCTTCAGCTCTTCTAAGGTTGTATGGAATGCAGGTTCTGCTGCAATCAGCTCAAGAAGGTTGTTCTCTTTACCCTCCTGTTTTACATTTTTTCCTGCTTCCATGGAAAGTACACGAATCTTCTCATGTAATTCCTGACGGTCACCACCAGCTTTTACAGCATCCATCATAATATTTTCAGTTGCCATAAACGGAAGCTCGCTCATCATGTGTTTGTAAATAACTTTTTCATATACAACAAGTCCGTCTACTACATTTAAGCAAAGGTCTAAGATTCCGTCGATTGCAAGGAAGCCTTCCGGAATGGAAAGACGCTTGTTTGCAGAGTCATCAAGAGTTCTCTCAAACCACTGGGTTGCGGATGTAATTGCCGGATTTAATGCATCAATCATGACATAGCGGGAAAGGGATGCAATACGTTCACTACGCATTGGATTTCTCTTATATGCCATTGCAGAGGAACCAATCTGGCTCTTCTCAAACGGTTCTTCCACTTCTTTCAGGTGCTGCAGAAGACGGATGTCATTGGACATCTTATGTGCACTTGCTGCGATGCCTGCTAAAATGTTGGCAACTCTGGTATCTACTTTTCTGGAATAGGTCTGTCCGGATACTGCATAGCACTCCTTGAAGCCCATTTTCTGTGCAATCATCGGATCAATCTTATCGATGGTTTCCTGATCTCCGTCAAAAAGCTCCTGAAAGCTTGCCTGTGTTCCTGTGGTTCCCTTGGAACCTAAAAGTTTCAGGCTGCTTAATACATAATCTAAGTCTTCCAAATCCATAATAAATTCCTGGCACCACAGTGTTGCACGTTTTCCAACGGTAGTTGGCTGTGCCGGCTGGAAATGGGTAAATGCCAGTGTCGGCTGATTCTTATATTTATCTGCAAATTTTGCCAGTTCTGCAATGACATTTACTAATTTCTTACGAACCAGTTTTAATGCCTCTGACATAATGATGATATCGGTATTATCTCCAACGTAGCAGGAGGTTGCTCCTAAATGGATGATTCCTTTTGCTTTCGGACACTGTACGCCGTAAGCATATACATGGGACATAACATCATGACGGACTTCTTTTTCTCTTGCCTTTGCCACATCATAGTTGATGTCATCCTTGTGTGCCTTTAATTCGTCAATCTGTTCCTGTGTAATATCAAGTCCAAGTTCTTTCTCGGTTTCTGCCAGTGCAATCCAAAGTCTTCTCCAGGTACGGAATTTCATATCCGGGGAAAAGATGTACTGCATTTCTTTGCTGGCATAACGCTCTGATAATGGGCTGTTATATCTATCGGTACTCATATGTGTGCTCCTTTTTATTTTTTATATTCATAATTGCAGACTCAGCTCCACTCAAAAGTTTCGCTCCACTCGGAAGCTTCGCTTCCTCGTTGTCCGTTGCACCTTCGTGCACCGTACAATCCTTACAACCATACCGGCTGGTTCATGCAAGCATGACAGCCGGTACGGTTATAAGGATTAGCCGCTGTGTCAGTCTGCTTTATCGCTCATATTCACCACGAATATCCTCTTTTGGCGGCTCCATCGGATATTTTCCGGTAAAACATCCTTTACAGATTGGAAGTCCTCCTACCAGCTGTTCCAGACGCTCTATCTTTAAGTATCCCAAAGAATCTGCACCGATTATCTTCCGGATATCTTCGATGGTTCTGTTATAGGCAATCAACTGTTCCCGCTCCGGAATATCGGTTCCAAAATAACATGGCCATAAGAATGGCGGGGAACTGATTCTTACATGCACTTCTGTGGCACCGGCTTCTTTTAACATATTTACAATACGGTCAGATGTGGTTCCACGCACGATGGAATCGTCAATCATAATGATACGCTTGCCACGGACTGATTCTGCCAGTACATTTAATTTTACTCTTACGCTGGATTCTCTGCTGCTCTGCTTTGGTTTGATGAAGGTTCGTCCCACATAACCATTTTTTACAAAAGCAGTTCCATATGGAATTCCGGATTGCAGGGCATAACCCTGAGCTGCTGCATTTCCGGACTCCGGTACTCCTACTACCAGGTCTGCATCTACCGGTGAATCCATTGCAAGGAAGCGTCCTGCCTGAATACGGGATGCATAAACGCTGACTCCGTCAATATGGCTGTCCGGTCTCGCAAAATATATGTATTCAAAAATACAACGTGCTTCCTGTTCTTTTGGAAGACACATAGTCATATCAGACTGAATGCCGCCTTCCGGTGAAATTGTTACCACTTCTCCCGGCAATACGTCTCTGACATACTCTGCATCAATGGTCTCCAAGGCACAGGTCTCAGAAGTAATGATATAAGCATTGTCACGTTTTCCGATTACAAGGGGTTTGAAGCCATATGGGTCTCTTGCGCCAATCAGCTTACGAGGGCTGGCTACAACCAGCGCATAAGCTCCTTTTAACTTCTGGCAGGCTCTGCGTACTGCTTCCTCGGCTGTCTTGGAATTCAGACGCTCTCTTGCAATGTGGTAAGCAATTACCTCAGAATCAATGGTGGTCTGGAAAATTGCTCCGGTATATTCCAAATCTTTGCGAAGCTCTTTCGCATTGATGAGGTTTCCGTTGTGTGCCAATGCCAGCGTACCTTTTACATAATTCAATACCAACGGCTGTGCATTCTCACGGGTGGAAGAACCTGCAGTGGAATAGCGGACATGACCGACTCCGATATCACCTTTCATTGCTTCTAACTGTTTTCCGGTAAATACTTCGTTTACCAGTCCCATATCTTTATAGGAAGTAACTTTTCCCTTCGGTCCGTTTGTCTCACTTACTGCAATACCACAGCTCTCCTGTCCTCTGTGCTGTAATGCAAACAGACCATAATAAATACTGGAAGCCACATCATTTCCGTCAAAATCATACATGCCGAAGACGCCACATTCTTCATGCAGGCCGTCCCATGGGCTTTCCTTTAATTCATTGTTATTCATAGGGTTCTCCTGACTATATTTTTAAGCAAATTTCTTACCGGTCAGTAATTCAAATGCTTCTTCGTATTTCTCAATTGTCTTCTTAATTACTTCATCCGGAAGGAGATAATCACTGTCTGGATTTGCTTTTAACCAGTCTCTTACAAACTGTTTGTCATAAGAAGGCTGTCCCTGTCCCGGTTTATATCCTTCTAATGGCCAGAAACGGGAGCTGTCCGGTGTCAGCATCTCATCACCTAAAACTACATTTCCATTCTCATCGAGACCAAATTCAAACTTGGTATCTGCAATGATGATTCCTTTGCTTAATGCGTATTCTGCACATTTCTTGTAAAGTGCGATGGTATATTCTTTAATCTTTTCTGCGTACTCAGCACCCTTGCCCGGGAATGCTTTCTCTAATACGTCAATACTCTGTTCAAAAGAAATATTCTCGTCATGGTCACCAATCTCAGCTTTGGTACTTGGTGTGTAAATCGGCTCAGGTAATTTATCGGATTCTACAAGTCCTTCCGGTAATTTGATTCCGCAGACGGTTCCGTTCTCTTTGTAGCTTGCCCAGCCACTTCCGGTAATATATCCACGAACAATACATTCGATTGGAATCATTTCCAGTTTCTTGCACATCATGCTGTTGCCATCATATTTCTCATTCTGGAAAAATTCCGGCATATCTTTTACATCAACGGAAAGCATATGGTTTGGCACGATATCCTTTGTAAAATCGAACCAGAATCTGGACATCTGTGTCAGAATTGCGCCCTTATTGGTAACCTTATTCTTTAAAATATGGTCAAACGCTGAAATTCTGTCTGTTGCAACAATGATAAGGCTTTCTCCATTATCATATACTTCTCTTACTTTTCCTTCTTTAAATGGTTTAAATTCCTGCATACTGCTTTTGTCCTCCATTTTATGCTTTCGCAAATTTTTGTTATGATAAAAAACACTACTGGAAAATTATAATACAGTGCCTTTTAGAAAGTCAATGAATTTGGGCGAAGTGCGCCTTTTGCCCCATATAGAAAAATGAGCGAAATTTATTAGTTTTTTTGTCTAATATTTTCTATTTATAAGTATTATTAATATATGTGCTGGAAAATACTTATCTATAGTAAAAGATTCTGTACCTTACACTTGAGATACAGAATCTTTTTATTTACACGAGCAGCGAGATAACTTAAGAAACTCGCAAAGCGTGTTTCTCGTAGTTTGCATTTCGCCCTTACGGTCTTATTTTTTGATTAACAAAGATTTCCCTGTCATTTCTTTTGGCTGTTCCATTCCCATCAGCTCGATTAATGTAGGAGCGATATCTGCAAGACATCCACCCTCTCTTAAACCGTATGCAGGGTCTGCATTTACCAGAATAAATGGTACCGGATTGGTAGTATGTGCTGTAAATGGTTCGCCTGTTTCATAATCGATTAACTGCTCTGCATTTCCGTGGTCTGCGCAGATGAACATCTGTCCGTCAACCTCTTTTAATGCTGCAACAGCTTTGCCTACGCACTCATCAACTGCTTCTACTGCCTTGATTGCTGCAGCCTGAACTCCGGTATGTCCAACCATATCCGGGTTAGCAAAGTTGATTACGATTACATCATATTTTTCAGATTTGATGGCATCTACTAATTTATCACATACTTCGTATGCACTCATTTCCGGTTTCAAATCATAGGTTGCTACCTTTGGAGATTTTACCAGAATTCTTTCTTCGCCTTTGTTTGGCTCCTCTACACCGCCGTTGAAGAAGAAGGTTACATGAGCATATTTCTCAGTCTCAGCGATTCTTGCCTGCGTCTTGCCATTGTCTGCAAGAAACTGTCCAAATGTATTGGTAAGTTCTACCTTGTGGAATGCAACGGTTTTGTTCGGAATGGTTCCATCGTATTCTGTGAAACATACATAAGTTACGTTCTTTCTTGTGCCTCTGTCAAATCCGTCGAACTCATCTGCACAGAATGCTCTGGTAATCTCTCTTGCACGGTCAGGACGGAAGTTAAAGAAGATAATGGTATCGTTATCCTGTACGGTTGCAGTTGGAGCACCATTTTTCATAATTACAGTCGGAACTACGAACTCGTCTGTTACATCTTTTGCATAAGATGCATCAATTGCTGCAACAGCGCTGTCTGCTGTCTCGCCAACACCTTCTGTAATTGCTTTATATGCTTTTTCTACACGATCCCAACGGTTGTCACGGTCCATTGCATAGTAACGTCCGTTGATGGTTGCAATTTCACCAACACCGATTTCTTTCATTTTTGCTTCTAGCTCTTCGATAAATCCTTTTCCGGAAGTAGGTGCGGTATCACGGCCGTCTAAGAAGCAGTGTACATATACTTTGTCTAAGCCTTCTTTTTTTGCCATTTCCAGAAGTCCGAATAAATGTGTAATGTGGCTGTGAACTCCACCATCGGATAATAATCCATATAAATGAAGTGCAGAACCGTTGTCTTTTACATTTTTCATGCCGGCAAGCAATGCTTCGTTTTTAAAGAAATCTCCATCTTCGATTTCTTTGGTAATTCTGGTTAATTCCTGGTATACAATTCTTCCTGCACCCATGTTCATATGTCCTACTTCGGAGTTACCCATCTGTCCGTCCGGAAGTCCTACGGCAAGTCCGCTGGCATTTCCTTTTACCCATGGATAATCTTTCATCAGTGCATCAATGTTTGGCTTGTTTGCCTGGGCTACTGCATTACCCTCAGTTTTGTCATTCAGACCAAAACCATCTAAAATCATCAATACGGTTGGTTTTTTACTCATGTTTTTTCCTCTTTTCTTTAAAATCTTCTATTGAAACGGATTACTCCGTTGCTGTCACATAACCATCATCATCTATGGTAATTCCCACGGAAAGGGATTCCATAAAATCAAAAATACGTCTTTTCTCACTTTCATCTGTCACCAGTGAGGTCTTGTAATTCTTCTGTATACACGGCAGAAACCGGAAATCAATAGTTCCGTCATCCCGGATGATTACCTGGGATAAACCGGTATCTAATGTTGAAGCCGAAAACCAGAAATTGCCAAGGCTATAGATAATCGGCACGCCATCCATATATTCCATGCCCTGCAGGCAATGGGTATGTCCGCCGATAATAACATCCACACCGGCTTCCACAAACTGTTTTGCAAGAGCCACCTGGTCGGAACCAAAATAGTTATTTCCTTCTGTTCCCCAGTGTACAAAAGCAATCACATAATCGCTGTTGTCTCTTGCTTCTTCTATTACTTTCAGAAACTTGTCCGGATTTAAGGTCTTTAACACGCCCGGTGTCGTCTCAGTTGCTTCCTTCGTATAATTTAAAGAGCGTTCAATCTGTGTAGCTGATACAATTGCTATTTTCTTTCCATTTGCCACAAAATATACCGGACACATGGCATCCTTTAAATCTTTTCCTGCTCCTACATACGGAATTCCTGCTTCTTCCAGTGTATCTATGGTATCAATCAATGCAGCTTCGCCATAGTCATAGACATGATTATTGGCAAGACTGACAATATCTGTTCCAAATGTTTCCAATAATGCGACACGCTTTGGATCTGCCCGGAAAGTATAATCCTTGCCGGCTAAAGGTTCCCCTCTTGTACTGTAGGTGAACTCATTGTTTATCATCATAATATCTGCATGATTCATTTCCTGCAATAAATCTTTGGAAAAGCAGTCATTGATTCCATTTGGCTGTCCATCCATGTGTTCCGTTGTGCCCCAGCCTTCTGCAAAATTAATATCGCCGGTAAAATCCAGCACAATCTCATCCTCAGAGCCGCATGCCTTCCAGTAAACCTGCTGCAAATCCTCTTCATTCATGCCAGTGTCCTGACAATAAAGAAGCCACAGCACATGTATGGAATTTCCGGTCTCTTCATACCAGACATTTACATTCTGGTCTTCCTGAGACTCCTGTGCAATATTTAATACTGCTTCTTTTCCGTAATTGGCATAAACCCAGTTTAAGAAACTTTCGTCAATCCGATAATCCCCGATAAATTCTTTGCTGCAGGAATCCAGCAGTGCTTCGTATGCATCATCCAAATCTTCTATCACCAGCTTCTTCGTCTCTGTAGAGACTTCTTCTGTTTCCGTCACTGCATATTCTATTTTCTCGCTGCTTTCCGGTTCTGCATTTACCTGCGCTTTCCTGTCACATCCACTGCAAACCATTCCAAACAACAATATTCCTATCCCTGCCATCTGCAAAGCTTTTCTTCTCAAATCGGTATCCTCGCTCAACTCCTCTTTCGTCTCTTGTGTCCTGCTTTATTGCCGATAACATTATACACTATCTTTCTTTTTCTAACAATCCTTATTTTAGGCAAATAGCGTATTCTGTTATCGGATAAACTATCCGTGCGAATCATTCGTCGGCAAGACCACATAAGGGCAGAAAGGGGTACTGGGAATTTCCACTATACGCCTTTTTCTTCCCGCAACCGGTGCATATTCGCATCCATGCTCAAATGCACCTCGCAGACACATCCCTGTGCCTGCGTTGCTAAATTTATATAGGAAATTCCAAGTACCCCTAACAGCCCTTACAAGGCTTGCTGGCGAATGACCCGCACGGATAGTTTGCCGTATATCAGAATCACACTTCTTTTATATCAAACCTCATCATTTAACATTTCTTCTAAGGTATGCCAGCCTAATACGGCACATTTTACCCGGGCAGGCATATGGGAAATATCCTTTAATGCCGAAGCTTCTTCCAGCTCGTCAATTTCTTCATCCGAAGCTTCTCCTTTTATCATTTTTAAGAATAATTCTCCTAGATGCAGTGCTTCCTCTTTCTTCTTTCCGACAATCATGCCCAGCATGATATCGGCAGATGCCTGGGAAATAGCACAGCCATCTCCTACAAATGCACCGTCTACGATTTCATCACCATCTAATTTTAATTTTAAAAAAATGTCATCCCCGCAGTTTGGATTCACGCCCTCTAATACCAGGTCGGCATCCGGAAGGTCATGCTTGAACTCCGGGTGAATATTGTGTTCGGTAAGGATTTCATTATAAAAACTTCTACTCTCCATATCCCATTCTCCTTCTGACTCCTGCTACGCTTTTCACCAGCGCATCGACTTCTTCTTCTGTATTGTAGAACATCAGGCTTGCTCTTGTAGCGGAGCGGACGCCCAGATACTCTAACAATGGCTGTGCACAATGATGACCTGCCCGGACAGCCACACCATCGGATTCCAATACTGCACTGACATCATGTGGATGCACATCTTCAATGGTAAATGTCAGGATTCCGGTATGCTCTTCTGCCAGTTCCGAACCCAGCACATGAACCTTCGGAATTGCTTTCAGTCCTTCCAAGGCTCTTTTCGTAAGTGTAAGTTCACTCTCCTGCATGGTTTCAAAACCGATTTTGTCAATATAATCAATGGCGGCAGCCAGTCCCACTGCGCCTGCTGCATTGACGGTTCCTGCCTCAAACTTGTGAGGAATCTCTGCATATTTTGCACCGTCTCTTGTTACAGAATCTATCATTTCTCCGCCGGTAAGGAATGGTGGCATTGCCTTTAAAAGTTTTTTCTTTCCATATAAGACACCGATTCCCATCGGTCCCATTAACTTGTGACCGGAAAATGCCAGAAAATCCACATCCAGCTTCTGCACATCAATTGGCATATGCGGGGAACTCTGGGCTGCATCCAGCACGACTACTGCATTGCTCTTTCTTGCTCTTCGCACAATTTCCTCTACCGGAGTCGGACGTCCCAGCACATTGGACACCTGTGTGATTGCCACCAGTCTTGTTTTATCGGAGAAAGCTTCGTCTAGCTTTGCTTCGCTTAAACTACCATCCTTTTCACATTCCAGATAAATAAGCTTTGCGCCGGTCTGTCTTGCCACCATCTGCCACGGCAACATATTGCTGTGATGTTCCATAATGGAAACCACAATTTCGTCCTCCGGGCAAAGATTATTTAAGCCATAACTGTACGCTACTAAATTCAGGCTCTCTGTGGTATTTCTGGTAAATATAATTTCTGTCTCAGATGCAGCATGGATAAAATGCTGAACTGTTTTTCTCGCTGCCTCATAAGCATCGGTTGCTTCCAGACTCAAAGGATAGAATCCACGCAGCGGATTGGCATTATGTTTTTCATAAAATTCCTTTTCCGCTTCAATGACGCATGCCGGCTTCTGTGCGGTTGCCGCATTGTCAAGATAGATGATATCCCGGTCTTTAAAAAGAGGAAAATCCTTCTTAAAATCGTACATTCTAAATCACCTCTTTCAGCGCTTCCTTCGCAATTTTTTCTGCTGCTTCATCCTTCATCAAATCACAGATATGCTCCAATTTTGCACCTGTCACAATACGTTCTGCAGCTTCCTTATCAATACCTCTTGCTCCAAAATAGAACATGGTATCTTCATCTAATTCTCCAATGGTTGCTCCGTGATTTCCTTTTACGTCTTCCTGTGCACATAAAATCAGCGGAATGGTCTTATTTTCCACATCATCACCCAGCAGAAGTACGCTTTCCTCTTCCTGTCCTTCTGCGCCGGAGGAACCACGTTTGAAATCAATGGTTCCGCGGAAAACCTTATGTGCCTGTCCGCGAAGAGCTCCGTCAGAATTAATATAGCTCATGGTTTTCTCGCCAAAATGATTGGCTACCATATTATAGTCTAAAATCTGCTGCGCCTGACCAAGATATCCGGTCTCTGTAGCGAAATTGCTTTCTTTTCCATTCAAATCCATGCGGCATCCGGAATAAAGATTTCCCTTTCCGAGGAACAACTGGATATATTCCACCTTTGCTCCTTCGCCAATTAAATTGCCACCTATATCACTTAATAAAGTCTCATGCTCCTGCGGCATCTGAACCTGAACTAATCTTACAGATGCACCGCTCTCGACTTTCATCCTGACACGGACTGCCAGAGATGCTTCTGCGGTACTGTCTTCCTCTTTTGTGGCATCCGGAGCCACACGGCTGTCCATCACAACAGTAAGTGTACTGTTTTCTTTTGCAACTATCTCTACACAGCCTGCCATATGTGCATCTTTTTTACCGGAAATGTGCAGTCTTACGGTTTTATCCTGTCCAGCATTATCTGCAAGAATCTGATATTTTGCAGTATTTTCTGTTGCAAAGATTGCATCTGCTTCTCTTCCGGCACCGGTTTCAATGTCCGAAAGCTGCTCTGTTTCAGTAGATACTGCATCTCCCTCTGCTGCAATCTCACAAGGTTCTATCTTATTGCTCCATTTTATCGGAGTTTCATTTACCTTCAGCCAGTTCCAGGTAGGAGAAGGCAATTCATTGATTTTCATACTTACATTTTGTTCCATGCTCTTTCCACATCCCTTCTGCTATCCTATGCTGCCTTTCATCTCAAGGCGAATCAAATTGTTCATTTCCAGTGCGTACTCTAAAGGCAGTTCCTTGGAAACATTATCCGCAAATCCGCTGACGATGCAGGCTCTTGCATCCTCTTCGCTCATACCTCTTGACATCAGATAGAAAATTGCTTCATCACTGATGCTTCCAATCTGGGCTTCATGTCCCACATTGGCATCCTTCGTACGGATGTCCATTGCCGGAATCGTATCGGAACGGGACTCAGAGTCTAACATCAGAGACTGACAGGATACTGCTGACTTCGTGCCTTTCGCTTCCTTCGTTACCACAACGGAACTACGGAACGTACTGATACCGCCATCTTTGGAAATGGAACGGGTATTCATATAGGAGCTTGTGTCCGGTGCGCAGTGTACCACTTTGGCTCCGGTATCAAGGTTCTGTCCTTTTCCTGCAAAGGTTACACCGGTAAATTCCATGCGGGCGCCCTTTCCTTTTAAGACGCTCATCGGATACAGATAAGATACATGGGAACCGAAGGAACCGGATACCCATTCAATGGTTCCGCCCTCTTCCACTAGTGCCCGCTTGGTATTTAAGTTATACATATTCTTTGACCAGTTCTCGATGGTGGAATAACGAAGTTTTGCATTCTTGCCAACATACAATTCCACGCATCCTGCATGCAGGTTGGCTACATTATATTTTGGTGCAGAACATCCTTCGATGAAATGAAGGGATGCTCCCTCATCTACGATAATCAGTGTGTGTTCAAACTGTCCGGCACCCTTAGCATTCAGTCGGAAATAGGACTGCAGCGGAATCTCTACATCCACTCCCTTTGGCACATAGACAAAAGAACCACCGGACCAGACCGCACCATGCAGTGCTGCAAATTTGTGGTCATTTGGTTTTACCAGTTTCATAAAATGTTTCTGTATCATATCTGCATATTCACCATGCATTGCACTTTCCAAATCCGTATAAATAACGCCCTGTGCGGCAACTTCTTCTCTTACATTATGATAAACCAGTTCGGAATCATACTGTGCGCCAACACCTGCCAGTGACTTTCTCTCTGCCTGTGGAATTCCAAGACGTTCAAAGGTATCTTTAATGTCCTTTGGCACCTCAGACCATTTTCCCTTCATCTTTGTATTTGGGCGGACATAGGTTACGATATGGTCCATGTCCAGTCCTTCAATCGATGGTCCCCAGTTTGGCACTTCCATTTCATTGTAAATCTGTAACGACTGTAAACGGAAATTCTGCATCCAGACGGGGTCATTTTTCTCTTTTGATATCTGCTCTACGATTTCAGGAGTAAGACCTTCTTTCAGCTTATAAGCATCCTTCTCATCATCCCGGATATCATATATGCTTCTGTCGATATCTTCTACATAGCTTTTCTCTTCCATTCCTTACACTCCTTACTCGTATTTTGCAAAACCATTCTCGTTTACTTCATCAATCAGGGAAGCATCTGCGGTCTTAACAATGTGTCCTTCCACCATGATGTGTGTGTAATCTACGTGTAATGCCTCCAAAATCTTGGTGCTGTGTGTAATAATCAAAAGGCTTCCCTTACTGCTCTTCTGGTATTCTTCGATTCCCTTTGATACGGTTCTTACTGCATCTACATCCAGTCCGGAATCGGTTTCATCCAAAATCGCAAGTTCCGGTTTTAACATCAGCATCTGCAAAATTTCTGCTTTCTTTTTCTCACCTCCGGAAAATCCCACATTCAAATCACGTTCTGCATAAGATGGATCCATCTGTAAAAGTTCCATCTTCTCTGCCAGTTCTTTCTTAAAATCATAGAAACGAACTCTCTTTCCGGTCTTCTGTTCCAATGCACTACGGATAAAGGAACTTAAGGTAACGCCCGGTACTTCCAGCGGATTCTGGAAAGATAAGAACATGCCGCTCTTTGCACGCTCATTCACCGGCTCTCCGGTAATATTTTTTCCCTGGAAAAAGATTTCTCCGCTTTCTACCTGATAACGTGGGTTACCAACCAGGGTATAACCCAGTGTAGATTTACCGGTTCCGTTTGGTCCCATCAGTACATGTGTCTCATGTCTTCCTATTTCAAGATTTACGTCATGTAAAATATGTTTTTCTTCTACACTGACATTCAGATTTTTAACCTCTAAAAGTAATTCTTTGCTCATTTTTCTTCCTCCTGCATCTATTCTCTTTCTCAGAAATCTATTTCGTCTGACTCTTATTCCGTCTTTTCTGTATTTTCCTTTTCTGCTGCTTTTTTCTCTGCTTCCTGCTTCGACTGCAGAACATCCGCCAGCGTCATTTCATCAAAATATTTATCTATCAAATCTGCCAGTCCCTTCCAGATTGGAAGTGTACAGCAGGAATCTGATTTCTCACATGGCTCCTGGTCTTCTCTTAAACAGGATACCGGTGCAAGCGTTCCCTCTGTCAGCCGCAGAATATCACCAACCCTGTATTCTTCCGGTTTCCGGTTCAGACGGTAACCGCCTTTCTTACCACTGGCTCCTTCTATCATATGTCCCTTGGAAAGAATGGTCGAAATACTCTCCAAATATTTCTGGGAAATATTCAGTTTCTCGGCAATTCCTTTTAACGGAATATATTCTTCCGCATCATGCTCCGCCAGCTCGACCATGACCTTTAATGCATACCTTCCTTTGGTTGAAATCATGCTCTGCATTCCTCCTTTTTTTGGTTCATTCGCATCATATACCCATTCGCCTACTATGTCAATGGGTGAATCGGTTTTCGTTTGTTCTTTTCGGGAAACAAGCCTACTACGAGAAACACACTTTGCGATTTTCTCGAGTTACCGCAAAAAAAAGAAGCACACCCGATAAAATCTATGGAATACTCCGCAAATTTTATCAGATGTGCTCATTTCATCTTTTTGCTCTTCTAATTATTCTCTTCTAATTACTCTCTATTCTATCTGCAGATTCTTTGCATATTCAAAAGATATCATATCTTTAAATGTAGTCTTCTCATATGCTTCTTCTTTATGCATAAATGCAACAATTTCTGTCTTCGACATACTTCCTAACTTTTCTATTACCGCATCAAGAATCTTTCTGTCATCTTCCGTAAGTGTCTTATATGTGGTTGGCTTTGATAAAGAAAAATAATATCCGTTCCCTTCTCCCATGTCCACTTCTTCGCATGGCACATCATTTAAATCAATAATGGCATTATGTCCCACCGGTACTGCCCCCATTGGAAGTGCCTGATACACCAGTCCTGTCATTGCAAATCCTCGCCTTTTATAAGAAAGCGCATCTGTATACCATAAAAGCTTCATAAGTTTTACTTTATAAAGGTTTTTGATTTTTGAAGATGCTGCAAAATAACGGATGATATCCACCACTTTATCCAATGATAATTCTGTATTTCCATGAAGCATCTGATTTCCAGCATATCCGGCATAATCTGCCTCAATGGCTTTTCTCAAATAAATGTCCTTGTTCTTCTCATATAACCGTGTTGCTGCTTCAAAATATTTCTTATAGGCAGCATCTGATAAATGTTCCTTTGCATCCTCCAACAATGTCAGAAACCATTCCGGATCCTGTCCGATTTTTCTTAAAATCGTATCATGTGCCCGATCCTGTACCTGATGGCTTTCATAGCGGGTAATTGTCTTAGCTCCCCATCCCAGTAAAACACATAAATCGCTCTGGGTGATTCCATATTTCAGGCGGATTGCCACTATCTCTTCCGATGTCAAAAGTCCCTGTTTTCTTCGGTATGCATTCTTTAACCGAATATCATTTTCCTGCATCTGTGATTCTTCCATATACAGTTCCTCTGCATTCTCGCAAAGCAGATAGGATGCTTCGTAATCAACCTTACTTTTTTTTAATGTAGCCGTCTCCTCTACCAGAACTGTTTTCACTTCATGCTCTTCCATGCAACACGGGCATAACCGCTTTTCACTTTTTACAATCTTCATATCCATGAAAACACCTCCTAGCTCTCTTTATATGGAAACATATCTGTAGTAAACGGTTTCTCTGCAAAATGAAATGACATCACAAACGTTGTGGTATTTCCATTTAATCCTAATAGTTCCACTCTTATTTTAATATATACATCCTGCATACCATTGTAAACTTTTCCAAATTCCCGCATTTCACTTCTTTTGGGAAATCTAAGATCCTGAACCGTTCTCATATACTCTTCTGCAGTCAGCGTTTTTAATTCCCGTTTCAATGCATCCACCGGATTTTCATCCGGAAATAATGTATCTACTGTATACTGGTTGGTATATTTTTCATCTCTCTGTTTATCCACTAGCCGTCTCGCCTGAAATGTAATCCGTGCATCATGGTCTAATGCATATTTAAGCTTTTGCAGATAAGTATTCACTTCAAGCTTTGATTCGATTCTGGACTTTGTATTATCTTTTGAATCTTTCATAACCCCTCCTGCTTATAGTATCAATTGATACTTTTATTATAAGTGTAAAAAACGAAAAAGTCAAATCAAATTTAAAAAACGTCACCAAACACATTTCACTGATAAATACTACCAATGACATAATGCATTTCGTGACGTTTCTTATTTCTTATGAAAATATTCTATTTTCCAAAAGCTTATTTATTGTAATTTACAATCTTTCCAAAGTCAGCCTTTAAGGAAGCTCCTCCTACCAGACCACCATCGATATCAGCTTTTGCGAACAGCTCTGCTGCATTTCCTGCATTTACAGATCCGCCGTACTGGATACGGATAGCCTCAGCAGTTGCTTCATCATATACTTCACGGATGCAGGCACGGATTGCGCCACAAACTTCTTCTGCCTGATCAGAAGTAGCTGTTTCACCGGTTCCGATTGCCCAGATTGGCTCGTAAGCGATAACTGCTGTTGCAGCCTGCTCAGCGGTTACGTTCTGGAATGCAATCTTAATCTGCATACGGATCCAGTCAAGGTAGATACCCTGTTTTCTCTGTGTTAAAGTCTCTCCACAGCAGATGATTGGTGTAATACCATGTTCGAAAGCTTTTAATACTTTCTTATTTACAGTTTCATCTGTCTCTGCGAAGTACTCTCTTCTCTCAGAATGTCCTAATACAACGTATTTTACGCCAGCGTCTGTAAGCATTGCCGGAGAGATTTCTCCTGTGTATGCTCCGCTCTCTTCAAAATACATGTTCTCTGCACCGATGCAGATGTTAGAACCTTTTGCTGCTTCCATTGCTGGAATAATATCAATTGCTGGTACGCAGAATACTACATCTACGTCTTCGTTTGCTACTAATGGTTTTAATTCATTTACCAGTGCAACTGCCTCGCTAGGAGTTTTGTTCATTTTCCAGTTGCCGGCAATAATTTTCTTTCTTGCCATTTTAAAATGTCCTTCTTTCTTAAATATATAAGCTTTTGCCCGCATACAGGCATGTGCTTTGATTACTTATTTATCGTTTGCTGCTGCAACGCCTGGAAGCTCTTTACCCTCTAAGAACTCTAAGGATGCTCCACCACCTGTTGAGATGTGGCTCATCTTGTCACCGAATCCAAGCTGGTTAACTGCTGCTGCAGAATCTCCACCACCGATGATGGTTGTTGCATCTGTATCAGCTAAAGCTTTTGCTACAGCGATAGTACCTGCTGCAAGAGTTGGGTTCTCGAATACACCCATAGGTCCGTTCCAAACAACAGTCTTAGCAGTCTTAACAGCATCTGCGAAAAGTGTCTGTGTCTTAGGTCCGATATCACAGCCTTCTCTGTCTGCCGGCATCTTGTCTGCATCATAAGTTTCTACTTCAACTGGTGCATCGATAGGATTTGGGAAATCTTTGATCGTTACAGCATCTACCGGAAGAAGAAGTTTCTTTCCAAGTTTCTCAGCCTTTGCCATCATTTCTTTACAGTAATCAATCTTAGTATCATCTACTAAAGAGATTCCGATTTCATATCCTTTTGCTTTTAAGAATGTGTAAGCCATACCACCACCGATGATTAAGGTATCACATTTCTCAAGTAAGTTGTTGATTACGTTTAATTTATCAGCAACTTTTGCACCACCAAGGATTGCAACAAATGGTCTTACCGGATTCTCTACTGCATTTCCAAGGAAGTCGATTTCTTTCTGCATTAAGTATCCAACTACTGCAGTGTCAACTAACTGTGCAACACCTACATTAGAACAATGTGCTCTGTGAGCTGTTCCGAATGCATCATTTACAAATACATCACAGATAGAAGCAAGGTCTTTAGAGAAAGCTTCTCCGTTCTTTGTCTCTTCTGGTCTGAAACGTGTATTCTCAAGTAAGATAACATCGCCATCGTTCATAGCTGCTACTGCTGCTCTTACGTTCTCACCAACAACTTCAGGGTCAACAACGAATTTAACTTCCTGTCCTAATAACTCTGTAAGTCTTGCTGCTACTGGTGCAAGAGTTTTGGTCTGTTTGTCTTCTTCTGTTTTTACTTTTCCTAAATGGGAGCAAAGGATAACCTTTCCACCATCAGCGATTAATTTCTTGATTGTAGGAAGAGCTGCAACCAGACGGTTCTCGTCTGTAATCTTTCCTTCTTTTAATGGTACGTTGAAATCACATCTGCAAAGAACACGAAGTCCTTTTACATTAATATCATCTATAGATTTTTTATTTAATGACATATTAAGTAGTCTCCTTTATATTTTATTTCCAACTACGAGAAACACGCTTTGCGAGTTTCTCGGGTTATCGCGGTGCTCGCCAAATCTGCATGCAAGCATGCGATTTTTCTCGCTACTCGCGTAAATAGCAGGAAAGAGCCCGGTCCCAAAAGACCGGACCCTTTTCCTGAGTCTTATCTGCACTCTGGCAGCCTGTCGCTTAAAAAAGTAGTCTACCGTGCAGTAATTGTTCGTTAAACTACGAAAAAACACGCTTTGCGGGTTTCTCTCGTAAATTATGCTAACTCGCTGAAGTATTTGATTGTACGAACCATCTGAGATGTGTAGCTGTTCTCGTTATCATACCAAGAAACAACCTGTACTTCGTACTGATCATCAGATACCTGGTTAACCATGGTCTGTGTTGCATCGAACAGAGAACCAAATCTCATTCCAACGATATCAGAAGATACGATTTCGTCTTCGTTGTATCCGAAGGACTCGTTAGCTGCTGCTTTCATAGCTGCATTGATATCTTCTTTTGTAACGCCAGCTTTCTTAACAACTGCTGTTAAGATTGTTGTAGATCCTGTAGGGGTTGGAACACGCTGAGCAGATCCGATTAATTTTCCGTTCAGTTCTGGGATAACAAGTCCGATAGCTTTTGCTGCACCAGTGCTGTTTGGAACGATGTTAACTGCTGCTGCACGAGATCTTCTTAAATCACCTTTTCTCTGTGGTCCGTCAAGAGTCATCTGATCACCTGTGTAAGCATGGATTGTTACCATGATACCAGACTGGATTGGAGCATATTTGTTTAATGCATCAGCCATAGGTGCTAAGCAGTTTGTTGTACAAGAAGCTGCTGAAATGATTGTATCAGATGCTTTTAATGTCTCATGGTTTGTGTTGTATACGATTGTAGGAAGGTCATTACCTGCTGGAGCAGAAATAACAACTTTACGAGCGCCTGCATTGATGTGTGCCTGTGCTTTTTCTTTGCTTGTATAGAAACCTGAACACTCTAATACAACGTCAACTTTTAATTCACCCCATGGGCAGTTGTTTGCATCTGGGAATGCGTAGATTTTGATTTCTTTTCCACATACGATGATAGAATCATCTGTGCTGGATACTTCATCAGCATGCTCATATTTACCCTGAGAAGAATCATATTTTAACAAGTGTGCTAACATTTTAGGGCTTGTTAAATCGTTGATTGCTACTACTTCGTATCCTTCAGCACCAAACATCTGTCTGAATGCCAGACGACCAATACGGCCGAATCCATTAATTGCTACTCTTACTGCCATTATTAATTCCTCCTAGAAATTTAATATAAAATATCTTTATTTGGGATTGTACCCAATCTGGTATTATTCTAACCAATTTTTGTCGAAAGTTCAAGTAGTTCCCATCACTTTGTTAATTTTTTCACTATTTTTATTTCTTCTTTCTCATTTTCAAACAAATGTTACAATAGCTTTTCCATTTTTTACACTGTCTTTTGACAGATTGTCAAATTTCTATTATAGTATTCTGTGTATTATATACAAAGATTTTACTATACTTGTGAAAATGTAACATTTTTCTTAGTAGAAATGTGTAAACACCGGGTAAGGTTTGTGCAATATGTAGGGGAAAGAGACTTAGAAGTTTCTTCCCAAAAGCACCTGCACGCTTGTATGCAAGAATCCGGCACTTCTACCGGCAGTATTTTTCTTTCTTTTATAATAAGCAGTCTTTCCAATGTTTGACAGTATACTGCATTTTGTCTGCCAGCATGCGGATACCGTGAACGGCGTCTGTTAGGGACTCTTAGAATTCCTTTTGAAAACCGGCAACGCTGGTACAGGGATGTACCAGCGAGGCACAATCTGAATATGGATATGAATTTGTGCCGGTTGCCGCAAATCAAATATCCTTGCAGGAATTCTTAGAGTCCCTTCAGACAAAGTGTGGTATCCGCTGCTGGCAGACCAAAGCAGTATCCGGTCAAAGCAACCGGAAAGACAGCTTAATTTCAAGAAAAATACTGTCCGTGAAGTGCTACGGATTCTCACATCATAACCGCTCCAGTGTTTTCGGGAAGAAACCTCTTTCCTCTCACCCACCTGCACAACCTTACCCGCCATACACCCCACAGAAAGGAGTACACTATGCTTTGGGACACACATATGCACACTGCTTTTTCTACCGACAGTGAGACCTCACCAGAATCCATGATTAAAGCCTCTATCGAACTGGGACTTGGCGGAATCTGCATTACCGACCATATGGATTATGATTATCCAAAAGAACATCCGGAGGATGAACCGGAATTTATCTTAGACACTCCGGTCTACTTCCCAACTATCCAGAAGCTGGGACAGCAATACAAAGATAAAATAAAAGTGCTGACCGGCATTGAACTTGGATTGCAGCCTCATCTTGCAGCGAAACATCAGGAACTGATAAGCCGATATGACTTTGATTTTGTCATCGGCTCTTCCCATGTAATCCACGGCAAAGACCCTTACTACTCCCGCTTTTTTGAAGGAAAAACCGAACAGCAGGCTTACCAGGAATATTTTGAATCTATCCTGGAAAATCTTGCGGTATTTGATAATTTTGATGTATATGGACATATCGATTATGTGGTACGCTACGGTCCAAACCGGAACCTTGAATATTCTTATCAGAAATATGCCGATGTCATTGATGCGATTTTAGAAAAGCTCATTGATATGGGAAAAGGAATTGAAATCAATACCGGTGGTTTCAAATATGGTCTGGGACATCCGAATCCAACGGAAGATATTATAAAACGTTATCACGAACTAGGCGGTGAAATCATTACCATCGGTGCCGATGCCCACAAACCGGAGCATGTTGCATTTGATTTTGCAAAAGTACCGGATATTTTAAAGGCCGCAGGCTTTCAGTATTTTACTGTATTCGAAAAGAGAAAACCGGCTTTTCTTCCGTTGTAAACTATGGGAATCACGCTTTACGAATTTCTCTTCTTATTGCGGTGTTCACCAAATCTGTATGCAGGCATGCGTTTTTTCCTGTGTATGCAAAAGTAACGGTGCGGTTCGTCAACTGCGGAAACAACATAAATACAGTAAAGGGCACTTATCATGTCTCCTAAGTTGACGAACCACGCCGCCTTTTTCTATCATAAGAAAATTGTTTTTACTTCAAATCCTACCCCAGCAGATGCAGCCGTTCGAATGCATGATACAGTCCGTCTTCATCAATCTTATCTGTAACCATATCCGCATACTGTTTTACTGCCGGAATCGCATTTCCCATTGCCACTCCTGTTCCTGCAAATTGCAGCATTTCCACATCATTTGGTCCATCACCAAAAGCAATGGTATCTTCCCTGCCTATCTTTAACTCATCCATAAGCCGCTGCATTCCGGTTGCCTTGTTGACTCCCATCTTCGTCATTTCACCGGACATCTGACGATCCTTGCCAAAGCTTGCTCCGGTTATCTTGATATAATTTCCGACTTCCTTCTGCATCACATCCACCGGAATATCGGCATCAAAATACATTCCACTTTCAAGAGCCGGCATCTGTTCCGGATGTTCAACAAGCGTCATCCCGTTTAGAGCACCGTCAATATCAAGTCCAAGCCGCATACAGCGTTCTCTCATTTTCTTTGCATTCTCTTCATCCACATAACGTCCGTTGATTCCCTGCAGCATAAAGCATGCACCGTGCTCCTTCAGCACCTCTACCATATCCTGCACCTTATCATTTGCCAGAACGCTATGGTAAATCACCTTATCATTTGCAGACACATAAGCACCTGCCGAAGCCACAATGGCATCAAATCCAAATTCTAAAAGCCATGGATACACATTCGTTACAGTTCTTCCGGTACATAACGAAATCAGATGTCCCCGCTTTCTGGCAATGCTTAATGCTTCCCTGGCAGATTCCGGCATGTGCATGGTGAAATCCACCAGAGTTCCGTCTACATCCAAAAAAATCAGTTTACGGCTCATTATTCTGCATCCCGAATCGCTTTTCGAACCGGAAGAACACAGCCAGGAGAAACAGATAATTCATCTACCCCCATCTCTAAGAAACGCTGGGTCAGAGTTGTATCTGCCCCAAGTTCTCCACATATTCCTGCCCAGATGCCTGCCTTGTGTGCATTTTCCACGGTCATCTGAATCAGCCGGAGCACTGCTTCATGATGCGGATTATAGAAGCTGTCAAGCTTTGCATTCTGACGGTCAATTGCCAGTGTATACTGGGTCAGGTCGTTGGTTCCGATACTGAAGAAATCAACCTCTTTTGCCAGTTCATCACTCATTACTGCTGCTGCAGGAGTTTCAATCATGATACCCTGCTCCACATTCCCAAAAGGAATCCCTTCCTTTGTAAGTTCTTCTTTCACTTCTTCTGAAATTGCTTTAATCTTACGCACTTCATCTACCGAAATAATCATCGGATACATAATTGCAATATTTCCGTAATTGCTTGCGCGGAATAAAGCACGAAGCTGGGTCTTAAAAATTTCCGGCTGGGTCAGGCAGATCCGGATGGCACGATATCCCATTGCCGGATTGTCTTCTTTGTCGAGGTTAAAGTAGTCCACCTGCTTATCGGCTCCGATATCCAGGGTACGGATAATAACCTTCTTTCCTGCCATGGTCTCTGCGACCTGCTTATAAGCTGCAAACTGTTCTTCTTCTGTTGGGAAGGTATCTTTTTCAAGATAAAGAAATTCACTACGGAAAAGTCCGATTCCACCGGCATCATTTTTAAGTACTGCCGCTAAGTCAGAGACATTTCCGATGTTGGCATAAAGATTGATTTTCTGACCACTCTTTGTCACATTTTCTTTTCCCTTTAAAGTCAGCAGTAATTCCTTCTGCTTTGCATCCTCTTCTGCTTTTTTCTTATATTCTGCCAAAGCTGCTTCATCCGGTTCAATGATAAGAGTTCCAGTATAGCCATCCACAATTGCCTGTTTTCCGTTCCACTCTTCCTTGATTTCCACACCAATCAGTGCCGGGATGCCCATAGTTCTTGCTAAAATTGCAGTATGTGAATTCGTAGAGCCCAGCTGTGTTACAAATGCCAGCAGCTTACTTTTATCCATCTGTACGGTTTCACTCGGAGCTAAATCCTTTGCTACAATAATAACCGGCTCATCTCCAAGGTCGCTTCCCATATCATTTCCACATAATACATTGATGACACGCTCAGAAATATCCTTCATATCAATGGAACGGGCTTTGAAATACTCGTCATCCATATTTGCAAATACTTCTGCAAAGTTATCTCCGGTAACACCTACCGCATACTCTGCATTTACGCTCTGGCTCTCAATAAGATTGTGAACGGAATCATTATAATCTCCATCCTCTAACATCATGGCATGCACATCAAAAATCTGTGCATTTACTTCACCCACTTCTTTTAATGCTTTCTTGTAAAGCTTGTGGAGCTGTTCAATTGCAGTCTGCTTTGCTGCTTCATAGCGGGCAATCTCTGCTGCCGGGTCTTCTATTCTCTTTCTTACCACCTGATTTTCAGCTTTTAAAAGGAGTTTTACCTTTCCAATTGCAATACCGCTGAATACCTTTTTTCCATTAAACTTTTCCATAGTCCATACCTTCTTTCTTTTATAAGTTTTCTCCATTTGAAGCAATTACTTCTTTATACCAGTCGAAGGATTTTTTCTTTCTTCTTGCAAGAGTTCCGGTTCCATCATCATATTTTTCTACATAGATGAAGCCATATCTCTTTGCCATTTCTCCGGTGGATGCACTTACTAAATCAATGCAGCCCCATGGTGTATATCCCATCAGGTCAACGCCATCTTTTACCGCTTCTTTCATCTCTTTGATATGATCCCGCAGATAGTCGATACGGTAATCATCCTGAATGCTTCCATCTTCTTCTAATTTGTCATAAGCGCCAAGGCCATTTTCTACTACCATAACCGGAATCTGATAACGGTCATAAATTTCATTTAAGGAATAATGTAAGCCCTGTGGGTCAATCTGCCAGCCCCAGTCACTTGCCTTAAGATATGGATTCTTAAGACCGGCAATCAGGTTTCCATCCGTCTGCTCGCCATTTGGATCTTTTGATACACAACTGCTCATATAATAGCTGAGGGTATAGAAATCCACACAGCCTTCCCGCAGAATTTCTTCATCGCCCGGTTCCATTTTAACATGAATATTATTTTCTTCAAAATACCGCTCCATATACGCCGGATATTCTCCTCTTACCTGCACATCGGAACAGAACCAGTTCATAATCCGCATTTCCTTCTGTGCTGCTAATACATCCTCCGGATTGCAGGTAAATGGATACTTGGTCATAAAGACATTCATATCACCGATAAGATATTCCGGATATTTTTCATGTGCTAATTTTACTGCTTTTGCGCTGGCAACAAACTGATGATGCAATGCCTGGAAACGAACCTTCGGGTCATCCGGAATCTCTGTAATTTTTCCCTCATAGCCTTTTACAGTTCCAAGGGAAAGCAGGTTGCCAAGCGGTGTGGTTCCGCCATTGATTTCATTGAAGGTCAGCCAGTATTTTACTTTGCCCTGATATCTTTCGAAAATTGCCTTGCAGTAATTTAAAAAATAATCAATACATTCTCTGGCTTCCCAGCCATTGTATTTTTCAATCAGTGCATATGGCATTTCATAATGGGAAATGGTTACCAGCGGCTCAATGCCATATTTTAAACACTCATCAAATACTTTATCGTAGAATGCCAGTCCTGCTTCGTTTGGCTCATTCTCCATTCCGGTCGGAAAAATTCTTGTCCATGCAATGGATAAACGGAATACTTTAAATCCCATTTCTGCAAATAATGCAATATCCTCTTTGTAATGATGATAGAAATCAATTGCTTCGTGGCTCGGATAGAGATATTCCGGATGAATGGTTCTTGTTACCTTTTTCGGCTCGGTATGGGAACCATTCGTACACATATCAGAAACAGATGCTCCTTTTCCATCTACATCCCATGCTCCCTCAAACTGATTGGCCGCGGTTGCACCGCCCCAGAGAAAATCTTTACGAAATGTCTTCATTGCTTTTTCCTCCTGCTTCTTATTATTTTTATTTGTGAAAATTTATAATTTCTGTTTTTATATTTTTCTTTTCTCATTCTGCCCTGCAATAAGGCTTCTGATTTTGTTGGATAGAGCACGAGCCCTTTATCAGAGCCCGCACCCTTAGGTATAAAAAACTATGGAAAACTAATTTATAAAACGGTAATCAATGTGTCCAACGCTGCAACTTTCTTTGCATCTGTCGGAACTACATCTGCGTAATCTGCTGTGTTGCTGATGATAACCGGAGTCAGAACGGAATATCCTGCTTCTGTAATCTTTGCAATATCAAATTCCAATAAAAGGTCACCTTTCTTTACTTTGGCTCCCTGTGCTACCTTCGGTGTAAATCCTTCTCCATCTAATTTCACGGTATCCATGCCCACATGAATCAGGATTTCTGCTCCGCCATCGGATACTATTCCAATGGCATGACCGGTTGGGAAGAAGGTTACTACTTCGCCATCACATGGTGCATATAATTTGCCTTCGGACGGGAGAATAGCAACACCCTGACCTAATGCTCCGCTTGAAAATGCTTCATCTTCTACTTCTTCCAAGGCTTTTACTTCTCCGGTAAGAGGAGATGCAATTACCTGGTTTGCTGCGGTTTTTGTGCCTTTCTTTTCTATTTTTGCTTCATCATTCTGTGGAGCATCATCATGATAGGTAATGTAAGTTGCTACGAACGCAACTACCATAGCTACTGCCATACCGATTAATACCCAGATCAAACTGTAAACGCTCTTTGACTCACCATCGATGAATGCCGGAAGTCCGAAGAATCCAAGACTACCCATCATATAAGTTTTAACTCCGGCAAATCCTATGATTCCACCACCAATAGCGGATGCAATACAGGAAATTACGAATGGTTTTTTCTTTGGAAGTGTAATACCATAAATACATGGCTCTGTTACACCAAAGAGTCCTGAGATAAACGCCGGTAATGCAATATTTCTAAGTTGCTTATCTTTCGTCTTTAATACAATAGCCAGTACAACCATGGACTGCGCAAAAGATGCTGCGAAATATGGAGAAAGGATGAAGTCATATCCTAAAGTTCCATAATTAATCATTGCCAGTGGAACAAGTCCCCAATGTAATCCGAAGATTACCAGTACCTGCCAGAATGCTCCGACTAAGATACCTGCTACAAGACCTCCTACAACCGGAAGGTTATAGATTGCTCCGAAAATAATACCGATAATGTTGCAAAGGAAAGTAGATACCGGTCCGATTACCAGATAGGTAAGTGGAACCATTACTGCCAAAGTTACAACCGGAACGATAAATGTTTTAATAACGTCCGGAATTACTTTCTTTAATCTCTTTTCCAGCCAGGCAGCACAAGCCACTGCAATAACAATTGGTACTACCGAAGAAGTATAACCACTGGATGGCATAATAACAGGAATTCCAAAAAAGGTTGTATAATAATTCATTTCAAAGGAAGTTCCTGCAAACAGGGAACCTATCAGTTCTCCTGAAGTCAGATTAACCAGTGCCGGATAGGTAAGTGATATACCAAGTGCCATTCCGATAAATTCATTCATCTTAAATTTCTTTGCTGCAGTATATCCTAAGATAATCGGCAGAAAATAGAAGAATCCGTCTCCAATGGAATACCAGAGCTGATATGCTCCGCTTGTGGTAACATCAATTCCTGACTGACTTGCGATAAAAGACCACAGTGCCAAAAGACCTTTGATAATACCTGCTGCACAAAGCACACCAAGGAATGGCTGGAATACACCGGAAATCAAATCAATGAGTCTTGCACCAAGCCCCATCTTCTCTCCGCCGTCTTCTGCATCCTCGGAAACAGCTCCGTTTCCGACCAGATGTGCATGTTCACAAACCACATCATAGACATCCGGTACATGATTTCCGATTACTATCTGATACTGTCCGCCAGATTTCATTACTGTCACAATTCCTTCCGTTGCTTTTAATACTTCTGTGTTAGCCTTGGACTCGTCTTTTAATTTAAAACGAAGTCTGGTAACACAGTGCGCAAGGCTTATGATATTCTCCCTGCCGCCTACGTTCTGGATAATAATTCTTGCCAGTCCATCATACTTACTTGCCATAACAATCCCTCCATTTTTATTTTTTATAGCATGTTCATTTTTATCTAAAACACTCTTGTGTTTTATTCATTTTGTTAAAAACAACGAATGTGCCTTGGCACATTCTCGCGCCTGCGGCGGTCGCTTGCGACATCTACCTTATACGCCGCAGTGTGCATCCTCGCGGAGCGTTTTTTAATTTACAGGAAAGCAATTTCCTGTAAATTAAAAAAGCCCAAACAAATAAAACTCTTCCTATGAGTCTTATTCGTCTGGGTTTTGCCGTCTTAACGTAACAATCCCTTGCCGAAAGGGTATTTACTTATTCATACTGTGAATCACACGATGAATGTGTACTGCCAGATAGGAAATCTCTACATCCGAGACTTCATAATCAAGCTTCTTCTTCATGTAACTCTTTATCTTCTGTGCACATTCGTAGGAATGTGGGAAACGATCCGCAATCAACTGGTCAAATTCTTCATCATTACGTTCACTGTCTTCCCGACTGATTACCCGCTGTACAAAGAATCTTAAATGCGTTACAAAACGCTCATAGGACAGGCTCTTTTCATCCAATTCCACCTGAAAGGTATATCTGACTATATTGAGTATATCCTTTATCATTGCCGGCATATTCCTGGACTGATTCATCTGACCGCCCATCTGTGCATTTACCAGATGCATCGCAATAAATCCAGCTTCATCCTCCGGCAGCTCCACGTCTAGTTCCTGTTTTACAATATCTAAGGCTTTCAATCCCACCTGAAATTCTGCATTGTAGAATTTCTTCATCTCCCAGGAAAGCTCATTCGCAACAACGATGCCCTGCTGCTTTCTCTCTATGGCGTATCCCAAGTGGTCTGTTAATGTCACATAAATATTTTTACTTAAATGATAACCTAATGTTTCTCTGGCATATGCGATAACCAGCTCGGCTGTCCGGATATATTCATACGGCATGTCCTTTACCACCTGCATGAACTGGCTGGTACTTTCGTCCGGAAGGGAGAATACTTTTTCTATCTTTGTCTCATCTATTTCTTCTCCGGCTTTCTTTCCGAAGCCTATGCCCTTTCCCATAACGATGATTTCTTTACCTTTATCGTCCTCGGAACTGATTACATTATTGTTAATTACTTTGATAATCTGCATTACGTTTCACCTGTTTATGATATAAAAAAAGCTGCATTACACTCTAAATAATCCGACCTAACAATTATCTTAAAGTGCAATCCAGTCTTGCCTATCTCTAGTAACAATCCGGTTTGCGTCCCTGCTTATTACATTACAAATGTACTATATTTTATCAGAAACGTCAAGTCCGGAATGTAAACTTCGTATATAATATATAATTTTACCATTTCATTTTTGTGCACAATTCACTATTTTCCTATAATAATTCCACCGCCTGCAACAAATTCCCCATCATAAAATACCACCGCCTGACCCGGTGTCACAGCACGGACCGGTTCTTCAAAATGACAGCGGATCCTGCCCTCTCCGATATTTTCCACGGTACACATGGCTCCTGCATGTCCATAACGGATTTTACCTAAGAGACGTCTGCCATCAAAATCGGTAAGTCCCATATAATTGACATGGTCTGCAACCAGTGTATCCGTAAATACATCCTCTGGCGAACCTACCACTACTTCATTGGTTTCCGGTCTGATCTCTGTTACAAAAATCCGTTTGCCATATGGTATATTCAAGCCACGGCGCTGTCCTACGGTATAGTGGGTAATTCCTTTGTGCCGTCCGATAATTTCACCATCTTTTGTCACAAAGTTTCCCTCTCCCGGAACTGCATCTCCAACCTCACGGTCAATAAAACCTGCATAGTCATTATCCGGGATAAAGCAGATTTCCTGGCTGTCTCTCTTATGAGCCACCGGAAGTCCCACCTCTTCTGCGATTTTGCGGATTTCATCTTTATGATAAGCACCTACCGGCATCAATGTATGGGATAACTGCTCCTGTGTCAGGTTATATAATGCATAGGTCTGATCCTTGGCTGCTGTTACAGATTTTGCCACTGCGAAACGTCCGTTGTCACATTTTGCAATTCTTGCATAATGTCCGGTTGCAATATAATCTGCTCCGATGCTTAAGCTTCTGGCAAGAAGTGACTCCCATTTCACATAACGGTTACAGGCAATACATGGATTCGGCGTTCTTCCTGCCAAATATTCTGCCACAAAATAATCCATTACATACTGTTTAAATTCCTGTTTAAAGTTCATCACATAATATGGTATTTCCAACCGGTCAGCCACTCTTCTGGCATCATCCACGGCACTGAGGCCACAGCAGCCACCATTTTCCTGCTGCTGTGTCTCTTCCTCATCCTGCCAGATCTGCATGGTTACACCAATCACATCATAGCCCTGTTCCTTTAAAAGATATGCCGCAACGGAAGAATCCACTCCGCCGGACATTCCAACTACTACTTTTTCCTTCATATATTTAATCCTATCCTACAGGCAAATTTTTAGCTGCACTCACAGTTTACCCACACTGTCAGCATCCGTCAAGTGAATTTTACGGTTTCCTTCTGTCCCCTTAGGATTGTGACATTCTTTTTGATGCAGGCAGTCACATAATCAATCTGCTCTGCCGTAATTTTTTCATTTAAAGTAAGCCGCAATGCTCCCCTTGCAATTTCCGGCGGTACACCGATGGCTGTTAACACATGGGATGGCTCATGTTCTCCGGAAGAACACGCTGAACCTGCCGATGCACAGATTCCATCCATATCCAGCATAACCAAAAGATTCCCACCTTCTAACTCATCAAAACAAAAGTCCACATTATTCGGAAGGCGGTTGTTCCATTCCCCATTCAGCCTTACCTTCGGCACCTGCTTTAATACTGAATAAATCAAGTAATCCCGCATCCTTGTCTCGATTTCCATCCGCTCTTTTAAGCTTTCCATCGCCATGGCTGCCGCTTTTCCCATGCCTACAATTCCCGGCACATTCTCAGTTCCCGCCCGGACACCGCTTTCCTGGCCTCCTCCATGGATAAAAGGAGGTATTCTCTTTTTCTTTCGCACATATAAAAATCCGGTTCCCTTAGGTCCGTTGAATTTATGTGCACTGGCACTCATCATATCAATATTCATTCTGTTGACATCAATGGGAATATGTCCATATGCCTGTACGGCATCCGTATGAAAACAGATTCCATATCTCCTGGCAAGCATACCGATTCTTGCTATAGGTTCTATGGTACCAATCTCATTATTTGCCATCATAACAGAAATCAATATGGTATCCGGCCGGATTGCCCGCCGCACCTGCTCCAAGGAAACCGTTCCCTTGTCATTTACCGGAAGGTAAGTAATCTCATAACCATTCTGTTCCAGATATCCGCAGGTTCTTAAAATGGCATGATGCTCTATTTTCGTGGTAATGATATGCCGGCCACGCATAACCATACTTTCTGCGGTACATTTCAATGCCCAGTTATCAGATTCACTTCCTCCGGCTGTGAAATATATTTCCTCCGGCTGCGCCCCGATGCTCTGCGCAATGATCTTCCGGCTTTCTTCTATGGCATCATGACTTTTTTGCCCCAGATCATACAGGGCAGATGGGTTTCCATAACGACGCTCATAAAAGGGCAGCATTGCTTCGATTACTTCCGGTGCTGTCGGTGTTGTTGCTGCATTATCAAGATAAATCATTTTCTTCATGCTTCTTTCCCTCTGAGAATAGTTCTTTCTGCCTCTGATTTATCATATACTTTTGACAAATCTGCTTTTTCATGGAGGCTCCAATTGAAACCGTTGAAATCCATTTCAAATCCACTGATTGCCGGTACTCTCCTGCTTACTGTGACCGGACTTTCCAACAGAGTAATCGGTTTCTTCTATAGAATATTCCTCTCCCGCATAATTGGTGCAGAAGGTCTTGGAATTTATCAGCTTATTTTTCCGGTTTTTGCCCTCTGTATTGCCTTCAGTTCCTCAGGCATCCAGACCGCTGTCTCCCGCTTTGTTGCTGCAGCCGACCATAAAAATACCGGCATGAGTTACCTCTATGCCGGTCTGGTTCTTTCTGTGGGAATTGCACTCTCACTTACTGTTATTCTGATTTCTTATTCTGATTTTATTGCCATTCATATTTTAGATGAAGCCCGTTGTGCTCCACTCCTTGTTATTCTTTCCTACTGCCTGATTCCTGCCAGTGTCCATGCCTGTATCAATGGTTATTATTATGGGAAGAAGAAAACTCTGGTGCCATCCGTAAGCCAGCTTATGGAGCAGGTTGTCCGGGTCTTAAGTGTCTATACACTTTATCTTATCTGCCTGGAAAAAAGTTATCCCATCACCCCATCCATTGCTGTCTGGGGTGTTGTCTGCGGTGAACTGGCCTCTTCACTCTTTTCCGTAAGCTGCCTTCATTTCCAAAAGTGCAGCAGGCATATAAAAAGAATTTTTAAGGAGCTTTCCCTCTTTGCGCTGCCCCTTACCACCAATCATGTAGCATACCACTTATTTTCCAGTATCGAAGCCATTCTGATTCCCATCTGCTTAAAAAAATATGGCTACAGCAATCAGGATGCCTTGAGCGTCTTCGGCATTTTTACCGGAATGGCAATGCCAATGATTCTTTTTCCCAATGTCCTTGTAAATTCTGTCTCGGTGCTGCTGATTCCTGCTATTTCAGAAGCCTATGCAAGAAAGGATTTTCACTTAATCCGCCGTACTATAAAAAAAACGGTGTTTTATTGTCTGCTTCTTGGCTTTTCCTGTACCTTCGGTTTTCTTCTGACTGGGAAATGGATTGGACAATTCATTTTCCAGAACACATTAGCTGGCAGTTTCATACTCATATTAAGCTGGATCTGCCCTTTCCTCTATCTGTCCACCACCCTTACTTCCGTTCTTCACGGTCTAGGAAAACCGGGGCGTGCGTTCTACATTAATATGAGCGGCTGCACTTTACGCATTTTCTTTATCTATGCACTGATTCCAACATATGGCATCCGCTGCTACCTCTATGGCATGCTTGCAGGCGAACTGCTGACTACTTTTTTATCCTTTCTTGCGCTCCTTCGGTTTTCCAGAAAGAAATCGCCAGAAAACAGCCTGCTTTAGTCTATTGATTTTAAGGATTCTGCCATGTTGATACGTTCCAATTTGCCTGTCATCATACAGTTTACAATCCATGCAAAGCCCATCGTCAGCAAAACACTAAAGAGATAACTTACTGCATTAATCTGTACATTAAAGGATACCATATCAATCTGTATCTCACCCATTACAAAACGATGGAACCATTTTCCTAAAATCAGTCCCAGTCCGCAGCCGATGGCAGTTAAGACCATATTCTCCCGAAACACATAAGATGCCGTTTCCTTTGGATAGAAGCCTAATACTTTAATGGTAGCTATCTCTCTCACCCGTTCCGTAATATTGATATTATTAAGATTATATAATACGATAAATGCCAGTGCTCCGGCACAGATAATAATGATAATGACAATATAATTCATACAGGACATCATCTGTGAAATCCGGCTTAACATATCGGAATTAACGGTTACTGCCGTCACACCATCTGCTTTCATCAGTGCCGCACTCACCTCATGAATATCTGACGCATCCGGCAGTCTCACATACACATTTTTAAATACCACATCCCCAATCTGTTTTTCATAGGATTCCGGTGCAATGTATACATAATTATAAATATGATTCTCACAGATTCCGGTGACTTTTAAGTGCATCTCATTGTTGTCACTGTCACGCAGCAGAATCGTATCGCCTTTTTTGACTGCATAGGTTTCTGCCACTTTCTTCGAAAGTACTGCTTCTCCTTCTTTTGGATAAGCAATCGGCTCCTGTTTCTTTGTATGCAGCGAAATAAAGTCTCCTACTTCATCCGGATTTTCCACTGCCACCATATGAATCGACTTAGTTCCTTTATCTGTCACCAGGTCAATGGTCTTTTCCATGGCATACATGCCTGCTGCATTTTCCTTTTCCAATGCAGAATCTAAAGATTTAAGGTCGGCCTCTCCCGGCATCTTTCCAGCTTTTAATGTAACTCCGATGTCGTAAAGCTGGATTTCTTCATACTGCTGGTCTGCCACTGCCACTACAGAATCCCTTACACCAAAGCCCATCACCAGCAATGCCGTACAGCCGCTGATTCCGATTACCATCATAAAGAAACGCTTCTTATAGCGGACAATATTTCTTACGGATACCTTCTGCAAGAATTTAAGTCTCTTCCAGATAAATGGTACATGCTCTAAGAATACACGTTTTCCGGCTTTTGGTGCTTTCGGCCGCATCAAATCTGCCGCCACTTCTTTTAACTCTTTATGGCAGGACAGCCAGGTCGTCCCAACGGAGCAAAATACTGCAACGGTAAGTGAAACCAGTGCCAGTGGCAGGTCAGACACATAATAGATCCCACCCATTTTATAAACGATTCCATAAGCCGTTATGATAACTAATGGGAAAAAATGGATTCCAAGGACATAACCGATTAACGTTCCGCTGATGGCTGCAGAGCCGGAATAGAAAAGATATTTTCCCATTATCTTTCCTTCACTAAAACCCAGTGCCTTTAGCACACCAATCTGTGTACGCTGTTCTTCCACCATCCGGTTCATGGTAGTCATACAGATTAATGCTGCCACCAGAAAGAAGAATACCGGAAATACATTGGCAATTCCTTTTACTACACCGGAATCATTTTTCAGGCACACATAACCTACATTGGTATTCCGGTCCAGTACATAAGTCTCCGGTTTCTCGATTTCATCTATCTTACTCTGTGCATCTGCTATCTGGTCATCCGCATCCTGCATCTGCTCATCAAATTCACTCTGATTCTCCTGATACTGCAATAAGCCGTCTGCCAGCTCTGTTTCTGCAGCCTCAAGCTGATCTTCTTTTTCTTCTATCTGTTCTTTTGCTGCCGCAAGCTGGTTCTCCCCATCCATAAGCTCTGCCTCGGCAGCTGCCAGTGCATTTTTTCCATCTTCTATCTGCTGCTTTGCGGCTGCCAGCTGGCTTTCCGCAGAAGAAAGCTGACCTGCGGCTGCTTCTAATTCCGCATTCTTTGCATTTAATTCTGCTTCTGCACCGGCAACCTCCGTTAAACCGGCCTCAATCTGTGCCAGCATCTCTTCATAGCCCGGAGTATTTTCTGTCAACTGTGCTTTTGCGGTCTCAAGGCTGTTTCTCTGATCCGTCACCTGCTGCTTTGCTGCCAAATAAGCATTCAATCCCTGCTCATACTCTGCCTTTTTTGCTGCCAGTGCACTTTCCTGCCCGGAAATCTGCTGCGATGCGCTCTCTAATTCTGCCGCCTTAGAAGACAATGCATCCTTCCCGGACTGCAGCTCCGATGCTTTAGCAGAAAGCTCGGTCTTTGCAGAAGCAATCTGATTTTTTCCATCGGAGATCTCTGTTTCTCCATCCGTAAGCTGCTGCTTTGCCGATTCTAATTCCGCTTCCGCTTCTGCCCGCTTTTCCTCTAACTCTTCCTTCTTCTCATCCAGTTCGTCCTGTGCATCTTTTACAATCTTTTCATAACGGATATCTGCCTGTTCCTTTGTATAGGCCTCCCAGTCTGCTTCCTTTGCGTCCATATAGGAATCATACTCATCGGAATAGATGTCATAATCTTCATCAAATTTAATATAGATTTCTGTGTCATAATCTACTGCAAATCCATCTTTTAATATATAGGCAAATCCGCTGATTCTGCCATTTCCAATGGATGTATTGCCACGTTCAAACTGGATATAGCACGGTGACTGTACCAGTCCGGTAATCGTATATTCTTTGTATGCAAATTTATCTAAATCATCCGTTGTATTATTTTCCGAAAGAACCAGCTTGCTTCCAATGGCATCTTCTGAAAAAAGTGCGGAATCTACCACACATTCATCAGCGGACTGCGGCATTTCTCCGGCAACCAGCTTCAGTTTATTGACTTTCTCTGTGATGGAATGCATCTTGATAACGCGCTCATTTTCTCCGGCATCCTTATAAAGAACCTCTGCCGATATGGCACCCTCCGCCGCCCGGACATCTTCTTTTTCTGCCAGTGCTTCTACATTTTCTTCTGTAAAGCCAAGTGTGGATACCAGACGATAATCATAGAATTGCAAATTCTTTAAATAGACATCCGCAGAATGCACCATGACCGACTGGGTAATCTTAAGGCCGGAAAAAAATGCAACACCCAGTGCAACAATGGCAAGGATAGCAAAATATCTTCCAAAGCTTTTCTTTATCTCACGAAATGTATTTCTCTTCATCATGGATTTCATATTTCAAACCCTTTCTTTTCCACATGGACTACCATTCAATCTCATCGACATCCACGATATGTTCATTTTTCTCTATCTTTTGAATGGTTCCGCTCTTTACGGTAATGACACGGTCTGCCATTGCAGTCAGTGCCTGATTATGTGTAATTACAATGACGGTTTTGCCCTGTTTTCTGCAAGTATTCTGCAGCAGTTTTAAAACGGCTTTTCCGGTATTATAATCCAGTGCGCCTGTCGGTTCATCACAAAGCAGCACCTTCGGATTCTTTGCCAGTGCTCTTGCAATTGCCACTCTCTGCTGTTCTCCACCGGATAGCTGTGCCGGGAAATTGGCTTTCCGTTCACTTAAGCCCACCTCATCTAAAACTGTTGCTGCATCTAACGGTTCCTTGCAAATCTGTGCTGCAAGTTCAACATTTTCCAATGCTGTAAGATTCTGCACCAGATTATAAAACTGGAATACAAATCCCACATCATATCTCCTGTAACTGGTAAGCTGCCGCTTATTATATGCTGAGACTTCTTCTCCATCCAGATATACTTTTCCGGTGGTCAGATAATCCATTCCTCCCAATATATTTAATATTGTTGTCTTTCCCGCTCCGGACGCTCCTACGATAACGCAGAATTCTCCCTTTTCTATTTCAAAATTCACATCATGTAATGCTTCTATCGTAACTTCTCCGGTTTTATATACTTTACTTACATTCTGAAAGGATACAAATGCCATTTGATAGCTTCCTCCTTTTATTCTGATTATTCAGGTGATTGTGCAAACGGAAAGTTGTAAAACCGTCTTTCCGGTTGCTTTGGCTGAATCGCTGCGCTGTCCGTCGAAGACAGATGCCACATAATGCCTGCAAGGGACACTGGGAATTTCGTTATCGTATTAATTTCATCCGGCAACCGGCACAAATTCACATCCATGTTCAGTTGTGCCTCGCTGGTACATCCCTGTACCAGCGTTGCCTGTTTCCTGATGAAATTCCCAGTGTCCCTAACAGCCTTTATCAGGCATCTATACTTCGACGAACCAGGCAGCATTTCTTACAAACATTGGAAAGATAGTCCTGATGACAAAATCTATCCCCTTCACAATCACCTGTTACCTGCTTATTGTAATGGTAGCACAATCTTTTCACTTTTTGAAATTAAATTTTTCTAAAGTCAAAAAATCCACTTTCTTAGAATCACAGTCAGAATCTGCTATTCTAAAAAAGTGGATTATACATTCAAATATCCGTAAAATTTTTTCTTATAACAACGGAGCTATCACTGCATCAAACATACAATTTAAACTCTCTTCATATATCTCCTGATACGTGCGGTGAAAAGTCTCAGTAATTGCCATTGCCTGCTTTGGTACTTCTTCGTAAAGTCCAAATGCCGCCTCATATACTTCCGGATTCTTATCGTAAAATGCTTCTGTCATGGCATTTTCAAATTCAAATCGTGCGCCCTTGGAAAGATGCTCTTTAAAATCCTCTTTCCGTACATTTTTCACATAATCATCCTGAAATATATTTAATCCTTCTGCCTTGACTAATTCCTCTAAGCCTTCTTTTACATCTTCGTAAGTCATGGTCTTAAAATTCTCTACAAAGAATTTGTCAAAGGTCTCCTTATCCGGAAACTGCTTTGTTAAGCTCTCCATCTCTTTTTCCTCCTATCTTATACCGCATGCAAAATCATGCGTTCCCGATATACCACTTCCATATGATCTAATACTCTTCTCGCCCGCTGATACTGGTTATAATGTGTGCTGATAACGCAGACTTCCTTCGCCCCATTATAAGCAACTCTCTTATAAAATGGAACTCTCACCCAGTTCTGTGTAAATGGAATCTCATGGCTTACCAGTGTCCGCATCATCTGACTGCTGACTCTGGCATTGGTAGTTCTGCATAATTCCACATCCCGGTCAATATTTTTCCCCATGGTCTTCGGTTTGTTCTTCTTCATAATAATACCCTGTCTCCTTCTATTTGTCCATAATCTGAATCTCTACGGTCTTCCCCAGACAGCCTGCTACCTTCACCAGAAAATCCAGACTTGGATTATATCTTCCGCTCTCCAATCTGGAAATATTGGATTTCTTCGTGCCTGCCCGCTCTGCAAGCACTTCCTGGGTAATATGCTGTTCCTTGCGCACCGCCTTCAACTGACGCACCACATCCGAACGCGTCGACTGCTCCCTGCTCTTATTCTTCTCCATTTCTCACCTCAACAACTGTCTCTATGTTATCATATATGATAACTTGTTGTCAACGAAAAAGAGCCTCAAAAAGGCTCTTTTGGGACTATTCTTCTATCTGACGCAGCACCTTGCGGAACTGGAAATAGAACAGTACAGACGTAAAGCTTACCGCCAGCACATCCGCTACCGGCTCTGCCATATAAACTGCCATTGCCTGATTGCCGGTAAAAATGTGTGGCATAATATAAATAAGTGGCAGTAATAATACGAATTTACGCATGACCGCTACAATAATGGAAGATACTGCTTTTCCCAGTGATGTAAATGCCATCTGACACGCCATCTGGATTCCGAATATCATAATTGCCATAAGATAAATCCGGAGTGCATTTCCAGTATATGCAATCAGTGCCGCATCCGAGGTAAACATGGCTGCAAATGCTCTTGGAAATGCCATCACCAGTGCCCACAAAACAAAGGAAAATCCAACATCAATTTTCAATAATAAGAAATAGGCTTCTTTTACCCTGTCTGCTCTTTTGGCTCCATAATTATAGCTGATAATCGGCTGCGCTCCCTGACCCAATCCCTGTAACGGAAGTAGTGCAAACTGCATGACACTGGTTAATATGGTCATGGCTCCTACTGCCATGTCTCCGCCATATCGTAATAACGAAGAATTAAAGCAGACCGAAATCACACTCTCGCTTGCCTGCATAATAAACATTGCTGTTCCAAGTGCAATACTCGGCCAAATAATACTTGTCTGCAAAACCATATTTTTTCCTTTCAGGCGAAGATGCGTTTTCTTTCCGCATAAGAAAGCCAGCACCCAGATACAGGAACATGCCTGGGAAAGAACCGTTGCCAGCGCTGCTCCTTTTACACCCATTCCAAATCCAAAGATAAATACCGGATCCAGCACAATGTTAATCACTGCACCAATCAGTACCGACAGCATACTGGTTCTGGCAAATCCCTGCGCCGTAATAAATGCATTCATCCCCAGGGTCAACTGCACAAAAATCGTTCCTATAGTATAAATATTCATATAATCAGCAGCAAAAGAAATCGTATTTTCGCTGGCTCCAAATGCCAGAAGAAAGCCTCTGTTTCCAGCCAGCAGAAATGCAGTCAGTATCAGCGATACAATAATCTGGGTGCAAAAACAGTTCCCCAGCGTTTTTTCCGCCTTGTCCTTCTCTCCTTTTCCCATAAATATGGTTGCCCGTGGAGCACCACCATTGCTAATCAGTGCTGCAAACGCAGATACTACCATAATAAGCGGCATGCATACACCAACTCCGGTCAGTGCCATTGCACCATCCCCCGGAATATGGCCGATGTACATACGGTCTACTATGTTATACATCATATTAATCAACTGGGCTGCAACGGTAGGCAATGCCAGTTTTAATAACAGCTTTCCTACCGGTTCTGTTTCTAAAAATGTTCTGTCATTGGTCTGTTCCATGTAATTCTCCTTACCTTCTACTCGCGTAACTACGGGAAACACGCTTAGCGAGTTTCTCGAGTTATCGCGGTGCTCGCCAAATCTGAACAGAAAAGAAGTTCGCCAAAGCGAGCTTGGCTCCTTCTTTTCTCCCAGATTTTTCTCGCTACTCGCGTAAAAAAAGAACCGACCTGTAGTCGATTCTTTTCCAAAATTTTAATGCCGGCAGCGGGACTTGAACCCGCACGTGGTTGCCCACAACAGATTTTGAGTCTGCCTCGTCTGCCATTCCGACACGCCGGCATTTATTCGGTTCAGTCGAACCGAACAAATGAAAGTTTATCATATTTTCTAATAGATTGCAAGTTTATTTTTCCGGGTCTTTCATATTTTTCAAAATGTCAAAGCAGTCAAATGTTGCAAAATAATCCTTCGGTGTCTCTGCACGACGGATAAGCTGTACGGAACCATCTTCCTTCAGAAGTAACTCAGCGGATTTTAATTTACCATTGTAGTTATAACCCATGGAATAACCATGTGCTCCGGTATCATGAATTACCAGATAATCGCCCATGTCAATCTTCGGCAACATACGGTCCACGGCAAATTTATCATTGTTCTCACAAAGAGAACCGGTTACATCATATTTGTGGTCGCATACGCTGTTGTCCTTGCCCAGCACGGTAATGTGATGATATGCACCATACATTGCAGGACGCATCAGGTTTACTGCACAGGCATCTACACCAATGTATTCCTTGTGTGTATGTTTCTCATGAATTGCCTGCGTCACAAGGCATCCATAAGGTGCTAACATAAAACGGCCCATCTCAGTATAGATAGCTACATCACCCATACCTGCCGGAACTAAAATTTCATCATAAACCTTGTGTACGCCTTCGCCGATAACACGGATGTCGTTTGGTTCCTGGTCTGGTGTATAGTTCACACCAACTCCACCGGAAAGGTTGATAAAGCTGATATGGCAGCCTACTTCTTCTTTTAATTTAACAGCTACTTCAAAAAGCTGTTTTGCAAGCATCGGATAATACTCGTTGGTTACGGTATTACTTGCTAAGAATGCATGAATACCAAAATTCTTTGCACCTTTTTCTTTTAAAATCTTAAAGCCTTCAAATAACTGCTCCGTTGTAAATCCGTATTTTGCATCTCCCGGGTTATCCATGATACCGTTGCTCATTTTGAACACTCCGCCCGGATTATATCTGCAGCTGATGGTCTCCGGAATCTTACCGATTGTCTTCTCTAAGAAGTCGATATGGGTAAAGTCATCCAGGTTGATGATTGCGCCAATCTTGTCTGCAAATTTATATTCATATGCAGGGGTATCATTGGAAGAAAACATAATATGCTTTCCGTCAAATCCCTGGGAATCAGCTAACATCAGCTCTGTCTGGGATGCACAGTCGCAGCCGCAGTCATACTCTTTTAAAATATTTAAGATAAATGGGTTCGGGGTTGCCTTTACTGCAAAATACTCACGGAATCCCGGATTCCATGCAAATGCTTCTTTTACTGCCTTTGCATTTTCACGGATGCCTTTTTCATCATAAAGGTGAAACGGGGTTGGATATGTCTTTACAATTTCTTCAATCTGTTCTTTTGTCACAAATGGTTCTTTCTTCATAATAGTTAGTCTCCTTCACGCCTCAGCTAAGTAGTATTCTAAAATTCCCACTATGACTTGTCAACCCGTCAAAGTGATTTTTATGCATTTTCTGTAATGCGTGGAAAGGTCAGCGTTACCTTAAAGAAATCTCCATCCACTAACAGGCAGAAGCTTCCATGCATAAGCTCCGTCAGGCTCTGGGCAATGGATAATCCAAGGCCGCTGCCTTCCGTATTTCTGGAGCTGTCTCCCCGGACAAAGCGTTCCTGCAGTTCCTCTCCCGTCATATGCAAAGGACTCTTGGAAATATTTCGAAACACGATGGAAACATTTCTCTCATCCTGCTCTAAGTCAAGATATACTCTGGTTCCCGGCTGTGCATATTTATAAATATTATTCAACAGATTATCAAAAACTCTCCACAGATGTCTTCCATCTGCCAGAACAGAAAGTTCTTCTTCGGGATGATGTATCACAAGCTCTAAATTCTTTGTCTGCAGCCGTTCCTCATATTCGCCCGCTGCCTGTGTCAGTAATACCTCCGGCACACATTTTTCCCAGTTGACCTTTAACACACCGGAAGATGCCTTGGATGCTTCAATTAAATCTTCAATTAATTTCTTTAACCGGGCAGACTGTCGTGTCAGCACTTCTAAGTATTCCTGCACCTTCGGATTTTCCACATCCTCTTTGGTCAGCAAATCCACATAATTAATAATAGAAGTAAGCGGTGTTTTAATGTCATGGGATACATTGGTAATCAGCTCTGTTTTAAAATGCTCGCTCTTCATCCGCTCATCCAGTGCTGTCTGCATTCCACTTCCAATCTGATTCAGATGCTCTGCATAATTTTTAAATTCTCCACGCATATGGCTGGTGTCCATCTGATAATCATAGTCACCCTCTGCAATCTTCTCACCACCCTGCTTCAACTGATTGAGATTTGCCAGTATGATGCAGAATATCAGGAAAAGTGCTGCCTTTTCTACCAGAAATACCAGGAAAATCCACTCCCAGTTGTAACTGTCTTCCAGCATCAGAATACCGATAAATTCTATAAATGTAATGCCCAGTGCAATCACTACACCTTTATAAATAAACGGCATATGCTTTTTAATATAAGACAATGCCTGTTTCAGCCATTTTACAAACCGGCATAACAGCGTGTTGCTCCACAGCGTCTTTGTCTTATGCCTTACTGAGCAGCTCATGAGAAATACTAAAAGCAGGGTTGCTGTCAATACTGCCAGTATCACAATGGCAGCAAAGGAGCCTATGTCCGTTCCGTAAAATCCCCATATGTTTCCAAAAAATCCTGCCACACAGGCTTCAACGATATAAAGCATCAGTCCATAGAGTTCCAATGGAATCTTATCGATAAAACTTTTCTGTATCCTGCCCTCTTCATCCTTCTTTCCGGCAGTCCGTACCAGCGTAACCAGTAAAATAACTGCTCCAATCGTACTTCCTGCAAGTACCGCAAATATTGCATAGCGGACCTTATATACAAAATCAATATATTTCATTTTAAAATACAAATCATCATGGTAAGTCAAATCATCCAGCGGGAAGAATGCCACTGCATAAATATCACCTCTTGAAAGATTTGCATCCTGTTCTTCTACTTCCGTAAATATCTGCTCCGGACTGTTTAAAACATCTATGGAAATTCCCGGATAGCAATAACTGTCATAATTTCCCACGATTGCCATGTATTCCGGAATGACGCTTCCCAGATTTCCGTTTTCTATGGTACAGATTCGTTCCACGGAAGTATCTACACTCTTTTTAAATACATAAAAATTAAAGTTCGTCTCATCAGCCATGCTGTATGCAAAAGACCGCGCATCCTCTATATCATAATTTACAAATTCCGAAAAAATTTCTGCTGCCAGATAGGAACCAATCTGTTCCCGATAATCTGCCTCTGTTTCCTCCTGGCTGTTTCGATAGATCTGGCTGTCTATCATTTCCAGCGTAACTACTGCAGATAAAAATGCAATTGAAGTCAGTAAAATAAATGCAATGACTGCGCTTGCTCTTCTGATGCCTCTTTTTTTCTTTTTCATGGCGTGTTTCCTCTTTCCATCTTATAGCCCTGTCCCCACACCACTTTTAAATACCGTGGATTTGCAGGGTCATACTCTAATTTTTCCCGAAGATGGCGAATATGCACTGCCACTGTACTTTCTGAGCCAAACGGCGCATCTTTCCATACTTTGCGATAGATATCCTTTGGAGAAAATACAACTCCGGGCTGTTCCATAAACAGTTTCAAAATATCATACTCTGTAGGGGTAAGACTCACCGCATCTCCGTCCAGCGTCACAACCTTGGCACTATCATCTAATTCAATGCCTCCGATGGCAAGATTCTTCTTTGTCATGTTTCCGCCTCCAAGCTGCATATAACGGCGCAGCTGGGATTTTACTCTTGCCTGGACCTCCACCGGATTAAATGGCTTGGTAATATAATCATCTGCTCCCACCATAAGTCCTAAAACCTTATCGTTGTCTTCACTTTTTGCAGTCAGGAAAATCACAGGGACATTGCTGTTCTCACGAATCTTCACCATGGTCTGGATGCCGTCCATTTCCGGCATCATAATATCCATGAGCACAAGATGTATCTCTGTTTTCTGCATCATTTCAATTGCTTCCCGACCGTTATAAGCCTCGTAAATTCCATAGCCATCCGATGCAAGATAGATTTTTAACGCGGACACGATATCCGGTTCATCATCACATATCAATATGTTATACATTTTCTTTTCCCCTTTCCAAGTACACCATTATTGTATCGAATGAACCTTTAAGAACCAAGGCACCAAGTCTTTAAGATTTCTTTAACATCACGCAAATACTGTCTGTATCAACACCATATAAAGCACGGTTCCCACACCGATGCTCAGTAAATTATTTCTTTTCCACACATGTAAAACGATAACTACGAAAACTGCAATAAATTCCGGCAGACCAAAGGGAAACTTCACTACATTTACTGCCTTTAAGCAGTAAATAACAAGCATTCCCACAACTGCAGGCGGCAGCACTTTTCCAAGATATTTTACGATTTCCGGAATTTCTTTTTTCCCGCTGAATAATACAAACGGAATTGCCCTTGTTGTAAATACAACCAATCCGCAAACCACAATAATTAATAATGACCGTTCCACGCTAATTGGCATTTTCCGCTACCTCCTTTTCTTCCATCACCTTACGACCGGATAACAGAATTATCATAATACAAATCATGGATGGCAGAATGAAATTATCACTGCCAAAGATAAGCAGGCAGATAAGAGATGCTGCAATTCCGGTCAGCGCCGGCAAGTGATTCCTGCTGGTCAGCCACTGCTCCACAAAAATTACGACAAACAATGCTGTCATGGCAAAATCAATACCCGTTGTGTCAAACGGAATCAGCGTTCCGGCAATGGCTCCGATGGCAGAGCCAATAATCCAGTAAAGCTGGTCTAACAACGCAATGGAAAATAGGAATTTGTGCTCATCCACGCCCTCCGGCACTTTTGTAATAAAGAATAAGGAATAGGTCTCATCTGTCAGGGAAAAAATCATATATAATTTCTTTTTTCCCATATCACGGAATTTTTCTATTAAAGACAGTCCATAAAAGACATGCCGGATATTTACCATAAATTCTAAGAATATAATCTGCAGGAAGCTGACTCCCGGTGCAAAGAAATTAACAGCCAGATACTGTCCGCTTCCGGCGTACACCAAGATACTCATCAGAATTGCCCAAAGAAAATTGTAGCCTTTTTCCTGATACATCACGCCAAATGCAATTCCTATAAAAAGATAACCTGTCAATACCGGTATCGTATACGGAAATGCTGCTTTCACTGCTTTGACATAGCCATTTTGTTTCATTCTGTAATCCTTCTTTCTAATTCGCCCTTTCTACATCAAACACAATAACTCTACAATATGAGACTTCAAAAAACAAGTTTTTTATGCTATACTAGCATAAATTGTAATTTTAATATACAGCCTGGAATTCGCATCTTAATGAGAAAGAAGAATTTCAGATTATGAAAGGAGTTCTATCCATGCAGATTGATCCGATTACCGCTGCGCTTGGAAGTACCGCTGCTTCCACAACCTCTGTAAACGGTGTAAATAATTTTGAATCCTATTTAAATAATGCAGGCAACAATTCCCTTGCATCTATCTTTCAGAAAGCCGCCGATACCTATGGTGTCTCTGTTTCTCTTCTGACCGCCATGGCAAAGCAGGAATCCAATTTTCAGGCAAATGCCACTTCCAAATCAGGAGCCATGGGCATCATGCAGCTAATGCCTTCCACTGCTTCTTATTTTGGCTGTACCGACCCTTATGACCCGGAACAGAATATTATGGCAGGTGCCAAATATATCAGCGAGCTTTTAAATAAATACAACGGAGATACCTCCCTTGCTCTTGCCGCCTACAATGCAGGCAGCGGCAACGTAGCAAAATACGGTGGAATTCCTCCATTTAAAGAAACCCAGAATTATGTAGCCAAGATCACCGGCTATATGCAGGAAGGTGTCACTCTTCCGGACGGAACAGCCGTTGCTGCAAGTGCAAACAGCAATGCTGCCTACAATGCAGGCGCTGTAGATAATTCCCTTTCTGTCAGCCAGTGGGATTCCCTTGAGCAGAGTGCCCTGCAGGATATTCTTGACCGCTTCTTTAATTATGATGATTATTTACGTTTTTTGAATATGTTTATGAAATTTATGTAAGATGACTGCAAAAATGCAACCCGGATATTTGTTGCTTCCTAAAAAGCATAGTTTTAGGGGCATTACAAATATCCGGGTTGTATTTTTTTTGCGGATTCCTGGAGGAGCTGGGAATTCTGGCTTCGCTGACTCTCGTCAGGGTAAAAGGCTGGCATTTCTGCGTTTTTTTACCCAATTCAAAGATTCTTACAGCTCCTTCATCATTTCCTGTACTAACTTTGCACAATGCTCTGCTGCTTTCTTTTCAAAAGTTGGATAATCCTCCTGTGCAGAGCCATCTGCTTTATCTGAAATTGCACGAATGACTACATATGGGATGTTATTTAAAGTTGCTGCCTGCGCGATGGAGGCTCCCTCCATCTCCGTACAGTCCGGATGAAATTCTGCAATCAATGCATCCTTTATCTCTTTGCTGGAAATAAACTGGTCTCCACTTACTACGCGGCCTTCTGTTACATGAATATCCGGATTTACTTTTTTACATACCTCTACGGCAGTCTTACACAACTTTTCATCTGCTGTAAAAGCAAGCTGCTCTAATCCCGGAATCTGTCCTTTTGCATAGCCTAATGGTGTCACATCCATGTCATGCTGAATAGCATCCTTAGATACTAAAATATCTCCGATATCTAATACAGGATTCAAAGAGCCTGCTACACCGGTATTGATAATATGTGTTACATCATATAAATCTGCAAGAATCTGCACGCACATTGCTGCATTTACTTTTCCTACACCGCACTGTACCACTACTACCGGCATTCCTTTTAAATTACCCTCATGGAATTCCATACCGGCTTTCTTTGTAATCTGGTCTGTATCCATATTTTTCTTTAATGTTGCTACTTCTAATTCCATAGCTCCGATAATTCCGATTTTACTCATGTTTTCTTTCCTCTTTCTGCTGATTTCCTACTTATACATTGCGCAATATATTTTTTCATATTTTAAATTTATGATTTCTCACTTATGCAATACATTTTTCATATCTGCTTTAAAGCAAATTTTCCAAGCATCCTCTACGCCGGATAATTCAGGTGTGCATCATCAATATGATAAAGCACATTATTTAAATAGCGGTCTGCCAGATAGTTTGCCATACCAAGGTTCATATCAAGATAGTTGCCGCAGTCTTTTGGACTTGCGCCCGGTACTTCACCTTTAAAGTCACGGATGAACTCAAACATGCGAATCATCAGTGGCACGATATCTTTGGATGTATAGTCTCCCGCCAGCAACAAATAAAAGCCGGTCCGGCAGCCCATTGGTCCAAAGTATACGGTCTTGCTGGCATACTCTGCGTCATTTCTTAAAAAGGTTGCACCAAGATGTTCTATGGTATGCACCTCTGCGGTATTCATAACCGGTTCATCATTTGGTGATGTCATTCTTAAATCAAAGGTTGTTACTGTACTGTCTCCTACTGCATCCTTTCTTGATACATAGACACCCGGCTGCAGTTTAATATGGTCAATTGTAAAGCTTGCGATTTTCTCCATGTGCTTCTTCCTTCTTTCTCTTTTTTCAGAGTAAATTTATCATGCATTTTCTGTTGTGTCAAATTTTCTAACAGTCCTCCCAGATTTCTCGCTACTCACCTGCAGAACCTGCCACCGGCAGCTTCTTACGGATGCGTTGCAGCGTAAAAAAGTAAGATGCATACCCGCTATACGCATCTTACTTTTTATCTCCACAATCCTTTATGCGGTAATATTTTTTCCATTTTCCTGAATGCACTTTGCATACCAGTAATAGCTGTCTTTTGGGATTCTCTTAAAATCTCCGCTGCCGTCATCATGTCTGTCCACATAAATGAGCCCGTAACGTTTCTTCATTTCGCCGGTTCCGGCACTGACAATATCCATGGCTGACCAGATGGTATAGCCGAACAGGTCTACACCGTCCTCGATTGCCTCGCCCATTGCTGCGATATGGTCATTGAGATAGGAAATACGGTAATCATCGTGGATGCTTCCATCTGCATCGACTTCATCCGGTGCACCAAATCCATTTTCCACCACCATCATTGGAAGATGATAGCGGTCCCAAAGTTCATTTAATGTATAGCGCAGTCCCTTCGGGTCTATCTGCCAGCCCCACTCACTGGCGGTCAGATACGGATTCTTGGCTCCCTCCAAAAGATTTCCATCGGTCTGCTCTGCTGCATCATCTATCGTGGCACAGTTTGTCATGTAATAACTGAAGGTGTAGAAGTCCACGCAGCCGGCTTTTAATATTGCATCATCCTCCGGCTCCTTCTGAATCGTAATTTGATGCTCTTTAAAATAACGGTTCATATAAGACGGATAACTGCCGAACACGGCTACATCTCCGGCAAATTTATTTAATAGCCGGTCTTTGTGCTGGCACTCTAACATATCTTCCGGCCGGCAGGTCAGCGGATACTGCGTAATGTGTCCAATCATACAGCCCACTTTTATTTCCGGACTGATTTTCCTTGCTTCTATCACCGTTTTCGCTCCGGCAACAAACTGGTGATGTAATGCCTGGAATCTTACTTTTTCGTCTACGGTCATGGATTTAAGAGAAATGAATGCTTCCCCGCCGAGATATTTCCCATCAATCAGCCCCAGCGACTTATAAGCACCCATTGGCATTACGCCAAAGTTAATCTCATTAAATAAAAGCCAGTAATGTACCTCTTCTTTAAAATAATTCATTACACAACAGGCATAATGAACAAAATCATCAATTACTTCCCGGTTTGCAAAACCGCCCTTTTCTTTTACCAGATACCACGGCATTTCAAAGTGGCTTAATGTCACCACCGGCTCTATGCCAAAGGATTTGCACAGAATAAAAATATTCTTATAAAAAGAAAGTCCTTCCTGATTTGGCTCCTCTTCGCATCCGGTTGGAAAAATTCTTGCCCAACTGATACTCATGCGATAACATTTGCAGCCCATCTCCGCCAAAAGGCGGATATCTTCCTCATAATGATGATAATGGTCTACCGCATCATGGCTCGGATAGAATTCTCCTTCTTCCATGGTACTGCGAAACATCCGTGGTCTTCCGATTCCGCCACCTTTTATATAGTCCTGTATGGTAAGTCCTTTTCCTCCTTCTAAATATCCTCCTTCGCACTGGTTCGCAGCAGTGGCTACGCCCCATAAGAAATTTTCTTTAAATTCCACTTACACTCCCCCTATCGCTCTATTTTCCTTCCGAGGAATTCACCCAGCCGCTCATCAGAATATATGAGATTTACAGTCTGATAAAAATGCTGATAGCCGTCTCCTGCAAAAGAATGAAATGGTGCATCCTTTTTATAATTCTCCTGCAATTCCCATTCGAAACAGTCTATCAAATCTGTCAGATAATTTTTCTGAATCGGAATAATGTCATGTGCCGGATAAATTTTATAATCCTCTGTTACTTTTAATGCCAGCTCCTTCAAGCTGTGAAGTGTGCTCTGGAAGGGAGCCTGCACATCATTTCCCTGAAAATGCCAGATGTTGTGTGCAGATATCTGGTCTCCGGAAAAGAGCCATTTTTTCTCCTCTTCCAGAAGCATAATATGTCCATAGCTATGTCCCGGCGTATGTAATACCGTAAATTCAATATCTCCCAGCGAAATCTTGTCTCCATGACAGAGAAAATGAGGTTTCGTCTTACTGCTGATTCTCCACTCCGGGAACTCTTCCGGTATCAGTTCTTTTGTCCAGGGCATTTTATTTACCCTGTAATCCATTGCTTTTTTACGCATCTCTGTAGTGTCATTCCAAAGAAGCTTTCCCCAGTCCAGCGGATGTATCCACACTTCATCAAACCATTTGCTTCCAAGACCATGATCCGGGTCACCGTGACTTAACACCAGCATAACCGGCAAATCTGTAATTGTACGAACCAATGGCATGATATTTTCATAGCCATAGCCAATGTCAAAGAGCATTACCTTATCACTTCCTATAACAAGATAACAATGCACACTCTCTGTCTCCGTAATCACATAAAGCTGATCCGATATTTTTTCCACTACATTCAGACTTTTTTCCATTACGCTGCTTCCTCTCCATAAATGCCGTCATCAAATCCTAACACCCAAGTTGATACAAAGCTTACTACAATGGTAATTGCTGCTGCAGCAATTGCAAAATAGAAGTTACTCATCGTTCCATCCGGATTTAAGAAGATCGGCATTGTAAAGAAGGATGGAGCGCCGAAGCTGTATACTCTTACGCTGAAGATTGCACAGAAGATTGCGTTTACTATACATGCAATCCAGGTAGCAATCAAAGGTTTCTTCATTCGTACACAGATTCCATAAAGGGTAGGCTCTGTAACTCCTGCCAAGAATGCTGTAATTGCACAGGAAGATGCCAGTGTACGAAGGTTTTTATTTTTAGTTTTTAACATACAAGCTAATGCTACACCGAACTGTGAGAAGTTCATTCCGATAAATGCAACGAATAACATATTATCATATCCTGCTGTTGCAAACATGGACATTACAAGCGGAATCAATGCAAGATGCATTCCGGTTAATACTAAAAGTGGTGCAAGACAGCCAACAATTAATACAGAAGACCAAGGTGCTACATTATTGATTGCAGTCAGTGCTTTGCATAAAAGGTCTCCACAATAGCTTCCGATTGGTCCGGTAATACATAACATAACTGGAATCATGATAATAACAGACAGTAACGGTTTAAATACAAATTTAACTGCTGCTGGAACAATTTTAACTACCAGCTTCTCTACATAGCTGAAGATCCAGATGGTTAAAATAATCGGAATTACGGTAGAACTGTAATTTACTGTTTTCACCGGCAGTCCGAAAAGTGATACAAAGCTTCCCTGCTCCGTTAATCCAATCAATGTCGGACTAATCATAATTGCACCAAGGAAAACACTGGTCATAATATCACAGCCGAATTTCTTGGCAGAAGTATATGCCAGTAATACCGGCAGGAAATATAATGCTGCATTTCCAACCATGCTGATGATGGTATAGGTTGTGCCTTCTGTACTCAGTCCGCACTTGGTTAAAATAATCAGTAATGCTGAAATCAATCCACTACACATAATCAGTGGAATTGCCGGTCCTAAAATGGCAGAAAGCACATTGAGAATTTTTGATACAATTCCATTTTTCTCCGGTGCTGCATCTGCTTTTTCAACCTTCTTGCCATCACTGCTGTTTTCAATCTTATGCTTTGCTACAATTGCAGCATAAGCGGATGCTACATCATTTCCAATGATAACCTGAACACCACCAACACTTTCTACTACGCCCATGACATCCGGCAGCTTCTTGATTCCTTCCAGGTCTGCCTTAGACATATCTGCAAGCTGAAAACGAAGTCTTGTAGCACAGTGAAACAGCTTGGTAATATTTTGTTCTCCTCCCAGCCGGGTAATAATTTCATCTCCCAGCTTCTCATAATTTTTTCCCATAAACATTCTCCTTTCATAAATGACCCGCATTTATTTTGTTAAGCTTATTATACCGTGCTTTTATGTTTCAGGAAATTTATACTTTTGCGTCACTAATAGCGAAATCCTCTGCCTAGCTCTGTCCACCTAACAGCTCTTTTACATAGTCAAAGAATTCTATCATATCCCCTTCTCCGCCATAATGTGCTGCAATAACTTCTGTAATCTGCTTACCGCCATAAGAAAATGGCTTTTTAAGATAAATGCGATAAATCTTATTTCTGCCATCCTGCTCATGGTCAATCATAGAAAGACGATTGCTTCCGATGGTCTCCTTCGACACCTTCTGTTCCTGATATTCATAGCCGATTCTTTTCTTTAAATCATCAAAGTCTGCCACTTCTTCTATCAAGTACAGACTGTCCTTTGTGCCATATTTTTTCCGGAGCTTTTCTTCCTTTTCCTTCCAGTAGTTATTTTCAAGCTTATCAACATTTCTCCCCAGCCGCATAATCTGCTCATTGTCTGCAAAGAGATCGAGATAAGTAAAGGAAGTATCCTTTAATACCAGCTCCTTTTCCGATGTAATCCGAAGCTGGTAATTCCGGCAATACCACTCCTTTCTCTGTTCAAATAAATATTCCGGGATAACTGTTATCTCACTGATTCGCTCCCCTAAGAAGCCTTTTAATTTATTCTGCACATTATAAATGCTGCTGGCACTCTGGTCACTGATAAATAAAATATCCGGTTTTCTTCTGTTCCGTTCAATGGCAGATGCAAAATAAAGCACCAGATAGCCCATTTCCGCATCCGGAATCTCTGTATTTAAAACAGGACTTAAACAGGTTCTTAAAAGATGCATTTCCAGCGGATACCGCTTCGCCATTTCTTTGGTATGATTACCGATATTATTACGTCCATTCTGAATCCGGAGTTCCATTCTTGACACATGGTCTGATAAAACCTCTAAAAGGTCCCGCTCCACCTGCAATTTAAGTCCGGTTTCCTCCTGCACCCGCTGGATAAATACTTCTAATTTCTGCAGCATATCCAGTTGAATGTCCGTCTCCTTACAGACCATATTCAATTCCTTTAACCGTGCCTCTACATTCTGCTTTTCCTTCTCCTTAAACCGATAGGTGCACACCTTTTCGATTTCATCTACCAGCTCAGTAGAAAGTCTGCCAGGCATTTCAGTTGTGCCATCCTCTTCCTCTGTTACCGGAAATCCCATCTGGCTTCGCATCATGCATACTGCCAGATAACGTGCAAAATCATGATAGGCTTCTCCCGATACGATAAACTGGTTTCTGGTAAATACTTCTGCCAGAACAGCCTGTAACTTCTTCTGATTTTCTGCAAACTGCTCCATCTCTTCTTCCGAAAACAACATATGATAATCCTGTCTGCTCTGCATGGTCTTCATGCACATGATTCTCTTTACATTCTCCGATGCCTGAATCTTAAGTCCATATTGTCCGGATACCAAAAGATTTGCCCCCGGCGTGCGGCTTATAATCCGCTTTACCTGCGACAGGTCAGAAGTTACAGATGACCGTGAAAAAAATAATCGCTCAGAAATCGTTCCAATACTGGTATACTCCTTTTCAAACAGCAGCAAAGTAATAATCTGCTTGGAATGCACATAGTTCTCCTGTCCGTAACTTTTCTGTTCCTGCTCTAATGCAATCTTATTTTTCAAAAGATACCCCAGCCGGTTATTAGACTGTATCAGAGGCTCTCCTGACTGTTTCTCATTGATTGCCTTAATATCCATCTGCAGTGTCCTGCTGCTCACCCCGATATTTTCCCGCAGAAGGGAACCACTCATCCAGCCATCTGCACTTTTTAAGACCGCTATAATCTTTAACTGTCTGTCTGTATACATTTCATCCTATCTCCTGATTTTTTTCCATTCTTCTATCAGCCGCTCCAGACTCCATGCAGCATTGGCAGGACTGGTGGACGGCAGCTTGCAGATTTCTGCCTTATCCTTACAGGAACAGTATTTCATAAATAATTCGTAGGCTTTTGCGCCATTTAGGAAAACAGCCTCGATGGGAGCCTCCGTTAACAGCCGTTCAATATCATTTGCCACAACATTTGTTATGCTGCTGTCTGAAGATCCTGCTATGTCGCAGGATGCAATAACATCCCAGATAGCAATATGATTTTCAAGAAGAAATGCCTTCTTTTCTTCTATCGTCTCCGGGACCTCACAGCCGCATACTGCCGCCGTTACTTTCCAGAAGCGGTTTCTCGGATGGCCGTAGTAAAACCGGTTCTCTCTCGACTTGACCGACGGGAACGTTCCTAAGATTAATACTCTGGATTTTTTATCGTATACCGGGGCAAAAGTATGCATAACATGTTCTGTCTCCATCTTGTTTTCTCCTTTATAAAATGCTACACTAAAAAAGTTGAATTACCTTTACTATAAAATAGAATGACAAAATAATCAATTTTAAAGGACGATAATCATTATGTATATTCAATTAAATGGTCAGATTCTCTATTATGAAAAATATGGCGAAGGGCAGCCTTTCCTGCTAGTGCATGGAAATGGCGAAACCCACGAAATTTTTGATGTACTGATTCCGGAGCTTGCCGAACATTACACCGTTTATGCCATCGATTCCAGAGGTCACGGTCTTTCTGCTTCTCCAAAAGAACTTCATTACATGGATATGGCAGACGACATGGCAGCTTTTATTGATGCCTTAGAATTAAAGGCCCCTCTCTTTTATGGCTTCAGTGACGGCGGTATCGTCGGACTTCTCTTAGCTTCGAAATACCCGGATAAGCTCTCCAAGCTTATGATCAGTGGTGCAAACCTGACGCCAAAGGACATCAAAGGAAGAGACTACCGCCGCATCCGCAGGGAATGCAAAAAAAATCCGAATCCTTTTTCCACAATGATGCTCAATGAGCCAGATATCCAGCCGGTGGACTTACATAAAATCAAGATTCCAACCCTTGTCTTAGCCGGCGAAAAAGATTTAATCAAGAAAAAGGTTACAAAAAAGATTGCAGAAAATATTGAGCATGCCACTCTGGTTATTGTTCCGGGAGAAGGTCATGGAAGTTATATTGAACACAGTGATAAATTATATCCGCTTCTGTACTCTTTTTTAAACAAATAATCCATTGCAAACTTGAATTGCTGTGCTATAATAATTGCAGACCAAAATGAAAAAGGAGCTATTATGGAACATCTGATTATACCAAAAAATTATCAGTCTCAACTTAACCTGCATGATACACAGATTGCGATTAAAACAGTGAAAGATTTCTTCCAGAATCTGCTTTCCCTGCGTTTAAACCTTTCCCGTGTTTCAGCACCACTTTTCGTTGACCCTGATTCCGGATTAAATGATAACTTAAATGGTGTGGAGCGTCCGGTTACGTTCACCATCAAAGAACAGAATGAGCGTAAAGCAGAAGTTGTTCACTCTCTTGCTAAATGGAAACGTTATGCCTTAAAGCATTATGATTTCAAAGAGGGCGAAGGTCTTTACACCGATATGAATGCTATCCGCCGCGATGAAATCGCAGATAATATCCACTCTATCTTCGTAGACCAGTGGGACTGGGAAAAAGTCATTGCAAAGAAAGACCGCAGCATGGAAACTTTAAAAGATACTGTCCGTACTGTATACAAATGTCTTCGTAAAACAGAAAAATATATGGCTATCCAGTACGATTATATTGAAGAGATTCTTCCTCATGATATCTTCTTCATTACCACTCAGGAATTAGAGGATATGTTCCCTGAAAATACTCCAAAGGAGCGTGAATATTACATAACCAAGGCAAAGGGTGCTGTCTGCATCTTACAGATTGGTGATGTCTTAGAATCCGGCGAGCGTCATGACGGACGTGCCCCGGACTACGATGACTGGTCTTTAAATGCCGACATCTTAGTATACTATCCTGTCCTTGATATTGCACTGGAATTATCTTCCATGGGAATCCGTGTAGACAAGGCTGCACTGCTCTCACAGCTTGATAAAGCAGGCTGCCCGGAACGTGCTAAGCTTCCTTTCCAGAAAGCAATCATTGATGGCAAACTTCCATATACCATCGGTGGAGGAATCGGACAGTCCCGTATCTGTATGTTCTTCCTTCGTAAGGCCCATATCGGAGAAGTCCAGTCTTCTCTCTGGCCGGAAGACATGTGCAAGGCTGCAGCAGATGCAGGTATCCAGTTATTGTAAAACGAACTATGCGTAAATATTAAATCCCCGGTATCATATCTTTTTCGGATATGATACCGGGGATTTCTTATTTTGTAATTATATGCGTGCCCAACTCTACTCTGCACGGATTACATCATGCATATCATACATTCCGGCAGGTTTTCCCTTTAAGAACTTTGCTGCTTCTACAGCTCCTTTCCCAAAGATTGCCTTAGAATATGCCGTATGCTTAAATTCAATCACTTCATCAGTTCCTGCGAAGATTACTTCATGTTCACCAACAATGCTTCCTCCACGGACTGCCTGAATACCGATTTCTTTTGCATCTCTCTTCTTCCGCTCACTGCTCCTGTCTAATTTATAGGAATAGGTATTGTCCATAGCTTCATTCATGGCATCTGCCAATGCAAGAGCAGTTCCACTCGGCGCATCCAGCTTCTGGTTATGATGTTTCTCTACGATTTCCACATCAAAGCCGGCAGGTGCAAGCTTCTTTATAGCAGTCTGCAATAAATCCATTAAGGTATTGATTCCAAGTGACATGTTGGCAGATTTTAAAATTGCAGTCTCTTTGCTGGTCTCAGTAACTTTCGCCAGCTGGTCTTCGGATAAACCGGTGGTGCAAAGTACCAGCGGAAGCTTCTTCTCGCCACAGTAATTTAACAGTTCATCTACTGCCTTCGCATTTGAAAAATCAATCACAACATCTGCTGCAATCTGGCATTCCCGGATGGTCTTATATACCGGATAATCATTTTTCTTTTCATCATAGGTATCAATTCCGGCTACAATTTTCACATCTTCGTCCTGCGCAATCAGGCCGGTTATTACCTGACCCATTTTTCCATTACAGCCATGCATGATTACTTTTGTCATCTCTATCATCTCCAGTTTCTTATTCTAATTTTAATCCATATGTACGCATTGCCTGAATCAGTCTCTCTTTATTGGCCTGCTCCATCTCGCAAAGCGGGGAACGAAGCGGTCCGACGTTCTTGCCCATAAGATTTAATGCTTCTTTTACCGGAATCGGGTTTACTTCACAGAATAATGCATCAATCAATGGAAGGGCTTCTCTCTGTAACTGATTTGCTGTTGCAAGGTCGCCTTTGAAGAAGCTTTCACACATATTATGCACTTTTGCCGGAGCAAGGTTTGCCCATACGGAAATTACTCCGATTCCGCCAATGGACATAAGTGGTACAACCAGTCCGTCTTCTCCGGAATATAAATCAAGCTTTCCATCGGTTAAGTACATGGTCTTAGATGCCTGTGCAAGGTTACCGGTTGCTTCTTTTAATCCAACAATATTTTCCTGGGTGCGGAATAATTCTGCAACTGTCTCCGGCAGAAGGTTACATCCGGTTCTTCCCGGTACATTATACATAATAATCGGAAGTCTTGTTTCCTGTGCAATCTTAGAATAATGTCCGATTAAACCTTTCTGTGTTGCCTTATTATAATATGGAGTTACGATAAGTGCTCCGTCTGCTCCTGCTTCTTCTGCTTCTTGGGTCAACTGGATTGCTGTCTCCGTTGAGTTAGAACCGGTTCCTGCTACTACCGGAACTCTGTGTTTTGCAAATTCTACTGCTGCACAGATTACTTTGTGATGTTCTTCCATGGATAAGGTAGAACTCTCTCCTGTTGTTCCTGCAATTACGATACAGTCTGTACCTTCAGAAATCTGTTCTTCGATTAATTCCTCTAATTTGTCATAGTTAACTTCTTCATTTGCTTTCATTGGGGTTACAATTGCAACTCCGGAACCTTTGTAAATAGACATGTTCTTTTTCCTCCACTTTATAAGTATCTTATTTATTGTATGAAGATATCGTTTGTTTTGCTTTTATTACCAGCATAAAAAACCGGCTCACAGGGAGCCGGTTGATATTCCACTTAAATTATTATGGATCATACCGATAGCGCCCCATCTTATTACAAGATGACAGTCATGAACTTCTTCAATCCATGCCCAAGATTATTCTTTGCAGGAAAAATAACCTTTCGGCGTGTTCCCCTTTCCTTATGTCTTCTTCTATGTCTGCCATATCCGACCAAGTACTCTTGTCTCACGCAACCTCTACCTTCATATATTAAATTTCTTACCTCAATATAGCACCGCTGCTACTATCTGTCAACGTCCTATGCAGACATTTTACATTTTCTTTCTTATTTTTCCGCAGTAATCTTATAAATCTCATCTGCATAGCTGCGAATGGATTCTTCTAATACCCTTCCGGTCATAATAACCTCTGTTTCATCCATCTTTGCTTTTAAAACAGCTTCTAATTCTTCCGACGAAATTACTCCGGCATCTATAAGGCCCAGAACTTCATCCAGAATCAGTACATTGCATTCACCGGTAACCAGCACTTTCTTGGCAAAATTCAGTCCGTTTTTCATATTGAGTTTCTCTTCTGCCTGTCTTTCTTCCGGCAGTTCATCATAATTCTCTTCTGATTTCTCAAAACGGAATACCTTGATTTCCGGTTCTAACTGCTTCATATAAGCAATCTGATCATCTGTTTTTCCTTTTAAAAACTGGATAATAATTACACTCTTATTCTCTCCGGCTGCCCGCAACGCATTGCCCAGTGCAGCATTGGTCTTTCCACGACCTGCACCATAATAAATCTGTACGGAACCCTTTTCCATGACAAACCTCCATGCCAATTCTTACAGGGACTCTTTATCCCAGATTTACTTACGATACCACAATTTCCAATAAAAAGCAATGTCTGTATGTTTCATGTTTTCTCAACTATTCTTTATTTCTACTATTTTATTCCATATATTCAATTTTGCTCACGGATACTTCATAGGCGGTACGCTTCTCTACCTCATCCTCATTTAAGCGTTTGACATACTCCCTGCTCTGGATTCTGCCCCAGATCTGCACATGCACACCCACCTCAAATCTTGCGGCAAATCTTGCATTTCTTCCCCAGCAGATGCATGGGATATAATCAGATTTTCCATAGGAACGGTTTACCGCCACCAACAGGTCTGCAATTTCTCTTCCAAGAGGAGTCTTACGGTAAATCGGGTCTTTACAGATATAGCCATCAAGAAGAATCTGGTTGCTCTTCATCTCCTCTGTCTCTTCTTCAATAAACTCAATCTCCCGGACGAATACGGAGAGAACCAGCCGGTTCTTAAGTTCCTCATGTCTGTTATAGGAACGGAACTGTCCGGTCACATATACCTTCTGTCCTATGTAACTCTGCGAAGTGTCAATCAGACGCTCTGAAATCATCAATGGAATGTAGTCGGAAAAATTACTTAATCTGCTGACCGCTACCTCTACCATATAAAAGCCTTCCCCATACACTTCATGACTGTATTGGAAATCGGAAATAATCTCCCCTACAATGGATACCTGGTTGTTTTCTAAAATCTTATCTGCCATGAATCTTTCTCCTTTATTTAGTGTGTTTTCGAACGTTTTTACAGTACCATTCCAATGAGATGAAACTCATCAAAATCTGTCGATAACATTTTGGATATATTATGCATAAAGCCACTTTTCCATGCATATGCGCTGTGTCCTTGAACAAAGAATGTGCCTTGGCACATTCTCGCGCCTGCGGCGGTCGCTTGCGACATCTACCTTATACGCCGCAGTGTGCATCCTCGCGGAGCGTTTTTTTCTTTACAGGAAAGCAATTTCCTGTAAAGAAAGAAATACTTGCGTATTTTTCAATATGTGATAGAATAAAAACGCCGGTCATTTATAGACAGGCATTATATATAAGAAGAAACTGAATTTTATGCACTGATAGAAGGAAGGATTTTATATGAAAACAACAAGAGACGATATTAGAAACATAGCTATCATCGCCCACGTTGACCACGGTAAAACTACTCTGGTCGATGAGCTGTTGAAACAGAGTGGTGTATTCCGTGCCAATCAGGAAGTCCAGGAACGTGTCATGGATTCCAATGATATTGAGCGTGAACGTGGTATTACCATTCTTTCTAAGAATACTGCTGTATTCTACAAAGATGTAAAAATCAATATCATTGATACTCCTGGCCATGCCGACTTCGGTGGCGAGGTTGAGCGAGTTCTGAAAATGGTAAACGGTGTTATTCTTGTGGTAGATGCATTTGAAGGTGCTATGCCACAGACCAAATTCGTTCTTATGAAAGCACTGGAACTGAATCTGCCGGTTATTGTATGTATCAATAAAATTGACCGTCCAGAAGCAAGACCGGAAGAAGTTATTGATGAAGTATTAGAGCTTTTCATGGATTTAGACGCTTCTGACGAACAGTTAGACTGCCCATTCATCTTCGCTTCTGCAAGAGATGGATACGCCATAAGAAATTTAAATGATGAGCGCAAGGATATGACTCCTTTATTCGAAACCATTATCGACTACATTCCGGCACCTACCGGTGACCCGGATGCAAACACCCAGGTTCTTATCAGTACCATTGATTATAATGAATACGTTGGACGAATCGGTGTTGGTAAAGTAGACAACGGTGTCTTAAAGGTAAATCAGGATGCTATCGTAGTAAACCACCACGAGCCTGACAAACAGAAAAAAGTCAAAATCAGCAAATTATACGAATTTGATGGTCTGAATAAAGTAGAAGTAAAGGAAGCGAAAATCGGTTCTATCGTTGCTATTTCCGGTATTGCAGACATCCATATCGGTGATACCATCTGTGCAACAGACAACCCGGTTGCCATTCCTTTCCAGAAGATTTCTGAGCCTACTCTTTCCATGAATTTCATGGTCAACGACAGCCCGCTTGCAGGACAGGAAGGTAAATTCATTACTTCCCGTCACTTAAGAGACAGACTGTTCCGTGAGTTAAATACCGACGTCAGCCTTCGTGTAGAAGAAACCGACAGTGCAGACTGCTTCAAGGTTTCCGGACGTGGTGAGTTACATCTTTCCGTATTAATCGAAAATATGCGTCGTGAAGGTTATGAATTTGCAGTCAGCAAGGCTGAAGTTCTTTACCACACTGATGAAAACGGCAAGAAATTAGAGCCTATGGAATTAGCTTATGTTGACGTTCCGGATGAATTCACCGGTACTGTTATTGATAAATTAAGCCAGCGTAAAGGTGAGATGGTTGATATGCGTCCAATCAGCGGCGGCTATACCCGTATGGAATTTAACATTCCATCCCGTGGTCTTATCGGTTACCGTGGAGACTTCTTAACCGACACCAAAGGAAATGGTATCATCAATACCATTTTCAATGGCTATGCTCCATACAAGGGAGATATTGCTTATCGTAAACTTGGTTCCCTGATTGCTTTCGAATCCGGCGAATCCGTAACTTACGGTCTGTTCTCCGCTCAGGAGCGTGGTACTCTCTTCATCGGAGCCGGTGTAAAGGTTTACTCCGGTATGGTGATCGGTTCTTCCTCTAAACCGGAAGACATTGAATTAAACGTATGTAAGAAGAAACACTTAACCAATACACGTTCTTCTTCCGCAGACGAAGCGCTGACCCTTGTTCCACCAAAGATACTTTCCTTAGAGCAGGCATTAGACTTTATCGATGTTGACGAGCTCTTAGAGGTTACTCCAGAATCCTTACGTATCCGTAAACGTATTCTTGACCCGACCTTAAGAAAGAGAGCTAACTTCAAGAAATAAAAGTATCTCATGATATAGCATAAGAACTCCCCCGGATATTGAAATTTCTTCCAATATCCGGGGGAGTTTTCGATTACTATAAATGCCTAGTACGCACCATCTTTGTCATATTATTGCAGATATCCGTCCTTTATAATATCAGAAACCACACTGGTCGGAATCGTAAATTCTACAATTCCCATATAACCCGGTGCTACTTCATATTTATCAAAAACAATGGTCAACTCTCCTTCTTTGTTGACATAGAAATTTACATCATTCTTAATTCCATCAAAGCTGTAGCCATCTACATCCTTGTCTAAGAAGTATTGCAGGTTACTGTCTTTTTCCATATTTTCCTTCATCTGCTTTTCTATTTCCTCTGAAATCCGGTCCAGATAATCGGAATCCTTCTGAAATAAATCATTTAATGTAATGGTATTTCCGGTTTTCTTATCTATATTATAGATTTTCGTATACTGGTTCGATCCTGCCATTACAATGGAAGTATCAATTCTTAAAGCAAACAGCCGGTCGTTATCTGTCACTACCTGATAAGACGAATTCACTGCCTCATTACCATTCTCACCATCTTCAATGGAAGCTACATCAGACTGATAAGACTTAATAATACCACCGGCATACTTTTTCACTTCCTGATTCAGCTCGTCCGTCTCATCCGATAATACTTTCCCATCCTGATTTGTCACTGCCACCTGGGGAATGTCTACATTTGCTTCCATATTCTTATCATCCTGTACATCAGAATATGTAGAAAAGTTCACTACTTTTACAATTGTGCCAAGTAATGGAACCTCTTCCATGGCATGGGCTATTGTCGGGCTTACATTTACCGAAATCACCAGTGCAACCATAGCTGCCGCTACCGTTGCTGCTCCTTTTAAAAAGCGGATACTGCCTTTCTGGGTCTCCCTCTTTCCTTTTCTGATTCCGGCTTCCACCTGCGTTTTCAATGCTTCCGGGACTTCTATCTGCTCATATTCCTGCTTCATCCTGTCTATTTTCTCATGGTTCATGCTATTTCCTCCCTGGACATCTTTATCTTTAATTTCTTTAAGCTGCGATACAGGATTGATTTTACGGTGTTTGGATTTTCTTTCAGAAGATCTGCAATATCATCTATTTTCCATTCTTCAAAATATTTTAATATCACAATAGTTCTTTCCCGTTCTTCTAATTCTTCCAACGCTGCCAGCATATCCCAGTCTTTGTATACATCTTCTTTTGCTTCTTCCGGGATAAATACTCCACTTACGATACGCTTCTGTTTCTTGCACATATCCAGTGACGTATTTATAACAATCCGCCAGAGCCAGGTCTTAATATAGGTTTCTTCCTTCACCTGACCGGCATTCTTCATTGCCTTATATGCACTTTCCTGCACTACATCCATTGCGTCCTGTTCGTTCTTTACATAGGTAATTGCCAGCCGGTAAAGCTGCTCATAGGATGCAAGAATTTCCTGCTCCACCGCTTTTGCGATTCCTCTTTTCTTCATTCCTGTTTCCTCTTCTCTTTCCGAAAACCTGCATATGCAAAGAAAGCCTTTCAACCTTTGCTTTCTGTAAATTAGACGTTCCAGCCGGAAAAATAGTTTCATCTTTTTTATTATAACCCACACAACTTACTGCCGGCAACTCCTTACCTGTGCTTTGCACCCAGAAAATGCTTCCTCTCTTTCATAAATCTCTCTTCTTTTTTGTACTTTTTATTTAGGGAAATGCATAGATTACTACAAAAAATGAATTGAGAATTGCTATGTGCGGTATTTCTGGTTTTTGTAATTTACATACTGATTTTTTAGAAAGGGAGCCTTATTATCGTAACATTCTATCTGATATGAGTGACGCACTTTATCACCGCGGGCCGGACTCCCATGGTATTTATTTAACCTCTCATACAGGGTTTTCCCACACTCGGCTTGCCATTATTGATCCTCATGGTGGACTTCAGCCTATGACCAGACATTATTGTGACGCAGACTTCACCATCGTCTATAATGGAGAACTTTATAATACGAAAGAACTCCGTGAGGAACTGGTTTCCCATGGCATGACCTTTCGTACTCATTCCGATACAGAAGTCATTTTAAATGGATTTCTTTTTGAAGGACCGTCCTTTGTCCGGAAAATGAATGGTATTTTCGCTTTTGCCATTTATGATGAGGCTCATCAGCTTCTCTATCTCTTCCGGGATGCCTTTGGTGTAAAGCCGCTCTTTTACCGGCTTTTTCATGATACACTTATCTTTTCTTCCGAGCCGAAGGGAATTTTCTGTTATCCCGGCTGCATCCCTTCGGTAAATAAAACAGGACTCTGCGAAATCTTCGGACTTGGTCCTGCCAGGAACCCCGGCAACGCAGTTTATGAGCATATGGCAGAATGTCTGCCGGGACATTACCTCACTTTCCGTGCTTCCGGACTGAAAGATTACTGTTACTTCCGATTAGAAAGCCATCCACATACAGACAGCTATGAAGAAACCGTTGTCCACACAAAAGAGCTGCTGTTACAGTCCATCCGTCGGCAGATGGTTTCCGATGTTCCTATCTGCACCTTTCTTTCCGGCGGGTTGGATTCCAGTCTTGTCTCTTCGGTCTGTGCGGAAGAATTAAGAAAAGAAGGGCAGACTCTTTCTACCTATTCCTTTGACTTTACAGATAATTCCCGTTACTTTAAGGCAAATGATTTTCAGCCCTCCGAAGACCGTCCCTTTGTGGATATTATGAAAAACTATCTTAAGAGTGAGCATCAATATCTGACCTGTGACAACCGCTCCCAGGCTGACTTACTCTTTGCTTCCATGAAAGCCCATGACCTTCCATGTATGGCTGACGTTGACTCATCCCTGCTCTTCTTCTGCCGGGAAGTCAGTAAGCAGCATAAGGTAGTCCTGACCGGAGAATGTGCCGATGAAGTTTTCGGCGGCTATCCGTGGTTTCACCGGAAGAATTTTCTTTCCTGCAACACGTTTCCATGGACACCGGATTTGTCTTTCCGCAAGTCCTTCTTAAAAGACGAAATTGCAGATGCACTGTCCTTAGATTCCTATGTGCAAAGTTCTTATGAAAATGCCATTGCAGAGGTCGATATTCTGCCATCGGACAATGCTACGGAATGCAGCCGCCGGCGTATTTCCTATCTTAACATCCGCTACTTTATGCAGACTCTGCTAAACCGCATGGACCGCACCAGTATGTTCTCCGGTCTGGAAGCCCGCGTTCCTTTTGCAGATAAAAACCTGGTTTCTTATGTCTTTAATGTGCCATGGGAAATGAAAGCCAAAGATGGTCTTGTGAAAAACCTTTTGCGGCAGTGTGCGAAAGACTATCTTCCGGACACCATTACTTTCCGCAAGAAAAGTCCTTATCCTAAGACCTACCATCCTTACTATGAACAGCTCCTGCGTCAGCGTCTGAGTGCACTGCTGACCACCGGGGAAAGTCCCCTTCTTGCACTGATTGATAAAGAAAAGACTATGCAATTCTTAAATCAGGAAGGAGACTATGGCAAACCATGGTATGGCCAGCTTATGGCAGGTCCTCAGATGATTGCTTATCTCCTGCAGATTCATTACTGGCTCAGTGAATATAAGATTGACCTTCATTTATAATCTACCGGCATTGGAGACAGCACCACCGGCTGCAGCTGTTTTTCTTTCATGGCTGCAGCAATAGTCTCCTCTAACCGGCTAAAATCCGCCACCAGAGAATGAGGTTTCTTCTGATAATCATCCTGCCGGAAAGGCACAAAATAGATATGCTTCATATTCATCAGCAGTCCGATATTTCTAAGATTCATGGACAAAGCATCATTGGTAGAAATTGCCAGCACCAACGGCTTTTCATTTCTAAGATGCGCTTTGGCTGCCATAAGCACTGTAGTATCTACAATGCCCTGCTGCAGCTTTGCCATGGTATTTCCGGTACATGGTGCAATTGCCATCACATCAAAAAGTCCTGACGGACCGATGGTTTCTGCCTGCACGATACTTTGAATTCCCCTTTCTCCTGTAATCTCCTGCATTCTGTTTTGAAATACTTCCGCTGTCATAAATCTGGTATCCAAAGTTCCTGCATGTCTGGAGTATACCGGAATAACTTTTATTCCTTTTTGCACCAGTGCTTCTGTCGTCCGGAGTATCTTCCCAAAAGTACAGAAAGAGCCGGTAATTCCAAGTCCTAATGTAAGCTTATACTCTTCCATAATCTGCTGCTCCTCTTTCTATCATCCGTGCAAGAATGATTCCTGCACTTTCTGTCAGTATTCTTCCAGGAACGGCAGTAAGATGTTCCACATGAATACCTTTTTCTTCTAACTCCTCTGCCGGAAGTCCGCCACCAGTTGTAATATCCCATAGATATGTTTTCTCATCGCACCATTTTAAGACTGTGTCTATTGAACATGGTTTATCTGCCATATAAAAAATCCACTCAAAGTTCTGCTCCTCTGCATTCTCCTGCCACAAGCTACACCCCATTTCCATTGCCACCCGCTGGCAATCTTCCTTTATATCATAAACAGTTACTTCCGCTTCCAAAGATAAAAGCAGCTTTGCCATGGCTCTTCCACAATAACCAAAACCTGCCACCAGACAGTTTCTTCCTTTCACGCAGCACCTGCTCTTTGTCATTGCTTCTACAAGGCAGCCTTCTGCTGTAAGTCCGGCATTCTCATTTCTAAAGACTTCATCTTCCATATAATCAACCAGCCGTATCCGCCGCCCTGATGGTCTTCGTGTCAGAACCTCCGGGAAACAACCTCCATAAATAACACTTCTCTCCGCTGCATAGGATAATACCATTCCTATTTTTACCCTGCTTCCTCTGATTCTGCCATCCTCCTCCAATGCCCGCAACGGTAATACAATAATCTGACACTGCATCAGTCGCCGGATATTCTGCTCCGTTATTTCTATGATTCCAATTCCTGATTCCGTCAGACAACGTTTCAATGCCGGTGTTCTTTCATCTGCTCCAATGATTGCGATTTGCATTTCATCCCTCCTTGCCTTGCAATCGTCTGTTATTACTATATGCGGATGCTCCATTTTGTTACCGACAGCAAAAGAAAACAGAACCGGTCTGCACCGATTCTGTTTTCCTTTATCTGTTTTCTTTTTATCTGCTATTTTTTAAACTGCTACAATAACACCGCCATTATTGGCATACATGGTGCTGACTCCTGCAGTATCTACAATTCTGATATCTTTAAATTTTGCCAGCTTTTCCAATTTTTCTTTTACCTGTTTTGCACGTTCCGGACAATTGCAATGTGCGATGGATAAAATCTTCTTTTCACACTCTTTCGTTCTCTTTACAATTTCATTAACCATATAGTCCAATGCCTTTGTCATTCCTCTTGCCTGTCCCAGCTGACAGATTGTACCCTCGGGCGTGGCCCCCATTACCGGCTTGATATTTAATGCCCCGGCAACCCAGGCTTTCAGGTTACTGAGTCTGCCGTTTTTACGCAGAGTCTCTAAAGTCTCTAATACAAAGAAGGTCTGCTGGTCTTTAATATATTTTTCTGTCTCAGCAACCACTTCTTCAAAGCTCTTTCCGGCTTCCTCTGATTCCTGTATCTTTTCTGCAATCAGAGTCTCTCCAATGGATGCGGAACAGGAATCAAATACATGAATCTGTTTTGCCATATGTTCTTCTAAATAAAGCTTCTTTGCCAGCTCTGCACTGTTATAAGAACCGCTTAATTTACCGGAAAGTGTTACTACATATACATGCTCTGCTTCTCCTAAATATGCTTCCACATATCTCTGTGGAGATGGGCAGGATGACTTCGGGCTATGCCTGCTTTCCTTTACCCTGCGAATAAACTCCAGTTGATCAAAGGATTCATCATCCACCACATGGTATCCATCTACCTCAAGCTCTAACGGAACAGACTGGAATCTTCCATCTGCTTTCATATCATCAAATAACTCTCCACAGCTGTCTACTATGATTTTGTAGCTCATTTTCTATCCTCCTGATTGCGTGGTCATCTCTCTTATAGTATGTACGCAATGTTTAAAATTATATATTATGTTTTCCTTTGTAATAACAAGTAGTTTTCATTACTACGTCATATTATCATAAATATTACGTTTTGAAAAGAGGATATTTAAATTTTTATAATATTTCACAAATATTTTATTTTTTCAGGAAAGTAAGTACCCGCATTGTCTCATTTTTCATATAAAATAAGGAACTATCCCCGGTATAATAATCCCCGATATGCCCTTCTTCAATGAAAAACTGCTGTGCCTGCCCATAAACTGCCTCATCCTCAAACTTCATCTGTACAGGGTGGCTGTCAAGCTCTGTAAATAATGCTCCGATATCTTCCGGATACCAGTCCTTAAAATAACAATTTTCCTGCACAAAATAACTGTCATCCAGGCAATTGCATTCCGGCAATGAAAAATTCACATTGGGACTGTGGGTCTGAAATAACTCTTCTGTAGTTGCAGTAAAAAAGCAATAATCTACCACTTCAGCTACATCTCCGAAGTCATCCGGACTGTTGGAAGTTGGATTACCCCAGGTAGTATCCATATAATAATAGGCTCCATCCAGTTCGATGAGATTCCATGCATGTGGTTCTCCATTGGCAGTTCCTGTCACTATCGTACATGGAATATCTAATAAATCCATCAGATATTTTGTGGCACAGGCATAGCCCTGGCACACCGTTCTTCCCTCTAGAAATACACTGATGATATTCTGATTATTCTCTGCATTAAGGTCATAATTTACCGTACGCACCAGCGTATCAAATATAAACCGCGCTTTCTGGTAATCACTGTCCTCGGATGAAATGCCGCCAAGCAGTACGTCGACCTTTTCATCAATTGCCGCCTGTGTCTCCTGTCTTGCAGCTTCATCCATTGTATACTTCGGTGCAAACTTAAGCCCGGTCAATACACCCGCACGGGAATATTCCGTATAGGAATAGCCATCCACCCAGAAGAGTCCACCATAGTCTGCCATAATTGCTTCATACATTTTTGCCAGTACGTCTTTATCTAATGTAGCAACTGTCACCTCTTCCCGATGATTTAAAATAGCATCCAGCATCTCATCATAAACAAGCTGTTCTTCTTCCGTAAGCTGGCCATATACATATTTTTCCTCTGAAACCGACTCTACCGGAAGCAAGGTATTATCCGGTATCTGTCCATTGATATCTTCTACTACTTCATCTACCCATTCTTCAACGGATGACGTATTACAGCCGGTAAACAGAAATGCCATAAGTATTCCTGCAATACCGGTTAATAATCTTTGTTTTCTCATATCATTTCCTTTCGATCTGCTTCTTTTCATAGACATTCTACAATACTTTCTCTGTTTTTTCTATCCGGTTTGTGTTACACTTTAAAAATGAGGAGGATACTATGATTGCAATACAACTTTTACAGGTAAAGGATTTTATGAATAAATTACTTCGCACGGATTTATTTGACCACTTCTTATTATCAGAAGCTACCATCCGTGGAAAAGGTTCCTATGAAATCGACGGACATCTTGTACCGGATTTCTACAGTCCGGAAGAACTAGATGAACTGGAACTAACCGGTTTAAGCTGCCTGCCTTTTGGCATGCTGCGTGAAAACTGCTTCGCCCTGATCAAGGGAAAACATACCCCCTCCTATTTTCGCTTTATCTTTCAGCTTTCTCCAAAGAATCTTAAAAATACTCTGGAAGTAAGTAAAAGTGGTCTGACTACCCAGGATTTGAATGGAGTTTTCTTAAACATCAAATTTCAGGATGGTATTCTTTCCTGTACCAATGGTGTATCTTACCGCAGTTTTACCTTAGACCACACCTTCGACCAGGAATGGGATCTGCTGATACGAAAATTTTTTGCCGGGCATGATATCCCCTATACTGATATCAACTAATTTTCTTTACTTTTAAAATAAATTATGCTATTCTAAGCATAGCCGTATGGCTAGATAATTTTTGTGGAGGTACTATAATGAACGGTACAGTTAAATGGTTTAATAACCAGAAAGGTTACGGATTCATCTCTGATGCAGAAGGTAATGATGTATTCGTACACTACTCAGGACTTAACATGGATGGTTACAAATCCTTAGAAGAAGGCGCAGCAGTAGAATTTGACGTAACAGAAGGCGCTAAAGGTCCTCAGGCAACTAACGTAACAGTAATTAAATAGTTGCAATAATCAAGGTTTTTCAATGTACCTTTCTCAGATATAGAATTTGATTTTTAATAATGATTTTTTATGTTGATTAAGATATAACGAACGAATTTGATTAAGAAAAATGGGATTGCTTCCTTCGGTATTATTACCGTTGGCTGCAATCCCGTTTTCTTACCTGTATGCAAACAACATAGAAACTGCTGCTCCGATAAAAATAAAGAAATCGGAAATATTAAATACAATTCTTGAAAAGCGTTTCCACGGTGTATCAAAGCGAATATAATCCACCACATGCTTCTTATGAATTCTGTCCCAGAGATTACTTAATCCGCCGCCAACCATCATACTCATACCGGTTTTCAGTCCTGCATTTCCTTTTCTTAATACAAATCCATATATGGTCATCAGTCCTGCCATGCATGCACTGTGTAACCCCAGCATAATTTTCGGTTTCTTCGCTAAAAGATTCAATGCGGCTCCATTGTTATAATATTTTTCAATTACAACCGGAAGCTTTGGAACTCTTCTTTCTTTTCCCAACGGCTCCTTCTTATCAAGCCGCTGCTTGATTCCTTCATCCAGCCCGAAAATGGATACCACCAGTAATAAATATTTCATGGAAACTCCTCCTTCTTTTGTCCTGCCTGATTCCTTCTACCCTTTTCTTTCTCTCTTTCTATTCCGCCTGCTCTATAATTCTATGTCAGCAATCACCTCCCGCAGTGCTTTTGCTGACGTATGAAGCCTTGCCCGCTCTTCTTCGTCTAATGACACCGGAAGAATCTGCTCCACGCCACCGGCATCCACCACTGCCGGCATGCTCAGCACGATATCGGAAATGCCATATTGCCCATGCATCAGACTGGACACCGGAAGCACCGAATGTTCATCCCGGACAATACATTCACAAATCCGCTTAATCGCCATTGCAATCCCATAATAGGTTGCCTGCTTACGCTCTATGATTTCATAAGCACTGTTCTTTACTTCTTCATATATACGCTTCGTATGACTTTCATATTCCTCATAGCCACGCAGCTTATAAATCTGTTCCAACGGAATACCGGATACGTTGGCAGAACTGAATACCGCCACCTCGCTGTCTCCGTGTTCTCCTACAATAAATGCATGCACACCACGATTGTCGATGCCAAGCTGTTTTCCCAGCATATTTTTTAACCGGGCCGTATCCAATACAGTTCCGGAACCGATTACCCGGTTTTCCGGAAAACCGGATAATTTCAATGCTGCCAGCGTCAGTATATCCACCGGATTCGATACAATGAGTAATATGCCACGACACCTTCTGCTAGCAATTTCCGGGATAATATTTTTGTAAATGGCTACATTTTTCTTTACCAGCTCAAGCCTTGTTTCTCCCGGTTTCTGGTTTGCTCCCGCCGTAATGATAATAATGTCGGCATCCACAATGTCATCATAACTGCCGGCATATATTTTCATCGGTGCGGCAAATGGCATTCCATGGCTGATATCCATGGCCTCTCCTTCCGCTCTTGCTTTATCCACATCAATTAAAACCAGTTCAGAAAAGAGCTTGCTCTGCATCAGTGTAAATGCAGTGGCAGAGCCGACAAACCCACATCCGATAATGGCTGCCTTTCGTAAATCAATTGCATGTTCCTGTTTCATCTTTACCCTCCTGCTTCGTGTTTTCTATATAGAATCCCACAGAAGCAGTTATTCTATGCAAACAAGAACCTCTTATGTCCGGCGCAATTGTTCGAAGGTCTGATAGAGATTTAATGTTCCATAGCCCCATTCCCGGTTCGGATAGACTCTGCTTTCCAGCCGCACCGCGCCACGGATAAAATCATTTTTAATTTCTGCATTTGTAATATCAGTATTATAACCACGCTCTACTGCCCATTCCAGATACAGTGCTGCAGCTCCTGCAGTAATTGCCGCTGCAATGCTGGTACCACTTCTTGCCTCAAACCGGTTGCCCGGTGCCGGTCCAATCACATTGACACCCGGTGCTGCAAAATCCGGCTTTACCAGTCCCGATGCAGTGTATCCTCTGCTGGAATTCAGATAAATACTGTCATTTCCTGCATTGTATCCACCTACTGTCATCGGTGCAGCTGCATTTCCCGGCATGGTAATTGTCGTATCCGGATTAGAACGAATAAAAGAAATATCACCGGCAATCAGTCCGGTAATCGGAAGCCACATGTGATATCTTCCTTCTATACTGTAATCGCCATTTACCTCAATCGTCCAGATGCCTCTGGTGGGCCGGTCAAACCGGATATAAATAAGCTGATCTCCTGTGGCAGTGCCAACAATGTGGTAATCAATGATAACCTGTGTATTTTCAAATACAAAACGGTATACCTCTCTGCCATCCTGCTGCACCCGGACACCTGCCGTCCGCTCTCCCGTTGGCGATATAATCCGCACCGAATAAAGCTCCGGAGCCTTTGCCCACATTTCAATATGGAAACCCGCCACTGCATCTTCCACATCTACTTCTACCACATCACTCTGCTGCCCGAATGCAACTTCTCCGTAATAATGATGTCTGGCAGTAGCTTCATTCCCTGCTGCTACCACAACTGCCGTATTCCGCTTGAAGGAAACATAATTAAGATAATACGAAATCACACTGTTTCCACTGTGATCCCCGGAATTGCTTCCAAGCCCAAGATAAATCACCAGAGGGCGGCGATATCGTTCCGCCAGTCTGGTCAGATATGCCACCCCCGCCATAATATCATTTTCCTGATAAGCCTCTGCACCTTCCGGAATATAATAAAAACGCCTTAAATATTTCTTTGCCGGCTTCAGCTTTACCATGGCAATCTGTGCATAGGGTGCTACTCCGGCAAATTTCTCCGAAAGTTTTTCGCTTCCTGCCGCAAGAAGCCCTGCCATAAAGGTACCATGTCCTTCTTCATCCCGGTGAGGTACTACCCGAAGAGGTGCATCTGTTAACAATGCCATATCGATCTGTTCTTTTGTATATTCCGTTCCATAGAGGAATCCCTCTGGTGTATCTTCACTTCGAATGCTCTGATCCCAGATTCTTAATATACGGCTGCTGCCATCAGAATTACGGAATACTTCATTCTGATAATCAATTCCGGTATCCACAAATCCAATCAGAACACCCTGCCCTCTCAAAGCAAGATTTGGCTGACTCTGTACCCTTATGATTCCGCCTGCCTGCAATGCCTCTTCGTCTAATATGGTAAAACATTTTGGAATTGCCGAATAGGTATACTGGTCAATATCCAGCTTCGGCAAGCCTGCACTCTGCAAATAGACTACATTAAAATCTTTATCAATATTCTGGATACAGCCTCCCGGAAGATATTCATTTTCAAGGCTCAGATAGGAAACCAGAAGGTCGTAATATTCTTCCGAATATGGTGCGTCTTTACAATCTTCCATATAAGCTCCGGCACTTATTTTCTTTTATTTTATTCGTTTACCGGTAATGCTGCTACTCCACGCATAGTGATAAGCGGACCGCCCTTTTTCTCAATATAATCTCTTGTAATCGTTACCTGGCCGATGTTTTCATCCTTTGGAATCTCATACATGATATCTAACATAAATTCTTCGATAATGGAACGAAGTGCTCTTGCTCCGACCTTCTTCTCTTTTGCTTTCTCTGCAATTGCCCGCAGTGCATCCTCTTCAAATACCAGATTGACTTCGTCTAATGCCAGAAGCTTCTGATACTGCCTGATGATAGCATTTTTCGGCTCCTTTAGAATACGGACCAGCATATCAACAGTAAGTGATTCCAGGGTAAAGAGAATCGGAAGTCTTCCGATAAATTCCGGTATCATTCCAAACTTCTTTACATCTTCTACCGTTACTTTCTGTAACAGATTCTCATCATTATCATATTTATCCTTTAAATCTGCCTGAAATCCAATGGATGCCTGCTTATTGAGACGTTCTTTAATAATCTCTTCAATATCCGGGAAAGCTCCGCCACAGATAAAAAGAATATTCTTAGTGTTAACGGTAACCATCGGAACCATGGCATTCTTGCTGCTGGCTCCCACCGGCACTTCCACTTCTGCTCCTTCAAGAAGCTTTAACATTCCCTGCTGCACGGATTCTCCGCTGACATCACGCTGGTTGGTGTTCTTCTTCTTGGCAATTTTATCAATCTCATCAATGAAAATAATGCCATGCTCTGCCCGCTCTACATCATTATCTGCAGCTGCAAGCAATTTACTGACAACGCTTTCGATATCGTCTCCGATATAACCTGCCTCGGTTAAGGAAGTCGCATCTGTAATTGCCAGCGGCACATCCAGAAGTCTTGCCAGTGTCTTCACCAGATAAGTCTTACCACTTCCGGTCGGTCCAATCATTAACATATTGGATTTCTCGATTTCAATATCATCCATCGTATCGGTTGCCACACGTTTATAGTGATTATAAACTGCCACAGACATTACCTTCTTGGCATATTCCTGACCAACCACATATTCATCCAGGCTTGCCTTAATCTTATGTGGTGCCGGAATCTTCTTAATATCTAATTTCGGAGCTTCTGCTTTCTCCTCTTTGGTTTTCTTTTTCTTAATCTTCTGGCTCTGCGGCATAAAGCCCTGCAGATCAGAAAGATTAATCATACTGATATTGGGCATCTGACCATTTGGTATAAAATCACCCATTGGAAATCCAGAGTTATTCATGCTGTCGAAGGTTCTCTGCATACAGTCTTTACAAATGCAGATATTATTCGGAATCTTTATCATCTTACCGGCAACACTTTCCGGTCTGCGGCAGATGTAACAGATTTCCTCGTATTCATCTTTCTTCTCTTCTGTTGTATCTTCCCTGGTCTCTTCTACTGTATCTATATTTTCAAGTTCCTTCTTGTCTTCATTCTCTGCCATATCTGTTTCTCCTATTCTCTCAAATCTGTTTTAAGATTCTAAAACATTGCTTTTATTATAATTCAAGCCGGTTTTAATCTCAACCTTCGCAGCCATAATTTTATAAAATCTTCATATATGACAGAACCTGATATTTTTTACTATTTTTCAAAATTTGCAACCAATATTTGACATTATTCTATATTAATGATAAACTTTTACGTAATTTATTAAATTTTTATAAACCAAGGAGGACTTGAAAATGGGCGTTGCATCATTAGTATTAGGAATTATTGCAATCGTTGTTGACGTATTCACTATTGGTGTTTATGGATGGATTGGAGCAATCTTAGGTCTTGTAGGAACTATCTTAGGTGCTATCGGACATAAGAATCAGGCTAAATGCGCTACCGGCGGACTTGTATGTTCTATCATCGGATTAGTATTAGGCTTACTGCTTTACATCGCATGTGTTGCATGTGTTGCATCCGCAGGTTTGTTATAATAGAACCGACTTTTTAAAAGGGTGATACTATGTCGATTTATCTTAACATTCTGGGACTTCGCATCCCATCATACGGACTTATGATTACCCTTGGGGTAATCCTTGCAAATGTATTTGCACTTTACCCCCTTAAGAAATATAAGTTGATTTTTGATGATTTTCTTATATTAGAAGCATACACATTACTTGGCGCCTTTATAGGCGCCAAGCTTTTGTATCTTATCATTTCTTATCGGGAGATTGACTGGTCCCGTTTTTTAGAACCCAGGTATTTTAATTATATCATGTCCAGTGGATTTGTATTCTATGGCGGACTCATTGGCGGACTTCTCTGCTTTCTTTTTGCAGGAAAATTCCATCATATCGACAGCAAGCCTTATATTACACACCTGATTTTTCTGATTCCATGGATTCACGGTTTCGGACGCATCGGCTGTTTTCTTGCCGGCTGCTGTTATGGCATTCCATATGACGGTCCTTTTGCTGTACAGTTTCCGGAAGACTCTCTGGCACCATCGGATACAACACTGTTTCCGGTTCAGTTAGTAGAAGCAATCTGTCTTCTGATTCTTGCGATTGTACTTGCTGTGCTGGATTTAAGGAAATCTTATCCCCATACCATTGCCGTTTATTTCATCGTCTATGGTATTCTCCGGTTCCTGTTAGAATATGTGCGTTACGATGCTGTCCGCGGCCATCTTTTAGCACTCTCCACTTCCCAGTGGATTAGTCTTGGATTTGTAGTGGGAACCGTATGCTATCTTATCCGGGCGGCACATAAGCAAAAGAAAGATATGGTTCCATAACGGGAAACAAAAAATCCTGCAATATGGAAGTTTGTTCTTACATACTTTCCATACTACAGGATTTTTTATAAATTTGAATGTGCTTTCGAAACACATTCTGTCATGCTCTTTTCAAAGCTTTATCACAACTCTTATAACAATTCTTTTAAGATTTTATTTACCATTCCAGGATTTGCTTTGCCCTTCATAGCTTTCATGGTCTGACCTACTAAGAAGCCAATTGCCTTTTCTTTCCCATTGCGGTAATCTTCTACCGACTGTGGATTCTCTTCGATGACTTTGGCAATGGTATCACGCAATGCACCTTCGTCATTTACAGTCTTTAATCCATGCTCTTCCACATATTTATCCGGGTCAATATCCTCTGCAAAAATCTGCTCAAATACTTCTTTTGCTACATTGCCATTGATGGTTCCGGCATCAGTAAGCTCGATTAATTTTGCCAGATTTTCCGGTGAAAATGCGATATCCTCCGGGTCTTTATTCTGCTCCTTTAAGATTCGCATGGTCTCACCCATCAGCCAGTTGGATACTTTCTTTGGCTTATTGCAGATTGCAGTTGTTGCCTCAAAAACATCTGCCATTTTCTTTGCAGATGTTAAAATGTTGGCATCATATTCCGGCAGACCGAATTCTTCCTGATAACGCTGACGTTTTGCTTCCCGAAGCTCCGGCTGACTGTCTTTTATGCGCTGTAACCATTCATCACTGATGACGATTGGAACCAAATCCGGTTCCGGGAAATAACGGTAATCCTGTGCATCCTCTTTGGAACGCATGGCATAGGAATATCCCTGGTCATCATTCCAGCGTCTGGTCTCCTGAACCACCTTTTCGCCAGACTCAATCAAATCAATCTGTCTTGCTGTCTCTGCTTCAATGGCTCTTGCAATTGCTTTAAAGGAACCGATATTTTTCATCTCGGTACGGGTACCAAATTCTTTTGCTCCTACTTCACGGACAGATAAGTTGACATCTGCACGCATGGAGCCTTCCTGCATCTTACAGTCGGATGCACCAAGATACTGCACAATCATTCTTAATTTATCAAGATAAGCAATGACTTCCTCTGCGGAACGCATATCCGGCTCAGATACAATCTCAATCAGTGGCACACCGGAACGGTTATAGTCCACCAGGGAAACATCTTCCCAGTCATCATGGACTAATTTTCCGGCATCCTCTTCCATATGAATCTCGTGGATTCCAATGGTTTTCTTTCCTTCGGAAGTCTCAATCTCAATGCCGCCATCGTGGCAGATTGGAAGATAAAGCTGGGAAATCTGATAGTTCTGAGGATTGTCCGGGTAGAAATAGTTCTTCCGGTCAAATTTACAATACTGGTTGATTTCACAATTCATGGCAACACCTACTGCCATGGCATATTCTACCACCTGTTTATTTAAAACCGGAAGAGAGCCCGGCATACCGGTACAGACCGGACAGGTGTGTGTATTTGGTGCACTTCCGAATGCAGTAGAACAGCCACAGAAGATTTTGGTCCTGGTTGCCAGTTCCACATGGACTTCCAGTCCGATGACGGTTTCATACTGTTTACTCATAATCTTCTTTTCCTCCTATTCTGCTGCTAACGGGCTGTGCTGATATGGTCTTGTCTGTTCAAAGGCATATGCGGCACGGATGATATCCTTCTCCTTGAAGCAGTCTCCAATCAACTGCATGCCAATCGGAAGCCCCTTGCTGTCAATGCCGCATGGCAGGCTGATTCCCGGAAGTCCTGCCAAGTTCACCGATACGGTATAGATATCACCTAAATACATTTTTAACGGGTCGCTTAAGGACTCTCCCAACTTCGGAGCGGTGGTCGGTGCTGCCGGTCCTAAGATAACATCATATTTTGCAAATGCTTTATCAAATGCCTGCTTAATCAATGCTTTCGTACGCAGTGCTTTCAGATAATATGCATCATAATAACCGGAACTTAAAACAAAGGATCCTAACATGATACGACGTTTTACTTCTGCTCCGAAGCCTTCGGAACGGGATTTCTTATACATGTTGTGAAGTCCTTCGTAGTCTTTCGTACGATAGCCATACTTTACGCCATCAAAACGGGCAAGGTTGGAGCTTGCTTCTGCATCTGCAATTACATAGTAAGCAGGGATTGCATATTCTACCAGGCTCAAATCGAGCTCTTCTACGATAGCACCTTTTTCTTCTAATTTCTTAGCGGCTGCTAAAATAGCATCCTTTACTTCTGCATCCAGTCCTTCTCCAAAATAATCTCTTGGAATACCGATTTTCATTCCTTTCACATCATCGACCAATGCACTGGTAAAATCGGTCTCTTCTCTCTGAATGGAAGTAGAATCCTTTTTATCATAGGAAGTAATTGCCTCTAAAATGGTTGCGCAGTCTGTCACATCTTTGGCAACCGGTCCTATCTGATCCAAAGAAGAACCATAGGCAATCAGTCCATATCGGGATACGGTTCCATAGGTTGGCTTAATTCCTGTGACACCACAAAATGCACTCGGCTGACGGATGGATCCACCGGTATCAGAACCCAATGCATAAAAGCATTCTTCTGCTGCTACTGCCGCACAGCTTCCACCGGATGAACCACCCGGTACATGCTCGGTATTCCATGGATTTTTGGTCTCTCCAAAAGCAGAGGTCTCTGTGGTACTTCCCATGGCAAACTCATCCATGTTGGTCTTTCCAAGAATTACTGCTCCGGCTTTTTCCAGATTTAATACTGCTTCTGCGGTATAAGTCGGAATAAAGTTATATAAAATTTTAGAACTGCAGGTGGTCAGCATTCCTTTTGTGCACATATTATCTTTGATTGCAACCGGAACTCCTGCCAGCGGTCCTGTCAATGTGCCGTCATCAATGAGCTTCTGCACTTCTGCCGCACGCTTCATTGCACCTTCTTCATCTACGGTAACAAAACTGTGTACCGCATCCTCTTTTGCTGCAATGGCATCTAAGGCGGCTCTTGTAGCTTCTTCTACTGATACTTCATGGGCTTTGATTTTCTTTCCAAGCTCTACTGCTGTCAGTGATAATAAATTCATCTTCTGCCGCCTCCTTTACTGATCTACGGTCTTTGGTACAACAAATGCCCGGTCTCTGCGCTCCGGCGCGTTGGCAAGGGTATCCTCGCCGCCGTCACCATTGGTTACTACATCTTCCCGGAATACATTATGCACCGGAAATACATGGGACATCGGTTCTACACCGGATGTATCCAGTTCATTTAATTTATCAATATAATCTAACATGCTTTCCATGTCTTTTTTTGCTGCTGCTTTTTCCTCTTCGGAAAGCTCAAGCTTTGCAAGGATTCCAACGTATTCCATGGTTTCATCTGAAATCACATTTGCCATTGTTTTTCCTCCTTAATCACGTACTTTGATATGAACTTCTCTTAACTGCTGCTCGGTTACTTCGTTTGGTGCTCCGCACATCAAATCTTGTGCATTTCCGTTCATCGGATAAGCAATGACTTCACGGATGTTATCCTCGTTACGCAGTAACATAATCATACGGTCAATGCCAGGAGCCATTCCTGCGTGTGGCGGTGCTCCAAACTGGAATGCATTGTATAATGCTCCGAATTTATTTTTCAGCACTTCTTTATCATAACCTGCGATTTCAAAAGCTTTCTCCATAATCTGCATATCATGGTTACGGACTGCACCGGAGGAAAGTTCCACGCCGTTGCAGACGATATCGTACTGGTATGCTAAGATGTCCAGCGGATTCATGGTATTGAGTGCTTCTAAGCCACCCTGAGGCATGGAGAATGGGTTATGGGTAAATCCGATTTTCTTGGTCTCCGGGTCACGCTCGAACATTGGGAAATCATTGACATAACAGAAACGGTATGCATCTTTCTCAATTAAATCCAGTTTCTCGCCTAATTCATTTCGAATCATGCCTGCATAATATGCGGCACGTTCTTCTTTATCTGCCATGAAGAAAATGGTATCTCCTACTTCAAGGCCTGCCAGCTTTCTGAATTCTTCTTTCATATCATCCGGGATAAATTTATCAATCGGTCCCTTGTAGCTTCCATCTTCTAATACTTCCAGATATCCTAGACCGCCCATACCAATTCCGGTTGCAAATTTCAAAAGCTTCTCATGGAAACCTTTGGACATTTCTGCATGTACGCGGATGGCTCTTACCGTCTTTCCGATAAATGGCTTAAAGGTACATCTCTGGAAGAACTCTGTCACATCGATGATACGAAGTGGGTTCCGAAGATCCGGTTTGTCACTTCCGAACTCTAACATTGCCTGCTTGTAGCTGATGATTGGATATGGTGCTTTCGTTACTTTGCTGCCTTCCGGTGCAAATTTCTCAAAGGTTGCAGAAAGTACTTCTTCACCAATCTTAAATACATCTTCCTGAGTTGCAAAGCTCATTTCAAAGTCAAGCTGATAGAACTCTCCCGGTGAACGGTCTGCTCTTGCATCTTCATCACGGAAACATGGTGCAACCTGAAAATATTTATCAAATCCGGATACCATCAGAAGCTGTTTGTACTGCTGTGGTGCCTGTGGCAATGCATAAAATTTTCCTTTGTATTTTCTGGATGGCACGATGTAATCTCTTGCGCCCTCCGGAGAAGATGCACAAAGAATCGGAGTCTGAATCTCTAAGAATCCCATCTCTGTCATTTTCTCTCTTAAAAAAGAAATTACCTTGGAACGGAAAATAATATTGTCTTTTACTTTCTGGTTTCTCAAATCCAGATAACGGTATTTCAACCGGACATCCTCGCGGACTTCCTTACTGGTCATTACTTCAAATGGAAGCTGTGTATAGACCTCTCCCAAAATATCTACGCTCTTTGCCTCTAATTCAATGGTTCCGGTCGGAATCTTTGGATTGTAGGTCTCTTCATCTCTTTTTTCAATCAGACCTTCTATGGAAACTGCCTGCTCCTTGCGGATTCCCTCTAACAGTTTTCCATCCCGGATTACAATCTGCATTACTGCATACATATCTCTTAAATCAATAAAGGATACGCCGCCATGGTCACGGATATTCTCTACCCAGCCTGCTACCCGAAGTGTCTTTCCAATGTCGTTTTCGCTTACCTGATTTAAGGTTACGTCTCTGTAAATGTTGCTCATCTTATCTACTCCTTTTCTGATATGATTGTCAGCCCGGAGTATAAAAATAACCCCGGAATACTGACTCGTATTCCGGGGCGAATAATCTTCTTATCCGCGGTACCACCCGCATTGGAAAATGAATGCTTCATCTTCCCTCTCTTCGTGCGTAACGTGCACTACGTACTGACCTACTGTAATTCAGCCAGTCGGCTCCAGAGTGTTCCCTTTGCTTTCTCTTCCAAACAGCGCTCTCAGTCGGTGACGCTGTATTCCTGTCGGCCTCTAAAAGTAAGAGTCTCTTTCCCAGCTTTTGCAACTATATCTCCTAGTTGTTGACTATGATAGCACTGCTTTTTTTGTTTTGCAAGTATTTTTTACAAATCTGATGCTATTTTTTCACTATGTCCTTTATATTATCCAATTTTATTTTATATAATGAACATAATCTGTTTTTCTCGGAGCGGCGTCTTTTGCCGGTTCTTTTGCATAGCCGATGACACAGTTTCCAATGCCTTCGTAATCTCCTTCAATGCCAAGTTCCTTTAAAATTGCTTTTCCCTCTTCCCTCTCAAAAGTTTCTTTTGCACGGTGAATCCAGCAGCTTCCAAGACCTAAGGAATGTGCTGCCAGCATCAGATTACCCATAACGAGGCTTCCATCATAAAGATAGGTGGGACGGCTCTTATCTGCTAACACCACCAGTACCACCGGTGCTCCATAAAACGGATCGCCGGTTGTTCCCATAATCTCAGCATTTACCTTGGAAAGTCTGTCTCTTACTTCTTTATTGGTAACTGCAAGTATAATCGGTGACTGCCTGCCCATTCCGGTAGCCGCATAAGTTCCGGCTTCCACTACTTCTGCAATCAGCTCTTCCGGCACCATATCTTCCTTATAACCTCTGATACTTCTTCTTGTCTCCATTGCTTTTATGATCTCGTTCATTTCTTACTGCTCCTTTCTGATGCTCCGGCGGAAAATTTCATCCGCCTCTTTCACTACTTTTATTTCTCCGGTCTCAATCATATGTTTGATGCGGTTCATATACCAACTGTCACTGATTCCAAGGGGATATTTTAACAACAGATTTCCAATAAGTCTTGCCTGTATGATTTCGCCCTCCGGCAGTTCTCTTCGAATCAGAAAATCATAAAAATCCTCTTTTACACCCACCAGACAGCCATTTATCAGAACCCGAAGAGGTGCATCCTCTTCTTTAAGTTCGTCCCATCTGGATGCAAATACTTTTTGCTCATGCTCTGAAAGTTCCTTTTCCAATGGGAGGAATCGATAAAACTGTCCGGCGTCTACTTCTCCCCAGGAAGAATAACGTACCGTCGTATTTTCCTCTTCTCTTACATAATCCGGCAGACGTACCACGGATATCGCGCATTCATATTTCCGCAGCACACTGACTGCATGGCAGAGTCCGCACAGGGAATAAGGCTTGTTGCTGTACCAGATACGGAAAGATTCTCCCTGCTTTGCAAACTGCTCCATCCGCTGCAGCTCTTTCCTATAGGTTTCCACTGCCTGCTCTAATTCTTCCCGCTCCTCTTTCTCATCCTCATTCCAATAGACACCATACTGCTCTATGATTATCTTCTTCCGATATGTACCATCCAGCGGTTCCCTCAGGCTGCCAATGTCCAACATAAATGGCAGTATAATGACCTCCGCAGAAGTTCCGCCAACTGCTTCTCCTGCAAACATGTCTTCAAATGTGGCTTTGTCCGGCTTTTCCCCAAGCCATGCGGTTGGTCCATCCTCATAATCCGGCTCCTGATAGTTCTTCGCAAGCTTCATGGCTCCGCCTTCACTTTCGCCAAATAAGATTTCTATCATCTACACTTCTCCCTGCTCTATGAGATATTCTAAGAATGCTTCGCATCCGCGTGTTACATCCGCATAAGTCTTATCGAACCTGCCGCTGTACCATGGGTCAGATATTGCCGCCTGCTCTCCGGCAAAGGAAAGCAGCATAGATATTTTACCGCCACGATGCCCGGTTATCCGCTCGATTCCACGGATGTTACTTTCGTCCATCCCTATGAGGTAATCATAAATCTCATAATCGGATTTTGTCAACTGTCTCGCCCGCTTGTCCCGAAAATCGGTCTCCGGCTTATTTCCGATTCCATGCTTCTTAAGCTCCGCCTGCGCCGGCGGATAAATCGGATTCCCAATGCCATTCCAGATTTCTTCGGTGCTGGTGGCAGCCGAGGCTATCTCGAAGCAGTCGGTGAGGCCTCGCCTGGCGACGAGGTCCTTTAGGATGAATTCTGCCATGGGGGAACGGCAGATGTTGCCTAAACAAATGAAGAGAACTTTTATCATAGTTTTGTTTACTCCTTGTTTTGTCTCTGGGTGCTCTGTTTTGCGAGGGTTGCTGGGATTCGTGTGATTTGCTCTGAAATTACAGATTGTGACAAATCAGAGCAAGATTGAGCATGTTGTTACTACCTGTTAGTAGTAAAATTGGTAGTAAAACGAAGATTCTTACTACTAAGGCATTTTTAGTCTCCCACTGTAACATAATTTCTAAATATATTACACAACTCCTCTGAAGTACTCTCTTGGATTCCAAGCAACCTAATTACATAATCAATATAATTTTGCTTTTTCCATCCAAACGCATTTGACACATTTGTAAAAGGCAAAAGGCCTTTATTATTTATCACTCTAAGCGCTGCAAGATAATCTTTATCATCTACAATTTTCTGTAATTCCTTACATGCCTTACTGTACTCTTCTTGCGGTTTTACCTTATCTACTATTTCATCTAAAGATGTTTTATAATCATCAATTGTTTGTGTTGATTGGTTACAAACATTATTAATTGTATTTTGACACCTTTTCTTTGTAAACAACAACGCTTGTTCTTCTAAATGTAACTTCAAAAATTCTATTGTTTTTTCTTTCGTTTGTTCTAACAAAACATCTACATTCTCAATACTTTGCTTTCTAGCAACCAGTTCAATAACTTGTGGAATCAAAAATAAATTTTCAATCTCCGCAACAAAAGGTACATATATTTTATCCTGCAATAACGAGTTTATCTCACCTTCAGTTCTTCTATCTCTATCAACAATTCCTTTTATTGTCTTGTAATGTAACATTGGCAATTTGTTATATGCTTTTGTAGCTTGTATAACTGACGCACACCCCTCTAATGGAATAATGTTATATTTAGGGAATAACCTAGAATACAATTTTCGATCAATACTTTTATCCGGTGTTCCTTCCACAAACAATACTCCATGCCTATTACCTAATATCTCAAGTAATAAATCATCTGAAAAATCATTTGAATCTAATAATTCATAATCCCACTTTTGCTTATCAAGCATATTTTTTATCCAAACAATTTGTGTATTATTCCTAGTTCTGGCAAAATCCAAATTATGTGTTATATATAAGTATACACAATCCTGTCTTTCAGCCTCTATCTCATTCCAAAGTCTTTCTAATATTGAATTATGCAAATGATTTTCTGGTTCATCTATAATAATTAAAGAATTATCTTTTGCTGAAACTACTTCAGCAATGTAATGAAAAATTGCTCTTTCGCCATCACTCATAGCATTACCATTATATTTATCCGAATTACCATCTACACTTTCAACCTCAATCTTTCCAGCAGAAATTTGTAACCTTCTGTGTGTTATCACCTTTTCCCATATTTTCTTTATCTTTTCCAATTTCGTCTCATTATCAAATTCTTGATTACCTTCCTTATGTTTTTCTCGGTATTCAATACTTTTTTCAAAATTTTCTGTCATCAAAAATTCCATAAGAGGCTGATAATCATTTAACATATGAGTTTCAGGATTATTTCCCCATCGATTATATCTTTTTCCATTCTTTTCAAGCCATCTTCTATCATCATCAGTAGTTCCATATAAAAAACGATCCTCCGCCTTTTTTAGTTCAGTTGGGCTTACATATTCTGGCATATCAAGCGATTTTTGTGCTGAAATTCTATGTACATTTAATTCTGGGTTATTTTCATCAATCCACACACTCATTCTAGTTTTTCCTGCTCCATTAGCTCCTAATAAAACTATTGACTGCTTACCTTCAATGAAACTTTCTTTATCATTTATATTGGGGATTCTAATTTTCATAATTGCACCTCCATCAAAGACTCATTTCCTTTATTAATCATTATATCGTCATTTTCACTTCTTTTCCACAAAAAAACGCCCCAGCCTAAGCCGGAGCGTCATCTCTTTTCCATATTAAACTACCTTAAACATCTTCTGCGACATCGGTTTCTCTTTCTTCTGCTCAACCTCCGCCTGTGCCTTTCTAAACTCTTCCATCCGTTTCAATTCTTCCTCGGCATCATCGAATCCGATATGCGTGTACACATTCATTGTAACCGATATATCCGAATGCCCCATAAGGTACTGTAGTGTCTTAGGATTCATTCCCGATTTCGCCATATTCGAGCAATAGGTGTGTCGGCATACATGTGGAGTAATGTTTGGCATCTGCATCCGGTAGATGTCATTGTATCTGCCGACCATATGATTAAAACGGTGTTGCCAATGCATTGCAACAAGTGGCATTCCATTATCATCGTAAAATAGAAATCCGCTATATCCTTCTATGGACTTCTCCACTTTCGGTGCATTTCTATCCTCGATGATTGCCTGAAACATCTGTGCCACATCCTCCGTGATTGGTAATACTCTTGTTCCGGCATCCGTCTTTGTAGTTTCTATGATGTATCGCATATCCGATGTTCGCTGCAACTGGTGGTCAATATTTACAGTTCTGTTCTCAAGATCAATGTCCTTCAGCGTCAAGCCACAAAATTCTGATATTCGCATTCCCGTATGAAATAATATGTACACCACTTCATAATATTTACAGTACACCACATCGTCATGCACAAACTTTAGGAATTTTCTCATCTGGTCTTTGGAAATTGCCTCTCTTGTAACTGCATCATTTACCAGTACTCCGGCAAGCTGAAATCCGAATGGATTCTTTACCAGAATGTCATCGTCCACAGCCATCTGAAAAGCTGGTCGCAGCACTCCCCGGATGGTATGAATGGAACTGTAGCTTTTGCCATCTTCCTGCTGCAATTTGATAAGAAACAGCTTTGCATCGGAAGTTTTCACACTTCGTATCGTCTTTTTGCCAAATGCTTCCTTTGCAAGTAATCTCTGTACTGTAACATATCCCTGCTTCGTGCTTTGCCTTACTCCGGTCTTTGTTTTCAAATATCGGTCTACAAGTTCACAGACAGTCATCTGTCCGTCCACGATATTTACAAGCAAATCCAAATCTGTGTTTACCTGTTTTTCCAATTCACGAAGGGAGAGGCATGGCTTCTTTCCCTTTGGAAGTTTGTCCGTAGGCTCTAGTTTCCAACTGTATACAAAATGTGGTTTTCCATCAATGTGATATTTATATTGATATTTTCCGTCTGTTCTTACACTCTCTCCCGGTCTTAATACTCTACGCTTGGAATCCCGCCTTGTCTGTCCTCTTCCTGCCTTTGCCATTATACCCGCCTCCTTAGTTCTGGATGGTTATGCAGATACCTTTCAAAGGCTACACGAAGAATCAGCTTGCGTTCTCCGTAATATGCTAGAAAATCTTCCCCATCCGTATTATTCAATAAATCATAAAATTTTCTCCGGCTCAGAACAAAATATTCAATTGCCTCAGAAGGATTCAAAATATCCTTTTCTGCTAAACTTGGTCTTGCCATAAAAGTACTTCCTTTCTGCCAAAAGTGGCTGTTTTCAAGGGTTTTCGGGGTCATCCTATGTTCGCTCTTATGCCCTGTAATAGCAACTACTTTCGGCAGATAAAAGGAACTATATTTCTGAAGAATTAAGAATAAATTCTTCGAACTTCGGGCGGATAATGAGGAATCGGTTTCCACAGTACACCGCCACCGTTCCAAGGTTATCCTCTGCAATTCTTCTCAGTTTCTTTATACCAATATTAAAATAAGCTGCTGCCTCCTTGATGGTGAGCATATACTTCTCACTAACAGGAAGCATTTCATTGCTTTCTGCATTCATAGTATCTCTCCTTCCGACAAGGTGGTCACACAGCTGACTCCTTTGTACTATTTTTCCTTTTTTGTCATTTTTACTCTGATTCTGTGATATTTGCCCCCAGGGGTGGTCTGAATCTCTGTCACCTTTTATGCAGGGCAACGGTGCCGCCCCTTCACGCACAAAAACTGCGAATTTAAACGGGGTATTAACCCCCAATACAGCTAAATACCATACAAGGGGCATATATCCCATTCAAGATGATAGAAATAAAATCAAACAATTCTATGATTATTTCCCTGCATCTGCCATCTGGATAACCTTGATTGCTTCATTTCTTACAAGTTTTCCGTCAAGGAACTCAAATGCAAGATATCCAATCTGATCATACAGTACAAATTTTTCCAACAATGTTCTTACCGTCACAGGCTTTCTTCCCACAATCCAGTAATAAGAAAAGTCACCAAATGCAATCGGCTTAGTACCTGTTTCGACATCCGGCATATATTCCGAAATAATAACCTGTTTGCCAAGAATTGTATCATTTGCCTGATTCCACAAATAATTGCCATCATTATCCTTCAGTTTTCTGAGTACAAGTGCTGTCTTATCATTCATAAGCCAGATACCATTTCTTCTATATTCCTTATCAACACTAAAATATAAAGAAATCACATCATCATAAGTCAGCGTTTCTGCTGTCAGTGCTGTTTTAGCTCCATCTGTATTATGAAGAATACCAGTAGGTTCATCTGCTCCGGTTCCATTAATAAATGCGTTATCCTCAGCTTTTCCAAATGACTTCCCAAGCTTTTGTGTCAGATACTTTTCAATATCAAATCCTGCATCATTTACAAAATCCTCATCCAATGTAACGATAGATGCCAGCTTATAGCTTGCAATCGTTTTTTCATTGAAATCTCCTACACTTTCATATACTGAAATTGCAGCTCCCTCCGCTACAAATTCCGCTTTATCCTTACAATCCTTCGCAAAGATTCTATAACCATTTTTATATGCACGAATAACTGTCGCTATCTTTCTGAAATCAGATTCCTTTTCAATTTCATTCATAACCTTTCCGGCTGCAACAGTCGGCATCCTGTAAGTTCCTGTACTAATATCCCTACCCTTTGCAAGAATATCCTCTCTCGCCTCTTTGTTTCTCATCGCATTCCAGAACTGAATATCATATTCCGGCAGCACCGTAATCTGTGTATTACTAATCATGTTCTTCTCCTCCTTAATTTCTGTCGCACACAGGGCATTTATAAAGTCCAAGTGTATTTAATGTCAGCTGTCTCCCAATCTGTTTCAGATGATTGCCACACTTCGGGCAATGAATTTCATACGCAAATGCCATTTCCTCTGTATGATCACTGCTCGCATGAAGTCTGTACGTTCTCTTTATCTTTCCTGTCTCATCCCGGCTCAGTTCATCCGTCAAATACAAGCAGCACATTCTCTGTGCATATTCTTCAGAATAATAGGAATGGGACGCATTCAACAATGTTCCTTCCTTATTCAGTTTTGTTAATGGAAATACCATAGTAAAATCCTCCTTCTTTCTATCGTCTGCACCTGTCACAGGTGTACAGACCAAGTTTATTTGCATCATGGTTTTGAGCCATCTGCCTTAATACTGCACCACACAAAGGACAGTGAATTTCTATGCTGTCAGTAGCATTCTGGCTCATCGGCTCTTTTGAATAAAGCCTGTAATAATTGGAAATAATCTCCGACAGGTACATTCTACTGTTCTGCCGTACTGTTTCCTTATCTGTTGATAAAAACATCGGTACCTTTTCCAGTCCATCTGTATCTCCATCAATCAGAGGATGGTATCTTATCATCTGCATCCACTACACCGCCTTTCCATCTAATCTTGTAAATCTGTCTCTGCAGAAATCCATTGCATCTTCATAAGTAGGGAACACCAGACACGAAAATCCATACTGCACTTTCCATATTGGAAAATCCTTGTCCTGTTTCTGAGATACCACCACAGGCAATCCTGCCCTTCCCTGCAATAAATCCTTGCATTCATAGCCCTCTCTTGAAAACATCTTCTTATCAGAATCTGTCAACTTGAAATCAGTTCCATAAAATATTCTGTGTGTCATGTTCTTCACTCCTCCTGCGTAATTTATTGTTTTTCCATATTTTAAGCGGAATAACTTATCGTAGCTGTCATAGCCTTGTGCAATCAGCAAATTACTATATTTCATCAGTTCTTCAACACTCTCGCCAATCAGCTCTCTCGGAATATCTCTGACAGTTTTTACGATGATGCATTCGGTCATTGTATCTCCATACCAGAGATATATTGTTGCCTTTTTCTTCATGCTGGACGTATGCATTCCACTGATTTCTACGTTAAATCCATTTCCAAAATCTCTGTAAATTACTCTTTCAAGATCTATAGTTGTTACTCTGTAATCAACTCCGAGGCTCTTACATAATGCTCGGATCATTGTGTCTCGTTTCGACATTTTCTTCTCTCCTTCCTTTTATCTGTGGGTAGCAGTTCTATCTTCCGCGGTAGCAGTACAGGTAGCAGCAATTCTTGTAACTGCTACCCGGCTTATCCCTTGTTTACCAAGGGTTTCCGGCTGTTCGGTAGCAGAAGGTAGCAGTTATCACGGTTTTATAATTACAATTACTCTTTTTATATGCCGTTTTATTTCTGCATTAAACTTTTTGTTTTTCAGCTAAGAAGTTAAAAACTCTGCTACCCATTGCTACCAATATACTCAAAGCCTTGTGTTTACTGACTTTTCACGGGTAGCAGTACCTAAAATCACTGCTACCCGTACTGCTACCTCTGCTACCCGGCAAGGAACTCTGTTTCCTCATATCCATATTCCTTGGCATAAAGTTCCTTGGTTTCCTCTGTTATCGTGAAATCTTTGTAATAGGTATTACCCTTCTGTCTTGTTGTCACATCTGCAAATGTGCCACCAAGATATCCTGCAAGCTGTTCTCTGAACTCTTTTGCAGTTCTGGCATAACCATGATTGTTCTCCCTGCACCATGCCTGATATACCTTGTATATTCTCCCTGTGGTACAATGTCTGACAATCTTGCCATTCTCCCAAGGGCACATACATTCTTCATAAAAAGAAATCACTGTACTGTTTGCGCTCTGGTAATCTCTTCTTGCCTCTGCAATGCTGTCCGGCTCTGTAAATCGATATCCATTTGCTATAACAGTCTGCAACGCTTTCACAGCTTTTTTCACAATGCCTCTGCGCTCTGCATACATTTTTTCTAAAAGCTGCTTGTCCTGCTGTTCTTTCGGTATCACATTCGGGCAATCCACCACCATGATGCGGTCATATACCCATTTGCCGTCATCTCCTCCGAACTTCGGCAGTCGATTCATGCAGAACCACAGCAATCCATTAAATGTAAATTCAAATGCCTGCTGTCCTTTAAATTCAGCAAAAAGGCTGTCTCCGCCTGTCATTTTCTTGAATGTTTTCAGTTCATCCACAGACAAAAAACTCATATCCGAACTTCCTGCAAGCCTTGTTCCATACACTGCCCCTGTTCCAAACCGTGATTCAATTTCTTTCAGATCAATGCCTATAAAGTTGCCCCTGCCAAGCAGACGCTCCACAAGACTTTTAAGCTGTGACTTTCCTGTATCTCCCTGCCCTACAAGAAATAATGCTTTTTTCATCCGCCAGCCTTTCACATTGGAAATACAGACACCAATAAATTCCATCAACAGCTGCTTTACCATCTCATCTCCGTTAGTAAGCATGTCCATATAAGAATCAAATACAGGTGTATCAATATACTCATCCGACCATTCACAAGGAAGTTGTATGGTGGAAAGTATATCTGCTGAATGTGGTATCAGTTCTGTATCAGTTGCAGTAATCTTCAAAATTCCATTCTGGAAATTGATGATATCCTCATCTGCATTCAATGCATCCTGACTTACATATGTAAGGTCTGTGGTAATATGCAAAAGCACCTCATTGACCTTACTCATCTTCACAAGTTCCTCATCATAATCAGCAATATACTTCTTTATGATTCCAAGCAGCATATTATCTGCATAAAGCCTGTAACATCCACCTTCGTATACATATTTCAAAAGTCCCTGTTTACCATTGTCACGGACTAAAATGTATTGCAGATGTTCTCTTACATATTTTGCAAGAAGCGGTACACTTACATATGGTTCTCCTGTCTGTTCATTAAACTTTATGAAATCAGGATGTTCCATTTTCGACCTGTGAAACACACCATTACAGGCTGAAATTCCTGCATTGATTGTGTTTTCCCTGTAATCGTCCCTTTCCCATTTGCTTCGATATAAAGCAGAACTGCGAAACACTTCATCAATCGCATCCGGGTCTGCTCCTGTTCTAAATGCTATCAAAGCACAAAGGGCAGCATCCGCCTCAGACTGGGAACCATATTCACTGAAATCACCTTTATCATAAAGCCGGATGAACTTATCTCCGTTCTTCTGCTTACGAAGATCACAGACAATATCAAATACTGCCTATCACCATCACGCTTTGCACTGTACTTCGCTTTCGGCTTTTTCCTCATTTCCTTATCCAAGGTGGTAAGAACCGCCTGTGTACAGTCAGCTATTGACAGACTGTTAATCGTATTTCCTGTAAAAGTGCCATATCGGTTTGTAATATCACCGATATAAAGTTCCAATCCAATATCAGAACGTTTCTGATAATATTCACTGTCCAGCACAAGTTTCTTCCTTCTGTCATCAAAATGTACCGGAAGTTTTGTAATATCACACTGACCAATAATATGAATCCCTTTGCCACTTGGAGATACTTCTGCATAGGAAGAAAACCGAGATAACATAAGCTGTGCAAATGGATCTGAAATATCCTTATGGTCTATATCTAATAAGAAGAAGCCTTTCGGAATCTTCAAGCCAAGCCCCGATGCCCGAAACTGATTTCTGGCTGATTCTGCATCATCAAAAGATACCCATGTACCCTTATGTGCATCATCTGTTCCTGTAGCTCCTCCGTTTGCTGCGAATGGAACTTTGGTAACTTTCCCATTCCTGCCGGGTTTTGCTGACCATAAAAACCACAGCTTTTTATCCTTTAATTCATCCACTGTCATATCTCCCATCCTGTTCACCTCCTCCTTTTCTGCAATCCTGTTTAATGATTAATAGATGTTCTTACAAGCCATTCTTTATAGGCTTCAATCGGAATCAGAATTCTTGCTCCGATTCGTATTGTCGGAAATCCCGGTGTCTTTACAAGTTCATATGCCTTTGGCAGGCTGATTCCCATCTGTGCAGATAATTCCTGCACACTCATAGTTGTTTTTTCCATAAGATGTTGCTCCTTCCTTTGAGGTAATAAAATACCGCCAGTTTCCCGGCGGTCTATCTCCATACTATTGACGCTTTTCCATTTGTTGCCATTTGCTTAACGGCATTATATGCTGTCAGATCCTTAACACCCAGGTCATTTTTCTTGTCAAGAAGTTCTTCCTTGTACTTTAATCTGCGATTCAACCGCTGTCTCTTCCTATCCTTAATCTTAATCACCTTCTCTCGTATGAAAATCCAATTATCCCATTATTTGCGGGAAACATTTTGTATGACATCCGCTGTTGTTTTCTCACTTATTGTGAGATTTTATATTTTATTTATATCACATATTGTTACCTATGTCAATCTACAATCTCACATTTTATGATATAAATATCTATAATTATTTAAAACCGCTTGTATTTTCTAACAGTTAGTGATATTATTCTCACATAGGAGGTGTGCTTATGTTTGATGAACGTCTGAAATCACTACGAAAAAAATGTGGATATACGCAGGTTTCACTTGCAGAAACCCTTGGTGTTTCCAAAGGAACTGTTGCTATGTGGGAGACTGGTAAACGTACCCCGGATTTTGAAACCTTAATCAGACTTTCTGATTTATTTGATGTGCGTACGGATTATATACTTGGGAAATCCAACGATTCATCATCAGCCAAATTGTCAGATGATGATATAGAACAGCTGGGACGCTGGGAACTGGAATCCGTTTATACTGATCTTATGAAATTGTATCTTTCTCTTGATTCCTTCGGGCAGAAAGATGTTGAAAACCTTATCAAATCCGAAGCGCAACGCTGCAAAGAACAAAATACTCTACAGGATGTTTCTAATATGGCAGTGCAGATTACTATAAAAAAATAAAGAATGAGGGTATTGACTGCTGCATGAGTCAATACCCTCATTCTTTATTTTACACTTCTAAATGCTGAATTTCCCGTAAGATTTCTAAGCAAAATCTTTCTTACTGACTTATACTCTTTTCCGATAAAGCCAAGTCTGAGCAGAAAACAGCGGAAAGCGTATTTGTCATTGTCCGTTTCAGTCGGCTTTGATGGTACCCTTTTTGCATCTCTTGCCGTATCGCACAGCCTTGAGATAAATTGTATGTAAGCTGCAATCTCATCGCTATCCGTTGTGTATGGAAACCATGTGAAGTTTATTTTTTCCTCTGTAATTTCAACTTCTGTGCTGTCCGTCTGAAATGCGCGTTGAAAAAGCATCTGCTTATTTGCTATAATCTTCTGTAAATTTTCCAATGCCGTATCCGTAAGACTCTCTTTTGGAATTGCTATTGTCAGCTTCTCCTGTTGCACTGGCACTTCTTCGGTTACTTCTACATCGTCCTGAAACCCACACTCTCGTAACTTCAGAATCAGGTCTTCCACCGTTTCTTCCTCTACTCCCTCCGGGATATGCAGTACTCCCTCTTTGTCCAGTCGGTATCCCGCAATATCATATGCACAGCTTGGTACCCGTTCATAATGCGGTGCTGCTCCAAGTATGTTTCCAATCTCCTGTGCCAGCTTTGGTCTCTGCTTCGATTCCAATGTAAATCCTATTTCATTCTTCATAATATATACCCGCCTTTCTTTATTCGGTAGTACATATATCACTCTGATGGCACAAAATAGCAAGACATTTTTAATTATATTTCTTCCCCAAAATACGCATAAAACTGTGCTTTTTCTATCGTTTTACACATGGTTTTTATGCGTATTTCGGTATTATCCGGCAAAACAAAATCGGTTAAAAAAGCGGTATTCTGCGGGGATTTTCATATAATATGAGTTCTACGGATATCCCCCTTGTTTAATTCTGCGAAAATTCGCACGAAGGGAGCCATCGGTCTTCAGGAAGAATGGTTGTAGAGATTTGGATACCCCTTCTCAACAATTATATTCTTCCTCTATCTTTTTCCGACAATTTTTGATACAATAACAAGAAAAACGGAGGTTACTATATGGCAAGAAATATCATCGGTTCTTTACCATTTACTTTATATACTATTGATACCGATAATGAAATCTTAAAAACAGAACTTGAAAGCATCTTCTCACGATATCCACAAGTAAGCTTGTGTGTACGCTCTCAATCAGGTCCCCCCGACAGAGGTGGATATTTTTTTCATTTTGAAATCAATCCAAATGGCAATACCGTAAATCTGTATGACATAACACATACCAAAATAGACACGCTTTCTTTAGATACCGCCGTTCGTTTTCTTAACCATGCTTCTGGTAGAAAGTACGATGAAGAAATGTTACGTTATTGTCAATCATATGTAAATTTTAAGCAAGATTAAAAATTCTCGTTACCAAGGTTCTTAGGCTTTTTGCCTTGGAACCTTTTTTTCAATTTTCCCTTATAGTATTCAAGACCTGTATAATCATATTTATCTGTAAATGTCACCACGTACTGCACTCCTACTTCATTATTCAAAACAGAATAATCATACCCATTTGGAATTCTTGATTTAAGCATGAATGCATACATTCCATTCAAATATCCAATAATTCTATTATCAAACTGAAGCTCAATATTTACACTTTCCGAAAACACAGGTAAATACAATTCCGACAAACTTCGAAACCCTTCAAATATAACTTTATCTTTAAATCTATAATACTCGTTTTCTGTATCAAGTAATACTGGTGATGATACTGGTCTATATTCAAATCCCTTTTGCTATATTCGCATTAATTTGCCATAATTCCCCTCTTCTTCGGAATAAACACTTTTTTTACAATTCACTCCATATCTTAAATCAAATCCTTGATAGCCATTACCCAAATCAGTTGGTGGCTTATTAAGCCAATATGTATCTCTTAATTGAGCCAAAGAGTAAGCATTAAACACAAAGGCGTCCAAAATTTGTGGAACTCTATCCCAGTTAATATCGGAATTTTTTTTATAATCCCATTCCCAAAGAAAAACAACCACAAAATCAGTTTGGGGATTGATATCTTTTATAAGTGTATCAAAATTTGCCGACTTTTCTTCTGCCATACTCTGAAGACATTTTACTTCGATTCGCATACATCGTTCCCCATTATTTTTTCTGATTTCCAAATCCGGAAATCTATTTGCAACAACATAGCACCAAAACATATCATCAATATCATACTCTTCTAATATTTCATTTGAAAGTGCTGCTAAATCATGCTCGATAAGCAGACTCACTCTATTCCTTACATCAGTTAAATTTCTTTCATTTTCGGGTATTCTCTCTCCCTGATAAAGACCTAAACACTTTCTCACTTTCGAGCAATTAAACTTTGTGATCAGATATGGTAAATATCTATTTCTCAGCCAAATAGATAAATCCAATGTATTATCTTTATCACATGATAACATTTCACGCATTTCGCACTTATCCAAATGCATAATTCATTACCTCCTCTATTAATTTTGTTGGTAGTGATGTTTCAATATGTTTTGCTTTTTTCAACATTTGATTAGCTTGTTCTTCTAATTGACTAGCCATTTTCATATTTCCCTTATAAAGCGACACAAAATTTTTCTGTTGACTTTCATCAACGATAGGAATCTTTACTTTTCTCAAATCTGCCGGACTTAACCTTGGACGTCCTACTCCAGTCACTTTATATAGAAGTTGACTAAATACTATATCTGATCTCATTACAACTGCCAAATATTCTCTATCCACCAAATCATGTCCTTGCTTATCCTTCTTAACTGTAAATACCGAGCATTCTGGTGAAACATAACCGCCATTTTCAAACGGTATCAAAGCCACTTTCCTAAGATTTGGCCTCATTCTAGCAAACACGATATCTCCTAATTCATAACGTTTGACTGCACTTTTTATAGACTCTGCTGGTGTTAACACCTGTTCAACCTTTCCGTTATATGGAGATATATTTGCTAATCCAGTGTATTGTATAAATGTATCATCTGCACTTGTAGATGGAACCATACTTTCATTTCGTTCATCACACAATTCGGCTAAAGATACACATCTATTAGCTTTCAAATCTAACATTTTTTTGTATTTTTCTCTAGCAAAATGATGAAACTGAAAGTCTAATCTATTACTCTGCTCCTCGCTCATACATTCAAATACATTTGTAATATACAACTTCTCAGAATTAGTAATTTCTTCACCCTCATTAAATCTATACCATTTATCAGTTATGTCAAGCAAATCACTATTTATCAATTTATGACCTTCTGTATCGTATATATAGTCTTCATCTCCATTTGATTTCCGTCCAATCTTGTCTGCTTTTGCAAAAAAAGTTTTTTGAGAGCAACTATTTTCACCTTTCTTTTTCAATAATAGAATTGATGTGTTCACAGATGCGTATGGTTGAAATGCTGATTCTGGCAAACTAATAACTGCAAGAATATCAAATTTTCTTATTATCAATTCTCGGACATCAGAATTCGATGAAGCATTCAATACTCCCTCATCTATTACAATTCCTAAATATCCATCATTTTTTAACAACTCACAACATTTTTCTACAAATAAAACGCCCCTTCTCCTAGATGATTTATCACGCCCTAATACATATTTGTTTAATATTTCTGTATCAGTTACATCACTTCCAAAAGGTGGATTTGTCAAAATGACATCCATACTTTCATTATACTCATCTCCTAACCACCCTAATGTTCCGCCTTCGGAACAACTTCTAATTTCACAATTACTATCACCGTGCAACAACACATTAATACTTGTAATCCACTGTAAACGTTTGTCTATCTCAAAACCATATACTTTATCTATATTGCATCCGCTTTTTAAAGTTTCAATTAAAAAGCCACCTGTACCACACGCAGGATCACATATATTTCCTTTTATGAATGGCATCATCATATCTACCATAAAACTTGTAATCTCTGATGGCGTAAAAAATTGTTGATTATCATTTTTATCAAAAGTGCCCTTTATCACTTCTTCATATAACAAACCTTTAATGTCAATATCAGTATTAGCAAAATTATTATCACATAATATTTCCGCACATTTTATTATAACATTATCACATGATTTCAATCCTGAAAATTCATTTGGAAATAGATTTTCCAGTTCTGTAGCAACATTTGCATATGCATTTCGGATACGATTGCAAAATGCTTTATCTGTTTCATCTGCAGTTTTTTTAAAAATGTTTTCAGTTTCCTTTTCATAATATAATTTCAAGAATACCAGTTTTGTTAATTCGTCAAATCTTTCAATAATATTACTATTTCCTTCTTCATCCCTCAATATTCCATGCAAGCGTGAAATGATTTTTTTAATTTTTTTACTATCATCAACTTCTAAAGCATAACTAATCTTTTCCTGCGCTTCATTCGTATCATCTGCCATTTCTCTTTTTAATGCATTTATTTCATCCAAATCATACAATCTATAATTATTAATAGGATGCCTTTTTGCAACTAATTTTCCTTCTCTATCCCAATTTCTTAAAGTAGATTTACTCACGCATAAATATGTTGCTGCTTCATTTAATGTAATCACTTTTGCCATGTTTGATAACCTCCTAACCTTATCAAACATATATTACCATCATTTTTTTATATTTTCAACACCTAGTTAATCATCCTTTTAAATATGCCTTTAAAACGTAAACGCTCCATATCCGGTACCTTTTCTGTCCTTTGAAAAATTGAGATAATTAC